>ERZ1066118.3-NODE-3-length-528517-cov-45.590606_pt1 | contig 528517 bp, 465 predicted proteins | sample MGYA00382765_ERZ1066118 | MGnify/ENA primary metagenome ERZ1066118 (study PRJEB33369, sample SAMEA5778348) | biofilm metagenome | biome: Industrial cooling water; feature: Water cooling tower basin; material: Biofilm | place: United Arab Emirates | collected... | reverse complement strand
GAGCACCAGGCTACGAACTTGGGGGTCGGAGGTTCGAATCCTTCCGGGCGCGCCAGGTCCAGACGGAACAGCCGACGAGCAATCGTCGGCTGTTTCGTTTCGTGCGTGGCCAGTTATCGCGCCGGTGGCGTGTGTCCGCGCGCGTGCTGTCGCGCGGTGTCAGCTGGCGGCGCGGGTCAGCGCCTCGGCAACAGCATCCGGCGTGCGCATCCAGGCGAAGTGGTCGGCCGGGGCCTGCAAGGCGTGCGTGTCCAGCTGTGTCACCTGGGCTGGTGCGTGCGGCATCTTCGAGAGCAGGAACTCGAGCGAGCTGCGTGGCGCGAGCCAGTCGTGTTCCAGCGCGACGGCGGCCACCGGCGCGCTCAGCGCGGCCAGGCCATCTTCGATGTCTGCATCCCAGCCTTCCACCGCGTAGCGGCCGGACAACGCGGTGCGCGACCAGTCGTGCATGACGCCCCGCGCCTCGTTGCCGCCGAAGCCGAGGCGCCGGCCGGGCAGCGCGCCATTGAACGTGGCCAGCCAGGGCAGGAAGCGGTAGGCCAGCGGCAGGCCGTAGCGCAGCGGTCGGGGGAAATTGCGCCAGTAGGGCGAACCCGACCCGACCAGCCACAACCCGGCGACGTGCGCGTGCGAAAGCGCCGCATGGCACGCCGCCAGCTGGCCGCCGAGGCTGTGGCCGCCCAGTGTCGGCGTTGCGGTGGTACGCGCGCGGATCGCGTCGGTAGCGGCAGGCAGGTCCACCTCGAGCAGCGTCCGATACCCCCATGTCGACCGGCGGCTCGCGCGCAGGCTGCTGCTGCCGTGGCCGCGCCACTCATGCAGGTACACCGCGACCCCACGTGCGGCCAGCGCATGGGCGAACGGCAGGTAGTGGCGTGCGGCGACGCCGAGCGCGGGCAGCCACAGCACCGCCTGTCGCACGCTGGCAGGCTCCAGGGCAATGAGCGCGAATTCGTGACCGTCGCCGGCGCGCACCGGCAGCGTGGACGCGGTCATGGGCTCGTATCGATCGCCGACGTGTCAAGCAATCGCAACGGCGCGCGCCCGGCGACGTAGCCGGCCGCCAGTGCCGCCTGCACGAACGCGATCCCTCCGCGCACTGCCTCCACCAGCGCCTCGTCCCGTGCGAGCCGCGCCGCGATCGCCGACGACAGCGTGCAGCCGGTCCCGTGCGCCTCGAGCGCGCGCCGCGGCGAGACCACTTCCGTGCACGTGCCATCGACCTCGAGCGTGTCGACGACCCCGCGCGGGTCGAGCAGATGGCCGCCCTTGAGAAGCACGCCGCGCGCACCAAGCGCGGCCAGTGCTCGCAGCGCCGCATCCAGGTCGTCCGAGGTCTCGACCCGTGCGCCGGTGAGCAGCGCCGCTTCCGGCCCATTTGGCGTGAGCAGCGTCGCGCGCGGCAGCAGTCGCGTGCGTAGGGCATCGATGGCATCGGGTTCCAGCAGGGTCGCCCCGGATGTGGCCACCATCACCGGATCGAGCACGACATGCGCCGGGCGATGGCGCTCCAGCGCCTGCGCGACCGCGTCGATCACCCCGCGCGTGGCGAGCATGCCGATCTTGACCGCGCGGATGTCGAAATCCTCGAAGCACGCGTCGATCTGCGTATGCAGCATGTCGACCGGCGGCACGTGCACGGCGGTGACGCCGCGCGTGTTCTGCGCGGTCAGCGCGGTGATCGCGCAGGTCCCGTGCACGCCGTGCGCGGCGATGGCCCTGAGGTCGGCCTGGATGCCGGCGCCGCCGCCGGAATCGGATCCGGCGATGGCCAGCACCGCCGGACGACGCGCATCGGTCACAGCACCTCCGAGGCGTAGTCGGCCAGGCGCGAGCGCTCGCCGCGGCGCAGGGTGATGTGCGCGCTGTGCGCCCAGCTCTTGAAACGGTCGACCGCGTACGTCAGGCCCGACGTGGTCTCGGTGAGGTAGGGCGTGTCGATCTGCTCCACGTTGCCCAGGCACACGATCTTTGTGCCCGGGCCTGCGCGCGTGACCAGCGTCTTCATCTGCTTGGGCGTGAGGTTCTGCGCCTCGTCGAGGATCAGCCAGCGCGACAGGAATGTGCGGCCGCGCATGAAGTTCATCGAGCGGATCTTGATGCGCGATGCCAACAGGTCGTTGGTGGCCGCGCGGCCCCAGCTTCCGCTTTCCTGGTTGTGCGTGAGCACCTCCAGGTTGTCCGTCAGCGCGCCCATCCACGGCGTCATCTTTTCCTCCTCCGTGCCGGGCAGGAAGCCGATGTCCTCGCCGACGCTCACCGTCGCGCGCGTCATGATGATCTCGCGGTAACGCTGCGCATCCATCGTCTGCGCCAGTCCCGCGGCCAGCGCCAGCAGCGTCTTGCCCGTTCCCGCCGTGCCCAGCAGGGTGACGAAGTCGATCTCCGGGTCCATCAGCGCGTTGAGCGCGAAGTTCTGCTCGCGGTTGCGCGCGGTGATGCCCCACACCGCGTGCTGCGAGTGGCGGTAGTCGTCGACGATCTGCAGCGTCACCCGCGCATCGGTGACGCGCGCGACCTTCATCTCCGATTCCTCGTCGCCGGGCAGGTAGACGAACTGGTTCGGGTACCACTCCACGTCGTCGGCGTGGTCGATCTCGTAGAACGTGCGGCCTTTCTCAGTCCACGACTTCAGGTTGTCGGCGTAGCGCGTCCAGAAGTCCTCCGGCAGCGGGGTCGCGCCGGTGTAGAGCAGGCTGAAGTCGTCGAGCGCGCGGTCGTTCTCGTAGTCCTCGCTGGCGATCCCGGCGATGGCCGCCTTGATGCGCAGGTTGATGTCCTTGCTGATGAACACCACCGGCGTTTCCGGCTCGTCCTCGCGCAGGGCGAGGATCGCGGCGAGGATGTGGTTGTCGGCGACGGTGACGTGGAAACGCGCGGCGGCGTCGCTGGCGTTGGTCTGGAAGCGCAGTCGTCCGGCGCTGGCCGCGCCGCGCAGTTGCAGGCCCTGTGGACGCACCAGCGGCAGGCCGTCGGCGATGGCCGCGCTGCCGCCGGTGGCCTCGATCAGTTCGTTGATGAAGCGGCTGGCCTGGCGCGCGTTGCGGCTGGCTTCGCTGGTGCCCTTCTTGCCGGTGTCGAGCTCTTCGATCACCTGCATCGGCAGGTAGACGTCGTGTTCCTCGAACTTGAACAGCGCGGTCGGGTCGTGCATCAGGACGTTGGTGTCGAGCACGTAGATGCGCTTGCTTCGCGTCATGCGTCGGGCCTCGCGGGCGTTGGTGCGGGTGGGATGGAAGAATGCGTCGCGCACGCCGGCGGCGCCGCGGCCCGCGGAGCGGGGCGGCGTCGGTGATGTGCGGCGTCGGCGGTCACTGCGCGGCGCGCTGCCGGGCGTGTTGCGCGAGGGCGTCGAGCACGGCGGAGGCATGCTGCGGGACGCGCACGCCGCGCCAGGCCTCGACGACCGTCGAATCCGGCCCGATCAGGAACGTGCTGCGCTCGATACCGATGTATTCGCGGCCGTACAGCTGCTTGGGCTTGATGACGCCGAACGCGTTGCACAGCGCCTCGTCCGTGTCGCTGGCCAGGTCGAAGCGGAAGCCATGCTTGGTGCGGAAGCTCTCGTGCGACTTGGCGGAGTCACGCGAGATGCCGATGACGGTGGCGTCGAGCTTGGTGAACTTCGGTAGCAGGCGGTTGAAGTCGTTGCCCTCGGTCGTGCAGCCGGGGGTCGCGTCCTTCGGATAGAAGTACAGCACCAGCCAGTGGCCGGCGTGGTCCGCCGTATTGGCGACCAGGCCGTTCGACAGCGGGAGCGGAAGGGCCGGGACCGTGTCGCCGACATCGAGTGAGCGGGCCTGGGACATCAGAACTTCATCGGATCCATGATCGCGTCGAGGTTCAGGTGGTCGCAGAACTCGAGGAAATCGTCGCGCAATGCGGCGATGTGCATGCTGGCCGGCACCCCGATCGTCACCTGCGCGCTGAACATGTCCGCGCCGGTCTGCATGGCGCGATAGCGCGAACAGTGCAGCGATTCGATGGTGATGCCCTGGCGGTCGAAGAAATCGGCCAACTGGAAAAGGATGCCGGGCTTGTCGGCCGCGACCACCTCGACCACGTACGGCAGCAGGTTGGACTGCACCTGCTTGGCGCCGGTGCGGTAGAAATTGAGCTTGAGCCCGTCCTCCTCGCGCTCCAGGCGCGTGAGCATCGCCTCGAGCTTGGCCACCGCGTCCCACGGGCCGACCGCCAGCGCGGTCACCGACACGTCGCGGCCGACCGTGGCCAGGCGCGCGTCGACGAGGTTGCAGCCCGAATCGGTGATGCGCCGCGTGACCGACAGCAGCGGGGACTCCGGATGCGTGGTGTACGCGTTGATCAGGAGGTGGTTCTCGTTCGGCGACGGCCGGGCGGGGGAGTCGGTCAAGGCGGCGCCTGTGGGGTGAGGACGGGCCGCAGGCGCAAGGCGTCGCGGCGCAGGCAGCATACTTGCCCGCGCTTTCGAGCCGCAAGTAAGATCAACGCGCGTTTTTCCCGCGCTTTCGCGCGCCTGCGCCGCCCCTGGCGCGCTTCGGCCCAAGGCCCATCCCCGTGCGACTCAACGGCAGCATTACCGCGCTGGCGACGCCTTTCGGCGTCGATGGCGAACTCGACCTCGAAGGATGGAAGCGCCTGATCGCGCTGCAGCTGGACGGCGGCACGCAGGCGCTCGTCGTCGCCGGTTCCACCGGCGAGGCCGCGGCGCTGTACGACGCCGAGATCGACCTGCTCGTGCGCAGCGCGGTGGAGCAGGTCGCAGGGCGCGTACCGGTCCTGGTGGGGACGGGTGGATCGAACACCGCCAAGACCATCGAGGCGACGCGGCGCGCCGCCGCGCTGGGCGCCGATGCCGCGCTGGTGGTGACCCCGCCGTACGTGCGGCCCACGCAGGACGGCCTGGTCGCGCATTACCGCGCGGTCGCCGACGACGGCGCGCTGCCGGTGGTGCTCTACAACGTGCCCGGGCGCACCGGCGTCGACATGCAACCGTCGACCGTCGCGCAGCTGGCATCGCATCCGCGCATCGTCGCGATCAAGGAAGCGGAGAACTCGCACGAGCGGATGGAGGCGTTGCTGCGCCTTCGCACCGCGTCGTTCGCGGTGCTCAGTGGTGATGACCCGACCGCGTGCCGTGCGATGCTGGCCAGCGCCGACGGCGTGGTGTCGGTGGCCTCGAACGTGGCGCCGCGCGCCTTCCGTGCGCTGTGCGACCTCGCCCGCGCTGGCGATGGGGCGGCCGCCTATGCGCTGGATGCCGAGCTCGCGGAGCTGAACGCTTTCCTCGGCGTGGAATCCAATCCGATCCCGGTCAAGGCCATCCTGTCGCGGCATGGCATCGGCCACGGCCTGCGCTTGCCGCTGCTGCCGCTGTCGGTCGCGCACCATGCCCGCGCGAACGCGATGGCCGATGCCGTTGCCTCACTCGAACGAACCCGCGCCGCGATTGCGGCCTGAATGGAGATTGCGATGACGATGCGTGACGCGGTGCGCCCGGCCCTCGCCGTGGCAGTGGCGGTGGTGATGGCCACAGGCTGCACCTGGTTCCGCCAGGGCGACGGCCTGTATGCGAAGGATGCGGGGAGCCGTCCGCTGGAGGTGCCTCCCGAGTTCGATTCCGCCGCCGCGACCGCGGCGCCGGCGATGGCTTCCGCGGTGCGTCCCGGCGCGGCGAGTGCGCCGGGCGGCACTGCGATCGGCTTCACCGTGCCCGGTACGCGCGATGCGGTGTTCGCTCGGGTCGGCACGGCACTGGAAGGCATACAAGGCGTGACGATCGCGAGCCGCGCGCAGCTGGTTGGCGCCTTCGACGTGGCGTATGGCGGCAGCAACTTCCTGGTGCGGGTGAGCGACGCCGAGGCAGGGGCCTACGTCTCGGCGGTCGACCCACGCGGTGTCGCAGCCAGTGGCGACGCACCTGCGCGGCTCATCGAGGCGCTCAAGGCCGCCCTGGCGCGCTGAGCGGGAGCGCGAACGAAAAAGCGCCCCGCGGGGGCTTTTTTTGCGCGTTCAGCGCTCGAGCAGCGGCAGCTTTTCGGGCTTGTGCTCCCAGTCCTTGGCGTCGGGCAGCGGTTCCTTGCGCACGGTGATCACCGGCCACGCCTTCGACAGTTCGGCATTGAGGGCCACGAACGCCTCCTGGCCGGCGGGGACGTCGTCCTCGGGATAGATCGCGTTGATCGGGCATTCCGGTTCGCACAACGTGCAGTCGATGCACTCGTCCGGGTCGATCACCAGGAAGTTCGGCCCCTCGTGGAAGCAGTCGACCGGGCACACCTCGACGCAGTCGGTGTACTTGCACTTGATGCAGTTCTCGGTGACGACGAAGGGCATTGCGGCGCGCGCCAAGGTTGGAGGTCGCCGATTCTAATCGCGCGCGCCGGTAAGTCGCTCGCTGCGCTCGCTGTAAGTCGGCGCTGCGCGCCTGTAAAGGGTCAAGAGGAAAAAGCAGAGGCGTGCATCGCTTTTCCCACTTGCAGCCTGCGCAGCAGGCGACTTACCCATTTACAGCCCGCGCAGCGGGCGACTTTCCCTACTTACAGCCTGCGCAGCAGGCGACCTACCATTTACAGCCCGCGCAGCGGGCGACTTACACGAAGAAGCCCGCGCCGAGGGCGCGGGCTTCTTCGGGAATTGGCGCTCCCTACGGGATTCGAACCCGTGTTTTAGCCTTGAGAGGGCCACGTCCTAGGCCTCTAGACGAAGGGAGCAGAGGTAGAAGTGCGCGTCCTGCGGCCTGCTAGTATAGGCGGCTCGGTTGCCGCGTGGCAACGCACCCACCTACCCAAGGACGCGGCCCACGCCCGCCGATGCAGCCCAGCCCATCGCCCACCCTGCGCCTGATCCCGCGCGACGCCCACCCGGTGTCCCGTCGCGACATCAGCCCCAACGCGCTGCGCGTGCTGTACCGCCTGCGTGAATCCGGCTTCGGCGCCTACCTGGTCGGCGGCGCGGTGCGCGACCTGCTGGTGGGCGGGCACCCGAAGGACTTCGACATCGCCACCGATGCCACGCCCGAGCAGGTGCGCGGACTGTTCCGCAATTGCCGGCTCATCGGCCGGCGCTTCCGCCTGGCGCACGTGGTGTTCGGGCGCGAGATCATCGAGGTGGCGACGTTCCGCGCCAACGTCGATGACGGCAGCGGCGACCGCGAGCTGCACGAAGGCGGGCGCCTGCTGCGCGACAACGTCTACGGCAGCATCGAGGACGATGCGATCCGCCGCGACTTCACCGCCAACGCCCTGTACTACGCCATCGAGGATTTCTCGGTGCGCGACTACGTCGGCGGCTTCGAGGACGTGCAGAACCGCGTGCTGCGCCTGATCGGCGATCCCGACACGCGCTACCGCGAGGACCCGGTGCGCATGCTTCGCGCGGTGCGCCTGGCGGCCAAGCTCGACTTCACCATCGAACCCGGCACCGCCGAGCCGATCACGCGCCTGGCGCCGCTGCTGCGCGAGGCCGCGCCGGCGCGTCTGTTCGAAGAATGCCTGAAGCTGTTCCTGTCCGGCCACGGCGTGGCGAGCTTCGAAGAACTCGAGCGCTTCGGCCTGGTTGAGGCGCTGTTCCCCGAGACCGGCACCGCGCTACGCGCCAACCGCAGCGGCGCGCTGCGCCGGATGGTGCTCGCCGGGCTCGCCAACACCGACGCCCGCGTCGAACGCGAGGAACCGGTATCGCCGGCATTCCTGTTCGCGCTGCTGCTGTGGCCGGCGTACTGCCGCACGCTGGCTACCCTGCAGGCACAAGGCATGCACGCGGCCGAAGCGCAGCGACGCGCCGCCGACCGCGTGACCCTGCACCAGCTCTCCACGATCGCGCTCCCGCGCCGTTTCTCGCTGCCGATGCAGGAGATCTGGCTGCTGCAGGCGCGCCTGCAGCACGTGCCGCGCAAGCGGGTCGCGCGCATGGTCGCGCATCCGCGGTTCCGCGCCGCATTCGACTTCCTGGAGATCCGCCAGGCTGCCTCACCGGAACATGCCGAGGACGTCGCGTTCTGGCGTGAGGCCTGGGCCGAGCACGGCGGCGCGGTGTCGGCGTACGACGACGACTTGATCGAGGAGGGCGCCGAGGAGGCGCCCGCGTCGGGGCGTCGTCGCCGCCGTCGCCGGAGCCCCGCACGCAGCGCATGAGCCCGGTGCCGGCGGCGATCGGCCTGGGCGGCAACGTCGGCGACAGCGCAGCGGTGCTCACCGCTGCGGCCGCCGCGATCGAATCCCTTGCGCACACCCTCCCGCTCGCGCGCTCGCGGCTGCACGTCACGCCCGCGTGGGGCCTGGAAGCCCAGGCGGACTTCGTCAACGCGGTCGTGGTGGTGGAGACGGCGTTGCCGCCGCTCGAGCTGCTCGCGCAGCTGCTGTCCATCGAGCGTGCCGCGGGTCGTGACCGCGCCGCGCCCGGCCCGCGCTGGGGCCCGCGGGTGCTCGACCTCGACCTGCTGCTGTACGGCGACGCGGTGATCGACGTGCCCGGCCTGCAGGTCCCGCATCCGCACCTGCACGCGCGTGCGTTCGCGCTGGTGCCGCTGCTGGAGGCGTGGCCCGATGCAGGCATCCCCGGCATCGGCCCGGCACGCGATGCGCTGGCACGGATTCCAGCTGTCGACGTGCGCGCGCTACCGTACGCACCCTGGCGCGCGACGCGCCTGTCCTGAGGTTCGCCCATGTACACCGCGACCGCCGCCGCGCCCGCCTGGACGGTGCCGATGCTGGGCGATGCCAAGCGCGAGGGGCGCAGGCTGGCGATGCTGACCTGCTACGACGCCGGTTTCGCACGCACGATCGAGGCCGCGGGCATCGACCTGGTGCTGGTCGGCGATTCGCTCGGCATGGTGGTGCAGGGCCACTCCAGCACGCTGCCGGTGACCGTGGCCGACATCGCCTACCACGTGGCCTGCGTGGCGCGCGGGATGTCGCGGCCGCTGCTGATCGCCGACATGCCGTTCCAGGCCGACACCACGGCTGAGCGCGCGCTGGATGCCGCCACGCGGCTGCTGCAGGCTGGCGCCGCGATGGTCAAGCTCGAAGGCGCGGGGCACAAGCTCGACATCATCCGCTTCCTGGTCGAGCGCGAGATCCCGGTTTGCGCGCACCTGGGGCTCACGCCGCAATCGGTGCTGCGCCTGGGCGGCTACCGCGTGCAGGGGCGCGACGAACGCGCCGCCACCCGCATCCGCGAGGACGCCCGCGCGGTGCGCGACGCGGGTGCGGCGCTGCTGGTGCTCGAGTGCGTGCCCACGCCGCTGGCGACGTCCATCACCGGCGATCTCGACATCCCCACGATCGGCATCGGCGCGGGCCCGGGTTGCGATGGCCAGGTGCTGGTGCTGCAGGACCTGCTCGGGCTCGCCAGCGGCCCCCGGCGCCCGAAGTTCGTCAAGGATTTCTTGCGTGACGGCGGCTCGGTGCAGGGCGCGATGGAAGCGTTCGCGCGCGACGTGCGCGAGGGCGCGTTTCCGGATGCGGCGCACTCGTACGAGTAAGCGTCCGCGTAGGCTGGGTTGGCTCCATCAACCCAGCAACCGTATCGAAATGGTGGGTTGATGGAGCCAACCCAGCCTGCGTTGTGCTTATCTCCGTGCCCATCCGCGTTGATCCGCGTCAAGCGAATGCTCAAGCCAATGGACGATCTGACACGCCTTCGTGACGCGGTCCGGGCTTGGACACGCGACGGCCTGCGCGTGGGCTTCGTGCCCACGATGGGCAACCTGCATGAAGGCCATTTCGCGCTCGTCCGGGCGATCCGCGAGCGCTGCGACCGGGTGGTCGCCAGCGTGTTCGTCAATCCCACGCAGTTCGGCCCGCACGAAGATTTCGGCCGGTATCCGCGCACGCTCGAGGCCGATGCCGCGGGCCTGCACGCGGCCGGTTGCGACCTGCTGTGGGCGCCGGACGTGGCGACGATGTACCCGCTGGGCCTCGACGCCGTCGTGCAGGTGCGCGTACCCGGCATCACCGAGGTGCTGGAAGGCGCGCACCGGCCGGGGCATTTCGATGGCGTGGCGACCGTGGTGGCACGCCTGTTCAACCAGGTGCGGCCGGATGTGGCTGCGTTCGGACGCAAGGATTACCAGCAGCTGGCGGTGATCCGGCACCTGGTCACCGACCTCGCGTTCGGCATCGAACTGCTGGCGGTGCCCACGGAGCGTGCGAGCGATGGCCTGGCGCTCAGCTCGCGCAACCAGTACCTGTCGGCGGACGAGCGCGCCGCGGCGCCGGTGCTGTACCGGCAGTTGCAGGCCATGCGCGACGCAGTGCGCGCCGAGACCCCCATCGAACAGGTCGAGCGCGATGCACTCGATGCGCTGCGTGCGGCGGGCTTCGTCCCCGATTACGCGGTGGTCCGCACACCGGCGCTGGCGCAGCCCACGGATGCGGCCGGGGCGAGGGTGGCGCTGGTGGCCGCCCGGCTCGGGACGACCCGGCTGATCGACAACCTCGAATTCGACGCCTGACGCGGCTGCCCGAGCCGCCTGAACATCCGGGAAAGCCATGCAGGACAAGGGCTGGCGACGATGTTGCAGCGCGCCATCCGCTGCTAGACTTCGCGCGCGCCGCGCGTCGCGGCCGGAGCCGTGCCATGTTGCTGAACCTGCTGAAAGCCAAGATCCACCGCGCCACCGTGACCCACGCGGAGCTGCATTACGAAGGCTCGTGCGCGATCGACGGCCGGCTGCTGGATATCTCCGGCATCCGCGAGTACGAGCAGGTGCACATCTACAACGTCAACAACGGCCATCGCTTCGTGACCTACGCGATCCGCGGTGAAGTGGGCAGCGGCGTGATCAGCGTCAACGGCGCGGCCGCGCACCTGGCCCAGCCGGGCGATCTCGTCATCATCTGCGCGTACGGGCATTGCGACGAGGCTGAGGCGGCCAAGTTCAAGCCGACGCTGGTCTACGTGGACCGCGACAACCGGCTGACCCACACCAACGAATCCATTCCGGCGCAGGCGGCTTGAGCGGCGCAGTCGACTGGACCGCGTTGCGCGCGCACGGCGCGCGGCTGGCGGCAACGCCCCTTGCCTCACTGATCGCCGCCGACCCGGCGCGCGCCACGCGTCATGCGCTGCGCGCCGGCCCGCTGTACGCCAACGTCGCCCGCCAGCGGGTTGACGACGCGGCGTTCGATGCCCTGATCAGAGCCGCCGAGACCGTCGGCGTTCCCGCGCGGTTGCGCGCGCTGTTCGACGGCGAGGCAGTCAACGCCACCGAAGGCCGCGCGGCGCTGCATTCCGCGCTGCGCAGCGACCTTTCGGCCAGCGCCGTCGCCCGCGAGGCGCATGCGACCGCGGCCGCGGCACGCCTGCGCATGCGCGAGGTCGTCGCGGCGATCCAGGCCAGCGGCGTCACCGACGTGGTGAGCGTCGGCATCGGCGGTTCCGACCTCGGCCCGCGTTTCGTGGTCGACGCGATCGCGCCGAATCCGCGCGTGCGCGTGCACTTCCTGTCCAACGTCGACCCGGTCGCCGCCACGCGGCTGCTCTCGCGGCTGGACCCGGCGGCGACCGCCGGCATCCTCATCTCCAAGACCTTCGGCACGCAGGAAACGCTGCTCAACGGCGCCTTGCTGCGCGACTGGTTGGGCAGCACGGACCGCCTGTACGCGGTGTCGGCGAACGTGCAGCGCGCGGCCGACGAGTTCGGCATCCCGCCGGCGCGCATCCTGCCGATGTGGGACTGGGTGGGTGGGCGCTATTCGGTGTGGTCGGCGGTGGGCCTGCCGATCGCGCTGGCCGCGGGCGTGGATGCGTTCGATGCCCTGCTCGCCGGCGCCGCCGAGATCGACGCGCACGTGCTCGACGCGCCGCTGCGCTACAACCTGCCTGTCGTGCATGCATTGCTCGAGGTGTTCAACCGCAGCGCGCTGGGCCACGCCTCGCACGCGGTGATCGCCTACGCCGACGCCTTGCGCCTGCTGCCTGCGTACCTGCAGCAGCTGGTGATGGAAAGCCTGGGCAAACGCGTGGCCGTCGATGGTCGCGCGCTGGACGTGGACACCGTGCCGGTGTGGTGGGGCGGGGTGGGCACCGACGTGCAGCACAGCTTCTTCCAGGCGCTGCACCAGGGCACGCAGGCGCTGCCGATCGAATTCATCGGCGTTCGCGATGGCGGCACGCCCCATGTCGCCAATGCCGATGCGCTGCTGGCCAACCTGCTGGCGCAGGCCGAGGCGCTGGCGAACGGGCGCGACAGCGACGATCCGCATCGCGCGTATCCGGGCGGGCGGCCGAGCACGATGCTGCTGCTCGATCGCGTGGACGCGCGCAACGTCGGCGCGCTGCTGGCGATGTACGAGCACAGCGTGTTCGTGCAGTCGGTGCTGTGGGGCATCAACGCGTTCGACCAGTTCGGGGTCGAGCTGGGCAAGCAGGTCGCCACCGGCCTGCTGCCCGCGCTGGGCGATGCGTCGCGCGCGGACGATCCCGTCACTCGCGAGTTGATCACCGCGTTGCGCGGTTGATCGTAGAGGCGCGCCTGCGCGCCTGTGCGGGTGACGAGGCAGGCGCGCGTCCGGGCCGCTACATCAGCATTCGCCCGCTCTCCCATGCGCGCTGCTGCGCCAGAGACATAGGGTAGGCTTTGGCCCACCGTGCTCGTCGTCCGCGGGTGCGCGACGGTGGGCCAAGGCCCACCCTATGCAACTGCATGGCGCGCCAGCGCCCACTCCACGTGTTCGCGCACCATGGCGTCGTCGATGTCGCGGCGTGACTGCAGCGCAGCTACTACCTCGGGCGTTGTCGGGGCGTTGCCCAGCGCGACGGCGATGTTGCGCAGCCAGCGCGTGTGGCCGCTGCGGCGGATCGCGCTGCCTTCGGTGCGCCGGTCGAACTCGTCCGCGCTCCACGCGAACAGCCGCGGCAGCGTCGCGGTGTCCAGCGCGTTGCGCGCGCGGAAGTCGGGCTCGTCTGTGCGCCGGGCGAACTTGTTCCAGGGGCACACCAGCTGGCAGTCGTCGCAACCGAAGATGCGGTTGCCGATCAGCGGCCGCAGCTCGGGGTCGATCGCGCCGTCGTGCTCGATGGTCAGGTACGAGATGCAGCGCCGCGCATCCAACCGCTGCGGGGCGGTGATGGCGTGCGTGGGGCAGATGTCGATGCAGCGCGTGCAGGTGCCGCAATGCGCGCTGGCCGGGGTGTCGACGGGCAGCGCGATGTCGACGAACAGCTCGCCGAGGAAGAACCACGAGCCGCCGTCCTTGTCGATCAGGCAGGTGTGCTTGCCGATCCAGCCCAGGCCGGCATCGCGCGCGAGCGCGCGTTCGAGCACGGGAGCGGAGTCCACGAACACGCGATGGCCGAACGGGCCGATGAGTTCGGCGATCTGCCCGGCCAGGCGCTGCAGCCGGTTGCGCATGAGCTTGTGGTAATCGCGGCCCAGCGCGTAGCGGGCGACGTAGGCGCGCGTGCCGTCGGCCAGCGTGGCCCAGGCCTCCTCGTCGTCGCGGCGTCCGTAGTCGAGGCCGACCGACACCACGCGCAGCGTGCCGGGCACCAGTTCGTCGGGGCGGCTGCGCAACGTGCCGTGCCGCGCCATCCAGTCCATCGAGCCGTGCAGGCCCTGGCCCAGCCAGTCGCGCAGGTGCGCCTCGTCCTCGGGCAGCTGCACGCCGCTGATGCCGACGCGCTGGAAACCGGCGGCATGGGCCATGCCGCGGATGCGCCGCGCGAGCGCGACGGGATCGGCACGAAGGCCTGTGTCCGATGCTGACGCCGCACCGGGCACGGCGCTGGAGGGGGACGGGCTCACGATGGCCCAAGTATAAAATCGACCCATGAGCGAGGCCCTGTACGACATCGCCGGCGTGCGCAGCATCGAACGGCGCGCGGGCGGCGATGACGTGCGGCTGATGGAGCTCGCGGGGCAGGCCGGCTGGCGCGCGGTGCTGGAGGCGTGGCCGCAGGCGCGGCGCATCGTGGTGGCCTGCGGGCCTGGCAACAACGGCGGCGACGGTTACGTGCTGGCGCGCCACGCGCACGAGGCCGGGCGCGACGTGCAGGTGGTGGCGCACGCCGATCACGCGCCGCGGACGCAGCTCGCGCGCGACGCGCAGGCGCGCCTCGTGTCGGCAGGGGGACGCATCACTATGTTCGCGGGCACGCTGCCGCCGTGCGACGTGGTGGTCGATGCGGTGCTCGGCATCGGGCTGTCGCGCGCGCCGGATGCCGGCACCCAATCGGTGCTCGATGCGATCCACGCGGTGCGCGTACCGGTGCTCGCGCTCGACGTGCCCAGCGGCGTCGATGCCGGCAGCGGCGCCGCGCATGCCGGTGCGGTGCAGGCGACGCGGACGGTTGAGTTCATCGCGCGCAAGGCCGGCCTGCGCACGGGCGCGGCGCGCGGGCACGTGGGCGTGCTGCAGCTCGCAACGCTCGAGCTGCACGACGACGCGTTCGCCGGCATCACGCCCACGGCGGAGGCACTGCATGCGGGCGACCTTGCGCAGTGGCTGCAGCCGCGCCGCGTGGACAGCCACAAGGGCATGCACGGGCACGTCGCCTGCATCGGCGGCGACGTCGGGCATGGCGGTGCGATCGTGCTGTGCGCGCAGGCCGCATTGCGCGCCGGTGCCGGACTGGTGTCGATCCGCACGCACGCGGCGCACGTCGCGCCCGCGCTCGCGCGGTTGCCGGAGTCGATGGTGGCCGCGGGCGATGTGCCTGATGCGGAGTTATTGCGATCCAGCAGCGTCTGCGCGATCGGCCCGGGCCTCGGGCAGGGCGCATGGGGCCATGCGTGGTGGGACGCCGCCTGTCGCGATGCGCGCGCGCTCGTCGTCGATGCCGATGCCTTGAACCTGCTCGCCGCGACGCCGGTGTCGTTGCCAGCCGGCACGGTGCTGACGCCGCATCCCGGCGAAGCCGCGCGCCTGTTGCGCGTCGACACCGCAACGGTGCAGGCCGATCGTTTCGGCGCCGCGCGTGCGCTGGTCGAGCGTTTCCAAGCCGTCGTGGTGCTCAAGGGCGCAGGCACGCTGGTCGCCGCGCCCGGACAACGCACGCAATTGATCGATGCCGGCAACGCCGGCATGGCGGTGGGCGGCATGGGCGACGTGCTCGCCGGCGTCATCGCCGCGCTGCGCGCGCAAGGTCTGGATGCATTCGACGCGGCGCGCGCCGGCGCGCTGCTGCATGCCGCGGCCGGTGACATCGCCGCGCGCGATGGCGAGCGCGGACTGATGCCGAGCGATCTGTTCGCGCCGCTGCGCAGGCTGGCCAATCCCGGGACGGTGCCGTGATCGAGCTGTTCCTGCCGGACCCCGCGGCGACCGACGCACTGGGCCAGGCGCTGGCACGCACGCGGCCCGCACGCGCCGTCGTGCACCTGCACGGCGACCTCGGCGCGGGCAAGTCGTCGCTGGCGCGCGCGATGCTGCGCGCGCTCGGCGTGCAGGGGTCGATCCGCAGCCCCACCTACACGCTCGTGGAGCGGTATGCACTGGGCGACGGCGAGGCGCTGCACCTGGACCTCTACCGCATCGGCGATGCCGGCGAGCTCGAATATCTCGGGCTGGATGCGGCCGACGCGCGGCTCTGGCTGGTCGAATGGCCGGGGCGTGGCGGCGCGTTCCTCCCGTCTGCAGACCTCGAGGTGCACCTGTCCATCGAGGGCGATGGCCGGCGCTGCCGGCTGGAACCGGCAGGCACGGCCGGGGCGGCGTGGGTGGCGCGTGCGACGGGCCATCAGGGTGTTGCCGCCCTTCGTTGACCCGCATCGCGACGAATATGGCGCAGGTGCCCGATTCCAAACGGCTTTTCGCCTTGCATTCCCCGCGGACCGGTGATTGACTACCGGCGCCGAGTCCGAGGGGGCTTCCCATGCGCATCGCAGCCATCGTCGCAGCCATCGTGCTCGCCACGCCCGGAATTGCTGCCGCGGCGGATATCCAGGGCGTCACGCTCACCGACGGCGCCACCGGCACCCGCGCCGAGATCGCGCTGAGCGCCCCCGCCGACTACTCGCTGATCAGCCTGCAGGGCCCGGACCGCCTCGTCGTGGACCTGCCTGCCTCCAGCCTCGCGCGCGGGGTGGCGCTGCCCGCCGGCTCCGGCGCGGTGTCTCGCATGCGCAGCGGTCAGCCCGTGCCGGGGACCGCCCGCCTGGTGTTCGACCTCGACGAACCGGTCGCCGCGCTCGCGCCGCGCCTGGAGCAGCGCGACGGGCGCCCGGTGCTGGTGATCGAATGGCCCGGTGACGGCGCGCGGCGCTCGCAGCCGCCCACAGCGACCACGTCCATGCAGGCGCCTGCGCTGGTTCCGCGTCCGCAGGCGCCTACCGTCACCATGCCAGAGGTCGATCCGGCCGGCGCGTCCTCCGATGCCACCTCGCGGCTGATCGCGTCGATGCGCGCGGGGGCGGCGACCGCACCGGCGCCTGCTGCTGCAGGCCCGGCGCCTGCCACGCCGGTTGCGAACACACGGACCGCGGTGCCGGCGGCATCCACTCCGGTGGCACCGCCTCCGGCGCGGCCCGCGCTGTCATCGGTGCCGACGGTGCCAGCGATCGGCACGGCGCTCCCGCGCCCACTCGCGCCCCCCGCCGAGACGCGCATCGCCAGCGGCATCGCGGCGCAGGGCAGCCAGGCGGTGCAGTCGATCGTCGGGGCGGCCATCGCACGCGAGCAGGGCACGCGGCCGCTGGTGATCGCCATCGATCCGGGGCACGGTGGTCAGGATCCGGGCGCGATCGGCCTGGGCGGCACGCGCGAGAAGGACGTGACCCTCGCCATCAGCCGCGAACTCGCCCGCCAGATCAATGCCACGCCCGGGCTGCGGGCTGTGCTCACCCGCGACACCGACGTGTTCATCCCGCTGGGCCAGCGCGGGCGCATCGCGCGGCAGGCGAAGGCGGACATGTTCATCTCCATCCACGCCGACGCGGCCGAGAACCGCAGCGCCAAGGGTTCGTCGGTGTACGTGCTGTCCCTGAAGGGCGCTTCCAGCCAGCGCGCGCGGTGGCTGGCGGACAAGGAGAACCAGTCCGACCTCATCGGCGGCGCGCGCGTGCGCGGCGGCGATGCGATGCTGACCTCGGTGCTGCTCGACCTGACCCAGAGCGGCCAGATCCGCGCGTCCGAGGATGCCGGCAACGAGATCCTCGGCGGGCTCAAGCGCATCGGCAACCAGCACAAGCAGCAGATCGAGCGCGCCAACTTCGCGGTGCTGCGCACCTCGGACATGCCGGCAATGCTGGTCGAGACCGCTTTCATCTCGAATCCCGACGAGGAGCAGCGCCTCATCGACCCCGCGTTCCAGCGCCAGCTCGCACGTGCCGTGCTCGATGGCGTGGACACGTATTTCCGCCGCCAGCCGCCGCCGGGCACGCTGTACGCGGCGCGTGCGAACCAGGAATCGCTGGCGGCCGGGGGCCGCTGATTCCGCGCGAGGGGCTCCCGGGCCACGTCTGCCCCTGCGCCCGCCCGTTGTTCCGCCGGGAGCGCGGCCGGGCAACGCGACCCGATCGATCGCAAGCATTGCGCGATGGTGGCGACGCCACGGCCACATGGCACGCGCCGGTATCATCGGCGCGTGCCCATCCAGCAGCTTCCCGACACCCTCATCAACCAGATTGCCGCGGGCGAAGTCGTCGAGCGACCCGCGTCGGTGGTCAAGGAACTGGTCGAGAACGCGATCGACGCGGGTGCCACGCGCGTGGACATCGACCTGGAAGAAGGCGGCGCGCGCCTGGTGCGCATCCGCGACGACGGTGCCGGCATCGCGGCCGATGAACTCGCGCTGGCGGTATCGCGCCACGCCACCAGCAAGATCGCGTCGCTGGACGACCTCGAAGGCGTCGCCACGCTGGGGTTCCGCGGCGAGGCGTTGCCGTCGATCGCTTCGGTGAGCCGCCTCAGTATCGCCTCGCGCACGCAGCAATCCGCGCATGGCGCACGCCTGGACGTGGACGGCGGGCGCGTGGGCAGCGTCGCGCCGCACCCGCATCCGCGCGGCACCACCGTCGAGGTGCGCGAGCTGTTCTTCAACATGCCGGCGCGCCGCAAGTTCCTGAAGGCCGAGCGCACCGAGCTGGGACACATCGAGGACTGGCTGCGGCAGCTCGCGCTGGCGCGCCCGGACGTCGAGCTGCGCGTCTCGCACAACGGGCGTCCGGTGCGGCGCTGGTCGGGTGCGCCCGTGGGCGGCGCGCTGCTCGCCGATGCGCGTGTGCTGGAAACGCTCGGGGACGGCTTCGCGCAGGCCGCGCTGCATGTCGACCACTCCATCGGCGGCGGCGACGCGCCCGCGCTGCGCCTGCATGGCTGGATCGCGCAACCTGCGTACAACCGCGCGACCACCGACCAGCAGTTCCTCTACGTCAACGGCCGCGGCGTGCGCGACCGCAGCGTGGCGCACGCGGTGCGCCAGGCCTATGCGGACGTGCTGTTCCACGGCCGGCATCCGGCCTACGTGCTGTTCCTGGAGACCGACCCGCGCCGCGTCGATGTCAACGTGCATCCGGCCAAGCACGAGGTGCGTTTCCGCGATGCGCGGCTGATCCACGATTTCGTGCACCGCACCTTGTCCACCGCGCTGGCCGATACGCGGGCGGGCACGACGCATGGCGTCGGCATGCCTGGCGCGGGCGCCGCCGCGGGCGCACACGAGCGCCCGATGCCGGGCGATGCGCCGGCCTGGAACGGCGCGATGCCGCAGCGTCCGCTGGGCCTCTCGGTGGCGCAGGCGCCTGCCGCATACGGCGCGCTGTACGGCGCGACGACGGCGGCCGCGGCGGCTTCACACGCGCAGGTGGTGGCGATGCCTGCTTCCGACGACGCCACGCTGCCACCACTCGGCCACGCGATCGCGCAATTGCATGGCGTCTACGTGCTGGCCGAAACGGCCGACGGACTGGTCGTCGTCGACATGCATGCCGCGCACGAGCGCATCGGCTACGAGAAGCTCAAGGCTGCGCACGACGGCGAGGGCCTGCGCATGCAGCCGCTGCTGGTGCCGGCGACGGTGGCGGTGTCCGAGCGCGAGGCCGACGTGGCCGAACGCGAGGCCGCCACGCTGCGCGCGCTTGGCTTCGAGGTCGACCGCAGCGGCCCGCAATCGCTGCTGCTGCGCGGCGTGCCCGCGCTGCTGGCGCACGGCGACATGCAGGCGCTGCTGCGCGACGTCCTGGCCGATCTGCGCGAGCACGGCGAGTCGCGCCGCATCCACGCCGCGCGCGACGAGCTCCTGGCGACGATGGCCTGTCACGGCGCGGTGCGCGCGAACCGGCGCCTGTCGATACCCGAAATGAATGCGTTGCTGCGCGAGATGGAAGCCACCGAGCGCAGCGGGCAGTGCAACCACGGGCGACCGACCTGGGCGCGCTTCACGCTGGGCGAGATGGACCGCTGGTTCCTGCGCGGGCGTTGACGGCGCAGTCTCACGCGCAGGGCGTGGCTGGGGCGCGTGTCGTTCCTCCACGCGTGCGCCCCCGTTTCCGGTCGACGCCGGCGCTCGTGTCATCGAACTGCAATGCACGCCCCGCATGACTGACGGCACGCGGCGCCGGGGCGCCACCGCGGCCAAGCTCCGCATGATTTCCACCCACCAGGACGGTCCCGTGCAAAAAACCCTGCTCGCCCTCGCCCTCGCCGTCGGCCTCCCTGCGGCGGCCGCCACGCCGCCGGCGGCCCCGGCCCCGGCACCTGCCGCAACCGTTGCAACCGCGCCTGCCGCCAAGCCCGCGGTGCCGCTGCTGTGGAAGGTGTCCGACGCCGACAACAGCGTCTACCTGCTCGGCTCGTTCCACCTCCTGCGCGCGGCCGACAACCCGGTGTCGCCCGCGGTCGAGGCCGCGTTCGCCGATGCCGAGAAGGTGCTGTTCGAGATCACGCCGGAGGATCTCGCCAACCCCGCCAACGTCGCCAAGTTCGCCGAAGCCGCGAAGTTCGCCGACGGCAGGACGCTCAGCCAGGCGCTGCCCCCGGAAACGCTGGCCCGGCTGAAGAAGATGCTCGAGGTCAGCGGCACGCCGCTGGCACAGGTCGAAGGCACCGAGCCGTGGGCGCTCACGCTGGGCATGGTGCTGGGCATGACGCAGGCGATGGGCTTCCAGCCCGAGCGCGGCCTCGACAAGGTGCTGATGGCGCGCGTGGCCGAGGCCAAGAAGCCCGTCGCCGGGCTGGAAACCATCGACGCGCAGCTCCAGGCGCTCGAAGGCGCGCCGCTGTCCGAGCAGGCGCGTTCGCTCGACGAGTTCCTCGCCGACCCGCGCAAGGCCGCCGAGGAACTCGGCAAGCTGCACGCGGCCTGGCTGGCCGGCGATGCCGACCTCATGGACCGCGAGTACCGCGCGGAAATGGAACGCGAGACTCCGGTCAGCTACCGGGTCATGAACAGCGACCGCAACGCCGCGTGGGTTCCGCAGCTGCAGGCACGCCTGAAGGCGCCCGGCACCGACGACACCCTGGCGGTGGTGGGCGCATTGCACTTGCTGGGCAAGGACGGCGTCGTCGAACGGATGCGCGCGAAGGGCTACACCGTCGAGCGCATCGGCGTGCCCGCGGGCACGGCGGCTCCCGCACGGTGATCGCACCCGACGTGCCTGCCGTGGCGGGCACGTCGCCGGCGCCCACGCCCGGCCGATGGCTGACGTGGTGCGCCGGGCTCGCGTGCATTGCGGTGGTCGCGTCGGGTCTCCTGATGGCCGTCGCCTACCGCGTGTGGCCGTCGCTTGCCGAAAGTGCCGGGCCATCGGTCGACCTGCACTTCGCCGGCATCCTCGGGATACTGGTGCTCTCGCCGTTGGTGGAGACGTGGGTGCTGGGATGGATGCTGCGTCGGCTGCTCGCGGCGCTCGTGCCGGTGGGCGGCGCGATCGTGCTGGCAGCGCTCGCTTGGGGCGGCGTCCACGAACTCGCGGTGCGCGGCTGGTTCTTCGGCACTGTGCCCTCGTTCGCGGTGTTCGCCTGGGCGTGGCATCGCGCCTCGGCCTGGTCGCAGCGTGCCGCCTACTGGACGGCCGCGTCGGTGCACGTGCTCGTCAATGCGGTGGTGATGTCGGCGGTCGCGATCGGCACCGACTGATCCGCCGTCCCGGATGCCGGCCAGCGCGCCTCAGGCCGGCACCATCACGATGCAGTCGACCGGGCATGCCGGCACGCAGAGCAGGCAGCCTGTGCATAGCGGCTCGATGACGGTGTGCATGTGCCTGGACGCGCCGATGATCGCGTCCACCGGGCAGGCCTGGATGCATTTCGTGCAGCCGATGCAGTCGGCTTCCACCACCAGCGCCACCTGCGGCGGCGCCTGGATGCCGCGCGACCGGTCGTAGGGCAGGGCTGGCACGCCGAGCACGTGCGCCAGCGCGCGCGCGCTGGCGTCGCCGCCGGGCGGGCAGTGGTCGACACCCGCCTCGCTGCGCGCCATCGCGTCCGCATAGGGGCGGCAGCCGGCGTAGCCGCATTGCCCGCATTGCGTCTGCGGGAGCAGGCGGTCGAGGCGTTCGACGAGGTCCATGTGCGTGCGTTGCGCGATGAGTCGTATCGGATGCGTCGTTGTGTAGGCTGGATTGGCTCCACCAACCCAGCATCCTCGGAAGATTTCGCCTGCTGGGTTGATGAGGCCAACCCAGCCTACGCTTGGCGCGACACCGAACCGTGGAGAGGGTTTCGAACCAGCTTCCGAGTTCCGTGCCCGTCAGACATCGCGCGCACCGCACCTAAAGCCCTTTCCCGGTGAGAGGGACTTCGGCGCATCACGGCTGTCAGCGCACCGGCATGCCCGGTTGCGCGCCCGTGTCGGCGTCGAGCAGGAACAGGCCGCCGCCGTCGGAGCCGGCCGACAGGATCATTCCCTCGCTCACGCCGAAGCGCATCTTGCGTGGCGCGAGGTTGGCGATGAACACCACGCTGCGGCCGACCAGCTGTTCCGGCTCGCCGTACGAGGCGCGGATGCCGGAAAAGATCTGCCGCGTGCCCAGTTCGCCGGCGTCGAGCTCGAAGCGCAGCAGCTTGTCGCTGCCCTCGACGAAGCCGCACGCCAGCACCTTGCCGATGCGCAGGTCGAGCTTCGAGAAGTCGTCGATGCCGATGGTGTTCGCGGCAGCAGCGGCCGATGTCGCCGCCGCGGGCGGCACAGCGGGCGTCGTCGCGGCGCCCGCCTTTGGGGCACTGGCGGCCACGGGTTCGTTGGATTTCAGCGTTTCGCGGGAGTTCTCGATCATCGTCTCGATGCGCTTGGGGTCAATGCGGGTGAACAGCGGTGCATACGCCGCGATGCGATGCGCCAGCAGCGGCGCGCGCAGGTCGTCCCAGCCGTGCACGGGCGCCTGCAGGAAGGCCTCGGCCTGTGCGGCGAGCTGCGGCAGCACGGGCTTGAGCATCCCGGCCAGCACGCGGAACGCGTTGAGGCCCTGCGTGCACACCGCCTGCAGCCGCGCGTCGGCGCCGTCCTGCTTGGCCAGCACCCAGGGCTTCTCGTCGTCGATGTAGCGGTTGGCCTCGTCCGCCAGCGCCATCGTGAGGCGCAACGCCGTCGCCGCCTCGTTGCGCGCGTAGGCCCGCGCGACGGCGTCGATCTGCTCGACGAAGCGCGCATGCAACTCCGGCCGCGGCAACGCGTCGGCGAGCATGCCGTCAAAGCGCTTCTCGATGAAGCCCGCGCAGCGGCTGGCCAGGTTGACGAACTTGCCGACGATGTCGGCGTTCACCCGCGCCACGAAGTCAACGAGGTTGAGGTCGAGGTCGTCGACGCCGCCGCTGGTCTTGGTCGCGAAGTAGTAGCGCAGCGCTTCCGGCGGCAATCCGGCATCCAGGTACGTGCGTGCCATGACGAAGGTGCCGCGCGACTTGCTCATCTTCGCGCCGTCCACCGTCAGGTAGCCGTTGACGTGCAGCCGCGTGGGCGCGCGCAGGCCCGCGCCGTGCAGCACGGCCGGCCAGAACAGGCCGTGGAAGTTGACGATGTCCTTGCCGATGAAGTGGTGCAGTTCAGCGTCGGTGCCTGGCGCGAGGTGCGCCTCGAAGTCGAGCCCGCGCGCCTCGCAGAGCGCCTGGAAGCTGGCGAGGTAACCGATCGGCGCGTCGATCCACACGTACAGGTACTTGCCCGGGTGCCCGGGGATCTCGAAGCCGAAGTACGGCGCGTCGCGTGAGATGTCCCACGGACGCAGCCCGCCCTCGGCATCCAGCCACTCGGACAGCTTGGCCTTGACGCCGGGCGCGGCGACGTCGCCGGCCAGCCATTCGCGCAGGAACGCGTCGAAGTGGCCCAGTTCGAAGAAGAAGTGCCCGCTCTCGCGCAGCTCGGGCACCGTGCCGCTGAGGACCGAGCGCGGGTCGCCCAGTTCGGTCGGCGCGTACGTCGCGCCGCAGTGCTCGCAGTTGTCGCCGTACTGGTCGGGCGTGCCGCAGTTGGGGCAGGTGCCCTTGACGTAGCGGTCGGGCAGGAACATGCCGCGCTCGGCGTCGAACAGCTGGGCGACGTTGCGGCGCGAGACGTGCCCGGCCGCGTCGAGCGCGGTGTAGATGCGCTCGGTCAGCGCGCGGTTGCGCGGCGAGTGGGTGGAGTCGTAGTGGTCGAAGGCGACGCCGAACGCGGCGAAGTCGGCCTCGTGCGAGGCCTGGATGCCGGCGATGAAGGCTTCCGGCGTCGTGCCGGCCTTCTCGGCGGCCAGCATGATCGGCGTGCCGTGGGTGTCGTCGGCGCAGACGAAGTGCACGGTGCGCCCGGACAGCCGTTGCGCGCGCGTCCAGATGTCGCCCTGCACGTAGCCGACCAGATGCCCGAGGTGCAGCGGCCCGTTGGCATAGGGCAGGGCGCAAGTGACGACGATCGACGCGGGCATGGGAAAACGCTTGGAAAAACGGGGCGCGAGTATCGCACGCGCCCCGGCGCGGCCTTCAGCGCGCGAGCTGCGCGAACATCCGCAGGCCGCCGATCCACACGCCGATCGCGGTGCCCATGCTGGTCAGGAAGAAGTTGAGCAGCACGCGCGACACGCGGTTGCGCCACCAGCCGCGCGCGGTCTCCACGTCGTCGCGCAGGGAGAGGAAATCGGCATACGTCGGCTTGCGCAGCCACGCCTCGGTCAGCGCGCTGAGCATCCCTGACGCCAGCGCCGGATGCAGCGGCGTGATCGGCGAGGCAATGAACGCCACCAGCATGCTGAGCGGGTGCCCGCCCGCGATCGCGCAGCCGATCGCGCCCAGGGTGCCGGTGGTCAGCACCCACGCCAGCAGCAGGTCGGTACCGACGTCGAGGCCGCCGGTGTGGAAGCCCCAGGCGAAGCCGCCAAGTACGAACATCGCCAGCAGCAGCGTGAACCACGGGACGCCACCGGCCCTCGGGGGCGCCTGCAGCGATTGGACGATGCCGCGCGGCAGGGCGGTTTCGTCGCGCAGGTGCGCGGCCAGTCCCTTCAAGTGCCCCGCACCGACCACGGCCAGCACCTGCGGCAGCGCGCCCGCGCGGGACTGCGGCGCATCGCGCGCGACGTGCGTATCCTCGCGCAGGCGTGCGGCCATGTAGCGGTCGCGTTCGGCGATGACGACGTCGTACAGCGCCGGGCTCTCGCTGGCGAACTCGGCGAAGGTCGACTCGAGCATGTCGCCTTGCTTGAGCTTCTCGATGTCGGTCGCTTCGACGTCGTCGCTCGACAGCAGGCTCGCCAGCAGCCCCCCGCCGACCTTCGCGCGGCCCCACCAGCCAAGCCGCTGCATCGCACGCCGGAACGTCATGCCGACGTCGCGGTCGATCAGCGACACCGGCAGCCCGCGCGCCTGCGCATCCAGCGCGGCGGCCTTCAGCTCGGCCCCCGGCTCGATGCCCAGTTGCCTGGCCAGGCGCCGCTGGTACACCGCCAGCGCCAGGTTGGCCATGAACAGGTAGGTGCGCCCCGAGCGGATTACCTGCACCAGGTCCATGCGCGTGAGCGCATCGGGGTCGGTGAGCGCCCTCAGGCGCATGTCGTCGAGCTCGACGGCCACCGCGGCGAACGCGCCCGAGGCGATCGCCTCGCGCACCGCGCGCACGCTGTCAGATGAAACATGCGCCGTGCCCAGCAGCACGTAGCGCACGCCGTCGCGCTCGACGATTGCGTGCGGCTGGCCTGCAAGCGCCTGCCCCAGCGCCTGCGAGGCGGCGCCGTCGGACGCGGGTTCGCCCACCCCGGAAAGGTCGCTCATGCGCGTGCCTGCGCGCGTGGCGCACTGCAGGCCTCGTCCAGCGGCGGCATCAGCGTGCCGCGCGCTGCGCAGCTGGTCTGCGGCAACCGGGTTGACGCGAGCACCGGCAAACACCCCGACGTAGTGATCGGACGCACGTGCTCAGTCCCGGTAACGCTTGAGCAGGTCGCCGTACGCATCGATGCGGCGGTCGCGCAAAAAGGGCCAGATGCGCCGGACGTGCTCGCTGCGGTGCAGGTCGACCTCGGCCATCAGCAGTTCCGGCTCGCCGCCGGCCTCGGCGAGGAACTCGCCCTGCGGTCCGAGCACGTGGCTGGCGCCCCAGAAATCGATCCCCGAGCGCCCGATCGGCGAAGGCTCGTGGCCGACGCGATTGCAGCTCAGCACCGGCAGCCCGTTGGCCACCGCGTGGCCGCGATGGCTGAGGATCCACGCGTTTCGCTGGCGGTCCTTTTCGTCCTGCGCATCGTCCGGGTCCCAGCCGATCGCGGTGGGATAGAGCAGCAGTTCGGCCCCAGCCAGCGCCATCAGGCGCGCGCCTTCCGGATACCACTGGTCCCAGCACACGAGCACGCCGAGGCGGCCGACCGACGTATCGATGGGCTCGAAGCCCGTGTCGCCGGGCGTGAAGTAGAACTTTTCGTTGAAGCCCGGGTCGTCGGGGATGTGCATCTTGCGGTACTTGCCGGCGATGCTGCCGTCCGCATCGAGGACCACCGCCGTGTTGTGATACAGCCCTGCGCCGCGCTTCTCGAACAGCGAGCCCACCAGCACCACGCCATGCTGTTTCGCGAGCGCACCCAGCCGCTCGGTGCTCGGCCCGGGGATGCGCTCGGCAAGCTCGAACTCGCACACGTCCTGGTGCTGGCAGAAGTACGGGCCGTTGTGCAGTTCCTCCAGCAGCACCAGCTTCGCGCCGCGTTTCGCGGCCTCGGCGACGCGCGCGGCGATGACGTCGAGGTTCGCCTGCGCGTTGTCCGCGCCCTGGTCGATGACCGCACGCTCCTGCACCAGCGCGACGGGGAGGATCTTCTTCATGTCGTGTCCCGGGGAAGCAAGGGCTTGATGGTCCGCAAAGGACGCTAGAGACGCCAAGAAAAGCGAAGGTGGAACAGGGCGGCAAGCAACCATGCAACGAACTGATTGGTGTTTCGCCTTTTTCCCTCTTTAGCGTCTTTAGCGTCCTTTGCGGACCAATGCTTTCGCATCAGCCTGTGGTTGATCGATGACGGTGGGCCAAAGCGCAACCTACGCCACGACCCCCTGCGGCAGCTGCATCGTGATGCAGTGCAGGCTGCCGTTCTGCCAGATCAGCGGGCGGCAGTCGATGGCGACGATTTCGCGCTCGGGGAACGCGAGTGCCATCATTTTTTGCGCCTTCGCATCGGCCTCCAGGCCTGCGGCATCGCTGCCGTACGCAGGCATCAGCACCGCGCCGTTGACGATCAGGAAATTGGCGTAGCTGGCCGCCAGCCGGCGCCCCTCGTCGATCACAGCGGGCGCCCACGGCAGCTCGAACAGGCGGTACGGGCGGCCATCGCGCGTGCGCAGCGCGGCCAGTTCGCGCGCCATCGCCTGCAGGTCGTCGTAGTGCGCATCGCCAGGGTCATCGCAACCCTGGTAGACGATCGCGTCCGGCGCGGCGAAGCGCGCGAGGGTGTCGATGTGCGCATCGGTGTCGTCGCCTTCGAGCGCGCCGTGGTCGAGCCACAGCACGCGGTCCTGCGCCAGCGACGTGGCCAGCCGTTCGCTGATAGCTTCGCGCGTCAGCGCGGGATGCCGCTCATGCAGGCACCGCCACGTGGTCAGCAGCGACCCGGTGCCGTCGGTCTCGATGCCGCCGCCTTCCAGCGCGAAATCCACCGGCGCGCGGGTGGCGTTGGCGAATACACCGCCGTCGGCGAGCGCTTGGACGAGGGCGTCGTCGCGCGAGGCCTCGAACTTGCCGCCCCAGCCGGTGAAGCGGAAATCGACGAGCCGGAACCCATCGCCGTCGCGCAGCGTGATGGGCCCGGAATCACGCAGCCAGGTGTCGTCGTAGGGCGCATGCACGAAGCGCACCCGGTCCATGTCCACCCGGGCCGAGGCCAACCGCGCACGGGCGTAGGCCGCGAGGTCGTCATCGCTGACGATGACCACCGCGTCCTGGAACCGCGTGATCGCCGCGACCAGTGCGACATACGTGTCCTCCACCGCGCCCAGGCGCTCGGCCCAGTCGGTGCCGGCGTGCGGCCAGGCGATGAGCACCGCGGCCTGCGGCTCCCATTCGGCGGGGAAACGGAGCTGGGATTGGGTCACGTCGGGCGGCACCTGGGCAGGCGGAATGGACAGGTCGGATCCGGCACGCGCGGCCGCTCGCCATGCGAAGAGGCCGCCTGCGCGGCGGCCCCCATCGGCGCAGCGGTGCGCGGCCGGCGGTTACCGGATCGGCGGCTTCGGGCCGATTTCCTGCGCATCTGACCGCCGCGCGACGGCGTCGATCACCTTGTTCTTTTCGAAGTACACGACGAAGCCGGGATACGACCAGCGATGGATCACCGGCCATTGCCGCTTCTGTCCGCCGCGCGGATCGAGCCGGTCGGCAGGCGCGCCGAAGCGCGCCTGGACCTGCGCCATGGTCATCCCGCGCGAGGGCAGGGCCGAGGGCTCCTCCTGCACGCGCTCGATGAGCAGCGTCTCGGCGGTGGCGGGCATGCAGGCGAGCAGCAGCGACAGGCTCAGGGCGATGCGCATGGGACGGTCCTCGCGGGAAGGCGATGGGAGTCAGGCGATGCAGGCGACGCGGCCGATTGTATTCACACCGGCCCGCGCGATGCGGACGCGGCGCTCACGGTGCGCGGACCGGCCGGCCGTGGCGGGAATGAAAAAGCCGCCTCGCGGCGGCTTCATTCATCACGGCCGTCTCCGCAAGCCCGGTGCACGCGCGCGGAGGGCTGGCGTGTGATCCGGACGACGGAGGACGCCCTACGCGCACCGCTGGCTCAGCGCTGGCGGGCCTTGAAGCGCGGGTTGGACTTGCAGATCACGAAGACCTTGCCACGGCGGCGGACGACCTTGCAGTCGCGGTGACGGGCCTTCGCCGACTTCAGGGAGGACAGGACCTTCATGGAAAACCTCGGTAATGAGCGGGTGCTGCGCAGGCAGCGGCGGGGACGGCGGGTGCGCTAGAGCGCGCCCCGAAAAGCGAAGCCCGCGATTGTAGCGGGACTTTCCGAACCGATTCAAGCGCTTGCGTCCGCGCCGGCTCCGCGGCCCGGGGCTGCCTTCCGGCCGGCGCCAGGGTCGCCGCATACTGCCGCCATGACCGATCCGAACCGCGCCGATGCCGCCCCCGTGCTCACCATCGACGGGCCCTCCGGCTCGGGCAAGGGCACGATCAGCCGCCACGTCGCCCAGCGCCTGGGCTGGAACTACCTGGATTCCGGCGCGCTCTACCGCGCGGTCGGAGTGGCCGCCGGTTGGGCCGACATCGACCTGGACGACCACGGCGCGCTGGTGCGCTGCGCCTTCGACACCGCGATCGCGTTCCGCGACGACGCGTCGGGCGACCTGCGCGTGCTGGTCAACGAGGTCGATGCCACCGACGAACTGCGCACCGAGACCGCCGGCGCCGCGGCCTCGGCCATCGCCGCCATCCCGGAGGTCCGGTCGGCCCTCAAGGACCGCCAGCGCGCGTTCCGGCAGCCGCCGGGCCTGGTCGCCGACGGCCGCGACATGGGCACGGTGATCTTCCCCGATGCCGTCACCAAGGTCTTCCTCACCGCCAGCGCCGAGGAACGCGCGGAGAGGCGCTATAAGCAGTTGAATGAAAAGGGAGTTTCCGTTACCGTACCCGGTCTGCTGCGGGAGATCCTGGCCCGCGACGCCCGCGACGCACAGCGCGCGGTGGCGCCCTTGAGGCCGGCCGACGACGCCGTCCGCATCGACACCACCGGCCTGGGCATCGAGGCCGTCGTCGAGCAGGTGCTGGCCCTCGTCCGCCGCTGAGTCTCCTCGCTGCGTCCGCGTCGCCGGCACCAGGCTCGCCCCGGCAGGCCGGCTCCGTCGCATCGCGCGGCGGGTTTCCTTCCTTCCAACACACATGGCGCGCATCCCGCACGCCTACCCACAGGTGGTCCGCGCCGTCCCCGGCCCGGGCCGTGTCCAACCGGATTTCCATCCAATGACCGAATCATTTGCCGAACTGTTCGAAGCCAGCCAGACCAATCTGGCCAAGCTGAAGCCCGGCGCCATCGTCACCGGCGTCGTCGTCGAGGTACGCGGCGACGTCGTGGTGATCAACGCGGGCCTGAAGTCCGAGGGCATCGTGCCCATCGAGCAGTTCCGGAACGACGCCGGCGAGATCGACGTCGGCGTGGGCGACGAAGTCAAGGTCGCCCTCGACTCCATCGAGAACGGCTTCGGCGAGACCGTGCTGTCGCGCGAGAAGGCCAAGCGCGCCATGGTGTGGGACGAGCTCGAGCAGGCGCTCGAGAAGAACGAGACCATCACCGGCCGCATCAGCGGCAAGGTCAAGGGCGGCTTCACCGTCGACATCAAGGACGTCCGCGGCTTCCTGCCCGGCTCGCTGGTCGACGTGCGCCCGGTGCGCGACTCGGCCTACCTCGAGGGCAAGGAACTCGAGTTCAAGCTCATCAAGCTGGACCGCAAGCGCAACAACATCGTCGTCTCCCGCCGCGCGGTGGTCGAGAGCGAGTACAGCGTCGAGCGCGAGCAGCTGATGGAGAAGCTGGTCGAGGGTGCCAAGCTCAAGGGCGTGGTCAAGAACCTCACCGACTACGGCGCGTTCGTCGACCTCGGCGGCATCGACGGCCTGCTGCACATCACCGACATGGCGTGGAAGCGCGTGCGCCATCCGTCCGAGGTGGTGGAAGTCGGCCAGGAGCTCGACGTCCGCGTGCTCAAGTACGACCGCGAGCGCAACCGCGTCAGCCTCGGCCTCAAGCAGCTGGGCGAGGATCCGTGGGACAACATCGCCCGCCGCTACCCGTCCAACACCCGCGTGTTCGGCAAGGTCAGCAACGTCACCGATTACGGCGCGTTCGTCGAGATCGAGCCGGGCGTCGAGGGCCTGGTCCACGTGTCCGAGATGGACTGGACCAACAAGAACGTCAACCCGTCCAAGATCGTGCAGGTCGGCGACGAGGTTCAGGTCATGGTGCTCGACGTCGACGAGGAGCGTCGCCGCATCTCGCTGGGCATGAAGCAGGTGTCGTCCAACCCGTGGGAGACCTTCGCGGCCATCCACAAGAAGGGCGACAAGGTGTCCGGCCAGATCAAGTCGATCACCGACTTCGGCATCTTCATCGGGCTGGACGGCGGCATCGACGGCCTGGTGCACCTGTCCGACCTCTCGTGGAACACCACGGGCGAGGACGTCGTGCGCAACTTCAAGAAGGGCGACAACCTGGACGCGGTCGTGCTGGCCGTCGACCCGGAGCGCGAGCGCATCAGCCTGGGCGTCAAGCAGCTCGAGCAGGACCCGATGGGCCAGTACGTGGCATCCAACGCGCGTGGCTCGATCGTCAAGGGCACGGTGAAGGAAGTGGACGCCAAGGGCGCCGTCATCGAGCTGGAGAGCGGCGTCGAGGGTTACCTCGCCGCGCGCGACATCTCGCGCGACCGCGTGGACGATGCCTCGCAGGTTCTCAAGGTCGGCCAGGAAGTCGAGGCCAAGATCATCGGCAACGATCGCAAGAACCGCTCTATGCAGCTGTCGATCAAGGCCAAGGACGAGGCCGACACGCAGGAAGCGCTGTCGGACTACAACCGCCAGTCCACGGCGGATGCGTCCAGTGGCACGACCAAGCTCGGCGCGCTGCTGCGCGAGCAGCTGGGCCGCTCGGAGTAACACGCTGCACCGCGGGCGCCGTTCCGGCGCCCGCTTTCCATCCGGGGCGCGACGCCCTGGTTGGTTCGATCACCACGATGGCCGCGCGATGGCGCGCGGCCGTCGCGTCCGACGACGGCGTGCATGACGAAGTCCGAACTCATCGAGATCCTCAGCCAGCGGCAGTCGCACCTCAAGGGTGACGACGTGGACCTCGCCGTGAAGTCGCTGCTGGACATGATGGGTGGCTCGCTCGCGCACGGCGAACGCATCGAGATCCGCGGGTTCGGCAGTTTTTCCCTGCATTTCCGCCCGCCGCGCCTGGGTCGCAACCCCAAGACGGGCGAGCCGGTCGCGCTGCCGGGCAAGCACGTCCCGCATTTCAAGCCGGGCAAGGAACTGCGCGAGCGCGTCAGCGCCGCGGTGCCTGTCCACGAGGACGACTGACGCCGCCGCGCGGCTGCGCGCCTGTGCGCTGCCTCGACGCTCGGGGCTTGCCTCGGTGATGCCGGCTGATGAGCGCATGCGCGCGTGGCGCGTGGCCACCGTCACCGCTTCGATGGGACGCGGCACCGATGTCCGCCATGGTGGCGTGGCCGAAGGTGCCGGGTTCGCGCGCAGGCGCGCCACCACGCGACGCTTCGTTTAACCTCGTTGCCGCGGTGCCGATGTACGCACCATCCGCATCCGCGCGCTCCTCGGCTCCAGGCGCGGTCCGCCCGCCCCTTCCTGCGAGACCCATGGCCTTCATCAACGAGTGGTTCTGGTTCTTCCTGCTGCTGCCGATCGCGGCCGTGAGCGGCTGGGTCATCGGCCGGCGCGGCGGCGAGCGGCACAGCGACACGCAGGTGTCGCGACTGTCGACGACCTATTTCCGCGGCCTGAACTACCTGCTCAACGAACAGCCCGACAAGGCGATCGAGCTGTTCCTGCACATCGCCGAGCTCGACAAGGACACGTTCGAGACGCAGGTCGCGCTGGGCCACCTGTTCCGCCGCCGTGGCGAGGTCGACCGCGCGATCCGCCTGCACCAGGCGCTCGTGCAGCGCAACGGCCTGTCCGACGCGCAGAAGGTCCAGGCGCTGCTGGCGCTGGGCGAGGACTACATGAAGTCGGGCCTGCTCGACCGCGCCGAGACCGTGTTCTCCGATCTGGTCGCACTGGACCTGTCGCCGCTGGCGCTGCGCCACCTGATCAACATCTACCAGGCCGAGCGCGACTGGCCCAAGGCGATCGAGAACGCGCGGCGGTTCGAGGCGGCCACCGGCGAGCCGATGGGCAAGCTGATCGCGCAGTTCGAGTGCGAACTCGCCGACCGCCACCGCGCCGCCGGCGACGTCGAACAGGCGCGCGCGGCCGTGGCGCGTGCCTACGAGGCCGACAGCAACTCGGTGCGCGCGGGGCTGCTCGAGGGCCGCATCGAGGTCGATGCCGGGCGTGATGCGGCGGCCATCCGCGCGTTCGAACGCGTCGCGCGCGTCGACCCCGACTACCTGCCCGAGGTGCTGCCGTTGCTGCTGCCGGCCTACGATCGCGTGGCCGATGCGCCCGGTGCGCGCGCGTTCCTGGCCGAGATGTGCGAGCACTACCGCGGCATCGCGCCGGTACTGGCGCTCACGCGCATGGTCGAGGCCGACGAAGGCGTGGCCGCCGCGCGGGCATACCTGGCGCGACAGCTCAAGGACCGCCCCAGCGTGCGCGGCGAGGCGGCGCTGATCGACCTCACGCTGGCCGAGGGCGCGGACGCCGCGGCCACCCTCGACGACCTCAAGCACATCACCGACCAGTTGCTGGTGCGTAATCCGAGCTACCGATGCAACCGCTGCGGCTTCGGCGCGCGCAGCCACCACTGGCAATGCCCGAGTTGCAAGGAGTGGGGCACGATCAAGCCGCTGCTCAATTACGCGGTGGTGTGATGTCGGTGGCGTGGTGGATGCTCCTCGCCGCCCTCGCCGCGGCAGGGACGTGGCTGGCGCGCAGGTATGCGCTCGCGCGCGCGCTGCTGGACGCCCCGGGGGAACGCCGCGCGCACGAGGTGCCGACGCCCCGCGGTGGCGGCATCGCGATCGTGGCGGCGATGCTGGTCGCCTCGCTGGTGCTGCTGGCACGGGCCGGCGCCGCGTGGCCGGTCATGGCAGCGTTCACTGCAGGGCTGGTCGCCGTCGCGGTGGTCGGCTGGATCGACGACCACCGCCCGCTGTCGGCACGCCTGCGGCTGTGCGTGCACGCCGGGGCGGCGCTCGGCTTCGCGCTCGCGCTGGGCGGCACGACGGGTCAATGGGCGTGGGCCGGCATGGCAGGCCTCGGGATCGTGGCCCTGGTCAACATCTGGAACTTCATGGATGGGATCGATGCACTGGCTGCCAGCCAGGCGGCGCTGGTCGCCGCGGCGGTCGGCGCGGCGCTGCCGGGGATCGCGGGGGCGCTGGCATGGTCGCTGTCCGCCGCCTGCGTCGGGTTCCTGCCGTTCAACCTGCCGCGCGCACGCATCTTCATGGGCGACGTCGGCAGCGGTGCGTTGGGGTACGTGCTGGGCGCACTGCTGGTCATGGCCGCAATGTCGCTGCCCTCGCGTTCGATGCTGTGGCTGCTGCCGCCGTCGGCCTTCCTGGTCGATGCCGGGCTGACCCTGGCGCGCCGCGTGCTGCGGGGCGAGGCCTGGTGGACGGCCCACGCCCAGCACGCGTACCAGGGATGGGCGCGGCGCGTGGGGCATGGGCCGGTGACGTTGGCCTATGCGGGATGGACGGTGGCCGCGGTCGCGATCGTATGGTGGCTTCGCGAGGCGTCGACGGGTTTCATCCTGGCGTCTGTGACGGCGTGGTATACAGCCGCGGCTTTTTTCTGGGGGTTGCTGCAGGCGAGGAATGCCGCGGCGTCCCGGCGGACGTGAATCGAACAAGGACACCGGATGCGTGCTTGGCGTGATCGCCTGAAAGTCGGGGTGCCTCGGTTCGCCGTGGTGCTGCACGACCTCGCGATGGTGTGGGTGGTCTGGCAGGGCCTGCATCGCCTCCGGTTCGGGATGGAACCGAACCCGCCGGAGTTCCCGCTGTGGTCCACCGAGATCGCCTTGGTGCTGCTGATGCAGGGCCTGGTGTTCTGGCAGGTCGGCCTGTATCGCGGCCTGTGGCGCTTCGCCTCGGTGCACGACCTCTTCAACATCCTCAAGGCCTCGGTCGCGGGCCTCGCGGGCGTGTTCTGCGTGCTGTTCCTGTATTCGCGCATGGAAACGACGCCGCGCTCGGTATTCGTGCTCTATCCGCTGGTGCTGATGGGCCTGTTGGGCGCGCCGCGGCTGTTGTACCGAGCCTGGAAGGACAGCGCGTTCGAACGCGGGAACAAGGCGTCGGTGCGCATCCTGATCCTAGGTGCGGGGCAGGCGGGCGAGGCGCTGGTGCGGGACCTGCGCCGGTTCGGCACCTACCAGCCGGTGGGCTTCCTCGACGATGCCTCGCGCCTGCGCGGCTCCAAGGTGCAGGGCGTGCCGGTGCTGGGGCGCGTGCAGGATGTCGCCGACATCGCGCGTGAGACGGCGGCGCGCCTGCTCGTCATCGCGATGCCCTCGGCCGATGCGAACGCCATCCAGCGCGTGGTCGTGGCCTGCGAGCGCACCGGCCTGCCGTTCCGCATGGTGCCGCGCCTGCAGGACGTGCTCGAAGGGCGCTCGCTGCCCGGCGAGCTCAAGGAAGTGGCGATCGAGGACCTCCTGGGACGCAAGCCCGTGATGCCCGACTGGAAGAGCATCCGTGGATGGCTGGGTGCGCGTTCGGTGCTGGTGACCGGCGCGGGCGGCTCGATCGGGTCGGAGCTGTGCCGGCAGTGCGCGCGCCATGGGGCTCGCCGCATCGCGCTGGTGGAGATCGACGAACTCGCGTTGACCACCACCGAAGCGGCATTGCGGCGCGATTTCCCGGATATCGAGACGCTATGCATCCTGGGCGACTGCGGCGATCCAGCGGTCATCGCGCACGCGCTCGAACGCGCCACGCCCGATGCGGTGTTCCATGCCGCCGCGTACAAGCAGGTGCCGTTGCTCGAGGCGCAGCTGCGCGAAGCGGTACGCAACAACGTGCTCGCCACCCACACCGTGGCGCTGGCGTGCCGCGAGCGGGGCGTGGGCACCTTCGTGCTCATCTCCACCGACAAGGCGGTGGACCCGGTGAACGTGCTCGGGGCGACCAAGCGGCTGGCCGAAATGGCCTGCCAGGCGCTGGCCGACCAGCGTTCGACGCGATTCGTCACCGTGCGCTTCGGCAACGTGCTCGATTCGGCGGGTTCGGTCGTCCCGCTGTTCCGCGAGCAGATCCGCACCGGCGGCCCGATCACCGTGACCGACCCGGACGTCACCCGCTATTTCATGACCATCCCGGAGGCCTGCCAGCTGATCCTGCAGGCGTCCGCCATCGGCAGCCACGAGGCGATCTATACCCTCGACATGGGCGAGCCGGTCGCCATCCGCGTGCTCGCAGAGCAGATGATCCGGCTGGCAGGCAAGCAGGTCGGGCGCGATATCGCGATCGTGTACACGGGCCTGCGCCCCGGCGAGAAGCTGCACGAGACGCTGTTCCACGCCGACGAGCGCTACCGCGCCACCGCGCATCCGAAGATCCTGCAGGCCGAGCCGCGCGCGGTGGCGCAGGGCGAGATCCTCGGCGCGGTGGCACGCCTGCGCGATGCGTCGATCCGTTACGACCTCGGTGCACTCGGCGAGCAGCTGCGCGACGCGGTGCCCGAGTTCCGGCCGGGCCCCGTGCGCCCCGGCGATCGTCATGAAGCCGCCACCGGTCGCGTGGTGGCATTCCCAGCCCGCAACGCCCGCAGGATCTGATGACCCCGACGAATACCACCGGCCGCCGCATCTGCAAGGCGGTCTTCCCCGTGGCCGGCCTCGGCACGCGCTTCCTGCCGGCCACCAAGACGGTGCCCAAGGAGATGCTGCCGATCATCGACCGGCCGCTGATCCAGTACGCAGTAGACGAAGCCATCGAAGCCGGGTGCGACACGCTCGTGTTCGTCACCAACCGCTACAAGCACGCGGTGGCCGATTACTTTGACAAGGCCTACGAGTTGGAACAGAAGCTCGAGCGCGCGGGCAAGGCCGAGCAGCTCGAGCTGGTGCGCAACGTGCTGCCGGCCGGGGTGCGGGCGGTGTTCGTGACCCAGGCCGAGGCGCTGGGGCTGGGGCACGCGGTGCTGTGCGCGCGGTCGGTGATCGGCGACGAGCCGTTCGCGGTGCTGCTGCCCGACGACCTGATCTGGAACCGCGGCGACGGCGCGCTCAAGCAGATGGCCGACGTCGCCCAAGCGTCCGGGGCGAGCGTGATTGCCGTCGAGGACGTGCCGCGCGAGTCCACCGGCAGCTACGGGATCGTCGCGACGGATGATTTCGCGCAGCGGCGGGGGCGGATCCGCGCCATCGTCGAGAAGCCGGCGCCCGACGTGGCGCCGAGCACGCTGGCGGTGGTCGGGCGGTACGTGCTCAACCCGCGGATCTTCGACATCCTCGAGGCGACCGGCCGTGGCGCGGGCGGGGAAATCCAGCTGACCGATGCGATCGCGACGCTGCTCGGCGAGCAGCCGGTCGAGGCGTACCGCTTCCGCGGGACGCGATTCGACTGCGGCACGCACATCGGCCTGATCGAAGCGACGATCCGCTACGCGCTGGACCACGAGAAGCTGAGCGACCCCGCGCGGCTGATGATGCAGAGCGCGCTGCAGGAACTGGGCGTGGCCGACCACGCGTGACGGCGACGGCGTGCCTGCGCGCCGGTCATGCGAAACGCAGCCACGCCGCCAGTGCGCACGCGGCGAGCACGACGGCGGTTGCAGAGGCAACGGTCGACACCCGCATGGCGCGATCCGCCCAACGCGTGGCCGCGGCGCCGCGCTGCACGCGCACGTCGTACCACGTGCGCCAGTGGCGGGGCGGGAGCCGGCCTTCGGCGCGCACCGCCCTCGCGAAGCGCGCGAACGCCCGCGACGCGAGCAGAAGCGGGATCGCCAGCCCCGCGAACAGCGCGACCAAGAGCCACCGCAGCCAGTCGCGGCGCGCCTGGCCGTCCATCGACGGAAACGCGGTAACCAGCTCCGCGAGCCAGCGCTGGAGCAGCACCAGCGCGATGGCGATCAGCACCAGCAGCAGCGCAAGCGCCCACTGGCTGCGGCGACGGTAGGCGGGGTCGGCGCGATGCAGTTCCATGCGCGCGATGATCGCAGCGTCCGGCGTGCGGCGCGTGGCACGATCACCGCATGAGCGCCGGGCCCGACACGCACTACCACGCCACGTCGGGGCTCCGTCCCGCGGCCCGGCCGCTGCAGGGCCAGGTCGACGCCGACACGTGCATCGTCGGTGGCGGTTTCGCCGGACTCAACACCGCGCTCGGGCTGGCCGAACGCGGGATGCGCGACGTCGTGGTCCTGGAGGCCGAGCGCGTGGGCCATGGTGCGTCGGGCCGCAACGGCGGCTTCGTGTTCGGTGGCTTCTCGCGAGGCGAGGATGCGTTGCTGCGCGAGCTCGGGCGCGACCGCGCGCGCATGCTGCATGCCGGCACGCTCGCGGGCGTCGAACGGATCCGCAGCCGCGTCCACGCACATGCGATCGACTGCGCGATCGTGGAGTCGGGCGTGCTGTGGGCCAACTGGTTCGACGACCCAGCGGTCCTGCGCCGCCGCCAGTCGTTGCTGGCGCGCGAGTTTGACACGCACTGGGAGTGGATCGATCGCGCGTCGTTGCGTGGGCAACTGCTGACCACGCGCTATGCCGACGCCCTGTTCGAGCCGCAGGCGTTCCATTTCCATCCGCTGCGCTACGCGCACGGGCTTGTACGCGTGCTGGAGGACGGCGGCGTGCGCGTGGCCGAGCAGAGCCCGGCGATCGCGCTCGATCGCGCCGGCACCTGCTGGCGCGTCCGCACGCCCGGCGGCGAGGTGCATGCGCGCCGGGTCGTGCTTGCCTGCGGCGGCTATCTCGCAGGCCTGCGGCGCAGGGTCGACGCCGCGGTGATGCCGATCGCCACCTACGTGATGGTGACCGAACCGCTGGGCGACCGCCTCGCCAGCGCGATCCGCACGCGCGCGGCCGTGTACGACACCCGGTTCGCATTCGATTACTACCGCCCGCTGCCCGACACCCGCCTGCTGTGGGGTGGGCGCATCTCCATCCGGGATCGTGCGCCGGCGGACGTCGCCCGCCTGCTGCGCACGGACCTCGCACGCGTCTATCCCCAACTGGCCGACGTGCGCATCGATCGCGCCTGGTCGGGCCTGATGAGCTACGCGCGCCACCAGATGCCGCACGTCGGCGAGATCGAGCCGGGGCTCTGGCTGGCCCAGGCATTCGGCGGGCATGGCGTGGCGCCCACGACGTTCGCCGGCGAGCTGGTGGCATCGGCCATCGCCGAGGGCGATACCCGCTGGCATGTGCTGCGCGATGCATACGGACTGGCGTCAGCCTTCAAGCCGGCCGGGCTGCTCGCCGCGCAGGTCGCCTACGCGTGGGCGCAGGCGCGCGATGCATTCAAGGACTGGGGGGACGGTCCCACGCCGTAACGCAGGGCGCACCCGGCGATTCCGAGTCCCGCGCAGTCGACGCCGGGCAATCCCTCGACCGGCTGCGGGTCAAACCGCCTCGAACACACCCGCCGCGCCCATGCCGGTGCCGATGCACATCGTCACCATGCCGTACTTCTGCTGGCGACGGCGCAGGCCGTGCACGAGCGTGGCGGTGCGGATCGCGCCCGTCGCGCCGAGCGGATGGCCGAGCGCTATCGCGCCGCCGAGCGGGTTGACCTTCGACGGATCGAGCTGCGAGTCACCGATCACCGCCAGCGCCTGCGCGGCGAAGGCCTCGTTGAGTTCGATCCAGTCGAGCTGGTCGCGTGTCAGCCCCGCCTGTTTCAGCGCCTTGGGGATCGCCGCGATCGGGCCGATGCCCATCACCTCCGGGCGCACGCCGGCCACCGCGAACGACACGAAACGCGCCAGCGGCGTCAGGCCGTAGTCCTTGATCGCCTGCTCGGACGCGATCAGCACCGCGCCGGCGCCGTCGGACATCTGCGAGCTGTTGCCCGCGGTCACCGTGCCGCCGAACTGGCCGTTGCGGAACACCGGCTTGAGCTTGGCCAGGCCCTCGATCGAGGAATCCGCGCGCGGGCCTTCATCGGTATCCACGCTGAGCTCGCGCAGGCGCACCGAGTTGCCGGCAACGTCGGGCACCTGCGAGCGGATCGCATACGGGCTGATCTCGTCGCGGAACTCGCCGGCGGCGATCGCGGCGATGGCCTTCTGGTGGGAGGCCAGCGCGAACGCGTCCTGTGCGTCGCGCGAAACCTTCCATTCCTCGGCGACCTTTTCGGCGGTGATGCCCATGCCATAGGCAATCGCGACGTGGTCGTCGTTGAACACGCTGGGCGCCAGCGCGACCTTGTTGCCCATCATTGGAACCATCGACATCGACTCGGTGCCGCCGGCCAGCATGAGGTCGGCGTTCCCCAGGCGGATTTCGTTGGCTGCCAGCGCCACGGCCTGCAGGCCCGAGGAGCAGAAGCGGTTGATGGTCTGCGCGGCGACGGTGTCGGGCAGGCCCGCGAGCAGCACGCCGATGCGCGCCACGTTCATGCCCTGCTCGCCTTCGGGCATCGCGCAGCCGATCACCGCGTCGTCGATGCGGTTGACGTCGATGCCCGGCGCCTGCGCGACGACGCTGCGCAGGACGTGCGCGAGCATGTCGTCCGGGCGGCTGTTGCGGAACACGCCGCGCGGTGCCTTGCCCACGGGCGTGCGGGTGGCGGCGACGATGTAGGCGTCTTGGATTTGTCGGGTCATGGCTGTTCTCGTTAAAGGCGGGAACGGGGAACGGGGAACGGGGAAGCGGATTCCCCTTTGATTCGTTTCATTGCCGCACTGCGGGACGAACGGGTGTGGCGAGGATCGGCACTGCTTCTGCTTCCCCGTTCCCCGTTCCCTGTTCCCGCTTCTAGTTCCGCAACGGCTTACCCGTCTTCAGCATGTGCGCGATGCGCTCCTGCGTCCTGGGCATCTGCGCCAGCGCGACGAAGTGCTCGCGCTCCAGGCGCAGCAGCCATTCCTCGTCGACCAGCGAGCCACGGTCGACCTCGCCACCGCAGATCACCGTCGCGATGCGCGTGGCGATCTCGTAGTCGTGCTGCGAGATGAAACGCCCTTCGAGCATGTTGACCAGCAGCATCTTAAAGGTGGCGATGCCGACGTCGCCGGCCACCTGCACGCGGCGGGCGGGCAGGGGCGGGCGGTAGCCGGCATCGGCCATCGCGCGGGCCTGCGCCTTGGCCACGTGCAGCAGCTCGTGCGCGTTGAACACCACCAGGTCGGACTCGCGCGCCAGCTTCAACGACCTGGCCTCGAACGCGGACGTCGACACCTTGCCCATCGCCACCGACTCGAACGCTGTCTTGAGCTGCGCGAAGACGTCGCCGCCGGGGCCGGCCGCGTCCGAGGCGCGCACCGCGAATTCCTTCAGGCCGCCGCCGGCGGGCAGCAGGCCGACGCCAGCCTCGACCAGGCCGACATAGCTTTCCAGCCCGAACACCGTGCGCGCCGCGTGCATCTGAAACTCGCAGCCACCGCCCAGCGCCAGGCCGCGCACGGCCGCGACCACCGGCACCAGCGCGTACTTGATGCGCTGGCTGGTGCGCTGGAAGTTCTCGACCATGGCCTCGAAGCCCTTGACGTCGCCGGCCTGCAGCAGCCCCAGCGCGCCCGACAGGTCGGCACCGGCGGAGAACGGCTCCTTCGTCTGCCACAGCACCAGGCCGTCGAAGTCGCGTTCCGCGATCGCGATCGCCTCCTGCACGCCATCGAGCACGTGGTTGTTGACTGTATGCATCTTGGTCTTGAAGCCGAGCACCGCGATGCGCTCGTCGGCGTCGACCCACATGCGCACGCCGTCGTTCTCGTACACGGTGCGGCCCGGGTCGGACTTCTCACCCAGCAGTGGGTCGGCGAAGCGCTGGCGTGCGTACACCGGGTTAGTGGATCGCGGCACCTGCACATCCTGCGAGGGGCTGTAGCTGCCGGTCGCGCCGTGCACGCCATCGCGCGACGCCACCCATGCGGGCAGCGGCGCGTCGGCCATGGCCTTGCCCGCGGCGATGTCCTCGGCGATCCACTGCGCCACCTGCGACCAGCCCGCGGCCTGCCAGGTCTCGAACGGCCCCATCGACCAGCCGTAGCCCCAGCGCAGGGCGAAATCCAAGTCGCGCGCGGTGTCGGCGATGTCGGCCAGGTGGAAGGCGCTGTAATGGAACGTGTCGCGGAACAGCGCCCACAGGAACTGCGCCTGCGGATGCGCGCTGGCACGCAGCGCGGCGAACTTCTTCGCCGGGTCCTTCTCCTTCAGCAGCGCGGCGACATCGGCATCCAGCTCGCCGGCACCCATGTGATAGTCCTGCGCAGCGACGTCCAGCACCAGGATGTCCTTGCCGCGCTTGGTGTAGAAGCCCGCGCCCGCCTTCTGGCCCAGCGCGCCCTTCTCGATCAGCGCCTTCAGCCACACCGGCGCTTGGAAGTAGCGGTGCCACGGGTCCTCCGGCAGCGTGTCGGCCATCGTCTTGATGACGTGCGCCATCGTGTCTAGGCCCACCACGTCGGCGGTGCGGTAGGTCGCGGACTTCGGCCGGCCGATCGCGGGCCCGGTCAGCGCGTCGACTGTGTCGAAGCCCAGGCCCAGGCGCTGGGTGTGGTGCATCGCCGCCAGCATGGCGAACACACCGATGCGATTGCCGATGAAGTTCGGCGTGTCACGTGCGATCACAACGCCCTTGCCGAGCGTGGTGGTGAGGAAGGCCTCGAGCGCGCCGAGCACGTCCCGGTCGGTCGTGCGGGCCGGGATCAGCTCAGCCAAGTGCATGTAGCGCGGCGGGTTGAAGAAGTGCACGCCCGAGAAGCGCGGGCGCAGCTGCTCGGGCAGCACGTCGGCCAGCGCGTTGATGCCTAGGCCCGAGGTGTTGCTGGCCAGTACCGCGGTGTCGCTCACGAACGGCGTGATCTTGCGGTAGAGCTCCTGCTTCCAGTCCATCCGCTCGGCGATGGCCTCGATGATGAGGTCGCACCCGCGCAGCAGCTCCAGGCCGCTCTCGTAGTCGGCCGGCACGATGCGCTCGGCCAGCGCCTTGTCGGCCAGCGGGGCGGGGCTGAGCTTGGCGAGGTTGGCGATGGCCGCGGCGGCCACCGATCCCGGCTTGCCGTCCTTGCCCGGCAGGTCGAAGAGCACCGTGTCGACGCCAGCGTTGGTGAGGTGCGCGGCGATCTGCGCGCCCATCACGCCGGCACCGAGCACGGCGGCGCGGCGGACCAGAAGTTTCTGAGGCATGTTCTGTATCTCGTTGTTCATGAAAGGATTTAGACGCGGAGAAACGCGGATGACGCGAATCGGATCAGTCATGACGCGAGGCTCGGCTGCGTCGACCGCGCCGTTCATCCGCGTTGATCCGCGTCGAAAACGTCAGCTCTTGAACCCCGCCGCTGCGAACCGGATCAACTCGCGCGCCGCGCGCTCGCGGTGCGCGGCTTCGGATATGCCCGCGGGGCGCTTGATCAACCCGAAATCGGCCATCGCATAGGTCAGCGCGCCGGCTAGGAAATCCAGGCGCCAGTACAGCTCTTCCTTGGTCAGCAGCGGCACGCACGTGCTGATCGCCCTGGCGAACTCGCGCAGCACGTAGCCGTAATGGTCGGAGAGGAACTTGCGCAGACCATCGTTCTTTTCGGCATACGCGCGTGCGATGACGCGGATGAAGGCGCCGCCATGGCGGTCCTGCGCCAGCGCCAGCGCGGGCTCCACGAACGCGGCGAGGATGGGTTCCAGCTCGCCTGGCTGGTCCCGCACGGCGCTGGCGAGCGCGTCGAGCCGCTGCGCGCTCATGTCATCCATGCGGCGGCGGAACACCTCGTTGACGAGGTTTTCCTTGCTGCCGAAGTGGTAGTTGACCGCGGCGATGTTGACGTCCGCGCGGCTGGTGACCTGGCGCAACGAGGTGCCGGTGAAGCCATGCTGGGCGAAGAGCTCCTCGGCTGCGCCGAGGATGCGGTCCTTGGTCGAGAAGTGGGTCGTCGTCATGCCGCAACCGCCCTGAATCAAACGCTTGTTTGATCGTAGCGCCGGGCCTGTACGTGGGTCAACCGAAAGCGCGTTCCGCCGCCCGTCCGCACGTGCAGGCGCTCTCCGCGATCGTCTAGAATTACCGCAGCCAGTTCGGCTAAACCCGCGTTTTAGCGCGGGTTTTTCTGTTACCTTCGGGCCCGGACACGCGCGGGCCCCCTGACCCAAGCGGAGAGAAGTCCATGGCGCTGGAGCGCACCCTTTCGATCATCAAGCCCGACGCGGTCGCCAAGAACGTGATCGGCGAGATCTACAGCCGTTTCGAGAAGGCAGGCCTCAAGGTCGTCGCCGCGCGCATGAAGCAGCTGTCCAAAGCCGAGGCCGAAGGCTTCTATGCCGTGCACCGCGAGCGCCCGTTCTTCGGCGCGCTGGTCGAGTTCATGATCTCCGGTCCGGTGATGGTGCAGGTGCTGCAGGGCGACAACGCCGTGCTCAAGCACCGCGACATCATGGGCGCCACCAACCCGAAGGACGCGGCGCCCGGCACGATCCGCGCCGACTTCGCCGATTCCATCGACGCCAACGCCGTGCACGGTTCGGACTCGCTGGAAAACGCCGCGACCGAGATCGCGTACTTCTTCCCGGCCACGGACGTCTTCGCGCGCTGACGCGCAGCGCATCGCCATGACCGAGTCCCGCGACATCGCCATCGCCCTGCAGTCCGCCGACGCCCCCGCGCCGGTGGCTGCCGGCGTGCCCGTCGCGTCGGTGCCGGCCAGCGATGCGCGCCCGAACCTGTTCGACCTGGACCGCACCTCGCTCGAGGATTTCTTCGAGCAGGTGCTGGGCGAGAAGCGCTACCGCGCCCACCAGGTGATGAAGTGGATCCACCACCGGTATGCCACCGGCTTCGATGGCATGACGGACCTGGGCAAGGCGCTGCGCGCCAAGCTCGAGCAACACGCCGTGGTGCGCACGCCGCAGGTGATCTTCGACAAGGAATCCACCGACGGCACGCTGAAGTGGCTGCTCGGGATGGACCCGAAGAACGCCATCGAGACCGTCTACATCCCCGACAAGGGCCGCGGCACGCTGTGCGTGTCCAGCCAGGTCGGCTGCGCGCTCAACTGCCAGTTCTGCAGCACCGCCACGCAGGGCTTCAACCGCAACTTGTCGACCGCCGAGATCATCGGCCAGGTCTGGGTGGCGGCGCGCCACCTCGGCAACGTCCCGCACCGCGATCGCAAGCTCACCAACGTGGTGATGATGGGCATGGGCGAGCCGCTGGCGAACTTCGACAACGTCGTGCGCGCCATGAGCATCATGCGCGACGACCTAGGCTATGGCCTGGCGAACAAGCGCGTCACGCTGTCGACCGCCGGCATGGTGCCGATGATCGACAAGCTGGCCGAGGTCAGCGACGTCTCGCTGGCCGTCTCGCTGCACGCGCCCAACGACGAGCTGCGCACCGAGCTGGTGCCGCTCAACAAGAAGTACCCGATCGCCGAACTGATGGACGCGTGCAAGCGGTATGCGATCAGGAAGCGCGGTTCGATCACCTTCGAGTACACCCTGATGCAGGGCGTCAACGACCAGCCCGCGCACGCGCGCGAACTGGTGCGGCTGATGCGCGCGTTCGACAACGCCGTGCAGATGAAGGACGCGGCGAAGGTCAACCTGATCCCGTTCAATCCGTTCCCCGGCACGCGCTTCGAGCGCCCGACGGACGCCGCGATCCGCGCGTTCCAGAAACAGCTCAACAACGCCGGGATGATCGCGCCGGTGCGCCGCACACGCGGCGACGACATCGACGCGGCCTGTGGCCAGCTCAAGGGCCAGGTCATGGACCGCACGCGCCGGCAGGCCGAGTTCCGCCGCACGCTGCAGGGGTCGCGTGGTGCCGCAACCTGAATCCGTGCGTCGCGCCGTTGGCTGCCTGCCTGCATGGCGGTGGTGCGTCGCAGGCGCGCTGGTCGCTGCCACGCTGGCCGGGTGCAATCGCATCGCGCTCATCCGGCCCGATACGTCGCGCGGCGACTTCGAGCGGACCGCGCCCGAGGTCGCCGTCCGCGATCGACCCCGCCGGAGCGAGCCGGGCATCGACGCGCTGGTGATCGACGGGCAACGCCGGCTCGCGGCGGGCGACCTCGACTCGGCCGAGCAGCTCGCGCGGCAGGCGATGAAGCGCGACGCGGCCTCGAGCGTCCCCCACACCCTCATGGCGATGGTCGCCGAGGCCCGGGGCGAGCTTGCCCAGGCGGGGCGGTCGTACGAGAAAGCCGTCGCCCTTGCGCCGGACCGGGGTTCGACCCTGAATAACTACGGGGCCTGGTTGTGTCGCAACGGCCGCGCGACCGAGTCGCTCGACCATTTCCAGCGCGCGTTGGCCGATCCGGCCTATGCCACGCCGGTCGCGGCCCTGGCCAACCTGGGGGCCTGCGCCCACGAGGTCGGCGATGCTCGGGCGGACGCGGCGCTGGAGCGGGCAGTCGCGCTCGAGCCGGTGAACCCGCTCGCGCTGGAGGTGCTGGCCGAGCGAAAGCTCAAGGCAGGGGACCTGTTGCGCGCGCGCGCGTTTTCTGAACGCAGGCTGGCCGCCGCGCCGGCGACCGCGCGGGTGTTGCGGATTGCGTCACAAATCGAGGACAGTCTCGGTGACAGGCGCGCGGCTGAGGCCTATAGACGGCGCCTGCGCGTCGAATTCCCGCACGATGCGTCGGAAACCGACGCCATGGGGCACAACGGGGCGAAGTGATGCAGGCGGATCCGCTCGACGGCAGGGACCTCGGCAGCTTCCTCGCGCGCGCGCGGGAGACTGCGGGACTCGATGTGCAGGAGGTGTCAACACGGCTGCGGATGCCCGTGCACATCGTCCGCGCCCTCGAGGAGGGCGACTACGCGCGCCTCGGGGCGCCGGTCTTCGTGCGTGGCCAGCTGCGCAGCTACGCGCGGCTGCTGGGGGTCGACATCGCCGACCGCATCGCCGACGTCGAACGCGCTGCGCCCGTGCCCGCGGCGCTGGTGAGCCACGCGCACACGCCGCGCGCGCGGCGCATCTTCGAGCAGGCGACGCGTCGCGCGGCGTACATCGCCATCACCGCCGCGATCCTCGTCCCGATCTGGCTGGCCACCAAGCCGCACCTGTCTGCCCCGTTGAGCCTCGACACGCTGGAGCCCGCTCCTGCCCGCTCCGGCGACCTGGGCGCGGCGATCTCGCCGACGCCCGTGGTGGCGTCCATCGCCCCGCTGCCGGCGGCGGCGGCGCCTGCAGACGTGCCGGTGTTGAGCCTGGCGTTCAATGCGACGAGCTGGCTGGAAGTCGTCGCTCCCGATGGACGCGCGCTGGAGCGGGCCGAGGTCGGCGCCGGCCAGGTGCGCACGTTCGCAGCGGGGGAGGTTGGGCGCGTCGTGCTCGGCAACGCGCGGGCCGTGCGCGTGCTCAACCGCGGCCGGCATGTCGACGCGGTCGCATTCAGCCGCGCGAACGTCGCGCGCTTTACGCTATCCTCCGACGGCTCCGTCACGCCGCTGAACGACTGATCGCCATGTGCGGAGGTCGCGGCCTGGTGGCCCTTCCTCCCGAACGATCCCGGCCCTGCCGCCGGGTGGACCGCATGGCATTGGTATGGCGATAGACGACGTCTACGACGAACACGAACAGAGCGAGCGGGTCATCGCCTGGCTGCGGCGCAACGGCGCCGCCCTGGTGGCGGGCGTCGCGCTTGGACTGGGGGCGATCTGGGGCTGGAACGTGTGGCAGGCGCGCCAGGCGTCGCAGGGCGTGGCGCTGGCCGACACGTACCAGAAGGCGCTGGCCGCCATCGAAGCCGGTGCGCCGGACGCCGCCAGGCGCGTGTCCGCGCTTCCGGCCGACTCTGCCTATCGCACGCTCGCGTCGCTGCGGCTGGCTGGCGCCCAGGTCACGGCGGGCAAGCGTGACGAGGCGCTTGCCACGCTGAAGGCCATCGGTGGCACCGATCCGGCGCTGAAGGCCGTCATCGACGCGCGCATCGCGCGATTGCTGATCGATGCCGGCAAGCCGAAGGACGCACTGGCCCGCCTAGACGGCGCCACCGGCCAGGCCGCCGCGGAGATCCGCGGAGATGCGCACCTGGCGCTCGGGCAGGCCGCGCAGGCGCGCCAGGCCTACACCGAGGCATTGCGCGCGGCCGACGTGGCGTCGCCGTCGCGTCGCGTCCTTGAACTCAAGCTCACCGAAGCCGGCGGCGTTCCGCCCACGACCGAGGCCAAGTCCTGATGAAGCAGCCCATCCTCCCGGCCGGCTGGAGTGTCCGCGCGGTCCTTGCCGCGTCCCTCGCGTTCTCGCTTGCCGGGTGCGGCACCGTGCGCGGCTGGTTCGACGGCGGCGACGATGCGCCGACCGAGCCTGCCGCCCTGGCGGAGTTCGCGCCGACCGCCACCGTGCAGCGCCTGTGGTCCATCGACCTGGGCGAAGGCGAGGGCCGGCTGGGCGTGCGCCAGGGTCCGCTCGTGGTTGACGGCCGCGTGTACGCGGCGGCGGCCGACGGGACCGTGCACGCCATCGACCTGCAGACAGGCCAGGTGCTGTGGCGGCACGACAGCGAGGCGCGACTGACAGGTGGCCCGGGTGCGGGCGAGGGCGTTGTGGTCGTCGGCGGCATCGAAGGCGAGGTAATCGCGCTGGATGCGGCGACGGGCGCCTCGAAGTGGACCTACCGCGTGGGCAGCGAGGTCATCGCCGCGCCGGTGGTGGGCCAGGGGTTGGTGCTCGTGCGCAGCAACGATGGCCGCGTGACCGCGCTTGACGTGGCGACGGGCACCCGCCGCTGGTTCTGGAACCGCGACGTGCCCAATCTCTCCGTGCGTGGCAACGACGCGCCGGTGATGGGACCGGGCCTGGTGTTCGTCGGCAACGACGACGGCACGGTGGCGGCGCTGGCGATCAACGACGGGCGTCCGCTGTGGGAGCAGTCGATCGGCCGCGCCGAGGGCCGCAGCGAACTCGAGCGCATGGCCGATGTCGACGGCACGCCGGTGCTCGACGACACGACGCTGTTCGCCAGCAGCTTCAAGAAGCAGACCGTCGCGATCGACGCACCGACCGGGCGCCCGATGTGGGCCAGCGAGTTCGGCGGTGCGAACCGCGTGGGCGTCGCGAGCGACCGCGTGGTCGTCAGCGATCCCGCCGGCGCCGTCCACGCGCTGGACAAGGCCAACGGCGCGTCCTACTGGCAACAGGCGGGCCTGGCACGCCGCAACGTGACCGGTGCCGCGATCCATGGCGACCACGCGGTGGTCGGCGATTTCGAGGGATACGTGCACTGGCTCCGGCTCGCGGACGGCGCATTTGCCGCCCGCGCCCGCGTGGGCGACGCCGTGCGCGCCGCGCCGGTGGTGTCGGGTGACGTGCTGCTGGTGCAGGGCACGGACGGCGACCTGGCGGCGTTCCGCGTTCAGTAGCGCAAGTGGGAACGGGGAACGGGGAATCGGCAGACCATGGCGGCCCCTGGCCGTCGCATGACCTGGCATCGATCAAGCTGCGGTCGAGTTCCGCTTTCCCGTTCCCTGTTCCCCGTTCCCGCTCCTGGCCCAATCCATGCTCCCCCTCGTCGCCCTCGTCGGCCGGCCCAACGTCGGCAAGTCCACCCTGTTCAATGCGCTGACGCGCACGCGCGATGCGCTGGTGCATGACCAGCCGGGGGTGACGCGCGACCGCCATTACGGCGTGTGCCGGCCCGAAGGCCAGCGGCCGTTCGCGGTGGTCGACACCGGCGGCATCGCCGGCGAGGACGAGGGCCTAGCCGGCGCCACCGCGCGGCAGGCACGCGCGGCGGCCGAGGAAGCGGACCTCGTGCTGTTCATCGTCGACGGGCGCGAGGGCGCCAGCGCGCTGGACGACGACATCCTGCGCTGGCTGCGCAAGTCCGCGCGGCCGGTGATGCTGGTCATCAACAAGATCGACGGCATCGACGCCCAGGCCGCGCGCAACGACTTCGCCCGCTACGGCATCGGCGATGTGGTGATGACTTCGTCTGCACACCGCCAGGGCATCGACGACCTCATCGACGACGTGATCGAACGCCTGCCCGCCGAGGGCACGCAGGCCGAGCTCGACAACAACCCCGACCGCATCCGCATCGCCTTCATCGGCCGGCCCAACGTGGGCAAGTCGACGCTGGTCAACCGCCTGCTGGGCGAGGAACGAATGATCGCCTCCGAGGTGCCGGGCACAACGCGCGACGCGGTGGCCATCGACATGGAGCGCGACGGCCGGCTGTACCGCCTGGTCGATACCGCCGGCGTGCGGCGCAAGGGGCGGGTGGAGGAGGTGGTCGAGAAGTTCTCGATCATCAAGACGCTGCAGGCCATCGAGCAGTGCCAGGTCGCCGTGGTGATGCTCGACGCCGGCGAAGGCGTGACCGACCAGGACGCGACCGTGCTGGCGCTCGCGCTCGACGCCGGACGCGCGCTGGTGGTCGCGGTGAACAAATGGGATGGGCAGACCGACTACCAGCGCCAGCAGGCCGAGGCGCTGCTGGCGCGCAAGCTCGGCTTCGTCGACTGGGCCGAGGCGGTGCGCATCAGCGCCAAGCATGGCTCCGGCCTGCGCGAGCTGTTCGCGGCGATCCATCGTGCGCACGATTCGGCCACCCTCGAGGTCCCCACGGCCGAAGTCACCCGCGCGATCGAGATGGCCTACGAGGCCAACCCGCCGCCGGTGGTCCGCGGCCACGTGCCGAAACTGCGCTACGCGCACCCGGCCGGCACCAACCCCCCGACGTTCGTCGTGCACGGCACCCGCCTGCGCACGTTGAGCGAAAGCTACAAGCGCTACCTCGAGAATTTCTTCCGCAAGCGGTTCAAGCTGGTCGGGACGCCGGTTCGGTTCGTGTTCAAGGAAGGCTCGAATCCGTACGAGGGCAAGAAGAACGTGCTCACCGAGCGCCAAGTGGCGAAGAAGCGGCGGATGCTCCGCCACGTCAAGCGCGGGAAGTGACGCAATGGCGCGTGCGCATGGCGCACGCCTTTGCCATTGCGTCATCCCCGAGTGCTTCTGTCGGGGATCCAGTGACTTTGCTTTCAGGCTTCGCGCTTCAGCGCGCCCGTGCCTTGGCTCGTCATCCCCGAGTGCTTCTGTCGGGGATCCAGTGACTTTTGCTTTCAGGCTTCGCGTGCTTCAGCACGCCCGTTCCTTGGCTCGTCATCCCGAATGCTGTTGTCGCGGATCCAGTGACGTTGCTTTCAGGCTTCTCGCGTCAGCGCGCCTGTGCCCCGGCTCGTCATCCCCGAATGCTTTTGTCGGGGACCCATGGACCTTGCTTTCGACGTTCTTCACCCACGACAGACGCAAGGGTCACTGGATCCCCGCCTTCCCGGGATGACGAGCTGGGGCTGACGCAACGTCCATGGGTTGGCGTCGCACGGGAATGACGGGCATGGCAACCGCCACGTCCATGGATCCCCGCCTGCGCGGGAATGACGAGCAAGGGCTAATGCAACGTCCATGGATTCGCGCGCGATGCTGTGCAAGGCAACAGCCACGTCCATGGATCCCCGCCAGCGCGGGGATGACGAGCAGGGGCAACAGCAACATCCATAGCTCCCCGCCGCATCTCCCCGCCGAGCGGAGATGACGTACAAGGCAACCGCCACGTCCATGGTTTCCGGCCTGCGCGGGGATGACGGGCAGAGGCAACAGCCACGTCGATGGATCCCGCCTGCGCGGGTATGACGAGCAGAGACAACAGGACGTCCATGGATCCCCGCCTCCGCGGGGATGACAGACGTAAAGACGTGGCGGCGTCAGCGACGATGATTGGGAGCCGGCGAAAAGCTGCAGCGAGCATGGACGCGCCGGCTACGATCTCCCCATGACCCCCGACTTCCCCCTCGGCATCGCCTTCGACGAAGCCTTCGCGATCACCTGCGACATCGCGACGCGCCATCGGCTCGAACGCCAGAGCATCGCCACCGCGCGCGCCGACGGCCGCGTGCTGGCGGCGGACGTGGTCGCGCCGATCGACCTGCCGCCGTTCGACAACAGCCAGATGGACGGTTTCGCGTTTCGCCACGCGGACCTGCAAGCCGGCGCGGCCCTGCCGCTCGCGGGCGAGCAGTTCGCCGGCGGCCCGCTGCTGGCCGCGCTGCCGCCCGGCACCTGCGCGCGCATCACCACCGGCGCGCCGTTGCCGCCGGGTGCGGACACAGTGGTGATGAAGGAGCAGGCCCGGATCGACGCCGACAGCGTGCGGCTGCCCGCAGACCCCGCGCATGGCCAGTTCGTCCGCCGTGCCGGCGAGGACGTGCGGGCAGGCGAGGTCGTGCTGCGCCCAGGGCAGCGATTGACGCCAGCCCGCGTGTCGTTGGCCGCCGCGCTGGGGCTGGACACCGTCGAAGTCGTGCGTCGTCCCACGGTCGCGGTGTTCACCGGCGGCGATGAACTCGTCGAACCCGGCCTGCCGCTGGCGCCCGGCCAGGTGTACGACAGCATCCGCGCGCTGCTGCTGGGCCTGCTGCGTGCAGATGGGCTGGAGCCGACCGCATGGCCGCGGCTGCCGGACGATGCTCGCACGGTCGAGGTCGCGCTGCGGGACGCGGCCTGTGCGTTCGATGTCGTCATCACCTGTGGCGCGGTGTCCGCCGGCGAGCGCGACCACATCCCCGGCGTGCTGCAGCGCTTCGGCAAGGTGCATTTCTGGAAGGTGCGGATGCGTCCCGGCATGCCGATGCTGCTGGCCAGCATCGATCAGGCGCGGGTGCTGGCGCTGCCGGGCAACCCGGTGTCGGTGCTTGCGACCTACCTTACCTTGGGCCGCGCGCTGCTGGATGGATTGCAGGGCGCAGCCGAACCGCGGCCAACCTGGCGCGCACGTTTGGCCACGCCGATCCGCAAGGCGCATCCACGCCGCGAGTTCGTGCGCGGCCGCTGGCATGTCGATGCCGACGGCGTGCTGCATGTCGAGCCCGATCCCGCCACCGCGTCCAACCGCCTTCGCGCGGCGGCGGCGTGCAATGCACTGGTCGTGGTGGGCGAGGGCGAGCAGGACCTTGCGGCCGGAAGCCTCGTCGACATGCTGCCGTATTGAAGCGAGCCGCCTGACCCGCGCCACTGTCGATAATCCCGCCATGCCCAGCCCTCCCATCGAACGCATCGATCCCACGCAGGCACGCGAACGCCAGCTGCGCGGCGTGCGGCTGGTGGACGTTCGCGAGGACAACGAACGGCTGACGGGGCAGGCCGAAGGCGCGATCGGCATTCCGCGCACGGCGCTGCTCGCCGATGCCGCTCGGCACCTGCCGTCGCCCGCCGACGAAGTGCTGCTGATCTGCCAGGCCGGCACGCGTTCGTTCGAATGCGCGCAGGCCCTGCATGCGGCCGGCTACACCCGCGTGGCCTCGGTCGACGGCGGCACCACGGCGTGGCGCGCCCGCGGCCTGCCGATGGTGGTGCCCGAAGGCGATGCCGATTTCGCCGAGCGCTATGCGCGCCACCTGCGGCTGCCGGAGATCGGCGTGGAGGGCCAGCAGCGGCTCGAGCGCGCACGCGTGCTGCTGGTCGGCGCCGGCGGGCTCGGTTCGCCCATCGCGTACTACCTCGCCGCGGCGGGCGTCGGCCACCTGCGCATCGCCGATGCCGACGTGGTCGACCGCAGCAACCTGCAGCGGCAGATCCTGCACGCGGAGGACCGCATCGGCACGCCCAAGGTCGAGTCGGCGCGGCGCACGCTGGAAGGCCTCAACCCGCGGGTGCGCATCGAATCCGTCCAGGTGCGCGTGGACGCCGGCAACGCTGCCGCGCTGCTCGAGGATTGCGCCGTGGCCATCGACGGCGCCGACAACTTCGAGGTGCGTTACGTGCTCAACGATGCCTGCATGGCGCACCGAATTCCGCTGGTGCACGGCGCCGTGCACCGTTTCGAGGGCCAGGCCAGCGTGTTCGATGCCGGACGCCAGCCGGGCGTCGCGCCGTGCTACCGCTGCCTGTTCCCCGAGCCGCCGCCGCGCGAATTCGCGCCCAACTGCAGCGAGGCCGGCGTGCTCGGCGTGCTGCCGGGACTGGTGGGGATGGTGCAGGCCACCGAGGTGCTCAAGCTGCTGCTGGGCATCGGCACGCCGCTGGTGGGCCGGTTGCTGCACATCGATGCGTTGTCGATGTCGACGCGCGGCACACGCCTCGCGCCCGATCCGCAGTGCCCCACGTGCACGCGGCTGCGACGCACGGCTGCGTAAACCGGCGCGCAGCGCGCGGATCAGCCGCGCGATCGCCTGCGGGCATCCAACCAGAGGGGTTTCCATGCGTGTTCCGACCGGCCTGCTGCTGGCCCTGTGCCTGCTCTGGCCCGCCGCCGCCGCCGCCGCGGGTGCCTGCGTGCTGCCACCGCCGGCATCGACCACCACGCTCGGCCAGCGCGTGGCCGCGCTGGCCTGCGCCGAGCACAACCTGTGGCACCGGCCCTTCATCGACATCGAGGGGCGCATGGCCAGCATGACCGTCGCCGAGGCCGAATCGTCGCGGCTGGCCGACGGCGGCACCGAACCGTGGCGACGCGTGGCGATGTACTGGCGCGACGCCGGCCTGGACTGGCGCAGCAACGCGGGCGTGTCGGCCGGCACCTGCGCCGCGCCGGTGATGGGCGGCACGGCGTCGATGTGCCGCGCCACCATCGTCGACAACCCGTGGTCGGCGGCCTTCGTCTCGTGGCTGATGGCGCGCGCCGGCGTGCCGGGTTTCCGGCTCTCGGCCAGCCATTTCGAGTACATCGTGCACGCGGGGCAGGGCGGCGGGCCGTATTCCCTGCATGACCCCGCCAGCACGGCGCCGGGCGTCGGCGACCTGCTCTGCTTCGTGCGTGCCAATGGCGCAACGTTCGGCCATGCGGGGCTGCGTGGCTACATCTCCGGCGGTGCCGGAGGGCTGGCGATGCATTGCGACGTGGTGGTCAACGCCGATCCATCGCGCGGCCGGGTCGACCTCGTCGGTGGCAACGTGCTCCAGGGCGTGACCATGCGCAGCCTGCACCTCAACCGCAACGGCCTGCTGTGGAACCTGCCGCAGCGTCTTCCGCAGGGCGCCTGCACGCCCGACAACGCGACCGCCTGCAGCTTCAACCGCCAGGACTGGGTCGCGCTGCTGAAACTGGACGTGGCCGGCCAGCCGGCGCCGGCGTGGCAACCCGAACGCGGGCTGATGCCGACACCGCGGCAGGACTGCTGCATCAACTGCGTGGTCGGCAGCGGCGTGCCGCGTTGCCCGGCACCGGCGGCGCCGGTGGTGCCCGCCGGCTGACCGGGGCGCGGGAGGGACCGGCGGCCCCGCGCCTATCCGCCGGTCGCTGACGGTCCGGCGGACGCCGCCGATGATCCCGCCGCGAGGAAGCGCGCGAGCTCAGCTTTCAGGCGCGGCGAGTCGACGATGGAGTCGTGGTCGACGCCGTCGATGACCACGTCGCGCGCATGCGGGACCGCGCGCAGCAGGCGCTCGCTGCTGGCCGGTGGCACCACCGCATCGCGGCGCGCGCGCACGACCAGCACCGGCAATCCGTCGCGGCCCCGCAGTGCCGTCGCCGAATCCAGGTCGGTGCGCAACAGCAGTCGCACCGGCACGAACGGGTAGTGCGCCTGCGCCACGCCGGCGAGGCTGTCGAACGGCGTGACCAGGGCCAGCCGCGCCACCGGCCGATGCGCGGCGACGTGCGCCGCGATGCCGCTTCCCAGGCTCGCGCCGACCACCGAGACCCGCTGCCCGGGGTGCAGGCGCCGCACCTCGTCGAACAGCGCCAGCGCGTCGGCCTTCAGCAGCGCGACGGTGGGCGCGCCGTCGCTGGCCCCGTAGCCGCGGTAGGCCACCAGGTACACCGCGCGACCGGGCGCGGCGCGTGCGAAAAATTCCTGCTTGAGCTCGACGCGCTGCGCGTTGCCGCCGAAGTACAGGATCGGATCGGTGCCATCGCCCCGCACGGTCCATCCGCGCAGCACCGTGCCGTCGTCGCGGCGCAGCGCGAAGTCGGTGGCCGTCGCGTCAGTGCGGGTGAACTGCGGGAAGAAGATCAACGAATGCTGCGCGGCGAACAGCCACCCGCAGAGGGCCAGGTATGCAAGCAGCACCACCAGCGTGAAGCCGCCGAGCGTCCTAGCCATGCGATGCGCGCGCCGCCTCGAAGGCGGCGAGCTGTTCGGCGCTGGCGTCGCGCTGGTGCCGCGCCTTCCACTCCCCGAACGGCATGCCGTAGACCGCCTCGCGCGCCTCCTCGCGCGTGGTGGCGATGCCACGCGCCGCGGCCGCCTCGCGGTACCAGTCGGCCAGGCAGTTGCGGCAGAAGCCCGCGAGGATCATCAGGTCGATGTTCTGCACGTCAGGGCGCGCCTGCACCAGGTGCTCGCGCAGGCGGCGATACGTGGCGGCTTCGATGTGGAGGGTGTCGAGGTCGGAGTCGGTCATGTCGAGGGGCCGTGGCGATGGGTGCTGCGAAACGCCCCTGTCGCGCCGAGTCCGGCCGGCGTGGTCGGGCGGATCCGCGACGCCGGCAAGCCCGGCGTACAGGGTGCATGTCCGCGATAATGCGCGCCCCACGCCCGGCACTGCATGCATGTCCTCCTCGCCGTCGCATCCCGCCCGCATCCTCGACGGCAAGCGCATCGCCGAGGACCTGCTCGACGGGCTGAAGCTGCGGGTCGACGCGCGACGCGCCGCGGGGCTTCCGGCGCCGGGGCTGGCGGTGGTGCTGGTCGGCAACGACCCCGCATCGAGCGTGTACGTGAAGAACAAGCGCCGCGCGGCGCGGAAGGTGGGCATCCGCGCCATCGACTTCGACCTCGCGGCCGATACGACCGACGCCGAACTGCTCGCGCTGGTCGACCGCCTCAACGCCGATCCGGACGTGCACGGCATCCTCGTGCAGTTGCCTCTGCCCGACCGCCGCGACGCCACCGCGCTCATCCATCGCATCGACCCGCGCAAGGACGTCGACGGCTTCCATCCGGAGAACGTCGGCCACCTGGCGCTGCGCCAGTTCGGCCTGCGCCCGTGCACGCCGCGCGGCATCACCACGCTGCTGGCGTACACCGACCGCCCGGTGCGCGGCGCCTCGGCGACGATCGTCGGCGTGTCCAACCACGTCGGCCGGCCGATGGCGCTGGAGCTGCTGATCGCCGGGTGCACCACGACCTGCTGCCACAAGTTCACCCCTCCCGAGGTGCTCGAGGCCTCGGTGCGCAACGCCGACATCCTGGTCGTCGCGGCCGGCCGGCCGGGGCTCATCCCCGGCGAATGGGTCAAGCCAGGCGCGGTGGTGATCGACGTGGGCATCAACCGGCTCGACGACGGGCGGCTGGTGGGCGACGTCGGCTTCGACGCGGCCGCGGAGCGCGCGAGCTGGATCACGCCGGTACCGGGTGGCGTCGGGCCGATGACCGTGGCCACCTTGATGCAGAACACGATCGAAGCCGCCGAGGCGGCTTCGGGGTGAGTCGCGCGCTGTTCGCGCTGTGAGTCGGCCGCTTCGCGGCCTGTAAATCGTCAGTGGACGGGCTGGTTCTGACGCCTCACAGGCCGCAAAGCGGCCGACTTACAGGCCGCCCAAGCGGCCGACTCCCCGCTGTTACAATGCCGCGCTTCATCCGTTCCGGACCGGCCATGCTGCGCATCCAGGCTGAAGCACTGACCTACGACGACGTCTCGCTCGTCCCCGCGCATTCCCAGGTCCTGCCCAAGGACGTCTCGCTCGCGACCCGCCTCACGCGTGGCCTGTCCATCCGCCTGCCGATCGTCTCCGCGGCCATGGACACGGTCAGCGAGGCCCGCCTGGCCATCGCGCTGGCGCAGCTGGGCGGCATCAGCATCGTGCACAAGAACATGTCGGCCGACGCCCAGGCCGCCTGCGTGGCGAAGGTCAAGAACTTCGAGGCCGGCGTCATCAAGGAGCCCTTCACCGTCGGGCCGGACACCACCATCGGCGAGGTGCTCAAGCTCACCCGCGCGCGCAACATTTCCGGGGTGCCGGTGGTGGCCGATGGCCAGCTGGTCGGCATCGTCACCAGTCGCGACATGCGCTTCGAGAAGAAGCTCGACGACCCGGTCCGCCACATCATGACCAAGCAGGACCGCCTGGTGACGGTGCGCGAGGGCGCGTCCGACGACGAGGTGATCTCGCTGCTGCACAAGCACCGCATCGAGAAGGTGCTGGTGGTCAACGACGGCTTCGAGCTGCGCGGCCTGATCACCGTCAAGGACATCCAGAAGAAGCAGGACAACCCGAACGCCGCCTATGACGCCAGCGAACGCCTGCTGGTCGGAGCGGCGGTGGGCGTCGGCGGCGACACCGAGGCGCGCGTGGAAGCCCTGGTGGACGCCGGCGTCGACGTCATCGTGGTCGACACCGCGCACGGCCATTCGCAGGGCGTGCTGGACCGCGTGAAGTGGGTGAAGTGGCGCTTCCCGGCGTGCCAGGTGATCGGCGGCAACATCGTCACCGGCGACGCGGCGCTGGCCCTGATGGACCATGGCGCGGACGCGGTGAAGGTCGGTGTCGGCCCGGGTTCGATCTGCACCACGCGCGTCGTGGCAGGCGTCGGCGTGCCGCAGGTTACCGCCGTCGCGATGGTCGCCGAGGCCCTGCAGGACCGCATCCCGCTGATCGCCGACGGCGGCATCCGCTATTCCGGCGACATCGGCAAGGCGATCGTCGCCGGCGCCTCCAGCGTGATGGTGGGCGGCCTTTTCGCCGGCACCGAGGAGGCCCCGGGCGAGGTCGAACTGTTCCAGGGCCGCAGCTACAAGAGCTACCGCGGCATGGGCAGCCTGGGCGCGATGGAGCAGGGCTCGAAGGACCGCTATTTCCAGGATGCATCCGACGCCGACAAGCTGGTGCCCGAGGGCATCGAAGGCCGCGTGCCGTACCGCGGCCCGCTGCGCAACGTGGTGCACCAGCTTGCAGGTGGCCTGCGCGCGACGATGGGCTACGTCGGCTGCTCGACCATCGAGCAGATGCGCACGCAGCCGAGCTTCGTGCGCGTCACCAACGCCGGCACGCGCGAGAGCCACGTGCATGACGTGCAGATCACCAAGGAACCGCCGAACTATCGTGCGGGCTAAGGACAAGTCGCTGCAGTGACGGGCCGCCGCTTTCTGCTCGTCATCCCCGCGAAGGCGGGGATCCAGTGACCTTGCTCTCGACCACTGGCACATGCGCGAACGTGGCGTCCGCCGGACCAACGTCCGCGATTGCCGACACCCGCTGCAAGCACATCCAAAACAACGTCACTGGATCCCCGCCTTCGCGGGGATGACGAGCCAAGGCCTCGCATCATCGCCATGCAAGACATCCACAGCGACAAGATCCTCATCCTCGACTTCGGCGCGCAGTACACGCAGCTGATCGCGCGGCGCATCCGCGAGATCGGGGTGTATTGCGAGATCTGGGCGTGGGACCACGATCCGGCCGAGATCGCGGCGTTCGCACCGAAGGGGATCATCCTGTCGGGCGGCCCCGAATCGACCACCGAAGCCGGCAGCCCGCGCGCGCCGCAGGCGGTGTTCGACGCTGGCCTGCCGATCCTTGGCATCTGCTACGGCATGCAGACGATGGCCGTGCAGCTCGGCGGTGCGACGGAGGCCGCGGACCAGCGTGAATTCGGCCACGCCGAAGTCCAGCTCGTCGCGCAGGACCGCCTGTTCGATGGCCTCAAGGACCATCCGGGCACGCCGCCGCGGCTCGATGTCTGGATGAGCCATGGCGACCACGTGTCCGAGGCGCCGACCGGTTTCACTGTCACCGCGAAGACCGACCGCATCCCGGTCGCCGCCTTCGCAGACGACGCGCGCCGCTGGTACGGCGTGCAGTTCCATCCCGAAGTCACGCACACCAGGCAGGGCACCGGGCTGCTGCGCCGCTTCGTGGTCGACATCTGCGGTTGCGACACGCTGTGGACCGCCGCGCACATCATCGACGACCAGATCGCCCGCGTGCGCGCGCAGGTCGGTAGCGACGAGGTGATCCTCGGCCTGTCGGGTGGCGTGGATTCCTCGGTCGTCGCCGCTCTGCTGCACAAGGCGATCGGCGACCAGCTGACCTGCGTGTTCGTCGACACGGGCCTCTTGCGCTGGCAAGAAGGCGACCAGGTGATGGCGATGTTCGCCGAGCACATGGGCGTCAAGGTCATCCGCGTCGATGCCGCCGACCGCTACTTCAAGGCGCTCGAAGGCATCAGCGATCCGGAAGCCAAGCGCAAGATCATCGGCAACCTGTTCGTCGAGATCTTCGACGAAGAGAGCCACAAGCTCGCCAACGCGCGTTGGTTGGCGCAAGGCACGATCTATCCGGACGTGATCGAGTCGGCCGGCAGCAAGACCGGCAAGGCGCACGTCATCAAGAGCCACCACAACGTCGGCGGCCTGCCGGCGGACATGAAGCTCGGCCTCGTCGAACCCCTGCGCGAACTGTTCAAGGACGAGGTGCGCCGGCTCGGTGTCGAACTCGGCCTGCCCGCGCATATGGTCTACCGCCATCCGTTCCCGGGCCCCGGCCTGGGCGTGCGAATCCTCGGCGAGGTCAGGCGCGAATACGCGGAGCTGCTCGCGCGCGCCGATGCGATCTTCATCGACGAACTGCGCAAGGCCGGCCTGTACGACCGGACCAGCCAGGCGTTCGCGGTGTTCCTGCCGGTCAAATCCGTCGGCGTGGTCGGCGACGCGCGCGCGTACGAATGGGTGATCGCGCTGCGCGCGGTGGAGACCATCGACTTCATGACCGCGCACTGGGCGCACCTGCCGTACGACTTCCTGGGCACGGTGAGCAACCGCATCATCAACGAGCTGCGCGGCGTGTCGCGCGTGGTGTACGACATCAGCGGCAAGCCGCCGGCCACGATCGAGTGGGAGTGAGCGGGACGCGCCGTCCGCGCCCGGGCCAGGGCCTGGACGGGCCCGCCGGTTCATCGGGGGAACACGTCGCGGCTTGCCATCACCGCCATCGCCCACTAAGATGCGCGGCTCCGGTGCGGGGTGGAGCAGTCTGGCAGCTCGTCGGGCTCATAACCCGAAGGTCGCAGGTTCAAATCCTGCCCCCGCTACCAAGTTTTGATGCAGCCCAACTGCTCGGGCCGCGTCGCAGGAAGCCTCCACGGAGGCTTTCTTTTTTGGGCCGCGAGGCCACGGCCCTGGTGACGCGCAATCCACCGCACGTCACGCCGACATCCAGCGGTACGGACAAGGGGCCTGCGGGGCCCCTTGTTGTTTTCCGGGCCCGGCGAAAGCGTGAACGACGGTGTCCCGCGCCACGCGGGGCGTGGCAGCCACCCGCGGGAGGATTGGATGGACAAGGCCGACCAGATCGCCGCATTGCTCGCGCCCACGGTGGCGTCGCTCGGTGTCGAGCTGTTGGGCGTCGAGTACCTGCCTTCGCCGGGTGGCGCGACGCTGCGCCTCTACATCGACCTGCCTGCAGGCGACGCGCCTGCGGTGGACCCGGACACCGGCCTGCCTGCGTCGGTGGGCATCGAGCAGTGCGAGGCCGTCAGTCGAGAGGTGTCGGCACAGCTCGACGTCGCCGATCCGATCAGCGGCAACTACACGCTGGAGGTGTCCTCGCCGGGCATCGACCGCCCGCTGTTCAACGCCGCGCAGTTCGCGCGCCACGTCGGGCAGACCGTCAAGGTCGCGCTGAGGCTGCCGCAGGACGGGCGCCGTCGGCTGCAGGCCCCGATCGAGGCGGTCGAAGGCGAGGTCATCGTGTTCAACGTCGACGGCAATCCCGTCGAGGTGAAGCACGCCAACATCGACAAGGCACGGCTGGTCCCGGACTGGGCCGCGCTGGGGCTGGCGCCGACGAAACCCGGCAAGGCCCGCAAGGCCGCCACCAAGCACTGACCACGCGGGTCGCGGCACGCCGTGGCCCGCACGCGATCCAACCCGACCCGGCACGCAGCCGGCGATTGAACGAGAACCCGAAAGATGAGCAAGGAACTGTTGCTGGTCGTCGATGCCGTCGCCAACGAGAAGGGCGTGCCGCGCGAGGTGATCTTCGAGGCGATCGAGGCCGCGCTGGCCTCGGCGGCCAAGAAGCGCTACCACGACGAGGACGTGCTGGTGCGCGTGGCGATCGACACCAAGGACGGCAGCTACGAGACCTTCCGCCGCATGGAGGTCGTGGCCGACGACGTGGTGATGGAATCGCCGGACCGGCAGATCCGCCTGATGGACGCCGTCGACGAGGTGGAGGGCGTGGAGGTCGGCGACTTCATCGAGGAGCAGATCGAGAACCCGGACTTCGGCCGCATCGCCGCGCAGGCCGCCAAGCAGGTGATCGTGCAGCGCGTACGCGAGGCCGAGCGCCAGCAGGTCGTGGATGCGTGGAAGGACCGCGTGGGCGAGCTGGTCACCGGCGTGGTCAAGCGCGCCGAGCGCGGCAACATCTACGTGGATCTCGGCGGCAACGCCGAGGCGATCATCCCGAAGGACAAGGGCATCCCGCGCGACGTGCTGCGCGCCGGCGACCGCGTGCGCGGCTACCTGTACGACGTGCGCCCCGAGCCGCGCGGCCCGCAGATCTTCATCAGCCGCGCCGCGCCGGAATTCATGATGGAGCTGTTCAAGCTCGAAGTGCCGGAGGTCGGCCAGGGCCTGGTGTCGATCAAGGCCTGCGCGCGCGACCCCGGCGACCGCGCCAAGATCGCCGTGCTCGCGCACGACAACCGCACCGATCCGATCGGCGCCTGCATCGGCATGCGCGGCTCCCGCGTGCAGGCGGTGACCAACGAGCTCAACGGCGAGCGCGTCGACATCATCCTGTGGAGCGACAACCCCGCGCAGTTCGTCATCAACGCGATGGCGCCGGCGGAAGTGCAGTCGATCATCGTCGACGAGGAGAAGCACTCGATGGACCTCGCGGTCGCCGAGGAGCGCCTTGCGCAGGCGATCGGCAAGGGCGGCCAGAACGTGCGCCTGGCCAGCCGCCTGACCGGCTGGCAGCTCAACGTGATGACGCAGGACCAGGTCACCGCGAAGTCCGAGGCCGAGCAGCTGGTCGCGCGCCAGCTGTTCCAGGACAAGCTCGAGGTCGACGAGGAGATCGCCGGCATCCTGGTGTCCGAGGGCTTCAACACGGTCGAGGAAATCGCCTACGTGCCGGTCGGCGAGCTGCTGGCGATCGAGGGCTTCGACGAGGACATCGTCGAGGAACTGCGTTCGCGCGCCCGAGACGCGCTGCTCAACGACGCGCTGGCGGCCGAGGAGCAGCTCGAGGAGAACCAGCCGTCCGAGGACCTGCTCACGCTGGAAGGCATGGACGACGAGCTGGCCTACACGCTGGCCGGCCGCGGCGTGCGCACGCGCGACGACCTGGCCGACCTCGCCACCGACGAACTCACGGACATCGAGGGCGTCGACGAGGACCGCGCCAAGGCGCTGATCATGGAAGCGCGCAAGCACTGGTTCGAATGAGCAATGCATAGGGTGGGCCTCGGCCCACCAGCGCGCGTCACCCGGCGCGTGCACGGTGGGCCAAGGCCCACCCTATGAAATACGTACACTCCGCGCCGGCCCCGGCCTGCGCCATTGACGACACGGAACCCGAATGTCGCAGCAAACCACGATCCGCAAGCTGGCCGAACTGGTGAACACGCCGGTCGAGAAACTGCTGGAGCAGCTGGCCGAGGCCGGCATGAGCTTCAGCGGCCCCGACCAGGTCGTCACCAGCATCGAGAAGGTCAAGCTGCTCGGCTTCCTCAAGCGCGCGCACGGCAAGTCCGAGCAGGCCGCCGAGGACGCCGTGGCGCCCAAGAAGATCACCCTGTCGCGCAGCCGCAAGCAGGAGATCACGGTCGGCGGCGGCAAGAGCCGCGCCACCGTCGACGTCGTCGTGCGCAAGAAGGTCACGCTGGTGCGCGGCGCGGGCGAGGGCGGTGCACCGGCCTCCGAGGGCGATGAACGCGCCGAGATCCTGCGCAAGCTCGAGGAGTCGCGCCAGCGCAACCTCAGCGAGCAGCAGCGCCTGGCCGAGACCGACAAGGCCCGTGCCGAGGCTGCCGAGCGCGCGCGCGCCGAGGCCGCCGAGGCCGAGCGCCTGAAGGCCGAGCTTGCCGCGCAGGCCGCTGCCGCCACCAGCGACACCGAAACCCCGCGCAAGGCGTCGTCCTCGCACGGCCACGGCCATCCGCCCAAGCCCGCCGCGCCGCACGCCGCGCCGCGCCATGCGCCGGCGAACAAGACGCGTGGCTCGCATGCCATGCAGACCACCGTCGAGGACGACGACCGCACCAGCCGCTTCGCCGGGCAAATGCACCTGTCGGCCAGCGACCGCGCGCGCCGCAGCAGCAGCGCGCGTGGCAAGGCCAAGCCGCGCCGGCAGCTCGAGCAGGCGCGTTCGGGCAGCGGCTTCATGCGCCCGACCGCACCGGTGGTGCGCGAGGTGTCGATCGGCGAGACGATCACCGTCGCGGACCTGGCGCAGAAGCTGGCGCTCAAGGGCGGCGACGTGGTCAAGGCGCTCTTCAAGATGGGCGTGATGGCCACGATCAACCAGGCCATCGACCACGACACCGCGGTGCTGGTCACCGAGGAAATGGGCCACACCGCGGTCAAGGCGAGCTCCAACGACGCCGAGGACGCGCTGCTGGCGCACACCGAGGAAGCGCAGGGCGAGAAGAGCCTGCGCCCGCCAGTGGTCACCATCATGGGCCACGTCGACCACGGCAAGACTTCGCTGCTGGACTACATCCGCCGCACCAAGGTCGCCGGTGGCGAAGCCGGCGGCATCACCCAGCACATCGGCGCGTACCACGTCGAAACGCCCAAGGGCGTCATCAGCTTCCTCGACACCCCGGGCCACGCCGCGTTCACCTCGATGCGCGCGCGCGGTGCGAAGTTGACCGACATCGTGGTGCTGGTGGTGGCCGCCGACGACGGCGTGATGCCGCAGACGCGCGAGGCCGTGCAGCACGCGAAGGCGGCGAAGGTGCCGCTGATCGTGGCGATCAACAAGATCGACAAGTCCGACGCCGACCCGTCGCGCGTCAAGAACGACCTGCTCGCCGAGGACGTGGTCGCCGAGGAATTCGGCGGCGATACGCAGATGGTCGAGCTGTCGGCCAAGACCGGCCAGGGCGTCGACGACCTGCTCGAGGCGCTGAGCCTGCAGGCCGAGGTGATGGAGCTGCGCGCGACGGCGGAAGGCCGCGCGATCGGCGTGGTCATCGAGTCCTCGCTGGACAAGGGCCGCGGCCCGGTCGCCACCGTGCTGGTGCAGCAGGGCCTGCTGGCCCGCGGCGACTACCTGGTGTGCGGCGTGCAGTACGGCCGCGTGCGCGCGCTGTTCGACGAGACCGGCAAGCAGGTCGACAGCGCCGGGCCGTCGATCCCGGTGCAGGTGCTGGGCCTGTCGGGCGTGCCGGACGCCGGGGATGATTTCGTCGTCGTGGCCGACGAGCGCCTGGCCAAGGACGTGGCGCAGCAGCGCGACACCAAGCGCCGCGAATCGCGCCTGGTGGCCGCGGCGACCAACCGCATGGAAGACGTGATGGCGCAGATGGGCAAGGGCGAAGGCCAGGCCCAGCTCAACCTCGTCATCAAGGCCGACGTGCAGGGCTCGGTGGAGGCGCTGCGCCAGGCCGTCACCGCGCTGTCCAACGCCCAGATCCGCATCAACGTCATCACCTCGGGCGTGGGCGGAATCACCGAGTCCGACGCCAACGCCGCGGCGACCGCGAAGGCCACGATCATCGGCTTCAACGTCCGCGCCGATGCCTCCGCGCGCAAGGTGATCGACAACACCAGCGTGGACCTGCGCTACTTCTCGATCATCTATGACGTGATCGACCAGGTGAAGCAGGTCGCCAGCGGCATCCTCGGCGTCGAGATCCGCGAGCAGATCATCGGCACCGCCGAGGTGCGCGACGTGTTCCGCAGCTCCAAGTTCGGCGCGGTCGCCGGCTGCATGGTGGTCGAGGGCGTGGTCAAGCGCCACAAGCCGATCCGCGTGCTGCGCGACAACACGGTGATCTTCGAGGGCGAGCTGGAATCGCTGCGCCGCTTCAAGGAGAACGTCGACGAAGTGCGCAACGGCACCGAGTGCGGCATCGGCGTCAAGGCCTACGACGACGTCAAGCCCGGCGACCAGATCGAATGCTTCGAGCGCATCGAGGTGCAGCGGACGCTGTGAGCGTCCGCGGTCAAGAGTCAAGGGTGAAGAGGAAAGGGGAAAAGCAACGGACCTCGCGCTTGTCGCTCCTGCTGTTGCCTTGGTTCGTTCCCTTCACCCTTCACCCTTTACCCTTCACCCAATGACGAAGTCATTCAAACGCACCGACCGCGTCTCCGCGCAGCTGCGCCGCGAGCTCGGCACGATCGTGCACGAGGCCGTGCGCGAGCACGGGTTGCCATCGGTGAGCGTGTCGGACGTCGAGGTCACGCGCGACATGGCGCATGCCAAGGTGTTCGTCACCGCGCTGCAGGCCGAGCGCTCGGCCGAGGCGGTAAAGGCGCTCAAGCTGCTCGCGCCGCAGATCCGCTTCGCCCTCGGCAAGGCGGTGAAGCTGCGCCACGTGCCGGAACTGCACTTCCATTACGACGATTCGGTGGATCGTGGCGAGCGGATCGACAACCTGCTGCGCGATTTGCCGGACGCCGGGCCGCAATCTGACGAGTGATGCGCTGAAGCACGCCCGTGTGAAGTAACGCGGGGAAATTCGGTCCGTGTTCCGCATTTGCTCGTCATCCCCGCGAAGGCGGGGATCCATGGACGTTTCTTCCGGCCTCAATGGCCGGACGCTTGGTGGAGCTTGGCCGTCGTGCGGATCATCGGATCCGGCGGCATGGTCGCCATCCAACGAATCGTTCTCGCCCCCCTGCAGAGTCAACGTCCCTGGATCCCCGCCTTCGCGGGGATGACGAGCAAGAGCGACATCGTCACGTCCGTGCCTACTCTCCACCGCCCCCGCACCGTCTTCCGCCCGCTCGACGCGCTGCTGCTGCTCGACAAGCCGGCCGGCATGAGCTCCAACCAGGCGCTGCAGCGCGTGCGGCATCTGTTCCGCGCCGCCAAGGCCGGGCATACGGGCAGCCTCGATCCCCTCGCGACCGGGCTGCTACCGGTGTGCTTCGGCGAGGCGACGAAAATCGCCGGATGGCTGCTCGGCGCGCGCAAGGCATACGAGACCGTGGCGGTGCTCGGTCGCACCACCGACAGCGACGATGCCGACGGCACCACGCTGCGCGAGCGCGCCGTTCCCGCACTGACCGACGCCGACATCGAAGCCGCACTGGCGCCGCTGCGTGGCCGCATTGCCCAGCGCGCGCCGATCATCTCGGCGCTGAAGCAGGGCGGGGAGCCGCTGTACGCACGCGCGCGGCGCGGCGAGGCGATCGAGGCGCCGGTGCGCGAGGTCGAGGTGCACCGGCTCGACCTGCTCGAACGCGACGGCAACCGGCTGCGGCTGCACGTCGAATGCGGCTCGGGGACCTACGTGCGCAGCCTGGTGCGCGATCTCGGCGAGGCGCTCGGCTGCGGCGCGCACGTGGCGACGCTGCGCCGCCTGTGGATCGAACCGTTCGTCGCACCGGCCATGCACACGCTGGACTCGCTGGAGGCGCTGGCGGGGCAGGGCGACGCCGCGCTCGAGGCGGTCCTGCTGCCCCTGGAGGCGGGACTGGCGGGATTCGCGCGCTGCGATCTCGACGCCGCCGACATCGCGCGCCTGCGCGCGGGGCAGCCGGCCCGGGAGCCGTGGCGCGACACCGACCCCGGCGACGCCCCGATCGCGCTCTTGGATGCGACCGGGCATGCGATCGGCATCGGCGGACTCCGCGATGGCGCCGTGTGGCCCAGGCGCCTGTTGATCGATGGACCCGGACGCGTCCACGCGGACCCGGCGATCCCGTAAGTCGGCTGGCGTGTAGACACGGCCGGGTGCGCTGGCCCGACTCCAAGCACCCGCGTGGCTCGGACCTGAGCTCCCGGGGCGTCCGCGGTCCGGATCGCCGCGACCCGCTCGACAGCCGCTGCCAAGGTGCGCCGTGTCGATTGCGGGGACGGACGTGCATGGACGCGTGATGAAGCGTGCCCGGCTGCTGGCCTGCATACGTATTCGCCTGCGGATTGCGTTGGCAGGCGGTTTCACGCGTCCTTCGCGGTTGTGCCGACCCCGCCGCGCCCGTACAATCCGCGCGCCTGTTTTTGCGGGCGATCCTTTCCTTTCCAGCAAGCGGCGGACCTCGCGGTTGCGCCGGCACAGCCATCCTGTCGCCGGGCGTTTTCTGCGGGTCGCGCATCACGAGGTCAACATGTCCATCGACAGCAGCAAGGTCATCAACGAACACAAGCGCGGCGACAACGACACCGGTTCCCCCGAAGTCCAGGTCGCCCTGCTCACCGCCCGCATCGAGCAGCTCACGGGCCACTTCAAGACGCACAAGCAGGACCACCACAGCCGGCGCGGCCTGCTGATGATGGTCAACCGCCGCCGCAGCCTGCTCGACTACCTCAAGCGCAAGGACGGCGACCGCTACAAGGCCCTGATCGAGAAGCTCGGTCTGCGCCGCTGATGCAGCACCCGCGCGGCGCCTTCGGGCGCCGCGTCTGTTTTCGCGTTCGACATCAAGAGCAGGTTGTCCGCGAAGGACGCTAAGGACGCCAAGAAAAGCGAATCAGGACAACGGTTCGGTTTGCTTCTCCTTTAGCGTCCTTAGCGTCTTTAGCGGACCAAAAATGCTTTCCCACAGGCAGCACACCGATCGCGGCACGGGCCGCGACGGTCCATCAGCAATCGAGGATTGACCACCGTGGCGAAAATCACCAAGACCTTCCAGTACGGCAACCAGCAGGTGACGCTGGAAACCGGCGAAATCGCCCGCCAGGCCGGCGGCGCCGTCATCGTCAAGTTCGACGACACCGTGCTGCTGGTCTCCGCCGTCGCCGCCAAGAGCGCGCGCGAGGGCCAGGACTTCTTCCCGCTGACGGTCGACTACCAGGAGAAGTTCTACGCCGGCGGCCGCATCCCCGGTGGCTTCTTCAAGCGCGAGGGCCGTCCGACCGAGAAGGAGACCTTGATCTCCCGCCTGATCGACCGTCCGATCCGCCCGCTGTTCCCGGAGGAATTCCGCAACGAGGTGCAGATCATCGCCACGGTGATGTCGCTGAACCCCGAGATCGACGGCGACATCCCGGCGCTGATCGGTGCGTCCGCCGCGCTGGCGCTGACCGGCGCGCCGTTCGAGGGCCCGATCGGCGCGGCCAAGGTCGGTTACCGCAACGGCCAGTACCTGCTGAACCCGACGGTGTCCGAGCTCAAGGATTCCCAACTGGAGCTGGTGGTCGCCGGAACCGCCGACGCCGTGCTCATGGTGGAGTCCGAAGCCGCGCAGCTGTCGGAGGAAGTGATGCTGGGTGCGGTGGTGTTCGGCCACCAGCAGCAGCAGGTGGTGATCCGCGCGATCAACGAGCTGGTAGCCGAGGCCGGCGCGCAGCGCTGGGAATGGTCGGCCCCCGCCAAGGACCATTCGATGATCGGCGAGCTCACCAGCGCGATCGGCGATCGCCTGTCGGCCGCCTACCAGATCATCAACAAGCGCGAGCGCCGCGACACCATCAGCAGTCTGCGCAAGGACATCATGGCCGTGCTCGCGCCCAAGGCCGAGACCAGCGGCTGGCACCCGTCCGACATGGGCAAGGAATTCGGCGAGCAGGAATACAGCACGATGCGCCAGTCGGTGCTGCGCACCAGGAAGCGCATCGACGGCCGCGACCTCGACACCGTGCGCGGCATCTCGTGCAGCGTCGGCGTGCTGCCGCGCACCCACGGCTCCGCGCTGTTCACGCGTGGCGAGACGCAGGCGATCGTGGTGACAACGCTCGGCACCGCGCGCGATGGCCAGATCATCGATGCGGTCGCAGGCGAGTACAAGGACCACTTCCTGTTCCATTACAACTTCCCGCCCTACTCGGTGGGCGAGACCGGGCGCTTCGGCGCGCCCAAGCGCCGCGAGATCGGCCACGGCCGCCTCGCCAAGCGCGGCATCGCCGCGGTGATGCCGACGATGGAGGAGTTCCCGTACACCATCCGCGTGGTGTCGGAGATCACCGAGTCCAACGGCTCGTCGTCGATGGCGTCGGTCTGCGGCAGCTCGCTGGCGCTGATGGATGCGGGCGTGCCGCTGAAGGCGCCGGTCGCGGGCATCGCGATGGGCCTGATCAAGGAAGGCGACGAGTTCGTCGTGCTCTCCGACATCCTCGGTGACGAGGACCACCTCGGCGACATGGACTTCAAGGTGGCCGGCACCGCCACCGGCGTGACCGCCCTGCAGATGGACATCAAGATCCAGGGCATCACCGAGGAGATCATGCGGGTGGCGCTGGCGCAGGCCAAGCAGGGCCGCTTGCACATCCTCGCCGAGATGAACAAGGCGCTCTCCGCATCGCGCACCGAGCTGTCGGACTACGCGCCGCGGCTGCTGACGATGAAGATCCACCCGGACAAGATCCGCGAAGTGATCGGCAAGGGCGGTTCGGTGATCCAGGCGATCACCAAGGAGACCGGCACGCAGATCGACATCCAGGACGACGGCACGATCACCATCGCCTCGGTCAACGCGCTCGCGGGCCAGGCCGCCAAGTCGCGCATCGAGCAGATCACCTCCGACGTCGAGCCCGGCCGCATCTACGAGGGCAAGGTCGCCAAGATCATGGACTTCGGTGCGTTCGTGACGATCGCCCCGGGCAAGGACGGCCTGGTGCACGTCTCGCAGATCTCCAACGATCGCGTCGAGAAGGTCGGCGACGTGCTCAAGGAAGGCGACATGGTCAAGGTGAAGGTGCTCGAGGTCGACAAGCAGGGTCGCATCCGCCTGTCGATGAAGGCGGTCGAGGAAGGCGAGGGCGCCGTGGCCGAATAAGCCGCGCGCGGTTGCCGTACCTGGAAAAGGCGGGCCTCGGCCCGCCTTTTCCATGCCTGTCCGTCGCCATGCCGCACGTCGCGTGACCGCGGCGGCGTGGCCGTCGCGTGGCGGCGGTGCGTCGTGCACTGGTGGGAGTCCGCGTCGCGCAACGCCCGCAGACGCCACGGGCGCGGGGAGGAGGCCGATGGACGAACAGGAACTGCTGAAGGCGGTGCTGGGGGCCATCGGCGGCGCGCTCGCCACGTGGCTGGGGCTGCACTGGAAGATCCGCCAAGGCCTGCAGGCGCAGTACGACCGCGACCTGCGCGCGCGCAGGCTGCGCTCGTACACGCATCTGTGGACGCTGACCGAGCCGATGGCCAAGCATGCGCCGCCCGCGCCGGTTACCCGCGAGACCTTCGAACGCATGGCCACGCAGCTGCGGCACTGGTACTTCCACGACGGCGGCATCTACCTGTCGGACGAAGCCCGCCGTGCGTACTTCGCGCTGCAGCTGGACCTGAGCGAAGCGCTGGCCACGGCAGCCGGGCCCGGTGCGCTGGCACGCGTGGCCGAAGGGGCTGGCGCGGACGCCGGCAAGGTCGAGACCTGGGAGGTCATCGTGCGCCATGCCAGCAGCGCGCTGCGCCATGCGCTGGTGGGCGACGTCGGCTCGCGCAACCGTCCGATGCTGCGGGACGGGACGGCGCAGGCGAATGTCTGAATCCTCCGCGCGCGCAGGCACCACGGCAGCCGGCGCGGATGCGTCCGCCGGCCTGGTCGACCAGGTGCGCCGCCTGTTGTCCGCCGAGAACCAAGCCGATGCAACGGCGGCCGAGGCGTTGCTGGCGCCCGGCTTCGTCCGCATCACGCGCGCCTCGGGTCGCGAGGAGGATCGCGCGGCGCTGCTTGCGGCAATCGCCAGCCCGGCGCGACCGGGGCTGTGGCGGCACCTCGTCGAGTCGGAAACGCGCGCATGGATCCACGGTGGGCTGGGCGTGGTGTCCAGCGTGGTGCAGACGCGCCCGCCGGTGGCCGGCGAGCCCAGCGGACGCTTCCGCAACCTGCACGTATTCGAACGCGACGGCGGCGCATGGCGCTGCGTGGCGTGGCAGGTGACGCGGCTGGAGTGAGCGCGAAACAAGAGTCGCCCACCACACCCGTTGCGCCGGGCTTGCCTGGCGCACCTGGCGACCGTCGAAGTCGTCGCGCCGGGCGATTGCTTGGAAACGCCGGGCAAGCCCGGCGCTACGGGTGTGCGTTGCCGCCCGCCTGCCTCACTGGCCGTGGACGGCGAAGGGCTCCGTGCTCCCGTCAGCATTCACCCGCTCCACCACATAACGCGACACGCGGCCATCGGGCGTTTCCATCCCGGGCGAACCGATCGGCATGCCGGGAAGGACCAGGCCGCGCGCGCCGTCATCGAGTGCCAGCAGGCGCTTGATGTCCCCGGCGGGCACATGGCCCTCGACCACCAGTCCGCCCACCTCGGCGGTATGGCACGAGCCCTTGCCGAACGGCACGCCGAGGCGCTGCTTGACCGGCTCGAGGTCGTCGGTGTCGCGCACCTCCACCTTGAAGCCGGCCGCACGCACATGGTCGATCCATAGCGCGCAGCAGCCGCACGTCGGGCTCTTGTGGACGACCATCGCGGGCAAGTCCTCCGCCGCCTGCGTGCCCGCCGGCGCGCGTCGCGCCACGTCGCCCGGCAGGGCATGCGTGGCTGCCTGCGCGGCGACGCGCTCCTGCGAGGCCAGCGCGGCGGCGGGCCTGTCCATGCAGGCGGCCAGCAGCAGGATGCTGGCGGCGACGGGAATGCATGCGCGGACGCTCATGGGGCACCTGCCTTCGTGGTGGGATCCAGCATCGGAAGTGCCGGCGTGGCTACAGGGCGTGCAGGCTCGCAGGCGCCGGTGGGTGCTACCCCCATCGCGATGGCCGGCGCGAATGCGGAAGTCGCGTGCTTCATGGGGGTGTCCCTCGCTCAATGCTCATGGGGCGGTGCGCCGGGTGGATCGACATGCCCCCGCTTCGCGGGCCCGTCGTCATGTGCGGGCGTGCCGGGCGCATGGGCATGCCCGCGCGCGGCGGGCGCATCGCGATGCGCGGGTTCGCCGGGCGGATGCGGGTGGTCGCCGGAGGCGGGCGGCGCGCTGCCGTGGTGCGGCATGGTCTCGCCGCCGCCGTGCGAGTGGCCACCGCTGGCGGCCACCAGTGCCTGGTACTGCGCGGCATCCATCGCTGGCAGCTTCTGGATGAAGGCGGCCATGTTCCAGATGTATTCGTCGGCCATGCTGCCGCCCCAGGCCGGCATCCCCGAGGCCTTGATGCCGTGCTTGATCACCCAGAACGCCTTTGCGGCATCCACCGTTTCCTTCGTGAGGTCCGGCGGCGCCGGATAGAGGCCGCGCGACAGTTCCGTCGGCCCCATGCCGGGTGCGAGATGGCATTGCGCGCACATCGCGGCATAGTTGCCCGCGCCCTGCGTGATGCGCGCCTCGCCCAGCAGGTCGCCGGGAACCTCGAGCTTGCCTGCGCGGGCATCGATCGACGCCTCGCGCAACTGTTCCAGTAGCGCATGGGTCGCCGGGTGATGGGGATCATCGGCTCCGACGTTGTAGATGCCGGTGCGGACGAAGGCGATCGCTCCAGCCACCAGCACCAGGCTGGCGGCGGTGGCGATGACCACCGGGACGAGGAGTGCGTTTCGACGTGGTCGCATGCGATCCCCCTAGAACCAGAACCGGATGCCGGCGACCAGCCGGGTGTCGCGGGCGGGTTCGCCTTCGGCGCGCTTGAAGTCGGCCGTGCCACCGAACGCGCGTTCGAACTCCACGCCGACATACGGCGCGAACCGCTTGGTGAACTCGTAACGCAGCCGGGCACCTGCCTCGAACTTGGACAGGCCCGACCCGACCCCGATCGCGGCATCGTCCTTGGCGTAGAGCGTGGTTTCGGCCTGCCACTGCAGGATCAGGCGGTTGGTGACCAGCGTGTCGTACTCGGCCTCGAGCGTGGCGCCGCCGCGGCCGCTGGCACCGACGAAGGCGGTCGCTTCGACCTCGAACTTGTAGGGCGCCAACCCCTGGAATCCGAACGCGGCATACGTGCGCGAGGGCCCGTGGCCGAAGTCGTGGCGCACGCCGGCGACCACATCCCACCACGCCGTGACCGAACGGCCGTAGAGCACCTCGGCATTGCCCGATTCGACCTCGCCGTCGCTCGCCTCGCCTTCGGTCCGCAACCACACGCGGTCGACGTCACCGCCGATCCACGCCAGGCCTTCCCAGCCCAGGCTCCCATCCCCGGTGTGCTGCCATTCCAGGCGGTCGACGAGCCAGTAGGAGAAGGCGCGCTGGTCGTGCACCGCGTGGCCGTGCGCGTCCGGGGGAAACGCAGCGGCGCGGTCGGCTTCGGTCAGGGCCGGAATCGGCGTACGCGGCGCTGCATCGGCCGGCAGGTCCGGTTCGGCGCGGTGGCCCATCGCCGCATGCTCCATGGCCTGCGTGGCGCCGTGGTCCATGGCGCCGTGATCCATGGCGCTGTGGTCCATGGGTTGGGCGCTGGCCGGAGTGCCATGGCCCATCGCGGCGTGGTCGACCGACGACGTGGACGCTGGGGTGCCGTGGCCCATCGCGGCATGGTCGACGGTTGCTGGCGCACGCGTCGCTGTCCCATGCCCCATGGCGGCGTGATCCACCGCAGCAGGCGCCGCCGACGCTGCCCTCTTCGGCGGGGCTGGCCGTGGAGTTGCCTTGCGCTTTGCCGCGGGGCGTAAAGCGGCCTTTGGCGCGGGCGCGCCGTGCCCCATCGCGGCATGGTCGGCCGCCGTCGGCTTCGCCTTGGTGGCCGGGCGCGCGGGAGGTTTCGGCGCTGGCGCGCCATGGCCCATCGCCGCATGGTCGATCGCCGCAGGCGCAGGCCCGGTGGCCGGGCGTGCAGCGGGTTTCACCGCGGGCCTGGGTGACGCTTTCGGTGCGGGTTTCTTCGCAGCGGGCTTCGGTGCGGGCTTCGGCGCCGGCATCGGCATCGCGTGCCCCTCGTGCTGCGCGAACGCGGGGGCCGCCGGGCACGCGATCGCAGCCGCGAGCAGGCCGATGGAGACGAGCTTCAGGGCGTGCGTGCTCATTCGTGCACCTCCACTTCGCGCATCATTCCCGACTCCATGTGGTAGAGCAGGTGGCAGTGGAACGCCCATCGCCCCAGCGCATCCGCGCGCACGCGATAGCTGCGCTTGCTGCCGGGCTGCATGTCGACGGTGTGCTTGCGCACGAGGAAGTTGCCGGCGTCGTCCTCCAGGTCGCTCCACATGCCGTGCAGGTGGATCGGGTGCGACATCATCGTGTCGTTGACCAGCGTGATCCGCATGCGTTCGCCGTAGTTGAGCCGGATCGGCCCGGACTGCGAGTGCTTGAGGCCATCGAACGACCAGGCGAACTTCTCCATGTGGCCGGTCAGGTGCATCTCCAGCGTCCGACCGGGCTCGCGTCCATCCGGATCGGCGAACAGGCTGCGCAGCATCGAGTAGCTCAGCGCCTTGCGGCCGTCGGTGCCCATGCCGGTGCCGGGATCGTCCAGGCGCGAGGTGGGTATCATCGCCTGCCCGTCGACGAGCGGGTTGCCGCGTTCGCTCGCCGGATGCGACTGCATGCCGCCCGCGCCGTCCATGGCGGCGTGATCCATGCCGGCCATCGAATGGCCGGCATGCGCATCGGCCACGGCGCCATGGCCCGCGTGCGCGTTGGCCGCAACGCCGTGCGATGCATGTGGGCCGGCGGGCATCCCATGGCCCGCATGCGCACCGGCATCGCGCGTGTTCGTGGTCGCCCCGGCGCCGTGCGCCATGCCACCGTGGGCGCCGTGTGCGCCGTGGTCCATCGCCATGTCACGCATGGTGAGGATGGGCCGTGGATCGAGCTTCGGGATCGGCGCACGCAGGCCCTCGCGCACGGCGAGCGTGCCGGACACGTAGCCCGTGCGGCCCGAGTCCTGCGCGAAGATCGTGAAGGCGTCCTGTCCGCTGGGTTCCACGATGACGTCGAACGTCTCGGCCACCGCGATGCGGAACTCATCCACGGTGACCGCATGCACGTTCAACCCGTCCGCCGCGACCACCGTCATCTTGAGGCCCGGGATGCGCACGTCGAAGTAGGTCATCGCCGCGCCGTTGATGAAGCGCAGGCGCACCTTCTCGCCGTGCCTGAAAAGGCCCGTCCAGTTGCCCAGGCCCGTGGTGCCGTTCATCAGGTACGTGTAGGTGTTGGCGTTGACGTCCGAGATGTCGGTGGGCGTCATGCGCATCTGCCCCCACATCTTCCGGTCCTCGATCGTCGCGGGCAGCCCCTTCTCCCGCGCGTCACGCATGAAATCGCCGACCGTGCGCTTGTAGAGGTTGTCGTAGTCCGCCATCTTCTTCAGCCGCGCGAACAGGCGGGCTGGATCAAGGTCGGTCCAGTCGGTGAGCAATACGACGTAGTCGCGCTGGTACGAGAACGGCTCCGGTCCGGCCGGGTCGATGATGAGCGCGCCATACATGCCCGCCTGTTCCTGGAAGGCCGAGTGCGAGTGGTACCAGTACGTGCCGGCCTGGTTGACGGCGAAGCGGTAGACGAACGTCTCGCCGCGATCGATGCCATCGAAGGAGATGCCCGGAACGCCATCCATGTTCGCCGGCAGGATGATGCCGTGCCAGTGGATCGACGTCTGGTGGCCGTGGATGGAACTCGGCGGCAGCGCGTTGTGCACGCGCATGGTGACCGTGGTGCCTTCCTTCCAGCGAAGGATCGGCGCGGGCACGGTCCCGTTGATAGTGACGGCCGGGCGCACGCGGCCGGTGAAGTTGACCGGCGTCTCGCCGATGGTCAGGTCGAAATCGGTCCCGGCAAGCGTGTTGAAGTCGCCGATGCGGGGTGCGGAGGCGCGGCCGGCGAGTGGCACGCCGCCAAGGGCGAGCGCAGTGCCGCCCGCGGCAAGTCCCTGGACGAAACGGCGACGCGAAGCATCCGGCGTGGAGCCGGGCGTGGAAACGGGCATGGAGAAGCTCCCAACGGACTGGAATGGCGCAGTGCGGACCCGCGCGGCGGGCCCGACCCGATCGATGCGATCAGGCCGCGGGAATTGGGGGACGAATCAGATGCCCCAGAGCGGGTGCCGTGTACGCACCATCCGGCGCGGAGAACGCCGGCCCACGCGCGGGGCGCGGAGCCGCCGGCAGGCTCGCCAGCATCGGCAACGTCACGCCATGCAGGCACACGCAGCGGCATGCCGTGCCGGCGCATTCATCCAGCGGCTGCGGTGCGTGCGGGAGTGGAGCGGATTCGCCGGCCAGCGCGTCCGCCTCGACGGATTCATGGCAGGGCGGAGCAAGGTCCTGTGCCGCGTGGGCGGCGGGCGCCGTGCCCGGCGCAACGTCCGCAAGCGCGATGCCGGACCCGTTCACGACGAGTGCCAGCATGAGCAGGATGCGGAGTGCGGCGTGCAGGAGCATGCCGCGATGGTACCCATCCTCCGCTGCAACGGAGTGAAGTGGAGCTGTCGCGGGGCTTGACTCTGGACCCGGGTCCAGGGCGCAGACTCGCTGCACCTGGACACGAGGGCGCATGCGATGCGCATCGGCGAGCTGGCGCGACGGGCCGGCGTGAACATCGACACGGTGCGCTATTACGAGCGTAGCGGGGTGCTGCCGCCTCCGGCGCGCACGGCATCGGGCTACCGCGATTACTACGCCGGCGACCTGGCCCGCCTCGACTTCGTGCGTCGTGCCAAGCCCCTGGGTTTCACCCTGGCGCAGGCGGTCGAACTGCTCGCGCTGGGCAGTGGCCCCGACGCCGATGTGTCCGCGGTGCGCACGGCCGCTACCGCGCGGTTGCGCGAGGTGCAATCACGCATCGCCGAGCTGGCCGCGATGCGCGACGTACTGCAGACCCTCGTCGACGCCTGCCCGGGCCACGGCCCGCGTGACGCCTGCCCGATCCTGCGCGCGTTCGAGTCCCCCGCTTCCCATCCCGGAGACCCGCATCCATGACACCCACCCGCACCGCCACGCTGCATCGCATGGTCATGCCCGGCCACGTCTGCCCGTACGGGCTCAAGGCACGCTGGCTGCTGCGCCGGCACGGTTACACCGTCGACGACCGCCCACTGACCACGCGCGAACAGACCGATGCGTTCAAGGCGCAGCACGGGGTCAAGACCACGCCGCAGGCCTTCATCGACGGCGTGCGCATCGGTGGCTACGACGACCTGCGCCGCCACTTCGGCCTGCGCGTGCGCGAGAAGGGCGAGACGAGCTACGTGCCGGTGCTGGCGGTGTTCGCGATGGCGGTGCTGATCGCGCTGGCCGCCAGCCAGGCCGCGTTCGGCACGCCGTTCACCGCGCGCGCGGCGGAGTGGTCGGTGGCGCTGATGATGTGCCTGCTGGCGATGCTCAAGCTGCAGGACGTCGAGGCGTTCTCCACCATGTTCCTCAACTACGACCTCCTCGCGAAGCGCTGGGTGCCGTATGGCTACCTGTACCCGTTCGCCGAAGGCCTGGCCGGCCTGCTGATGCTCGCCGGCGTGCTGCACGTGGTGTCGATCCCGCTTGCGCTGGTGGTGGGCGGCATCGGCGCGGTGTCGGTGTTCAAGGCGGTGTATGTGGACCGGCGCGCGCTCAGGTGCGCCTGCGTCGGCGGCAGCAGCAACGTGCCGCTGGGCTTCGTGTCGCTGACCGAGAACCTGCTGATGGTCGGCATGGCGCTGTGGATGCTTGCGCGGATGGCGTAGACGGGCGTCCGCGTCCTCAGGTCGGCGCGCGTCCCATGCAGCGTTGCCGCCGCGTCGAGGTGGCCCAGCGCCGATACGCGTTGCGCATCCGGCCGCGCAAGCCCGGCGCCATGGCGCATCGCGTTGTCAATCCTGTCGGAGGCGCGCGCGGCGGCCGACAATGCGGCGACGCCCCGTACGCCAGACCCGCATGACCGCACCGACGCCCGCGCTGAACCGCCAGATCGTCTCCACCATTGCCCATCAGATTGCCGCCGAGATCGGCGCGCAGCCCGCGCAGGCGCTCAGCGCCATCGCGCTGCTCGACGAAGGCGCGACCGTTCCGTTCATCGCGCGCTACCGCAAGGAAGTCACCGGCGGGCTCGACGACACGCAGCTGCGCAACCTGGAAACGCGCCTGGCGTACCTGCGCGAGCTGGAGGACCGCCGCGCCGCCGTGCTGGCCTCCATCGCCGAGCAGGGCAAGCTCACCGACGCGCTGTGCGCCGACATCGAGGCGGCCGACAGCAAGGCGCGGCTGGAGGACCTGTACCTGCCGTACAAGACCAAGCGCCGCACCAAGGCGCAGATCGCGCGTGAGGCGGGGCTCGAGCCGCTGGCCGATGCGTTGCTCGCCGATCCGTCGCAGGTCCCTGAAACGCAGGCCGCGGCCTATGTCGACGAGACCAAGGGCGTCGCCGATCCCAAGGCCGCGCTCGACGGCGCGCGCGCGATCCTGATGGAGCGTTGGAGCGAGGACGCCGCGCTCGTCGGCAGCCTGCGCACCTGGCTCGCCGACGTCGGCGTGATCCGCGCGCACGTGGTCGACGGCAGGCAGGACGCCGGCGCGAAGTACCGCGACTACTTCGACCACGCCGAGCCGCTCGCGCGCATTCCCTCGCACCGCATGCTCGCGCTGCTGCGCGCGCGGCGCGAGGAGATCGTGCAGCTCGAGCTCGATGCAGGCCCGGACGCCGAGGCCGGGCACCTGCAGGGGCAGGGCCGCATCGCCGCGCACGCCGGCATCACGGATGCGGGCCGCCCGGGCGACCGCTGGCTCGCCGACAGCGTGCGCCTGGCCTGGCGCGCGAAGCTGCAGCTGCACCTGATGCTCGACCTGTTCAGTGCCGCGCGCGAGAAGGCCGAAGGCGAGGCCATCGACGTGTTCGGCGCCAACCTCAAGGACCTGCTGCTGGCAGCGCCGGCGGGACCAAAGGCGGTGCTGGGGCTCGATCCGGGCCTGCGCACCGGCGTCAAGGTTGCGGTGGTCGACGTCACCGGCAAGCTGGTCGCCACCGACACGATCTATCCGCACGAGCCGCGCAAGCAGTGGGATCAATCCCTGGCCACGCTGCGCGCGTTGTGCACGCGGCATGGCGTCGAACTCATCGCGATCGGCAACGGCACTGCCTCGCGCGAGACCGATGCGCTGGCCGCGGACTTGCTGAAGTCGCTGCCGGGGACGAACGCGCAGAAGGTGGTGGTGAGCGAGGCCGGCGCGTCGGTGAATTCGGCATCCGAGTTGGCTGCGCGCGAATTTCCCGGGCTGGATGTCTCGCTGCGCGGCGCGGTCTCGATCGCGCGGCGCCTGCAGGATCCGCTGGCCGAACTGGTCAAGATCGAGCCGAAGGCGATCGGCGTCGGCCAGTACCAGCACGACGTCGACCAGGCGCGGCTGGCGCGCGCGCTGGATGCGCGCGTGGAGGACTGCGTCAACGCGGTGGGCGTGCACGTCAACACCGCGTCGGCGGCGCTACTGGCGCGCGTGGCGGGGCTGTCGGCGACGGTGGCGGAGAACATCGTGCGCCACCGCGACGCGAACGGGCCGTTCAAGTCGCGCAAGAGCCTGCTGGCCGTGCCGCGGCTGGGTGAGAAGACGTTCGAGCAGTGCGCGGGCTTCCTGCGCATCGCCGACGGGGAGGAGCCGCTGGATGCGTCGGCGGTGCACCCGGAGGCGTACCCGGTGGTCGAGCGGATCGTGGCGAAGAGCGGTCGGCCGATGCATGCGCTGATGTCGGACGCATCGATCGTGCGCGGACTGCGCGCAGAGGACTTCGTCGACGTGGCGTTCGGCCTGCCGACGGTGCGCGACATCCTCAGGGAACTCGAGAAGCCCGGCCGCGATCCGCGCCCCGCCTTCAAGGCCGCGCGCTTCGCCGACGGCGTGGAGGACATCCGCGACCTGCGCGTGGGCATGGTGCTCGAGGGCGTGGTCAGCAACGTCGCCGCGTTCGGCGCCTTCGTCGACATCGGCGTGCACCAGGACGGGCTGGTCCACATCTCGTGCCTGTCCGACCGTTACGTGAAGGATCCGCGCGAGGTGGTCAAGGCCGGCGACGTGGTCAAGGTGCGCGTGCTGGAGGTCGACGTGGCACGCAAGCGCATCGCGTTGACGCGCCGGTTGGACGATGCGGTGCCGCCGCCGAATGCAGGTGCGACGGGTGAGCGGCCGCGCCCCTCGCGCGACGAACGCGGCAACATGCGCAAGCCGCAGCCCGCACGCCCGGCGCCGGCCGCGGCGCCTGCGAACAACGCGCTGGCGGCCGCATTCGCGAAGGCGAAACAGGCTCCTTAGAGGTGCGCCTGCGCGCCTGCGCGCCTGTCGACGCCAGGCATGCCTCTACACCGTTCAACGCGTTCCCCGTAGCGCCGAGCTTGCTCGGCGTCCGGCAATCGATCGCGAAACGCCGAGCAAGCTCGGCGCTACAGGGGTCGAGGGGTTTCACGCCGGGGCAAACGTGCCGTGGAAGCCGAGCGGGAAGCCGTAGTCCACCCAGGCGATCCCCAGCGGGCCATCGTCGACGCGCCGGGCATCGAGCACCGCGAGGCCGCGGCGGTCGCGGCGGGTGTCGTACACCGTGCCCAGCAGCCAACCATCGTCGACGCGCCTGCTTTCCGGTCGCGGCACGAACACGTGCTCCTCGGCGATCACGCCGGCGCCGTAGCGGTGCACCTGCCGGCCTCCGCGCCGCGCGTCGAACGCGACCACCGCGTTGAGCACCGGAGATCCGTCGACCGCGGTGGGCGCGTACAGTCGCGCGGGCGCATCGCCCGGCGTGCGCGCGTCGAACAGCGGGAACTCGAGCGCGCGCAGCCCGAGGTCGTGCCACGTCGCCGTGCCGCGGCGCGTGTCGATGCGCAGTTCGACGAGTTCCTCGCTGCCCGGCGTGCCCAGCCCGTGCCCGGCCATCGCCGCCTGCATCGGCGAGCGCGCCGCGTCGAGGTCGGTGTGGCGCACGGCGCGCACGGTGATCACGTCGCCGCGGCGATGCGCATCGCCGAAGTGGTAGCACATGCCGAAATCGGCCTCGAACCAGCGCGCGGCGTTGAGGTCGTCCTTGGGCACCACCGCGATGCGCACGCCGACGTCGGGTGTGAAGCGCAGGCGCTCGAAGAACGGCCCGCTGTCGCCGAGGTCGAAGGGCGCCAGCACGAACACGAGCTCGCGCTCGGTCATCGAGAACGCGTGCAGGTAGCCCTGCACGGGCGTCTCCAGCACCTGCGCGGCCAGCGCGCGGCCGTCGGCCGCCAGGTGGTAGAGCATCAGCCCGCTGCCACCCATCAGGTTGATGGCGCCGAAGTTCCACACGCTGCCGTCGCGGTCCACCAGTGGGTGCGCGGAGAACGGCAGCGCGGCCAGGTCGGGCCGCCACGCCTTCGCGCCGGTGGTGGCGAGCGTGGCGGGGTCCATCTCGAACGCGGAGCCGCCCTCGTACAGGGCGAACAGGCGCCCGCCGAGCACCATCACCGAGGTGTTGGCGGTGTTGGCGTCGTCGTTGTTGCGTACCGGCTTCTGCCCGGGCACCTCGCTGCCCGCGGCGGGCATGACGAAGCGTCCCTCGCGGCGCTCGCGCGCGAACTTCGGCGTCTCCACCATGCGCGCGCGGTGCACCACGCGGCCATCGGCGATGGTCCAGCCGTGCACCATGCCATCGCCGTCGAACCAGTGGTCGTAGCGGAAGCCCGCGCGCTCGAACCACGCCGGCCCGTTGCGGTAGAGCGTGCCCGCCAGGTCCGCCGGCAACCGGCCTTCGATGGTGGCCGTGCCCGGGCCGAGCGATTCGGCGCCCACCGTGCGCCAGCCGGCAAGCATCGGGTCACGCGCGAGCCCGCGTGCGAACGCGGCGGGGTCGCCCGCCAGCGCCTGCGGCGCCAGCGCGGCGACGGCGGCGCCCGACAGCAGCCCCTGCAGGAATCGACGCCGGTCCATGGCGCTCACCGCAGTTCGATGGTGATGGCCGCGCCGTCGGCGCCGACCTCGAACGAGGCTTCGTCCCACGTCGGCTTGCGCATCACGTCGGGGTTGTTGGAGAAGCCGTAGCCCTCCAGCGGCATGCCGATGGCGTTGACGTCCATCTGGCCGTTGCCGTTCTCGTCGTGGGTCACCATCACCGCGTAGCGACCCGGCGCGACGTCCCTGAAGGTGAAGGTGGCGGTCTCGCCGGTGGGCGGGCCACCAACGCCCTGCACGGGCGGGGCCTTGCCGTTGTAGCTTTCGGCGCTCCCGGCCAGGGCCAGCTTGACGACGCCGGTGGTGGCGCGGATGCCGGTCAGGTTGACGGTGACGTCGCCGGCGTGCGCGATGGAGGGCAGCAGGCAGGCGAGGGCGAGGGTCAGGGCGGTCAGGCGGCGCATGGCGGGTCTCCGGCTCGGGGTGGACACAGCCTTCGCCTGGGCGCCGGGGCGATCACGTCCCCGTGGTCACCGATCCGCAGTGCCGGAAGTCACTTTCGGCGCGGCACCCGTTGCGCGCCGCGGCCCGCGCGCCCGAGCATGGCCGCATGCACCTCCTGCGCGCCCTGCCCAATCCGCTCACCCTCGCCGCGCTCGCCACGTGGGGCGCGGTGGCGATGTCGATGCGTGCCAGCGACCAGCCCGCGCTGGCGTGGGCGCTGCTGGTCGCATTCATCGCCGCGATGCTGCTGCAGGATGTGCCCGCGCTGCGCGGCGCGCACGCGCGCAATGCGCTGCTCGCGGTGCAGGGCGTGGCGGCGCTGGCGCTGTGCTTCGTCGAGGGCCGCAACGGCACCGCGCCGGTGCTGCTGGTCATCCTCACCGCGCAGGTGTCGATGCTGCACGGCCTGCGCGCCGGCACCGCCGCGCTGCTGCTGCTGGCCGCGGGGCTGTACGTCACGCTGCGGGCGTCGGGCCATGGCGCGCCGCTGACGGTGACGGTGATCTACGCCGGCTTCCAGGCGTTCGCGATGCTCGTCGGCCACTACGCGCGCAGCGCCGAACGCGCGCGCGACGCGCTGGCACTGGTCAACGCGGATCTCCTGGCCACGCGCGCGCTGCTGGCCGATTCGGCGCGCGACGCCGAACGCCTGCGGGTGGCGCGCGAGCTGCACGACGTGGCCGGGCATTCGCTCACCGCGCTCGGCATGAACCTGCGCGTGCTGGCCGACGATCCCGCGCTGGCCGCGCGCGCGGAGCTGCAGCAGGCACGCATGCTGGCGGGCGAGCTGCTCGGCCAGATCCGCGGCGTGGTGACCGCGCTGCGGGACGGCGTGGGGCTGGACCTCGCCACCGCGCTGCGCGCGCTCGCCGCGCCGCTGCCGGGCACGCGCCTGCAGCTGGACATCGCGCCCGGCGTGCAGGTGCACCGCTTCGACGTCGCCGATGCGGTGCTGCGCACAGTGCAGGAAGCGCTGACCAACGCGGTGCGCCACGCCGGCGCCCGCGAGCTGCAGGTGTCGATCTCCCGCGATGGCGCCGGGCTGCGGGTGCGCATCGCCGACGACGGACGCCTGCGCGGGCCGCTGCGCGAAGGCAACGGGTTGACCGGAATGCGCGAGCGCATCGAGGCGGTCGGTGGCCGCCTGGCGTTCGGCGCGACGCCGCGCGGCGGGCTGCTCATCGATGCGAGCCTGCCGGCGTGAGCGCGCTGCGCATCGCGCTGGCCGACGACCAGGCGCTGGTGCGCGCCGGGCTGCGCGCGCTGCTGGAGCGGCAGGGCATCGTGATCGCGCTGGAGGCCGCCGACGGGCAGGCCCTGCTCGACGCGCTGGCCGGAACGCAGGTGGATGCGGTGCTGTCGGACATCCGCATGCCCGGCATCGACGGCATCGCCGCGCTGAAGGCACTGCGCGCGCGGGGGGACGCCACGCCGGTGCTGCTGCTGACCACGTTCGACGAGCCGGACCTGCTGCTGGCCGCGACGGACGCCGGCGCGCAGGGCTTCCTGCTCAAGGACGCCGCGCCGGAGGACCTGCGCCTGGCGATCGAGCGCGTGGCGCGCGGCGAGACGCTGCTGCAGCCGGTGTCCACGGACCCGGTGCGCTCGCGCTACGCGTACCACGCGGCCGACGCCCCGCGCGAGCTCTTCAGCGAGCGCGAGGTGGCGATCCTGCGCCTGCTGGCCGGCGGGTACAGCAACAAGGAGATCGCCCGCGCGATGTTCCTGGCCGAAGGCACGGTCAAGAACTACGTGTCGACCATCCTCGACAAGCTCGACACCCGCGACCGCACGCGCGCGGTGCTCAAGGCCATCACCCTGCGGGTCATCTGACCAGACAATGTGACGCGGTGCCGGAATCCGGCGCGACCGGCTACAGGATTTGCCGGCCGCGCCGTTACCGTGCCCAGCGACCCGCACCCACCCTGCTCGATGCCCCCTGCCTTCTACCGACTCCCGCCCCGCGCGTGGATCGTGCCCGCCATGGTGTTCGCGATCGGTTTGGCGATCACCCTGGCCGTGGCCGGCTGGCTGCGGGCGCAGGACCAGGCCCAGCGCGGGCAGCGGCTGGACCGCTGGGTGGAGCGCACGCAGATCGAAGTGCTCGATGCGCTGCGTCGCCCCGGCTACGGGCTGGGCGGCGCGCGCGGCGCGGCGGCCGTGGTAGGCGGGCGGCTGTCCCCGGATGGACTGGCGCGCTACGTGGCCGCGCGCGACCTGCCCGGCGAGTTCCCCGGCGTGCTGGGCTTCGGTGTCATCCACCGCGTGGAGCGCGGCGCGCTCGACGCCTATGTCGCCGCCGCGCGGCGCGCGGACGGCGACGGCTTCCGCGTGGAATCCAGCGGCCACCATCCCGACCTCTACGTGATCCGCGCGGTCGAGCCGCTGGCGCGCAACCAGGCCGCGCGCGGCTTCGACATCGGCTCCGACCCGGTGCGCCGCGCGGCGGTGGAACGCGTGTTCCGGCTCGGGCAGCGCGCCATCACCGGACCGGTGCGCCTGCGCCAGGCGCCCGGGCAGGCCGGCGCGCTGCTGCTCACGCCGGTGTTCGCCTCGGGCGCCGCGGTCGCCGACGGCAGCCCCGTGGTCGCCGCGCTCTACGCACCCGTCGTCTATCCGGCCATGCTCTCGGGCCTGCTGCCGCCCGACGGCGCGCCGATCCGCTTCGCCTTGTACGACGCACCGGCCGGGCAGGCGCCGCAGCAGGTCTATGCCAGCCACGCGGACGCGGGCGTCGGGCCGGTGCGGGACGTGCCGTTCGAATTCGCGGGGCGCCGCTACCTCGCGCGCTACCGCGCACTGCCGGCGATGAACGCGGGGCTGCACGGCATCCCGTACTGGGGCGCCTTCCTCGGCGGGCTGGCGTCGAGCCTGCTGGCCGCGCTGTGCGTGCTGCTGCTGACCGGCTCGCGCGCGCGGGCGGTGGCGTTGGCCGAATCGATGTCGCGCGACCTCGCGCGCCTGGCGACGGTCGCGCGCCTGACCCGCAACGCCGTGGTGGTCACCGATCCGCACGGGCGGATCGAATGGTGCAACCCGGCGTTCGAGGCCATCAGCGGCTACACGCTGGAACAGTCGCTCGGGCGCAAGCCTGGCGAACTGCTGCAGTTCGAAGGCACCGATCAGGCCACCATCGCCGCGCTCGGCGATGCGCTGCGGCGCCGCGTGCCGTTCCAGGGCCAGCTGCTCAACCGCTCCGCGCAGGGCCGCGAATACTGGATCGACATCGAGGTGCAGCCCATCGTCGACGCGCGCGGCGCGCTGCAGGGTTTCATCGGCGTGCAGTCCGACATCACCAAGGCGCGCGAGCAGGAGCAGGCCCTGCGCGAGAGCGAGGCGTTCCTCGACCAGACCAACCGCGTCGCCGGTGTCGGTGGCTGGGAATTCGACATCGCCTCCGGCGGACTGGTGTGGTCGCCGGAAACGCGGCGGCTGCACGACGTGCCGGACGACTTCGTGCCCGACGTCGCCACCGCGATCGCGTTCTACGACGAGGCCGCGCGCCCGGTGATCGCCGCGGCCGTGCAGCGCGCCCTGGAGGACGGCACCGGCTGGGACCTCGAGCTGCAGATGGTCAGCTACGCCGGGCGCCGCTTCTGGGCGCACGCGGTGGGCGAGGTGGTGTGCGAGGACGGGCGCCCCGTGCGGCTGGTCGGCGCGTTCCAGGACATCACCGCGCGCAAGAATGCAGAGCTGGCGCTCGCGCACAACACGCGCCTGGTGGAAACCACGCTGCGCTCCATCGGCGATGCGGTGCTGACCACCGACACCGACGGCACCGTGCTGTGGCTCAACCCGGCCGCCGAGCGCCTCACCGGCTGGTCGCATGCCGACGCACGCGGCCGCCCGGCGCGCGAGATCCTTGCGCTGCAGCACGAGGGCGGCGGCGAAGCGGTGCCGTGCCCCATCGACGCCTGCCTGGGCACGCGCGCCGAGCTGGGGCCGTCGGCGGACACCGTGCTGGTCACCCGCGACGGCGCGCAGCGCTTCGCCATCGAGGCGTCCTGCTCGTCGATCCTCGACGACGACGGCGTGCTGCACGGCGTGGTGATGGTGTTCAACGACGTCACCGAGCAGCGCCGCATGGCGCGCGAGATGAGCTTCCGCGCACGGCACGACGCACTGACCGGGCTGGTCAACCGCGGCGAGCTGGAAGTGCGCCTGCGCGAATCCCTGGCGCGCGCCGACGAGGCACCGGGCGCGCTTCTGTTCATCGACCTGGACCATTTCAAGGTGGTCAACGACAGTTGCGGGCACAACGCCGGCGACCACCTGTTGCGGCAGGTCGCGGGCCTGCTGTCGGAAAGCGTGCGTAGGGACGACCTGGTCGCGCGCTTCGGCGGCGACGAGTTCGCCGTGCTGCTGCAGCGCTGCCCGCTGGAGAAGGCGCAGGCGATCGCCACCGCCATCTGCGAGAAGGTGGACGCGTACCGCTACGTCGCCGACGACGGCCGGCGCTTCCGCGTCGGCGCCAGCGTCGGCATGGTGCCGGTGGATGCGCGCTGGGCCAGCGTCTCGTCGCTGTTGCAGGGCGTGGACGAGGCCTGCTACGCCGCCAAGCACGCCGGCCGCGGCCGCGTGGTGGTCCGCGACACCGGTGCGCCGCAGGACGGCGCCGAGCATCCGTCCGCATGGGGCGCGCGCATCGAGGCGGCGCTCGACAACGACGGCTTCGAACTGCACGCGCAGCGGCTGGTCCCGATCGACGGCCAGCCCGCCGGGCTGCACTGCGAGGTGCTGCTGCGGATGGTCGGCGCCGATGGCGCGCCCATTGCGCCGGCGGCGTTCATGCCCAGCGCGGAGCGCTACCAGCTCGCCTCGCGGATCGACCGCTGGGTGCTGCGCCGCGTGCTGGGCATGCTCGCCACGCGCAGGCTCGACGGCGTCGAACAGGTGGCGGTGAACCTGTCGGGGCAATCGGTGGGCGACAGCGAGTTCCACCGCTACGCGCGCCGCGCCATCGTCGAGTCCGGCGTGCGGCCCGGGCTGCTGGCGTTCGAGATCACCGAGACCGCGGCCATCACCAACCTCGCGCAGGCGACCGCGTTCATCGAGGACCTGCGCACGCTGGGCGTGCAGGTCGCGCTCGACGATTTCGGGTCGGGCACCTCGTCGTTCGCCTACCTCAAGCAACTGCAGGTGGACGTGCTGAAGATCGACGGCCAGTTCGTGAAGGGCCTGCTCGACTGCCCACTCGACGAATCCGCCGTGCGCTGCTTCGCCGACGTCGCCCGCGTGCTCGGCATCGCCACCGTGGCCGAACACGTCGAGGACGCCGACACCTGCCGCCGCCTGGGCGAACTCGGCATCGGGCAGGCACAGGGCTACCACTTCCACCGCCCGCAACCCTTCGCCGAGGTGCTGGACGGGCACGCGGCCGCGCAGGGCTGAGCCCGCAGCCCCAGGCGGCGTAGCGCTCGTGCGTGACGACACGTAAACGCCCCCGTAGCGCCGAGCTTGCTCGGCGTCGCAGCACATCGGCCCCCGTAGCGCCGAGCTCGCGCGATGTCGCGATGAAACACACTCGGTAAATCCTGCGCACTGTCGAGCTTGCATGCGCAGCATTCGACGAGACGCATGCGACGCGAATCCACGCTACGGATTCAGCTAATCAAATGCGCTCGCGCGCATATCTCACGGCATGCGCACGCCTGCTTGTGCATGGTCGCCCTTCATTTTCAGGAGGCTGCCCATGTATCCCGCAACAACCACCGCCACGGAGGCGGGCGTCGCGACCACGGCAACGCTCGCATCCACCTGGGCCGTCGTGCTCGCCACGCTGCCGCGCATCGTCGCGTTCCTGCTGATCCTGGTGATCGGCTGGTTCGTCGCATCGCTCATCGCAAAGGGCGTGGCGATGCTGCTGCGCAAGGTCAAGTTCAACGAGCTGGCCACCCGTTCGGGTTTCTCCGACTTCGTCACCAAGATGGGCATCCAGACGGATGCCGCCGGCTTCATCGCGCTGGTGGTGAAGTGGTTCGTGCGGCTGATCGCGCTGGTCGTCGCGTTCGACGCCCTGGGCCTGCCGGCCGTGTCCGACGTGCTGCGCCAACTGCTGCTGTGGCTGCCGAACCTCGTCGTCGCGCTGGTCGTGCTGGTGCTCGCCGGCGTGGTCGCCAAGGCACTCGCCTCGCTGGTGCGCGGCGCCACGGCCAAGGCCGGGTTCGACAAGCCCGACTTCCTCGCCAACATCGCGTCCACCGCGGTGTGGGTGTTCGCGGTGGTCGTGGCCGTCAACCAGCTCGGCATCGCCACCACGCTGGTCAACACGCTATTCATGGGCGTCGTCGGCGCACTGGCCCTGGCGCTGGGTCTCGCCTTCGGCCTGGGTGGCCGCGAGACGGCCGGCCAGATCGTGCAGAACTGGTACCGCAAGGGCCAGGCGAACGCCGACACCGCGCGCAGCGCCGCCGGCATCATCACCAGCGACGCCACGCGCCAGGCGCAGACCGCGCAGGATGCCTACCGCACGGCCCCCGGCGAGGACGGCACGCCGCGCTGAGCGGAACCCGTCGACGACACGAAAGGGCCTCGTCGCGTCGAGGCCCTTTTTTTTAGGGCGCCGCAGCGTTCGTCACGCACGTAGGGCGGGTTTTCAACCCGCCGTGGTGGAGGTCACGCCCGCGTGTTGAGACGCGCCTATGGCGTCTCCGTGGCACCGCACGCGGGTAGGGCGGGTTTTCAACCCGCCATGATGGAGATGGCATGTTGGCGGGTTGAAAACCCGCCCTACGGGCTTCTGGCACCGCGGCGTTGCGCGCGGGCGTAGGGCGGGTTTTCAACCCGCCGCGGGATAGACGTTGGCGGGTTGAAACCCGCCCTACGCGCTACAGATGGCGCGCGATACGCAACCGCGAAAGCGCCCCGACGAATCGGCGTCTTTCTTCACGGCGCGGGCGTAACCCCGGTCGGCGCAGCGGCCCACGGCCACCCCACATTCGACGCAGCTCAGTCGTGGTGTTTGACGCCCCGCGGCAATCGCACCCACGCATGCCGGCGCGATTCGTACACCGACACCGCCGGCGGTGGAAACATCGGGTCGGCGAACGCACCGACGGGGATGTAGACCACGTCCGGCAGCGCGTCGAGCCGCCAGCACACCGTCGTGCCGCACGTCGGACAGAACCGGAAGCGTCCCGTCCCGCCCTCGTCCCCAGTGCGCGCGAATTCGTGACTCTCACCCGTGACCTTGACCGTCCCTGCCGGGAACCGCGCCTGCACGCCGAAGACGCTGCCGGTGCGCCGCTGGCAGGCCAGGCAGTGACAGATCGATACCCGGACGGGCTCGGCGCTTACGGTGGCGATGAGCTGGCCGCAACTGCAGGTGGCGATTCGGGTGGTCATGTTCGTTTCCGGTTGCAGTAGTTGCGTGCGCCCGATCCGTTCCGAGGGAATCGTTCAATCCCCGTCCAGAGCGAGTTCAACGAGTGGATCGCCGCCGTCGATGAACAGCCGGCCGTCGTGCGCCAGCACGGTGCGCAGGCGGGCCATCGCCAGGCGGCCCGCCGCCGGATGCCGGCCATCCAGTGCGCCGACCCGCACGGCGAACGCGAGATCGAACGGAGCCTCGCCATCACGCAGCACGAGGTCTTCCACCGCGACGCAACGGAATTCCATTCGGCCCGTCGCCAGTTCCGCGGCGGATCGCGCCGTCGCCTGCGCGATCGCCTTCGCGGAGCGGTCGATTGCCAGCACGTGCCCTGCCGGGATGCGATGCAGCACCGCGCGTGCGGCGACACCCGGCCCGCAGCCGATCTCCAGCACGCGCATGCCAGGCCGCAAGGGGAGCGCCTGGACGATCGCAGCCAGCCTCGGGGACATCGTCTCCGCCATGCCATCTCCCTCCACCGCACCGCGCGTCATGCTGCCTGATCCGCGCTGCCCGGGCCGTGCGGCTCAGCCGCGGCGGGCGCTCGCATCGGCCAAAGGGGCCGCGGGTCCGGCCGGCCTGCGATGCACCGCGATCACCGACTGCGGCCGCCGCTGCTCGATCAGCGTCCCCAGCGAGTACCCCGGCTGGTCCACCCCGCTGGCGCACGAGAACTGCGTGCCATACAGCTCGAACGAGGTGCCGTCCTCGAACTCCAGCACCACCTGCGTGCCCAGCCCGTACGTCGCCTGTGCCACCACGATGCGCGAAATGGTGCGGCCGACGATCTGGGCGAGTCCGGGTTTCATGGCGGGCGAGGGCGTGTGGCGTGGGCGCCATCACACGTGCGGGGCGTCGCACGGGTCGAGACGCGCATCGAATCCCATGTCCGGCGACGGCTGGGGCTTTCGTATCCTTCGTTCGCCATCAGGGGGAACCGCATGAAGCTGAGCTGGAACGAGATCCGCGCGCGCGCCGTCGCGTTTTCACGCGAATGGGCCGACGACCGCAGCGAGGACGCGGAGGCCAAGACCTTCTGGGACCAGTTCTTCAACATCTTCGGCGTCAACCGCCGCCGCGTGGCCAGCTTCGAGGAGCCGGTCAGGCGCAGCGACGGCAGCGGCGGCTTCATCGACCTGTTGTGGAAGGGCGTGCTGCTGGTCGAGCACAAGTCGCGCGGCAAGGACCTGGACCGCGCCGCCGCTCAGGCCCGTGACTACTTCCCCGGCCTCAAGGACCGCGACCTGCCGCGTTACGTGCTGGTCTCGGACTTCGCGCGCTTCCGCCTGTACGACCTGGACGAGGGCACGACGCACGACTTCCCGCTGTCCGAGCTGCACCGCCACATCCGCCTGTTCGGCTTCGTCGCCGGCTACCAGAGCCGCGCGTTCAAGGACGAGGACCCTGCCAACGTGCGCGCCGCCGAGCGCATGGGCGCGCTGCACGACGCCCTGCGCGCCGGCCGCTACGAGGGCCACCGGCTCGAAGTGCTACTGGTGCGCCTGCTGTTCTGCCTGTTCGCCGAGGACACCGGCCTGTTCGACCCGCGCCGCCGCTTCCAGGACTTCATCGAGCAGCGCACCGCCGAGGACGGCACGGACCTGGGCGTGCAGCTCACCGCGCTGTTCGATGTGCTCAACACCCCGCTGGACCAGCGCCAGAAGGCGCTCGACGAGCAGCTCGCCGGATTCCCCTACGTCAACGGCCGCCTGTTCGCCGAGGTGCTGCCGCCGCCCGCGTTCGACGCGGCCATGCGCGAGCGCCTGCTCGACGCCTGCGGGCTGGATTGGAGCCGCATCAGCCCGGCCATCTTCGGCGCGCTGTTCCAGTCGATCATGGACGCCAAGGCGCGCCGCAACCTGGGCGCGCACTACACCAGCGAGAAGAACATCCTGAAGGTGATCGGGCCGCTGTTCCTCGACGGCCTGCGCGCGGAGCTGGCGCGCATCCGCACCAACCGCAAGGCGCTGCACGAGTTCCACGAGAAGCTGGCGCATCTCAAGTTCCTCGACCCCGCCTGCGGCTGCGGCAACTTCCTGGTCATCGCCTACCGCGAACTACGCCTGCTGGAGCTGGACGTCATCGAGGCGCTGTACCAGAAGGAGCAGGAGACCGGGCAGACCACCGACCCGCGCCTGCTGATCAAGTGCAACGTCGACCAGTTCTACGGCATCGAGATCGAGGAGTTCCCCGCTCAGATCGCCCAGGTGGCGCTGTGGCTGGTGGACCACCAGCTCAACCTGCTGGTGAGCGAGCGCTACGGCAACGAGTTCCAGCGCCTGCCGCTGTCCACGTCGGCGACGATCGTGCAGGGCAATGCGTTGCGGATGGATTGGAACGACGTGGTGCCGGCGGCGCAGGTTGACTACGTGCTGGGCAATCCGCCCTTCATCGGCAGCAAGCTGATGAGCGCCGACCAGCGCGCCGACCTGTTGGCCATCGCCGGCCCGCTGAAGGGCGCCGGCGTGCTCGATTACGTCAGCGCTTGGTACCTCAAGGCCGCCCACTACGTCGCAGGTGCGCCGGACCCCGCGCGCATCCGCTGCGCATTCGTGTCCACCAACTCGATCACCCAGGGCGAGCAGGTGGGCGTCTTGTGGGGCGCCCTGTTGGCGCAAGGCCTGCACATCCAGTTCGCCCACCGCACCTTCCGTTGGAACAACGAGGCGCGCGGCAATGCGGCGGTGCATTGCGTGATCGTCGGATTTGGATACCAAAAGGTCGATGCGCCGCGGCTGTTCGATTACAGCGAGATTTGCGCTGAACCGCAGGAGGTGCTTGCAACCATCATCAATCCGTACTTGGTCGATGCGCGCAACGTCCTGCTCCCCAACCGCAGCAAGCCGCTCAGCGACGTACCCAAGATCGGAATTGGCAACAAGCCAATCGACGGCGGGCACTACTTGTTCACCGCCGAGGAGCGCGATGAGTTCCTGAGCCGGGAGCCTGAAGCCGCTCCACTCTTCAAGCGTTGGCTCGGCTCTGACGAATTCATCAATGGCTGGGAACGCTGGTGCCTCTGGCTTGGAGATACTCCGCCTTCGGCTCTCAGAGCAATGCCTTGCGTGCTGGAGCGAATTGACGCGGTACGGCGTGCAAGGGAGGCGAGCCCGAGTGCGCCCACGCGCAGGCTTGCTGGCGTACCGACGCGCTTTCATGTCGAGAACATCCCGACTAACCCGTATCTGGTCATTCCTAAGGTGTCATCCGAGCGCCGCCACTTCATTCCAATCGGCTACGAGGATGCGAATACGTTGGTTAGTGATCTAGTCTTCGTCCTGCGAGACGCAGAGCGGCGACATTTCGGAATCCTCGCGTCAACGATGCATATGGCTTGGGCTCGCGCGGTCTGTGGACGATTGAAGAGCGATTTCCGCTACTCCGCTGGCATCGTCTACAACAACTTCCCTTGGCCTGACGCACTCACCGACAAGCACAGCGCCGCCATTGAATCCGCGGCCCAGGGCGTGCTCGACGCCCGCGCCCAGTTCCCCGGCAGCACGCTTGCCGACCTCTACGACCCCCTGACCATGCCGCCCGCACTGGTCAAGGCGCACCAGGCCCTCGACCGCGCCGTGGACGCCGCTTACATCGCCGCCGAAAAAGCCGCCGGGCGCCCCACGCCGAAGCTCGCCACCGACGCCGAACGCGTCGCCTTCCTCTTCGAGCGTTACGCCGCGCTGATAGCAGCTGAGCCATAGATTCAATAAGGGAAAATCATGCACGATCTAAAGAGAATCAATCGTGACCTTCAAGAAAGTTTATCGTTGGATAAGCATCCGGTTGCAATTCTGATTGGTGCCGGATGCCCCGCCTCGGTTCGTATTCCTGACGGCACGAGCGACAAGGCTTTGATTCCGGACATTCGGGGCCTGACAGATTACGTCATCGCCTCGCTAGCCGGGGACGAGTGCTTCAAGAACGTTAGGGCGCAATTCGTTGAAGATGGCAATACAACCGCAAATATCGAAGATATGCTTTCCCGCGTACGGCTACTTTCGCGCGTCGCGGGCCTGGGAAATGTGCGAGGACTCGGTCAATCACAGCTCGTAGAAGTCGAGAGAAAGCTCTGTGCTAAAATCTCGGAGGTTGTAAGAGTCGAGCTCCCAAACGACGACACGTCTTATCATCACCTAGTTGATTGGATAAGCGCGATCGCTCGATCGAAGCCTTTGCAGGTGTTCACTACCAATTACGACTTGCTAATGGAGCAGGCATTAGAAGATCGGCAAGTGCCATTCTTTGACGGGTTTATCGGATCGCGCGCTCCATTCTTTGATCTACGGGCAATTGAGGAAGAGTATGCCCCCGCGCGTTGGGTGCGGCTGTGGAAGTTGCACGGATCGATCAGTTGGACGTACTCGACGGGGAGCTGTGTGAAACGATGCTACCCGCCACCTCCCGGCTCCGAAGGGGTACTGATCCATCCATCTGAACTGAAATACGATGAAAGCCGGCGGATGCCGTATCTGGCAATGATGGATCGTCTTCGCGCGTTTCTGCGCCAGCCATCCGCTTTCTTAGTGACGGCTGGGTATTCATTTGCAGATGATCATCTCAATGAGGTCATCCTTCAAGGAGCGAGAAGCAACCCCACGTGCGCAGTCTATGGTCTGCTGTTTAAGAACTTCGATGAGGAAGTGGCTGCGGCGAAACTCGAGAAGCGCGTATCTACCAATGTCACACTTGTTGCAAAGGACGGCGGGGTGGTTCGCGGCACGCGATCTGGTTGGCTAAAAGACGAACACGATCCGCATGACGCAAGAGCGGAAAGCAATCTAGGAGACTTTGGGCAGCTCGCGAAGTTCGTTCGGAATTTGGCGTCCTCAAGGGAAGGAGGCAGGCATGCGTGACCCAACCTTGCTTGGCATTGTCGAAAGTACGAGTGGTTCTTCGGTGACGGTTACATTGGACCAGGAAACCCTTTCCGGGCTTGTTTACATCGATGGGCAAGGGCATAGGGTTGGGCAAGTGGGCAGCTTTGTGAAGATCCCACAAGGTTTTTCGAATTTGTTTGGGATCGTGGTGCAGGCGGGGTCAGGCGGCAACGCCCCGGGGGAGCATGAGGAATTTGTTGGTCGTCGTTGGCTAGCGGTGGAGATTGTTGGCGAAGGGCGCGCGAGCGAACCCTTTTCTAGGGGCGTTTACCGGTATCCAACAATCGGAGATGAGGTTCATCTGGTCACCGAAAGTGATTTGTCAGTTGTATATGGAGCCGAGACCAGTCGGAATCATGTGGAAGTCGGGTCATTGTCCAGTGCTAGCTCGATTCCCGCACGAGTTGAGGTCAATAAGCTGGTCGCGCGGCATAGTGCGGTCGTGGGAGCGACCGGCTCAGGCAAGTCAACCACCGTTGCCGGCCTTATCCACAAGTTGGCTGATACCGAGAGATTTCCCGGCGCTAGGGTAGTACTGCTAGATCTGCACGGTGAGTATGCTGAGGCGTTCCGAAGCAAAGGGAGCGTTTTTCGCGTCAATCCTGATTCGCTGGGCCAGGAGAGGGCGCTCGCCATCCCGTTTTGGGCTCTTACGTTTGACGAGTTGCTTCCGCTGACTTTTGGCGATTTGGATGACACAGCACGCGGAAGAGTTGCCGATTGGATTGTCGAAAAGAAGAAGCAAGTTGCAGGCTCAGGGGCCTATGGAGCAATCGAGCCAGCTTGGATCACAGTTGACACGCCGCTTCCTTTTTCTCTCCATGAATTATGGTATGACCTGCGGTGGGAGATCGATGCAACGTATCCTCGTGGCGTAGAGCAGGCACGTGCGAACGCGGCGCAAATAGATGCAGGGGATGCGGAAGCGCTCAGGCCCGCCCGATTTCAACCGAACGATGGAACGACCTTCGTGCAGACTAGGTCGACCCTCAGCATTCGACGACCGCTTGAGGCGCTAGCGTCTCGCCTTCGCGATCCGCGATTTAGCTTTATTTTCTCCCCGGGAAGTTGGCGTCCAGCGCCAGATGGTAAAACGGTGGAAGATCTGAATTCGCTATTGGCGGGTTGGCTGGGAAGCGGGGGGGTAGATCAGAAACCAGTTGCGGTTCTTGATCTCTCTGGAATTCCAACTTTCGTCCTTGAGAGCCTTGTTGGCGCTCTACTTCGATTGCTTTTCGATTCAATGTTCTGGGGCCGAAAGCTGTCGGAGGGTGCCAGAGAGCGGCCCCTTTTGATTGTGATGGAGGAGGCGCACTTATATCTTTCCGATTCGCGAGGATCGGCCGGTATGGCCGTGAAGCGGATAGTCAAAGAAGGGCGTAAGTATGGTGTGGGGGCCATGATTGTCAGTCAGCGTCCTACCGAGATTGATGCCACTATTCTCTCTCAATGCGGGACGTTTATTGCTTTACGCATGGGCAACTCGCAAGATCGCGGTCATGTAACAGGTGCGACTACCGAAAGTTTGCGTGGGTTGCTCGAGCTGTTGCCGACCTTGAGAACTGGTGAGGCCATCATAGTGGGGGAGGCTGTGCAGCTGCCCACGCGCGCAATGATTAGGCGTCCTCCCCGAGATCAGCAACCCAATAGCAGCGATCCGCGAGTGGTCGAGGTTCAATATTCGGAAGGTGAATCTGGGCCGGGCGGCTGGGATAAGAGGGTGGAGCCCACAACGTACGAAGATCTGATGGTCGCGTGGCGACAGCAGAATCCGAACAGTCCAAGAGTTAAATAGGTGATGTATGAATAGACAGCAGGTGGAATCATCGAACATTGCAGAGATTGGATATGACACCCAGTTCGCGACGCTGGAGGTCTTGTTCAAAGATGGAAAGGTGTATCAGTACTTTGACGTGCCAAGTGAGGTTTATAATTGTCTAGTTAACGCCGCATCAGTTGGTCAGTACTTCAATGCCCAAGTGAGGGGCATTTATCGGTATGCGAGGGTTTGAAGCGTGCAACGCGAATAGCGGCATTCGTACAACATCACAGAGGCTGAACCCCGGGTCAGAGTGAACTCAGAGGGCAGCCAAGGCGCGCCGTCGCCTCAAGCCGCCATCCGATGCCCATACACCGGCCGCTCCCGGTCCTCCAGCACGCCGTGCAGCGCCTCCAATCCATCCGCTGACGGGCTCAACCACGCATCCACCGCATCTGACTTGATCGGGACGATGCAGCGGTCGTGCCCGGTGGCGGCAACTTCGGCAGGCGGTTCGTCAGTCACGGCGGCGAAGGTGTAGAGCGGGCGGCCGTCGCTGTCGGTGCAGCGGGTGTAGAGGCAGGCCACCAGCATGTCGCGGCCGTCCTCCGGCCGGAATTCGAGAATGACGTTCTGCCCGTCGCGTTCGACGTGTTCGTAGAACGCGGTGGCGATGACCAGGCCGTGCGTGTGGCCGAAGACGCCGCGCCACGAGGTGTCCAGTTTGTCGCGGCGGGCGTTGTAGGTGCCGGGGTACTGGCGTTCGACCGCTTCGGTCCAGCCGGGCAGGCGGCACTGATAGCGCATTGGTCGCACCACGCGCTCGCCGTTCTCGACCACCAGCACCGGGCACAGGCTCTGCGGGTAGATGCGGCCGTCGTCGCGGCTGGTCGTGCCCTTCAGTGTCGCCAGCCGCGCCTTGGCACGTTCGATCTTGTCGCCGGCGATGCGCACGTCGTCGCGCGCCTTCTTCGTCTCCTTCACCGCAAGCTTGCGTTCTGCATCAGCGCGGCGGCGCGTCTGCGCGAACACTTCCTGCTCCAGCTGCGCGGTTTCGGCTGCGTCCCAGCGCCGGACCAGGTCGGCCAGTTCGGGTGGGCCGTCGGCCAGCAGTTCGCGTTCCATCGCCCGCGGCGCGCGGGGCCGCTTGCGTTTGCCGTCGAAGGGGTCGCGCCCTGCGTCGATCCAGTAGCGCTGGAGGTAGGCATCGAAGTCGATGCGGGCGCCGAATTGCCGGATGAAGCGCTTGAACTCGACATGCACGAGGGCGGAGTAGCACATGGGGTCGGGCCGGGGTGACGGTCCACCGATGGTGCACGGAGGCGTGTCTAGAGCGGGCCACGTGCCGCGAGGACTAGGTTCCCACGCATGGCTTTGGTGGCGCCCCCTGGGGGCAAGCCCAGCTCACCTGGCTCCCACCGCCAAAGTTTCCAAGGCGCGCTGCGCTTACCCGGGCAACGTTGAGGTCAGCGACGCGCCGGTGCCGAGATCAATGTCCTTGCCGTCGCAATTGGCTAGAGTGCCGCGACGCCACTCAAGAATGGATGCAATGGACCCGATGGCACTTCGATATCTCCGTCTACTCCCGATCGTGGCGCTTGCGGCAGCCTGCGCAAGTACCACGCATTCCAGCCATTCGAAGACTCAAGAAGAGGACTACACCATGACGCCGATGACCTCCGAACAACTGGCGCAGGGCGTCGTCAAGCTGGCGCTTTCGTTGCAGGGCGCGCCGTATGTCACGCCCCAGCTGGTCGAGCAAGCGCTGGGCGGTCCTGTCGAGTTCGGCGAGCCCGGATCCCACATCTTCGGACAGATGGGCGAAGTGGTCGGCGGTGGCCGCTACGAGGCAGTGAGCATTTCCTCAATCGGTGAGCCAAAACGCTTCGATATCGAATTCAAACCGACGGACGGGGAGGTTGCCGGCGCATGCGTGCAGACGATCGGGCGTTACCACGAACTCTTGGTCAATGCGGGGTTTACGCCGAAATGGATGGCGGCTCCGCGTCAAGGAAGTCGCGCCGTATGGCACTTCCGACGCAATGATGTCGACGTTCTTGCCTTTGTCGGTCGGGATGCCGATGAAGATGCGGTCCATGCGTGTGTCGACAGCTTCGACATCCACAAAAATCGCTAGGAAGCGCGGTCATGACAAACAAGGACGAATTGGAACGCCTGTTCAGCGAATTCGAGGCAGCCCACGAAACGGAGGGGAAAGCACTACGCGCGATGCTGGAAAACACGTCGGCGCTGAAATCGCGCGTCGAACTGGCAGTCCATGGTGGGCAGCTGTCCAGTTTTGCCGCTCACCCCAAAGCGGGCGCCGGGTCTTACACCCCGTCGACCGGGACGATTCGTCTGCCAATGGATTTTCTTGGCACAGCGAACATGGACGCGGTCAATGACAACGCGGGCAATGCTGTGCGTATCGTCCTCGGACACGAGATCGGGCACGCGCTCAACAAGGCGGATATCGAAAAGACCAACAAGGCGTTCGCGGACACGATCGAGAAGATTGCGGTCTCTCCGTCTCCGCATGACTACACGGCGGTGTTGCGCGAACGCGGTGAAGTCCAGCGTGTGCGGGAATCGAAGGACGAGATCGCCGGCATCAACGCGCTCGTCGACTTCGTCAGATCAAAGAAGCCAGATGCGACATTGAAGGATCTCTACGAGTCCAGCAAAGAGATGCAGAGCTACGTCGATAGGACGGGCATGTTGAAGCCCGTGTACACCGCGAAGGATGGCCTGACCTTCGGCCCTGACCTCAAGATCGCCGAGACGCCCGCGAATGTCGAAGCGATGGGCAAGCTGTTCTACGACGCGCGCGGGTATCCGCAGAGCTACGGCGCAGTGAACCTCGCACTGATTGCAAAGGCGGAGGCCAAGGCGCAGGCAGCGGATCCGGCGGCTCCCGCTCCCGTCATCCAGGCCGACCTCGCGTCGCTGGGCATCGATGCGGACAAGCTGCCCAAGCATGCGTTGCCGCAAGGGTTCATCGACACCTCGCAACGCGCCACCAACCCCGTGCTCGCCAATGACCCCGCACATCCGGACCACGCGACATTCAACCGCATCCACGCGTGGGTGCGCGGCACCGGGCAGTGGGACGACGAGAAGAGCCTCAACGTCGCTTCGGCGCTGTATCGCGAGCAGGCCGATGCGCCGCTGGTCAAGCGCGTGGACCAGGTCACCGGCGGACTGGGCAGGGACGGCGCGCAGAACGTGTTCGCGGTCTACGCACCACATGGTGACAAGGGCCCGTTTTTCCGGGCGCAGGTCGACGGACGCGAGGCTGCGCTGCAACCAGCGCAGCAGAGCCTGCAGCAGGCCGAGCAGATCGGCCAGCAACACGCGCAAGCGCAGGCGATGCAGCAGGGGCAGGACGTGCAGCAGGCGAAGGCGGGGCCTGCGTTGGTGCGGTGACCCCGCTGCAGGATCGCCCGTGCAACCGGCCTTTCGCCAGGGCAGGGTCTTTGGCAGACTCCACCCCGCTCCGGCCGTCCCACGGCACGGGCCACGCCACACGGACGCGGCGGAGCATGGCGCGCGGCACTTCCGCCGCGGCCTTACGACATGGAGCACGTCATGCCGCAGAACCTTGTTTCCCTGAATCTTTCCGATGCCGTCGTCGCCGAGCTGGGCACGCTCGTGGGCCAGGTGGAGGAGCGCACCGCCATGCTGGTGGCGCTGGACAACGACACCCGCCGCGAGATCACCAAGATGGGTGAGCGCTCGGAATCCTTCGTGCGCCAGGCGCTGGCGGCGCTGGACCAGAACCGCGAGATCGTGCCGCCGTCGCTGAAACTCGACGAGGCGCTGGCGGACCTGAAGGCGGTCGACCAGATCCGCCCCCTGCGCCAGCGCGTGGCCCGGCTGCTGGAGCGCCTGGAGGACACCGAGATGGCGCTGGGCAGCGACGCCATGAGCGCGGCGCTGGAGGGCTATGCGCTGCTGCGCGTATCCGGCAAGTCGCGCGGGCTGGACGGGTTGCGGGAGTCGTTGTCGACGCGCTTCAACCGCACCCGAAAGGCGGCGCCTGCCGAGGCGTGAGGCACTGCCGGTGATGGTGGAGAGGCCCCGCTTCGGCGGGGCTTTTTCATTGGGGCTGGGTGAAGGGCGTTGGCGCGCGCGCGCGCGTGGGAAACCGGGGCGGCGCGTTGGAGGCCGCCCACGGTGGGCACCGTAGCGTCCGATGTAGGGCGGGTTTTCAACCCGCCGCTGCGAGGGCTCCACGGCGGGTTGGAAACCCGCCCTACGAGCTCGGGGTGTGATGGGCATCCCCTCACCCCAGCTCTCTCCCCCACGCGTGGGGGGAGAGGGGGTTTGAGGCCCGCCGGGGCGGGACGCTGGGCATTCAGGGCAAGCCGCCCGGCCGACCGGGCAAATTGCTCGGCGCGCCGGGCAGATCACTCGGGCTGCCGAGCAAATCGCTTGGGCTGCCAGGCAAATCGCCCCGGCAACGGAGCGAAACGCTCGGCGCACGGAGCAAAACGCTCGGTCCACCGAGCAGAACACTCGGCCCACCGAGCAGAACACTCGGCCCACGGAGCAAAACCCCCGGCCCACCGGGCAAAACGCTCGGCCCACGGAGCAAATTGCTCGGACCGCCGGGCAAAGCGCTCGGCCCGCCGGGCAATTCGCTTGGGGCGCCGGACAAAACGCCCGGCCCCCCGGGCACAACGCCCGGACGACGGGCATCACGCACACCCCGTCCACGCCTGGCGCCCCGGAGGCCCCGCACAGCGCGCGACCCAGGGCATGGCTCGGGTCGGGCGCCTGCCGCGACGCTCGGGCTATGAATGCAAACGAGAACGGTTATCATCTCCAGATCTTCCGTTCCGGCCCATGCCATGTCCGTCTCCCGCCGCCACGTCCGCCAACGCCTCGCCCTTGCCATCGCCGCCATGCTCGTCGCGCCCGCGTGGGCGCAGTCCGCGCCGGCGGGGGCGGTGGCCGCCACCGAGCTGGACCAGGTCGTCGTGACCGGCGCGCGGCCGGCCGGGTACGCGGTGCCGGCCACGCGCGCGCTGGGGTTCGACCTGGCGCCGCGGGAGAACCCGGCCACGGTCAACGTGCTGACCGACGATTTCCTGCGCGATGCCAACGCCACGCGGCTGGACGACGTGCTGTCGTACATCCCGGGCGTGACGCTCAACGAGAACGGCGGCTGGACCGACGACACGCCGCTGATCCGCGGGTTCTCCGGCACCACCGTCTACCTCAACGGCATGCGCTTCGGCGGCTGGCAGCCGCTGCCGGACAACATCGAGCGCATCGAGGTGACCAAGGGCCCGGCGGGGCTGGAGACCGGCGTGGCCGAGCCGGGTGGGGTGGTCAACATCATCACCAAGACGCCGCAGCGCGACTTCGCCGCCGTGGTGCATGGCGCGGTCGGTGACTTCGGCTACCGCAAGGCCGGTGGCGACATCACCGGTGCGCTCAACGCGTCCGGCACGCTGCAGGGCCGGCTGGTGGCGGGGTACGAGGAAGGCGCCGAGTGGCGCCGCGGGCGCCCGGACCGCACGCCGCGCTGGAGCATCACCCCGAGCCTGCGCTGGGAATACGCGCCCGACAGCCAGGTGCGCGTGGAGGTCGAGCGCTACCACCGCGACGACGCGCAGGACCGCGGGATCATCTATCTCGACGGCGCGTGGCCGGGCGGCTTCGCACCGCGTGAGTGGAGCTTCCACCAGTCCAACGGCCGCAACGAGCACGACACCACGCGGGCGGAAGTCGCCATCGACCACCGCTTCAACGCGACCTGGAGCGCGGCGCTGCGCTACCGTCACGTCGACTACCGGTACCGCGTCAACGAATTCCGCAACGCCGAGTCCGAACCGTCGCCCGGCGACGACGATCTCTACAACGACGACGGCCTGAGCTGGAACGGCAACACGGTGATCCCGATCTACTGGGCGATCTGGGCCGAGGACGGCGACCAGCAGGTGTCGCAGGCCGAGCTGCGCGGCGAGTTCGAGGCCGGCTCCACGCGCCACGAGGTGCTGGCCGGCGTGGAGCAGTACCGCAAGCAGGGCCAGTTCGATTCCAGCGGCCTGGCCAACGACAACACCATCGACATCTTCGAGCTGGACAACGACCAGCAGCCCGTCTTCGTGGGCGACGACGGCCCGTACAGCGCGGTGCTGGACGAGCGCATCGACTCGGTGTCGCTGCGCTGGCTGGGGCGCTGGAGCCCGCGCGTGCGCACCGTGGCCGGCGTGCGCCGCGACGATGCGCGGTTCGAGGCGTTCGGCAGCGAATCGGCGTCCGATACCGTGTCCTGGCGCGTGGCGGCGTCCTTCGACCTCGATGCGCGCAACACGCTGTTCGCCGGCTACAGCAATGCCTTCGTGCCGCAGACGGGCGTGTCACGCAGTGGAGCGCAGGTGGACCCGACGCGCGCGCGCTCGATCGAGGGCGGCGTCAAGACCGCGCTGGCTGGCGGACGCGCGCTGTGGACCAACACGGTGTTCCGCATCCGCAAGGACGACATCGCCGCCAGCGATCCGACCAACGAGGATTTCGAGTCCTTCGTGGTGCCGTTCGGCTCGGCGCAGGTGCAGGGCATCGAGAGCGAGCTGAGCGGGCAGTTCGGCGACAACCTGCGCCTGTCCGGTGGCGTGGCGCTGCTGGATTCGGAAATCCTCGACAACCCGGATGGCTACACCGGCAACCGCTTCGCCAACACCGCGCGCGTGCAGGCCAGCGCGCTGGCCAGCTACCGCTGGGCCGCGCATGGACTGCCCGGCCTGCGCACCACGCTGGGCGTGGTGCACGTGGGCCAGCGCGAGGGCAACAGCGGCAACAACCTGTCGCTGCCCGCGTACACCGTGCTCAACCTCGGCGCGGAGTACGCGTTGAGCGGGCGGCTGAGCGTCAACGCGTTCGTATCGAATGCCTTCGACGAGACCTACTACCCGGCGATGCAGGACAGCGGCGCGCGCGCCGACCAGGTGATGATCGGCAACCGGCGCCTCGTGCAGGCGGGCTTCCGCTACCGCTTCTGAGCCTTCGCGGACACGCACGATGAGCCGGCGCCGCTGGTTCGACTGGCACAGCTGGACCGGCATCACCGCCGGCCTGCTGTTGTTCGTCGTGTGCTGGACGGGGACCTTCGCCACCCTGTCGCGCGAGATCGACTGGCTGCTCGATCCCGCGCAGCGCGTGCAGCCGGCCGCGCAGCGCGCAAGCTTCGGCCAGATCGCCGACGCCGCGCAGCGTGCGCACCCGCAGGCCACGGTGAGCTGGATCAGCGCGCCGCTGTATGCACGGTCAGCCGCCGAAGTGGTGATGGACGCGCCCGGCGGCGGCAGCCTGCGCGTGTGGGTGGACCCGTACCGCGCGCGCGTGCAGGGCACCACCACGTACTTCAACGTGCAGCGCTTCTTCCGCAGCCTGCACATGAGCCTGTTCGACTGGGGCGGCAGCGGCGCGGGCTACTACGTCGTGTGCGCACTCTCGCTGCTGCTGCTGGTGTCGCTGGTGACCAGCCTGGTGTTCTACAAGCGCTGGTGGCGCGGATTCGCCACGCTCAAGACAGGCCGCGGCCTGCGCGTGCTGCTCAGCGACGCGCACAAGCTGGCGGGCGTGTGGAGCCTGTGGTTCGTGGTGGTGATCGCGGTCACCGGCGGCTGGTACCTGTTCGAGATGGCGCGCTGGCAGATCGACCCCGAGGGCTCGCAAGGGCAGTTCACCGTGCCCGCACCGCCGGACCTCGCGGCCGCGCCGGCGCGTATGGACATCGACACGCTGGTGGCGCGCGTACGCGCGCTGCGGCCGACACTGGAGGTGCGCAACATCAGCGTGGGCGAGGACGGCGCCTTCCAGGCCGACGGACAGGACACGCACCTGCTGGTGCGCGACCGCGCCAACGTGGTGCACCTGGATGGACGCACCGGCGCGCTGCTGCGGGACCAGCACGCGCATGACCTCGACGCCTACTGGCGCTGGTCGGATACCGCCGACCCGCTGCATTTCGGTGATTTCGGCGGCCTGCCGACCAAGCTGGTCTGGTGCGTGTTCGGCCTGCTGATGACCGGCCTGTGCCTGACCGGCGCGTATCTGCACTACCAGCGCATCGTCGCCCGTGGCGGCGACCGCCAGGCCCTCTCGCGCCACGCACGCCGCATTGCCCTGGGCGTCACCTGCCTGCTGCTCGCGGCGACGGCCGCGGGCGGCTGGGCGGAGATCTCCGGCTACGCCATCGATGGCGACGCGAGCCGCGTGTGGACCATGACGCCGGCGTCGGTGTGGGTGTTCCTGGCCGCGTGGCTGGCGGTGACGCTGGCGGTGATCGCGGTGTGGGTGCGCAAGCTGCGCTGACCTGCGCGTCGCAGCGCGGCGTGCTCATGGCCCAAGCGGCACGCCGTCGGCAGTCAGCACGTCGCGCGGATAGCGCGCCTTCGCGGCTGCGGCACTCACCTTCCGCCGCCGTTGCGAGCAATCGCGGCGCGTTCCAGTTCGACCTGGTGGCGGCGATCTCCGGTGGGCAGGACGCAGCGCCGGCGCGCCTCGTGTACGTGCTGGTCGGGCTGTCGGCGCTGTGGCAGCTGGTGCCGCTGGTGCGCGGCGGCCGCGTCGGCGAATCGCGCGCACAGGCCGGGCGCTGGGGCACCCGGGGGGTCGCATGGCCGGGCCGGGTTGACCCGCCCGGCCATGCGAATGCATCGCGTGGGCGGGTCGGCGGAGCGACCCGCCCACGACGCGGGTCCGGCAGCGATCCGCCTTCGTCGCGCGGATGCATGACGCCGCCGGGTGCGCGGCGCCGTCATCGCGCTTCTGCACAATGCGGGCCCGTCGCGCCATCGCGGTCCGTGTCCGTGTTCCAGCTGTCCTTCGTCCTGCTGCTGATCGCCGCGAGCACGCTGGTGCACGTCGCGCCGCTGCTCGTCGCCGCACTGGTCAAGGCGCTGCTGCCGAGCGCGCGGCTGCGGCGCGCGGTCGATCCCTTGCTGACGGGCATCGCGGCGAGCTGGATCGGGTTCAACAACGCGCTGGTGGATCGCTTCTCGGGCACGCGCCTGCAGGTGGACATCGAGCCCGTGCTGCGTGCCGACGGGCACTACCTGCTGCTGGCCAACCACCAGAGCTGGGTCGACATCGTGGTGCTGCAGCGCGTGTTCAACCGCCGCATCCCGCTGATGCGGTTCTTCCTCAAGCGCGAACTGATCTGGGTGCCGCTGCTGGGGCTGGCCTGGTGGGCGCTGGATTTCCCGTTCATGGCGCGGTACTCGGCCGCGCAGGTCGCGCGTCGACCCGAACTGGCCGGACGCGACGTCGCCGCCACGCGGCGCGCGTGCGCGAAGTTCCGCGAGATTCCGGTGGCCATCGTCAATTTCGTCGAGGGCACGCGTTTCACGTACGACAAGCACGCGCGGCAGGGCGCGCCCCACCGGTACCTGCTGCGGCCGAAGGCCGGCGGCGTGGCGTTCGTACTGGATGCAATGGGCGATGCGCTCGAATCGATCCTCGACGTGACGCTCGCCTATCCGGGCGGCCGCCCGACGCTCGCGGACCTGCTTGCAGGTCGTATGCGCGAGGTGCGCGTGCACGTGCGCGAACGGCCGATCCCGCGCGACCTGCTCGGTGGCGATTACCAGGGCGACGCCGCGTTCCGCGCGCGTGTCCAGGCGTGGATGAACACGGTGTGGGAAGAGAAGGACGCGCGTGTCGGGCGCATGCTGGGCGCAGACGCGTAGGCAGCGAACCGCCCAGGCGTGAGGCGCGTGGTCGAGTGATGCGGGGTGGACCGAGGCCCACCCCATCCTGGGTGGTCATCGCCGTGCCTTCGGGGGCTTCAGCCCGCTACTGCGGATGCCGCCCGGCGTGCATCAGTCGACGAGGCGCCAGGCGACCTCGCCGCCCGCGCGCAGCGGGACGATGTCGAAGGGCGCGGCGACGCTGTCCGGCACAGGGGTCGCCACGGCGTCCAGGGTGACGGAGCCGGTGTTGCGCGGCAGGCGGTAGAAGTCCGGGCCATGGTGGGAGGCGAAGCCTTCCAGCATGTCCAGCGCACCGGCGTCGTCGAAGGCTTCGGCGTAGAGCTCGATGGCCGCATGCGCGGTGTAGATGCCGGCGCAGCCGCAGGCGGACTGCTTGTCGCCCCGCGGGTGCGGGGCGCTGTCGGTGCCGAGGAAGAACTTGCCGCTGCCGGAGGTGGCCGCGGCGACCAGCGCCTGGCGGTGCCGCTCGCGCTTGAGCACGGGCAGGCAGTAGTGGTGCGGGCGCAGGCCGCCGGTGAACAGCGCGTTGCGGTTGAGCAGCAGGTGGTGCGCGGTGATGGTGGCCGCCACGTTCGCCGACGCGTCGCGCACGAACTCGGCCGCCTGCATGGTGGTGATGTGCTCGAACACCACGCGCAGTTTGGGCAGGCGCGCGACCAGCGGCGCGAGGCGGCGCTCGATGAAGGCGGCCTCGCGGTCGAACACGTCCACGTCGGGGTCGGTGACCTCGCCGTGCACCAGCAACGGCATGCCGATGTCGGCCATGGCTTCGAGCACCGGCATGCAGGTGGCGATGTCGGCCACGCCCGCGGCGCTGTTGGTCGTCGCGTTGGCGGGGTAGTGCTTGACCGCGTGGACCAGGCCGCTTTCGCGCGCGCGCACGATCTCGTCGGGCGTGGTGGACGGCGTCAGGTACAGCGTCATCAGCGGTTCGAACTCCGAACCGTCCGGGCGCGCGTCGAGGATGCGCTGGCGGTAGGCCAGCGCCTGCGCGGTGGTCGCCACCGGCTCGCGCAGGTTGGGCATCGCGATGGCGCGGGCGAACTGCCGCGCGGTGTCCGGCAGCACCGCGCGCAGCAGGTCGCCGTCGCGCAGGTGCAGGTGCCAGTCGTCGGGGCGGGCGAGGGTGATGCGGCGCGGGTCTGGCACGGGGGCGGAATGCGGCGGTCGGGCGCGCATTGTCGGCGATGTGGCGCGGGCCGCGGCCGGGGCCGCACGGGCGGGCGTGCGCGAACGCGGGTCCTTCAGCGGTCGGTCACCCCGTCGCCCAGCCCGGCCGCGCGGCGCAGGCGGTCGTGGATGGCGGTGCCGATGCCGCGCCGCGCGGGCGGCACGGCGACCAGCACGTCGAGTTGCAGCACGTCGGCCTGTCGCAGCAGCCGGTAGAGCGTGCGTCCCTGCGCCGCGGCGTCGCGGGGCAATGCGATGAACGCGGCAGCGGCCGGCAGCGCGCGCGGGCGCGTGGTGGCCAGCAGGCCGGTGCGGCGGCCTGCGTTCAGATGCGTTCGCACGTCGGCGGCGGCGCTGTCGCGCGTGGCCAGCACGACGCGCGCGCGCGGTGCGTAGTGCGAGGGCTTGCGGCCGGGGGCGGGCGTGGCTGCGCGCGCGGCGTCGGCCAGCGGCATGGCCGCCGCGGCGCGCACCTGCGCGGCGGTGACCGCGCCGGGGCGCAGCACGCGAGGGCGCGGCCCGGTGCAGTCGACGATGGTCGATTCGAGGCCCACCGCGCAGTCGCCGCCATCGAGCACCTCGATGTCGGCGTCGCCGAACGCATCGCGCACGTCGGCCGCGCGCGTGGGGCTGACCTGGCCGTAGCGGTTGGCCGACGGCGCGGCGACACCGCCGCCGAACGCCTCAAGCACGCGCCGCGCCAGCAGGTGCGCCGGCACGCGCAGGCCCACGGTGGGGTGCCCGCCGGTCACCACGTCGGGCACGCCCGGCGCGCGCGGAAGCACAAGGGTGAGCGGGCCAGGCCAGAAACGCGCCGCCAGCGCACGCGCGTAGGCCGGCACGTCGCGGGCCCAGTCGTCGACCTGCGCGGCGTTGGCGATGTGGACGATGACGGGATGGTCCGCGGGGCGGCCCTTGGCCGCGAACACCGCGCGCACGGCGTCGGCGTTGCGCGCGTCGGCGCCGAGCCCGTAGACGGTTTCGGTGGGCAGCGCGATGAGCCTGCCCGCGCGCAGGCGCGCCACCGCGCGGGCGATGGCGTCGTCGTCGACGGCGGGCGCCGGGTTCGGCGTCAGGGGTTGCACGCGGGACAGTCCTCGGGGTCGGCCCAGGGATTGTCCACGTTGCGTTCGTCGGCGTGGTCGCAGGCCACGCAGGCATGGCGGCGCGCGCGGGCGCGCGGGGTGGGGCGGTCGCAGCCGCCGCAGGGCAGGCCGGGCACCGGGCCCGCATCGCCGAAGCCGGGCATGCCACACGCCGGGCATGCACAGGCCAGGCGCGCGGCGAGGTCGGCCATCGCGGCGCGGATCACGCCCTGGCGGGTCGGGTTGGCATGCGCGCGGCCATCGACCTCGATGCTGACCCAGCCGCCGTCCGCCACCGCGTGCGCGGCGTCGAAGGCGGCGCGCAGCGCACGGGTGTCGAACAAGTCGCGCGCGATGCGCGGATCGTCGCTGGCATCCGGGCGCACCACCATCGCGTGCGACGGGAAGCCGAAGCGGTGCGCGAACGCGTCCGCATCGGCCCAGGTGCGCACGCGCGCATGGCCCCAGCACGCGCCGCCCGATGCGCGCCCGACCACCTCGATGCCGCGTTGCGCGTCGTGCAGCAGCACCAGCTCATGGTTCCACGGCAGCAGGCCGAGCGCCGGATCGAGGCCGAAGCTGCCCTCGCTGCCCAGGCCCAGCGGCGTGCCGTGCAGCGCGCACGCCATCCGCGCCTTGGCGCGCGCGGCCTCCAGTGCGCTGGTGGTGCGCGGCACGTCGCGGGTGAACGTGCCGAGCGTATCGGTATCCACGCCGGTGGCGCGCTCGACGATGCAGCCAAGGCCGTCGGTGAGCGCACCTGCGAGCGTTTCCTTGCCGTGCTGCGTGAGCAGCGCGACCACGCGGCCGGCGTACGGCCGCGTGTCGATGGCCGCGGGGCGCGCGGCCGCGGCGCTCATTCGCCCTGCGCCTGCGAGTAGCCGCGCTGGCCGTCGAAGGTGTAGAGGTTCTCGGTCTTCACCGCGTCCAGCCCGGTGGCCGCCATGCGCAGCAGCAGCGACGGGATCGCCTGGCGGTCGCACGTGCCCTCGGCCACGAAGCGGCAGCGCCAGTGGTCCGTGCACAGCGTCTGGCTGTTGCCCTGCGGGTACACCTTCACCCCGCGGTTGGTGACCAGCGACAGCGTGAACTCCGGGCCGGCGAGGGGCTCGAGCAGCGCGCCGAGCGCGGCCGGGTCGCGGTCGTACTCGTCCCAGTTGACGAACACGTCCACGCCGACCAGCGCCTTGTCCGCGGCCTTGCGGCGGGTCTCGGCGAACGCCTCGGGGTGCACCAGCGTCTCGGGCTCGCGTTCCGGATAGTCCACCGCGGCGATGCGCTGCGGCAGCTGGCCCAGCCGCGCGATGACCGCCTGCGCGAACGCGCGCGTGCCGACGGCGTGGCCGCCGCGCGTGGCGTCATGGACATCGGCGGTATGCACGCCGTCCTCAATGGTGCGCAGCCACGCGTTGTGGATCGCGCGCGCCGGCGCGGTGCGCCCCAGGTGCACCAGCATCATCACCGCCGACAGCAGCAGGCCCGACGGGTTGGCGATGTCCTTGCCGGCGATGTCCGGCGCCGAGCCGTGCACGGCCTCGAACATCGCGCTGTCGTGGCCGATGTTGGACGAGGGCGCCAGCCCGATCGAACCGGCCACTTCCGCGGCCACGTCGGAGAGGATGTCGCCGTAGAGGTTGGGGGTGACCACCACGTCGAAGCGGGTCGGATCGACCGCCATCTTCGCGGTGCCGATGTCGATGATCATGTGGTCGCTGGCGATCTCGGGGTACTCGGCGGCGATCTCGTCGAACACCTTGTGGAACAGCCCGTCCGTGAGCTTCATGATGTTGTCCTTGGTCATGCACGTGACCTTGCGCCGGCCATGCGCGCGCGCGTACTCGAACGCGTAGCGCACGATGCGCTCGCAGCCCGGGCGCGTGATGAGCTTCAGGCACTGGTACACCTCGTCGCTCTGGCGGTGCTCGATGCCGGCGTAGGTGTCCTCCTCGTTCTCGCGCACGATCACCACGTCCATGCCCGGGAAATGCGTCGGCACGAACGGGTGGTGCGCGACGCACGGGCGCAGGTTGGCGTACAGGCCCAGGCTCTTGCGCAGGGTCACGTTGACGCTCTTGTAGCCGCCGCCCTGCGGGGTGGTGATCGGGCCCTTGAGCATCACCTTGTGGCGGCCGATCGACTCCAGAACCTCGTGGCCGAAGCCACCCATCGCGCCGGCCTGGTAGGCGGCCAGGCCCACGGTGACGGGTTCGAAGTCGAGGGCCGGGTCGGCGGCGCGCAGGACGTCTAGCACCGCAGCGGTGATCTCCGGGCCGATGCCGTCGCCGGCGGCCACGGTCACGGTCCGCGCGGGCAGGGCGGCGGGCTGGTAGGGGGTGGCGGGCACGGACGAGACGAGCTGGGCGGACATGCGACCTCCAAGACGCGACAAAATTGTCGCGTCATAGTTGCCGTATGTTTGGCGTGGGTCAACTGCCGTTCGTCCGATGAACGAATCCTCCTGGACCTTCCTGTCCAACTACACCCACGTGCTCGTCTGCCTGGCGCAGGGGGGCGATCCGCTGATGCGCGACGTCGCCGCGCGCGTGGGCATCACCGAGCGCCAGGTGCAGCGCGTGGTCGCCGAACTGGAAGCCGCCGGCGTGCTGGCGCGCAACCGCGACGGACGCCGCAACAGCTATGCGATCAACCCGGACGTGCCGCTGCGGCACCCGCTGGAGGCGCATTGCCGGATCGGCGAGTTGCTGGAGCTGGTGGCGGCACCGGGCACCGTGCGCGGGTCGACGTAGCACGGCTTCGCGCAGCAAACGGCTGGCGGACCCGGTCGCAGCCGCGGCAACGTCGAGGCCTGCGCACGTAAAGACGCGCCGTGCTCAAACGCCGACCCTCCGTTGAGCAACCACCCGTCGGCGTCAGGTGCGACGGGGTCGGCATCGGGATCGACTTTGCCGCGTGTTGGACATCGCCCACTGCGTGTTGCGTGACCTGGCGCGCGGCGTGCGCCGCGGTGGGTCCTCACAAGGTGGCGGCAAGGGCGAGCGCGCTGGCGCAGACCCGGTTGGCCTGTACCTGGCTTGCCGAGCGGATCGCCGCATCACCCATCGGCGAACAGGTCCGACGTCGCGCCCACCGCATCGTCGACGAACCCCGAAACGCCCACGCCCACCAGCCGGAAGCGCGTGTTCGCCGGCAGCCGCACGCGTGCGCGCAGGCCGCAAGCGATCTCGGCCAGCGCGGCCTCGCCGGCCACCGGCGCGGCCATCGAGAGGCTGCGCGTGAGTAGCTGGAAGCGCGAGGTCTTGAGCTTCAGCACCACCGTGCGCGCGACGCGGTGCGGTCGCTGGGCGCGCTCGCGCTCATAGCCGGCCCACGCACGCTGGGCCATGCGGCGGATGTGTGGTTCGAGCGCATCCAGCGGCACGTCCTCGCGCAGGGTGTCCTCGCTGGACACCTGCAGCGTGGGCCGCCCCGATTCCACCGGACGCTCGTCGATGCCGTGGCTCAACTCGTGCAGGCGTCGCCCCCACCGCCCGAATCGCGCTTCCAGCGCCACCGGCTCCATCGCGCGCACGTCGGCGACCGTGAGCAGCCCCATCGCCGCGAGTGTGCGCTCGCTGACGCGGCCCACGCCCGGCAGCCGGCCCACCGGCAGGGGCGCGAGGAAACCGGGCACCTGGTGCGGGCGCACCACGTGCAGGCCGTCGGGCTTGTTGAAGTCCGATGCGATCTTCGCCACGAACTTGTTTGGCGCGACGCCGGCGGACGCGGTGAGCTGCGTCTCCTCGCGGATCGCCGCGCGGATCGCCTGCGCGGTGGCGGTGGCCGAGCCGAGGTCGAGCCTGGGTCGCGTGACGTCGAGGTAGGCCTCGTCGAGCGACAGCGGTTCGATGAGATCGGTATGCCGGGCGAAGATCTCGCGCACCTGCCGCGAGACGGCCTTGTAGCGGACGAAATCCGGCGGCACGAAGACCGCGTCGGGGCAGAGGCGCTCCGCGCGCACCGCGGGCATCGCCGAGCGCACGCCATGGCGCCGCGCTTCGTAGCTGGCCGCGCACACCACGCTGCGCATGCCGCGCCAGGCCACGACGACGGGGCGGCCGCGCAGGGCCGGGTCGTCGCGCTGCTCGACGGACGCGTAGAACGCGTCCATGTCGACGTGCACGATCTTGCGCGGGGTGGCGGGGTCGGCCATGCGCGCATTGTCGCGGCGCGCGGCGCAGGCGGCGCGACGGGGCGTGCGCGTGTGTGCCGCTCCACCCGTGGCCGCGGCGGCGACACCGGAGCCACTAGGCTTCCTCCCTCGCCCCCGCAGCGTCGATCCGATGCCAGTCCCGCGCCACCGTCTTCCCTTCGCACTGGCCGTCGCTCTAGCCATGCCCGCGTACGCGCAGCAGGCGGCCACGCCCGAGGCGCTCGACACGGTGCAGGTGCTCGGCACGCCGCGGCCGCTGGCGCGCTTCCCCGGCGCCGTGGACGTCATCGACGGCGCGACGCTGCGCGACGGCCAGCGCGCGGTGAACCTGTCGGAGGCGCTGCAGCGGGTGCCGGGCGTGACCGCGCTGGACCGCGGCAACTACGCGCAGGACCTGCAGGTGCAGAGCCGCGGCTTCGGCGCGCGCTCAACGTTCGGCATCCGCGGGATCAAGCTGGTGGTCGACGACATCCCGGCCTCGAGCGCCGACGGGCAGGGGCAGGCGGCGACGTTCCCGCTCGCGTCGCTGGACCGCATCGAGGTTCTGCGCGGACCGCTGGCGCTGCAGTACGGCAATGCCGCCGGAGGCGCGATCGTCGGCCGCTCCGAGCCTGACGGCGCACGCGCGGTGGCGCTGGATGCATGGACCGGCGCGGATGCGTCGAGCCGCATCGGCGCACGGGTCGATGGCGGCACCGCCGATCGCACCCTGCACCTGCGCGCGGCGGCGAGCGTGTTCGCCACCGATGGCGCGCGGGTGCACGCGGCAGCGCGGCGGTCGCAGGCCGATGCCATCGCCGCCTGGTCGCCGACGCCACGCGACACCGTGCGCGCCACCGTGAACCTGCTGCACCAGCCGTGGACCGACGATCCGCTGGGCCTGACCCGCGATGCGCTGCGTCGCGACCCGCGCGGCACCGACCCGGTCGCCCTGCAGTTCGACACCCGCAAGCGCATCACCAACCGCCAGGCGGGCCTGCGCTGGGACCGCGCGTCACGCGAGGGGCGCGTGTGGTGGGTCGGCGCGCACGGCATCGCGCGCGACGTGGGCCAGTTCCTGTCCATCCCGCCCAACGCGCAGGCGGCGCCGACCAGCGCCGGCGGCGAGATCGAGCTTGAGCGCCGCACCGCGGGCATTGAGGCAGGGCACCGCTGGCAGGGCCGCCGCGGCACGCTTGCCGTCGGCATCGAGGCGATCGAGCTGGACGAAACGCGGCGTGGCCACGAGAACTTCGTCGGCACCGCCCTCGGCGTGCGCGGGCGATTGCGGCGCGACGAACGCAACGCGGTGGCCTCGCGCGATGCCTGGGCCGTCGGCGACCTGCGCATGGGCGCATGGACGGCGCTGGCCGGGCTGCGCCGTTCGCAGCTGCGGTTCGATTCGCGCGACCGCTTCATCGCGCCCGGCAACGGCGACGACAGCGGCGGCGTGCGGTTCTCCGAAACGGCGGCGTCGGCCGGCATCGCGCGCGCGTTCGACGATGGCGAAGTGTTCGCCAGCATCGGCCGCGGGTTCGAGACGCCGACGGTGACCGAACTGGCGTTCCGCCCGGACGGCGGCGGTGGCTTCAACCGTGCGCTGGTGCCGGCGCGGTTCGTGACCGGCGAACTCGGGATGCGCTGGCGCCTAGCCGAACATGCGTTGTCCGCGGCGGTCTATCGCGTCGACGGCGAGGCGGAGATCGTGCCGGCCGAAAGCCGTGGCGGGCGCGCGAGTTTCGCGAACGCCGGCGCAACCCGGCGCGACGGGGTCGAGTTCGGCATGCGGGGGCCGCTCGCCGCGCGCTGGTCCTATGCGCTGGCCTTAAACGCGATCGATGCGCGCTTCCGCGAGCCGTTCGCGTTCCGCGTGGCCGCAGGCGGCCCGTCGGTGACGCGCACCGTCGCCGCGGGCAACCGCGTGCCAGGCATCCCGCGCGCGGATGCGTTCGCCGAACTCGCGTGGCGCGACGCCTCCGATCGCCGCGGTGCCGCGGTCGAATGGCGCGCGACCGGGCCGATCGCGGTGGACGACCGCAACAGCGACGCCGCCGCCGGCAACGCGCGCTTGGCCCTGCGCGCGCACTGGCGGGCGCCCTCCAGTGGCTGGCATGCGTTCGCGCGCATCGACAACGTGTTCGACCGCGCGCACGTGGGCTCGCTGATCGTCAACGAAGGAAACGGCCGCTTCTTCGAGCCCGGCGCCGGCCGCACCTGGACCCTCGGCATCGGCTGGACCACCCCGTAGAGGCGCGCCCGCGCGCCTTGTCCATAAGCCCATGAAGGCGCGCTGCGCGCCTGCGCGACGGCCCCCGGAGCGCGCGTCTTGCGCGTCTTCGTGATTTCAGATGCGTCCCCGACCCAAGCCCCGTTCGACGTCACGGCGCAGGCGCGCATGCGCGCCTCTACGCGATTAGCGATGCAACGCAGGTTGCCCGCGCCGCATCGCCCTCAGCGTTCGCGTCGCCGGTGCCGCAGGTCCCACGCATCGCGCGGCTGCGACGCGCGCATCGCGTCCCACCAGTCGCGCCGCGGCGCACGCCCGTCCGCGCCCGCGTGGTCGACGCCCGCCGGTTGCGACTGGCCGCCCACCATCGGCGGCGCATCGACGGACGCGCCGGCCGCGGCGATCGGCGCATCCGGCATCCCCAATGGCTGCAGGTCCGCGCCCTGCACGATGCCCATCGGCGCATAGCCCGCGTAGCCGGGGAACACCGCGCCGAGGTTCGGGTTGCCCATGCGACGGACCAGGATCTCGCTGAGCACGCGGCGGTGGTCGGTGGTGACCGGGACGTCGCCGTAGTAGGGCGACAGCGTTTCCGGATGCAGGCCCCGCCAGTCACCGTAGAAGCGCCGGCCGTTCACCGCGCCGCCGAGAACCAGCATGGGGTTGCCGTAGCCGTGGTCGGTGCCACGGTTGGCGTTCTCGCGCACGCGGCGGCCGAACTCGCTCTGCACGGTCACCGTCACCCGCGCCATGTGCCCGGTCGCGTCGAGGTCGGCATGGAACGCGGCCAGTGCCGCCGACAGCTCGGCGATCTTGTTCTGGAAGTAGTGGAAGCCGGTGCCCGCGCTGCCCTGGCCGTCGTGCGTGTCCCAGCCGCCGAGGTCGAGCGTGGCGTAACGCAGACCGAAGCCGAAGCGGATCGACTGCGCGATCGTCCACAGCTGGTCGGCGAACGTGCTGGCCGGCCACGAAGCCGGCCGCGCGCCCCAGGCCTGTGTCGCCACCACGTCGAGCGCCGCCTTCGCACGCGCGCCGCCGAGCTCCAGGCCGGTGTTGCCGCCCCACAGCCGTGCGAGCACTTCGTTGACGCCGGCGTTGATCTCGCTGCGCCCCACCCGGGTCTGCCACTGCCACGGGCCCTGGTTCAACCGGAAATCGTTCGGGCTGCCCATCGCCAGCGCACGCGTGGTGCCGCCCAGGCTCGCCAGCTGCCGGCTCGACACGCCGAGCGCGGGCATTGGTTCGCTCCCGGCGAGGCCGGGTTGCGTGTCCAGCGCACGCGCCAGCCAGCCGATGCCGGCGCCCTGCTTGCCGGGCGTGCCCAGGTCGATCATCAGCTGCGCGTCGAAATGGCTGCGGGTGACGCTGGTCAGCAGGCCGCAGCCGTGGACGATGGCGAGCCGCCCAGCGTTCCACAGGTCGCGCAGCCCGGTGGCCGACGGATGCAGGCCGAAGCCGGTATCGACGTTTCCCGCGAGCGCCAGCGGCAGCGCCGCGTACGCGCCGCCGATCGGGATGGCGAGGGTGGGCCGTGCCTCCTCGTAATGCGCGCGGTCCGCGCCGCTGGTGGGCAGCACCAGGTTGAGCATGTCGCAGCCGCCGCGCAGGAACAGCGAGACCACGGTGTCGTGCGCGTTGGCGGCGGCGTGCGCGGCATCGCCGAACAGCAGACGCGGGCCCACCGCGCCGATCGCCGCGGTGGCGCCGGCTCCCTTGAGGAACTGCCGGCGGGTGAGGCGGGGTGTGTGCATCGCGGCCTCCTCAGCGGCTCAGGAACTCGGGCGTCATCAGCAGCAGCGCCACCATCGAGCGGATGCGCTGGTGGTTGTAGTGCTGCACGAGGTTGGTCTTCCCGCGCCACGCGTCGTCATCGAGGATGACCGTGGTCGTGGGGTTGCCGTTCTGGGCCAGGAACGCGATCAGTTCGTCGCGCCGCTGCGTGGTCGGCTGGTAGCCCAGCAGCCGGTGGCACCAGTAGTCGACCAGCCGCGTCGCGGTCCAGTTCGCGGTGCCCAGCTCGCTGCGCGACAGCTCGAGGACCGGCAGCAGGCGCACGCCATTGTCGTCGGCCTCGCTCAGCCATGCCATCAGCCGCCATCCCATCGCGTACGCGTTGGCGCCCGACCACGCCTGCGCGGTGTCCGGGTAGCCGTTGGGCGCGGGCCACGCGTGCGGCTCGTGCCCGGTCATGCCGAACAGCCACATGAAGTCGTTGGAACGCGCGTGGTCCAGGCGCATCGTGAAATCGCTGCCGCCGGCTCGGAACGCGGCGACGACTGCCTCGAACGGCCGCCGGTTCTTCTGCCCCCATGCGTTGTACAGCGCGTCGGAATTGAGCACGTGGCGCAGCACGTGGACCATCTGGTCGGCGCTCTGCCAGTGCGCCCGGAACACCGCCGCGGCGCTGGCCACCAGCGCTGGCGGTGGGGCGTCGTCGATGAAGCGGCGGATGAGCTTGCCGCACACGTGCCGCGCCACCGCGGGATGGCTGGCGAGGCGGTCCAGCACGTCGCGGCCGTCCTTCATCGCCGGCTGCTCGGGGTTGAGCAGCCGGCCCAGCACGAACTTCGGGCCGGCGTCGTGCCAGGCCTGGCGGTACACGAACGTGCCGTCGTTGTCGGCCGGGTACTGCCAGTGGGCGTTCTTCATCGACCAGCCGGTGAACGCGGCCGCGGTCTCGTAGACGTCGATGTCGGTGTAGCCGGCCGGATAGCCGGCGTCGACTGCGTCGGGCGGCACTTGGAAGGGGTCCATGAAACCCAGGTAGTGCTCGGCGCCGAGCGTATGCAGTTCCAGCAGCTCGCGGGCCCAGTTCTCGTTGGGCCCGGCGCGCGTGTTCGACACGTTGTCCAGGTAGTACAGCATCGCCGGGCTGGTGGCGACGGCCTCGAGCATCGCGCGGAAGTTGCCCAGCGCATGCGCGCGGATCACGTCGCGGTCGTAGTGCACGTACACCGGGCCGGCGGAGAAATCGCCGGCGGTGACGTTGAAATGGTCGTGCCAGAAGTGCGCCATCACCTCGCGCAGCTGGCGCCTGGAATGCGTCGCCCGCACGAACGCCGCGCGCTGCGTCTCGAACGCCGGCCGCATGCGCACGTTGTAGGCAGGGTCCGGCACCACGTGCTCGGCCCACAGCTGGGTCAGCGACTTGCCGAGCGTGGTGTAACCGTGCGCGGACAGGCGCTGCTCGAGCGCGCCGTCGTCGATGGCGCGCCAGTCGAGCTGCCAGTCCACCCAGTTGGCCAGCCGTTGCGCATCGGTGCCGCCCAGCGCGTTGAACTGCCCGATCGACTGCGCCGTCGCACCGAAGCTCATGTTGTTGAGTGCGCGCACCGCGAACGGCGCGCGGGGCAGGGTCAGCAGGTTGGCGAAGCTCAGGTTCGCGGCGCCTTCCGGCGCCTGCCTGACGGTTACGGCCGGCTGGAACGGCTGGGCCGCGATGGAGCGGCCGTCGCCATAGCGCGTGGCGATCACGCGTCGCGCGGAGGCAGCCGCCTTGCGGCGTGCTCGCAGGGCTCGGATCATCGACATGGTTCCGGTTGGCGAATCCCCCGCACGGACTTTACGCCCGGGAATGCGACGCGTTGACGCCAGGTGAAGCCATCGGTGCACGCATCCGTGCCTTCCGTGCCCGAACCGTGGCACCGGTCACGCTTCGCGCCGCGCGCACTGGCGTTGCGGCCGTCACGACGCCTTTGGCAGGCTGGTGCCTCCCCGACACGGCGCGCCCCGATGCAACGGCACTTCTCGATGCTGCGCGACTTCCACCTGGCCGACTGGTTCACGCTGGCCAACGCGTTCTGCGGCACCGGCGCGGTGTTCGCGGCGATGCGCTTCCTGCAGGACGGCAACGTGCGCGACCTGCTCATCGGCATGGCGCTGATCCCGCTGGCGTTCGTCTTCGATGCCCTCGACGGCAACGTCGCGCGCTGGCGCAAGTCGGCGTCCACGCTGGGCCGCGAGCTCGATTCGCTGGCCGACGTCATCTCCTTCGGCGTCGCCCCCGCCGCGCTGGCCTACGCGTGCGGCATGCAGGGCGGATGGGACTGGGTGGTACTCAGCTACTTCGTGGTCTGCGGCGTGAGCCGCCTGGCGCGCTACAACGTGACCGCCGAGCAGCTCTCGGGGACCGAGGGCAAGGTCAGGTACTTCGAGGGCACGCCGATCCCGACCAGCCTGGTGCTCGTCATCGTGCTGGCCATCGCGGCGTGGACGGGCGCGATCGGCGCGGACCTGTGGTTCGGCGTGGTGCAGCTCGGGCCGTGGCAGTTCCATCCGCTGGTGCTGATGTTCGCGCTGTCTGGCTCGCTGATGATCAGCAAGACCCTGCGCATCCCCAAGCCGTGAGCGGCGCGGGCCGCACGGCGCCGCAACATCGCGTTGCTACCATCCGCGCTCTCCGGTTCCAGAGGTCGCGCGCATGAGCTCCACACGTCCCGGCGCCTCGGGCGCCTCCCCGGACGCGCCGTGGGATGCCTTCGCGCGTCAGGCGTATTCGCAATGGTCCGACTGGGCGCGCGCAGCCACGCCGCCGCAGCAACAGGGAATTCCGTCTGCGGGTGATGCACTCGCGTGGTGGACGCGACTGGCGCAGGCCGGCCAGCCGGCACCGCAGGCGCACGACATGCTCGGCCGCTTCGACGCCCAGGCGCGCGACTGGATGGCGCAGATGCAACGGGTGGCCGCGCAGTTCACAGGCGCCAACGCAACCCCCGCGGCGATCGCGCAGGCATGGCGGCAGGCCGCGGGCCACGCGTTCGATCCGCTCGGGTCTGCGATGCCAGGCCTCGACCCGCAGGCATGGATGCGCGCGCTGGCGACGTGGATGCCCGGTGGCGCGGCCGGGCGCGATGCACTGTCGATGCCGGCGTTCGGCTTCGCCCGCGAGCACCAGGAGCGCTGGCAGTCGCTGCTGCGCGCGCAGGTGCAATCGCAGGCCGAGAGCGCCGACTACATCGCGCTGATGGGCCGCGCGTGGCAGGACGGCTTCGCCCGCTTCGAGTCCAAGCTCGCCGAACGCGCGCGCGACGACAAGCCGCTGGATACCGCGCGTGGCCTGTTCGACGTGTGGATCGACGCCGCCGAGGAGGCCTATGCGGAGATCGCGCTGTCGCCCGCGTTCCGCGCGGCCTACGGCCGCCACGTCAACGGGCTGATGCGCCTGAAGGCCGCGGTGGACGGTGAGGCCGAACGCGCGGCCGCCGCGCTCAACATGCCCACGCGCACCGAGGTCGACAGCGCGCATCGCAAGATCCTGGCGCTGGAACGCGAGGTGCGGAAACTGCGTGACGCATTGGCGGCGCCGGCACCCGTGCAGTCCGGACCGATGAAGAAACCGCCGTCGCCATCGACGAACAACGATGCATCGGCGCCGGCCACCACCCAGAAGCGCGCGAAACCGCGCACGCCGCCCGTCGCCGAGGCCCCGGGCACGCCGCCCGCGTCGCTGTCCACCCGCAACCGCAAGGGCGCCCGCTGATGGACACCACGTCCCCGCTCGCATTCACCGCGCAGTCGCTCGGCGACGAGGCCACGCGCACGCAGGGCAAGCTGGCGGCCGCGTTCGAGACGCTGCGCAATGTCGAGGACGTGGAGATCGGCGCCACGCCGAAGCAGGAGGTCTGGCGCGACGGCAAGGTGGTGCTGTACCGCTTCGTCGGCGAGAAGGCGCCCACCGCGAAGGTGCCGCTGCTGGTCGTGTACGCGCTGGTCAACCGCCCCTACATGGTCGACCTGCAGTCGGACAAGTCGCTGGTGCGCGGTTTGCTCGCGCGCGGCGAAGACGTCTACGTGCTCGACTGGGGCTACCCGGACCGCTCCGACAGCTTCCTGGAACTGAGCGACTACATCGAACGCTGGATCGGCGGCGCGATCGACCACCTGCGCGGCGCGCATGGGCTGGACGCGATCAACGTGCTCGGCATCTGCCAGGGCGGCGCGTTCTCGCTGTGCTATGCCGCGCTCGAGCCGGCCAAGGTGCGCAACCTCATCACGATGGTCACGCCGGTGGACTTCCACACCGCCGACAACATGCTGGCCAACTGGACGCGCGGGCTGGACGTCGACGCGATGGTCGACACCCTCGGCAACGTGCCGGCCGACGTCATGAACTGGTCGTACCTCACGCTCAAGCCGTGGCGGCTGTTCGTGCAGAAGTACGTCGGCCTGGTGGACATCCTCGACGACAAGGCGGCGGTCGAGGACTTCCTGCGCATGGAGAAGTGGATCTTCGACTCGCCCGACCTCATCGGCGAGGCGTTCCGCCAGTTCGTCAAGCAGTTCTACCAGGACAACGGCTTCGTCAACGGCGGCGTGCGCATTGGCGAGCGCGCTGTGCACCTGGCGGAGGTGACGATGCCGGTGCTCAACATCTTCGCCGAGCAGGATCACCTGGTCCCGCCGGCGTCGTCGAAGGCGCTCAAGGACCTGGTGGGCACCGACGACTACAGCGAAGTGAGCTTCCGCGGCGGCCACATCGGCATCTACGTCTCCAGCCGCGCCCAGGTGATGCTGCCGCAGGCGATCCACGACTGGCTGGCGCAGCGGGCGTGATCAACATTGAGCGACCCCCGCACGTAGGCTGGGTTGGCTCCATCAACCCAGCATCGAGTGGTGAGTCGAACCGCTGGGTTGATGAGGCCAACCCAGCCTACGCAACTGTCGCAGCGCGCGTGAACTACATGGAGCGATCCACGCACGTAGGCTGGGCTGGCTCCATCAACCCAGCATCGAGTGGTGCGTCTAACCGCTGGGTTGATGAGGCCAGCCCAGCCTACGCAGCTAAGGAAGCGTACCCAGCCTACGCAGCTGGCGGAGCAGACCGGGCGGGAGCGATGCGCTGGCTGCACGCAACAAAGTCGCTGGGCCCCTGCGTTCGCAGGGGCGACGTACGAAGGTACGCACCTGCCTTGCTCGTCGCCCCTGCGAACGCAGGGGACCAGCGCCTTCGCTTCGCGCGCGGCGCACGGCTCGTCACCGCATTCGCGCTCGCGATGCTCGCCGCGACCGCCGCCAACGCAGCACCCCCCACCACCGTCCAGCGCGAAACCGACGCCCTCATCGCAGCACTCGGCACTTCCGGCTGCCGCTTCGAGCGCAACGGCCGCTGGCACGACGCCGCCGCGGCGCAGGCGCACCTGCGCAAGAAGGAGGCCTGGCTCAGGGAACGGGGCCTGGTGCCGACCACCGAAGCCTTCGTCGAACGCGCCGCAACCTCCAGCAGCGTCAGCGGCAAGCCGTACCGCATGCAATGCGGCGCGGCGGCGCCGGTCGCCTCGGCCACCTGGCTGCGCGCACGCTTGGCGACTCTGCGGCGTGGGATGCCGACATCACGATGAAGCGCGACACTATCGGCCTCGCAATCGGAGGAGTCAGGCGATGAGCAGCCAGATGGGCCTGCGTCGTCCGCGCAGCAACCGCATGGTCGCCGGCGTCATGGCGGGCATCGCGCAGCGCTACGGCTGGAGCCCGACCGTCGTGCGCGTGCTGTTCGTGCTGGCGTCGATTCTCTCGGCCGCCTTCCCCGGGATCATCGTGTACCTGGTGATGTGGCTGTTGATCCCCAGCGAGTGACGCGGACCTCGGCATGACCCCATGGCCGTGGCCGCTGCGCGTGCTCGGCATCGCGTGGGCGATGCCGGTCAGCCTGGCCGGCGTTCTGGCGGGACTGGCCGGCATGCCGTTCGGTGCGCGCGCCACGTGGAGGCCCGGCGATACCGCGCTGGTCTTCCAGCGCTGGCCGTGGGGCCCGGGCGGGGCGATCACGCTGGGCAACGTGATCCTGCACACCGGCGACAGCCTCGACAGCCTGTGCACCACCTACGCGCACCGCGCGAACCTGTGCGTGGACCCGCCGATCCGCCTGTCCGACCACGAACGCGCGCACGTGCTGCAGTACATGGCCCTGGGGCCGCTGTTCCTGCCGCTGTACCTCGCCTGTGGCGGCATCAGCGTCCGCAACCGCTTCGAGCGCGCCGCCGACCGCTACGCGATGACCGGACGCGGCTGGTGGCCGTTCGGCCCCGTCTGACCGCGCGACAGCGCCGCGCGCTTCATCCGCCGCGGCGGACGGCACACGTGCCAATGCCGCACTTCATAGAGGCACGCCTGCGCGCCTGCCCCTACGCAACGCAACCAACGAGACGCATGCGACGAGTGCCACTAATGCCACGTGTGCAGCCACACGCGCATCCCTTCCCACGACGCCTGCACCTGCCGAGGCGCGCAGGCGCGCCCCTACGGTAGACTGCGCGCCCGCTGCCGGAGTGGCGGAATCGGTAGACGCAGCGGACTCAAAATCCGCCGCCTTTAAAAGCGTGTGGGTTCGAGTCCCACCTCCGGCACCAGGTGCGGCAGCGATGCGCTCGACGCGACGGGCGATGCCCCATCATCGGCCCATGGCCGCAACCCCCGAAGACCTGACGACCCCACCGGGCGGACGGGCTGCCGCATCCGCACGCGCGGGCACGACCGCCAGGGACGCGCAGGACGCGCCCGCGCTCCGCGCGATCCTGTTCACCGCCCACGCGGCCGACCGCACGCTCGACATCGAAGCCGTGGACGTGTCGTCGCTGCAGGCCGACCAGCTGCTCTGGGTGGATGCGCGCGCGCCCACGCAGCCATCGTTGGCGGACGTGCTGGCGCGGCTCGGCCTTCCGGTCGAGCTCGCCGACGAACTGGCCGGCACCGGCGGCACGCCGCTGCTGCGCAACCACGGCGACTGGTTCGTCGCGCATGCGGTGGCGGCGCACCATGCGGGCGGGCTGGTGTTCGAAGGCCGGCCGCTCTGGGTCGTCGGTGGCCGCAACGTGGTGCTCAGCGTGCACGCCACCGCGATCGGCGTGGTGGATGCCCTGGTGGAGCGCGAGCGCGGCGATACGGCGCTGGGCGTGCTGTCCGCCGAGAGTTTCGTGGCCGCGCTGCTGGACTGGCACCTGTCGAGCTACTTCGACGCGGTGTCCGACTTCGAGGCTTCGGTCGAGCGGCTGGAGACGCGCATCCTCGAGGACCGCTCGCACAGCTGCCTGCCGGAGCTGCAGCAGTTGCGTCGCGGTGCGTCGCGGCTGCGGCGGATGCTGGCCCCGCACCGGCGGTTGTTCGCGGGCCTGGCGCGCCCGGACTTCCGGCCGGGCCAGCACGACGATTCCGGCAGGCACTTCCACGCGCTGGACGTGCACTTCGAGCGCGCGATGGACATGGTCGAAAACGCGCGCGAGCTCGTGATCGGCAGCTTCGAGCTGTTCACCAGCCGCACTGCGCAGCGCACGAACGACACCATGCGCCGGCTCACCTTCGTCACCGTGATGCTCGGCGTGCTGGGCGTGAGCGCCGGCGTGCTCGGCATGAACTTCGACGCGGGCCTGTTCGACACCGGCGAGCAGGGCTTTCTCATCGCGGTCGGCGCGATGGCCGCCTTCGTGCTGGGCGCCGTGGCGCTGGGCCGCTGGCGCGACTGGTTCTAGGCGGCAGGGTCCACGGGCAGCGCGCGATCGACGCGCTCGAACCATTCGCCGCCGTGCGGCACGAACATCGAGCAACAGCCCATCGGCGCCTGGTAGATGTGCAGCGACACGGCGACCTGCTCGCCGCTGGCGTTGCGGATGGTGTGGTACTCGTGCGGCGGGATCAGGCTGCCGGCGCTTCCGGGCCCGGCATGCATGCCCCCGGCGGCGCGGAAGCGGAAGCGTTCCCCCGCCCGCTCGAGCAGCTCGTACTGGGTGATCTCCAGCTCGCCGTCCCACACGCCCTCCACGCACCACAGGCCGCTGTGGTCATGCACGGGCGTGCCCTGGCCGGGGCCCCAGGTCATCACCACCACGCTGTAACCGTGCTCGGCGCTGCGGTAGATCTCGCGGCGCGCGTAGTGGTCGTCGATCGGCGCGTACACGCAGTCGGGCAGGCGCACCGCCGGATCGCGGATCAGCGTGCACAACGCGCGGCGCAGCGCCTGGGTGACGGCATGACCATCTCCGGTGGCCACCGCGGCGTCGACCAGCCCCACGAACGTGTCGCGGCCGGTGAACTCGATGTCGGGCGGTGCGTCATGCATGGCGGCGATTCTAGCGCCGGTGTACAAGTGCCCGCTCATTGCCGCGGTCGCGGGGGTTGCCGATCGCCGTCGCCCCCGCGAACGCAGGGGACCAGCGACTTGCGCGCCGCCACCCGTGCAGACAAGGCACTGGGTCCCTGCGTTCGCAGGGACGACGGCAATCCAGCGCATAGGATGGTCCTTGGCCCACCGGCACCCGACCGATTTCGCGATCGACACCGATACGGACGGTGGGCCAAGGCCCACCCTATGGCATGTCGAGGAAGCCGCGCACCGCGGGGTCGAAGCGGGCGATGTCGACCAGGAACGCGTCGTGGCCCTGGGGCGACTCGAGCGCGGCGAAGGTGGTGTCGACGCCGGCCGCCGCCAGCCCTTCGGCGATCTGCCGCTGCTGCTGCAGCGGGAACAGGATGTCGGTGTGCACGCCGATGGCGAGCGCGCGCTCCAGGCCGGTGATGCGGGCCAGCCCCGCGTCCACGTCCGCCGCGCCGGTGGTGTCGCCGAGGTCGAACCAGTCCATCGACCGGCTCAGGTACAGGTAGCTGTTGGGATCGAAGCGCCGCACGAAGCGCCGCGCATGGCCTTCCAGGTAGCTCTCGACCTCGAACTCCAGGCCGAACGGATCGTCGCCGGCGCGGCGGTCGGACTCAAGCCGCACGCGCCCGAAGCGCCCATCCCATTCCAGCGCCGAGCGGTAGGTGATGACCCCGAGCTTGCGGGCCATCCGCATCCCCGCCTCCGGGTACGCGCTCGCCGCGTCGCCCGCGTCGTCGTAGTCGCCGGCGTTCCACTTCGGATCGAGCCGGATCGCCTCGCGCTGCAGCGAACGGATCGCAATCGAGAACGGTAGCGCGCGCGCCGCGCCCGAGATGTTGACGTGCGTGCGGCTGATGCCCGGATGCCGCGCCAGCAGCGCGAGCGCGACCATGCCGCCCATCGAGTTGCCGACCACGCAGGCGAGCCGGGCGATGCCGAGCGCGCGGACCACGTGCGCGGCCGCGTCCGCGCAGTCCTCGATCGAAAGCTCCGGGAACGCGAGCCGGTAGGTCGCGCCAGTGGCCGGGTCGCGCGAGGCCGGGCCGGTCGATCCCTTGCAGCTGCCGAGCGCGTTGACGCAGATGACGAACCATCGATCGGTGTCGATGGCCCGCCCGGAGCCGACCATCGCGTCCCACCACCCAGGCTCGGGGTTGCCCGCGTTGGCCGCGGCGTGGGCGTCGGGGGACAGGCCGGTGAGGATGAGCACGGCGTTGCCGCGGTCCGCGTCGAGTTCGCCCCACGTTTCGTAGGCCATGCGCGCGCCGTGCAGCACGCCGCCGCGGCGCATCGGGAACGGATCGGGCAGGGCGACCCAGCGGGTGCCGGGCGGGATGAACTCGGTCATGCGTGGAGGCGCTGCGTCGTCGGGGACAGGCGATTGTCGCCGAGTGGCTTGCATCGCCGCGCGCACGCGGACCAACGCATGCCTCAGCGCGGCGCCGTGATGCGCAGGCGCACCGGTGCGCGCGACGCGCCCACGCGCACCGTGTTGCTGGCAAGGTCGCCCGGGGCCGCGTTGGCGATGCCGCTGCGCGACAGGCGCGCCAGCACCTCGACCTCGCCCGCCTGCGAGAGCGTGCGCGTGGGCATCGGGCTGTCGGCGTCGTCGAGCACGACCGTGGCCGGCAGCGCCGCGGGATCGAGCGTTTCGACGGCCACCGGCATCGCCGGGCCGCCGGGCATGCGGGCGATGACGAACACGCGTGCGCCCGGTGGCAGCCCGCCGCGCAGGGAGGCATCGAGCGTGACCGTCACGCGCAGGCCGCTCTCCGCGGCACCCGGCGCGCGCGTGGCGGCGGGTAGCGGCGCCATGCCCGCGGCCTTGCGCGCGGCGTCCAGCTGCGGGCGCAACGCGGCCGCGGTGGATGCATCGACCTGGTCGAGCAGCGGCGTCCAGGCCGCGACCGCGCCGGCGTCGTCGCCGACCTGCCGCCTCGCGATGCCGAGGAACCAGCGCGCGCGCTGCTGGGTGGGATCGCGGCGCAGTGCGCTCTCGAGCCAGGCGGTCGCCTGCGGATCGAAGCGGCGGTCGGTGCGCGCGAGCGCGCGGGATTCCGCGGCGTCGACCAGCAGGCCCGGATCGTCCGGGGCCAGCGCCACCGCGCGCGAGAACGCATCACGCGCGCGTTCGCGCTGGCCCTGCGATGCAAGGCTGCGACCGAGCAGGCGCCAGCCTTCCGCGTCGGGCCGCGTGGCCAACTGCGCCTCGAGCTGGGAGATCGCCGCGGCCAACGGGTCGGGCGGCGCGCGGCGCGCCGGATCGAGCGCGGCCGGCGTGCCCACCGCGAAGTACAGCGCCATCGTGGCGAGCGAGAGCGCCACCACCATCGCCCATCCGCCGGCGCGGTGCGCGCGCCAGAGCGGGCGCAGCGCCCACGCGAAGACGGCGACGGTGCCGGCGGCGGCCAGCGCCACGAACGTCGTGTTCACCATTCCTGGCCCTCCTCGCCGGGCGGCACCGCGCGCGCGCGACGGCGCACGACGACGCCGACCGCGACCGCGCCGATCCCCAGCGCCAGCAACGGGCCGAACCACAGCAGCCACGTGTGCGCCGAAAGCGCCGGCCGGTACAGCACGAACTCGCCGTACCGGTCGACCAGGAACTCGCGGATCTCCCCGTCGCTGCGGCCTTCGCGCATCAGGTCCAGCACCTCGCGGCGCAGGTCGACGGCGATCTGCGCGTTGGAATCGGCCAGCGACTGGTTCTGGCACATCACGCAGCGCAGTTCCTCCACGAGGTCTTGGAAGCGGCGTTCTTCGGCGCGCGATTCGAAGGCCAGCGGCGCCGGCTCGCGCGACGCCTGTGCCGTCGCGGGCGCGGCGACGGTCGCGATGACGCAGGCGACCAGCAGCGCGACGTGCAACGCAATGGACCGGCCCATCACGACGCCACCGCCATCGGCTGCGCCTCGACCTCTGCGAGCACCGGCAGCAGTTCGCGCTCGATGACCACGTCGGTCAGTGGCCCGACGTGCTTCCAGCGCACCCGCCCCATGCGGTCGACGAGGAAGGTTTCGGGCGCGCCGTAGATTCCGAAGTCGATCGCGACCTTGCCTTCGACATCCGCGAGCACCAGCCAGTACGGGTTGCCGAACTGCTCGAGCCAGCGCAATGCGTCCGCGCGCTCGTCCTTCCAGTTGTAGCCGACCACGCGCACGCGCTTGGTCTCGGCGAAGCGGGTGAGCACCGGATGCTCGTCGCGGCACGCCGGGCACCAGCTGCCCCACACGTTGAGCAGGTACGGCTCGCCGCGCAGGTCACGGTCGCTGACGATGCGTTCCGGGTGGTGGAGCGAGGGCAGGGCGAACGCGGGTGCCGGCTTGCCGAGCAGCGGCGATGGCAGCGCGTCGCGGCCGGGGTCGCGCGAGAGCCACACGCCGGCCGCGAGCAGCGCGGCGATCGCCAGGAACGCGATCAGCGGCAGCCAGCGCGACCGGCTCATGCGTTCGCTCCAGCCGGCACGGCGGCGGCACCCCTGCGCGCGCGGAAGCGGCGGTCGAACACGGTGACCAGCGCGCCCAGCGCCATCAGCAGCGCACCGGCCCAGATCCAGCGCACGAACGGCTTGACGTGCGCGCGTACCGCCCATGCACCCGATGCACCCAGCGGCTCGCCGAGCGCGACGTAGAGGTCACGCGCGACGCCGCTGTCGATGCCGGCCTCGGTCATCACCTGGCCGCCGCTGGCGTACGCGCGCTTCTCCGGATGCAGGACCGCCACCGGCGCGTCATCGCGCAGCACGGTCACGGTGCCGATGTCGGCGACGTAGTTGGGCCCGACGTGCCGGCGCACGCCGTCGAAGCGGAACGCGTGGCGCGCAAGTTCGACCGACTGCCCGGGCCGCAGCGCCACCTCGCGCTGCACGTGCAGGCCTTCGACCAGCAGCGCACCGACCAGGAACACCGCGATGCCGACGTGCGCCAGCGCCATGCCCAGCATCTCGGCGGTCATGCGCGTGCCCGGCGTGCCGCGCACGCGCGTGGCGATGAAGCGCAGCGTCCCGAGCGCGATCCACACCGCGCCGGCGACGCCGGCGGCGACCTTCCACGGCCCCTGCGGGGCCAGGAAGAACGCCGCGATACCGGCACCCAGCGCCACGCCGAGCCACGGCAGCAGCATCGCCCCCGGCCGCGCCGGTTCCTCCCGCTGCCAGCGCGTCAGCGGGCCGAACGGCACCAGCAGCACCAGCGGTGCCATCAGCACGATGAACATCAGCGCGAAGTACGGCGGGCCCACCGAAATCTTGCCGAGGTCCAGCGCATCGGCCAGCAGCGGGTAGAGCGTGCCCAGCAGCACCATCGCGCAGGCGGTCACCAGCAGCAGGTTGTTGACCAGCAGCAGCGTTTCGCGCGAGGCGGGGGCGAAGGGCTTGGCCTGGGTGTCATCCGGCACGCGCAGCGCGTAGAGCAGCAGCGAGCCGCCCACCACCAGCCCGAGGAAGACCAGGATGAACAGACCGCGGGACGGATCGGCCGCGAACGAATGCACGCTGGTCAGCACCCCCGAGCGCACCAGGAACGCGCCCAGCAGCGACAGCGAGAACGTCGCGATCGCCAGCAGCACGGTCCAGCCGCGGAAGCTCCCGCGCTTCTCGGTCACCGCCTGCGAATGCAGCAGCGCGGCGCCTGCGAGCCACGGCATGAAGCTGGCGTTCTCGACCGGGTCCCAGAACCACCAGCCGCCCCAGCCGAGCTCGTAGTACGCCCACCAGCTGCCCAGCGCGATGCCCAGCGTCAGCGACGCCCACGCGATGTTGGTCCACGGCCGCGTCCAGCCGGCATAGCGCTGCAGGCGCGCGGGGTCCTTGTCGAGCAGCAGGGCGATCGCGAACGCGAACGGCACCGCGAAGCCGACGTAGCCGACGTAGAGCATCGGCGGATGGATGATCAGCCCCGGGTCCTGCAGCAGCGGGTTGAGGTCGCGGCCTTCCAGCGCGGCCGGCAGCAGGCGCTCGAACGGGTTGCTGGTGAACAGCATGAAGGCGAGGAAGCCCAGGCTCACCAGCCCCATGGTGCCGAGCACGCGCGCCACCACAGGCGTCGGCAGCGAGCGCGAGAACCGCGCCACCGCCGCCGTCCACAGCGCCAGCACCAGGGCCCACAGCAGCAGCGAGCCCTCGTGCGCGCCCCACACGGCCGAGTAGCGGTAGGCCACCGGCAGCAGCGAGTTGCTGTTGGTCGCCACGTACTTCAGCGAGAAGTCCTGCACCACGAACGCGTGCGTGAGCAGCGCGAAGGCGACCGCGACGGTAAGCAGCTGCGCGTACGCCGCGGGGCGGGCGATGGCCATCCACGCATCGATGCCGCGCTGCGCGCCAGCCAGCGGCAGCAGCGACTGCACCACCGCCACCAGCAGCGCCGCCAGCAGGGCGACCTGGCCGAGTTCAGGGAGCACGGGTCAGGCGGCCCCGCAGCCGGAATGCAGCGGGCGCTTGCGCGCGGCGGCCATCTTGTCGGCGACGTCCTTGGGCATGTAGGTCTCGTCGTGCTTGGCGAGGATCTCCTCGGCCACGAACGTGTCGCCCTGCATGCGTCCCGTGGCGACCACGCTCTGCCCCTCGCGGAAGAGGTCGGGCAGGATCCCGGAGTAGCGCACGGGCACGAAGTCGGCGCGGTCGGTCACGCGGAAGCTCGACTCCAGCGAGCCGTCGGCGCGCTTGAAGGTGTTTTCGCAGACCACGCCGCCGAGGCGGAAGCGCGCGCCCGCGGCTTCCCCCGCGCGGATCTCCGACGGCGTGTAGAGGTAGGCGACGTTGCGCTGCAGGGCCATGGCGACGAGCGTCATCGCGATGCCTGCGGCGGCGATGGCGGCCAGCACCCACATCAGGCGGCGGCGGCGGATCGGATTCATCGGGTGAGTTCTCCTTGTGGCGCACGCGGCGCGGGCGCCTGCGCGCGGGCGACGGCACGTCGTGCATCGCGCAGCGCGCGGGCAATCCGCAGCCGCGGCGCCAGCCAGCCCCAGCCAAGCACGACCGCGAACACGGCGTAGCTGGCCAGCACGTAGCCGGCGTACTGGCCGCTCATCGCGTGCCTCCGGCCAGTTGCGCGACCCATGCCTTGCCGGATTCCCGGGCCAGGTTGTCGGCGCGCGCGCGGCTGAGCAGTTCGCCGGCGAACCAGAACTTGGTGCCGATCACCATCCACACCAGCGGCGCGAACATCGAGGGATCCAGCGACGACTCGCCGAACACGCGGATCGTCTGGCCCTGGTGCAGCGAGTTCCACCACACCACCGAGTAGCGGATCACCGGCAGCAGCACAACGCCGACGATGGCCAGCAGGCCGGCGGCGCGCGCGGCCACGCGGCGGTCGTCGATGGCCTGGTACAGGCCGATCACGCCGAAATACAGGAACAGCAGGATCAGCTCGGTGGTCAGCCGCGGGTCCCAGTCCCACCACGTGCCCCACATCGGCTTGCCCCAGATCGACCCGGTCGCCAGGGTGATGACGGTGAAGCCGGCGCCGATGGGCGCGCAGGCCATCGCCAGGATCTCGCACAGCTTGATCCGCCAGACCTGCGCGATGGCCGCATAGAACGCCATCAGCGCGAACACGAACAGGCTCATCCACGCAGCCGGCACGTGCACGTAGAGGATGCGCACGGTGTCGCCCTGTTGGTAGTCAGGTGGCACGCCGAAGGCCAGCCACGTGCCCACGGCCAGCAGCACCAGTCCGATCCCATAGCCCCACGGCGCCCAGCGCGCGGCGAAGCGGTCGAAAACGGGGGGCGAGCCGAGCGCGTGGAACCAGCGGACGAGTGACTTGGGCAGGAGCGTCATGCGTGCGGGCCGGTCGCGGCGCGGGACCGCGGCCGAGGGTGCGAATTTGCGTGGCTGGCGCGCGACAGGGTCGGTGCACCAGTGCGTGGCGTCAGTGCAGGGCGATGCGCAGGGCCGCGGCGGCAGCCAGCGGCGCCAGCACGATCGCGACGACCAGCCCGGCGCCCAGGAGCAGCAGCGCGCCGGTGGGATCCAACCCGTCGGCCGCCTGCGCCACGCTGCCCGCGCCGAACACCAGCACCGGCACGTACAACGGCAACGCCAGCAGGCCGGCAAGTATACCGGAGCGCTTCATGCCTACGGTCAGCGCGGCCACCACCGAGCCGAGCAGGCTGAGCAGTGGCGTGCCGAGTACTAGCGACGCGACCAGCACCCCCAGCTGCGCGCGCGGCAGGTGCAGCAGCTCGGCCAGCACCGGCAGCGCCAGCAGCAGCGGGCCCGTCGTCGCCAGCCAGTGCACGGCGGTGCGCACCAGCACCAGCCAGGCCAGTGGCACCGGCGCCAGCAGCCACTGCTCGAGCGAGCCGTCCTCGGCATCGCCGCGGAACAACCCGTCCAGCGCGAGCAGGCCAGCGAGCAGCACGGCCAGCCACAGGACGGCCGCCGCGTTGCGGGCAAGCTGCGCGTCGCCGCCGCCCACCGCCAGCGCGAACAGCACCACCACCAGCAGCGCGAACAGCACCGGTTGCAGCGCATCACCCCGCCGGCGCCAAAGCAGGCGCAGGTCGCGACGGATCAGCGCGGCGGCGGTGGAGGTAAGGGTGGGGGTCATGGATGCCGGCGGGCGTCGCGGGTGTGCCGCTTTCGTTCAAGAACGTCGAAAGCATGCGGCCGAGCTGCGGGCACACCCACCTCGTCGCCCCTGCGAACGCAGGGGCCCAGTGCTTTTGCTGTTCCGGTTGATAGCGCGCGAGTCGCTGGGCCCCTGCGTTCGCAGGGGCGGCGAGCTTCAAGGGGACCCAGTGCTTCCGCCGGTGCTTCCGGCAGCGCAACAGGCGCTGGGCCCCTGCCTTCGCAGGGGCGACGAGCTTTGAGACATCGGCCAGTCGAGCGGCGCGCCGTGCTCACAACTGCAACACCCTGGTCCGCACCGCCGGCGCCGCATACGCCCCGTGCGTGGTCACGATCGCAGCGCCGCCATCGCGCAGGTGCGCCTGCACCATGCGGTTGACCAGGGTGATGCCCTCCAGGTCCAGGTTGGCGTAGGGCTCGTCGAGCAGCCACAGCGCCGCGGGCGAGAGCCACAGGCGGGCCAGCGACAGGCGCTTGCGCTGGCCGGCGGACATCGTGCGCGCCAAGGCGTCGCGCAGGCCGGCGAGCCCGACCGTCGCCAGGCTGCTGTCGACGTCCTGGCTCGCGCGCGCGCCGTGCAGGCCGGCATACGCGGCGAGGTTGTCGGCCGCGGTGAGGTCGCCCTTCAGCCCGGGCAGGTGGCCGAGGTAGGCGACGTTGCGCGCGCGGTGCAACGCGTCGACCGGGCGGCCGTCGATGGCCACCGCGCCGGCGTCCGCGCGCAGCAGGCCGGCCAGCACGCGCAGCAGGGTGGTCTTGCCGGCGCCGTTGTCGCCCTGCACCAGCAGCGCCTCGCCACGCTCCACGTGCAGGTCGAGCGGGCCGAACACCGGCACGTCGTCGCGCGAGAAGGCGAGGCCCCGGGCCTGCAGCAGGGGATGGGTGGTCGGGGGCAAGGGCGGCGCGGGCTTGAGGCCGCGTGCGCGGCGTGGGGCGACAGGTGCGACAGATGAGGCCCGTGGGCCGCGGTCATTCTATCCAGTCGACGAAGGGCAGCCGCACACACGCGCCGCGCCAGCGCAGCATGCGCAGCCGCACCGGTTCGCCGCGCGTCCAGTGCAGCACGCCGGCCTGTTGGAACTCGCGGCCGAGCGCATCGACCCGGTCGGCGTCTACCTCCTGCAGCAGCCAGCCGGCCTCGCGGTGCGCGCCCTCGGCATCGGCCGACCACATGCGCACGTGCTCGATGCCCAGCGCGGTCAGCCGTCCGGCAAGGTGGTCGTCGGCCTGCATGTTCCCGGGTATCTCGCGTGGCTCTGCATCCGGGTTCCACGCGGTGACATAGCCGAACGACGCCGCAGCGAGCGCCTGCTCCAGCGCCGGGCACGGCTGACCGATACGCACCTCGTGGCGTTCGGTGCCGATGTCGATATGGAAGTGCGCATCGGCGAACGCACGCGCCAGCGTCGCGCCGTCGCCCACCTCGTGCTCGGCCGGGGTGTGGTTTGTCATCGGCTCCACCCGCCTGCTGCGTAAACTCCGCGCCACTTTCGCAAGGCCCGCATGATGACGCCGCACACCAAGCTGCCGAAGGTCGGCACGACCATCTTCACCGTCATGTCGCAGCTCGCCGTCGAGCACGGCGCGGTCAACCTGGGGCAGGGGTTTCCCGACTTCGACGTTCCCGCGCGCCTGGTCGATGCCTTGCACCGCGCCATGCGCGAGGGCCGCAACCAGTACGCCTCGATGACCGGCGTGCCGGCGCTGCGGCAGGCCATCGCGGCCAAGACCGAGCGCTGCTACGGCCACCGGCCCGATGCCGATGCCGAGGTGACCGTGGTCTCCGGCGCCAGCGAGGCGATTTTCGACGCGGTGCATGCGGTGGTGCGCGCCGGGGACGAGGTGATCGTGCTGGACCCGTGCTACGACTGCTACGAACCGGCCATCGATCTGGCCGGCGCGAAGGCGGTGCACGTCGCGCTGGACCCGGCCACCTTCGCCCCCGACTGGCCGGCGATCCGCGCCGAGGTGACGCGGCGCACGCGGATGATCATCACCAACTCGCCGCACAACCCCTCCGGCGCGATGTGGACGGCCGGCGACATGGCGCAGCTCATCGAACTCGTGCGCACGCACGACCTGTGGCTGATTTCCGACGAGGTGTACGAGCACATCGTGTTCGACGGCCGCCGGCACGAATCCGCGCTGCGCTACCCGGAACTGCGCGAGCGCGCGTTCGTGGTGTCGAGCTTCGGCAAGACCTACCACTGCACCGGCTGGAAGATCGGCTACTGCATCGCGCCGGCGGCGCTCTCCGCCGAGTTCCGCAAGGTGCACCAGTACAACACCTTCTGCACGTTCACCCCGGCGCAGTTCGCGTTCGCGGAGATGATCGAGGCCGAGCCCGAACACTACGAGCAGCTCGGCGCGTTCTACGAGGCCAAGCGCGACCGCTTCCGCGAGCAGTTGCTCACGACGAAGCTCGTGCCGCTGCCTGTGCCGGGTGGCTACTTCCAGCTCGTCGACTATTCGGCCGTCAGCGACCTCGACGATGCCGCGTTCTGTCGCTGGCTGACGGTGGAGAAGGGCGTCGCCGCGATCCCGCTGTCGCCCTTCTACGAGACGCCGCCTGCCGGACAGCGCCTGGCACGGCTGTGCTTCGCCAAGAACGAGGCAACGCTGGATGCGGCGATCGAGCGGCTGCAGCGCCTCTAGCCGTCGCCCCTGCGAAAGCAGGGGCCCAGTGCCTTGCCTTCTTCACGGAGCGGAAGTCACTGGATCCCCGCATGCGCGGGGATGACGGCAGGTGATTCTGTGATTCGGTGATTTTTCGACGCAAGCGAGCGCAGCGATGAACAACCTCCGCGTAACCCTCGTCCAGGGCGACACCCGCTGGCACGATCCCGACGGCAACCGCGACTACTACGGCGGGCTGATCGACTCGCTGCACGGCCTGACCGACCTGGTCCTGCTGCCGGAGACCTTCACCAGCGGTTTTTCCAACGACGCGATCGGCCAGGCCGAGACCATGGACGGCCCGACCGTCGACTGGATGCGCGCGCATGCCGCGCGGCTGGATGCGGCGGTGTGCGGCAGCGTGCAGCTGCGCGATGGCGACTCGGTGTTCAACCGCCTGCTGTTCGTCACCCCCGGCGGCGCGGTGCAGACCTACGACAAGCGCCACCTGTTCCGGCATGCCGGCGAGCACGAACGCTACGCCGCCGGGCGCGAGCGCCTGATCGTCGAGTGGCGCGGCTGGCGAATCTGCCCGCAGGTCTGCTACGACCTGCGGTTCCCGGTGTTCGCGCGCAACCGCTTCCATGCGACGCGCGGGCTGGACTACGACCTGCTGGTGTTCGTCGCCAACTGGCCCGCCGTGCGTTCGTACCCGTGGAAGACCCTGCTGCGCGCGCGCGCCATCGAGAACCTCTGCTACGTGGCCGGTCTCAACCGGGTCGGCACCGACGGCAACGGCCTGCGCTACGACGGCGACAGCGCGGTGATCGATTTCCTCGGCCATCCGGTCAGCGAATGCACCGACGAGGAAGTGGTGTCGACGACCACGCTGCTGCGCGCCGAACTCGACGCGCATCGCGAAAGGTTCCCGGCGATGCTCGATGCGGACGCGTTCGAGCTGACGTGATCCACGATTCATGGGGTGGGCCTTGGCCCACCGCCTCCTGACCGATGCCGCGATGGTGGGCCAAGGCCCACCCTATGCGCTGCCCATCGCCGCGATGAGCAGCGGCCCATCGCGGCGCCGTGGCTATCACGCATGCATCGCTACGGTCTTCTGGCAGCCCGTACGGACCCCCGTCATGGCCTACACCCGGATGTACATCGAGCAGGAACCCGAGCGCGCGGTCGTCGACGGCTGGCCCGGGGTGACGGTGCTGGAGTTCGGTGCGCCGTGGTGCGGGCACTGCATCGGCGCGCAGGCGGCCATCGAGGCGGTGCTCGATCGCCACGACGACCTGCGCCACCTGAAGATCGAGGATGGCCGCGGTAAGCCGCTGGGCCGCAGCTACCGGGTGAAGCTCTGGCCGACGCTGGTGGTCCTGCGCGATGGCGAGGAAGTGGCTCGCGCCGTGCGGCCGACCAGCGAGGGCGAAGTGCGCGAGGCGCTGGCGCTGGCGATGCCGGGCAGCTGAACTCCGCCTCTGGCCGCAAGCAACGTCCCCGTAACGCCGAGCTTGCTCGGGGATTGCGAATGACCACACCGCTGACGCCGAGCAAGCTCGGCGCTACGAGGCTGGCGCGACCGACACCCTGATACGACAACGACACCCGCAGGTGCCGTCGTGTCGACCCGGATGTGCGATCAGCCCCGCGGGCCGCGCCCACCACCGGGACGCCCACCACCGCGCGGGCCACCCGGACGCGGACCGCCGAACTTCGGGCCACCGGGCTTGCCGCCGCCCGGACCACCGGGGCCGCGCGGACCGCCCGGCCCGCGGTTGCCGGAACGCGGACCGCTCGGTTTGGTGCCGTAGGGGCTGAAGCCGGGATTGGCGTGGTCGGACGGGAAGCTCATGCCACCGCCACCGGGGCCACGCGGCTTGCGCGGACCGCCGCCACCGGGACCACCCGGTCCACGGGGCTGCCCACCACCGCCCGGGCCACGCGCCTGTCCGCTGCCGCCGGGACCGCGCTGGCCACCACCACCACCGTACGGATTGCCCTCGCCACGCGGCTTGAAGCCGCCGCCGGGCTTGCCGCCGTAGGGCTTCTTCGCGCCACCCGGGCCGGCGTTGCGATGGCCGGTCGGACCGGTGTCGACGCCGTCCGGCACGTACCAGGTGCGGAACGCCGCGGGGTTGCCCTCGGGCAGCGCGCGCGGGTTTTTGTCGGCGCGCTGCTTGAATGGCCGGTTGGCCTGCTTTGCCGCCGCCTCGCCGCTGACGGTCAGCCCGCCATGCGGCTTCTTGTTGCCGTAGCGGCCGCGGCGGTCGTCGCGGAACTGGTCGAAGCGGCGCAGCTCGCGGCCTTCGTCCATGGTGCTGTGCCCGCCCACGTAGCCGGCGGCACGTTCGCGCCCGGCCACGTCGATGGAGGACTTGGCCGCCTTGCGCTGGCCGATCACCGGCTGCAGCGTCAGCGCCGAGGGCGCGCCGTCCTCCAGGCCGAGGCCGGTGCGCAGCGTTTCCACGCGCTCGGTGGGCAGTTCCTGCGACTGCCCGCGCAGCAGCTCGCGCGGCAGTGACACCGTGCCGTACCTGACCCGCTTCAGTCGGCTGATCTGGCAGCCCTGTGATTCCCACAGGCGGCGCACTTCGCGGTTGCGTCCTTCCTTGACCACAACTCGGAACCAGTCGTGCGAGTCGGATCCGCCGACGCGCTCGATGTCGTCGAACTTCGCCGGGCCGTCTTCCAGCTCGACGCCGCGGCGCAGGCGCGCCACGATCTCCTCGGACACGTCGTCGCTGCCTTCCGGCGCGCGCACGCGGCAGACGTATTCGCGCTCGACCTCGTGGCTGGGGTGCATCAGCGCGTTGGCGAGCTCGCCGTCGGTGGTGAGCAGCAGCAGGCCGGTGGTGTTGATGTCCAGGCGGCCGATGGCGATCCAGCGCGCGCCCTTGAGCATCGGCAGCGCCTCGAACACGGTCGGGCGGCCCTCGGGATCCTCGCGGGTGGTGACCTCGCCTTCGGGCTTGTTGTAGAGCAGCACGCGCGGCGCCTCGGTCAGCGCGGTGGCGATGAATTGGCGTCCATCCAGCTCCACCTTGTCGCCGCTGCCGATGGACTGGCCGACGGTCGCGACCTCGCCGTTGACGCGCACCAGGCCGTCGGCGATGCGCTGTTCCAGCGCGCGGCGCGAGCCCAGGCCGGCCTGCGCGAGCACCTTGTGCAGGCGCTCGCTCATCCGCGGCGCCTCGGCCGCGGGGGTATCGCCCACACGCTTGAGTTTCAGGGTGCGAGGGGTCTTGTCATTCATCGATCGTGCTCCGGCCGGTCGTCGGACGCGGCCTCATCGGGGTGAACGGTCGTCGTCTCGACGGCGTTGTCTTGCTCGGGATCGTTCAGGGGGGAAAGGGGCGACGCATCGGCATCGTCGGTGGTGTTGGTGGTGTCACTGGTGTTTGCGGTGTCGGTGCTGTCGGCGGCAGGCGACTTGTCGGTGTCGTCCTGCGATGCATCGGTGTCCGTGATCGGGTCTTCGATGGCGTCAACGTCGCTGGTGCGGTATTCCGTTTCGAGGTCGGCGTCGACGCCGTCGTGCGCGTTGGCCGCATCGGCCTGGCCGGTGTCGCCCGACGCGATCGGGGCGTCGGTGGAGGGTGCGTCACTGATGCCGGTACTGGTTGGCATCTCGCCGGTGGCGGCATCCGTTAGCACGTCAGCCGTCGCGGTATCCGTTAGCACGTCACCAGCGGCGGTATCCGTTAGCACCTCACCGGTGCCGGCACCGGATGGCGCGGAGTCCGAACCGGCACCGGCATCGGCATCGGCATCGATCTCGGTGCCGTGCGCCTTCGACGCATCGCTCAATCCGGCCGCAATCGGCGCGGCATCGAACGGCAGTTGCGGCTCCAGCTCGCCGAGGTCGCGGATTTCCGACAGCGGCGGCAGCTCGTCCAGCCGCTTCAGGCCGAAGTAATCCAGGAACGTGCGCGTGGTGCCGAACAGCGCCGGCTTGCCCGGCACGTCGCGGTGGCCGACCACGCGGATCCACTCGCGCTCTTCCAGCGCCTGGATGATGTTGGTCGAGACCGCCACGCCGCGAACCTGCTCGATCTCGCCGCGGGTGATCGGCTGGCGGTAGGCGATCAGTGCCAGCGTCTCCAGCGTGGCGCGCGTGTAGCGCGTCTTGCGCTCGGTCCACATGCGGGTGATGTACGGGTGCACGTCGGCCTGCACCTGGTAGCGCCAGCCTGATGCCACTTCCACCAGTTCCACGCCGCGCCCGTCGCAGGCGTCCTGCAACGTTGCCAGCGCCGCCTCGATGCTGCCGGCCGGCGCGGGCTCTTCCTCGCCGAACAGCGCCTGCAGCGCGGCCAGCGACATCGGCTGGCTGGCGGCCAGCAGCGCGGCCTCGACGATGCGGTTGATCAGGGTCTGGTCCATGAGGCCGGGATTCGGGATGGTCGGACGTGCGTCCGACGAGGGCCGGGATTCGGGATTCGACAAGGCGGAGGGGGCGATGCGCGCCAGCGAATCCCCGATCTCCAATCCCGAATCCCCATGCTCAGTCGTCATTGGCGGCCGGCTCGTCGTCGAATTCACTGGTGAGCGTGATGGCATCGGGGTCCTGCGCGGTGGCCAGCGATTTGACGTAGATCGGGGCCAGCGGCGCCTCTTGGATGATCTCGATGAGCTGCTCCTTGGCCAGCGTGAGCAGACCCAGGAAGGTCACCACCACGCCAAGCCGGCCTTCCTCGGCGGTGAACAGCGATTCGAACCGGTGGAACTGCCCGTCCATCATCCGTTCGAGCAGTTCGCCCATGCGCTGGCGCACGCTGAGCGCGTCGCGCTTGATCGCGTGCTGGGTGAACAGCTCGGCGCGCTTGAGCACGTCGTGCAGCGCCAGCAGCATTTCCTTGAGGTCCACCGGCGGCGGCACGCGCACGATCGAGCGATCCGGCACGAACGCGGCCACCGGCGCGGTGTCGCGCTCCTGGCGGGGCAGGGCATCAATGTCCTCGGCCGCCTTCTTGAAGCGCTCGTACTCCTGCAGGCGCCGCACCAGGTCCGCGCGCGGATCGTCCTCGATGCCTTCCTCGCTCGGCGGCCGCGGCAGCAGCATCCGCGACTTGATCTCGGCCAGCATCGCGGCCATCACCAGGTAGTCGGCCGCCAGCTCGAAGCGCATCTCGTGCATGGCGGCGATGTAGTCGACGTACTGGCGCGTGATGTCCGCCACCGGGATGTCGAGGATGTCCAGGTTCTGCCGGCGGATCAGGTACAGCAGCAGGTCCAGCGGGCCCTCGAACGCCTCGAGGATGACTTCGAGCGCGTCCGGCGGGATGTACAGGTCCTGCGGGATCTGCAGCACCGGCTGGCCGAGCACCATCGCCAGCGGCATTTCCTGCTGCTGGGGGGCGGTGGACGGATTGGCGGTCGCGGCGTGCGCGGACTCGTCTGACATGCGGGGCCGGCCCCTCAAGGCCAAGGCGCGTGATGCGGCGGAAGGCCGCGGGGGACGCGGCGGATGCGACAGGTGTTCGACAGGCAACGCGGTTCGCAGGGCATCGGCCTGACACCGGCGGCAGGCCGGACGTGCGGGGACTCGATGGGGCCGGTGGCGGGGCTGGGGCACCCGTGGCGCCGTGGGCGTCGTCGCGGACGTTGCGCGCGAGGCCCGGCCATGGCCGGCGGTTGCGCGCAAGCCTACAGGGCGCCGTGGCCCGCTGGCAAACGTGCGTACCCGCCTGCCGCCGCGCGCGTGGCTACACTCGAAGGCTTTCGCACACCGGATCCGTGGATGCCATGTTGTACGTGATCGAAGGCCATGACCGCCCCGGCTCGCTGGATGCCCGCCTCGCGTCGCGGCCGGCCCACCTCGCCCGGCTTTCGGCCCTGCGGGCGGACGGCGCGCTGCTGGTGGCCGGGCCGTGTCCGGCCATCGACGCGGAGGACCCGGGCCCGGCGGGGTTCACCGGCAGCGTGGTGATCGCGCAGTTCGAGTCGCTGGACGCCGCGCGTGCGTGGGCCGATGCCGATCCCTACGTGGCTGCCGGCGTCTACGCACGGGTTGACGTGCGCCCGTTCCGCCGGGTGCTGCCGTGAGCCTGCCGCGCGAGGCCCGCGTGGACGCGATCCGGGCGGCGATCGACGCCGCGCTCGCGCCAGCGTCGCTCGACGTGCGCGACGACAGCCACCTGCACGCCGGCCATGCGGGCGCGCGCGATGGCCGCGGGCATTTCCACGTCGACGTCGTCAGCGAGGCGTTTGCCGGACTGTCGCCGATCGCCCGCCATCGCGCGGTATACGCTGCACTGGGCGCGTTGATGGAGACCGACATCCACGCGCTGTCGATCCGCGCGCGCACGCCCGACGCCGCCGGTCCATGACTGCGACGCGCCGCCCATGAGCCCGCAGCGGCCGGGACGCCGCCTGTCGCATGCGGCCACCATCCGCGACGTCGCCCGCGCCGCGGGCGTGTCGGTGGCCACGGTGTCGCGCGCGTTGAACGACCGCGGCCACGTGGCCGACGCCGTGCGCCAGCGCGTGCGCGAAGCCGCCGAGGCCCTGCATTACGCGCCCCATCCCGGCGCGCGCGATCTCAGCAGCCGGCGCACCGGCACGCTCGGCGTGGTGCTGCCGGGCCTGCACGGCGCGACCGAGACCGCGCTGGTGCGTGGCATCGACGATGTCGCCGGCGCGCACGGGCTGCGCCTCGTGCTCGCCACCCACCGCGATCGCGAAGACGACCAGGCCGCCGCCATCGCCGCGCTGCGCGGACGCGTCGACGGCCTGCTGGTCAAGGCCACCGGCGATGCCCGCATGCTGCGCGAGCTGGCCGCGGTGCCGCTGGTGCTGCTCAACGGCGCCGCCGGCCCCGGCCTGCCCGGCATCGCGCTGAACCACCACGGCGGTGCGGTGGCGATGGTCCGGCACCTGCTCGCGCGCGGGCACCGGCGCATCGCCTTCATCGCGGGTCCAGCGGGACGCACCGCTGCCATGGCCCGGGAGGCCGGCTACAGGCACGCGATGGACGACGCCGGCCTGCCCGCGTGCGTGGTGCCGGGCGGGTTCGACGAAGCCAGCGGCGCGGCCGCGGCCGGCGTGCTGCTCGCCGACTCGACGCGCCCCGAAGCGATCTTCGCCGGCAACGACGCGATGGCCTTCGGCGCGCTGTTCGCGATGGCCCGGGCCGGGGTGCGGGTCCCGCGCGACATCGCGCTGGCCGGGTTCGACGATGTCCCGCTGGCCGCCCTCGCGCAGCCCGCGCTGACCACGGTCCGCGCGGACATGGCCACGCTCGGCGCCCGGGCCACCCGCATGCTGCTCGACGGCGCCGATCCCGACGCCGCCGAGCGGATGGACGCGCCGCTGGTGGTCCGGGAGTCCTGCGCCGGGCCGGCCGGGTGGGAAATCTAGGCGGCCCCGGCCGCTATACTCGCGCCCACTTCGCCGGGGCCTGCGGCGCTCTCGATCCTTTTCGGATCAACGAGTTGCGACGCCTTCCTCATCCAGTTCAACGGCCCGACCGGGCCATGTCCGCCCTGTATCCCGCAGGGCAGGGGCCCCGCGCCGCATGCGCCTATCCACCATCAAGCTCGCCGGCTTCAAGTCCTTCGTCGACCCGACCACGCTGCACCTGCCGACCAACATGACCGGCGTGGTCGGCCCCAACGGCTGCGGCAAGAGCAACATCATCGATGCCGTGCGCTGGGTGATGGGCGAGAGCAGCGCCAGCCGCCTGCGCGGCGATTCACTGACCGACGTGATCTTCGCCGGCAGCTCGGCGCGCAAGCCCGTGTCGCAGGCGATGGTGGAGCTGATCTTCGACAACTCCGACCACGCGATCACCGGCGAGTACGCGGCGTTCAACGAGATCTCGGTCAAGCGCGTGGTCGGCCGCGACGGCCAGAGCCAGTACTACCTGAACGGTGGCAAGTGCCGCCGGCGCGACATCACCGACCTGTTCCTCGGCACGGGCCTGGGCCCGCGCAGCTACTCGATCATCGAGCAGGGGATGATCAGCCAGGTCATCGAGGCCAAGCCCGAGGAGTTGCGCGTCTATCTGGAGGAAGCCGCGGGCATCTCCAAGTACAAGGAGCGCCGCCGCGAGACCGAAACCCGCATCCGCCACACGCGCGAAAACCTTGACCGTCTCAATGACTTGCGCGAGGAAGTGGGTAAACAGCTTCAACACCTGGCGCGCCAGGCGCGGCAGGCCGAGCAGTACCAGGCGCTGCAGGCCGAGCGCCGGGTCAAGGACGCCGAGTGGAAGGCGCTGGAGCACCGCGCGCTGGACCGCAAGCTGGCCGCGCAGCGCGAAAAGCTCGCCCAGCAGGAAACCCGCCTGCAGCAGCTGATCGCCGAGCAGCGCGAGGCCGAACGCGAGCTGGAGACCGGGCGCGTGCGCCGCGAGGAAGCCGCCGAGCGGCTCAACGCCGCGCAGGCCGCCAGCTACGAGGTCGGCGGCACGCTGGCGCGCGTGGAGCAGCAGATCGCCCACCAGCGCGAGATGGCGCTGCGCCTGCAGCGCGCCCGCGACGAGGCGCAGAGCCAGCTGTCCGAGCTCGGTGCGCACATCGGCAACGACCGCGAGCAGTACGAGGCGCTGCTGGAGGCGGTGGAGAGCGACACTCCGCGCCTGGAGGCCCTGCGCGAGCAGGACATCGAGCGCCAGGACGCCCTGCGCGATGCCGAGGCGAAGCTCACCGACTGGCAGCAGCGCTGGGACGCGCACGCCCGCGCGCAGTCCGAGGCCGCGCGCGCCGGCGACGTCGAACGCACCCGCATCGAGCACCTGGACCGGCAGACGCTGGACGCCGAGCGCCGCCGCGAACTGCTCGGCAACGAGCGCGGCGGGCTCGATGTCGAGGCGCTGCTGGCGGCAGTCGACGATCTCGCGCTGCGCCACGAGGAACAGACGCTGGCGCTGGACGGGCTGGCCGACACGGTCGAGCAGCGCAAGGAATCGGTCGCCGCGTTGCAGCAGGAGCAGCGCGACGCGCAGTCCGCCATCGCCGACGTGCGCAAGCAGGCGCAGGCCGCGCGCGGACGCCTGTCCTCGCTGGAGGCGCTGCAGCAATCCGCGCTGGGACAGGAAGCCGGCGCCGCGCTGGCCTGGCTGCGCCAGCGCGGGCTGGACGCCGCCGCGCGCGTGGGCGAGCGGCTGGATGTCGATGCGGGCTGGGAGCACGCGGTCGAGACCGCGCTGGGCCCGCTGCTGGAAGGCGTGCTGGTGGATGCGCCCGAAACGCTCGCCGATGCCTTGTCCGAGCTCGCCGACGGGCACCTGGCGCTGGTGGCATCGGAGTCAGGCACCGTCGACGCCGCGCCGACCTCGCTGGCCGCGCGCGTGCGCGGGCCGGTGGCCGTCGTGCGCCTGCTCGCGACGCTGCATGCCGCTGACGATGTCGAGACCGCCCGCGCGCTGCTGCGCGGATTGCCGCGCGAGGCCGCGGTCATCACCCGCGACGGCACCCGCCTCGGCCACGGCTGGGCGCGCGTCGAACGCGGCAATGCCGCGCAGGCCGGCGCGCTGCTGCGCGAGCGCGAGATCCAGTCGCTGCGTGCGCAGATCGACGAACTGCAGCAGCGCGAGCGCGAGCTCGATGCCAGCCTGACCTCGCTGCGCGACCGCCTGCTGGCCGGCGAGCAGCAGCGCGAGGACGCACAGCGCGCGCTGTACCTCGCCCATCGCGGCGTGTCCGAACTGGCCGGGCAGGTGCACGGCCAGCGCGGCAAGCTGGATTCGGCGCGCGGGCGCATCGAGAAGATCGACCTAGAACTGGCGCAGCTCGCCACCGCGCTGGACGCGGCGCGCGAGCAGGCCCGCGAGGCCCGCGGCCGGCAGGAAGACGCCGTGTCCCGCATGGCCGAGCTGGAAGCCGAACGCCAGAAGCTCGATGCCGAACGCCGCACGCTGGGCGAGGCGCGCGACGCCGCCCGCACCGCGGCCCGCGAGGCCCGCGACGCCGCCCACGCGCTGGCCCTCTCGCTGGAAACCCAGCGCACGCGGCTCGCCGCGCTTGCGCAGGCACTGGAACGCATGGGCGGCCAGCGCGGCCAGCTCGACACGCGCCTGGCCGAGCTCGCCAGCCAGCTCGCCGAGGGCGATGCCCCGGTGCACGCGCTGGAAGCCGAACGCCAGGCCGCGCTCGGCCAGCGCGTGGTCACCGAGCGCGACCTGGCCGCCGCGCGCAGCACGCTCGACGGCATCGATCACGACCTGCGCCGCTTCGAGCAGGTCCGCCAGCAGCGTGACGAACAGGCGCTCGCCCAGCGCGAGGCCATCGGCCAACGGCGTCTCGAGCAGCAGGCTCTGTCGATGAAGGCCGAGGCGCTGGTCGCCGCCGTGGTCGAGGCCGGCTTCGTGGTCGAGGACGTGGCCAACACGCTCGACGAGGAAGCCGACCCCAGCGCGTGGGAACGCGTGGTCACCGACCTCGACGGCCGCCTGCGCCGGCTGGAGCCGGTGAACCTCGCGGCCATCGCCGAACACGCCGAGGCCGCGCAGCGCAAGGAGTACCTCGACGCGCAGGACGCCGACCTCACCACGGCGCTCGAAACGCTCGAGGACGCCATCCGCAAGATCGACCGCGAGACCCGCGGCCGCTTCAAGGACACCTTCGACCGCGTCAACGCCGGCGTGCAGGAGCTTTACCCGCGCCTGTTCGGCGGCGGCCACGCGTACCTGGAGCTCACCGGCGAGGACCTGCTCGACACCGGCGTGGCGATCATGGCGCGCCCGCCGGGCAAGCGCGTGTCGAACATCTCGCTGCTGTCGGGCGGCGAGAAGGCGATGACGGCTGTCGCGCTGGTCTTCGCGATCTTCCGCCTGAATCCGGCGCCGTTCTGCCTGCTCGACGAAGTCGACGCGCCCCTGGACGAGGCCAACGTGGGGCGCTTCACCGCGATGGTGAGCGAGATGAGCGAACAGGTGCAGTTCCTGTTCGTCACCCACAACAAGGGGACGATGGAAGTCGCCGAGCAGCTCTCCGGCGTGACCATGCGCGAACCCGGCGTGAGCCGGCTGGTGTCGGTGGACCTCGCCGAGGCCACGCGCCTGGCCGGCGCGGCGTAGTCGTTCACTCCTTCCCCTGCGAGAGGGGAGGAGCGGCCCCTGTGGAGATGGCTGCTCCATGGTGTGGGTCCTGGCCCACCATTTCGTGCACATCGCGGTGGACCAAGCCCCACCCGATTGCGACCCATCCGGAGCCGTCGCCCCTGCGCACGCAGGGGCCCAGCGCCTTCGATCTGCGTCACGCCACCGCGTGAACGCGTCCGTGCCCTGCGTGCGCGGGGGCGCACCATCGCCAATCCGCGGTCCCATCGAGGGCGCCACCCGACTGGACGCGCCCGCCCGTGTCCGGCAAGGTTCGCGGCCTGCCGCCTCGGCGCTGATCGGTCGCCCATGTCCGAGCTTTCCGACTACACCCTGATGCGCATCGCGATCGTCGTGGCCGGCGTCGTGCTGCTGCTCGCGATCTTCTTCTTCGGCCGCCCGCGCAAGCCGGGGCAGGGCAGGCGCATGCCGCGCGGGGAGTCCGTGCGCGCCGAGCCGACGCTGGGACAGCAGCTCGAGAACGAGCTCGCCGGCGCACCGCGCGACGGGAATGATCCCGCGACCCAGTCCGAACTCGACCTGCCCGAGCGCGCGCAGGATGCCGCGGCCAGCGAACTCGGCAAGCGCGCCAGCGACGAGTTCGACAAGATCGTGACGCTCTACCTGGCCGCGCGCGCGGGTGCCACGCTGCAAGGACCGGACATCGTGGTGGCCGCCGAGAAAGCCGGCCTCGTCTACGGCCACATGGGCGTGTTCCACCGCCTGGTCGAGGGCCATCCCGAGCGCGGCCCGGTGTTCTCGGTGGCCAACATCATGAAGCCGGGCAGCTTCGACATGGCCACCATCCAGTCGATGCAGACCCCCGCGATCGCGTTCTTCCTCACGTTGCCCGCGTCGGTGCCCGCGCTGGAAGCCTGGGACACCATGCTGCCCACCGCGCAGCGCATGGCGGAGCTGCTCGACGCGGTTGTCCTCGACGACCAGCGCAATGCGTTGGGACGCCAGCGCATCGCCCACATCCGCGACGAACTGCGCGCCTACGACCGCCAGCGCGAGGCCCCGCCGCTGACGCGGCCGCCGCGGTGGTGACTGCGAGCGGGATTGGTGAAGGTCGGACCTGCGTCCGACGCAAGCCGGGATTCGGGATCGGTGGAAGCGATGCGCTCGACGCCCGCATCACCGGTTACCGGTTGCGACGTTCCAGTTCCCTCTCCTCCGCGCAGCGGGGGAGAGGGTTAGGGTGGGGGGGCGCTTCTCTCGCCGCTGCCTTCGCTTGTCACCACGCTCCTGCGAACACATCCGCGCGTGACCACCTCGATCCAACCCCGCATCGCCGAACTGCGCCGTCTCCTGGACGACGCCAACCACCGCTACTACGTCCTCGACGACCCGGCGATCCCCGACGCCGAGTACGACGCGCTGCTGCGTGAACTCGAAGCCCTGGAAGCGGCGCATCCGGAGTTCGCCAGCGACGATTCGCCCAGCCGCAGCGTCGGTGCGCGGCCGGCCGGCGGGTTTGCCGAGGTCGCGCACGCGATCCCGATGCTCTCGCTGGCCAACGCCTTCGAGACGCCGGGCGTCGCCGACGATACCGACGACCGCGCGCGGTTCTCCGAGGTCGCCGACTTCGAGCGCCGCATCGAGCAGAAGCTCGGGGTCCGCGCGCCGGTGTTCTCGGTGGAACCCAAGCTCGACGGCCTCGCCATCAGCCTGCGCTACGAGGACCGCGTGTTCGTGCAGGGCGCCACGCGTGGCGACGGCGCGACGGGCGAGGACGTCACCGCCAACCTGCGCCAGGTGCGCTCGGTGCCGCTGCGCCTGCGCGGCGACGCGCCCGCGGTGCTGGAAGTCCGCGGCGAGATCTACATGCCGCGCAAGGCATTCGCCGAATGGAACGCGCATGCGCTCGAACGCGGCGAGAAGCTGCTGGCCAATCCGCGCAACGGCGCGGCCGGCTCGCTGCGACAGCTCGATCCGGCGGTCACGCGGCGGCGCCCGCTGGCGTTCTTCGCGTATTCGGTCGGCGAGGTGCGCGGCCTCGAGCTGCCGCCCACGCACTCGCGCACGCTGGCGCTGCTGCGCGAGTACGGTTTTCCGGTGGCGCCGGAAACCGACACGGCCACCGGTTTCGAGGGGCTGATCACCTACTACCGCCGCATCGGCGCCATGCGCGACGCGCTGGCGTACGACATCGACGGCGTGGTCTACAAGCTCGACGACTATGCGCAGCAGCGCGAGATGGGCTTTGTTTCGCGCGCGCCACGTTGGGCCTTGGCGCACAAGTTCCCGGCGCAGGAGCAGGCGACCGTGCTGCGCGAGATCGGCGTGCAGGTCGGCCGCACCGGCGCCATCACGCCCGTCGCGCGGCTCGAGCCGGTGCAGGTCGCCGGCGTCACCGTCACCAGCGCGACGTTGCACAACGCCGACCAGGTCGCGCGGCTCGACGCGCGCGAGGGCGACACCGTGATCGTGCGCCGCGCCGGCGACGTCATCCCGGAAATCGTGCGCGTCATCGACGAGCGCCGGCCCGCCGGCACCGCGCCCTGGTCGATGCCGACCGCATGCCCCGTGTGCGGCTCCGAACTGGTGCGCGAGGAGGGCGCAGCCGCGTGGCGCTGCAGTGGGGGTCTGTCGTGCGCCGCGCAGCGCAAGGAGGCGGTGCGCCACTTCGCCTCGCGGCGGGCGATGGACATCGAGGGCCTCGGCGACCGCCAGTCCGAAGCGCTGGTCGATTTCGACTTCGTGCATTCGCCCGCGGACCTGTACGCGCTGACCGTCGAGGACCTGGTGCGGATGAAAGTCGCGCTGGACGCCGCGACCGGCGCGGACCTGGCCACGACGATCGCCGAAAGCAGGGGCGCGCTTACCCTCGATGCGACAGGCGCCGCGGCACTGGCCACCGACGTCGATTTCAAGCGCGCCGACTTCCTGCGCGCGCACGTGACGGTGGACGTGTCGGGCAAGGTCGCCACCCGCTGGGCCGAGAACCTCCTCAAAGGCATCGACGCCAGCCGCCGCACCACGCTGCCGCGCTTCCTGTTCGCGCTCGGCATCCCGCACCTGGGCGAAACCACCGCCAAGGCGCTGGCGCAGTGGCTCGGCACGCTCGACCTCATCCGCACCACGCCGGCGACCCTGCTGCAGGCGCTGCCGGACATCGGCGGCGAGGTCGCGCGGTCGATCGCCACGTTTTTCGAACAACCCGGCAATGCCGCGGTAGTCGACGCGCTGCTCGATGCCGGCATCACCTTCACCGACGAGTCCGCGCCCGCGGCTGCGCTGCACGAACGCCTTGGCCTCGCGCACCTCCTGCAGACGCTCCCCGTCGAAAAGCTCGGCGGCAAGAGCGCCGAACGCCTCGCCGAGGCCTACGGCACGCTGGATGCGTTGCTCAAGGCCAACGCGACCGGCTGGAGCGGCGCGGGCGCGTCGGCGGCCGGCGCGCAGAACCTGGCCGACTACCTCGCCAACCCCGACGCCTTGCGCGAGCTCCGCGCGAGCGAAGCCGCGATGCGTCGTCTGCTGGAGGCGGCACCGCAGCGCGACACCACGCAGGCCGGACCACTGGACGGCAAGACCGTCGTGCTCACCGGCAGCCTCGCATCGCTGAGCCGCGACGAAGCCGGCGCCCGGCTCGAAGCGCTCGGCGCCAAGGTCGCCGGAAGCGTGTCGAAGAAGACGCACCTCGTCGTCGCCGGCGATGCGGCGGGCTCCAAGCTCGCAAAGGCGACGGAGTTGGGCATCGAGGTGTGGGACGAAGCGCGGCTGCTCGCGTTACTGGGCACGCACGGGCAGGCGCCGTGAGCGCGTTCCAACGCGGGTCGGAATGGCCCGAAGGCATCGCCGACGCGACCTGGGCACCGTCGGCCACGCGTGACGCAGTGCGCCTGCGTGCGTGGGTCAACCGTCTCGTGCGCGAGTTCTTCCACGCACGCGGCGTGCTGGAAGTCGAAACGCCGGTGCTCTCGCGTGCCGGCAATACCGATCCCAACATCGCGTCGTTTTCCCTCGAGTTTTCCGGCCGCACCGATGGCGCGCCGCGGACACGCTGGTTGCGCACGTCGCCGGAGTTCGCGCTCAAGCGGCTGCTCGCCGCGGGCATCGGTGACTGCTACGAGCTGGGCCGCGTGTTCCGCGACGGCGAGGCCGGCGGACGGCACAACCCGGAGTTCACGATGCTCGAGTGGTATCGCGTCGGCTGGACCCATCTCGAGCTGATCGACGAAGCCATCGCGCTGGTGCGCGCGGCGCTCGCGCTGGTCGGACGCGACGCGACTCCGCGCACGACGACCTACCGCCAGCTCTACCTCGATACGCTCGGGCTCGACCCGCTCGAAGCGGGCACGCACGCGCTCACCGCCGCGCTCGGCGACGTCGTTGTCGACCCCGAGGGCCTGGGCCGCGACGACTGGCTCGACCTGCTGATGACGCACCGGATACAGCCGCACTTCCCCAGCGATGCCTTGACCGCGGTCGTCGATTACCCCGCCTCGCAGTGCGCACTCGCGCAGGTCCGCGACGATGGCCCGCACCCGGTCGCCGAGCGTTTCGAGTTGTATCTCGGCCCCCTGGAGCTCGCGAACGGCTACCACGAACTGACCGACGCGCACGAACAGGCCGCGCGCTTCGATCGCGACCGCACGCGGCGGACCGTGCGTGGCAATGCGGCGCCCCCGTGCGACGGGTTGCTCCTTGCCGCGCTCGCCGACGGGCTGCCGGCGTGCGCAGGCGTCGCTCTCGGGGTCGATCGCCTGCTGATGGCGATGCTCGGAACGCCCCGCATCGCCGACGTGCTGGCGTTCGAGTTCTCCCGAGCCTGAACGTTGCCGCAGCGCGGCATCGCGACCCCCGAATCCTTGGTGGTGCATTCACTTTCGCTGCGTAGATTCGCGCCCATCCACACGGGGGATACGGCGATGAAGCGTTGGGCGATGGCGGGTGCGGCATTGGTGTTGGCAGGCGCAGCCCCAATGGCCGCCGCCCAGTCATGGGGCGGATGGCAGGGCGGCGATGGCGGGTGGTCGGTGCGATGCGAGTCGATCGACGGCCGCGATCGGTTCTGCCCGATCGACACCCGCGCTGGCGTGCAGTTGGCGCGCCAGCTGTCGCGCACGCCTTGCATCGAGGGACGCACGTGGGGCATCGATCGCGGCGGTGTCTGGGTGACCCAGGGCTGCCGCGGCGAGTTCGTGGCATCGCGCGGCGACCGCTTCCCCGGTGGCGGCTGGCACGGGGATGGCTTCGACCGCGACCTCCTGCGTTGCGAATCGATCAGTGGCCGCTGGCAGCAGTGTGCCGTCGATGCGCGTCGCGGCGTCGAGCTTGCACGGCAACTCTCCAAGGCGCCGTGCATCCGCGGACGGACGTGGGGCGTGGACCGCGGCGGTATCTGGGTCAGCGGCGGTTGCCGCGCCGAATTCCGCCTGCTGGGTGGATGGGGCGGGCGCGACGATTGGCGCGGCGACGATGGCTGGCGTGGTGGCTGGGCGCCGGAGCGCGTGCACTGCGAATCGATCGACAGCCGCAGGCGGACGTGCCACGTGCCGATCCGCGGCGACGTGCGCCTCGTGCGCCAGCTCTCGCGCTCCCCCTGCGTCGAGGGCCACACCTGGGGCGTGCACCGCGACGGCATCTGGGTCGATCGCGGCTGTCGCGCGGAGTTCGAGATCCATCTTCGCGGCGGCGGCCGCTGGCGGGACGGCGGCTGAAAGCCAGTAAGGGATTAGCATCACGGAAACGGGCGCCGCGGCGCCCGTTTTTCGTTCGCGTCGATGCCGGGGAGCGCGTTGCCCCCTCGTGCCTGCGTCTCCGGCGATGCATCGCGCCGTGGGTCACGTGCCCTCGCTAGACTCGCGGCATGGACGAACCCGCCTTCGATTTCGATCGCTACGATCGCATCCGCCCCATCCGCTGGACCGGCGACGCGCTCGAACTGCTGGACCAGCGCAAGCTCCCATTCGTCGTCGAATACGTGCGGTGCGCCACCAGCGACGAGGTCGCCGCGGCGATCCACGCACTTACCGTGCGTGGCGCGCCCGCCATCGGCATCGCGGCGGCATGGGGCGCGGTGCTGGCCGCGCGGGTGATCGATGCGCCGGATGACGCCGCGGCGCTCGGCCTGCTGGAACCGGCCCTGCAGCGCCTCAACGCCGCGCGCCCGACGGCCGTCAACCTGGCTTGGGCGCTCGCGCGCATGCGCCGCGCGCTCGCCGGCACCGGCGCGGGATGGCGCGACGCGCTCGAGCGCGAAGCCCACGCCATCGCCAGCGAGGACCTCGCGGCCAACCGGCGCATGGGCGCGCTGGGAGCGGCGCTCATCGCCCCGGGCAGCAACGTGCTGACCCACTGCAACACCGGTTCGCTGGCTACCGCGGGCTTCGGCACCGCTCTGGGCGTGATCCGCGCCGGCGTCGCGCAGGGGCGCATCGGCCACGTGTTCGCGGGCGAGACCCGCCCGTGGCTGCAGGGCGCGCGGCTGACGGTGTGGGAGCTGCAGCAGGACGGCATCGCGCCGACGCTGATCGCCGATGCCGCCGCCTCGCACCTGATGAAGACCGGCCGCGTGCACTGGGTCATCGTCGGCGCGGACCGCATCTGCGCCAACGGCGATACCGCCAACAAGATCGGCACCTACCAGCTCGCCATCGCGGCACGCCACCACGGGGTGAAGTTCATGGTGGTCGCGCCCTCCTCGACGGTGGACATGGACACGCCGTCGGGCGCGGCCATCGAGATCGAGGAACGCGAGTCCGGCGAGCTGTTCGCGGTCGGCGGCAACCGCACCGCGGCAGAGGGCATCGAGGCCTGGAACCCGGTCTTCGACGTGACCCCGCACGAACTGATCGACGCGATCGTGACCGAGCGCGGGGTGATCGAGCGGCCGGATGCGGAGGCGATGCGTCTGGCGTTTGCGTAGTTCGTAGGCGGCGAGGGCGATACCGGTACCGATGACGTTTCGTTGTCGTTTCGCGCGCTCATCGCCTTCGCACCCATTCGCCGTCTCCCCTGCGAACGCAGGGGCCCAGCGCCTTCGTGCTGCCATGTCCATACCGCCCAAGTCACTGGGCCCCTGCTTTCGCAGGGGAGACGGCTTTAGGGCCTCGGCAGCACCATTGAATGCCGCGCGATTCCCGCGGGCCCCAGGTTTCGCAGGTGCAATCCGCAACTCGTTCCGCCAGCGTGCGGGATCGCCATAAGTCCTTGATTTGTAGCTGAAACTCCTGCCCGTGGAAATGCGTTTCATGGTAAGGTTTCACGTCTTTCCGAAGCCCCCGAAACGGCCCCGCGCGACCGGCTGATTGCACGCCGCGCACGGTGCCCCTGGCGGGCTACCGACGACACCCTCGACGCCCTGCGCAGGACACCGCGCGGGGCCTGTTTGCCACGCTGGAACTGGACGTCGTAATGGCCGAACTCGCGCGCGAAATCCTCCCCGTCAACCTCGAGGACGAGATGCGCCGCAGCTACCTCGATTACGCGATGAGCGTGATCGTGGGGCGTGCGCTCCCGGATGTACGCGACGGGCTCAAGCCCGTGCACCGGCGCGTGCTGTTCGCGATGAACGAGCTGGGCACCCACGCCAACAAGCCGCACGTGAAGTCCGCGCGCATCGTCGGCGACGTGATCGGCAAGTACCACCCGCATGGCGACGCGTCGGTGTACGACACGCTGGTGCGCATGGCGCAACCCTTCTCGCTGCGCTACATGCTGGTCGACGGACAGGGCAACTTCGGCTCGGTCGACGGCGACGCCGCCGCGGCCATGCGCTACACCGAGGCGCGCATGGCGCGCATCACGCACGAGCTGCTGGCCGACATCGACAAGGAAACGGTCGACTTCCAGCCCAACTACGACGAGAAGGAACTCGAGCCGACGGTACTGCCGACGCGCGTGCCGAACCTGCTCGTCAACGGCTCGGCAGGCATCGCGGTCGGTATGGCGACCAACATCCCGCCGCACAACCTCAACGAGGTAGTTGACGCGACCATCGCGCTGATCGACGCGCCCGAGATCGACATCGACGGTCTGATGCAGTACATCCCGGCGCCCGATTTCCCCACCGCCGGCATCATCAACGGCACCGCCGGTATCGTCGCGGCGTACCGCACCGGCCGCGGCCGCGTGCGCATGCGCGCGCGGGCGACCATCGAGGTCAACGAGGATTCCGGGCGCGAGGCGATCGCGGTCACCGAGATCCCGTACCAGGTCAACAAGGCGCGGCTGATCGAGAAGATCGCCGAACTGGTCAAGGAGAAGAAGCTCGAGGGCATCAGCGAGCTGCGCGACGAGTCCGACAAGGACGGCATGCGCATCTTCATCGAGGTCAAGCGCGGCGGGTCGGCCGAGGTGGTGCTCAACCACCTTTACCAGCAGACGCAGATGGAGTCGGTGTTCGGCATCAACATGGTCGCGCTGGTCGACGGCCGGCCAAAGCTTCTGAACCTCAAGGAGATCCTCGAGGCCTTCGTCCGCCATCGCCGCGAGGTGGTGACCCGCCGCACCATCTTCGACCTGCGCAAGGCGCGTGCGCGTGCGCACATCCTCGAAGGCCTGACCGTCGCGCTGGCCAACATCGACGAGATGATCGAGCTGATCAAGACGTCCGCGAACCCGAACGAGGCGCGCGAGCGGATGCTGGCCCGCACGTGGGAAGCGGGCCTAGTCGGCGCGCTGCTCGCGGCCGCTGGCGCGCAAGCATCGCGTCCGGATGACCTGCCGAAGGGCGTGGGCCTGGTCGATGGGCGTTACCAGCTGACGGAAACGCAGGCCCAGCAGATCCTCGAGATGCGCCTGCACCGCCTGACCGGGCTGGAGCAGGACAAGCTCACCGACGAATACAAGCTGCTGCTCGAGACCATCCGTGGCCTGATCGAGATCCTCGAGGATCCGGACGTGCTGATGGAGGTGATCCGCACCGAGCTGCGCAACCTGAAAGAGGAATACGGCGACGCGCGCCGCAGCGAGATCCGCGCCAGCGAGGAAGACCTCGACGTGCTCGACCTCATCGCCGCCGAGGACGTGGTGGTGACACTCAGCCACGCCGGTTACGCCAAGCGCCAGCCGGTCAGCAGCTACCGCGCGCAGAAGCGCGGCGGCAAGGGCCGCAATGCGGCCGCGACCAAGGACGAGGACTTCATCGACCAGCTGTGGCTGGTCAATACGCATGACACGTTGCTGACCTTCACCAGCGCCGGCCGCGTGTTCTGGCTGCCGGTGCACCAGCTGCCCGATGCCGGCCCCAACGCGCGTGGCCGCCCGATCGTCAACTGGATCCCGCTGGAAGCCGGCGAGCAGGTGCAGGCCGTGCTGCCGGTGCGCGAGTACAGCGAAACCTGCTTCGTGTTCTTCGCCACGCGCAACGGCACGGTCAAGAAGACGCCGCTCACCGAATTCGCCTACCGCCTGGCGCGCGGCAAGATCGCGATCAACCTCGACGAGGGCGACGCGCTGGTCGGCGTGGCGATGACCGACGGCGCGCGCGAGATCATGCTGTTCGCCAGCAACGGCAAGGCGGTGAAGTTCAACGAGTCGGAAGTGCGCTCGATGGGCCGCACCGCCACTGGCGTGCGCGGCATGCGCCTGCCCGAGGGCGAGCGCGTGACCAGCCTGATCGTGGTCGATGGCGATGGCGACATCCTCACCGCCAGCGCGCGCGGCTACGGCAAGCGCACCCCGGTCGCCGACTATCCGCGCAAGGGCCGCGGCACGCAGGGCGTGCTGGCGATCAAGACCAGCGCGCGCAACGGGCCGCTGGTGGGCGCGGTGCAGCTGTCCGACCACCACGAGGTGCTGCTGATTTCCGATGGCGGCACCCTGGTGCGCACGCGCGCCGCGGAAATCGCGCAGGTGGGCCGCAATACGCAGGGCGTGACGCTGATGCGGCTGGCGGCTGACGAAACGCTGCAGGCGATCGAGCGGCTGGATGCGTCGCTGGACGAGGCGCTGGATGCGTCCGATGGCAGCGACGTGGAGGCGATGGTGGATGCGGCGGCGATGGGCGAGAGCCCTGCCGCCACGGAGCGGACGGGGCCGGAGGCCTGATCGCGCATTGATGCGCGATGTGAAACGAGAAAGCCCGGCGATTGCCGGGCTTTTTCATGGTCGAGGGATTTAGATTGGCATCGTCGGCGACGCCATGGCGCGATGGAAGGCGCTGGGCCCCTGCGTTCGCAGGGGCGACGGATTTTGGAGTGTTGGGTGCGCAGCTGTCCTCACTACGTCGCGCGGACAGGCAGTTTGCAGCCCGGATAAGCGCAGCGCATCCGGGTCAAACACCTCATGAGCACACGAGTCCCCCGGGTGCGCTGCGCTTACCCGGGCTACGTGCTGGGCCAGCTGGTGCCCTCAACCCCTCTCCCACCGGGAGAGGGGTTGGGGAGAGGGGCGGGGCGTTCCAGTCAATGGATCGACCAGTGGAGGCAGTGCAGGCGTACCCATCGTCTCGGCGCTCGCATCACCGCTCACACCCGAACACCGCCTCCTGCGCCGGCGTCCGGCGCTCCGTGCCACCTTCTCCCGAAGGAGAAGGGTGGCAGAGAACCGACGCGGCTCAGAACGAGATGCTCCACGTATCCAGCCGGCCGGTGTCGAGGCGTGCGTTGTCGTTGACGCGCAGCCTCCATGTGCCGTTGAGCGCCTCGGTGGACAGGTTGCGGGTGTAGGTCGCGATGATGTTGTCCGCACTGCCGCCGGTGCGGTTGTGCAGGTTGTAGACCGAGCCATCGGGCGCGACGAGGTCCACCCGCAGGTCGCCGCGGTAGGTGTGGAAGATCGTCACCGAGATCGACGCGTTGGTCGGTGCGTTGCCGGTGCGGCCGGAGACGGTGATCGGGCTTTCGATCGTGCTGTTGTCGTTGATCGCGAAGTCCGCGCCGTTGCTGTAGGTCTGCGTGCCGCCACCGCCGCCGCTGACCGTGACGCTGGCGGTCCTGGTGTTGGTCGCGCCGTCGCCGTCGGTGACGGTGAGCGACACGGTGTAGGTGCCGGCGGCCGCGTAGGTCTTCGACGGGTTGATCGCGGTGGAGGTGGTGCCGTCGCCGAAGTTCCACGAGCGCGAGGCGATGGTGCCGTCGCTGTCGGTGGAGGTATCGGTGAAGTTCACCGTCAGGCCGCTGACCGAGGAGGTGAAGTTCGCCGTTGGCGGGTTGTTGCCACCGCCGCCGGGGCAGTCCACGCCCACCGAGAGGAACGCGGCGCTGACGTCGGCCACCGCGTAGCCCAGGTCATTGGCCGCGGTCTCCACGCCACACGCGGCCTGGTTGAAGTTGCTGCTGGCCGTCCAGTAGAGGTCGTTGGCGCGTCCGAAGATCCGGAACGCCTTGGGCACGTCCCACCCGGGCCGGTTGGCCAGCAGGTAGAAGGCCTTGTTGTACACGCCCGACGAGTAGTGCACGTCCATGCCGCTGGTGAAGTTGGCGGCGTTGTCGATCGAGCGGCCGTCCTGCGGCGGGTTGTTCATGTAGCGCAGCGCGCCGCTGCCCTTGAAGATCTGCGCGCCGACGAGGAAGTCCGCGCTGCCGCGCATGAAGAACTCCGCGGCCTCGCCGGCGATGTCCGAGTACGCCTCGTTGATGCCGCCGGACTGGCCGGAGTAGGTGAGGTTGGAGTTCTGTTCGGTGTAGCCGTGGCTGACCTCGTGCGCGGACACGTCCAGGCTCACCAGCGGGTAGAACGTGCTGCCGCCGTCGCCGAAGGTCATCGAGGAGCCGTTCCAGAACGCGTTCTCGTAGTTGGTCGAGTAGTGCACGCGCATGGTGAGCTGGAAGGTCAGCGGGCGCACGCCCAGGTAGGCCTGGTACATGTCGTAGACCACGCCGCCGAAGTAGTGCGCATCGTTGAGCGGCGAGAACGCGCCGTTGATCACCTTCACCGTGTTGCGCGGGCAGGTGTATGCGAACGCGGTGCTGCCGGAGGTGCCGCCGTTGAGGTTGACGGTCTTGACGTTCGCGTTGTTCATCGTGCACGTGCTGCCGGACTGCGCGACGTCGAGGTAGCCGAAGCTGGTGCCGTACTCGTACTGGCCGGTCTTCTGGTTGCCGCCCGGGCCGGTGCCGATGAGCGCGTGGGTCAGCCCATCCCAGCGGTTGATCACGCGGCCGCTGTCGGCGTCGACCACGACCGTCGGGCGCGTCGGCGCGCCGCCGTTGGGCGCATCGGCGAAATAGCTGACCACGTAGGCGCGATGCGCGCGCCCGGCGTCGTCGACGTAGATCGACAGTACGTTGGACACGTTGCTCACCACGCGCGAGGCGAGGGCGCTGCCCAATCCAGCGCGCTTGCCACGTTCGAGCGCAGCGGAGGCCGGCAGCCGGGGCGCACTGTCCGGGATCTCGCGCTCCAGCCCGGACACCATCTGCCCGAACAGCGTGCGCACCGTCCCGTCGCCGCGCTCGGAGACGACGACGTGCTCGCCGAAGATGGGCAGCCCGCGGAATTCCTGCTGGTACCGGTAGTGGCGCGTACCGTTGCGGTCGGCGCTGATCGCGAGCGTGCGCAGGTCCGAAGCGGCATCGAGGTTGATCAGCGCCGCGTGGCGCGCCGGGACGTCGGTGACGCCGATGCGGATCGACGACGCCTGGGCGGCGACATTGATGGGCCCGAGGTCGCGCTGGTGGAGGTCGGTGCGCTGGGCGGCGCTGGCGGTCGCGCCGAGCAGGGCGAACGCGCAGGCGCTGGCGAGCGCGCTGCGGGCGAGCGTGTGGCGAATCTTCATTGGAATCCCCGGTTGCGTGGAATGGCGCCGCGTTGCACGGCGGGTCACTGCTCACTGCCGACTGCGGTGATGCATCCGTCCCCTGCGACCGTCACGCCTGCCCGCGCACCAGACATCCGTGTGCGTTGCGCAGTCCGTGGGCGTCTCCCGGATCCCGCCCGGTCCGGGCGGTCCCCGGACGCTGCGCCCGTCCGCCGAGGGCGGTCAAATGCTTCAGGCGGCCCCGACCGCCGCGATCCCCGGCCGGCGCATGGGCTCGGGGTAGCGGTGCGCTGAACACGCTGAACGTGGGCAACTTGTGACGATTCACGTCAGCTCTGGCGCGTGCGCGGGAGCTTCTGCGAATTGCGTCACAATGGAACAACGTAACGCGTGGATGCTGCTTTGCAACATCCTTGCTGCGCGAGACTCTCCGCAGCCCGCTCGTTCGCGCCGGGCTTGGCACGTCACTTGATGCCCCACGTTGGGCCGACGGTCCTCGACGCAACGCGAGCGGCGAGGCCACACTGCAGACACGGCGACGTACCGCACGACGCCACGGAATCGACGGGAACGCACCGAATCGCATGACGCTCACACGTGCGGCGCCACAAGGAACCGACGGCCAGGCCCGGGATTTCCGCATCTCCGTGGCGGGCCTGCAGCCGGGCATGTTCGTCTCGCGGCTGGACCGGCCGTGGATGGGCACCGGCTTCCCGTTCGAGGGGGTGCTGCTGCAGACCAACGAAGACGTCGACCAGCTACGCCGGCTGTGCGTGCACGTGCATGTCGATCCGAGCCGCGGCCGCAGCCCGGAGCTTCGGTTCGTGCAGTTCGACGGCGCGGCGGGGGCGCCAAGGGCCGGGCAGGCGGAGATCGACGCGCTGCGCCGCACCGAATGGACCGTCCGGTCGGACTTCGGCACCGAGGTCAAGCCCGCGGGCGAGGCGCTGGCCCGGCTCGAGCACGACATCGGCGGGGCGATGTCCGGGGTGCGCGAAGGTGGGGTGCTGGACACGCAGGCGCTTGCCTCGGGCGTGGACACGATGATCGATTCGATCACCCGCAACCCGTCGGCGCTGCCCTGGGTACTGGAACTCAAGCGCAAGGGCGATTACGTCTACCAGCACGCGCTCGGCTGCTCGGTGTGGGCGGCGACGTTCGGCCGCCACCTGGGCCTCGAGCGCGACGGCCTGCGCGACTTGGCGCTGGGCGCGCTGCTGTGCGACGTCGGCAAGGTGCGCCTGGACCAGGCACTGCTTGAGCGCCGGCCGCCACTGCGGGAATCCGATTTCCACGCGCTGCGCAGCCACATCGCCGAGAGCGTGCGCATCGTCGGCGAGACGCCGGGGCTGTCGGCTGTCGTGCTCGAGATGGTCACCCACCACCACGAGCGCCACGACGGCAGCGGCTACCCGCGCGGCCTGCGCGGCACCGCGATCCCGATCCACGCGCGCATCGCGGGACTCATCGATACCTACGACGCGATGACCTCCTTACGACCGTACGCGCCAACGCGCTCCGCGCACGAGGCGGTCATGGAGCTGTACGACCAGCGCGACCGCCTCTTCCAGGCCGAGCTGGTCGAGCAGTTCATCCGCACCTGCGGCATCTACCCGACCGGTTCGCTGGTGGAACTGAGCGACGGGTCCATCGCGGTCGTGGTCGGGGTGAATTCGCTCAAGCGGCTGCGGCCGCGCGTGATGCTGCTGCTGGGGCCGGACAAGCGCCCGCTCGCGGATTTCCGCACCCTCGACCTGGCCGATGCCCGGTACGACGGCGGCGAGGCCGCGCTCGCCATCCAGGCCAGCCTGCCGCCGGATGCCTACGGCATCGACCGCGCGTCGCTGTTCCTGGACTGACGCGTGCAGCCCGTCGACGACGCCCTGACCGGGCTGCGCAGCCGCAGCGGGTTCATGCCCGTGCTACGCCGCCAGGCGCTGCTGGCCAACGAGCGTCGCTCGGCGCTGGCGCTGGTGGTCGTCGACATCGACGGCTTCTCGCGCATCAACGGCATCCATGGATACGCCGCCGGTGATGCGGTGCTCGCGCACGTGGCCACCCAGCTGGCAAAGGTCTGCCGGTCGCACGACCATGCCGCGCGCATCGGCGACGACCGCTTCGCGCTGCTGCTGGTCAACGTGATGAATGCGGGCCATGCCGAACTCGCGGTGCAGAAGCTGCAGCGGCTGCTCGCCGAACCGTTGCAGGCGGCGCATGCACGCATTCCGATCGCTGTCAGCGCGGGCGTGGCGCTATGCCCGCACGATGCCAGCCATCCCGACCACCTGCTGCGGCGGGCGGAGGCCGCGCTCGCGCGCGCGCGCATGGAGGGTGCGCGGCTCGCCTGCGCCACCGGCGAACGCGCCGACAGCGACGTCTCCGACACCTGGAGCCTGGAGTTCGAGCTGACCGGCGCCATCGAGCGCGGCGAAATGCGGATGCACTTCCAGCCGAAGGCACGCGCGAGCGACCTCGCCTTCACCGGCGCCGAAGCGCTGATGCGATGGTCGTCGCCCGGTCGCGGCGAGATCCCGCCGTCGGTCTTCATCCCGATCGCCGAACGCACCGGGCTGATCCGCAAGTTCACCGTCTGGGCGCTCAACAGCGCGCTGCGGCAGGCCGCGCAGTGGCCGGTGTCGGGCCCGCGCGTGAGCGTCGCGGTCAACCTTCCCGGCGCGTTGGCCACCCAGCCGGAACTGCCGGACCTGGTCAACGACGCGCTGCGCCTGTGGGCGGTGCCGCACGTGCAGCTGGTGCTGGAGATCACCGAGGGATCGCTGATGGACGTCGAACACGCGTTCGACATCCTCGAGCGCATCCGCGCGATGGGGGTGGGCATCTCGATCGACGATTTCGGCACCGGCTATTCGTGCCTGGCGTATTTCCGTTCGATCCCCGCCGACGAGGTCAAGATCGACCGGTCCTTCGTGCGCGTGCTGGCCGAGGATGCCGATACCGCCGCGCTGGTACGGCTGGTGGTCGACCTGTCGCACCGCTTCGGCTTCGAGGTCGCCGCCGAGGGCCTGGAGGACGCCGCCACCCTCGATGCGTTACGGGCTCTAGGCTGCGACACCGTCCAGGGGTTCCTGGTCGGCCGGCCGATGCCGCACGACGACTTCCTCGCCTGGCTGCAGGCGAGCCCGCGCGCCGCGGCCTGAGCCGCCGTCAGAGGGGAGGGCACCGCCGTCCGACGACCCGGCGCGGCAACGCCCGATGCAATGCCGGCAACGGACGCAGCCCGCGCGTGCATCGACGCGCCTAGACTGCGCGCACCACACAGGGAGCCGCGCATGTCCATCGCGCATGGTGTCTTCGCCCGCTTCGCGCGTTCCGCCGCGCTGGCGATCGTCTCCCTCGCCCTAATCGCCGGCTGCGCCCGCGACACCGATGGCCAGTTGCCTGCCGCCGGCGGCGAGGCGATCAAGGCCGCTCGCGAGGAGATCAAGGGCTTCGGCGTGGTGGTCGCGTATCCCGACGAGGAGGACGACACCCTGGCCATCGCCGTCGAGTTCAGCCGGCCGCTGGTGGGCACGCAGTCCTTCGATGACCTGATCGCGGTCAAGGACGCGAAAGGCGCGGTGGTCAAGGGCAGCTGGGTGCTCGGCGACGACGGCAAGGTGCTGCGCTTCCCGCACGTGGAGGCCAGCCGCGATTACGTGTTGACGCTCGGCCGCGGCATCACCGCCGCCAGCGGCGAACGTCTCGGCAAGGATCTCGTGCAGCGCGTGCATACCGGCCCGCTGGAACCGGCGGTGGGTTTCGCCTCGCAGGGCAGCGTGCTGCCGGCGCGCGAGAGCCGCGGCCTGCCGGTGGTGTCGGTCAACGTGGCCGAGGTCGATGTCGAATTCCTGCGCGTGCACGACAAGTCGCTGCCGGCGTTCTTCGCCGAGTACCAGCGCGGCGGGCGGCGCGGCACCTGGGACCTCGACAACGATGACGAGGACCGCAATCCGCTGTCGAAACTGGCCAAGCCGGTGTACGTCAACCGCTTCGCGCTGGGCGGCGAGCGCAACGAGCGCGTGGTCACCTACCTGCCGCTGCAGGGGATCGAGGAATTGCAGGAGCCGGGCCTCTACTTCGCGGTGATGAAGCGCGCGGGCTCCTTCAGCGACCAGTACGACACCGCGTTCTTCACCGTCAGCGACCTCGGCATCCACGCGCGTGCATACAAGGAACAGCTGTTCGTGCATGCCGCCTCGCTGGCCACGGGCGACGCGGTCGGCGACGTCGACCTGCGCGTGCTCGACGCCAAGGGCGAGACCGTGTTCAAGGCCGGCACCGACGGCAACGGCAACGCGCTGCTGAACTACGCGCTCGACGCTGGCCACGTGCTCGTCGCCCGCCGCGGCAGCGACGTGTCGATGCTGCCGTTCAACCAGCCGGCGCTGGACCTGTCGGAGTTCGCGGTCGCGGGGCGCGAGGCGGCATGGTTCGACGTCTTCGCCTGGTCCGGCCGCGACCTCTACCGGCCTGGCGAGACCGTGCGCGTGTCGGCGTTGCTGCGCGACCGCGACGGCATGCCGATCGATACGAAAGGCAAGCCCGCGCAGCCCGTCTTCATCCGCTACGTGCAGCCTGACGGCAAGGCGCTGGTCGAAACGCGCCTGCAGCCGGACGCACAGGGCTACGTGCGCCATGCGCAGCTGATCCCGCAGGACGCGGCCACCGGCCGCTGGCGCGTGGAGTTCCGCACCGACCCGGCCAGCAAAGAGGCGGTGCAGGGCATGACGCTGCGCATCGAGGAGTTCCTGCCCGAGCGCCTGAAACTCGAACTCACCGCGCAACCCGTGCTGCGCCCTGGCGAGCCGCTGAAGCTCAAGGTCGACGCCGATTACCTCTATGGCGCGCCCGCGGCCGGCAACCGCTTCACCGCCAAGCTCGCGGTCGCCGTGGAACAGCACCCGGTCGAGTCGATGCCGGGCTGGTTCTTCGGCGATCCCACGCTGGAGCTGCCGAAGGAGGCCAAGGACGTCGTCGACGAAGCCCTTGGACCCGATGGCACGCTCGTGCAGGACATCGTGTTACCGGCCGAGGCCAGGCCGGTGTCGCCGATTGCCGTCGTCGTCAACGGCAGCGTGTTCGAAACCGGCGGGCGCGCGGTCAACCGCGGCATCAAGCGCGTGTTGTGGCCGGCCGGCGCGCTGGTCGGCGTGCGCCCGCTGTTCGACGACAAGGACGGTGCCGACGCCAACAGCCGCGTGCGCTTCGAGATCCTGCGCGTGGGCAGCGACGGCACGCCGAAGCCGGCGACCAACCTGCGCGCCACGCTGGTGCGCGAGCATCGCGACTACCACTGGCGCCACGGCGACGACGGCTGGGATTACGACTTCACCCGCCGCTTCCAGGACATCGAGACACGCACGCTCGCTACCGGCGCGCAGGCCGTGCGTATCGACATGCCGGTGGAGTGGGGCGAGTACCGGCTGGACGTGGTCGACCCGTCCACCGGACTTACCACGCGCTACCCGTTCACCGCCGGCTGGAGCTGGGACGACAGCAACCGCGGACTCGACGCGCGCCCCGACAAGGTCAAGCTCGCGCTCGACAAGACGCACTACAAGGCGGGCGACACGCTGAAGGTGACGCTGACCCCGCCGCATGCCGGCAAGGGCGTGCTGATGGTCGAGAGCGACCGCATGCTCTACGTGCAGGCGATCGAAGCCAAGCCCGGCAGCACGTTCGAAATTCCCGTCACCAAGGACTGGGAACGCCACGACGTCTACGTGACCGCGCTGGTGTTCCGCGGCGGCAGCGCGTCCAGCACGGTGACGCCGGCGCGTGCGGTGGGCGTCGCGCACGTGCCGATGGACCGGCGTGCGCGCAAGGTCGCCGTCGGCCTGGCGGTGCCGAAACAGATGCGGCCCGAACGCGACCTGCCCGTGGTCGTCAGCGCGCCGGCATTGGCGGGGCAGGCGGCGTTCGTGACGGTGTCCGCGGTGGATGTCGGCATCCTCAACATCACCCGCTTCCCGGTGCCCGATGCGGCCGCCCACTTCTTCGCGCAGCGCCGGCTCGGCGTGGATGCGTACGACATGTACGGCCGCGTGATCGAGAGCTTCGAAGGCGGCGTGGCCAAGCTGCGCTTCGGCGGCGACCTCGCGCTGCAGCCGCTGCCGCAGGCGCGCAGGCCGACCTCGCGCGTGCAGACGGTCGACCTGTTCGCGGGGCCGGTGAAGCTCGATGCGAAGGGTCTCGCGCGCATCAACCTGCGCGTGCCCGACTTCAACGGCACCCTGCGCGTGTCCGCGCTGGTCTACAGCGGCGGGCGATACGGGTCCAAGTCCAACGAAACCGTGGTGCGTGCGCCGCTGCTGGCCGCAGCGAGCCTGCCGCGCGTGCTGGCACCGGGCGATTCAAGCCGCGTCACGTTGGACGTGCAGAACTTCACCGGCAAGGCCGGCACGTTCAAGGTTCAGGTCGATGGCATCGGCCCGCTGGCGGTGGGCGAGGGCACGCGCACGGTGACGTTGGCACCGCAGGCGCGCACCACGCTGAGCTTCCCGCTCACCGCGCGCGAAGGACACACCACCGCACAGGTGCGCGTGCGCGTGGACGGCAACGGCTTCAAGGTCGATCGCCGACACGACCTCCCGGTGCGCGCGGCGTGGCCACAGGTCGTGCGCGTGCGCTCGCAGGTGCTGGGTGACACCGCGCCCGTGCGCTTCGACCCGGGCATCGCCAGTGGCCTGATGCCCGGCTCCGTCAATGCGCGCATGACCGTGAGCCCGTTGCCGCCGATCCCGTTCGCCAGCGCCCTGCAGGGCGCGCTGGAGTACCCGTACGGCTGCGCCGAACAGACGACGAGCAAGGGGTACGCCGCGTTGATGCTCGATGCGCCCACCGCCGCCGCGCTCGGTGCCAAGGGGCTGGATGCCGCGGCCCGCCGCGCGCGCATGGACGGCGCCTTCGCGCGGCTCTCGGCGATGCAGGTGTCCAGCGGCCATTTCGGCATGTGGGGCAGCGAGGACTACGTCAACCCGGCGCTGACGCCGTACATCGTCGAGTTCCTGCTGGATGCGCGGCAGGCCGGCTTCGCGGTGCCGGAGGCGATGCTGCAGAAGGCGCTCAAGGTGCTCAGCGAGGACATGCTGTCGGGCGGCGCCAACTTCTACGGCTACGACCACCGCGACCACCTCAAGTTCGCCTTCAACGCGCACGCCGGCTACGTGCTGGCACGCGTCAACCGCGCGCCGCTGGGCACGCTGCGCTCGATGTGGGACACCGACCGCAAGCAGGCGATCACCGGCCTGCCGCTGGTGCACCTCGGGCTGGCGCTGCATCTGCAGGGCGACCGTGTGCGTGGTGCCAAGTCGATCGCCGCGGGCTTCGCGATGCCGTCCGACAAGCGTCCCGATTACCTCGGCGACTACGGCACGCGCCTGCGCGACGACGCGCTGATGGTGGCGCTGGTGCACCAACACGACGTGGCGAAACCCGTGTTCGCGTCGCGCATCGCCACGCTGGGCCGCGAGCTGGACGTGCGCCGCAACCGCGAGTGGTTCTGGCTGAGCACGCAGGAACAGGTCGCGCTGGCGCGCCTGGGCAAGGCGCTGATGGCCGACCTGCGCAAGACCGTGGCGGGCACGTGGCGGGTCGGCGATGTCGCCAGCGAAGCGAAGGCCGCGCGCATCGTCGGTCGCATGTTCGATGCCGACGCACTGGGCCGCGGCGTGTCGTTCGCGCCCGTCGGCCAGCCGCCGCTGTACGCCAGCTTCGAGGTCGCCGGCATCCCGCGCAGCGCGCCCGCGCACGACAAGTCGGTGATCGACGTGCGCCGGCGCTGGTACACGACCAAGGGCGTGCCGTGGACCGGCGGCACGCTGGCCGAGGGCGAGTCGCTGATCGTGCAGGTGTCCATCGATGCCTCGCGCGCGATGCCCGACGCGTTGCTCACCGACCTGTTGCCCTCGGGCCTGGAGATCGAGAACTTCAACCTGGGCGATGCGCAGCAGTGGGCGGGCGTGGTGATCGACGGCATCGACATGTCCGACCGCGACAGCGCCGCCGAAGTGCGCCACGAGGAGTTCCGCGATGACCGTTATGTCGCCGCGCTCAAGCTCGACGGGTACGGCACCGAACGCGTGTTCTACCTCGTACGTGCCGTGACGCCCGGCACCTACACCGTGCCGCCGTCGCTGGTGGAGGACATGTACCGGCCGGATTTGCGTGGCGTCGGGAAGAGTGATCCAGCGACGATCACGGTGGTGGCGCCGGGGGCGCGGAAGAGGGTGGCCCCGGCTTCGGCACCGGCTTCAGCACCGGCTTTAGCCCCAGCGCCAGCGCCAGCGTCGGCGACTCCGGCGGCCGCCGCCGTCGCTGGCGCGGATGAATGACTGCGGCGTCGCACGTTTGTTTTTGCTCGTCATCCCCGCGAAGGCGGGGATCCATGGACTTCGTTTCTCGGATCGTCACCCCCCGCGCAGGCGGGGGTCCAGTGACTTTCGTCTTTCGCTCGTCAACCTCGAAGCAAGATCAGGATCAAAAGCTTCCGCCTTCGGCGGGTCACTTTTGTCTTGGCAAAAGTAACCAAAACCGTCTGCGCTGGTCGCACGCCGCAACGATGAAGCCGTTGCGGTTCCCTGCGCTGCTCACGCGGACGGGCACGGGCCGCAAAATTCGCTCCGCTTCGCTGCGCTCAGACATGCGGCCCTCTTCGGCCCGCCCACGCTCCGCTGCGGACTTCGGCGCATCCATGCGCCTCACCCGCTTCGCGGGCGCCTCCGGCGGTCAAAATCGTTCCAGACGATTTTTCGGCGTACTCCGACAGCGCGAGGCAGATCAAGATCAACTGCAAGGACAGCAGCAACAGCCACGACGAGAGCAGCATCGCCATCAATCCCTTTACGCATGACCCGCAACACGCTCCTGCAACTGCTCCGCTGGTCCGCCGTCGCCCTGCTCGCGACGCTTCTGCTCCTCGACCTCGCGTTTCCCATCCCACTCCCTGACCCCAGGGACGCCGGCACCATCGTCACCGCGCGTGACGGCACACCGCTGCGCGCGTTCCCCGACAGTGACGGCGTCTGGCGGTACCCGGCCTCGCCTGAAACCGTCTCGCCGCTATACCTGCAGGCGCTGCTCACCTACGAGGACCGCCACTTCCACCGCCATCCCGGCATCAACCCGGTGGCGATGGCGCGCGCGGTCGTGCAGCGCGTGCGCAGCGGGCGGGTGGTGTCGGGTGGGTCGACGCTGACCATGCAGGTCGCGCGCATCCTCGACGGCGGCAACCCACGCCGCACGCGCAGCCTCGCCGGCAAGACGCGGCAGGTGCTGCGGGCGCTGCAGCTCGAGGTGCATCTGTCGAAGCGCGAGATCCTCGACCTCTACCTCGACCGCGCACCATTCGGCGGCACCATCGAGGGCGTCGAGGCGGCAAGCTGGGCCTACCTCGGCAAGCCGTCGGCGCGGCTGTCGCATGCGGAAGCCGCGCTGCTGGCCGTGCTGCCGCAATCGCCCAGCCGCCTGCGCCCGGATCGCGCACCGGAGGCCGCGCGACGGGCGCGCGACAAGGTGCTGGCGCGCATGGCAGCGCAGGGGGTGTGGACACGCGCCGTCGTCGACGACGCCCGCATCGAGCCGGTCGTCGCCCGCGCGCTGCAGCCGCCGCGGCTGGCGCCCCTGCTGGCGCAGCGCCTGCGTGGCGAGCATCCACGCGCCACGCGCATCGTGTCCACGCTCGACATCGCCCTGCAGCGCACGCTGGAGGACCGCGTCGCCGCGTATTTCTCCGGGCTGCCGGAACGCACGTCCGCGGCGCTGCTGGTGGTCGACAACGCAACGCTGGAATCGCGCGCCTACGTCGGCTCGCTTGCATTCGCCGATGCCGCGCGGCTCGGCCACGTCGACATGGCCGATGCGTGGCGCTCGCCGGGCTCGACGCTCAAGCCGTTCCTTTACGGCCTCGCGCTCGACGATGGCCTGGTGCATTCCGAGAGCCTGCTGGTCGACGCGCCGCAGGCGTTCGGCGACTACCGGCCGGGCAATTTCGACGCCGCCTTCAACGGCCCGGTCAGCGTTGCGCAGGCCTTGCGCCTCTCGCTCAACGTGCCGGCGGTGGACGTCCTCGATCGCGTCGGCCCGGCACGATTCGCCGCGCGGCTTGCGCATGCGGGCATCGTGCTGCGCTGGCCCCGCGGCGCGGCGCCGAACCTGTCGATGATCCTCGGCGGCACCGGCGCGCGGCTGGAGGATCTCGTCGGCGCGTATGCAGCGCTCAATCGCGACGGCGTTGCCGGGCGCGTGCGCCATTCGCCCGATGCACCGCGCGTCGAGCGGCGCCTGCTGTCGCCGGGCGCGGCGTGGATCGTGCGCGACATCCTGGAAGCCAACCCGCGTCCTGGCAGCGTCGAAGCGGTGCTCGACCGCGGCGGCGCCGCGCGCTTGGCGTGGAAGACCGGGACCAGCTACGGCTTCCGCGATGCGTGGGCACTGGGCAGCACGCGCGGCCATACCGTCGGCGTGTGGGTCGGCCGGCCGGATGGCACGCCGATGCCGGGCCAGTACGGCGCCATCACCGCGTTGCCATTGCTGTTCGAGGTGATCGACAGCCTGCCGCGCACGCGTCGCGACGCAATGGCCGCGCCGATGCCGGCATCGGTCGCGAAGGTCGAGGTGTGCTGGCCGCTCGGGATCGCCCGCGCTGCGCAGGATGACGCGCTGTGCCAGCGCCGCTTCGACGCGTGGAGCCTCGACGGCGCGGTGCCGCCGACCTTTGCGGAACGCGACGCGCGGCTGTGGAGCGCGGGCCTGGAAACCTTTGAAGTCGACGCACGCACCGGCCTGCGGCTGTCGGCCGATTGCAGCGCCCCGCACGATGCGCGCACCCGCAGCATCGCGCGGTGGCCGGCGCTCGCGTCGCCGTGGCTGCCGGCGGCGATGCGCGATGCGTCGCGCCTGCCGGCGCTGTCGCCGGACTGCGTGGACGACGGTCGCGAGGCGTCCGCCACGCTCGCGATCGAGGGCATCGAGGATGGCGCCACCCTTGCGCAGGCGCCCGGCGCACGCCGCGGGCTACCGCTGTCGGTGCGCGCGCTGGGCAGCGAGGCGCGCGTGCGCTGGCTGCTCGATGGTCGCCTCGTCGCCGAAACGCAGGGCCCGCGCCCGTTCGAGCACGACTTCGCGCAACCCGGCCGCCACGTGCTGACCGCGCTGGCCGACACGGGCGCCTGGTCGCGCGTTGAGTTCCGCGTGCTGTCGCCCCCTGACGCGCCCCGGTAGCGGCGCGCTTGCCCGGTGTCGCGTCGTCGGGGGTCCAACGCCGCGCCTGCTCAGCGTCGCCATGCTCGCTACCGGCGCCGAGCAAGCGCGGCGCTACACATCATGCCGTCGCCCCTGCGCACGCAGGGGCCCAGCGCCTTCCTTCCTAGAACCAGTGCGCTGCCCGGAGAGACTTTAAGCAAAGGCACTGGGCACCTGCGTGCGCAGGGGCGACGGGTTGGTAGGACGAACTAAACGGACTGGTCAGCGAAGCAGCAACTGCCACAACGCATATGCCACGCGATCCGCGATGCAACCCGCATTAAAAAAAAAGGCCGGCATGCGCCGGCCCTTCGTCTCGAATTCGAGCTGTGATTCGTCGCCTACTCACTTGCCCGTCAACCCCTCCAGCATGTCCGCCAGCTCGTCGGCATGCTCCTCTTCCTGCGCCAGGATGGACTCCATGATCCGCTTGGTCGTGGTGTCCTTGTCGCCGAGGTAGTTGATGATGTCGCGGTAGCTGTCGATCGCGATGCGTTCGGCCACCAGGTCCTCCTTGACCATGTCGCGCAGGTCGGTGCCTTCGACGTATTCGGCGTGCGAGCGCGAGGCGAGGATCGCCGGGTTGAAGTCGGGGTCGCCGCCGAGCTGGACGATGCGCTCGGCGATCTTGTCGGCGTGCTCCTGCTCCTCGCGCGCGTGTTCCAGGAACTCGGCCTTGACCGGTTCGGCGGCCAGCCCCTTGGCCGTGAAGTAATGCCGCTTGTAGCGCAGCACGCATACCAGTTCGGTGGCCAGCGCCTCGTTGAGCAGCTTGATCACCGTGGTGCGGTCGGCGGCGTAGCTGTCGGTGATCGCGCCATCCTCGATGTGCTTGCGGGCGCGTTCGCGGATGGCCTTGATGTCGCTGGCGAAGGGCATGGCGGCGGTGGCGGTGTTCATGGCATGGCTCCCGGGCGCGGCCCGTTGGCAGGAATGGCGGTCAGGCTGCCGGGATGCGCGTGAGCATGAAGTCGGCAGCGGTGGCGCGGAACTCGCCCGGCGCGTCGACCTCGAGCAGCTTGACCACGCGGTCCTCGGCGTACAGGGCGAACCGCTTGGCGCGCGTGCCCATGCCGTAACCGCTGGCATCGAGGTCCAGGCCGGTGGCGCGCACGAACTCGCCGTTGCCGTCGCTGAGCATGTGCAGGTCGTCGGGCACGTCGTGCGCGCGCGCCCAGGCCTGCATCACGAACGCGTCGTTGACCGACAGGCAGGCCACGTCGATGCCGCGGCGGCGGAACTCCGGCATCGCCTCCACGAAGCCGGGCAGGTGGCGCTCCGAGCAGGTCGGCGTGAACGCGCCGGGCACCGCGAACAGCAGCACCGGGCGGCCGTCGAACAGGGTCGGGGTGTCGATGAATTCCACGCCTTCGCGCAGAACCTGGAACGTCGCTTCTGGGATGGTGTCGCCGGGTTTCAACATGGTCTGGATGCGCCTGTCGGTTGACTGAACGCAGTGTAGGCGCGCCATGTTGCGTTCGTGTCAGTGGCTTGAATCGGGGGCGGCGTTCCCTACATCGCGGCCATGCGGCGCACGCCGCCACCACGCGATCCGACACCACGAAGGAGACTTGCCATGAATACGGCCCGTTATCCGCAGGCCCGCGCCGGCCGTCCGCTGCAGGACGAATTCCGCCAGCTGTTCGACCAGTTCTTCCAGGCCACCACCGGCTCCGACGAGTCCTCGGTGGAGACCAGCCAGTGGACGCCCGCCGTCGACATCCGCGAGGACGCCCGCGGCTTCGTCATCCTCGCCGACCTGCCGGGCATCGACCCGGCCGAGGTGGAGGTCTGGATGGACAAGGGCATCCTCTCGATCAAGGGCGAGCGGAAGGCCGACGAGCTCGCCGAGGGCGCGCGTTCCTCGCGCGTCGAACGCCGCACCGGGCGCTTCCACCGCCGCTTCGCGCTGCCCGACAGCGCCGATGCCGACGGCATCACCGCGCACGGGCGGCATGGCGTGCTGGAGATCAGCATCCCCAAGCGTCCGGAGACCACGCCGCGCCGCATCCAGGTCGGAGCCGAGCCGCAGCGCGCGCAGTAAGCACGGCACCGCGGCGTCCACGCGGGCGCCGCCTACACTACGGCCCGCGCGCCCATGGCCCGCGGGCCGTACTCGTTTTCGACGCCGCACCGACGCAGACCACGCCACACATCGAGCCCATGCAATTCAAGGACTACTACCAGACCCTCGGCATCGAGCCGGGCGCCGGCGATGCCGAGATCAAGACCGCCTACCGGCGGCTGGCGCGCAAGTACCACCCGGACGTGAGCAAGGAAGCCGGCGCCGAGGAACGCTTCAAGGCCGTCAACGAAGCCTACGAGGCCCTGCGCGACCCCGCCAAGCGCAGGGCCTACGACCAGTTGCGCGCGCGCGGCTACAAGCCGGGCGACGAGGTGCATCCGCAGGGCTTCGGTGGCGGCGGCTATGCCGGCGGCGGCGTGGATTTCGAGGAGATCTTCGCCGGGGGGGGCGCCGGGGGCGGCTTCAGCGACTTCTTCGAGGGCCTGTTCGGCCGACGCGCCGGTGCGCACGGGCCCGGCCCTGGCGCCGGCTTCGGTGGCGCGCGCCCGCAGCCGCGCGGCGACACCAGGGCCAAGCTCGCGGTACCGCTGGAGTCGGTGTACGCCGGCAGCAGCGTGCGCATCGCGATCGGGGGCAGGACTCTGGATGTGCGCGTGCCCAAGGGCGTGCGCGAGGGGCAGGTGATCCGCCTGGGCGGGCAGGGCGAGCGTGGCGACCTGCTGCTGGAGATCGAGTACGCGGCGCACCCGCAGTTCGAGGTGGACGGCCGCAACGTGATCCACGTGCTGCCGGTGGCGCCGTGGCAGGCCGCGCTGGGCGCGACCGTGAGCGTGCCGACATTGGGCGGTGCTGTGGAGCTGAAGGTGCCCGCGGGCTCCGAGGCCGGCCGCAAGCTGCGCCTGCGCGGCCGTGGCCTGCCGGGCACGCCGGCCGGCGACCAGATCGTCGAGCTTGAGGTCACCGCGCCGCGGCCCGAAACGGCCGAGCAGTCGAAGGCGTACGAGACGCTGCGCGACGCGTTCGCGCGGTAGGAACCTGCAAGGCTGTGCGTCTGGATGCCTGCGGCTTCTGCAGCACCTGGCCGCATTCGATCGCTACTCACCGTCGCCCCTGCGAACGCAGGGGCCCAGTGCCTTTGAACGTGACGCGAAGCATCCGGTGCGAATGAAAGTCGCTGGGCCCCTGCGTTCGCAGGGGCGACGAGCACTGATTGATCCCCGGAATGCGCGACGGCGACATTCCAAAGAAAAAAGCCGCGCGATGCGCGGCTTTTCCGACACGACCGTCGATCCACTCAGTGCGGCAGCAGGTCCCCGATCGTCTTGCTCAACTCTTCCTCGTTGAACGGCTTGGTGATGTAGGCCTTCGCACCCTGGCGCATGCCCCACACCCGGTCGGTGTCCTGATCCTTGGTGGTCACGAGGATCACCGGGATGTGCTTGGTCGTCGGCTCGCGGGTGATCGCGCGCGTGGCCTGGAATCCGTTGAGGTTGGGCATGACCACGTCCATCAGGATGAGGTCGGGCAGTTCGCGCTTGGCGGCGTCCACGCCGGCCGCGCCATCCTCGGCGGTGACAGCCTCGTGGCCGAGTTTCTCGACGATGCGCCGGATGCCCATGAGCTGGGACGGGGAGTCGTCGACGATCAGGATGCGGGCCATGTGGGTTCCCTTGGATGCGGCACGATTGTGGGGCTGGCCGCCGCGCCTTCGCAAGCGACCATTCGGGTCAGGGTGTGACCAGCGTCCGGCCCAGCGCGCGGCCGGCCAGCAGCGTGGCGAAGACGTCCTGCAGGCCGCCGAGGCCGACCTCCCGCGTGCAGATGCGGTCGAGATGGCGGGGCTTCCAGTCGTCGGCCAGGCGCTCCCACACCGTCCGACGGACGTCGCGGGCGGTGCCGGCAGAGGCCACGCCCAGGAGCGACACGCCGCGGATGATGAAGGGCATCACCGTCGCCTCCAGCGCTGCGCTGGCGGCGAGCCCCGCGGTGGCCACGTTGCCGTATGGCGCGGCCTGCGCGAGCAGGCTGGCCAGCATCGGCCCGCCGACGTTGTCGAGCCCACCACCGAAACGCACTGATTCCAGTGGACGCGTGGTCGCCAGCGCGTCGCGGCGGAGCACCTCGCTCGCGCCGATGTCGCGCAGGTAGTCGGCATGTTCGGGCTTGCCGCTGATCGCATGCACCTCGAAACCCGCGCGGCTGAAGATGTCGACCGCCAGCGAGCCCACCCCGCCGGTCGCACCGCTCACCGCGAGCGGCCCCATCGCGGGTGACTGGTGGTTCTCGACCATCCGCAGCAGCGCGAGCGCCGCGGTGAACCCCGCGGTCCCGAGCACCATGGACTCGCGCAGCGTCAGCCCCGCCGGCAGCGGGACCACCCACTCGGCGGGCAACCGCGCAAAGCCGGCATAACCGCCGTCGCGCGTCTCCGACAACCCGCAGCCCGTGACCAGCACCGCGTCGCCCTCGCGGAAAGCCGCATCGGTGGACGAGACGACATGCCCGGCGACGTCGATCCCGCCCACCAGCGGGAACGTGCGCAGGATCTTGCCGCTGCCGGTGCCGGCGAGCGCGTCCTTGTAGTTGACCGACGAGTGCGCGACGCGGATGACCACCTCGCCGGGCGCAAGGTCATCCAGCGAGAGCTGCTCGATGCCCGCGCGATGCGGCTGCGGGCCGTGGATGCGGAAGGCGTCGAAAGTGTCCATGTGCGTGGGCTCGGTCAGGTGGAACGGTCAAGTCGTCATCAGACGATGCGCGGATGCCATCGGGCGCGACGGGTAGGCTGGGTTGGCTCCATCAACCCGGCATCCGCGACGGCCAGGTGCTGGGTTGATGGAGCCAACCCAGCCTACGGGAGGGGTCTTGCATCGGTTCAACCTCGACGTGCATCGCGTTGGCGGTGCAGCGCGGTGCCGGGTTGATGGAACCAGCCCAGCCTGCGGGAGGGTTCTTGCATCGACTCGACCTCAACGTGCGTCGCGCTGACGGTGCAGCGCGGCGCGCTTGTCGATCGGGCCGGGGACGTAGGCGTGCATCCAGTCGAGCATCGCCTCGGCGTCGTCGCCGTGCCAGAGGTCGCGGCGCTGGTCGGCATGCAGGAAGCCCTCGGCGACCATGCGGTCCAGCATCGCCACCAGGGGTGCGTAGAAGCCCGCCACGTCGAGGAACGCGCAGGGCTTGTCGCCGATGCCGAGCTGGCGCCAGGTGAGCATCTCGAACATCTCGTCGAGCGTGCCGAAGCCGCCCGGCAGCGCGACGAAACCGTCGCTGATGTCGAACATGCGCATCTTGCGGGTGTGCATGTCGGGCACCACCTCGAGCGTGGTCACGCCGCGATGCGCGACTTCCCAGTCCACGAGCTGCTGCGGGATCACGCCGGTCACCTCGCCCCCGGCCGCGAGCGCGGCATCGGCGACGATGCCCATCAGCCCGACGTTGCCGCCGCCGTAGACGAGACGGTGCCCGCGCCGCGCGATGCGTATCCCGAGCGACCGCGCGGCGGCCGCATAGGTGTCGTCATGCCCGGGGTTGGAGCCGCAGTAGACGCAGATCGCCTTCATGGAACCAAGCTCATGAACAGGTAGGTCGCGAACAGCACCAGGTGCACCAGGCCGAGCAGTACGTTGGTACGGCCGGTATGGAACGACAGCGACACCACGAACAGCGTCAGCGCCAGCAGCAGCGTCGACTTGGCGTCCAGGCCCAGCACCAGCGGCCATCCCGAGGCCAGCGCGATGATGGCCACCACCGGCACGGTGAGCCCGATGCTCGCGATCGCCGAGCTGATCGCGAGGTTGAGGCTCGTCTGCAACCGGTTGTGCAGCGCGGCGCGCACCGCGGCGATGCCCTCGGGCATCAGCACGATGGCCGCGATCAGGATGCCGAGCGTGGCGGCCGGTGCGCCCACGGCGTCGAGCGCGCGCTTGATGACCGGCGACATGCCCTTCGCGCTCCACACCACCGCGCCGAGCGCGAGCAGCAGCAGCACCAGGCTGGCGCCGGCCTCGCGCCGGCTGGGCGGGGCGGCGTGGCGCTCGGGATCGTCGTCGCCGGGGCCCGGCGGCAGGAAGTAGTCGCGGTGGCGCACGGTCTGCACGAAGGTGAAGCCGGCGAACAGCGTCAGGATGGCGACGGCGATGAAGGCCAGCTGCGAATCGCTGTAGAGCGGGCCCGGCCGGCTGGTCACCACGTTGGGCAGCACCAGCGCGAATACGGTGATGACCGCGAGTGTCGCCAGCGCGGCGACCATGCCCTGGGTGCGGAAATCCTGCTCGAAATGGCGGCGCGCGCCGGCCAGCAGGCTGATGCCGATGATGCCGTTGAGGATGATCATCACCGCGGCGAAGATGGTGTCGCGCGCGAGTGTGGCCGCGCCCGCGCCGTGCGCGTACATCAGCGAGACGATCAGCGCGACCTCGATGACGGTGACCGCGAGCGCGAGTACCAGCGTCCCGTAGGGCTCGCCGACCCGATGCGCGATCACCTCGGCGTGGTGCACCGCCGCCACGACGCTGCCGACCAGGCCCAGGCCCAGCACCAGCTGCAGCCCGGGCATCGCCGGAACCAGCCAGGAAAGCGCGAGCGCGGCGATGCCGGCAATCGGCAAGGCGAGCGTCCATGCCGGGTTGTGGCGGACATCGGCGCCGTCGACGGCGGCGGCAGGCGACGGGGCCGCCACGATCAGTTGGCTTTGTGGATCGCCCGCTTGTGCACCGCCATCGCGGCGTCGTGCACCGCCTCGGACATCGACGGGTGCGCGTGGCAGATGCGGGCCAGGTCGTCGGCAGAGCCCTTGAACTCCATCGTCAGCACGCCCTCGTGCACGAGCTCGGACACGTTGGCGCCGACCAGGTGCATGCCCAGCACGGTGTCGGTCTCGGCGTGCGCGAGCACCTTGACGAAGCCCGCCGGCTCGGCCATCGCCACCGCGCGGCCCACCGCGGCGAACGGGAAACTGCCGGCCTTGTACGGCACGCCCTCGGCCTTGAGCTGCTCCTCGGTCTTGCCGACCCACGCGATCTCCGGTTCGGTGTAGATCACCCACGGGATCGTGTCGAAGTTGACGTGGCCCGGAAGCCCCGCGATCAGCTCGGCCACCGCGATGCCTTCCTCGAAGCCCTTGTGCGCCAGCATCGGCCCGCGCACGCAGTCGCCGATCGCCCACACGCCGTCGACGCCGGTGTGGCAATGCGCATCGACCTCGACCAGGCCTCGCGCATCGAGCTTCACGCCGGTGCCGTCGGCAAGCAGGTTCTTCGTCGCGGCCTTGCGGCCCACGGCGACCAGCAGCTTGTCGACGACGATCGTCTGTTCGCCCTTGTCGTCCGCGTAGGTGACGTGCACGCCGTCGGCCCTGACCTCGGTCTTGCTGACCTTGGCGCCGAGGCGGATGTCCAGGCCCTGCTTCTTGAACTCGCGCGCGGAGACTTTCGCGGCTTCGGCGTCTGCGGCGGCAAGGAAGTTCGGCAGCGCTTCGAGGATGATGACCTGCGAGCCGAGGCGGTTCCACACGCTGCCGAGCTCGAGGCCGATCACGCCGGCGCCGATCACGCCGAAGCGCTTGGGCACTTCGGTGAAGTCGAGCGCGCCGGCGTTGTCGACGATGTGCTCGCCGAACTTCGCGAACGGCAGCTCGATGGAGTCCGACCCCGCGGCGATGACGACGTTGGTGCCCTTGAGCTCGACCGTCGTGCCGTCGTGCTGCTTCACGCTGACCACGTTGCCAGGCTGCAGCTGGCCGAAGCCATGGAACGCGGTGACCTTGTTGGCCTTGAACAGCGCCGCGATGCCGCCGGTGAACTGCTTCACGATCTTGTCCTTGCGGCCGATCATGGTGTTCACGTCGATCTTGGCGTTGTCGAACGCGATGCCGTGGTCGCCGAAGATGTGCCCCATGTTCCAGAACTGGCGGCTGGAATCGAGCAGCGCCTTGGACGGGATGCAGCCCACGCGCAGGCAGGTGCCGCCGAGGGCGGGTTTGCCGTCCTTGCCGAGCGCAGCATCGATGCAGGCGACCTTCATGCCCAGCTGCGCGGCGCGGATCGCGGCGTGGTAGCCGGCGGGGCCGGCACCGATGACGACGACGTCGAAGGTTTGCTGTTCGCTCATTGCGATTCCTTTTAAAGCGGGAACAGGGAACGGGGAACGGGGAAGCGAGAGAGATGCAGCTTCCCCGTTCCCCGTTCCCCGTTCCCGCTTCAATTACATTCCCAGCAGCATCCGATGCGGATTCTCGAGCTGGTTCTTGATGTCGACCAGGAACAGCACAGCGTCCTTGCCGTCGATGATGCGGTGGTCGTAGCTCAATGCGATGTACATCATCGGCGCGGCGACGACCTGGCCGTTCTCGACGATCGCGCGCTCCTTGATGGCGTGCATGCCGAGGATCGCCGACTGCGGCGGGTTGACGATCGGCGTCGACATCAGCGAGCCGAAGGTACCGCCGTTGGTGATGGTGAAGGTGCCGCCCTGCAGGTCCTCGAGGCCGAGCTTGCCGTCGCGCGCCTTCTTCGCGTACTCGCCGATGCCCTTCTCGATGTCGGCGAAGCTCATGCGCTCCACGTTGCGCAGCACCGGGGTGACCAGGCCCTTGTCGGTGGACACCGCGATCGAGATGTCGGCGTAGCCGTGGTAGATCACGTCGTTGCCGTCGACCGAGGCATTGACGATCGGGTGGCGCTGCAGCGCGTTCGCCGCGGCCTTGGCGAAGAAGCTCATGAAGCCAAGCTTGACCGCGTTGGTCTTCTCGAACGACTCGCCCAGCTCCTTGCGCATCGCCATCACCTTGCCGAGGTTGACCTCGTTGAACGAGGTCAGCATCGCGATCGAGTTCTTGGACTGCATCAGGCGCTCGGCGATGCGCGCGCGCATGCGCGTCATCGGCACGCGCTCTTCCGGACGCGCGCCACCCGACACGCCGGCGGTCTTGCCGCTGGCGTAGTTGACGATGTCTTCCTTGGTCACCGCGCCGCGGCGGCCGGTGCCTTCGACCTGCGAGGCGTCCACGCCCTTGGTTTCGGCCTCGAAGCGCGCGCCCGGCGGCAGCGCCGCGTTCGAGGACGCCGACGCGGGTGAAGGCGCGGCGGCGGCCGCGGCCTTCGGCTGCACGGGCTGCGCCTCGGCGGTGGTGGCGGCGACGTTCTTGGCGTCGTCGGACTTCGCCGGTGCGGCTGCCGGCGGCGCGGCGGCCGCGGCGCTGGCTTCGACGCCGGAAGCGCCGGCTTCGACAATGGCGATCAGCTGCTGGCTGGTGACGGTGTCGCCTTCGGCGAACTTCACTTCCCTGAGCACGCCGTCGACGGGCGAGGGCACCTCGAGCACGACCTTGTCGGTCTCCAAGTCCACCAGGTTCTCGTCGCGCCTGACGGCATCGCCCGGCTTCTTGTGCCACGTGGCGATGGTGGCGTCGGAGACGGACTCCGGCAGGACGGGGACTTTGATCTCGGTGCTCATGGGGACGTCCTTGGGTGTCGGTCCGAAACGGAAAAGGAAAAGGTCAGCGATGCGGCGCGGTCATTCCGCGCAGTCTTCGCCCTTGACCGGGTTGACAAGCGCGTCGGCGACCAGCTGCGTCTGCTCGCGGACGTGGTCGGCGAGGTGGCCGACCGCGGGCGACGGCGAACGCGCGCGTCCGGCGTAGTGCAGCGACTGCTTGGGACCCAGGCACGCCGCGAGGTGGTGGCGGATCTGGTACCAGGCGCCCTGGTTCATCGGCTCTTCCTGGCACCACACCACGTCCTTGGCGGCGTACTTCGCCAGTTCGGCCTTCAGCGCGGCGCGCGGGAACGGATACAGCTGCTCGATGCGGATGAGCGCGACGTCGTCGGCGCCGCGCTTGGCCATGTCCTCGATCAGGTCGTAGTAGACCTTGCCGCCGCAGACCACCACGCGCTTGGCCCTCTTCGGCGTGCTGGTGGTGTCGGCGATGAGGTGCTGGAAGGTCCCGCCGGCCAGCTCGTCGAGCGTGGACACGGCCAGCTTGTGGCGCAGCAGCGACTTGGGCGTCATCACCACCAGCGGCTTGCGGGTGTTCATGCGCATCTGCCGGCGGATCATGTGGTAGGCCTGCGCCGGCGTGGTCGGCGTGCACACCAGCATGTTGTCCAGCGCGCACAGCTGCAGGAAGCGCTCCAGGCGCGCCGAACTGTGCTCCGGGCCCTGGCCTTCGTAACCGTGCGGCAGGAACAGCGCGAGCCCGCACAGCCGGCCCCATTTGGCCTCGCCGGACGACAGGAACTGGTCGATGACCACCTGCGCGCCGTTGGCGAAGTCGCCGAACTGCGCTTCCCAGATGTCCAGGGTCATCGGGTCGGCGGTGGCGTAGCCGTATTCGAACGCCATCACCGCTTCCTCGCTGAGCAGCGAGTCGATGATCATCACGTCGGTGGGCTTGGCGACCAGCTCGCGCAGGGGGACGTGCGTCTCGTTGCCGTCCTGGTCGTGCAGGATCGCGTGGCGGTGGAAGAAGGTGCCGCGGCCGCAGTCCTGGCCGACCAGGCGCAGCTTGTAGCCCTCGTCCAGCAGCGTGGCGTAGGCGAGGTTCTCGGCGAAGCCCCAGTCGGCCGCCAGCCCGCCGGCCGCCATCCGGCGCCGGTCGTCGTAGATCTTGCCCACGCGCGCGTGCAGCTTGACCGTGTCGGGGATCGCGTTGATCCGCGTGGCCAGCGTGCCGAGGCGGGCGGCGTCGAACGTGGTGTCGACGGGATCGGAGACCTTGCCGCCGAGGAAGCGCGTCCAGTCGATGGCGAACTCGTCCGGCGTCACGTCGATCACTTCGGTGGTCACCTCGCCGGCGTCGAGCTTGGCGCGGTAGGCATCCACCATCGCCTGCGCCTGTTCGGCCTTGATCGCGCCCTCGGCGACCAGGCGGTCGGCGTAGAGCTCGCGCGGCGTCTTGTGCTTGCGGATGACCTGGTACATCAGCGGCTGCGTGGCCGCCGGCTCGTCGGCCTCGTTGTGGCCGTGGCGGCGGTAGCAGACCAGGTCGATCACCACGTCGCGGCCGAACCGGTTGCGGAAATCCAGCGCCAGCTCGGCGCAGAACACCACGGCTTCAGGGTCGTCGCCGTTCACGTGCAGCACGGGCGCGGCGACCATCGCCGCCACGTCGGTGCAGTACAGCGTGGAACGCGCGTCCTGCCGTTCGCTGGTGGTGAAGCCCACCTGGTTGTTGATGACGACGTGCACCGTGCCGCCGACCGCGAACCCGCGCGCCTGCGACATCTGGAACAGCTCCATCACCACGCCTTGCCCCGCGAACGCGGCGTCGCCGTGCATCAGCACCGGGACGACCTGCGCGCGCGTCTCGTCGCCGCGGCGGACCTGCCGCGAGCGCACGGAGCCGACGACCACCGGGTCGACGATCTCCAGGTGCGAGGGGTTGAAGGCGAGGGCCAGGTGCACCGGACCGCCGGGCGTGGCGACGTCGGCGGAAAAGCCCATGTGGTACTTCACGTCGCCGGAGTGGGCGAGGTCGTGGTTGATGTGCTCGAACCGGCCCTCGAACTCGTCGAACAGGTGGCGGGGCGACTTGCCCAGCGTGTTCACGAGCACGTTGAGGCGGCCGCGGTGGGCCATGCCGACGACCAGTTCCTTGCAGCCCTGTTGGCCCGCGCGGCGGACCAGGGTGTCCATCAGCGGGATCAGCGCATCGCCGCCTTCCAGCGAGAAACGCTTCTGGCCGACGTACTTGGTGCCCAGGTACCGCTCCAGGCCATCGGCGGCGGTGAGCCGCTCGAGGATGCGGGCCTTGTCCTCGGTGCTGCGGCCGAAGCGACCGCCGGCGGCCTCCAGGCGCTCGTACATCCACCGGCGCTGCTCGGCGTCGGTGATGTGCATGAATTCCGCGCCGATGGGGCCGGCGTAGGTGGCCTTCAGCAGGTCCAGCAGGTCGCGCAGCTTCATGCGCTCGCGCCCCGCCACCCCGCCGGTGCCGAACTCGGTGTCCAGGTCCGCGTCCGACAGGCGATGGAACGCCAGGCCCAGGTCGGGCGCGTCGGGCTTGGGCAGCAGGCCCAGCGGGTCAAGGTTGGAGGCCAGGTGCCCGCGTGCGCGGTAGGCATTGATCAGCTTGCCGACGCCGAACTCGCGCGCATCGGCGCTGGCGCTGGCGGTCGCGACATGGCCGCGCGCGGCGGCGCGGCCGGCCTCGGCGATGGCGGCGATGACGGCCGAGTGCGGCACGTCGCCGGCGTCGCGTCCCTTCAACCCGTCGAAGTAGGCCTGCCACTTGGGCCCGACCGACTCGGGCGAGACCAGGTACTGCTCGTACAGCTCCTCGATGTACGCGCCGTTGGCGCCGAGTTGCGAGGACTGGGCAAACTGCTTCAGGAGTGTGTCCACGAGGGCATCGGGAAGCGCGAAGGAGAGGTCCGCGCGGCGCGGCCGGCGCGAGGGCCGCGCAGTATAGCGGCGATGCGTGGAGGGCCGGCGGGCACGCCATGTCGCGATGGGGACTCGGCGAAAGGGGATTCGATAGGGTGGGCCTTGGCCCACCACTTCGTTCGGACGGTGGGCCAAGGCCCACGCTATGGCCCTCGGTGTCGGCGTCCCGGCCTCGCGGCTGCAACATCGCGTGCGAACGCAGCACCGTCGCCCCTGCGAACGCAGGGGCCCAGCGACTTTTCGAGCGGCAGGTGCAGGCGAAGGCACTGGGCCCCTGCGTTCGCAGGGGCGACGGGGCTTCCTAGATGCCCAGCGCGCGGAACTCGGTGACGCCGCGGGCGCGTTCCCACACCGGCTCGAACGTGGCGTGCAGCTGGCGCGCGCGCGCCGCGCCGTCGATGCGGACCTCGCCATCGAAGCGGTGTCCGAGCGGGCGGAAGTACCAGCCGCCGGTGTCGTTGACGATGAACGCCGACGGATAGCCGCGATCCACCGGCTCCTCGATCACCCGGAACTCGAACGCCGAGGGCAACCGCTGCGCCAGCGCGATCATCGGCGCCAGTGCACGCTGCGGCGCGGCGATGTCCTGCAGCAGCACCTGCACGGTGCCGCCCGCGGTCGCCCAGCGGCGCAGCGTGGACATCACGGCCGGGGCATCGAGCAGGCCGGGATCGAGTTCGCGGCTGTAGATGCGCACCTGCCGCCGCGCGCCGTGCACGATCGCGACGATGGCGGACAGCGCCGCCTCGCGCGTTTCCACCGGCGTGGGCGCATCGAGCAGGCGGTGCATCGCCTGGTGCTCGATGCCGGCTTCCTCGAACCGCTCGCCCACCGGCACGAAGCCGTGGCGCGCGTAGAAGTCGATCGCATCGGCCTGCGCGTTCAAGCGCACCTCGCGCCAGCCGAGGACGCGCGCCTGCCCGAGTAGTCCGGCCAGCAACGCATCGCCCACGCCGCGCCCGCGCCACTCGCGCAGCACGGCCATGCGGCCCAGCGTGCCGTGCGGGGTGAGTCGGCCGGTGCCGATCGGCGTGCCGTCGTCCGCGCGCGCCAGCACGTGCCAGCCAGCGGCGTCGGCGGTATCGCGCTCCAGTTCGGCCGGCACCTGCTGTTCGTCAATGAAGACCTTGCTGCGCACCGCATGCAGTGCATCGGCATCGCGCGCGTAATCGGCCATTGCGACGGTGAAGCCCGGCGTGGTCATTCCGCATCCTCCTCGCCCGGCACCTGCAGGCGGTAGTGCCCGCTGGCCAGCAGTTCGATCACCACGTCGCGGGACGGCAGCGCGAGCGCGTCGTAGGCACGGCCATCGAGCACCGGCGCATTGGCGATGCGCGAGGCATCGCGCACCGGCAGCGTCCAGCCGTGCCCGGACACATACAGCCGCGCGGCCTTGCCCGAGCGGCGCCAGGCCATGCGCGAGAACGGGTGGCGGTGCAGCGCGGCGCCGTTGGCCAGGTCCCATTCGATCTCGATGCGCGAGCGCTCCGCTTCCTGCGTGGCGGCTTCGCCACCGGCGCGGTACAGCGTGATGAAGCGGCCGAACCAGTCGCCCAGGCGCTCCGGGTCGTTCATGCGCAATACGTTCAACGCTTCGACCGCGCGACGCATCGCCTCCGCGTCGATCTCCGCGGCGTCCTTCGCCGGTGCGAGGTCGGGGTCGGCGTAGCGCAGCGACTCGTCGGCGTCGCTGGCCAGCGTGTCGACGAAGTCACCGAGCAGCTCGGCCGCCGATGGCGCGCGCATGCCCACCGAGAACGTCAGGCACGCATCCTCGGCGACGCCGTGGTGCGGTATGCCGGGCGGCAGGTAGAGCATGTCCCCGGGGCCCAGCACCCAGTCGTGCGTGGGATTGAACGTGCGCAGCAGCTTGAGCTCGGCGTCGTCGCGGAACGTGGTGTCCGGTGCGGGCGATGCGTCGACCTGCCAGCGGCGGTGGCCCTGCGCCTGCAGCAGGAACACGTCGTACTGGTCCACGTGCGCGCCCACCGAACCGCCCGGCGCGGCGAAGGACACCATCACGTCGTCGATGCGCCAGCGCGGCAGGAAATCGAACGCCTCCAGCACGCGTGCGACGTCCGCGTCCCACTTGTCCACGTCCTGCACCAGCAGCGTCCAGTCGTGGTCGGGCAGGGTAGGGAACTCGCTTTCCTGGAACGGGCCGTGGCGCAGGTGCCAGCGGTCCGTGTCGCGCTCGTGCAGGACGATGCGCGACAACGCGAGCTCCTCGCAGGCCAGGCCTGCCAGGTCTTCCGGCGCGATGGGGCTTTCGAAGCCCGGGAACGCGTTGCGGATCAGCAGCGGCTGCTTCTGCCAGTAGTCGCGCAGGAACACCGCGGGCGGCATGCCCAGCGGCGGGAGGCGGGCCGCATCGACCTCGACAGGCTTGCTGGATCGCGCCGGTGCACCGTTAGTCCGGTCCCGCGTGGGCGGTGGCGACGAGATTCCACGGGAAGTGCGGGTGCCCATGACGAGATGCGTCCTAGATGTCGCGCGCGAGCGTTTCAGCCGCGCCGGTATAGGTGCCCGGCGTCATCGCGCGCAGACGGGCCTTCGCGTCGTCCGGCAGGTCGAGGCCGTCGATGAAGGCGCGCATCGACGCCTCGTTGATGCCCTGGCCGCGCGTCAGTGCCTTGAGCTGTTCGTACGGATTGGGCAGGCCGTGTCGGCGCATCACCGTCTGCACGGCCTCGGCCAGCACTTCCCACGAGGCGTCGAGGTCGGCGGCCAGACGCTCGGGATTGGCGCTGAGCTTGCTTAAGCCCCGCAGCAGCGAATCGAAACCGATCAGCGCATGCCCGAACGCCGTGCCCAGCGCGCGCAGCACGGTGGAGTCGGTGAGGTCGCGCTGCCAGCGGCTCACCGGCAGCTTGGCGGCGAAGTGCTCCAGCAGCGCGTTGGCGATGCCGAAGTTGCCTTCGGCATTCTCGAAGTCGATCGGGTTGACCTTGTGCGGCATCGTCGAGCTGCCCACCTCGCCGGCCTTGACCGCTTGCCTGAAGTAGCCCAGCGAGATGTAGCCCCAGACGTCGCGGCACAGGTCGATGCAGACGGTGTCGATGCGCTTGACCGCGTCGCACAGTTCGGCGATGCCGTCGTGCGGCTCGATCTGCGTGGTGTAGGGCTGGAAGTCGAGGCCCAGCGATTCGACGAAGCGTCGTGCGAAGGCGGGCCAGTCCACGTCGGGATACGCGGCGATGTGCGCGTTGTAGTTGCCCACCGCGCCGTTGATCTTGCCCGGCATCGGCACCGCGGCCAGCGTTTCGCCCTGGCGCTGCAGGCGCGCGACGACGTTGGCGATCTCCTTGCCGACGGTGGTCGGCGAGGCGGTCTGCCCGTGCGTGCGCGAGAGCATCGGCAGGCCGGCGTGGTCATGGGCCATCGCGCGCAGCGTTTCGATCAGCGTGTCGAGCCGGGGCAGCAGCACGTCCTGGCGGGCGCGGCTGAGCATCAGTGCGTAGCTGAGGTTGTTGATGTCCTCGGAGGTGCAGGCGAAGTGCACGAACTCCAGCGCGGGCGCCAGTTCACCGTCGTCGGCCAGCTGTTCCTTGATGAAATACTCGACCGCCTTGACGTCGTGGTTGGTGGTCGCCTCGATCGCCTTGACGCGCGCCGCGTGCTCGACCGTGAAGCCATCGGCCAGCGCGCGCAGGCGCGACGCCGCGGCATCGGAGAACGCGGGCAGTTCGGCGATCGCGGGTGCGGCCGCCAGCGCCAGCAGCCATTCGACCTCGACCCGCACGCGCGCATGGACCAGGCCGAACTCGGAGAAGATCGGGCGCAGCGCGTCGACCTTGCCGGCGTAGCGACCGTCCAGCGGCGAAAGGGCGAGCAGGGCGGTGTGCGACATGGACGGGGCCGGCGTGGAAAGCGCAGGATTTTACGCGGCTGCCCTCGCCGTAGAGGCGGCCTGCGCGCCGCCGTCGAAGCCGATCGGCTCGCACGGGCGCGCAGGCGCGCCTCTACACGCGATTGCGCCTACGCTCGGGCAATCGACGACCCGGAACGCCGCCATGTCCACGACCCGCACCGAGCGCGACAGCATGGGCGAGCTGCAGGTGCCGGCCGATGCGCTGTGGGGCGCGCAGACCCAGCGCGCCGTTCAGAACTTCGACATCGGCGGCCGTCCGATGCCGCGTGGCTTCATCGCGGCGCTGGGCCAGGTGAAGGGCGCCGCGGCGGCAGTGAACGCGTCGCTCGGCCTGCTCGATGCGCCGCGCGCGCAGAGCATCGCGGCGGCCGCGCGCGAGGTGGCCGCCGGCGTGCACGACGCGCAGTTCCCGGTCGACGTGTTCCAGACCGGCTCGGGCACCTCGAGCAACATGAACGCCAACGAGGTCATCGCCACGCTGGCCTCGCGCGCCGGCGTCGCGGTGCATCCCAACGACCACGTCAATCTCGGCCAGAGCTCGAACGACGTTATCCCGACCGCGATCCGCGTGTCCGCGGCGACCGCGTGCGAGCGCGAGCTGCTGCCCGCGATCGACGCCCTGCGTACGGCGATCGATGCCAAAGGCGCGCAGGGCGCGGGCATCGTCAAGACCGGCCGCACGCACCTGATGGATGCGATGCCGCTGACCTTCGCGCAGGAGTTCGGCGCGTGGTCGGCGCAGCTCGCCTCGGCGCGCGCGCGCATCACCGATACGCTGGTGCGCGTGCGGCGCCTGCCGATCGGTGGCACCGCGATCGGCACCGGCATCAACGCGGACCCGCGCTTTTCCGAGGGGATGGCCGACGCGCTGTCGCGGGACACGGGCCTCGCATTCACGGGCGCGCCGGACCTGTTCGAAGGACTCGCCGCGCAGGACGACGCGGTGGAGCTTTCCGGTCAGCTCAACGCGCTCGCTGTCGCGCTTACCAAGATCGCCAACGACCTGCGCTGGATGAATTCCGGGCCGCTGGCGGGGCTGGGCGAGATCGAGCTGCCGGCGCTGCAGCCCGGCAGCTCGATCATGCCGGGCAAGGTCAATCCGGTGGTGCCCGAAGCGGTCGCGATGGCCTGCGCGCGGGTGATGGGCCACCACGTCGCGGTGACGGTGGCCGGCGCCAGCGGCAACTTCCAGCTCAACGTGATGCTGCCGCTGATCGCCGACAGCCTGCTCGATGTGATCGGGCTGCTCGCGCGCTCGATGCACGCGCTGGCCGATGCGGCCATCAATGGCCTGCGCCTGCGCGAGGACACGGTCCGCCGCGCGCTGGATCGCAACCCGATCCTGGTGACCGCGCTCAACCCGGTGATCGGTTACGAAAAGGCCGCGGCCATCGCCAAGCGCGCGTATGCCGAACAGCGGCCGGTGCTGGACGTCGCGCTGGAGCTGAGCGGGCTGGACGAAGCGCGCCTGCGTGCGCTACTCGATCCCGCCGCGCTGACCGAAGGCGGCCTGCGCGACGGGATGTCAGGCGGCGGTTAGCGCGCAGCGGAGTCGGCTTCCGCCTGTTCGGCGGCATTGCCGGCGTCGCCGCCGGTTGCGGCCTGCGCCGCGCCGCGGACGGCATCGCGCACGCCGCCCTGGATCGATTCGCGGATCTGCTGCTGGCGCTGCTCGCGCCCCTCGCGGCTGGCGACATTGCAGTTGTCGACGTCGGACTGGTCCAGCCGCGCGTAGGGCTTGAACGCGGGCAGGGCGGCCGCGAGCCGGTCCTGGGTGTCGCGCATCGCCGGCAGGCGCCCGCACAGCTTCGTCGCCTCGGCCTCGATGCCGGCCGCGCGTTTCTGGATGCGCTGCTCCACCTGCTGGGTGTCGCCGCTGAAGATCCCGCGGATCGCCTCGCCCGCTGCCTGCATGCCGAGGTCCGCGCCGCGCACCCCCAGCGCCATGCCCGCTTCGGCGATGGCCAGCGCATGCCCGCGGTACTCGAGCAGCAGGGCACGCTGCGCCGCGTCCACGGGCACCGGCTTGCCGTCGATCAGCAGGTCGCCGGCCTGGGTGATCTCGCCCTTGGGCAGCGGGTCGGTCGCCGGGTCGGCGGCGCCCTTGCCGATGAACGAGACGTTCTCGCCGAGGGTGATGTTCTCGGTCTGCAACTTCTGGCGGGCCGCGCGCATCGCCGAGTCGACCTGCCGGCCCAGAGCGGTCTGTGGCGCTCCATCGGACGCGGTTCCCTGCGGCTGCGGCGCCGGCGCTTCGCGATTGCACGCGGCAAGCAGGGCGAGGGAGAGGGTGGCGAGGATCAGGCGCTTGTGCATGGCGGGGTCCGGGGAGCGATGGGGATGCTGGGTTGTCCTACTCTCTCCTCTGCACGCAAAGGAGGGCTGGGGGCGTTGCTGTTGTTCGGCTGTGCCTCGCTTCGGCATGGGATTCCGCAGCCGTCCATGGCGTGATATCGAGCTCCGGTGAAATCCGGCCCGGCCGTCCGTGGCTGGGGTTCGGGAGGCCGCGCGGCGATGCCGCGACTCACCGCCGCCGTCCATGGCGCAACACCGTCGTCTTCGGTGAGATCCGGCCCGGCATCCATGCCGGGCGTTCGCCCCGAAAGCCGGTGCTGATAGGGCATCGGCTCAACGTCGGGACTCACCCCTCGTCGCGCCACCGCCGCAGCCGGATCGCGGCGATGATCATCGCGACGCCGGCCACCACGCCGATCCAGAGCCCCGGCATCGACAGCGACGCGAGGGCATTCTGCGCGGAAAGCTCGGCCATCATGCCGGCCAGTCCATCGCCCGTGTTCGGCGCATCGCGGTAGACCAGGTCCATCCCCGGCACGGTGCCCAGCAGCAGGCGGCCGACGACATGCGCCCAGAACCAGCTCGAATCGGTGCGCACGAAGAAGCCGAGCCACGTCACGATGATCCCGGCGAACACCGGCAGCACCACCGCCCACAGGAACGGCTTGCTGCGCGCCCAGGCCGAGCAGAGCATCAGCCAACCCACGGTGGGCAACGCCCAGAGTACGTAGACCGGCAGACCGGCGATCAGCGCGCCGACCACCGACAACGGCGAGGCTGGCGCCCACAGCACGGTCGCGGGGTTGCCGCCGTGGGCCAGCACGAACAGGCTGAGCACCGTCATCAGCGCCACCATGCACACCACGCTCCCGACCAGGGCCAGCAGCGGTGCCACGCCCAGGGCAGTGGCGACCTTCGACAGCACGGTCTGGCGGTCCGACACCGGCAGCGACTTCCAGAACAGCACGCTGCGGTCCTTGCGGTCGTCGTACAGCGAGCCGAGGCAGTAGAAGAACACCGTGAAGGCCAGCACGATGAACGGCCACATGCTGCCGGAGAGCAGGAACAGGTCCACCGCGCTGCCGACCTGGCGGATGTCCTCGGCGTCCAGGCGGCCCATCAGCTGGGTGAAGTCGAGGTTGTTGACACGGATGCCGTCGATCTCGACGCCGCCGCGTTCGCCCAGCTTGCGGCGTACCGCGAACTCGGCCAGCAGGATGCCCATCACCGTGAGCACGACGGAAATGGTGGCGGCCACGAGCGGCGCCCAGAAGAAGCCGCCCTTGTGCTCCCAGTACTCGCGCCGCAGCAGCATGCGCAAGGTGTGGGTGGGATGGCCGGGCGTGGTGCGCGCGGCGGGGGCCGATGGCGCGGGATAGGTGGTCGCGTTCATGCGCGCGTCTCCTTCATTGTGGCGACGAAGAGGTCGGCCAGGCCCGGCGTGCGGGTCTCGCCCAGCGGTGCCAGGCGCTCCGCCGGCACGCCGTCGAACAGCATCACGGTCTTGCCGAAGGGCAGGGCGCGCACCTCCAGCGGGTTGAGCGCGCGGGCCTCGTCGACGCGGGCGCCGTCGACCAGCACCTCGGTGTAGCGCGAGCCCAGCGACTCCATGTCGGTGTCGAGCACGATCCTGCCGTCGCGGATGAACATCACGTCGGTGAGGATGTGCTCGATCTCCTCCACCTGGTGGGTGGTCACGATGATGGTTTTCGCCTCGTCGAAGTAGTCCTCCAGCAGGCGCTGGTAGAACTCCTTGCGATGCATGATGTCCAGGCCTAGCGTGGGCTCGTCGAGCACCAGCAGCTTGGCGTCGATGGCCATCACCAGCGCCAGGTGCAGCTGCACGATCATGCCCTTGGACAGCTCGCGCACGCGGGACTGCGGCTTCAGCTGCGTCGTGGCGAGGAAGCGCTCGCACTTGGCGCGGTCGAAGCGCGGGTGCACGCCGGCGACGAACTCGATCGCCTCGCGCACGCGGATCCAGCGCGGCAGCACGGCGACGTCGGCGATGAAGCACACGTCGCGCATCAGGTCGTCGCGTTCGGCGCGCGGGTCGCGGCCGAGCACGCGCATGTCGCCGTCGAACGGGATCAGGCCGAGCAGCGCCTTCAGCGCGGTGGTCTTGCCGGCGCCGTTGGGGCCGATCAGGCCGACGATGCGGCCGGCCGGGATGCTGAAGGTGGTGCCGTCCAGCGCCACCTTGTTCTTGTAGGCCTTGCGCAGGCCGCGGGCCTGGACCACGGGCACGGCGTCGGCGACCGGCATGTCGTAGGCGGCGTTCATGGCGTGGCTCCGTTGCGCGTGGCGCCGGCGTCGGCGTCCAACAGTTCCTGCATCGACAGTCCCAGGCGATGGATCCGCTCGAGCACCTGCGGCCATTCCTCCCGCAGGAAGCGCTCGCGCTCGTTCACCAGCAGTTTCTTGGCGGCCTCTTCGGTCACGTACATGCCCAGTCCTCGGCGTTTCTCGACAAGAGCCTCGTCCGCCAGTTCCTGGTAGGCGCGCGAGACGGTGATGGGGTTGAGCTGGTACTCGGCCGCCACCTGGCGGACCGAGGGCAGCGCGTCGCCGGGCTTGAGCTCGCCATCGAGCATCTTGGCGATGACGCGCTCCTTGAGCTGGCGGTAGATGGGAGCGCCGTCGCTCCAGGTGATCGAAGTCATGCCGGGGTCCTCCGGGCGGTGGGGCGGGACGCGCCCCGGGCGTGGATCAGGGTCATCTCAGCTCCGGGAAAAGGAGAAATAAGGCATGACGAGGCGCTGCCGGTGGCGGCGCGGACTCGAACGGGGGACGGACGACACCGACGCGACCGCGCCTGCGTGCGCGCCCGCGTCGGTCACGCGGGCCGGGGGCGGAGGACCGGGCACTGCAACGGCGAGCCCCAGCAGCAGAAAGGCGCCGGCGGCGACCGCCGCGGTGATCGTGTTGTGGAGGTGGCGGTTCATGGCGTCGTCCTGCTCGCTGGTAGACCGGTGTTGTATGCAACTATAACACCAAAACACGGCGCGTCAAGCCCCGGCACCCCAACTGAAGTCATACTCGGTTCGCACCCCGCTCCCGAGATGTCCGATGCGCCCGATCGCCTGCCTGCTCGTCCTCGCGTTCGCGTGTGCGCCGGTCGCCACGCTGGCCGCCGGCCTCCTGGACGCCACGCTGCGGCCGCTCGCCGGCAAGACGCCGGTGCAGATCGGCAAGGCCTACCGCGGGCAGGTGGTGCTGGTGGTCAACACCGCCAGCAAGTGCGGGTTCACGCCGCAGTTCGAGGCGCTCGAGGCCCTGCACGCGAAGTACAAGCCGAAGGGGTTCGCGGTGCTGGGCTTTCCATCAGGCGATTTCCGCGCGCAGGAGTTCGACGACGAAGCGCAGATCCGGGAGTTCTGCACGCTGACCTACGGCGTCAAGTTCCCGATGTTCGAGAAGGTGCATGTCGTCGGGCCGCAGACCACGCCGCTGTACCGGGGGCTCGCGAAGGCCGCCGGCGAGGCGCCCAAGTGGAATTTCCACAAGTACCTCGTGGGCCGCGACGGGCGGCTGGCCGGAAGCTGGGGCAGCCGCGTCAAGCCTGACGATCCGGCCATCGTCGCCGCCATCGAGAAGGCGCTCGGCGCGCCCCGCCCGCGCTGAGTGAACGGCCCGGCGCGGGCGCGTTTGCCGCCGCCGCGCCGCGCCGCGACAATGCGCGCGCCCTGCCGCGCCCGCGGCGACCGGACCCCGAGTTCCCCGATGACCCGATCCCTGCGCGGCCTTGCCGCGCTCGCGTGTACCGCCGCGCTGCTGCTTGCCAGCCCGTCCTCCCGTGCGCAGGCCCTGGCGACCGACCGCGACAAGGTGAGCTATGCGATCGGCATCGATGTGGGCACGTCCCTGAAGCAGGCGGCGCCGGACTTCGACCTCGCGGCGTTCGAGGCGGGGCTGCGCGGGGCGCTCGCGGGCCAGGCACCGTCGCTGCCCGAAGCCGATGCGCGCACGGTCAACGAAGCCCTGCGCGCACGCGTCATGGCGCGCAGCGGTGCCCCCGCGCCAGGCCAGCCGCCCGGCAGCACGCCGCCCGCGCCGCCTCCGGTGGATGCGAAGCAGGCGGCCCGGTTGCTGTCCGGCTACATGGTGGGACCGTCACTGGCGCCGATCAGCGGCGAGCTCGAGTTCCCGGTCCTCATGCGCGGCGTGCGCGACGCGCTCGCAGGCAAGTCCCCGGCCCTCGAGCCGGCGCAGGCGCGTGCTGCGCTCGACGCGTTTTCCACGCGCATCCGCGCCCAGGCCGAGGCCCGCGCGCAGAAGCTCGCCGCCGACAACCTGGCCGCGGGCAACGCGTTCCTCGCAGGCAACAAGTCGAAAAAGGGCGTCATCAGCACCGCCAGCGGCCTGCAGTACACCGTGCTCGCCCAGGGCGCCGGCGCGCGGCCCAGGCCCGGTGATCGCGTGCGCGTGCATTACCACGGCACCCTGCTGGACGGCACCGTGTTCGACAGTTCCGTGCAGCGCGGCACGCCGGCCGAATTCGGGCTGGACCAGGTGATTCCCGGCTGGACCGAGGGCGTCGCGCTGATGCCGATCGGCGCCAAGTACCGGTTCTGGATTCCCGCATCGCTCGGCTATGGCGCCCGAGGCGCCGGCCAGCAGATCGGACCGAACGCGGTGCTGGTGTTCGATGTCGAATTGCTGTCCATCCTCTGACGTACCCGCGCGGCCTGCAGCCGCATCGACCCGACTTCCCCGGAGTGTTGAATCCATGATCCAGACCCCCCGTCCGCGCGTGCTCGCGCTCGCCCTCCTGTCCGCGACCGTGCTGCTGGCCAGCGGCTGCAAGCCGCCGGAAAAGAAGACCGACGACGCCACCGCCGCCGCCAGCAAGGATGGCGCGCTTGCGATTCCCGGCCTCGCCACCGAGAAGGAGCAGGCCAGCTACATGATCGGCATGGACATGGCCCGCACGCTCGAGCCGATCAAGGACGAAGTGGACGTCAAGGCGCTGGAGAAGGCGCTCAACACGGTGCTGTCCGGTGGCAAGCCGCTGATGACCGACGAGCAGGCCCAGAAGGTCCGCGAGTCGTTCGCCCAGCGCCTGCAGGCCAACGAGGCCGCCAAGGCGGAGCGCCAGGCCAAGGACAACCTGGCGGCCGGCGAGAAGTTCCTCGCCGAGAACGCGAAGAAGCCGGGCGTCGTGACCACTGCTTCGGGGCTCCAGTACCGCGTCGTGCGCAAGGGCACCGGCGCCAAGCCGGGCGCGACCGACACCGTGCGCGTGCACTACAAGGGGCAGATGCTCGACGGCAAGACCTTTGACAGCTCCTACGACCGCAACGAGCCGGTGGTCTTCCCGCTCAACCAGGTGGTGCCCGGCTGGCAGGAAGGCCTGCAGCTGATGCCGGTGGGCAGCAAGTTCCAGCTGTGGATCCCGTCCAAGCTCGGCTACGGCGAGCGCGGTACGCCGGGTGGCCCGATCCAGCCCAACTCGACGCTGGTGTTCGACGTCGAACTGCTCGACATCGTCAAGGGCGACGCACCCGCGCCCGCCCCGGCGCAGTAAGCGGCGGTGTCGAGGGGCCGGGGGCGAGGGCTGCAGAAGCCCGACCCCTCGGCTCGTCGCCGTCTTCGTCGAGGCCGTCGCGCAGGCGCGACACGCGCGTCCACCCCGCCAACAGCCGCAGGTCCCCAGCCCTTCCATGCGAGTCACGATCTTCGGGACCGGCTACGTCGGCCTTGTCACCGGCACCTGCCTGGCCGACGTCGGCCACGACGTCACCTGCGTCGATATCGACGCGGCCAAAATCCAGGGCCTCGAGCAGGGGCGCGTGCCGATCTACGAGCCGGGGCTGGAGCCGATGGTCCGCGCCAACCACGCCGCGGGCCGGTTGCATTTCACCACCGACGCCGCTGCGGCGATCGAGCATGGCGAGATCGTGTTCATCGCAGTCGGCACGCCGCCCGACGAGGACGGCAGCGCCGACCTGCGCCATGTGCTGGAGGTCGCGCGCACCATCGGCCGGCATCTCGAGCGGCCCGCGGTCGTCGTCGACAAGAGCACCGTGCCGGTCGGCACCGCGGACAAGGTGCGCGCCGCGATCGCCGCTGAGATGGCCACGCGTGGCGTCGACATCGCGTTCGACGTGATCTCCAACCCCGAATTCCTGAAGGAAGGCGCCGCCGTCGCCGACTGCATGCGCCCGGACCGCATCGTCATCGGCGCCGACAGCGAGCATGCGGTGAAGCTTCTCAAGCGCCTCTACGCGCCGTTTAACCGCAACCACGACCGGGTCGTGGTGATGGACGTGCCCTCCGCGGAGCTGACCAAGTACGCTGCGAACGCGATGCTCGCCACCAAGATCTCCTTCATGAACGAGATCGCGAACATCGCCGAGCGCGTGGGCGCCGACGTGGAAATGGTGCGCCAGGGCATCGGCTCGGACCCGCGCATCGGCTGGCACTTCATCTATCCGGGCGCGGGTTACGGCGGCTCGTGCTTCCCCAAGGACGTGCAGGCGCTGGCGCGCACCGCGGCCCAGCATGGCTATCGCGCGACGCTGCTGGATGCGGTCGAGACCGTCAACGACGCGCAGAAGGGCCACCTGTTCGAATTGATAGCCCGGCATTACGGTTTCGATGCCAACGCACCGGCCGGCGCGCTCGCCGGCAAGACCATCGCGGTGTGGGGCCTGGCCTTCAAGCCCAACACCGACGACATGCGCGAGGCGTCCAGCCGGCGCCTGCTGGCGCAACTGTGGGACGCCGGCGCGCAGGTGCGCGCGTACGACCCGGAAGCGCGTGAGGAAGCCCGGCGCATCTTCGGAGAGCGCGACGGCCTGGTGCTGTGCGAAAGCGGGCAGGCCGCGCTGGCCGACACCGATGCGCTGGTGGTGGTCACCGAGTGGAAGCAGTTCCGCAGCCCCGATTTCGCCCGCCTGCGCAGCTGCCTGCGCGACGCGGTGGTGTTCGACGGCCGCAACCTCTACGAACCGGACGAGGTGGAAGCCGCGGGGCTCGCGTACTACGGCATCGGCCGCGGGCGCTCGCTCCGATCCCTGACGGACACCATGCCGCCATGAGCACGACGCTCGAAGCACGCCTGGCGGACATGGAGACGCGGCTTGCGTTCCAGGAGCATGCGCTGGGCGAGCTCAGCGACGCGCTCGCCGCCGCGCGCCGCGAGGAAGCGCAGACGGCCCTGTTGCTGCATCGCGCGCTGGACGAACTGCGCCAGCTGCGCCTGTCGATGTCCAGCAGTCCCTACGGCGCCTCGGACCCGGCGTCCGAACCGCCACCGCCGCATTACTGACCGGTCCGCGCGACCGCGAGCGCCCGCATGAGCAACAACCTCCGCGACCAGCTGCTGGGCCTGGGTTTCAAGCCGGCGCCCAAGCTCGAACGCCCCGCGCGGCCAGCGCACGCGAAGCCCGGTGACAGGCCCGCTCGCGATGCACGCCCGCAGGGCGATGCGCGCAAGCCCGCTGGCAAGCCGGGCCACGCGCAGGGCGATGCACGCCGGCAGCCGGGCAAGCCCGGCCAAGCGCGCGGCAATCCGGCATCGCGGCCGGGCAAGCCCGGCGCGGGGCGGTCGCGCGAGGAGATCGACCTCGCCAAGGCGTATGCGATCCGCGCACAACGCGAGAAGGACGAGCGCATCGCGGCGGAAGCTGCGAAGCAGGAAGAAGCACGCCAGCGCCGCGAGGCCCGCGCGAAGCTCTCCGAGTTGCTGAAGGACAAGGCGCTCAACATCGCCGACGCCGACATCGCGCGGCATTTCCCGTACGGCGGCAAGATCAAGCGCGTCTACGTCACCGCGGACCAGCTCAAGGCCCTCAACGCCGGCGAGCTCGGCGTGGTGCAGGTCGACGGCCGCTACCAGCTGGTCACCGCCGCGGTCCTGGCCGAAGCAGAAGCCGTGTTCGCGCCCGCGGTCGCATTGAAGGTCGATCCCGATGCGCCGGCCGGCGACGACCCATATGCGGATCCGAAGTACCAGGTGCCTGACGACCTGGTCTGGTGACGACCTCTGACAGGGTGCGTCCCGCGAAGCGGACGACCGACCCCTCTTAGGGTGGGCTTCCGCCCACCGTTCGAGCAACCAGGACGCCGGTGGGCCGAGGCCCACCCTATGGAGCTGCACGATCGGAACGTGTCGCCTTATTCCGGGTCGTAGTCGAGGTTCGACGCCAGCCAGCGCTCGGCCTGGGCGAGGCTGACGCCCTTGCGGCGTGCGTAGTCCTCCACCTGCTCCTTCGACACGCGGCCGACGACGAAGTATTGGCTCCGCGGGTGGCTGAAGTAGTACCCCGACACAGCGGCCGTGGGATACATCGCAAAGCTTTCGGTGAGCTCGATGCCCGTGTGCCGACGCGCGTCCAGCATGTCGAACAGCGTGGTCTTCTCGCTGTGGTCGGGGCACGCGGGGTAGCCCGGCGCCGGGCGGATGCCGGTGTAGCGTTCGGCGATCAGTGCCTCGTTGTCGAGCGCTTCCTCCGCTGCATGGCCCCAGAATTCCGTGCGCACGCGCTGGTGCAGCCGCTCGGCCAGCGCCTCGGCGAGGCGGTCGGCGAGGGCCTTGAGCAGGATCGCGTTGTAGTCGTCGTGGTCCGCCTCGAAGCGCGCCACGTGCGCCTCGATGCCGATCCCCGCGGTGACCGCGAACGCGCCGATCCAGTCCTGAACGCCGCTGTCTTTCGGGGCTATGAAATCTGCGAGGCAGAAGTCGGGGCGGTCGGCGGGCTTGTCGGCTTGCTGGCGGAGGAAGTGGAGGGTGGTCTCGAGCCCCTCTCCCGCCGGGAGAGGGGTGGGGGTGAGGATTCGGTCCGTGCGCATCGGTCGAGCTGCGACTCGCCCGTCCTGCCCCTCATCCACCCTTCGGGCACCTTCTCCCGGAGGGAGAAGGGAAACAACGACGTCATCGCCGACCGCATTCGCCGGCCAGATCCCGAACACCGCCTTCGCCGTCAGCCACTTCTCGTCGACGATGCGCTGCAGCATCGCGCGTGCATCGCGGTAAAGCTCAGTTGCCTGTGCGCCGACCACTTCGTCGTCGAGGATCGCGGGATAGCGCCCCGCCAATTCCCAGGTGTTGAAGAACGGCGTCCAGTCGATGAGGTCGACGAGTTCCGCGAGCGGGTAGTCCTCGAACACGTGCAGGCCCGGCGCGTTCGGCGCGGACGGGACGTACGCGTCCCAGCCGCCGTCGAACTTCTGCCCGCGCGCTTTCTCCAGCGATACCAGCCGCTTGCCGTCGCCGCGGTTGCGGTGGCGTGCGCGGATCTCGCCGTAGTCGGCGTCGTTGGCGGCGACGAACGCTGCGCGCAGGTCGCGCGAGATCAGCGACTGCGCCACCCCGACCGCGCGCGAGGCGTCCTTGACCCACACCGTCGGCGCGGCGTAGTGCGGATCGATCTTCAGCGCAGTGTGCGCACGCGAGGTCGTGGCGCCGCCGATCAGCAGCGGCATGTCGAAGCCCTGGCGCTGCATTTCCTTGGCGACGTGGCTCATTTCCTCAAGCGAGGGCGTGATCAGGCCCGACAGGCCGATCAGGTCCGCGTTCTCGGCGCGCGCCCGATCGAGGATCACCTGGGCCGGCACCATCACCCCGAGGTCGATCACCTCGAAGTTGTTGCACGCCAGCACCACGCCGACGATGTTCTTGCCGATGTCGTGCACGTCGCCCTTGACCGTCGCCATGACGATGCGGCCATTGCTGCGCGCGAAGTCGCCGGAGCGCAGCTTCTCGGCTTCGATGTACGGCAGCAGGTAGGCCACGGCCTTCTTCATCACCCGCGCGGACTTCACCACCTGCGGCAGGAACATCTTGCCGGCACCGAACAGGTCGCCGACCACGTTCATGCCAGCCATCAACGGGCCCTCGATGACGTCGAGCGGCCGCGTGGCCTGCGCGCGCGCGGCCTCGGTGTCCGCCTCGATCCAGGCGTCGATGCCGTGTACGAGTGAGTGGGTGAGCCGCGCGCCGACGTCGCGCTCGCGCCAGGCGAGGTCCTCGACCTTCTTCTCGCCCTTTTTTCCCTTGAAGCGATCGGCGATCTCGATTAGGCGCTCGGTCGCATCCCTGCGGCGGTTGAGCACCGCGTCCTCGACGCGCTCGCGCAGCACGGGGTCGAGATCGTCGTACAAGGGCAGGGCGCCCGCGTTGACGATGCCCATATCCATGCCGGCGCGGATCGCGTGGTACAGGAACACCACGTGGATCGCCTGCCGCACCGGCTCGTTGCCGCGGAACGAGAACGACACGTTGGACACGCCACCGGACACGTGGCTGTAAGGGAAGCGGCGCCTGAGTTCGCGCGTCGCCTCGATGAAGTCGACCGCGTAGTTTTCGTGCTCCTCGATGCCGGTGGCGATGGCGAACACGTTGGGGTCGAAGATGATGTCCTCGGGCGGAAAGCCCGCCCGCGTGGTCAGCAGGTCGTACGCGCGCGCGCAGATCTCCACCTTGCGCGCGGCGGTGTCGGCCTGGCCCACCTCGTCGAACGCCATCACCACCACGGCCGCGCCGTAGCGGCGCACCAGCCGCGCCTGGCGCAGGAACTCGGCCTCGCCTTCCTTGAGCGAGATCGAGTTGACGATGCCCTTGCCCTGCAGGCACTTCAGCCCGGCCTCGATCACCGACCACTTCGACGAGTCGACCATCACCGGGATGCGCGCGATGTCGGGCTCGGCCGCCATCAGGTGCAGGAACGCGATCATTGCCGCGGCCGAGTCGAGCATGCCCTCGTCCATGTTGACGTCGATCACCTGCGCGCCGTTCTCGACCTGCTGGCGCGCGACGACGATGGCCTCGTCGTAGCGGTTCTCGAGGATCAGCTTCTTGAACTGCGCGCTGCCGGTGACGTTGGTGCGCTCGCCGACGTTGACGAAGTTGGTCTGCGGCGTGATCGCCAAGGGCTCGAGGCCGGAGAGGCAGGTGTGGCGGGGGAGGATGGTCGTCGTCATCGCTTGATTTGCGCTCGTCATCCCTGCGCACGCAGGCATCCAGCGTCGTTGAATGGGTTCAGCGGGTTGCTGAAGTCGCAGGGCCCCTGCGTCCGCAGGGGCGACGGAAATGCCGGCGCACCAGGCTCACGCGGCGGCTTCCAGCACCGGCACGGGACGGGGCGGAACATCGCGCACCACGTCCGCGATCGCCGCGATGTGCGCCGGCGTCGTGCCGCAGCAGCCGCCGACGATGTTGAGCAGGCCGGCTCGGGCGAAGTCGCCGAGCACGGCGGCCATGTCCTCCGGCGTCTCGTCGTAGCCGCCGAAGGCGTTGGGCAGGCCGGCATTCGGATGCGTGGAGACATGGGTGTCGGCCACCTGCGCCAGCATGTCGACATGCGCTCGCAGCTCCTGCGCGCCGAGCGCGCAGTTCAGGCCGATGGACAGGGGGCGCGCATGGCGCAGCGAATACCAGAACGCCTCGGCGGTCTGTCCGCTCAGCGTGCGGCCGGATGCGTCTGTGATCGTGCCGGACACCATCACCGGCCAGCGCGCGCCGCGCGCATCGAAGGCTTCCTCGATGGCGAACAGCGCGGCCTTGGCGTTGAGCGTGTCGAACACGGTCTCGACCATCAGCACGTCGGCGCCGCCGTCGAGCAGGCCATCGGTCGCCTCGCGGTACGCCACGCGCAGCTCGTCGAAGGTGATGGCGCGGAAGCCCGGGCGGTTGACGTCCGGGCTCAACGACGCAGTGCGGCTGGTGGGCCCAAGCACGCCGACCGCGAAGCAGCTGCGCGACGGCTCGCGCGCCTCGGCCTCGTCGCAGGCCGCGCGCGCCAGCCGCGCGCCGGTCGCGTTGAGCTCATGCGCGAGGTGCGCCAGGCCGTAGTCATGCAGCGAGATGGAGGTCGAGTTGAAGGTGTTGGTCTCGACCAGGTCGGCGCCGGCGGCCAGGTACTCGGCGTGGATGCCGGTGATGATGTCGGGGCGCGTCAGGCTCAGCAGGTCGTTGTTGCCGCGCTGGTCGCGTGCGCAGCCGCATGCGGCGCCGTGCACGTGCCCGCTGGGCGCGTAGAGCTCGTCGTAGCCGGTGGCAAAACGCTCGCCGCGGTAGTCCGCTTCCTGCAGCTCGAAGCGCTGGATCATCGTGCCCATCGCGCCGTCGAGCACGAGGATGCGCCGCGCGAGCGCGGCTTCAAGCGCGGCGACGCGGGAGGGGAAGGCGTAGGGAAGCGACAACGGGAACGGGGAACCGGGAACGGGGAAGCCCGAACCTGTGTCGTGCTGCACCGTGACGTCGAGATTCATGCCGATGTCCTCCGCTTCGCGCTGCCTTCGCCCTTGCTTCCCCGTTCCCCGTTCCCCGTTCCCGCTCCTGCTCCTGCCTTCCGCGCAATCAATGCGATCACCCCGAAGTGCGGCGGCCGCCGCTCGCGGGTGACCGTGTCGCAGGACTCGACCTGCAACCCGGCGCGGGTGGCGAAGCCCTGCAGCTCGCGTTCCTCGAAACCGAGGTTGACGTGGCCGTAGGCCTCGACCACCGACTGGTGCTCGTGGCGCGCCAGGCTGGTCAGCAGCAGCCGGGCGCATGGGCGCATGACGCGCGCGGCCTCGGCGACCGCACGCGCGGGCTGGGTGGAATAGGTCAGTGCGTGCATCAGTACGACGAGATCGAACCCGGCGTCGTCGAAGGGCAGGGCATGCATGTCGCCGGCGTGCACCTCCACGTTGGGCAGGCGGCGCAGGCGCTCGCTGGCTGCCGCCACCACCTTGCTGCTGGCATCCAGACAGGCGTAGCGGCGCGCATGCGGGGCCAGCAGCTCGGCCAGCACGCCGTCGCCGGACGCGATGTCCAGCACGTCGCCCGCCTGCAGCAGCGGCACCGCCGCGCGCGCAAGCGCTTCCCACGTGCGTCCGGGCGAGTAGTGGCGCTCCATGTCGCCGGCCACGCTGTCGGCCCAGTTGTGCCCCGCCGCGCGCGCGGCGAGCACCTCGGCCATGCGTTCGCCATCCTGGCGCAGCAGCGGGTCGTCGCTGCCGCGTCGCAGGGTGTCCCAGAGCGCCTCCTGCGCGCCGTCGAGGGCATCGTCGTCGAAGCGGTAGTACGCCGACACGCCGGCGCGGCGATCGCGCACCAGGCCGGCGTCCTTGAGGCGCGCAAGGTGCGTGGACACCCGTGGCTGCGCCAGCCCGGTGATTGAAGCCAGCTCGGCCACGGTGAGTTCCTCGCGCTCGAGCAGGGCGAGCAGGCGCACGCGCGTCGCATCGGCGAACACCTTCAGGCGCGCGGACCAGCCTTCGAGATCCATCGATTATCTTTCCATCGCGATCATGCGATGGATTGTGGACCGCCGCGCCCATGCTGGCAATCGCGACAGGCCGGCCTGCATGGGCCGCTACAATCGCCCGCTTGAATCGCCGGCTCGAATCGCCGGCTCGAATCGCCAGTCTCGAATCGGCGGCTCGCCGCAGACCGACTCACGCAACCGAGGGCCCGAACGTGGATTTTGGCTTTACCGAAGAGCAGTTGATGATCCAGGACGTGGCCCGCCGCATCGCGCAGGAGAAGATTGCGCCGAGCGCCGAGCATTTCGACCGCACCGGCGAGTTCCCGGTCGACAACATGCGCACGCTCGGCGAAGCCGGCCTGATGGGCATCGAGGTGCCGGCCGAGTACGGCGGCGCCGGCATGGACCCGATCAGCTACGTGCTGGCGATGATCGAGGTGGCCGCGGCCGATGCCGCGCACTCGACCATCATGTCGGTCAACAACTCCCTGTTCTGCAACGGCATCCTGAAGTTCGGCACGGAAGACCAGAAGCAGACCTACGTGCGCGCCATCGCCGAAGGCCGCGAGATCGGCGCGTTCGCGCTGACCGAGCCGCAGTCCGGCTCCGACGCCACCGCGATGCGCTGCAGGGCGGCCAAGCAGGCCGACGGCAGCTTCGTGATCAACGGCAAGAAGAGCTGGATCACCTCGGGCCCGGTGGCCAGGTACTTCGTGCTGTTCGCCATGACCGACCCCGACAAGGGCGCGCGTGGCATCACCGCGTTCATGGTGGATGGCACGCGCGCCGGCTTCGGCCGCGGCAAGACCGAACCCAAGCTCGGCATCCGCGCCTCGGCCACCTGCGAGATCGAGTTCGACGGTTACGTCGTGCAGCCCGACGAGGTGCTGGGCGCGGAAGGCGAGGGATTCAAGATCGCCATGAGCGTGCTGGACGCGGGGCGCATCGGCATCGCCAGCCAGGCCATCGGCATCGCCCGTGCGGCGTACGAGGCCACCCTGGCCTACGTCAAGGAGCGCAAGGCCTTCGGTGCGCCGATCGGCACCTTCCAGATGACCCAGGCCAAGATCGCCGACATGAAGTGCAAGCTCGACGCCGCGCTGCTGCTGACCCTGCGCGCGGCGTGGCAGAAGCAGCAGTTCGAGGCCGGCGGTGCGCGCTTCTCGAACGAAGCCGCCATCGCCAAGCTGACCGCGTCGGAAGCGGCGATGTGGATCACCCATCAGGCCGTGCAGGTCCACGGCGGCATGGGCTACTCCAAGGAGATGCCGCTGGAGCGGTACTTCCGCGACGCCAAGATCACCGAGATCTACGAGGGCACCAGCGAGATCCAGCGCCTGGTCATCGCGCGCAACGAGACCGGCCTGCGCTGACGCGCCATGGGCACGCGCCTGCATGCCGCCCCCGCAGCGCGCCGCACGGCGTCGCGCGCGGCGCGGCGCACGCACCCTCGCAGCGAAGCATCCGCGCATCCGCGCCGCGCCACCCTGCATTGACCCCACGGCCCGCCTTGCGCGGGCCGCAACACATCGGACCCGTGTCGACATGCCTACCGCCAAGAAGACCGTGAACCCCGTCCCCCGTGCCGCCGCCAGGCAGGCCGCGCCCATGCCGGCTGCGCCGCGCGGCGACGTGTCGCTGGAGCCCATCGTCGAGGCCATCCGCAAGCGCGTCGGCCGGGCCCAGGCGGCCGAGGCGACCGCGTTCGTCAACGCGTTCTACCGGCGCATGGGCGAGGACGAGCTCCCGCTGCACAGCGCGGACGGCTGGGCAGCGCTCGCGGCCGATTTCCTCGAATTCGCGCGCATGCGCAAGCCCGGCACGCCGCAGGTGCGGCTGTTCAACCCGGCCGCCGCCACGCACGGCTGGGAGTCGCCCCACACGGTGCTGCAGGTCGCCAACGACGACATGCCGTTCCTCGTCGATTCGGTGACGATGGCGCTGGCCGAACTCGGCATCGGCGTGCACGTGCTCGGCCACCCGGTGGTGCGGGTTGCGCGCGACAAGGCCGGTGCGATCACCGCGGTGGGCGAGGGAGCCGCGGAATCGTGGATGCACCTGGAGATCGACCGCCAGCCGAGCGACGCGATGGCGCGCGTGCAGCAGGCGGTGGTCGACGTGCTCGGCGACGTGCGCTGCATCGTGCGCGACTGGCCGCAGATGCGCGCGCGAATGGTGGAGATCGCCGATGGCTACGCCGCGCGGCAGATGCCCGTGGATGCGGCCGGCCGCGCCGAGGGCGAGGCGTTCCTGCGCTGGGCCGCCGACAACCACTTCACGTTCCTGGGCTATCGCGAGTACCGCGTGCGCAAGGACGGCGGCAACGCGGTGCTGGTGGCCGACGAGGAAAGCGGCCTGGGCCTGCTGCGCGGGCGCGACGTGGGCAAGCCGCGGCTGCTGTCGACGCTCGCGGCGCATGCGATGCCGCAGTCCGGCTCGGTCGACGCGCTGATCCTCACCAAGACCAACGCGCGCGCCACCGTGCACCGGCATGGCTTCATGGACTACATCGGCGTGCTCGCGTTCGACGAGGCCGGCAGCCCGGTCGGCGAGCAGCGCTTCATCGGCCTGTACACCTCGAGTGCCTACAACCGCCGCCCGTGGGACATCCCGCTGGTGCGCCAGCGCTACGAGCACGTGATGGCGCAGTCCGGGCTGGCGCCCGACAGCCACAGCGGCAAGGCGCTCAGGCACATCCTCGAGACGCTGCCGCGCGACGAGCTGTTCCAGTCCGGCGAGGACGACCTGCTGCGCACCGCGACGGGCATCCTCGGCCTCCAGGAGCGCGTGCGCAGCCGGCTGTTCCTGCGCCGCGACCGCTACGGGCGCTTCCTGTCCGCGCTGGTGTACCTGCCGCGCGAGCGGTTCAACACCGACGTGCGCCTGCGCATCGAGGCGCTGCTCCGGCGCGCGCTCGACGCCGCGCACATCGACAGCACCGTGCACATGGGCGAGTCGCCGCTGGCGCAGCTGCACATGGTGGTGCGGCCGAAGTCCGGCGAGGTGGCCGAGGTGGACGTCGCCGCCATCGAGGCCGAGCTGGCCGAGATCATGCGCAACCGCCAGGACGACCTGCGCGAGGCGCTGGTGGCGCGCCGGGGCGAGCAGGACGGTTTGCGCCTGCTGCGCCAGTGGGGTCGCGCGCTGCCGATCGGCTATCTCGAGGACGTGGGCGTCGATGCCAGCGCCGAGGACATCGAGCAGCTCGCCGCACTGGCCGGCCCCGACGACCTGCGCCTCTCGCTGCGCCGCGTGCACGCCGGCGACGGCGGCCTGCGCTTCAAGTTCTACCGGCAGGGCGACGACATCGCGCTGTCGGATGCCATGCCGATGATGGAGAACATGGGACTGCGCGTGGTGTCCGAGCATCCGTACCGGCTCAAGCCTCAGGGGCTGGACGGCGTCGAGCATGCATACGTGCAGGACTTCGAGGTCGAGATCGCCAACCCCGGGCTGGACATCGACCGCATCGACGCCACGTTCGAGGAGGCGTTCGCGCAGATCTGGCGCGGCAACGCGGAGAACGACGGTTTCAACAAGCTGATCCTGGCCGCGAACCTGTCGTGGAAGCAGGTCGCGATGTTGCGTGCGTACTTCAAGTACCTGCTGCAGGTGGGCGTGCCGTTCTCGCAGAGCTACGTCGAGGCCACGCTGGCGCGCTACCCGCTGCTGGCGCGCCTCTTGGTCGAGCTGTTCGAGGCCAAGTTCCACCCGGCCACCGGGCGCGAGAGCAAGGACGAGATCAAGGCCGGCGTCGAACGCTTCCATGCCCAGCTCAAGGCGCTGGCGGGCAGCGACGAGGCGGTGCTGGCCGCCGTGCAGCCGGTGCTCGATGCGCGCAGCGGCAAGCGCGAGGCGCAGCTGGAGGCGACCCGCGGCGCGTTCGCCGCGTTGATCGACCGCGTGTCGAGCCTGGACGAGGACCGTATCCTGCGCGGCTTCATCGGCGTCATCGACGCCACCCTGCGTACCAACTATTACGTCGAGTACGCCGACGGCCTGCGCGCCGATGGTGGCCCCGCCGACTACCTCAGCTTCAAGTTCGATTCGTCGAAGGTGCCGGACCTGCCCAAGCCGCGCCCCTATCGCGAGATCTGGGTGTGCGGCCCGCGCGTTGAAGGCGTGCACCTGCGCTTCGGCCCGGTCGCGCGCGGCGGCCTGCGCTGGTCGGACCGCCGCGAGGACTTCCGCACCGAGGTGCTGGGCCTGGTCAAGGCGCAGATGGTCAAGAACACGGTGATCGTGCCGGTCGGCAGCAAGGGCGGGTTCTTCGCCAAGCAGCTGCCCGACCCCGCGGCCAACCGCGATGCGTGGCTGGCCGAGGGCGTGGCCTGCTACAAGCGCTTCATCAACGGCCTGCTCGACATCACCGACAACCTGGTCGATGGCGCGGTGGTGCCACCGGCCAACGTGGTGCGCTACGACAACGACGATCCGTATCTCGTCGTCGCCGCCGACAAGGGCACGGCGACCTTCAGCGACATCGCCAACGGCATCGCCCGCGCGCACGGCTTCTGGCTCGACGACGCGTTCGCGTCCGGCGGCTCGGTGGGCTACGACCACAAGGGCATGGGCATCACCGCCAAGGGCGCATGGGAATCGGTCAAGCGCCACTTCCGCGCGATGGGCCGCGACTCGCAGGCGCAGGACTTCACCGTGGTGGGCATCGGCGACATGTCCGGCGACGTGTTCGGCAACGGCATGCTGCTGTCGCCGCACATCCGCCTGCTGGCCGCGTTCGACCACCGGCACATCTTCATCGACCCCGATCCGGACGCCGCGCGCAGCTTCGCCGAGCGCCAGCGCATGTTCGACCTGCCGCGATCGAGCTGGGAGGACTACGACAAGGCGCTGATCAGCGCCGGCGGCGGCGTGTGGCCGCGCAGCGCCAAGTCGATCCCGCTGTCGCCGCAGGCGCGCGCGGCGCTCGGCATCGAGGCCGCGGTCGAGGCGATGAGTCCGAACGAGCTGATGCACGCCATCCTCAAGGCACCGGTGGACCTGCTGTGGAACGGCGGCATCGGCACCTACGTCAAGGCATCGGGCGAAACCCACACCGACGTGGGCGACCGCGCGAACAACGCGCTGCGCGTGAACGGCCGCGAACTGCGCGTGAAGGTCGTGGGCGAGGGCGGCAACCTGGGCCTGACCCAGCTCGGCCGGATCGAGGCCGCGCAGCACGGCGTGCTGCTCAATACCGACTTCATCGACAACTCCGCCGGCGTGGACACCTCCGACCACGAGGTCAACATCAAGATCCTCCTCAACGCGGTGGTCAAGGCGAAGAAGCTCACGGTGGACGCGCGCAACGCGCTGCTGGCGTCGATGACCGACGAGGTCGCCGCGCTGGTGCTCAACGACAACTACCGGCAGAACCAGGCGATCAGCGTGATGGAGCGCATGAGCGTCACGCGCCTGGGCAGCAAGCAGCACTTCATCAAGACGCTGGAGGCGCAGGGCAAGCTCGACCGCCAGATCGAGGACCTGCCCTCGGACGCCGAGCTCGCCGAGCGCAAGGCGCGCGGCCAGGGCCTGACGCGACCGGAGCTGTCGGTGCTGCTGTCGTATTCGAAGATCGTGCTGTTCGAGCAGCTCGTCGCCTCGGACGTGCCCGAGGACGCGTACCTGTCGAAGGAACTGGTGCGCTACTTCCCGCAGCCGCTGCAGGCGAAGTATGCGAAGTACATGGACGGCCACCGCCTCAAGCGCGAGATCATCGCCACGGCGGTCACCAACTCAATGGTCAACCGCATGGGCGCCACGTTCGTGCTGCGCATGACCGAGGACACGGGCCGCTCCCCCGGCGAGGTCGCCGAGGCCTATACGATCGCCCGCGAGGTGCTGGACGCGCGCGCGCTGTGGGCGCGCATCGACGCGCTGGACGGCAAGGTGCCCGAGCGCGTGCAGGTCGACGCGCTGCTGGTCATCTGGCACCTGCTGCGCAGCATGGCGCGCTGGCTGCTGTCGCGGCCCGGCGCGCTGCCGGAGATCACCGACGGCATCGCGCGCTACTCAGCCGGTTTCGCGGCGGTGCGCGCGGCGATGCCCGCGGCCCTCTCGCCGCAGCGCCGGGCCGCCTTCGAGGCCGGTCGCGATGCGTGGGTGGCCGCGGGGCTCGAGGCCGGCTTCGGCGGCGAGCTCGCGGCGTTGCCGATGCTCGAATTCGGCCACGACATCGTGGAGATCGCGCACGACCGCAAGCTGCCGCCGGTGGACGTGGCGCGCGCGTACTTCGCGCTCGGCGCCGCGCTGCACCTGCCGTGGCTGTACGAGCAGATCGAGGCACTGCCCGTCGACGGGCGCTGGCAGGCGATGGCGCGCGGGTCGCTGCACGAGGAACTCGGCACGCAGCAGCGCGCGCTGGTGCGTCAGATCCTCGCCGCGCCGGGCAAGGCGGCACCCGAGGAGAAGGTGCAGGCCTGGCTGCGCCGCGAGGACGCGACGCTGCGCTTCACGCAGTCGATGCTGGCCGAACTCGTCGCGCAGAAGACGCTCGACTACCCGACCGCATCGGTCGCGGTGCGCCGGCTGGCGCAGGTGGCGCAGGCCGCGGGCTGATCGACGCGCTCCGAATGGGCGGACGGCGGCCACCGCCCGCCCTCGTGCATCCCGCGCCTCTACCGACGGGTCGGGGTCGCGTCGATTACGCCGAGTGCGTCGGTCGCGCCGCTACGATGGTCTCCAGCGACTCGGGACGAGCGAACAGGTAGCCCTGTCCGAGCTCGCACCCCAGCGCGATCAGCGCGGCGCGCTGCTCTTCGGTCTCGATGCCCTCGGCCACCACCTCCATGCCCTGCGCGCGCGACAGCGCCAGGATCGCGCGCACGACCGCGGTGCTGTTGCGCTCCTCGCCGGGGTCGAGGTCGCCGACGAAGCTGCGGTCGACCTTGAGCGTGTGCATGTTGAACCGGTGCAGGTAGCTCAGCGACGAGTAGCCGGTGCCGAAGTCGTCCAGCGCCACCTGCACGCCACGCGCGTTGAGGCGGTCGAACACCGCGCCGATCTGCTCGGCGTTCTCGAGCAGCGCGCCCTCGGTGATCTCGATGCGCACCTGCGCGGGGTCCACGCCGTGCGCGTCGATGCAGGCGAGGAAGCGCGCGTCGAGGTCGGCGGCGCGGAAGTGCCGCGGCGACAGGTTGAGGTTGACGTACTGGCCGGGCCCCAGCAGCCGCGGGATCGCGCGCAGTGCCGCCTCGAACACCTGCCAGTCGAGCGCCTCCATGATCCCGATCGCCTCTGCCACCGGCAGGAACGCGCCGGGCGCGAGCATCCCGCGCTGCGGGTGCCGCCAGCGCATCAGTGCCTCGTAACCGGCCACTGCGCCATCGACCAGCCGCACGATGGGCTGGAAATACGGGAGGAATTCGCCGCGCCGGGCCCCGCGCCGCAGGTCGCCCTCGGTTTCGAGCAGCTGCAGCGCCTGGCGGTGCAGGGTTTCGTCGAACACCTCGAAGCGGTGGCGGCCGCCCGCCTTGGCCCGGTACATCGCGATGTCCGCGTCGCGCAGCAGGTCTTCCGGGGTGGTGTAGTGCGCCGAGCCGAGCGCGATGCCGACGCTGACGCCGGTGAACAGCTCCTTGCCGTCCACGCGCACCGGCTCGCGCAGCGCCTCGATCACGCGCTGGGCCATGCGCAGCGGCGCCTCGGGGTTGACGACTTCCATCAGGATCGCGAACTCGTCGCCGCCCAGGCGCGCGACCATGTCGCTGCCGCCGCGCACGCAGTGCGAGAAGCGCAGCGCCACTTCCTTGAGCAGCATGTCGCCGACCAGGTGGCCCACGCTGTCGTTGATGACCTTGAAGCGGTCGAGGTCCATGAACAGCACCGCGAAGCCGTGGCCGGGGTCGCGGTCGCGCTGGGCCAGCGCGCGCACGATCTGGTCGCGCAGGTAGGCGCGGTTGGGCAGGCCGGTCAGCGGGTCGTGGAGCACCTGCTGCTTGAGTGCCTGCTCGATGCGCTCGCGCACGCGGATCTGCTCGGACAGCTCGCGCGTGCGCGCCTCCACGCGCTGCTCGAGGTCGGCGTAGGCGTGCTTGAGGGCCGCCGCCGCCCGCTGGCGCTCCAGGCCGTTGGCGATCTGGTAGCTGATGAAGGTGAGCAGTTCGCGGTCGCGCGCGGTGTAGCCGGCGCCGGGCGTGTAGCTCTGCACGGCGAGCACGCCCACCGCGCGGTCGGCCAGCAGCAACGGCACGCCCAGCCAGTAGTCGAACCGCGGCCCGTTCCATTGCCCGTCGCCCCCGGCCAGCAGGTGCGCGAGCTCGGCCATCGCGGTGGCGTCCGATGCGTCCAGCAGCAGCGGGCGGCCCTCGGCGATCACGTGTTCGCTCAGCCCGTTGCCCTTGCGGCGGCTCTCCACGCGGGCGGAGAACTGGTCGACGAAGTACGGGAAATCCAGCTGCTGGCCGTCGTCCGAGAGAGTGGCGATATAGAAGTTCCGCGCATCGAGGAACTCGCCGACGATGCCGTGCACGGCGCGATAGAACTGCTCGAGGTTGGTGGCGGTGTGCGACAGCTCGGCGATGCGGAACAGCGCCTCCTGCACGCGCACCGCGCGCTGGCGTTCCTGCACCTCGAGCTGGAGCGCGTGCGTGCGCTCGTCGACGCGCCGCTCGAGCTGCTCCTGGGCGAGCTTGCGGTCGACCGCGGTGAGGATGTGGCTGCCCACGTAGCCCAGCAGCGCCTGGTCGGCGGGGGTGTAGCGCGCGCGCTCGACGTAGCTCTGAACCACCAGCACCCCGCGCACCTGGTCGCCCACCAGGATGGGCACGCCCAGCCAGTCGTAGCTGTCCAGGCCGATGTCGCGCATCGGCCCGGAAATCTGCGTACGGATCTCGGGCATGGAGCCGCGCAACGGCTTGCGGTCGCGCACCAGGTACCAGGTCAGGCCACGCTCCATCTCCGGCATCGGGATGAGCTCGTCGGCGTCGCGCAGCAGCGGGTCGACGGTGTCGACCATGTAGATGAAGCGCAGCAGGTCGCTGCCCTCGTCGTACAGGGCGATGTAGAAGTTCTCCGCGTACATGAAGCGCCCGACGATCGCGTGCAGTTCGCGCAGCATGTCGCCGAGGTCCATGTCCGAACTGGCCATGTCGGCGATGGTGAACAGTGCCGACTGCAGCTGCCCGGACGCGGAGGACTGGTCGAGCGAGCGCTGCAGGCGGTGCCTGTCGCACACGGCGCGGGCCAGCGGAGCCAACACGGCCAGCGCCTCGTCCAGGTCGGGGCGCGTGCCGGGCGCGCCATCGAACACGGAGGCCAATGCCTCGCCATCGTCGTCGCGATGCACCCTTACGGCCGCGCGGCGGCGCGCCGGATCCTCCGCGATCCCGGGCCCGTCGACGGCGGCCAGCGCCATGTCCGCGTCTTCGTCGGTCCACGGCGCGTCGCCTGCCGGATGCACACGCCCGCCGTCGTTCCGCCATCCCAGCTGCACGTCGTGCAGGCCGCGCGCATGCAGGTAGCCGCCTGCGCGCGCGGCGAAGTCGCGCAGGTCGCAGGCGCCCAGCAGGTGGGCGAGCGCCTCGCCCAGGGCATCGCCTGGCCCGATAGTTGGTTGGCGTTGCAGCGACACCCGCGACCCGCTCACCGTGAACCCTCTCCCGGCGAATGTCCGCGCAACCGCCCGCCACCAACATAGACGTTTGCCCGCAGGGAATGGCGCGGTCGGCGTGCACGCGAGTCTCCCGCCGCTTCGTTTTCGCGGCCTTCGACGAGTGCACCGAACCCACCGCGGTGCCGTAAGTGGGCCGGCAGGCGGGGTGCGGGCGGGCGCCGCCGTCGCCGAGCGCCTGGGGCGCGCGTCCAGGCTCTTTTCGCCCTCGTGAGACGCGCAGACTCCCTGCTTCGCGGCCGCATGCCATCGCCCCGAACGTGAGTGGTGATGGACGGAATGGGAGCGTGCGCGGCGTGAACCATGCGAGAGGACCCGGGGAGCGCGGTCCGTGCGCGCGCGCCAGCGATGCCGGCCGGACCGCCGCTCCGCCGGCGTCGCCTGGATGCGGGGTGCGACAGGAACGATCGGCGCCCGTGCAGTGCGGTGAAGGCCGACCCGACGACCGGACATCCTCCGATCGACCAAACGCAGCGTCGGCGGGATGCTGTCGCGCAACGGGCCTTGGAGCAGAGCATGGACGCACGCGGGAAGGCAGTCGGTGGAATCGCGCTCACGCTGCTGCTAGCGCCCGTGCTGGTCCCTGTGCCCGTGTTCGTGGGCCCGGCCGCGGCCACGCTGCACGCGTGCCGCACCGGCGACTCGGTGAGTTACCAGTCCGCGCCATGCGCGTATGGCGCACGCGAGATCAGGCGGATCGAATACGTGCCGGCACCGGCCGCCATGCCCCGCCTCGCGCGCGATGCTCGGCCGGCGGCGAGGAAGGCGGCGCCGCGCGAACCCCGCCGCCGCGCGAGCGACATGCGCGGGCACGCCGACGCGTGCGAAGGCGCACGGGCCGCGCGCGAGCGCCTGCTCGGCCGCAACCAGCAGGGCGGGACATTCGGGCAGCGGCAGGCCGCCCACGAGGCCGTCGCGGACGCGTGCTACTGAGGGTCGAGGAGACCGCCGTGCCGGCGACCGCGGCGAACGGGCGCGCCTGCATCGGGGATACGATGCGCGCCGGGCTTCCGGGGAGTCGGGCATGGACGGTTTCACCTGCACCAAGTGCGGAGGGCAGGAGTACACCCGCAACGAGATGCGCGCCGAAGGCGGCATGCTGTCGGCCGCGTTCGACATCGCCACCAACCGCTTCGACGCGGTGAGCTGCACGCGCTGCGGCTACACCGAGCTGTACCGGCAGGTCACCGGGACCGGGGCCAAGCTGTTCGATTTCCTGGTGTCCTGACCGGCCATCGCGCCCCTCGTGCCGGCCCGGCGCAGGCCCGCTGGGAACGTGGCCTACGGTGGCGAGTGGCGACGCCTGTTCCCTGGCGCGCCGGACGGCAGCCGCGCGACGACGCCTCAGCCCCCGCGCACCAGCCCGCAGTACAGCCCCTCGATCGCGAAATCGCTGCCCGGCGGCACCTCGATCGGCGCGTAGTCGGGGTTGCGCGGCAGCAGCCGCAGGCGCCGGGCGGTGCGCTCCAGGCGCTTGATGGTGATCTCGCCGTCCAGCCGGGCCACCACCACCTGGCCGCTGCGTGCCTCGTTGGCGCGCTTCACCGCCACCAGGTCGCCGTCGAAGATGCCGTCGTCGCGCATCGAGTCGCCGTGCACGCGCAGCAGGTAGTCCGGCTTGAGGTCGAACAGCGCGCGGTCGAGCAGCACGTGCCGCTCGATACCCGCATCCGCACCGATCGGCGCGCCCGCCGCCACGCGTCCCAGCACGGGGAGGTTGAGCTCGTCGGCCCGGCCGGGGCGCGGGCCATCGACCAGGCGCAGCCCGCGTGCCTCGTGCGGGCGCACGTCCAGGAAGCCGGCATCGCGCAGCCGCACCACGTGCTTGCGTGCCGCGCAGGCCTGCGCGAAGCCGAAGGCATCGGCGATCTGCTGCAGCGTGGGCGGCACGCCGTCGGCCTCGACGTGGGCGCGGATGTAGGCGAGCACCTCGCGCTGGCGGGCGGTGAGCTGATCAGGGTCTGGAAGGGGGCGCATGGGTAAAAATTAGTTTACGCGTCATGCGCGGCGCAAGCCCGGCGGCAGGCCGTCCGACGGGCGGGTCGCAGGCGCTGCGATGCGCGCGTGGCATCCAGCACGCAGGCTTATCCCCCCGTTATCCACAGGCCGGGCACAGGGTTATCTGCAACGCCCACGGGGGCCGCGCGGCTAGCATCGCCGGCCACGCAAGCCGCGCAGACGGCCATCCCGGGACACGACAGACACATGAGCGCACGCCCGGGCTTCCGCCCCGACCGACGTTTCGAGACCCGTGCCGAGCAGCGAGTCGACCAGCTGCGCGTGCCGCCGCAGTCGATCGAGGCCGAGCAGTCGGTGCTGGGCGGGCTGATGCTGGCGCCCGACGCCTTCGACCGCATCGCCGACCAGATCAGCGAGTCCGACTTCTACCGGCGCGACCACCAGCTGATCTACCGCGCGATCCGCGAGCTGGCCGAGAAGAGCCGCCCGTTCGACGCGGTGACCCTCGGCGAGTGGTTCGAGTCCAACGGCCAGTCCGAGCTGGTCGCCGGCGGCGCGTACCTGATCGAGCTGGCCAGCAGCGTGCCGTCGGCGGCCAACATCGCCGCGTACGCGGAGATCGTGCGCGACAAGGCGGTGCTGCGCTCGCTGATCGAGGTCGGCACCGGGATCGTAAACGACGGCTTCCAGCCCGACGGCCGCGACAGCGCCGAGATCCTCGCCAAGGCCGAGCAGGACGTGTTCGCCATCGCGGAGAACCAGTCGCGCGGGCGCAGCGATTTCGTGGCGGTGACCACGGCGCTGGCCGAGGCGTTCGACGTGCTGCAGACGCGCTACGCCAACGGTGGCGGCGTCACCGGCCTGCCCACGGGCTACACCGAATTCGACGAGATGACCGCGGGCCTGCAGCCGACGGACCTGTTGATCCTCGCGGCGCGCCCGTCGATGGGCAAGACCACGCTGGCGCTCAACATGGCCGAGTACGCCGCGCTGAAGACCCGCAAGGCGGTGGCGGTGTTCTCGATGGAGATGTCGGCCAGCCAGCTCGCGCTGCGCCTTATCTCCTCGGTGGGGCGCATCAACGCCACCCGCCTGCGCACCGGGCAGCTCGAGGACGAGGACTGGAGCCGGGTCACCAGCGCGATCCGCATGCTGCGAGAGGCGAAGGTGTTCATCGACGACACCCCGGCGCTGTCGCCCGACGTGCTGCGCGCCAAGGCGCGGCGCCTCAAGCGCGAACACGACCTCGGGCTGATCGTGATCGACTACCTGCAGCTGATGAGCGTGCCGGGCAACCAGGAGAACCGCGCCACCGAGATCTCGGAGATCTCGCGTTCGCTCAAGGGGCTGGCCAAGGAGCTCAACGTGCCGGTGGTGGCGCTGTCGCAGCTCAACCGCTCGCTGGAAACGCGCGCCGACAAGCGCCCGGTGATGGCGGACCTGCGCGAGTCCGGCGCGATCGAGCAGGATGCCGACGTGATCGTCTTCATCTACCGCGACGAGTACTACAACAAGGAAAACTCGCCCGACAAGGGCCTGGCAGAGGTCATCATCGGCAAGCAGCGAAACGGCCCGACCGGATCGATCAAGCTGAAGTTCTTCGGCGAATACACCCGCTTCGACAACCTCGCGCACGACGCGGTGGGCAGCTTCGAATAGCCGCCGCGCTGGCGGCTGGGTGGGCGACGCCGTGGCGGGGTCGGGTTGGCAGGCACCCCGGCTGGCACCGCCCGTACCGTAGGCAGATCCCGTCAGGCCCGCACGCGCGCGCGACGCACCCACGCGGCGGGCGGCGCGCCCAAGGCACGGGCGCTCACCGCCGCGACACACTGTTCGCGGTGCAATTTGCGCATGCACCGCCAGCGCGTCGAATCCGGAGTGCTGCGCAGCGTCGGCTACGACGCCGTCGCCCGCGTGCTGGAGCTGGAGTTCGCCGATGGCGCGGTGTACCGCTACCTCGACGTCCCCGCGTCGCTGCATGCCGGGTTGATGACGGCCGATTCGCACGGCACGTTCTTCCTGGACCACGTGCGCGATGCCGGGTTCGCCTACCGCCGCGTGGTGCGTCCGCACCGGCGATGAACCCGGGCCCCGCGCTTTCCCGCCCGCCCGCGCCGGCGCATGGTCGAATACGCGCATGAGCGAGATCGCCAGCCAGCGCCCCACGCGCATCCGCGTCGACCTGGATGCGTTGACCCACAACCTGGGCGCCATCCGCGCGCGCGTCGGCGTGCCGGTGATGGGCATCGTCAAGGCCAATGCGTACGGCCACGGGCTGGTGCCGGTCGCCCGGCACCTGCAGGCCCGGGGCGTCGACCAGCTGGGCGTGGCCTTCCTGGAGGAGGGCATCGCGCTGCGCCGCGCCGGCATCACCGTGCCGCTGCTGGTGATGGGCGGGATCTTCGGCCCGCAGGTGGCGCAGTTCATCGCGCACGACCTCGAGATCACCGTTTCGTCGATCGACAAGCTCCGGCAGGTCGAGGCGGCGGCCGAGGCGACCGGCCGCCCGGCCGTGGTGCACCTGAAGATCGACACTGGCATGGAACGCATCGGCGTGCACAGCGAGAACGCCGCGCGCTTCATCGAGGCCGCGCTGGCTGCGCGCCATTGCACGATCAAGGGCATCTATTCGCACCTGGCCTGCGCGGACGACCCGGCATCGCCCATGACCGCGCTGCAGCTGGAGCGGTTCCTCGGTGCATGCGCGCATTTCGAGCGCGTGGGCGCGCCGATGCCGCTGCGCCACCTCGCCAACTCCGGCGGCGTGCTGCATGCGCCGGCCACCCACCTGGACCTGGTGCGCCCGGGCATCGCGCTCTACGGCGTGATGCCCGACCCCGCGGCGCTGCGCACCATCGACCTGCGGCCGGCGCTGTCGCTGGTCTCGCAGGTCGTCTACTTCAAGGTGGTGCGCGCCGGGCGCAGCGTCAGCTACGGCGCGACGTGGACCGCGCCGGCCGATACGCGGGTCATCACCGTGCCGATCGGTTACGGCGACGGCTACCCGCGCGCGCTGTCCTCGCGCGGGCAGGTGCTCGTGCGCGGGACCCGCAGGCCGATCATCGGGCGCATCTGCATGGACCAGTTCATGGTCGACCTGGGCGCCGACGGCACCGCCTACAACGAGGACGAGGTGGTGCTGGTAGGCATGCAGGATGGCGCGTGCCTGGCCGTCGAGGAGCTCGCGCGGGCGGCCGGCACGATCCCGTACGAGATCCTCACCGGCCTCAACGAGCGCATCCCGCGCGTGTACCACGGCGGCTGAGCCTCACGCGGCGCGCGGTGTGCGCGGGCGATGATCGCGTGCCCCGCACGCCGAGCCCGCATGGCCCGCACCGTCCGCAACCTCGTCGTCGTGCTCGGCGACCAGCTCGATGCCGGCAGCCGTGTCTTCGAGGACTTCGACCCCGCGCGCGACGCGGTGTGGATGGCCGAAGTCGACCACGAGGCCACGCAGGTGTTCAGCACCAAGGCCCGCATCGTGGTGTTCCTGGCGGCGATGCGGCATTTCCGCGATGCCTGCCGCGCGCGCGGGATGCGCGTGGAGTACCGCGCGCTGGGCACGCACGCCTTCGCCACGCTGGAGGAGGCGCTGGCGGCCGACCTCGCGCGCCTGCGGCCCGAGCGCGTGGTCGCGGTGATGCCGGGGGAGTACCGGCTGGCGCGCTCGCTGCCGAAGGTGGCCGAGGATGCAGGCGCGACCTGGAGCGTGCGCCCGGACGCGCATTTCCTGTGCGACCCCGACGACTTCGCCGACTGGGCGCGCGGCAAGCGCACGTTGCGCATGGAGTTCTTCTACCGCTGGATGCGCCAGCGCACCGGCGTGCTCATGGACGGCGACCGGCCTGTCGGCGGCGCGTGGAACTTCGACGCGAGCAACCGCGGCGCGTTCGACCGCAAGGGGCCGGGATTACTGCCGGCGCCGAGGTCGTTCGCACCGGATGCGGTGACGCGCGAGGTCATCGCGCTGGTCGAGTCGCGCTTCGCACGGCATCCGGGAACGCTCGAGGCCTTCGACTGGCCGCTGACGGCCGCGCAGGCGCGCGAGGCACTCGATGACTTCATCGCGCACCGGCTGCCGCTGTTCGGCCGCTACCAGGACGCGATGTGGACCGGACAGCCGTGGCTGTACCACGCGCGCATCGCGTCGGCGATGAACCTCAAGCTGCTCGACCCGCGCGAGGTGGTGCAGGCTGCGGTCACGGCCTACTTGCAGGGCAGCGCCCCGATCGAGGCGGTGGAGGGCTTCGTGCGCCAGGTGCTCGGCTGGCGCGAATACGTCCGCGGCGTGTACTGGCTGCGCATGCCGAAGTTCCGCGACGACAACGCGCTCGACGCCCGCCAGCCGCTGCCCTCGATGTACTGGACCGCGCGCACCCACATGCGCTGCATGGCCGAGTCGGTCGGCCAGACCCTGCGGTACGGGTACGCGCACCACATCCAGCGCCTGATGGTGACCGGGCTGTTCGCGCAGCTGCTGGGGGTCGCGCCCAGGGAGATCCACGCGTGGTATCTCGCGGTCTACGTCGACGCGGTGGAATGGGTGGAGCTGCCAAACGTGCTCGGCATGAGCCAGTACGCCGACGGCGGCCGGATGGTGTCCAAGCCCTACGTCGCGTCGGGCCGCTACATCCAGAAGCAGTCAAACTACTGCGCCAACTGCCGCTACGACCCCGGCGCGAGCGTCGGCGACGACGCATGCCCGTTCACCACGCTGTACTGGGATTTCCTCGCCCGCCACGAGGCGAGGTTCCGGGACCACCCGCGCGCGGGCATGCAGTGGCGCAACCTGGATCGCGTGCCGGCGGAGAAACGCGAGGCGATTGCCAAACGTGCGCGATGGATCCGCGACGTGCTGGCGCGCACGGCCAGCGACTATTGAGTCGCATCGGTTCCGCACGTGCAGTTCGCGTTTCCGGCCATTGCAGGGGTTCCGGTCCGTCGCCCCTGCGCAGGCAGGGGCGCAGTGCCTTTCAGGCACTATCGAAGTGCGCCGCAGGAGCCACTGGGACCTGCCTGCGCAGGGGCGACAGCCCTGTCTTGCCACCCCACGATCGATTCTCGATGCCCGCCATCCTCTGGTTCCGCAACGACCTGCGGCTTGACGACAACCCCGCGCTGCGCGCGCTGCTCGATGCCGGCGAATCGCCGGTGTGCGTGTACATCCATGCACCGGACGAGGAGGGCGACTGGGCGCCGGGCGCGGCCAGCAACGCCTGGCGGCACCATGCGCTCCACTCGCTCGACGCAAGCCTGCGCGCGCGAGGTTCTCGCCTGCGCTGCTTCCGCGGCCCGACGCAGGACACGCTGCGGATGCTCGTGGACCGCACCGGCGCCCGGCAGATCCGCTGGAACCGGCGTTACGACCCGCACAGCAAGCTCCGTGACGGCGCGTTGCGCCAGGCCCTGGCCGCCGACGGCATCGATGCGCAGAGCTGCAACGGTGCGCTGCTGTTCGAGCCGTGGACCCTGGCGACCAAGGCCGGCACGCCGTTCAAGGTGTTCACGCCGTTCTGGAAGTCGGCGCTGGCGGACTGGCGCCTTGAACCGACGTGGGATGCGCCGGCACGCATCGCCGACGTGCCGGATGCACCGGCGGGCCTGGGCGTCGACGCGCTGGGCCTTGCGCCCGCGATCGGATGGGACGCGGGCTTCTGGGACCACTGGCAACCCGGCGAGGCCGGCGCGCGCGAGGCGTTGCAGGTGTTCACCGACGGCGCGCTCCGCGGCTACGACACCGCGCGCGACCGGCCCGACCAGGTCGGCACCTCGCAGCTCTCGCCGCACCTGCACTTCGGCGAGATCGCGCCGTGGCGCGTGGTGCACGCGTTCGAGGCGATGCGCGGCACCGCCAGTGCGCGCGACATCGACGCGTACGTGCGCGAGCTGGGCTGGCGCGAGTTCGCGCACCACCTGCTGCACCACTTCCCCGAAACCCCGCACGCCGACTTCAACCCGGGCTTCTCCGGTTTCGCCTGGACCCGTACCGCATCCGCCGACATGGACGCCTTCCGCCGCGGCCGCACCGGCGTGCCGATCGTCGATGCGGGCCTGCGCCAGCTCTGGCACACCGGCTGGATGCACAACCGCGTGCGGATGATCGTCGCCAGCTGGCTGACAAAGCACATGCGCGTGCACTGGCTGCACGGCGCGCGCTGGTTCTGGGACACGCTGGTGGACGCCGACCTCGCCAACAACACGCTGGGCTGGCAGTGGGTGGCGGGCACCGGCGCGGATGCCGCGCCGTACTTCCGGGTGTTCAACCCGGTCACGCAGGCCGCCAAGTTCGACCCCAAGGGCACGTACATCGCGCGCTGGGTGCCGGAGCTGGCCGCGCTGCCGCCGCGCGTGCGCATCGCGCCGTGGACCGATCCGGAGGCTGCGCGCAGGCTCGCACCCTCGTACCCGGCCCGTCCCATCGTCGACCTGGCGGCGGGGCGCGACGCCGCGCTCGCGGCGTATCGCGCGCGCCGGGCTGTCTGAGCGCCGCACGGACGTTTGCGGCCGCGCGCGCCGACGTGATTCACTGGCCGCAACCCCAGGTCGGACCGCGCGATGCCCACGTCCACGGCGACACCGCGTGCCACGCAGCGCAGGCCCACGCCGCGCCGCGAAGCGATGTCGCGCGTGGACACCGCCTGGTTGCGCATGGAGCGCGCGACCAATCCGATGATGATCACCGCGGTGCTGATGTTCGACGAGCCGATGCCGCTCGACCGCCTGCGCCGCGTGGTACGCCAGCGTTTCCTTGCCTACCGCCGGTTCCTGCAGAAGGCCGTCGACACCGCCGCCGGCGCTTCCTGGCAGACCGACCCCAACTTCGACCTGGACTGGCACGTGCAGCTCACCGCGCTGCCGGCCAGCCGTGGCCCGTCGGGCGAGAAGAAGGCCCTGCAACGGCTGGTGAGCCAGCTGGCGTCCACGCCGCTCGAGCACAGCCGCCCGCTGTGGCAGTTCCAGCTCGTCGAGCGTTACCACGGCGGGTCGGCACTGATCGCGCGCATCCACCACAGCTACGCCGACGGTATCGCGCTGGTGCAGGTGCTGCTCTCGCTGACCGACACCACGCCCGACGGGCGCGACCTGGCGCAGGCATGGCTCAAGTCCGACGGCGCCGACGTGGCGCGCCGCGTCGGGGCCGCCGAGCGCACGCTCAAGCTGGGTCGAAAGGTCGCGCGCAAGTCGATGGAGATGGTCAACGACCCGACACTGGCCGGCGTGCTGGCGCGCGAGGGCGGGGAGATCGCGCGCGAGCTGCTGCAGGCACTTGCACTGCCGGACGATCCGCCCTCGCTGCTGCGCGGCGCGCTGGGCACCAGCAAGCGCGTCGCCTGGGCCGAGCCGCTGGACCTCGACGAGGTCAAGGCGATCGGGCGTGCGTGCGACTGCACCGTCAACGACGTGCTGATGGCGTGCGCCGCCGGTGCGCTGCGCGCGTACATGGTGGAGCGGGGCGACGACGTCGACGGACTCACGCTGCGCGCGACCGTGCCGGTCAACCTGCGTCCGCTCGAGCACGCGCGCAAGCTCGGCAACCATTTCGGCCTGGTGTTCCTTAACCTACCGGTCGGCGAAGCCAACCCCGTCGCCCGCGTGCAGGCGGTGGGGGCGTGCATGCAGCGGCTCAAGCACTCCCGGCAGGCGATCGTCGCCTACGGCCTGCTCGCCGCGCTGGGCGTGGCCCCCGCGGCGCTGCAGGGCGTGGCGCTGGAGCTTTTCAGTCGCAAGGCCACGGCGGTCGCCACCAACGTGCCCGGTCCGCAACAGCCGCTGTACCTGGCCGGGCGCAGGTTGCGCGAGATGATGTTCTGGGTGCCGCAGACCGGTTCGATCGGGCTGGGGCTGTCGATCCTCAGCTATAACGGGCGCGTGCATTTCGGGATCGTCGGCGATGGCCGACTGGTGCCCGATCCCGATGCCGTCGTGCGGCGCTTCGGCGCCGAATTCGAACGCCTGCTGTATCTCGTCCTGATGGGGCGCTGGGATCGCGCGTTCGACGAGCACGATGCCGCGGCGCTGCTGCCGACGGCTTCCTGAACGCTTCCGCGCGCCGTCACCGTTCGTTGAAGATCGGGTGCCTAGGTTTGCCGCGGCCGTACCGGCCCGACTTACGCAGGAGTTCCCCATGCATTCCAAGACCAAGCTCGCGATGGCCGCCGCCGCGATGGCCGCGCTGCTCGCCGGCTGCGCCACCACCGGCGGCTACGCCGGCGGCCCGCAGCCGTATCCGTCAACGCAGTACCCCGACGGTCCTGATCCCAGCAACGACCGCACCCGCCAGGGCGCCATCATCGGCGCCGCGGTCGGCGCCGTGGCCGGCCTGCTCAGCGGCAGCGACGCGACGGAGCGCCGCCAGCGCGCGCTGGTCGGCGCGGGCGTCGGCGGCCTGGCCGGTGGCGCGATCGGCAACTACCAGGACCGCCAGGAGCGCGCGCTGCGCGACCGCATGGCCGGCACCGGGGTGGACGTCGTGCGCCAGGGCGACAACATCACGCTGAACATGCCGAGCAACATCACCTTCGGCTTCGACAGCGCCAACCTCGACCCGCGCTTCCACCCGGTTCTCGACAACGTCGCGTCCACCCTGCGCGAGTACGACCAGACCATCGTCGAGGTGGCCGGCCATACCGACAGCGTCGGCACGGATGCGTACAACCAGGCGCTGTCGGAACGGCGCGCCGCGGCGGTGGGCAGCTACCTCACCGCGCGCGGGCTCAACCGCGACCGTTTCATCACCGTCGGCGCCGGCGAATCGCGCCCCGTGGCCAGCAACGATTCGGAGAGCGGCCGCGCGCAGAACCGCCGGGTCGAGATCACGCTGGTGCCGCTGCGTTCCTGATCCTGCCTTCATGTGACATCCGGAACGGGCCGCGATCGTCGCGGCCCGTTTCGTTTGCGTGGCCGCGCACGCTCAGCGGTCGCGATCGCCTTCGCCGCGGTCCGCGTCGGAATCGGGCAGTTCGCCACGGTCGCGTCGTCGCCTCGGGGTCAGGCGACGCTCGACCGCGTTGACCGCCGTCAGCACGACCATCGCGAGCACCGTGGCACTGGTGGCCAGCCAGAAATAGCGGAACCCCGTCGCCACCCCGATCACCGCCACGGTGAGCAGTGAAGCCGCGGTGGTGATGCCGGCGACGGGATCGGCCCCGCTGCGCCGCCCGAAGATCGTGCCCGCGCCAATGAACGCCACGCCCGCGACCACCGCCTCCACCAGCAGCAGCGGGTCGACGCGCACGTCGCCGCGCGCGAGCAGCGGATCGTCCAGCGTGACCCGCCCGATGCCCACCAGCAGCGCCGCGGCACCGGCCACCAGCATGTGGGTGCGGAAGCCCGCGGGGCGGTTCTTCATCTCGCGCTCGTAGCCGATGACGCCGCCCAGCACCATCGCGTACGCGCAGGCGGCGACCGCCGCGAACTGGTCGACTGCCTCGATGCCCATCACATCCGCTCCTTGCGCCCGAATCCGAACAGCGCCGACAGCGGGTGCCGGCGTCCCTCGATGCCCGCGCGCAGCAGCGGCGCGCCGATCGCGCTGTAGGTGATGCCGTTGCCGCCGTAGGCCATCGCGAAATGCACGCGCGGGCCCCATTTCGGATGCACGCCGAACCACGGCAGGCCGTCGCGCGTCTCCGCGAACGTGCCGCCCCACGCGAACACCGGGACCAGCGGCAGGTGCGGCATCCGCGCGGCGACCCGCCTGCACAACGAGCGGACCTTGGATTCCACCCGGCGGTCGCGCCGCGCCGGCACGTCCACCTTGTCGTCGTCGCCGCCGACCAGCAGGCGGTCGTCGCCGGTGGTGCGCAGGTAGAGGTAGGGCCGCGCCGATTCCCACACCAGCGTCTGCCGCAGCTCGCCGAGCAGGTCGGCGTCCATCGGATCGCTCACGAACGCGTAGCTGCTGCGGTTGCGGGCATATCCGCGTGGCAGGTACTGCTGGCACGCGTAACCGGCCGCCATCACGACGTGCCTGGCATCGACCACGCCCTGCGCGCACCGCAGCCGCACGCGCCCGCGCACCGGCTCGATCGCGTCCACCCGGGTGCGGTCGAAGATCGCGGCGCCACCACGGCGCAGGCGCGCGAGCACGCGGCTCGCCATGCGGTACGGGTCGATCCGCGCGGCCCGCTCGCTGCGTACGGCGCCCAGCGCGTCGAGGTTGAAGCGCGCCTTGAGGTGCGCCGCATCGAGCCACTCGACCGCGAACCCGTGCCGCGCGCGCAACGCGCATTCGTCCTGCAGCACCTGCACGTCGCGCCGGCGGCTGGCGTAGTACAGGCTGGCGCTGGTGCGGAAGTCGACCTGGCCGACCTCGGCCGCCACGGCCGCCACGCGGTCGAGCCCCTCGTCGCAGGCCCGGTAGGCGGCCACCGCGTCGCGCTCGCCGTAGCGCTTGCACAGGTCCAGCAAGTGCTCGTCGATCTCGTACTGCAGCAGCGCGGTGCTCGCCGCGGTGCTGCCCCAGGCGACGTCACGCTGCTCCAGCACCACCACCTCGTGGCCCGCGCTAGCCAGCTCGTGGGCCACCAGCGCCCCGGTGATGCCGGCGCCGATCACCGCGACGTCGCAGCGGATGTCCTGCTCCAGGCGCGGGAACGCGTGCATCAGGCCGTTGCGCACGGCCCAGAACGGGTAACCGGACTTCAGGTCCATCGACGCGCACGTGGCATGGCTTGCCTCCATCGGGGATGGCCCACGAAACAGGCCGCGATGTGGTGGCCGCGTGAGCAATGCGTGAGTGCACGCGCGGCATCATCTGCCGAGTGGTCGGGCGTGCGCCCGCGCGCAAGGGGTTGTCGTGAATCGCGAGATGTTGACCGACGTGCAGGACCGCGGGGACGCCGCGCAGGGGGCGCACAGCTCGGAAGTGGCGCGGCGTGAACTGCTGGCGGCGCTGCTCGCGCTGCGCGACGGCGACTTCGACGTGCGCCTGCCCCCGCACTGGCCCGGCATCGACGGCGCGGTGGCGGCGGCGTTCAACGACATCGCCGCGCACAACAAGCGCATGGCCGACGAACTGGAGCGCCTCGGCCAGGCGGTCGGCAGGGAGGGGCAGGTGCGCCAGCGCATGGCGCCCGCCGCGCGTCACGGGCGCTGGGCGGAAATGGAGCGCTCGGTCAACGGACTGGTCGACGACCTGCTGCGCCCGGTGGAAAGCATGACCGAGGCCATCGCCGGCGTCGCCAAGGGCGACCTCATGCGCAGCGTGCCGCTGGAGGCCGATGGCCGCCCACTGGAGGGCGAATTCCTGCGCTCGGCGACCATCGTCAACCGCATGATCGCGCAGATGAGCGAGTTCACCTCCGAGGTCACGCGCGTGGCCCTGGAGGTCGGCACCGCGGGGCGCCTGGGCGGGCAGGCGCAGGTGAAGGGCGTTTCGGGTGTCTGGAAGGAACTCACCGACTCGGTGAACCAGATGGCCTCCAACCTCACCGCGCAGGTGCGCAACATCGCCGAGGTGACCATCGCCGTGGCCAACGGCGACCTCTCGCGCAAGATCACCGTGGACGTGCGCGGCGAGATCCTGCAGCTCAAGGAAGCCATCAACACGATGGTGGACCAGCTGCGCGGCTTCGCCTCCGAGGTCACGCGCGTGGCGCGCGAGGTGGGCACCGAGGGACAACTGGGTGGCCAGGCCATCGTGCCCGGCGTGGCCGGCACCTGGAAGGACCTGACCGACTCGGTCAACGCGATGGCGTCGAACCTCACCTCGCAGGTTCGAAACATCGCCGAGGTGACCACGGCGGTGGCGCGCGGCGACCTCTCGCGCAAGATCACCGTGGACGTGCGCGGCGAGATCCTCGCGCTCAAGGACACCATGAACACGATGGTGGACCAGCTGCGCGGGTTCGCCTCGGAAGTGACACGCGTGGCGCGCGAGGTGGGCACCGAGGGCAAGCTCGGCGGCCAGGCCGACGTGCCCGGCGTGGCGGGTACGTGGAAGGACCTGACCGACAACGTCAACTCGATGGCGTCGAACCTCACCTCGCAGGTGCGCAACATCGCCGAGGTCACCACCGCGGTGGCCAATGGCGACCTCAGCCGCAAGATCACCGTGGACGTGCGCGGCGAGATCCTCGAGCTCAAGAACACCATCAACACGATGGTGGACCAGCTCAACGGCTTCGCCGCCGAAGTGACGCGCGTGGCGCGCGAGGTCGGCACCGAGGGCAAGCTTGGTGGCCAGGCGCAGGTGCCGGGCGTCGCCGGCACGTGGGCCGACCTCACCGACTCGGTGAACTCGCTGGCTTCCAACCTGACGGGCCAGGTGCGCAACATCGCCGAGGTGACCACCGCGGTGGCGCGAGGCGACCTCTCGCGCAAGATCACCGTGGACGTGCGCGGGGAGATCCTCGAACTCAAGAACACCATCAACACGATGGTCGACCAGCTCAACGGCTTCGCCGCCGAGGTGACGCGCGTGGCGCGCGAGGTCGGCACCGAGGGCAAGCTCGGCGGCCAGGCGCAGGTACCGGGCGTCGCCGGCACGTGGAAGGACCTTACCGACAACGTCAACTTCATGGCGTCGAACCTGACGACGCAGGTGCGCAACATCGCCGAGGTCGCCACCGCCGTCGCCAAGGGCGACCTCAGCCGCAAGATCGCCGTGGACGTGCAGGGCGAGGTGCTCGAGCTCAAGAACACCCTCAACACGATGGTGGACCAGCTCAACGGCTTCGCCGCGGAGGTCACGCGCGTGGCGCGCGAGGTGGGCACGGAAGGCAAGCTCGGTGGACAGGCCCAGGTGCCGGGCGTGGCCGGCACGTGGAAGGACCTCACCGACAACGTCAACTCGATGGCGTCCAACCTGACCGCCCAGGTGCGCAACATCGCCGAGGTGACCACCGCGGTGGCCAAGGGCGACCTGTCGCGCAAGATCACCGTGGACGTGCAGGGCGAGATCCTCGCGCTGAAGAACACCATCAACACGATGGTGGACCAGCTCAACGGCTTCGCCGCCGAGGTGACGCGCGTGGCGCGCGAGGTCGGCACCGAGGGCAAGCTCGGCGGCCAGGCGCAGGTGTCGGGCGTCGGCGGCACGTGGAAGGACCTCACCGACAACGTCAACTCGATGGCCACCAACCTCACCGCGCAGGTGCGCGGCATCGCGCGCGTGGTGACCGCGGTGGCCAACGGCAACCTGCAGCAGAAGCTGACGGTGGAGGCCAAGGGCGAGATCGCCGAGCTGGCCGACACCATCAACTCGATGACCGACACCCTGGCGATCTTCGCCGACCAGGTAACCACCGTGGCGCGCGAGGTCGGCGTCGAAGGCCGCCTCGGCGGCCAGGCCAACGTGCCCGGCACCGCCGGCACGTGGAAGGACCTCACCGCCAACGTCAACCAGCTCGCGGCCAACCTCACCGCGCAGGTTCGCGCGATCGCGGAAGTCGCCACCGCGGTGACGCAGGGCGACCTCACACGCTCGATCACCGTCGACGTGAGCGGCGAGGTGGCCGACCTGAAGGACAACATCAACGCGATGATCGGCACCCTGCGTGCCACCACCGAGTCCAACCGCGAGCAGGACTGGCTCAAGACCAACCTGGCCAAGTTCAGCGGCATGATGCAGGGCCAGCGCGACTACATCACGCTGGGCACGCTGCTGCTGGGCGAGCTGGCGCCGCTGGTGGAAGCGCAGCAGGCGGTGATGTACGGCGTCGTCGAGGACGCGGGCGGCAACCGGCTGCTGCGCCAGGTGGCCGGCTATGCGGTGGGTAGCGAGCTGCCGTCGACGATCGAGTTCGGCCACGGCCTGATCGGCCAGTGCGCGGCGCAGGGCCGCAGCATCCTGCTGCACGACATCGCCCCCGGCGTGGTGGCGTTGCGCTCGGGCCTGCTCGATGCGACGCCGCGCAGCGTGCTGGTGCTGCCGGTCCTCTTCGAGGGAGGGGTCAAGGCGGTCATCGAACTCGCCACGCTCGGCGAGTTCACCCCCGCGCAGCGCGGCTTCCTCGAGCAGCTCTCGGTCAGCGTGGGCATCGTGCTCAACACCATCGACGCCACCATGCGCACCGAGCTGCTGCTCTCGCAGTCGCAGCAGCTGGCCGGCGAGCTGCAGAACCGCCAGGTCGAACTGCAGCAGACCAACGAGGACATCGCGCTCAAGGTCAAGCTGCTGGCCGAGCAGAAGACGGAAGTCGAGGCCAAGAACCAGCAGATCGAGCAGGCGCGCCGCGCGCTGGAGGAGAAGGCCGAGGAACTCGCGCTCACCTCGCGCTACAAGTCCGAGTTCCTGGCCAACATGTCGCACGAGCTGCGCACGCCGCTCAACTCCATCCTGATCCTCGGCCAGCAGCTGGCCGAGAACCCGGAAGCCAACCTGAGCCCGCGGCAGGTGGAATTCGCCAGCACCATCCACGCCGCCGGCACCGACCTGCTGCACCTGATCAGCGACATCCTCGACCTGTCGAAGATCGAGTCCGGCACGGTGACGGTGGACAGCGAGGAGATCACCTTCGCCCACCTGCGCGAGAACATGCAGCGCGGCTTCCGCCACGAGGCTGAGCGCCGCAACCTGCTGTTCTCGGTCGACTTCGCCCCCGACCTCGGCCGTGCGCTGCATACCGATCCCAAGCGCCTGCAGCAGATCCTCAAGAACCTGCTGTCGAACGCCTTCAAGTTCACCGAGGCCGGCAGCGTGCGGCTCTCGGCCAAGGTCGCGCGCACCGGCTGGACGCCGGGCCATGGCGTGCTCGATACGGCGCCGACGGTGGTGGCCTTCGAGGTCTCCGACACCGGCATCGGCATCAGCCCCGACAAGCAGAAGATCGTGTTCGAGGCCTTCCAGCAGGCCGACGCCGGCACCTCGCGCAAGTACGGCGGCACCGGCCTGGGCCTGGCCATCAGCCGCGAGATCGCCGGCCTGCTCGGTGGCGAGCTGCGGCTGTCGAGCACGGTGGGCAAGGGCAGCGTGTTCACCCTGTACCTGCCCCTGGACTACACCGGCGGCGACACCTCGGCCACAACGCCGCCGGTTCAGCACGTACCGGTGTCCACGGCGCATGCCGAAGCCGTGGCGCCGCTGCGCGACATCGACGACGACCGCGACCTGATGGAGCCGGGCGAGCCGTGCCTGCTCGTGGTCGAGGACGACGCGCGCTACGCCACCGTGCTGCGCGACCTGGCGCGCTCGCAGGGCTTCCGCGTGCTGGTCGCCAATCGCGGCGCCGATGCGTTGCGGCTGGTGCGCGAATACAAGCCGACGGCGATCACGCTCGACATCTTCCTGCCCGACATGCTCGGCTGGACGGTGCTGGCGCGCCTGAAGCAGGACCCGTCCACGCGCCACATCCCGGTGCAGATCCTCACCGTGGAGGAGGAACGCCACCACAGCATCGAGCGCGGCGCGTTCTCCTACCTCGCCAAGCCCGGCAGCCCGGAGGCCATCGGCGCGGCGCTGCAGCGCATCCGCGACTACACGCTGCCGCGCGCCAAGCGCCTGCTGATCGTCGAGGACGACGAGCGCGAGCGCATGAGCATCGAGGAGCTGGTGCGCCACGACGACCTCACCGTCGACAGCGCCAGCACCGGCGCCGAGGCGCTGGAGAAGCTGCGCAGCGGCCAGTACGACTGCGCGGTGCTCGACCTGCGCCTGCCGGACATGACCGGCTTCGAGCTGCTCGACCTCGTGCAGGAGGACGAATCGCTACGCGAGCTGCCGATCGTCGTGTTCACCGGCAAGGAGCTCACCGCCGAGGAGGACCGCCAGCTGCGCAAGGCGGCGCGCAGCGTTGTGATCAAGGGCGTGGAATCGCCCGAGCGCCTGCTCGACGAGACCGCGCTGTTCCTGCACCGCGTGATCGACGACCTGCCGGAAGCCAAGCGCCGCATGGTCACGCGCCTGCACGAGTCCGACGACGTGCTGCGCGGCAAGCGCGTGCTGGTGGTCGACGACGACGTGCGCAACATCTTCGCGCTGTCGTCCGTGCTCGAGCGCCACGGTATCGACGTGGTGACGGCCAACAACGGCCAGGAGGCGGTGGAGAAGGTGTCGGGCGACGACGACATCGCCATGGTGCTGATGGACATCATGATGCCCGGCATGGACGGCTACGAGACCATGCGCGCGATCCGTGACATGCCGGGCCTGCGCGCGCTGCCGATCGTGGCGCTGACCGCGAAGGCGATGAAGGGCGACCGCGAGAAATGCCTGGAGGCCGGGGCCAGCGACTACCTCGCCAAGCCCGTGGTCACCGACCAGTTGCTGGGGGTGTTGCGCCAGTGGCTGCATCGTTGAGCCCGCTGCCCGCCGTGCCCGCCGGCGTCGAGGACGCGCCGGTCAAGATCCTGCTGGTCGACGACCAGCCGGGCCGGTTGCTGACGTACCGCGCCATCCTCGAGCCGCTCGGCGAGACGCTGGTCGATGCCAGCTCGGGCATGGAAGCGCTCAAGCGGCTGATGGAGGACGACTTCGCGCTGATCCTGCTCGACGTCAACATGCCCGGCATGGACGGCTTCGAGACCGCGAGCCTGATCCACCAGCATCCGCGCTACGAGAACACCCCCATCATCTTCGTCACCGCGGTCAATGTCTCGGACATGGACCGCGTGCAGGGCTACAAGCTCGGCGCGGTCGATTACGTGATGGTGCCGGTGATCCCGGACATCCTGCGCAGCAAGGTGATGGTCCTGGCCGAGCTGCACCGCAAGCGCCTGGCGATGGTCGCCGCCAATGCGCAGCTCGCCGCGGCCAACGAGGCGCTGCGCATCGAGCAGGCCCGCCAGCTCGACGCCCTCAACGACTCGCTGCGCCAGGCCAACGCGGCGCTGGCCGAACAGAACATCGAACTGCACCGGCAGATCGGCGAGCGCACCCGTGCCGAGGAGCGCCTGCGCGAGGCGGACCGGCGCAAGGACGAGTTCCTGGCGACGCTCGCGCACGAGCTGCGCAATCCGCTCGCCCCGCTGCAGAACGCGCTCAGCATCCAGCGCCTGCGCCGCAGCGACGATCCGCTGCTGGGCACCATCGACCGCCAGCTGGCGCTGCTGGTGCGCCTGATCGACGACCTGCTCGACATCGCGCGCATCAGCCAGGCCAAGCTCACGCTGCGGCTGGAGCCATCCACGCTCCAGGACGTGGTCGCCTCGGCGGTGGAGATCGCGCGTCCCGTCATCGACCAGGGCGGCCACGCGCTCGAGCTCGCCTTGCCCGAAGCCCCGCTGCCGTTGCATGCCGACCCGGCGCGCCTGTCGCAGGTGTTCGCCAACCTGCTCAACAACGCCTCGAAGTATTCCGATCCGAACGGACGCATCCGCATCGAGTGCGAACACGACGACTCCGAGGTCCACGTCCGCGTCAGCGACACCGGCATCGGCCTGGACGCCGACCAGATCGACCGCATCTTCGACCTGTTCACCCAGGTGGACTCGGGCATCGACCGTGCGCAGGGTGGGCTCGGGATCGGGCTCACGCTCGTGCGACGGTTGACGGAGCTGCACGGCGGCCGCGTGTCTGTGGCCAGCGAGGGGCGAGGGCAGGGCGCCACGTTCACCGTCTCGCTCCCGCACGGTGGCCCGATGCCGGTCGACACACCGACGCGTGCCGAGGCCAGCCCGGTCCGGCCCCTCGACGTACTGGTGATCGACGACAACCGCGACGCGGCCGACACGCTGGCGATGCTCGTGGGCCTCCTGGGGCATCGCACCCGCGCGCTGTACGACCCGGCCGATGCCGAGGGCGTCGTCGCCGACGCGCTTCCTGACCTTGTATTCATGGACCTGGGCATGCCGGGCATCGACGGATACGAACTCGCAGCGCGCCTGCACGCGCGGCATCCCGGGCTCCGGCTGGTCGCGGTGACCGGATGGGGCCAGCCGGAAGACCGCCGTCGCACGCGGGCAGCCGGCTTCAGCGCGCACCTCGTCAAACCGCCTTCGCTCGAGGCCATCGAGGCGGCCTGCGCGCAGGCCGCCACCAGCACGACCGCCGCCAATGACTGAGTGGAACACCGACTTCATCGATCGGCTCGCGCACGACCTGCGAGGACCGCTCTCGCCGCTGCAGACCGCGGCCTACCTGCTCAAGCGCTCCGACATGGATCCGGCGCGCCAGCGCGAACTGGTCGACATCGTCGATCGCCAGAGCGCACGGCTGTCGACGATGGTGGGCGAAGTGGGCGACTGGATCCGCGCGCAGCAGGGCAGGCTGGTGACCCACCGCGAGGTCACGCCGCTGGACATGCTGCTGGAACTGGCGACGGGGCCGTTGGGGGCGCAGGTCCAGGCCGCGTGGGCGCCCGAACTTGCCGACGCCGGCATCGACGGCGACCCGCAGCGACTGGTGCAGATGTTCGCGACGCTTGGCGCATTCGCGCTGGCGCGCAACCCGGGCGCGCCGCTGCGGATCCACGTGTCCACTGGCGATGCGGGTGACGTGCTTGTCACCTTCGACGCACCGGGCGAGGACTTGCCACCTGCGATGGTCGATGAGCTCTTCGTGACCCAGCAGCCGGCGCCGTTCGACGACGGCCTCGGCCTGCGCCTGGTGATCGCCCGCGGCATCGCCCAGGCACACGGCGGTGACCTACAGGCGCTCGCGCCATCGGTCGGCGGCATGCGCCTCATCGCCCGCCTGCCGCTGGCACCGGTGTAGAGGCACGCCTGCGCGCCTACGACGAAAGGCCGCGAAGGCGCGAAGGCGCGCCTGGACGATGCCCACCATCAGCCGGTCGCGACCCGATACCGAACCGTCAACAGGGTGGGCCTGGCCCACCACCGCGAAGCCCGCAGTCCGCGCCTCAGGCGCCCGACTTCGCCTTGGCCTTCGCCAACCGCAGCCACGTCTCAACCACCGTGTCGGGATTGAGCGACACGGACTCGATGCCCTGGTCCATCAGCCACTCGGCAAGGTCCGGGTGGTCGCTCGGACCCTGGCCGCAGATGCCGACGTACTTGCCCTTGGCGCGCGCGGCGTTGATCGCCATCGACAGCAGCTTCTTGACCGCCGGGTCGCGTTCGTCGAACAGGTTGGCGATCAGCGCGGAATCGCGGTCGAGGCCAAGCGTGAGCTGCGTGAGGTCGTTGGAGCCGATCGAGAAGCCGTCGAAGATCTCGAGGAACTCGTCGGCGAGCAGCGCGTTCGACGGCAGCTCGCACATCATGATGATCTTCAGCCCGTCCTTGCCCTGCTCGAGGCCATTGGCGCGCAGCACCTCGACAACCTTGCGGCCCTCCGACAGCGTGCGCACGAATGGGATCATCACCCAGCAGTTGGTCAGGCCCATCTGCTCGCGCACCTTGAGCACCGCGCGGCATTCCAGCGCGAACGCATCGGCGAAGCCAGGGTCGACATAGCGCGCCGCGCCACGGAAGCCCAGCATCGGGTTTTCCTCGTGCGGTTCGTAGCGCGCGCCGCCGATGAGGTTGGCGTACTCGTTGGACTTGAAATCGGAGAGCCGCACGATCACCGGATGCGGCGCGAACGACGCGGTGATCGTCGCGATGCCTTCGGCCAGCCGGTCCACGTAGAAATCGACCGGATCGCCATAACCCGCGATGCGCTCGTCGATCTTCTTCTTCGTCGCCGCATCCTGCGACGCGTATTCGAGCAGCGCCTTGGGATGCACGCCGATGTGGCTGGCGATGATCATCTCCAGCCGCGCCAGGCCCACCCCCGCGTGCGGCAGCATGGCGAAGTCGAATGCGCGCTCGGGGTTGGCGACGTTCATCATCACCTTGAGCGGGGCCGGCGGCATCGCCGCGAGGTCGGCCACGTTGCGCTCGAAGGGCAGGGCGCCGTCGTAGATGAAGCCGGTATCGCCCTCCGCGCAGCTGATCGTGATCGCCTGGCCGTCCTTGATCGTGTCGAGCGCGTTGCCGGTGCCGACGACCGCCGGCACGCCGAGTTCGCGCGCGATGATCGCCGCGTGGCAGGTGCGGCCGCCACGGTTCGTGACGATCGCCGCCGAGCGCTTCATGACGGGCTCCCAGTCGGGGTCGGTCATGTCGGCCACCAGCACGTCGCCGGGCTGCACGCGCGCCATGTCGTCCAGCGAGCGCACCACACGGGCGACGCCGCTGCCGATCTTCTGGCCGATCGCGCGGCCCTCGCAGACCACGTCGCCGCGCTGCAGGAGCTGGTAACGCTCGACCTGCGTGGCCTTGCCGCGCGACTTCACCGTCTCCGGTCGCGCCTGCACGATGAAGAGCTTGCCGGAGACGCCGTCCTTGGCCCACTCGATGTCCATCGGACGGCCGTAGTGCTGCTCGATGGTGAGCGCCTGGCGGGCGAGGGCATGCACGTCCTCGTCGCTGATCGAGAACGAGCATCGCAGGTCGCTTGGGGTCTCCTCGATGCGCACGCGCTCGCCGGGAACGTCCGAATAGACCATGCGCTGCTGCTTGGCACCGATCGAGCGGCGCAGGATCGCGTGCCTGCCCTGGGTCAGCGTGGGCTTGTAGACGTAGAACTCGTCGGGATTGACCGCGCCCTGCACGACCATCTCCCCCAGGCCGTAGCTCGAAGTGATGAACACGACGTCGCGGAAGCCAGACTCGGTGTCCAGCGTGAACAGCACACCGGAGCTGCCGACGCCCGAGCGCACCATCAGCTGCACGCCCGCCGACAGGAACACGTCCTCGTGCTTGAAGCCGTGGTGCACGCGGTAGGCGATCGCGCGGTCGTTGTAGAGGCTCGCGAAGACTTCCTTGACCTTGCGCACGACGTCGTCGGCGCCGGTGACGTTGAGGAAGGTTTCCTGCTGCCCGGCGAAGCTGGCATCGGGCAGGTCCTCGGCCGTCGCCGACGAACGCACCGCCACCGCGACGTCGCCACCACCGTTCTCGGCACACAGCTGCGCGTAGGCGGTGCGGATGTCGGCGTCGAGCTGGGGCTGCAGCGGGGCGTCGGTCACCCAGCCGCGGATCTGCTTGCCGGCGGCGTTCAGCGCGGGCACGTCCTCGACGTCGAGCGTCGCCAGGCGGTCGAAGATCCGCTGGTGCAGATCGTTGTGCGCGATGAAATCCTTGAACGCCTCGGCCGTGGTCGCGAACCCGCCGGGCACCGAGACGCCCAGGTTGGAGAGGTGGCCGATCATCTCCCCCAGCGAGGAATTCTTGCCGCCCACGCGGGCCAGGTCGTTGAGCCGCAGCGCGTGCAGCCAGAGGATGTTCTCGTTCAAGACGTCGGTCCCGGGGCAGGGGAGGGCAAGGAAGCATCGACGGGCGCGAATGCCGCGCGGCGAGCACGCTATGATCGCCCGCCCCGCATGGGCCGCACAAGCTTGATTCCCCGGGGTTTATGCGTTGCGGGCGCAGCGCGCGAGGGCATTCGATGGCACAGGCAGGCGGGCAGGCGGACGAGCGGACCAGGCCGGTCTTCTATGTCTCCGACGGCACGGGCATCACCGCGGAGACCATCGGGCACACGTTGCTGACCCAGTTCACCGGGACGCGCTTCGCCACCGAACGCATCCCGTTCGTGGACACCTACGAACGCGCGGCCGAGGTCGTCGAGCAGATCCGCGCCTCCGGCGAGCTGCACGGTGAACGCCCGATCGTGATCAACAGCTGCGTCGACACGCAGATCTCCGAGATCATCTCCGAAAGCGGCGCGTTGATGCTGGACGTGTTCGCGCCCTTCATCGAGCCCCTGGAGCGCGAGCTCGGCGAGCAGCGACAGCGCAACGTCGGCCGCGCGCATGGGCTGGTGGACTTCGAGACCTACCACAGCCGCATCAACGCTATGAACTTCGCGCTGACCCACGACGACGGACAGAGCGTGGACTACGGCGAGGCCGACGTGATCCTGGTGGCCGTGTCGCGGGCCGGCAAGACGCCCACCTGCGTATACCTCGCGCTGCATTACGGCGTGCGCGCGGCCAACTATCCGCTGACCGAGGAAGACCTCGAGCACGACCGCCTGCCGCAGCGCCTGCGCGCGCACCGGGCCAAGCTGTTCGGGCTCACCATCGACCCGGTCCGCCTGCAGCAGATCCGCCAGGAACGCAGGCCGAATTCGCGTTACGCGCGGCTGGAGACGTGCCGCCGCGAGGTCATCGCCGCCGAAGCCATGTTCCGCGCCGAACGCATCCCCACCTTGAGCACCACACACACCTCGATCGAGGAGATCAGCAGCAAGGTGCTGACCACGCTGGGGTTGCACCGGGAGATGTACTGACGGTGGATGAGGGGCTAGGGGCTAGGGGCTAGGGGCAAGAGAGGGTTTGATGTTGGGGACGGCTCGTCGACCGGCCTTTACAGTCCCACGAGAGACAGCGCTTCGCGCGACGCGCACGACCCACCTGCGTCCAAGGCCAGGCGACGCCCAGCGGCACGAACGGGGCACGCAGAAACACCGAAGCCCGCTTTCGCGGGCCTCGGTGTGGATGGTGGCGTCCCCACGGGGATTCGAACCCCGGTCGCTACCGTGAAAGGGTAATGTCCTAGGCCTCTAGACGATGGGGACGTGGTGCAACCGCGTGCGGGCTTCCGGGGACGTCATCGATGCAGCAACTGCATCACCGGAAGATCGCGTTGGAGTGGTGGAGCCAGGCGGGATCGAACCGCCGACCTCCTGCATGCCATGCAGGCGCTCTCCCAGCTGAGCTATGGCCCCACGAAACTGGAAGACCGCTAGTTTAGCGTGGCGCGTTGGCCCGTCAAGCTTGGTGGCCGATGGTCGTGGTGCGGTCGTCGCCTAGCGCGTGGGGATCAAGCGCGGGATCCGCGGCAATGCGATGCAGCCGGCCCATGCCATGCCCGCGTTCGGCGAGGTACTCCAGCCACTTGCCCAGGAACGTGTTCATCCGCAGCCGATGGCCGATCAAAGCCTCCGTTGGCGGGTGCAGCCCGATGGCGTCCTGCCAGCGGCGTCCGACGTAGCAATGGGTCGCCTCGACCTGCCGCGCGTCGTGGTAAACGCGCACATACGCCGATGGATCGGGCGCGCCGGTGACCGGGTCTCGCAGCGCATAGGTGAGCCGCAGTTCGGTGGTGTACGCATGGCGCTCGATGACGTCCAGCCGGACGTCGAGCCCGTCACCCACGCTCGACAGGTATGCGCCCCGCGGCAGCAGCGACGCATCGAACATGCGTACGAGGCGGGCGTGGTTCTCGGCATACAGCGCCATCAGCCAGGAGAACCGGCTCAGGCGGGGAAGTCGCGGGCGGCGTGCGATCGTGCTGGACATGCGTCGATCCTAACCGTGCCGCGCATGCTTGCAGTGTTGCCGGCAGCGCGCGATCTTTGGCATCCGCCGCCGTGGGCTGCGTCACCTGACAAGCGCCGCCGATGGCCGCATCCACCGTTGCCTTCTTGCCCGCGGCCCGCGTGGCCGGCGCCGACGCGTGTCGTCGCGATGACGGCACGTGTCTGCGTCGCGCCAGGATGCCGTCGAACCCTCGGGTTCGTTCGGTGGAGTGATGGCAAGTCCGTTGCCTTGCGTTCGGAGGGAGGCGAGGGGTGCGAGCGGCGAGCCAAGGCGCTCGCAACGTGGAGTCGCCGGGCCACGACCAGGCCAAACTCCAACCTGACCTCGGCGACATGACATAATATTGATTATGCGCAGTTCCAAGGCCTTGGACCCGTGCGGGGGTAGAGCCGATATACGTGTAAAACGTAGTCGAACGACGTGAAAACCCGAGCTAGGTCAAAGGGTTAGGTGATTTTCGACCTCACATGGCAACCGGCCTGCGTTTCCGGCCTGGGCGGCTGAGCCGAGATGCCTTGGGTTTCGGCTGAGATAGGGTTCGGCGGAGATACGCGCCAGGCTAGACAACCGATCGAATGTTCTGCTGCATCAGCGGTTTAGGCGATATTTTTCACCCTTGGCGCTTCCCTAGGGCTCCGCCGCTTCAATCTGAACTGCGCTTTGAGAAGTCGACCAGTGCAGGACATGGCTGGCTGGACGCGTTGGAGTCGCACCGCTCCACCATTGAAGCCAACTCCGTCTCTAATCGGCACAGCTCGGAACGGATGCCGAAGCAGTAGCCGACGATCAGCATGCGTATCAGCAGCGCCGGATCGATCGACGGCCGACCTGTGTGGCTGTAGTGCGGCGACAGATGCTGGTGCAGACCATCGAGGTCGAGGAACCGGTCAATGCCCCGCAACAGGTGGTTCGCCGGGACATGGTCCTCGAGGTTGAAGGCGTAGAACAACGGCGCCTGCGCTGCCTTCTGCCGACCCATCATCGCGTCGATTCCGCTCGCTCGATGGGATGTCAGTGGACCAGCTTCAGTACCGGCGATCAACCGCGTTTTTCAACGGAATAGGCCAGTAGCGGACATGCGGTTAACGCCTAACCACGCTGCGCCAAGGCAGCTAGCCGGCGATTGATAGCTCGTCGCGTGCAGGCCGCGGCGACGCCCGGTGCAGGATGCGGTGCGAGTACCCGCTCTAACCGTAGCGGTCACGTTGCCAATCCTTGAACGATTATCGCGCTGGTTCTGAGTACTTCTCCCGCGCTTTCTCTCCGCGATTCGCAATGGATACTCGAAAGCCTCTCAACCTCGCGGTCTCGATGGTGCTCGGCACGGCCTTGGCGGTCGTCGCCAGTGGCTGCGCCAAATCCGACAACACCGCAGAGGCGCCGGCGGCCGACACGTCGACCGCTGCTGCGCCCACTGATGCGGCCACGCCCCCCGCGGCGAACGCGACCGCGGGTGCCGACACCGACGCCCAGAGCCCGGGCTCGATGGAGCTGCACCGCGTCATGGAAGAAGGCGAGGCGATGACGATGACCATGTCGGGTGACGTGGACAAGGATTTCGCGTCGATGATGACGATGCACCACCAGACGGCGATCAGGATGATCGACGTGCTCCAGCAGAACGGGCAGTCCGCCGAGCTCAAGGCGTTGGGCGCCAAGATGAAGGCCGATCAGCTCGAAGAGATCAAGAAGATGGCGCCGCATGCCTCGGCTGCGGGCGCGGCCGCAACCGGTCACGAGGGCATGGCCGGGATGGACCATGGTCAGGGTACGGCTGCACAGGGCGGCGCCGCGGCCGAGCTCCACCGGATCATGGAAGAGAGCAAGGCCATGCCGATGACCATGTCGGGCAACGTCGACAAGGACTTCGCCACGATGATGACGACGCACCACAAGACGGCGATCAAGATGATCGACGTGCTGCAGCAGAACGGCAAAGCCGCCGACCTCAAGGCGCTCGCCGCGAAAATGAAGGCCAACCAGCAGGAAGAGATCAAGAAGATGGAGCCGTTCACCCAGTGACGGCCCCGGGCCGCTCCGCATCGTGGAGCGGCCCTTCTTCGCGCAATGTCGGACTCTTGCTCAAGACTTCGTCAACGCGTTTTCGACCCGCGCGCGCGTAGATCAGGTCGCTCCCCCGCACCCGGAGCGTCCAATGCGTACTTTCCTTTCCTCGCAGTTTCGCCTGATGTGGCAGGCGCTCGCGCTGCTGCTTGTTCTGACAGGCACGGCGAGTGCTGCCGCGCCTGCACCCGAGCCGGCCACGGCCCGGTACGAGGTCGATTTCATGCAGGACATGATCGACCACCATGCGATGGCGACGATGATGGCCACGACCTGCGAGTCCAAGGCCGTGCATGCCGAGCTTCGTGAGCTGTGCACCGACATCCGCATATCCCAGCAGCAGGAGATCGCGCAAATGCAGGGCTGGCTGCAGAGCTGGTACGGCATCCGCTACCAGCCGCAGATGAAGCCGGGCGATATGCGCCGTATGGAACGGATGGCGCAGCTTCCGCCGGCGGAGTACGAGGTCGAGTTCATGCAGTCGATGATTCGCCACCATCGCATCGCGATCCGTCGCGCTTCGGTCTGTCTCGACCGCGCGGCGCACCCCGAGCTCGTGAATCTGTGCGCCGACATCATCCAGGTGCAGCTCGACGAGATCCGCATGATGGAGTCCTGGCTGTGCCAGTGGTACGGCATCTGCCGACGCTCGAGCTGATCCACGCGCTCGGCATGCCGGCCGCCGCGTCGCGGCCGGCAGTGCACGGATATCTCAAGGGATGTGTGCCAACCAGACGGCGTGCGACGCCTGCAGCTGCGGGTGCCCCGCATGGATCATCCCCCGAAGGCAGGCCAGGCGTGCATGGCCCTCGATCAATTGCATGGGCGTCTTCATGCGCTTGCCACCGCTTCGCGGCAACTCCACGTGGCCCGCGTCCTTGGCCACGATGATTGGCACCGGAAAGGTGCCGTGCGTGAGCATGTAGTGGCCCAGACGCGTGCGCGCCCGCGGAAAGTCACCCACATATTCGACGCCTTCGGCGTCGAGGTCCGCGATCCACGAGCCGACGTGGTCGATGGCCAGAATCTCGTCGTTCGAGAACTCGGCGAGGTCGAAGCGCCACGTATGCGGCGCGAGGTCGATCCACCGGTCCGAGAAGCACCGCCAGTGACGATAGACCCAGTCGCGCACGATGGACTCGGGTAGGCCGGCGAGCGCCTTGGGCCACCGGGCGTAGTAGGCCTCGAATGACTCCATGTCCATGTCCCTGTAGCGCGCGACCACGGGGTAGAGCTCACGCGGCGCTGCGCTCACGGCCGCATCGCCCGCATGAGGCGGTGGATCTCCACGCACATCAGCAAAAGGTCCTGCGGGGTGATGAGCCCTGCGTGCATCGTTGCGTTGCGAACAGGTTTGAGGCGGTGGAACGACTCACGGACGTTCTCCTCGCGGGCGAAGATCGGCTGGAACACCTCCCGCCAGTTGTCCTTGCGGGTGATGATCTGCGGATAGTCCATGAAGTCGGCATGGTCCAGCAGCGAGGCGCGCGCCATCCGCGCGGCCTCGGCGTCCTGCTGCCGGGCCCGCCAGCGCGCGATGATGTCGGCATGCACGCGCTGACGGATCCAGCCGGGCCCGACGACCTGCGTCATGCGCTCGTCGATGAAACGCCGCACCACGTGCTCGAAGTGCAGCAGCCAGGCATAGGCCGACTTGGAGCCTTCGAAGGCGTTTGGCTCGAGGGGATCGCCCTGCCCGCCCGGCAGCGCCGGCAGCACGAGACCTGCGCGGTCCAGCAGGTCGGTAAAGGTGGGCGCGGGAAAGGCGGTAAGCGCAGGCTCCACGCCACGCTCGATGTAGAGCGCGGTTCGCGCGTCCGCATCGCCCGGATCGACAGGCTCATCGACCGGCTCGCGCCAGTCGCCCAGATCCTCTCGAAGCGTGCGCGCAAACGCCGTGTCGAATCCCAGGTTCTGCCTGACGGCCAGGCCGATCGTCTGCAGCTCGAGCGCGGCATTGAACGAGGCGATCTCGCGGCCAAGGTCCAGATAGGGCCGCCGAATCGCCGCCATCGCTTCCTGCAACTGGCGCTGGGAGCGCGCCTGCTCGCTTTGCCACCAGTCGGCGACCGGATTGCGCGTGAGTTCGGCCATCAGGCGGCTGATCTCGGCGGCTGCGGGCGTGCGGAACTGTTCGACCGGGAACCGGGTAAAGGCGCGCAACTGCGCCTGCGCCGCCTCCATGTCCCGCACCAGCGCGCCCATGGGATTTTCCGCGATCAGCGCGCGTGCCTGGGCCATCGCATCGACGATGCGCGGCATCTGCAGCGCCTGCATCGCCTCCCGGACGGAGGCGGACGGGCCGAGCGCGAGCTGGCGCATCTGCTCGGCGATCAGGGTCCGCGTGCGCAGTTCCTCGCCCGGACCGACCGCCAGCGCCCGCGCGGATCCCTCGGCGGAGGGCGGCGGATCAGCCGCAGGAAGATCGTCATCTGCGCTCATCCACGGCTCCTCATTGGTGACGGCGCAACTCGCGCTCGTGCAGGACACGCTCCACGCGCCCTGGCGTGCGCTCGATCGTCACGGTGCCTGCGACCGGATCGATCCGGTAGGTGAGGTAGTAGAGCTGGCGGGCATCGGACAACGGCTCGGGCCGGAAGGCCGCCAGGCAATTGCCCTCCGGCCAACGAGCCGCGGGGTACAGCAGGCCCGGCAGGCCCTGCCCGGCGGCATGCCGGGCGATCGCCTGGGTCGCCGCGTAATCGTTGTCCAGGAGCTCGGGATGCTCGAGCTCCTTGCCGCGCAGCTCGAGAAACAACCCGTTGGCCTCGACCGAGAACACCTTGCGATAGCGCACGACGGGTTCAGTGACGCCCTCGATCGCGCGCAACTGCGCCAGCTGGTGCCAGCAGGTCTCGGCAAGTGCCGTGTCCTCCTCCAGCGCGCCATACCAGACGCGCAGCCGACCATCGCCGAATCGGCTCGACAGCGACGAATCGGCGGCGAACGGATATTCGATGGCTTGGGAGTACGCCATGCCCCGCGCAATGACGCCGGTCTCGCTGATGCGCATCCGAAGGTCCGCCGCCACCGCAGCGGCGCGGCCGCCGGCATCGGGGACGAGGTCGTCGAACAGGTCCTCGGAGACGCGCAACGACGTGATGTTGCGAAAGACGCGACCCTTGAACTCGGTCAGGCGGTCGAACAGGGCCATTACTGCCCGCGCTGGAAGTCGATCAGGCGCGCGATGCGGGCCAGCCCCACCAGCCCGTCCTCGAGCATCACCTCCAGCGGCGTACGCCCCTCGAGCACCTGGTTGCGGCGCTTGACCCAGCTGTAGCGCAGCTCGGGGTTCTCCGGAAACAGAAGGCGCAGCCCCTTGTGGATGCCCATGAGGTAGCCGGCCCGGTCGAGCGCGTCGCGTTGGTTGGGCAGCGCGCGCTCGCCCCTGCGATAGAGGCCCAGCAGCTTTCGGCTCTCGGGGCTCAGCCCCAGCAGCGAAAGCTGCGCATCGGTCGATAGCGACCAACGCTCGAAAAGCGCCATCAGCACCCGGGCGAGGTCGCTCCGGGTCTGGTCCTGCGCCAAGGCCGGCGTCTGCAGTGCGGTTTCCATGTCTACATCATATGTGGACGCGTCCACATCCGCAAGGCAGAATCTGGCGGCGCGAGGTGTTAAGGCGCCATACGCGGAACGTGACAAAGGCCCGAAAAAACTGAATACCGGCGCAACCGAATGACGCATCGCGTCATTTATTGACATGCGTCGTGATCCATGGTCAAGAGTTTAGTGGGTCGCCAGTCACACTTCTGAAATATTGAATGGCCTGCCTGACCCAGTAATTTCGTGGCAGTTCGTCGCAGCGCCTAGCGTCGACGGCGCAGGCATTGACGCCTGCCTTCCCGGCGCCCCTGCCCCCGGCGCCTTCCTCCACGTTACAGGCAAGGAAACGCAACGATGAAGTTGAACCGCATTGCCGCCATAGCCCTCGGTGCCGCCGCCGTTCTCACCGCCTCGATCGCGACCGCAAGCCACAGCTGGAACAACTACCACTGGGCCCGGACGGGCTCCTCCTTCACGCTCCAGATCATCGACAGCAATACGTCGAACTGGGACGACGAGCTGGCGCGGGCGGTGTCGGACTGGTCGAAGTCGACCAAGCTCGACATGCGCGTGACGAGCTACAACGACGCGGCCAGCACGCGCCAGAGCTGCCCGATGTCGGCCGGCAAGGTGCGTTCGTGCAACTACACCTATGGCAACAACGGCTGGCTGGGCCTGGCGTCCATCAACCTCGACTCCCGCGGCCACATCTCGCAGAGCACGTCGAAGATGAACGACAGCTACTCCTCGTCGTTCTCCAGCCAGAACCAGCGCTGGCACGTGATGTGCCAGGACCTCGGTCACACCATTGGCCTGGGTCACACGTCCGAGGACGGCTCCTCGCAGAACACCTGCATGGACTACTCGACGTCCTCGACCAGCGTCTCGCCGAACACGCACGACTACAACCAGCTGGCCTCGCAGTACGGCCACACCGACAGCTACAACAGCTACTCGCTGTCGTCGGCCGCATCGGCCGCGTACGTGGCGCCGGCGCAGGCCAATGCGCGCCTCGCGCCGTCGCAGCGCGCGATGATGGGCAATGTGCCGCTGGGCAACCACATCAAGAAGGGCATCTTCGACGAGGTCTACGTCGCACCCGACGGCAAGGGCGGCGTGTACGTGACCCACGTGCTGCTGGCCCCGGGCTTCGAGAACACCGACCTGCTCGGCGACTGACCGACCCACTGCACCTCCGAAAGGACGCCTCGGCGTCCTTCCGGCTTTCTACCTGACGGAAGACGCCATGAAGATCGCACGCAAGAGCCTGGTCCTCGCGACCGCCGCCGCCACGCTGGCGGTGTCGCTTGCCGCCAGCGCAGGCCATACCTGGAACAACTACCACTGGGCGCGCACGACCAGCGAGTTCACCCTGCAGGTCATCGACAGCAACACCGCCGACTGGGACGACGAGCTCAGCCTCGCGCTCTCGCAGTGGTCCAAGTCGACCAAGGTCGACATGCGCGTCACCGGCTTTGATGACACCAGCCGCACCCGCAAGCGCTGCGCGGCCGTGTCGGGCAAGGTGCGCTCCTGCAACGCCGCCTACGGCAACAACGGCTGGCTGGGCCTGGCGTCGATCAACCTCGACTCCAAGGGGCACATCGTCCAAGGCACGTCCAAGATGAACGACAGCTACTCCGCCTCGTTCGCGAGCCAGGACGAGCGCCGCCACGTGATGTGCCAGGAGCTCGGGCATACGCTGGGCCTGGGGCATACCTCCGAGGACGGCTCCTCGCAGAACACCTGCATGGATTACTCGCAGTCCGCGACCAGCACGGCGCCGAACCAGCACGACTATGACCAGCTCGTGGCGCTGTACGGCCACCTGGATTCCTACAACAGCTACTCGACCGCCTCGGCGATGACCGCCTCGCAGGGCGCGATGGCCGGCCCCGTGCCGATGGGCCAGCGGGTTCGCAAGGGCGTGTTCGAGGAGACCTGGGTGGCACCCGATGGCCGCGGCGGCATCTGGGTCCACCACGTCACGCTCGCACCGGGCTTCGAGAACACCGACCTGCTCGGCAACTGATCGGGGGATGGCCGGTCGGGGGCACGGATGCCCCGGCCGGAGTCCTTTGACGCCACCCCCTACGAGACCATCCGATGCCCCTGATCCGCCAGCCGCTGCTCGCCCTCGCTTTCGTACTCGCTTTCGCGGCGCTCCCCGCACCTTCCGTCGCGGCCGAGCCGACGACCGAGGATGTGCAGGCGGTCGAGGCCGTGTTGCGGCGGTACAAGGACGCGCTCGAACGACTGGACCTGAAGGGCGTGGACGCGCTCTTCGCTTCGAAAAATACCGTGGTGGAATCGGGCAAGGTCGAAGGCAGCTATGCCGACTATCTGGTCCACCACATCGGCCCCGAACTCGGCCAGTTCAAGTCGTTCAAGTTCTCCGACTACGAGGTCGACACGCGCATCGAAGGCGACATCGCGCTGACGACGGAGACCTATCGCTACACGATCGTGCTCAAGGACAAGCCTGAGCCGATCGAGCGCCAAGCGGTTGCCACCAGCGCCCTCAAGAAGATCGACGGCCGCTGGCAGATCCTGTCGATGCACAGCTCCTCGCGTGGGCCGCGTCCGCCCAAGCCCGCCGCGGCGGTGGCACCCAAGCATTGACCCCGGACGCCATGAGGCCGACGATCAGGCCCGGCTGGCTGCAGCATCGGAGCGTGCATGGACCACGAAGTCGTCACCGGCCTGGATGAGGCCGCGATCCTCGGCTACTTCGAAACGCTGCGCGGCGTCTTCCTGACCAAGTGGGTCGTGCTCGCCGCGCTCACGCGCGATCGCAATGGCCGCCACATCCTCGATCCGCACGTCCTGCCCGCCAGCGCCATCGATGAAGCGGAGGCCGCGTTCCCCGACCCGTTGTTCTATCGGGCCTTCCGGCAGGGCAATACCGAGCTGCACACCAACTTCCTCGAGGACATGGGCACCGCGCTCGTCACCTCGGCCTGGAACATCTTCGAGCTCGTCACCAAGCACCTGATGCGGCCCGACTACGCCCTGCAGACCGGCGACATGTCGGTGTGCTACCAGAACGCGCGGTTCCAGTTCACTACGCGCGAAAAGAAGGATCTGGAGCTCTTCTATACGATCCGCAATGCCTTGCACCACTACAACGGTGCCTACTACGCCGGGAAATCCGTCGATCACCGCTACGCGGGAATCGACTTCGTGTCGGCCGGACGCGAGGGCGAGAAGATGCCGATGAATCTCGGGATGGCCTATGCGATCGCGCGGGACCTCGAGCGCTATACCCTGAAAGCATGGTCGTGCGCCCAGCTGCCACCACCGGCGCGATCGTGATGGCATAGCCGCGGCGGCTTTAGGCCGCCCGCAGCGCCCACTGCAGGTAGCGCCCGGCGCCTTGAGCGCCGTTGCCCCCCGAGGCCCATCGCCGCGTGCGTGCCCACGTCGTTCCTTCAGGTGTTCCTCAGCCCATGCCACTGACTGCGCAGAACTACGAGAACTTCTTCCTTGGCGCGGCGGCTGAGTACCGCATCGCGAGCGAGATCTACTTCCACGGCTTTGAAGCCACCAAGTACACGCCCGATTTCGGCATCGACCTGGGCGTGACCAATGCAGCCCAGGTGCATCTGAAGGGCGCGACCGGCCGGTCGCACGCCCTTCAGATCAAGGCGGCCTTCGTCTTGAACGGATCTGCGCGGTTTTACATGCGCGGTGCGGACATGACGCACATCATCGGGCGCGACGACATGAGCTGCGTCTTCTGCTGCGTGACCCCGCATATCCAGGCCCACCCCCAGTCGTTCGACCGCGGCGACTTCGAGCCGTGGCGGTCAGCGCTTGAAGCCGACATGGACCAGCAGGCCTTTGACCAGGACTTCGCGGCCCTGCGAAAGCAGCATGGCTGTCTATCGGCGATCGACTTCAAGGGGTTCGACTTCCAGTACTTCTGGTTCAACGAACGCCAGCTCAAGCGAAGCGTGGACGATGGTTTCTGGGCACCGGCCGCTTGGGCGGCAGACGACGTCCAGCACCTGCAGGTCCTGCTCGATGGCGACGCGATCGAGATCGCAAGCCCACAGGGTGATCGACTGCGCCTCGTACCCGAAGTCCGGAACCTGTACTTCCTCCTGAAGGACAACACCTCGTCCTTCAAGCTCGGCACGGGCGCGTTCGCACTGGATCACTACTGAGAAGCCGCAGCGGGCTGCAGCCGCGGCACGACGTCAAACCCTAGGGTTTGATGCAGGGTTCTAGTTGCGAATGATTCGCATCATCACGTAGAGTCCGCGCGCCGCGCATCGCGCCTTCGACCTACGCCCATGCATCCGCTCCGTCGCACCCTGCTCAGCCTCAGCATCGCCGCCGTCTGCGGCCCCGCCTTCGCCGACGATGCCGCCGAGCTCGACCGCGTCGTGGTCGTCGGCACGCCAGAGCGCGCCGCCGCGCAGCCCGGCAGTGCGCAGGTGCTCGATCAGGCCGAGCTCGAGAGCGCCCGCGTGCTCTCGGTCGCCGAGGCGCTGCGCAAGGTGCCGGGCGTGGTCGTCCGAGACGAGGAAGGCTTCGGCCTGCGGCCCAACATCGGCATCCGCGGCCTGAACCCGACGCGCTCGACCAAGGTTCTGCTCCTGGAAGATGGCCTGCCCTTCGCGTTTGCCCCCTACGGCGACAACGCGAGCTATTTCCACCCGCCGATCGAGCGCTATGAGCGCATCGAGGTGCTCAAGGGTACCGGCATGCTCCGCTTCGGGCCGCAGACCATCGGCGGGGTGATCAACTACATCACGCCCGAGCCGCCGCAGGCGTTCGAAGGCGAGATCGATGCCGCCGTCGGCAACGAGGGCTACCGGCGCCTTCGCGTGGCGCTGGGCGCCGGCGGCCACCGCTTCGATGCCATGGCCAAGGAAGGCGACGGCGCGCGCGACAACCAGTCGCTGCGCCAGGGCGACTTCAACTACAAGTTCAGCACCCGCCTCAGCGAGACCCAGTCGCTGACGCTGCGCGCGACGTACCTACGGGAGGACTCGCAGGTCACCTACTCCGGACTGACCGATGCCGAGTACCGCGCCTTCGGCGCGCGCTACAACCCGTTCAAGAACGATCGCTTCGACCTCGAGCGCTTCGGCGCGTCGGCGACGTGGGGCCTGGCGCTGGGCGATGCGGCCAGCCTGTCGGCCAATGCCTATTACTACGAGTTCCACCGCGACTGGGGTCGGCAGTCGAGCTCCACGACCGACGGCCAGTGCGGCGCGGCGTTCACCAACGCCCGCCTGGCCGGCCAGGTCGTCAATGTCGATGCCTGCAATTCGCGGCAGATGCGCAACCGGGACTTCACCACTTGGGGCATCGAGCCGCGCCTGCGTGCGACCTACACCCTGGGCGCCGTGCAGGGCGAGCTGGAAGCCGGCGTGCGCCTGCACCGCGAGCGCCAGGCGCGCCTGCAGCTTAATGGCGCCAGCCCGACGGCCACCACGGGCACTCTGCTCGAGCACAACCTGCGCGATGTGGCCGCGTGGTCGGCCTTCGTGGAGAACCGCTTCGACTTCGGCCGCCTGGCGATCATGCCGGCGATCCGATTTGAATCCATGGAGTTCACGCGCGAGAACCGGCTCGGCGCCGGTGCCCGCGGCGCCGAGCGCATCAGCGAGTGGATCCCGGGCATCGGCGCGACATTCGAAGCCTCGCCGGACGTGCAGGTATTCGCGGGCGTGCACGAGGGGTTCGCCCCGCCGCGCGTGGAGGATCTGATCGGCAACACGGGCACCGTGGTCGCGGTCGACGCCGAGCGCAGCCGCAATGCGGAGATCGGCGCGCGAGGACGGTTGGGCCGCCTCGTCAGTTTTGAAGTCGCGGCATTCGACAACGATTTCGACAACCAGATCGCGGTCGGCTCGATCGCGTCGGGCAGCACGCCGCTGGCCCAGGGCCAGGCGCGCTATCGCGGACTCGAGGCGGCCGCGCGGGCCACGTTCGGCACGGCCGGTGCGGGGCGCCCGTACCTGCAGCTCGCCTACACCGCCCTCCCCGTCGCCGAGCAGAGCTCCGCGCTCGTGCGCGTCGACAACGGGCAGCCTGTGGCCGGGAGCTCGCCGGGGCGTCGCATGCCGTATGCACCGCGGTACACGGGGAGCGTACGCGCGGGTTACATCCTCGGCGGTTGGGACCTGTCGCTCGAAGGCGTCTACACGTCGCGCCAGTTCGCGGACTTCGCCAACACGACGTCGGCACCGGCCAATGGCAATGGGCAGGTCGGCGCGCTCGAAGCGACCGCGCTGGTGAACCTCGCGGTCAACTACGCCGTCGGCGAAAGCGGCTGGACGGTCTACGGCACGGTTAAAAACGCCACGGACCGGACCTATATCGCCGATCGCACGCGCGGCATCCTGCCAGGCACTGGGCGGCAGGTCGTGCTCGGGGCGAGCTACCGCTTCTGACGCCGATCCACCCATCTCACATGATCCCCCGGGATCGGTATCCCGGGGGATCAGAAGAAGTGCAGCTCCCCGTCGGCCGGGTTGTTGCGCTTGACGTCCTCGTACTCGGCGACGAGTTCGAAGTACGGATGGGTCTCAGTAAGCTGCTTGCGCTCGGCGAACCACAGGCGCTCGTACGGCTCGCCTGCATGATCGAAGTGGCAGAAGATGTGCGGATAGCCGTAGATCTTGTCTCCATCGAGGTTCACTTCGACGATGGAGTCATACGGAACATTGCCGATTAGAAGCGCCGTCCGGTCAGCCGCCTCGTCATTGACGTAGTCGACGAACCGATAGCCGCCCTCGCACGCCTTCAGCCCGCCGTAGCGTAAGCCCAGGCAGATGCCGCGCTCGTAAGTGTCGATCAGGCCAACGCGAAACCACGCCGAGATGCCCTTGTCGTTGGGGTCCGTGTCGGGATAGACGTCCACGCGAGACGCGTCGCGAACGATGACGTCCTGGCGCAGGCCCTTGGCTCGGCAGTTATAGATCTCCTCCTGCAGCAGCTGCCGCAGACGCTCGCGATGGCGCAGACGGTCGGCGGGAGTCGCGAACCGGTCTTCGGGTCCGGCGGGCGCACGCCGACGGTAGATCTCAAGGCCAGCGGTCGCGACGAGAACGAGCGCCAGTGCAGGCTCCCAGCGGCCATCGGGATCAGCGTTCCAGATCAGCGCCAGCACGAGCGTGGCGACGAAGAACGCCACTTCCAGTGCGATAGTCAGACGCGGCGAGAGTCTAGGCAGCATCGTCACCCATCCGGCGAGGTCCGTCCCATTGTGGCAAATGGCGGATGCAGCCCCGGATCTTTGCCTTTCACGCTCCGTCGCCGCGGTGCGGTCAGCCGTCGGATCGTCTCGACGTTCATCGATGCAAACGACGCAGGCTATATGGCAGGGAGCATCGCAAATTGCTGCCGACACGCGTCGGGTACCTGCCCCTGGGCCACGATCACCGCTTGTCGGCCAGATCCAGTGCGAGGGGCATGTAGACCGGCCGGGCACCGCCGGCCGCCGTGCGTTTGTCACGATGGGTCTGAAGAAGGCAGATCAGCATCGCCGATTCAAAGCCCGCGGAGCGGTCGACGATCGCGCAGGTCGTGTGCGGTCTCGCCAATGCGATCGCGTTCTCGAAACACGCCTGATCAAGCGCCAAGTCAAAGGCACGGTTCTCGGAGAAATAGGCGATGTGCCCGTCGACGTCTCCATTGGACATGGCACGCCGCTCAAGCAAGGCGCGGGTTCGCCCGGGCCATTCTTGTAAACGCCTGCATGCCTTGGAGCTGGCTCCCTCCGCATGCCTGGCTGCGCAGTGCGAAGCTGTGCCGCAAAGCGCGTAACTGAGCGTTCGTTCGCGCTTGTGTGAGGCGACCAGCCGAGCTATTCTGCAAAAGTGAGCAAAGGTATCCGCCGACTGCGTCAGCTTCTCTGCACCAGCTTGCTGGTGCTGATGGCGTTTGGCCTGCTCACGCGCCCCGTGGTGACGGCGATCAGCGAGATGCATGCCGTTGCTCACCCAGAGCTGGTGGCCCATGGCGGCGGCGAGCACTCGCATGGCGAGGGGGCCACGGATGCCGAGGCTGACAACGACCGTCGATCCAGTGACGGCGAGCAGCCGGGCCATACCGACGGCCCGCATGGCCTGATGCATCAGGCCTCCGGTGGCGCCTTCGATCGCGGTATTGCGGCGCTCGAAGTGCCCGTCGTCTCGGTCCGCCATCTGCTGGTACCCGTAGTGAGCGATACCGCGCGGATTCCCGAGCGCCTGTCGAGCCCGTTCCGACCTCCGATCGCGTAACGACGACCTGATGCCGCCGTAGGCGGTTTTGTCGCGTTTGCCGATTCCCCGGAGGTTTTTCCGTGAAACTGCGTTGTCTGCTGGTCCTGGCGCTCGCCGGGACCTGCGGCGCTGTCCCCTATGGACGCGCCGCTGAACCCTTGCGCCTCGAGGAGGCTGTGGCCCGCGCCATGGCGGCCCACCCTACCCTCGCGGCGGAAGCCGCGACCATCCGCGCCGCTCAGGCCCGCGCCGACCGCGCTGGCCTCGCGACGCCGTACACCGTCGGCGGCGAGCTAGAGAACGTCGCCGGCACCGGCAGCGTCAGCGGCGTGAAGTCGGCCGAGGCGACCGTACGCATCGGCCGCCTGATCGAGCTCGGAGGCAAGCGATCCGCCCGCCAGGCCCTCGGAGCGGCCGAAGTTCGTCGCGCCGAGCATGCGGCTGCCGTTGCCCGGATCGACGTCATGAGCCGCGTCACCGAGCGATTCATCGAAGTGCTGGCCGATCAGCAGCGCCTGGCCCAGGCGCACGAGCAGGTGCGCCTGGCCGAGCAGACGCGGCGGGAGATCGCCTCCTGGGTCGCGGCCGCGCGCAACCCGGAGTCCGACCTGCGCGCTGCCGAGATCGCCGTCGCCGATGCTGAGCTGCGCCGCGAGCACGCCGAACACGAGTTGGCGAGCGCGCGGACGAGCCTGGCCGCCGCCTGGGGCGCGACCACGCCTGACTTCAAGACCGTCAGCGGGAATCTGCGCCAACTGCCGTCGGTTGAACCCCTCGATGAACTGCTCGCGCGGCTGCCCCGGACGGCGGCGCAGCGCGGGAGTGAATTCGAGATCGCCGAAATCGAGGCGCAGCGGCGGGTCGCGATCGCCAATGCCAAGCCCGACATCAATGTGAGCCTGGGCGTACGGCGCTTGGAAGCGTTGGACGACCAAGGGCTGGTCATGGCCGTGTCCGTCCCACTGGGAACGAAGACGCGTTCGCGACTCGAGGTGGCCGAAGCCGACGCTCGCATGTCGGCTGTGGAGCAACGGCGGGCCGCGGCGCGCCTCGAGGGCCACCAGGCCCTGTTCGAGGCCTACCAGGAACTGCTCCACGCGCGCACTGAATACGAGGCTGTGACCAAGCGGATGCTGCCGAAAGCCGAACAGGCCGTCGCATTCACGCGTCGCGGATTCGAGCTGGGCCGCTTCTCCTTCATAGCCCTCACGCAAGCGCAGAAGACGCTTTTCGACCTGCGCGTGCGCGGCGTCGAAGCCGCTGCCCGCTACCACACGCGCCTGGTCGAGATCGAACGTCTCACCGCCCTGCCCTCGGACGCCCGCCCATGAACACACGAGCACTGTGCCTCGCCTTTTTACTCGCCGCGCTGACTGCCTGTGGCGGCAACGGCGCGTCATCCAACAACGAAGAAAAGTCGCCAGCCGCAGAAAAGAGCGATGAGTACGAGCGCGGGCCGCATCGGGGCCGAATGCTGCGCGATGGCAACTTCGCGATCGAGGTCACCATCTTCGAAACCGGCGTGCCGCCGCAGTTCCGCCTGTATGCCTATCTCGACGACAAGCCGCTCAACCCGGCCGAGGTGGTGGCGCGGATGACGCTGAAGCGCCTCGATGGGGAAGTCAATCAGTTCACCTTTAAACCTGAAAATGGCTATCTCACGGGGAGCGGCGAAGTCACCGAGCCGCACTCGTTCGATGTCGAAGTGTCGGCAACGCACGCGGGCAAGGTGCATCGGTGGACGTATGCCTCCTATGAGGGACGCACGACCATCCCCGCCGCCGCTGCGCAGGAAGCGGGCGTGGTAATCGAACGCGCGGGCCCGGCCGTAATCCGTGAAACGGTCGACCTGATGGGCAGCGTCGCCCTCGACGTCAACCGCCGGGCCGAGGTGAAGGCCCGGTTCCCGGGCATCGTGCGCGGCGTCTACGTTCAGCAGGGCCAGCGCGTCCGGCGGGGCCAGCGCCTGGTGCTGGTGGAAGGCAACGAGAGCATGCGCACGTATCCGGTCAACGCACCGATCGACGGGGTGGTGCTGGCGCGCAATACGAACGTCGGCGATGTGGCCGGTGACAACGCCCTCATCGAGATCGCTGACCTCTCCGAGGTCTGGGTGGAGCTGCGTGCACTCGGTGCGGACGCCGAGAAGCTGCGGGTCGGCCAGGAAGTGGAAATCGCATCGGCGACCGGCGAGTCCAAGACGGGCGGAAAGATCCAGGCACTGCTTCCGATGGCGTCGGGTCAGAGCGTCGTCGCGCGAACCAGTGTCGACAACTTCGACGGCCGCTGGCGCCCCGGAATGACCGTGGCCGCGGAGGTGATCGTCAACGCACGCCAGGTGCCGCTCGCAGTGAAGGAGTCCGGCCTGCAGCGCTTTCGCGACTTCACGGTCGTCTTCGCGCGATACGGCGAGACGTACGAGGTGCGGATGCTCGAGCTCGGCGCGCGGGACGGCACCTACGCCGAAGTACTCGGTGGAATCAAGCCGGGCACGCCCTACGTGAGCGAGCAGAGCTTCCTCATCAAGGCCGACGTCGACAAGTCCGGCGCGAGCCACGACCACTAAGGGGAGCGTCATGCTCGAACGAATCATTCGCACAGCGATCGCGCATCGCTGGCTGGTGCTCCTGCTGGTGCTGGCGGTCTCGGCGCTCGGCATCTGGAGCTACGGCCGCCTGCCGATCGACGCCGTACCCGACATCACCAATGTCCAGGTCCAGGTCAATACCGAAGCCCCCGGCTACTCGCCGCTCGAGGCCGAGCAGCGGGTGACCTTCCCCGTGGAGACCGCGCTCGCCGGCATGGCGCGACTGCAGTACACGCGATCGATCTCGCGCTACGGCCTGTCGCAGGTCACCGTCGTCTTCGAGGACGGCACCGACATCTACTTCGCCCGTCAGCAGGTGGCTGAGCGATTGCAGCAGGCCGCGTCGCAGCTGCCCGAAGGCATCAAGCCGACCCTGGGGCCGGTGGCCACAGGCCTGGGCGAGATCTTCATGTACACCGTGGAAGCCGAGCCCGGTGCCAAGAAGGCGGACGGTACCCCTTGGACGTCGACCGACATCCGCACCCTCCAGGACTGGGTCATCCGTCCGCAACTGCGAAACCTCAAGGGCGTCACCGAGGTCAACACGATCGGCGGCAACGTCCAGCAGTTCCACGTCACGCCTGATCCGGCCAAGCTCGTCGCCTACAACCTATCGATCGAGGACCTCCTGCAGGCGATCGAGCGCAACAATGCAAGCACGGGCGCGGGTTACATCGAGCGCGGGGGCGAGCAGAACCTGATCCGCATACCGGGCCAGGTCGGTGACGAGGCGGGCCTGCGTGAGATCGTCGTGGGCATGCGCGACGGCCTCCCGTTGCGCATCAGCGATGTCGCGGACGTGCACATCGGGTCGGAGCTGCGTACCGGCGCGGCCACCAAGGATGGCCGTGAAGTGGTCCTGGGCACAGTGTTCATGCTCATCGGCGAGAACAGCCGCGATGTCGCGATGCGCGCGGCTGAGCGGCTCAAGGAGATTGATGCTTCATTGCCGGAAGGCGTCAGTGCCCAGGCCATGTACGACCGCACCAAGCTGGTCGATCGCAGCATCGCCACCGTGCAGAAGAACCTGCTCGAAGGCGCCCTGCTCGTCATCGCCGTGCTCTTCCTGCTGCTCGGCAACATCCGCGCGGCGCTGATCACGGCGGCGGTCATCCCGGTCGCGATGCTGCTCACCATCACCGGCATGGTCCAGAACCGGGTCTCGGCGAACCTCATGAGCCTGGGCGCACTCGACTTCGGCCTCATCGTCGATGGCGCGGTCATCATCGTGGAGAACTGCCTGCGCCGCTTCGGTGAGCGTCAGCACGAACTGGGGCGCCTGCTGACCCGCGAGGAGCGCCACGACCTGGCCGCGAGCGCGAGCGCGGAGGTGATCAAGCCCAGCCTGTTTGGGCTCTTCATCATCGCCGCCGTGTACCTGCCGATCTTCGCGCTCAGCGGCGTGGAGGGCAAAACCTTCCACCCGATGGCGATCACGGTCGTGATGGCGCTGACCGCGGCGATGGCACTGTCGCTGACCTTCGTACCCGCCGCTGTAGCCCAGTTCGTCACGGGCAAGGTGGAAGAGAAGGAGACGCGGGTGATGCGCGCGATGAATCGCGTCTATGCACCGCTTCTGGCCAAAGCCCTCGGCATGCGCATCGCGATCGTCGGCGCAGCGGCGGCCCTCGTGGTCGTATGCGGCCTGCTGGCGACCCGCCTGGGGACGGAGTTCATTCCCAACCTCGACGAGGGCGACATCGCCCTGCACGCGCTTCGCATCCCCGGCACCAGCCTTACCCAGGCGGTCGGCATGCAGGAGCAGCTCGAGGCGCGGATCAAGAAGTTCCCGGAGGTCGACAAGGTGGTGGGCAAGCTCGGAACGGCCGAGGTCGCAACCGATCCGATGCCGCCGTCGGTGGCCGACACCTTCATCCTTCTGAAAGATCGCAAGGAGTGGCCGGACCCCCGCAAGCCGAAGGCGCAGCTGGTGGCGGAACTGGAGAAGGCGGTCCGCGCGATCCCGGGCAACAACTACGAGTTCACCCAGCCCGTGCAGATGCGCATGAACGAATTGATCGCCGGCGTGCGCGCCGAGGTCGCGATCAAGGTGTTCGGGGATGACCTGGAGGAGCTCACGGCGGTCGGCAAGCAGATCGAAGCCCTGGCGGGCTCCATCCCGGGCAACGCCGACGTCAAGCTCGAGCAGGTCACAGGGTTGCCACTGCTGGTGATCACCCCTGACCGCGCCGCGCTCGCACGCTACGGCTTGGCGGTCGCGGACATCCAGGAAACCGTCGCGGCTGCGATGGGCGGCGCCAGTGCGGGCCAGCTGTTCGAAGGCGATCGCCGATTCGACATCGTGGTGCGCCTGCCCGAAGCCGAGCGTCAGGATCCCCGGGCACTCGCGTCCCTGCCGATCCCGCTGCCCGCGACCGCCGGTCGCCCGGATGACGAGTCGCTCCAGCACCTGCCGGGCGTCGTCCCCTTGAGCGCGGTCGCCAAGATCGACGTGCAGCTTGGCCCCAATCAGGTGAGCCGTGAGAACGGCAAGCGGCGCGTGGTCATCACGTCGAACGTCCGCGGTCGCGACCTGGGATCGTTCGTCGAGGAGCTCCAGCAGCGTGTGGCACGGGATATCACGCTGCCGGCGGGCACATGGGTCGAGTACGGCGGCACCTTCGAGCAGCTGGTCTCCGCCGGGCAGCGGTTGACGATCGTCGTGCCGGTGGTGCTCGTGATGATCTTCGGCCTGTTGTTCATGGCGTTCGGTTCGGGCAAGGACGCGGCGATCGTCTTCAGCGGCGTGCCACTGGCGCTTACCGGTGGCGTGCTCGCGCTGTGGCTGCGCGGCATCCCTTTCTCGATCTCCGCAGGCGTGGGCTTCATCGCACTGTCGGGCGTCGCGGTGCTCAACGGGCTGGTCATGATCACCTTCATCCGTCGTCTGCGAGAGCTCGGAACCGCCCTCGACGACGCGGTGGTCGAGGGTGCGCTCACGCGACTTCGGCCGGTCCTGATGACGGCCCTGGTGGCGAGCCTGGGCTTCGTGCCGATGGCGATCAACGTCGGCACCGGCGCGGAGGTGCAGCGTCCGCTGGCCACCGTGGTGATCGGCGGAATTATCTCGTCCACCCTGCTCACGCTCCTGGTGCTTCCGGCGCTTTACCGGCTGGTTCACCGCAGGGAGACCGCGCCCGGCGGCGCACCCACGAATGAGGCCGGCCTGCCGGCGCCGGCGCAGTCATGACGCCCGCGGCCCCATGCCCCGCCACTGACGAGATCGACGCGATGCAAACGATTGAACGACCCATTCCACCGAGGCCCGGCGCGACCCCGAAACGGGGTCGCGCTGCTGTCCTTGTCGCACTGGCGGCGTTGCTGCTCGCAGCTGCCGGCGACGTGCTGGCCCACGCCGTCGCCGAGGGAGACAAGGGCTACATCCAGGAGATCTCGGGCGCCCACCCGATCTCCTTCATGTACCTCGGCGCGAAGCATATGGCGACCGGCTACGACCACATCCTGTTCCTGCTGGGCGTCATCTTCTTCCTGTACCGGATGAAGGACATCGCGCTCTACGTCACGCTGTTCGCGATCGGCCACTCGACCACGATGCTGCTCGGTGTCTTTTTCAACATCGGCATCAACAGCTATCTCATCGACGCGATCATCGGACTCTCGGTCGTCTACAAGGCGCTCGACAACCTAGGCGCGTTCCAGAGGTGGTTCGGCTTTCAGCCCAACACCAAAGCGGCCACGTTGATTTTCGGCTTCTGCCATGGCTTCGGCCTGTCGAGCAAGATCATCGACTACGAGATTTCCCCCGACGGTCTCGTGCCGAACCTCTTGGCATTCAACGTGGGTGTGGAGATCGGCCAGCTGATCGCGCTCGGCACGATCCTGATCGCCATGGGGTTCTGGCGGCGTACGTCCAGTTTCTGGCGGCGGGCCTACACCGCCAACGTCGCCCTGATGTGCGCGGGTTTCGTGCTCATCGGCTACCAGCTCACCGGCTACTTCATTTCCTGAACTTAAGGCGTCGCATCCCATGTACAACAATGCACGACCCAATGCGGCGGACCTGCCGTCCGCGCGAAAGCTCATTCGTTCAACCCTCATCGCGCTTGTAATCGCGGCGACGCTGCTGGTCACCACCGTGCTGCCGGCCGAATACGCCATCGATCCGACCGGCATCGGCCGGCTCTTGGGGTTGACGGAAATGGGCGAGATCAAGGCGCAGCTCGCTAAAGAGGCCGCCGCCGACGCGGCATCGAATGACACGGCCGGCGAAACGGGCGTGACCTCGGACGTCGTTGCGGCGCCTGCACCCTCGAGTGCCGGTCGTGACGATCAGCGAGCGGCGCATCCTGCCAGCGTGGCCGCGATCCGCTGGCGCGACGAGAAGCGCGTCGTCCTGCAGCCAGGAGAAGGCGCCGAGATCAAGCTCGTGATGAAGCAAGGCGAGCAGGCTCACTTCAGCTGGAAGGTTCGCGGCGGCACGGTGAACTTCGACACGCACGGCGACGGCAGTGGCCAGGCCACCAGTTACGAGAAAGGCCGTGGCGTCGGTGCGGACGAAGGCGTGCTGGTGGCCGCGTTCGACGGCAATCACGGCTGGTTCTGGCGAAACCGTGGCTCGACGCCGGTCACGGTCGTCCTGCGCGTGCGCGGCGAGTACGCCGCCATCAAGCGCCTGGTGTGACCCCTCGGGCGATCAGGCGCCCGATCCGCAGCACCGTTCCGGCCTCGCCGGCTCACCGCCCCTCGACCTGCATTCGATGGGGCGCCCAATCGGAAGTCCCCAATGAACATGATTACCCGTGCACTCGCCCTGACCGCCGCCCTCCTCCCGCTGTCGGCCATCGCCCATCAGGAAGGCCATGGCGAGGATCAGAAGCCGCTGGCGGCCACCTGCGCCGATCTCGCCTATCCCCGTCGCTTCGAGGTCGACTCCGCGTACCCGGAGATCAAGGCCCTGAAGGCCAAGTGCGAGGCCGAGAAGCGGGCCGCTTCCAAGCCCGCGGCCAAGGAGCGCAAGAAGAGCTGACGCGGCGCGCTCTGTGCCGATGCGCGCTGGAGCGCCTCGGCACGGGGATCCCGTCAGCGGCGCAGGCGCCCTCGGCGATGCTGCGCCGCCTTGCCGTTGCGCCTCCACTTGAGTTCATCGCCCGTCTGCAGCCCCGTAGGAGAACGTGGATGTTTCCATGTGATCGACTTCGCCCCACCGGCGACGAGCGCAGCCTACTGACCTGCGGTGGCGCAAGGTGAGGTCGCGACGGCGGCCGTCGCCCTGGCGATGGTTCAGGCGCCTCGTGCTCGCGGGCGTCGCGTGGATCCTCGTGGTCGCCGTCTACATCGTGGCCGTCGGAGCGCGTGACCAGGCGGCGCCTTCGGACGCGATCATCGTGCTGGGCGCTGCCGCCTATGACGCACGGCCTTCGCCGGTGTTCCGACAGCGCATCCTGCATGGGATGGACCTTCAGCAGCGGGGCCTGGCCCGCGTGCTCATCTTCACCGGTGGGTATGGCCACGGCGCGCGCTACTCGGAAGCGGAGGTGGGACGGCGCTATGCCATCGCCCATGGGGCACCGGCGGATACGATCCTCGTGGAGCCCCAGTCTCGTCGCACCCGCGACAACTTGAGGTTCGCCGCGGGCCTCATGAAAGAGCGGAAGCTGTCGAGCGCCATCATCGTGAGCGATCCGCTCCATATGGCGCGTGCGTTATGGCTTGCGCCCCTGGCCGGCATCCGCGCCGTCGGATCGCCTACGCCCGACAGTCGCTTCGCCAGCACGGGTGCACGCCTGAAGTTCCTGGCGCGCGAAGTCGTCCAGCTCCACGGCGAGGCGTGGCTTCTCGTTACTGATGAGCCCTAGCGTGATGCGCGAACGGCACGATCTGTCAGGACTGCAATCGAGCGGCGGAGCTCGCCCATCGTCAGTGCGGGCTGCGACATAACCATTCCTTTGTCTTCGACTCCCCACTGATTCTTCGATACGCGAGGCCCCTCATGCTTGAGATCCTGCGCAACGCCACGTTCCGAACACTCTTCATGGCCCAGCTTGTGGCGCTCGTCGGGACGGGTCTTGCGACCGTGGCACTGGCATTGCTCGCCTACGACATCGCCGGCGCACAGGCTGGTGCCGTGCTGGGCACGGCGCTCGCGATCAAGATGATCGTCTACGTCACGTTGGCGCCCTTGGCGGGTGCCGTGGTGTCTGCACGACTGCGCAAGCCCGTCCTGATCGCACTGGATCTCGTGCGAGCGGGCGCTGCGCTGACCTTGCCGTTCGTGACCGAGATCTGGCAGGTCTACCTGCTCATCGCCGTGCTGCAGTCCGCGTCCGCCGGATTCACGCCGCTGTTCCAGTCGATCATTCCCAAGATCCTGCCCGAGGAGCGCGACTACACCCGCGCGCTGTCGCTGTCGCGACTTGCGTACGACCTCGAAAGCCTGCTCAGCCCCGCTCTGGCCGCCGCGCTGTTGACCGTGATCAGCTTTCACGGGCTGTTTGCCGGTACGTCGGCCGGCTTCGTGCTCTCAGCGCTTCTGGTGCTGGCGACGGCGCTTCCCGTCGCAGCATCGGCGCGCACGGCCGGGAGCCCCTATGAGCGCGCGGCGCGCGGCATCCGCATCTACATGCGCACGCCGCGACTGCGCGGGCTACTCGCGCTGAATCTCTGCGCCGCCGCGGGCGGAGCGATGGTATTCGTGAACACGGTCGTCCTGGTGCGCGGACCGCTTCAAGGCCGCGAAGGCGACGTCGCCTGGGCGCTCGCGGCATTCGGCGCCGGCTCGATGGCCGTAGCGCTGCTGCTGCCCAGGTTCCTGGATCGTGTCGCCGATCGACAGGTGATGCTCGCGGCGGGGACTGCGATGTCGGCAGCGCTGTTCATCGGGTCGGCACTATGGGCTTCCGTCGACGGCGCCGTTGGATGGTCCTCCGTGCTGGCGCTGTGGTTCGCGATGGGTGCCTCATACGCCGCATTGGTCACGCCCGGCGGGCGGCTCCTCAAGCGCTCGGCGGATGTCGAGTCGCTGCCGTTTCTCTTCGCCGCGCAGTTCTCCCTGTCGCACATCTGCTGGCTGCTCGCCTATCCACTCGCCGGCTGGGTGGGATCGACGTTTGGACTGGGTGCGGCCCTGGCTGCCTTGACTGTCCTCGCGGTCGTCGGGCTGCTGGGTGCCCGTGCGCTGTGGCCCAAGCACGACCCCAGCGTGGTCCCGCACGTCCATCCCGAGCTGCCGGCCGACCATCCGCACCTTGCCGGCGACGCGGACGCATCGGGTTCTCATGCACACGAGTTCCGCATCGACGAGCTGCATCGCCGGTGGCCGGGCTGAAGCCGAATCCGACCGAGCTCGAGCGTGGAGCTGGCTGGCTACGGCGTCCTGTTTGCGGCTGCCTTCGGTGCGGCCACGCTGCTGCCGTTGCAGTCCGAAGCGTTGCTGGTCGCCCTGCTCTGGGAAGGCCATCCGGCAGTCTGGCTCGTCGCCGTCGCGGCGACGGGCAATGTTCTCGGCTCGATCGTGAACTGGATCCTCGGACGTCAATTCGAGCGCTTGCGAGGGCGAAGGTGGTTCCCGAAGGAGGGCGCCGCCCTCGACAGGGCACGACGCTGGTATGAGCGCTACGGCAGGTGGACGTTGCTACTGAGCTGGTTGCCCGTTGGCGGCGACCCGCTGACCCTCGTCGCGGGGGTGATGAGGGAGCGACTGAGCGTCTTCATCGCCCTGGTAACCCTTGCCAAGACGGGGCGGTACGCCCTGCTGGCGCTCGTCGCGGGCCCGGCCGGCTGACGCGCAGCCGCAAGTGCGCCACGTCGCCGAGGCGTACCTCCTGCGATCATTGAAGCCACACGGTTTCGGGCGTCGGATCGCTTGATCGCAAGGTCCCGGCGCGTGCGCGGTGAGCCCAACGGTGGATGTGGAGTCGGCACGCGGTGCCCGTTCTGCACACACGGTCTGCCCGAACGGGACTTCGAGGTCGAATCCGGGCTCACGGATTCGGTGCAGCTCACGCATCGAAGTCGTCGAACGCCACGCGATCAGGCGCCACGCCGATCTCGGCCAGCAGCTCGCGGGTGGCCTTGAGCATCGCCGGCGGCCCGCACAGGTAGAACTCGCATTCGGCCAGCGCACCGTGCGAGCGCAATAGGCCTTCATGCACCGCTTCGTGGACCCAACGGGGTCCGAAACCGGCGTTGTCGTCCTCCGAGTAGATGACGTGGAAGTCGAAGTGCTCGTGCGCGGCGGCCAGTGCACGCAGCTCGGCCTCGTAGGGCGCCTCCCCCGCGCGTCGGGCGCCGTACCAGAAGTGGATCCGCTCCTTGCCGCCGGCCTGCAGCGCCTCCGACAGCATGGCCCGCAGCGGCGCCATGCCGGCCCCGCCGCCGATGAAGATCTTCTCGTGGGCCCCGGGTTTGAGCCGGAAATCACCGAACGGCCCCATGAAACGCACGCGCGCGCCTGGCTCCAGTGCGAACAGCCAGGCCGAGCCGCGGCCGATCGCGATCGGCCGCGCGGGATCGACGTCCAGCCGCACGAGCAACGGCAGGCGCCCGTCGCACAGCTGCGGGGTGAGCGAGGGCGAGTAGGCACGCTGCAGCGGCTCGGGATTGGCCAGCGCCTCGCCGACCTGTTCGAGCAGCGGCATCGGCAGCGGCAGCGCATCGCCGAGCCAGCGCTCGCGCTCCAGCCGATAGGCCGGGACCTCGATGAGCACGTAGCTGCCCGCGCGCATGGCGGGCATGGGTTCGAGGGGACGCAGGACGATCTCGCGTAGGCTCGCGCTGCAACCGCGCACCTGCTCGACGACCGCCTCCTGCCAACCCGGCCGCGTGTGCGACTCGATGTTGTATACGCGCAGTCCTTCGCTGATGGGGAGTGTGCAGGCCAGGCGCATCCCCGCCTGGAGTTCCTCAGGCGTGAGCAGGCGTCGATCGCCGTCGCTGATCGGCGCGTCGCCCGCCGTGCGCACCACGCACATCCCGCAGGTCTGGCCGCCGCCGCAGCGCGACGGCAGCGGGCGCTTTGCGCGGGCGAATGCGGCCAGCACGGTTTCGCCCCGGCGACCGGTGAGGGTCGATGGGCCGGAGTCGACCGCGCCGCCGACCGGGATCCGAACCTGTGCGGCCCGCCAGCGGGGTCGCAGGTGGCCGGCCTTGATCGCATAGCCCAGCAGCCACAGCCCGCTCAGCGCCATCCAAAGGCCTGCGACGGCGAAGCTCACGATCAGCGGGTGGTTAAAATCCTCCCGCCCGGTGTAGTCCATGATGTGCAGCATCCAGGCGATGTCGAACACGCGCCAGGTGTCGTTGCGCCGCTCGAGCACCGACGCATCCTGCGCATCGATGTACAGGCTGGTGCCGGCCGCATCATCGAAGTCGACCTGCCAGACCGGTCCGTCATGGCCGCGCGCCTCCAGCGGTGCCAGATGCCAGTAGCGCGGGGTGAGTGCGCTGCCCGGCCCGCTGTAGTCGGACCGCGCCACGCGCAGGATCTCCTCGCGGGTCGGCCGCCACGGCGCGCCGGTGCGCGCATCGACGAGCGCCGTGCCCGCCTGCGTCTGCACGCGCCAGACCGGACGCTCCAGGCGCCAGGCGCGTTCGACCAGCAGGACGGGCGACATGCTTCGCGCGATGAGCGCATCCGGCGGCACGGCCTGCCCGGGCCATGCCAGGGCGAGCTCGGGCGTCGGCGCCCGCGTGCGCTCGCCGCTGACCGCTTCGGGATCGAGCAGCCCCATCAGCAGGCCACTGCCCAGCCAGACGACGAGCTGGATGCCGACGATGACGCCGACCCACGTGTGCAGCCGCGCGAGCCAGGCCTTCATCGACCCCTCCCGCGCAGTGCCCAGAACGAAAGCACCAGGCCCGCGAGGGTCAGCAGCAGGCCCAGGCCTGCGGCAATGCGCAGCAGCGGATTCCCGATGTCCTCGCGGGTGCGGTAATCCATGATGTGCAGCATCCACATCACGTCGAACGCGCGCCACAGCGTGTGCCGCGTGGCCAGGCGCTCGCCGGTGAAGGGCGAGATGTAGAGCGCGGTCGCCACGCCATCGGCGAAGCGCACCTGCCACATCGGGACCGGCCGCGTCCCGACCTCCTGGGGTGCGGCGGTGAGCCAGCGGACCGACTCCACTGCGCCGTCGCCCTGGTAGAGCGCCTGCGCGATCGACTGCGCCGTCGCGCGCGTGAGCGGGCTCAGCACCGCGCCCGTGCGCGCGTCGATGAGGCGTGCCTTGGGACCCTTGCCGACCTCGTAGACCGGCCGGCCCTGCCACTGTTTCAGGCGCAGCGCCTCGTCAGGCGCGATGCCGACCGCGGCAGGGGCCTTGAGCGGACCCACAGCGGCCAGCGCCGGCCGGTGCGTATGGGCCAGATGATCGCCGTGGATGACATCGATTGAGATCGCCGTCATGTACAGACCGCTCGCCATCCACAAGAGCGCCTGCACGCCCACGATCAACGCCAGTACGCGATGCGTCCGGCGCCAGAACAATGCCTTCCCCATGTCGCCCCCGCGCCCCGGGATGCGCTCCCGGGGCGTCTTGCCTTATTTGGACCGCTCGAGCATCCGCTTCATCAGCTCGATCTCGGCCTTCTGCGAGTCGATGATCTGGCGGCACAGGGTCTGCAGCTCGGGATCGGTCAGCTCAGCCTTGCCGCACATCAGGATCGCGCCGGAATGATGCGGGATCATCGAGCGCAGGAACTGGCGATCGGCCACGCCCGCCTGCGTGCGGATGAGCACCCAGAACAGTACGGCGAGCGCGACGCTCGCCGCCACCAGGATCCGGTTGAGCCGCCGATCGCGATACATCGCGCCCATGATCACAAGCTCGATCGCCACCATCGGCGCGGCCATGAGCCCGGCCATGTAGACCTGATTGATGTTGGCGTAGACGCTCGAATAGCGGTCGACCATCGCGTACATCAGGAAATACATCGCGATGAACGAAAGCCCGGCCATCCACGCCAGGCGGATGTACGCGCCGCATCCGCCATGCGCCGAGCGGCCGGCTGCATGCTGCATGTTCTCCATGATCGTTCTCCCAAACGGGGCCTGCCCGGGTGCGGGCAGGCAGGCCGTGATCAGCCCTGCGTGGTGGTCCCGGTCATCGGACAGTCGCGCACCGGCGTCGGCGAGCCGACCTGCGCCACGCGCGTGACATTGAACGCACCGTTCGCCGCGGCGCCTTCCAGGCGTACGTAGACCGGATCGTTCGGGCTCATGTCCCCGGCTCGGATCTTCGCGTCGATGTCGGCGGTACGGCTGACCGTATAGGTCTGCGTGCTCCCGCACGGCTGGAACGTGCCACCGCGGTACCAGCCGGCCTGTGCGCTGCCGGTGGCGGCGCCCTGCCCTGGCGCGGGCGTGGCGCCGTGGTCCATGCCGGGCATGCTGTCGGTCGTCCCGCCGGCGGTCGCATCGTGGCCTTCCGGATGCGCACCCGCCGCCGCGCCCGTGCCCGCCGTCATGGCGGCGTGCTCTTCGGCCGACATTCCGTCCATTCCCGCAGCCGGCGCGACCCCGCTGGTGGACGCCGACGCTGCGGCCTCGGTCGATGCCGTCGCAGCGGGGGCATCCGCGGCGGTCGACGCTGCGGTGGATTCGTCAGGGGTCGCCTGGCTGCAGGCCGAGAGCACGAGCGCGCCTGCGAGCAGGGCGATGAGGTTCAAGCGCATGGTGGACATTCCTGTGATGCGGCCCGCGGGCCGGGGGGAAGGGGTGCGGTGGCCCCATGCCGACTGATTGACGGAGAAGCTCAGTGGCATGAGGCACAACGCGTAGAGGGCGCGCTCGGCGCCGCGCGGGCGACGTCGAGGCGGTTGAGTCGAAGGGCGTTGGCCACGACCGAGACCGAGCTCAGGCTCATGGCGAGCGCGGCGAGCATCGGACTGAGGAGCCAGCCCGTCGCCGGATACAGCACGCCCGCCGCGACCGGCACGCCGAGCGCGTTGTAGGCGAAGGCAAACGCCAGGTTCTGGCGCATGTTGGCCACGCAGGCGGCGCTGATCGCGCGTGCGCGGCCGATGCCGCGCAGGTCACCGCGCACCAGGGTCACCTTCGCGGTGGACATCGCGACATCGGTACCGGTGCCCATGGCGATGCCGACGTCGGCGGCCGCCAGTGCGGGCGCATCGTTGATGCCATCGCCCGCCATCGCCACGCGCCGGCCCTCGCGCTGCAGGCGCGTGACCAGCTCGGCCTTGTCCTCGGGGCGCACTTCGCCATAGACCTCGTCGATGCCGAGCGTGCGCGCGACCGCCTGCGCGGTCGTCGCGCCATCGCCTGTCGCCATGACGATGCGCATGCCGGCCTGGCGCAACTCGCGAAGCGCCGCCCCGCTCGTCTCCTTGATCGGATCGGTCACCGCGAGCAGGCCCGCGGGCTTGCTGTCGACGGCGAGGAACATCACGCTCGCGCCGCGCCCGCGCAGGCGCTCGGCCTCAAGGCGCAGCGGCGCGATGTCGACACCCGCCTGCTGCATGAGCCGCGTGTTGCCCAGCAGCAGGCGGCGGCCATCGACCGTGCCGCGCACGCCGAGCCCCGTCTCGGACTGGAAGTCCTCGGCGCCGGAGAGCCGCAGGCCGCGCGATCGTGCTTCGGTCACGATCGCCGCGGCCAGCGGATGCTCGCTGCCCTGGTCCAGGCTCGCCGCCAGACGCAGGACATCGGCATGCTCGAACGGGGCGAGCGCCACGAGGTCATCGAAGGCCGCGCGGCCTTCGGTCAGGGTGCCCGTCTTGTCGACGATGAGCGTGTCGACCTGGCGCATGCGCTCGACGGCCTCGGCGTCGCGAAACAGCACACCGGCCTGTGCCGCCTTGCCGGTCGCCACCATCACCGACATTGGGGTCGCGAGTCCCAGCGCGCACGGACAGGCGATGATCAGCACGGACACCGCGTTGAGGATCGCGTACGTCCACGACGGCTCCGGGCCCAGCAGGCCCCAGACCAGGAACGTCGCTACCGCGATCGCCATCACGGCGAGTACGAACCAGAAGGCGACCTGATCGGCCATGCGCTGCATCGGGGCGCGCGAGCGCTGCGCACTGGCGACCAGCTGCACGATCTGCGCCAGCACCGTGCCGCTGCCGACCTGGTCGGCGCGGATGACCAGGCTGCCGGTGGTATTGAGGGTGGCGCCGATGACCGCATCACCTACTGCCTTGGCGACCGGGATCGGCTCGCCGGTGAGCATGGACTCGTCCACGTGGGACGTGCCGTCCTCGACGGTCCCATCGACCGGGACCTTTTCGCCGGGGCGTACCCGCAAGCGGTCGCCGACCATGACCGCCGAAAGCGGAACATCGGCTTCGCTGCCGTCGGGCATGAGGCGCCGCGCGGTCTTGGGGGCGAGCCCGAGCAGCGCACGCATCGCGCCGGAGGTCTGAGAGCGTGCGCGCAGCTCGAGCACCTGCCCGAGCAGCGTCAGTGAGACGATGACGCAGGCGGCTTCGAAATAGACGCCGATGCGCCCGTGCTCGCGGAACTCCACCGGAAAGAGGTTCGGCGCGAGGGTCGCGACCACGCTGTAGCCGTAGGCCGCGGCCACGCCCGCCGCGATGAGCGTCCACATGTTCGGCGAGCGGTTACGGATCGAGGCCCAGCCGCGCACGAAGAACGGCGCGCCGGCCCAGAGCACCACCGGGGTCGACAGGAAGAGCTCGAGCCAGGTGCGCGTGGCGACTGGAATGGCCTCGACGCGATGGCCGAGCATCGCCAGCAGCAGGACGACCACGGTGAGCGGCAGCGTCCACCACAGGCGCCGGCTGAAGTCGGCAAGCTCCGGACTGGCCTGATCATCATCCGTCGGCATCTCCGGCTCGAGCGCCATGCCGCAGATCGGGCACGTTCCGGGGCCGGGCTGGCGTACCTGCGGGTGCATCGGGCAGACGTACATCGCGCCCGCGCCGGCCGGCGCGGGCTGCGACGCCGCCTCGGCGTGCGCACCATGTCCCTCCCGCACTCCCTGTGCAGGCCTCCCGACCAGGTACGTCTTCGGTGAGGCGACAAAACGCGCGCGGCAGCGTTCGGAACAGAAGAGAACGGCCTGCCCGTCGTACTCGGTACGAAACGGCGTGTCGGCCGCGACCGGCATGCCGCACACCGGGTCGGTCGCCCCGATTCCTCGTGTGGCAGCAGGCGCACTCATCGCACCGGCTCCTGCAGGTCAAACAGCGCCGAGCGGATCGGGCAGCCGCTGACATGCCCGCGGCCCGGACAGGCGTCCACCAACCCCTTGAGCGCATCGCGCACGGAGCGCATCGCGCACGCGCGCCAGCTGGGCTATGCGCTGCTCGATGTCCTGCAGCTTGCTGGCGGCCAGCCCGCGGATGTTCGCCATGTCGCCTTCCGCTGCGTCCGACAACTCCAGCAGCTCGCGGATCTCGATGAGCGTGAACCCCAGTGCCTTCGCACGCAGCACGAAGTTCAGGCGCGCGATGTCGCTGTCGTGGTAGTCGCGATAACCGGACGCGCGTCGCGCCGGCGGCGGCAGCAGTCCATTGCGTTCGTAGTAGCGCACCGTGTCGATGGGGATCCCCACCCGACGCGCGACCTCACCAATCTTCATGATCGATGTCCTCGTGGAGACGACTGGCCGCGAACCCTCGACTCGGGTCCGGGGTCAAGACTTGTGTCACCGCCCTTGGACGGCACGCGTGCGCAACACGGCGCACCGCAGCCCGCGGTTTGCCCAAGGAGATGCCCATGAACCGCATGACCACGGCGCTGATCGCCGCCTCGCTGGCCGGCCTGCTCGCGATGCCGGCGCAGTCGCACGAACCCGACAAGAAGCCCGCGCAGGGGCAGTCGGCGAGCCACGCCGGTCACAGCGCCGGCTCCATGGAGCTGCATCGCATCATGATGCAGGGGCAGAAGATGCCCACGCCCATGAGCGGCAACGTCGACAAGGATTTCGCCGCGATGATGACCATGCATCACCAGCAGGCCATCCAGATGGCCGACGTGTTGCTCAAGCACGGCACGAATGCGGAACTCAAGGCGCTGGCGCGCAAGATGCAGGAGGAGCAGCGCAAGGAGATCAAGCAGTTGGCTCCGTTCACCAAGTAGGCAAGGGCGGCCCCGCCTGAGCGGGGCCGCTTGGGTCACATCGAGGCCATCGCGGCGCAGCTGCGCTCGCAGCGGCGGCAGGCGTCGATGCAGCGGCGCATGGCCTCGTCCTGCCCCCCGATGCGCTCGCACGACTCGGCGCACAGTCGACAGATCTCCGCGCACGCGCGGCACGTGGCCGAGTGCGCATGCGTGCCCCGCAGCATCGCGTTGGCGCTCACCGTGCAGATCTCGGCGCAGGTCTGCATCAGCCCGATGTGATCGGGGCTGGCGTGCTCGCCGCCCATGCTCAGACAGTGGTTGATCGTCTCGATGCAGACCGCTGCGCAGTTGAAGCAGTCGGTGATGCACTGGTTCATTTCGGTGCTGCGATGTTCGGCACTGTGATGGCTCATGAGGTGGTTCTCCATTAGGTTGCGGCGTTGGTCGGCGCGCCCGCTTCGCCGTCCCCGGTGCTACTCCCCATGCGTGGCGAACGGCGACGTGCTGCCGTCCGCATTGATCTTCTCCACCGTGTAGCGCTGCACGCGCCCATCGGGCATCTCCATGCCGGGCGAACCTGCCGGCATGCCCGGCAGCACGAGCCCCTTGGCGCCATCGTTGGCGGCGAGCAGGCGCTTGATGTCGTCGGCCGGAACATGACCTTCGACCACGAGCGCTCCGACCTCAGCCGTGTGGCACGAGCCCTTGCCCAGCGGCACGCCCAGGCGCTTCTTGACGGGCTCGAGGTTGTCGGTGTTGCGAACGTCGACGCTGAAGCCGGCCTCGCGCATGTGCTTCACCCACAGGGCGCAGCAGCCGCAGCTGGGGCTCTTGTGCACCACGACCTTCGGCAGTGCCGCCGGGCTCGTGGCTGCGACGCCTGCACCCGTCGTCGGCTTGAGCGAAGGCGCGCCTGCATTCGCGGGCGCACCCGCCGGCCTGTTGCTCCCCGAGACCGCGGCAGGCGTGGTTCCCGCCGGCGCACTGGCGCCGGGGCCCTGTGCGCACGCCGCGAGCGTCACGAGGCTGGCCGCGAGGTAGGAGAGCCTGCGCACGTTCACGGGGCACCTGCCTTCTTCGGGCGGGACGACCAGTGGATGTGCACGATCTTCCATGCGCCACTCACGCGGCGCAGGACCATCGTCTCGGTGCTCAGCAGCGTCTTGGCGTCCTTGCCCTGCCCCGCCCGGATCTCGCTCTCGCTGCCGACCCAGGCGGTGTCGCCATAGACCTGCGCACTGCGCTGCTTGGGCGTGATGGTCGCGCCCCCGAGGAACGCCGCGTCCGAGATCGCGTGGTGACCGAGGTACTCCTCGCGCGAGCGCTCGGCGCCACCGCTTTCCAGGATCAGCACCCGCTCATCGAGCAGGCGGGTGACGGTGGCCATGTCGGCGGCCTTGAGCGCCGTGCCGAACTGTTCGACGACCGCGATCGCCTCCCGCATGGCCGGATCCATCGCTGGCGCGGCGGGTTTTGTCGCGTGCTGCGAGGGCTCGTGCGCACTGACGGTGCCCGCCGCGCATGCGAGCGCGGTGGCGAGGGCGAAACTGATGCTCTTCATGGCAGGCTCCTGGGTCAGTGCGTGTGCGGCGGCGCGCCGGGCGGGTCGACGTGGGCCGGCTTGGCGGGCTTGGCCTGCGCGTCGTCATGCGGCGGCGTTCCCGGGGCGTGCTCGTGGCCACCGGCCGCCGGCTTGGCTGGCGTGTCGTCATGCGGGGGCGTACCGGGCGCATGGCTGTGCCCACCGGCCGCAGGCGCGGCGGGGGCGTGGTGGTCGGCGGGCGTGCCTGGCGGATGCGGGTGGTCGCCCGTGGGTGCCGCGCCGTCGTGGTGCGGCATCGTCTCCCCGCCGCCATGCGAGTGCCCGCCGCTGGAAGCGACCATCGCCTGGTACTCGGCCGCGTCGAGCGTCGGCAGCTTCTGGATGAAGGCCGCCATGTTCCAGATGTACTCATCGCCCATGCTGCCGCCCCAGGCCGGCATGCCCGAGGCCTTGATGCCGTGCTTGATCACCCAGAACGCCTCGGCCGCATCCACGGCCTCCTTGGTCAGGTTCGGCGGCGCCGGATACAGGCCGCGGGAGATCTCGGTGGGGCCCATGCCCGGGGCGAGATGGCACTGGGTGCACATCGCCGCGTAGTTGCCTGCGCCCTGTGTGATGCGCGCCTGGCTCATCAGGTCCTTGGGCACCTCGAGCTTGCTCGCGCGCGCCTCGATCGAGGCCTCACGCAGCTGCTCGAGCACCGCATAGGTCGCAGGCAGGTGCGGATCGTCGGCGCCGACGTTGTAGATGCCGGCGCGGACGAAAGCGACCGCCCCGCCGACCAGCGCGAGGCTGGCGACGGTGGCGATCATGAGCGGGACGATCAGGCGTTTGCGTCGTGGATGCTGCATGTGGTCCATCTCCCCTAGAACCAGAACCGGATGCCGGCGACGAGCCGGGTGTCACGCGTGGGCTCGCCGTCCGCGCGACGAAGGTCGGCGGTCTCCCCGAAGGCGCGTTCGAACTCGACGCCGACATACGGCGCGAAGCGTCGACTGAATTCGTAGCGAAGCCGCGCCCCGGCCTCGATCGTCGACAGCCCGGAACCCACGCCGATCTCGGGATCGTCCTTGGCGTAGAGCGTGGTCTCGCCCTGCCACTGCAGGATCAGGCGGTTGGTGATCAGCGTGTCGTACTCGGCTTCGAGCGTCGCGCCGCCCCGCCCGTTCGCACCGACGAATGCGGTGGCCTCGACCTCGAACTTGTAGGGCGCCAGGCCCTGGAAGCCGAAGGCCGCATAGGTGCGTGAGGGGCCGTGCCCGAAGTCGTGGCGTACGCCGGCAACCGCATCCCACCACGGCGTGATCGATCGGCCGTAAAGAACCTCGGCATTGCCGGACTCGACCTCACCGTCGCTGGCCTCGCCTTCGGTGCGCAGCCACACGCGGTTGATGTCGCCACCTACCCACGCCAGACCTTCCCACCCCAGGCTGCCTTCCTCGGTGTCCTGCCATTCCAGGCGATCGACCAGCCAGTAGGAGAAGACGCGCTGGTCGTGCACCTCATGGCCGTGGGCATCGTGCGGGAACGCGGCAGCACGGTCGGCGTCGGTCAGCGCCGGGATCGGCGTGCGCGGGGCGGCATCGGCCGGCAGGTCCGGGTCCGCCCCGTGGCCCATCGCGGCATGGTCCATGCCAGGCATCGCACCGTGATCCATGCCGCTGTGGTCCATGGGCTCGGTGCTCGTGGGCGTGCCATGACCCATCGCGGCGTGGTCGACGGCCTGGGTGGGCTGCGTCGCCGCTGGCGTGCCATGGCCCATGGCGGCATGGTCGACCGCTGCAGGCGTCGCCGTCGTCGGCGTGCCGTGCCCCATCGCGGCGTGGTCGACGGCCGCCGGCGTGGCGGGCGGCGTCCCGTGCCCCATGGCCGCATGGTCGACCGCCGATGCCGCAGCCGGCGCTTTGGCGGCCGGGCGCGTGTTTGTCGCCGGCTTGGCCGCCGGGCGCGCCTTGGGCTTGGGCGCAGGCGCAGGTGCGTGCGCGCCGTGTCCCATCGCCGAGTGATCGACTGCGGCTGGCTTGGGCTTGGCAGCCGGCCGCGCGGCCGGTTTCGCAGCCGGCTTCGGCGCAGCGGTGCCGTGTCCCATCGCTGCATGGTCGACGGCCGCAGGCTTGGCCGCCGGACGCGCGGCGGGCTTGGGTGCCGGCTTCTTGGCCGCAGGCTTCGGCGCGGGCTTGGGAGCAGGCTTTTTCGGCGCCGGCTTCGGTGCCGGCATCGGCATCGGCATCGTGTGCCCTTCGTGCTGCGCAAAGGCAGGCGCTGCCGGAAACGCGAGCGCCGCGGCGAGCAGGCTGACGGAGAGGATCTTCAAGGCGTGCGTATTCATTCGCGCACCTGCACTTCGCGCATCATGCCCGACTCCATGTGGTACAGCAGGTGGCAGTGGAAGGCCCAGCGTCCGAGCGCATCGGCGCGCACGCGGTAGCTGCGCTTGCTGCCCGGCTGCATGTCGATCGTGTGCTTGCGCACCAGGAAGTTGCCGTTGTCGTCTTCCAGGTCGCTCCACATGCCGTGCAAGTGGATCGGGTGCGACATCATCGTGTCGTTGACCAGCGTGATCCGCATGCGCTCGCCGTAGTTGAGCTTGATCGGCCCGGACTGCGAATGCTTCACACCGTCGAACGACCAGGCGAACTTCTCCATGTGGCCGGTGAGGTGCATTTCCAGCGTACGGCCGGGCTCGCGGCCATCCTCGTCAGGGGCCAGGCTGCGCAGCATCGAATAGCTCAGCGCCTTCCGCCCGTCCGTTCCCATGCCGTTGCCGGGATCAGACAGCCGCGACGTTAGCGTCATGGCCTGGTTGTCGACGAGCGGGTTTCCCGTTTCGGTTGCCGGATGCGTCTGCATGCCGGCCATGCCCGCCATGGATGAATGATCCATACCGGCCATCGAGCCGCTGGCCTGCGCACTGCCGGCCATCGCCGACATGTCGTGGCCGCTGTGGTCCATGCCCGCCATGTCGCCGGCGGCCGCCGCAGATTTTGCGGCCGGCGCTGCGCCGTGGCCCATGGCGCTGTGGTCCATGCCCGCCATCGAGCCGCCACCATGGAAGCCGTGATCGGCCATGCCCATGTCAGCCATGGTCAGGATAGGGCGCGGATCGAGCTTCGGGATCGGCGCGCGCAGGCCCTCGCGCACGGCGAGCGTGCCAGAGACATAGCCCGTGCGCCCCGAGTCCTGGGCGAAGATCGTGAATGCGTCCTGCCCGCTGGGCTCGACGATCACGTCAAACGTCTCTGCGGTCGCGATGCGGAACTCGTCGATGGTGACCGGGTGCACGGGCAGGCCGTCGGCGGCCACCACCGTCATCTTCAGGCCCGGGATGCGCACGTCGAAGTACGTCATCGCCGAGCCGTTGATGAAGCGAAGGCGCACCTTCTCGCCCGACTTGAACAGCCCGGTCCAGTTGCCCAGGGCCGTGGTGCCATTCATGAGATAGGTGTAGGTGTTGGCGTTGACGTCCGAAATGTCGGTGGGCGTCATGCGCATGTGCCCCCACATCTTCCGGTCCTCGAGCGTCGCCGACAGGCCCTTTTGCTGCGCGTCGCGAATGAAGTCGCCGACGGTGCGCTTGTAGGTGTTGTCGAAGTCCGCCATCTTCTTCAGACGCGCGAACAGCTGCTCGGGGTTGAGGTCCGTCCAGTCGGTGAGCAGCACCACGTAGTCGCGCTGGTAGGCGATCGGGTCTGGCCCCGCCGGATCGATGACGAGCGCGCCGTAGAGGCCGGCCTGTTCCTGGAACGCCGAGTGCGAGTGGTACCAGTAGGTGCCGGCCTGGTTGACGTCGAAGCGGTAGACGAACGTCTCGTCGCGGCCGATGCCGTCGAAGCTGATGCCCGGCACGCCGTCCATGTTCGCGGGCAGGATGATCCCGTGCCAGTGGATCGAGGTCTCGTGGCCGTGGATCGACCCGGCCGGCAGCGCGTTGCGCACGCGCAGGGTGACCGTGGTGCCCTCTTTCCAGCGCAGGATGGGCGCGGGGACGGAGCCGTTGACGGTGATGCCCGGGCGCACGCGCCCGGTGAAGTTGACCGGCGTCTCGCCGATGGTCAGGTCGAAATCGGTGCCGCGCAGGGTGTTGAAGTCACCCACCCGCGAAGCAGGCTGCGACCAGGCGGTGCGCGGAAGGAACGCGGCGGCCGCGCCGCCGAGCGCGAGGCCCTGGACGAAGCGGCGACGCGACAGCATGGGCACCCCGGATGCGGGGTCGCCGTGGAATACGGAAGACATGGAGCACTCCAATCGAGAAAAGGCAGGTCCTTGTGAAAGGACCACGAGGCGCGAACGCGCCTGCCACGCCCGGGGGGCGTGGGGAGTGCCTTAGCCGATGGGAGGTCGAATCAGGTGCGGCAGCCGCGGCGAGGCGTGTTGCGAGGTGCCCCCCATCGCGATCACCGAATGCGCGGGCGTCGCGCCCGGCGAGACTTCGGGAATGAACCCGGCAAAGGCATGCTGCGTGCACGCGCACTGGCAGCTCTTGCCGTCACAGCAGTCCGCGGGCTCGTCGGGCCCCTGATCCGTGCCCGGGCTCGCGTCGTCGGCATCGGCGACGCCATGCCCCATCGCCGCATGATCCATCGCGGGCATCGCCTCGCCGCCGTGGGAGGCCATCGTCATCCCCGGATGGCACTGCAGGGACGCTGCGTCAGCGCCCGAGCCGGCGACGTCATGCGCGCGGTGGCTGGCATGCGCGAGCTGCATGCGCGTGGACGCCTGCGCGAAGCCGACGCCATTGGCGATCAGGCTCACGCACAGCAGTACACGCAGCAGCAGCGCAGAAAGGCTCACATCCCTACTCTATCGCGAAGTTGAACAGGCCGTGTTCAGCAACGGTGAACTTTGGACCCGGGTCTAAGGTTCCCTGCCGACCAGCGGTCACGGGTCAGCTCTGGCAGCCGCCGCAACAGCTGCCGGCCTTCTCGGCCGCCGCGTCACTCGCGGCGACGCGGTAGCCCTCGTCCTCGATCGCAGCGCGCACGCGCGCCTCGTCGGCCACGCCGTCGACCTCGACGGTGCCGGCCGCGACGTCCACGCGGGCGGTCCCGCCGAGTGCGGCGATCGCGCGGGTGATTGCACGTTCGCAGTGGCTGCAGGTCATGCCTTCGACATTGAACTTCATGGTGGTGTCTCCTCGCCGGCCGGATGCCGGTGGGAAGAGCGTCCGGCTTGCCCCCATGGGAAGGTCAAACCCGTGCGCGCGGCGTGCACGGAAGCGTTCAGCCAGACGACCCCGTTGACCTTCCCATGATGGCAAGCTCGACCCTGCACCTGAACCCACTGCCCGAGGCGCACGATGAACGCCATGACCGCCCCGCCTGCCCCGGCATCCAGCCTGCGCGTCCCGATCGAAGGCATGACCTGCGCCTCCTGCGTGGGCCGCGTGGAGCGCGCGCTCGCGCGTCTTCCCGGCGTCACCGCCGCGCAGGTGAACCTCGCGACCGAGGTCGCCGAGATCCAGGGCGGCGCGCCGCTCGACCTCTCCGCCATCCGCCAGGCCGTCGAAGACGCCGGCTACCGGATCGGGACGCGCACGGTCGACCTGGCAATCGAAGGCATGACCTGCGCTTCCTGCGTGGGGCGGGTGGAGCGCGCGCTCAAGCGCGTGCCGGGCGTGATCGATGCCACCGTCAACCTGGCCACCGAGCGCGCTGCCGTCACCGCGGCTGCCAGCGTCGAGGATGAGGCCCTCATCCAGGCGGTCATCGACGCGGGCTACGCCGCCAAGCGAACCGTGGCGGACGACGCCGGCGGTCAGCCGCGCGAGGCCGCGGCCGAATCGGGCCGCATGAGCCGCGAAGCCCGCCACCTGCTCATCGCCGCCCTGCTTTCGCTGCCGCTGGCCGCCCCGATGGTCGCGCTGCTCTGGGGCGAGCACTGGATGCTGCCCGGCTGGATCCAGTGGGCCCTGGCGACCCCGGTGCAGTTCTGGCTGGGCGCCCGCTTCTACCGCGCGGCATGGAAGGCCGTGCGCGCCGGCACCGGCAACATGGACCTCCTAGTCGCGCTCGGCACCAGCGCCGGTTATGGCCTGAGCGTCTACCACCTGCTGCAGCCGGCGCTCCACCACGGCACGCGGCCGCTTTACTTCGAAGCCTCAGCGGTGATCATCACGCTGATCCTGCTGGGCAAGTTCCTGGAAGCGCGCGCAAAGCGACAGACCACCGAGGCGATCCGCGCGCTGCAGGCGCTGCGTCCGAGCACCGCCCGCGTGCGCCGCGGCGACCAGGACGTCGACGTCCCCCTGGCCGAAGTGCGCGTCGGCGACACGGTCGTCGTCCGCCCCGGCGAGCGCTTCCCGGTCGACGGCCGCATCGTTCAGGGCCACACCCATGCCGACGAGTCGCTCATTACCGGTGAGTCGCTCCCGGTCGCCAAGGTCGAGGGCGAGCGGGTCACCGGCGGCGCGGTCAATGGCGAAGGGCTGGTGCTGGTGGAGACGCTGGCGGTGGGCGCCGAGTCGGCGCTGGCCCGCATCATCCGCCTGGTCGAAGACGCCCAGGCCAAGAAGGCGCCGATCCAGCAGGTCGTCGACCGGGTCAGTGCGGTCTTCGTGCCGGTGGTCATCGCGATCGCGCTAGTGACGCTTCTCGGGTGGGGCCTGGCGAGCGGCGACTGGACGCAGGCGATCCTCAACGCCGTCGCGGTGCTGGTCATCGCCTGCCCGTGTGCGCTGGGCCTCGCCACGCCCACCGCGATCATGGCCGGCACCGGCGTCGCCGCCCGCGCGGGCATCCTGATCAAGGATGCCGAGGCACTGGAGACGGCGCACAAGATCGACGTGGTCGCGTTCGACAAGACCGGCACCCTCACCCGCGGCACGCCGGTGCTGGTGGAGGCCGTGCCGGCCGCGGGCGATGCCGCGCAGCTGCTGGGGTTGGCGGCGAGCCTGCAGGCAGGCAGCGAGCATCCGCTTGCCCACGCCGTGCTCGAGGCGGCGACCGGGCTGCCGCGCGTGGCGATGCAGTCGGTCCGCGCGGTCGCGGGGCGCGGCATGGAAGCCGAGCTCGACGGACAGCGGATCCTCCTGGGGTCGGAGGCGATGATGCGCGAGGCGGGCGTGGATCTCGCGCCGCTCGCCGGCCGGGCCGACGCCCTGCGAAACCAGGGGCACACGGTGTCCTGGCTCGCGCGGGGCGCAGGCGCCGATGTCACGCTTGAAGGCCTGCTCGCATTCCGCGACGAGCCCCGCCCCGAGGCACGATCGGCGGTGGCCCGACTGCACGGGCTGGGCGTGCGAACAGTCATGATCTCTGGCGACAACGAGGGCGCGGCCCGGGCGGTCGCGCGCTCGATCGGTATCGATGAGGTGCGTGCGAACGTCATGCCCGCACAAAAGGCCGAGGCGGTGATGGCGCTGGCCGCCGGGTCGACGGTCGCGATGGTCGGCGATGGCATCAACGATGCCCCGGCGCTCGCCGCGGCCGATGTCGGCATCGCGATGGGCACGGGTACGGATGTGGCGATGCATGCCGCGGCCGTGACCCTGATGCGCCCGCAGCTCGCGCTCGTGGCCGATGCGATCGACATCTCGCGCCGCACGACCCGCAAGATCCACCAGAACCTGTTCTGGGCCTTTGGCTACAACGTGGTCGGCATCCCGCTCGCCGCCTTCGGCCTGCTCGACCCGGTGATCGCCGGCGCCGCCATGGCCTTCTCCTCGGTCAGCGTGCTGGCCAACACCCTGCTGCTGCGTCGCTGGGCTCCGGCCACGCATGCCCCATCGGAGGCTGCCCATGGCACGCAAACCGCCCAGGCCTGAGCTCAGCGAGGCCCGCGAGCGAGCGCTGCACAACATCGGCGAGGCTTCAGCGCTCGCCGGGGTCAGCGCGAAGATGATCCGCCACTACGAATCGATCGGGCTGATTCCGGAAGCTGCGCGAACGTTTGCCGGCTACCGCCTCTACAGCGATGCGGACGTGCATCGCCTGCAGTTCATCAAGCGCGCTCGCACGCTGGGGTTTTCGATCAAGCAGATCGAGGCCCTGCTGAGCCTGTGGGACGATCGCAGCCGCGCGAGCGCGGACGTCAAGCGCCTGGCCAAGGCCCATGCCGCGGAGCTGGCCCAGAGGATCGAGGAGATGCAGGCCATGCAGCGCACGCTCGAAACCCTTGCGCGGCGGTGCCATGGCGACAATCGCCCTGACTGCCCGATTCTTGACGACCTAGCCAAGTCCACCTAGGCAGTGGTCCTCAGTGGACGCCAGCACGACGCATCGGATGTGACGGTCTGGCCTCTCCGCGGAGCTCCCGAAGAGGCGTACGCAATGCGAAGCGCGATGACATGCCGAACCGCCTCGCTACCGTGTCGCCGAACGCACGCTCATAGCCGGTATACAACATGGCACACGCCGATCCCGTTCTGAGTGCATTGCTCGTCACGGACGCGGCACTGCGCGCAGTATTTCCGTCGGACTTCCACAAGCGCTGCATGTACGCCGCGTTCGCGATCGCCTCGCTGTTGGAGGACGCAGGCCTGGATGCGCAGGTCGCGGGCGGCGACTTTCTGTGCGCAGTGGTCTCAACCGACGGACGCCAGCTCAGTCTGCAGGGGTTCGGTACGACTGGCGTGGGCGAGCCTTCGCACTATTGGGTGCATGCGAACGGGATGCTTATCGATCCGGGCCCAGCCTACCTGCCGCATGAGTCACCTTATCCCGCGGCTGCGCTTCCGGTTGTCGCATGGGCGAGCCCCTCGCCGCTTCCTGATGTGCTGGCGTACCGTGAGCGCGTCCGGGTCACCCCTGATGCGGCGATATCAGACCCGGTCATCGCACAGCGCGTCGCAGACTTCGTCGCCCGTTGCAGAACGCGTCGCGACAGCGGAAGCGCATCAAATCATCCGCCGTTTTGGCTGCTGCGTGACATGGCCTCGCTTCGCCATCGTGCGCAGCGGCGCGACCCGTGGGCGCTCGCGGCGCAGACGTTTCTGCGCCGCGGGATGAAAGCGGACTTTCCGCCGCGTTAGATGCCGCCATACGGCGCGCATCGATCGAGCAGATCACGCATAGCGGTCATGGCTGACCACCTCCTGTGCTGCCTCGATCCGCTATCGGGACGCCGCGAACAGGCAGATCAACGGCCACATTAGGACCTAGGCTTCAGGCCTACTTCGATAGGCAAGGGTGTCTGTCTGCACCGCCGTAGGCTCCAAGCGAGAGATCCAGACCGTGGCATCTGCCGCGCTGATCTTCGCAACGCCCGCGTAGTTCAGGTCGTCGCGGGTCCTCGCCGCGAGCGCATGAGGTTCGACTACAGCAGTCCCCATCTCGAGGATGGGGGGCGGAAATCCAGGACAGGGCGAAGCTCGGCTCCCGTGGGACCCAGAAGGTCCGGTCATCCGCCTCATACACCCATAGCCGCTGATCCATACACCGTGTGCATACATGCTGCGGCGCTTCGTCCAGACAGCGGTGGCGTTACCCGTGTATCAAACCGGCGCCGCAGGGATTCATGCTGCAGCCGGCGCCGCTAAGCAGGTTCACGTGACTACGCATGGCAGCGAACGCCCTTGTGGCGCCGCCTTCCACGCGACGATGCACTCCAGCACTGACGCGGCGTCCGTACCCTGCGCGGCGCAATAGCCTTTCAGACCAAGCGCCGTAACGAACTTGGGCGAGAGGCAGTCGAGATCGAGTTCGGCGTCACCGATTTCGACCAGAGCGCCGTGGTAGTCGGGCGGAAACGTACCGTGGAGATCCAGCGGCAGCACGACGGTCGCGCCATCCGCGCGCTCAAATACTTTCACGCGCATTGGCAAGACCTTCGTGATCGGCACGTGAAGTTAGGTGCGCGTGAGGCCCGATTCAAGCGACCGTGCGAGATCGCGACATTACCGTTCAGAAAAAGGCCCGCGGGAGAGCGCCAACCCTGACCGCGGACCTCCGCCCACCGGGGCAGACCCATCGGAGACGCGACCTTGATCGCGCTGCCAGCCTAGACGCGAGCCTTCATCGTCTGGTGAAGGCGGCACTCTTACGTTTCCTCCGTGGCACGCGAACCACACGGCCGGCCGTGGAGTATTGGTGGACAAACTAGAACGGACCCGGGCGTCGCTCGCCCAGATTGCAGATCGGCTCGATGCGAGCCGTGGAACAACGCTCGAGACTTGGCGCGACACCGTTGCCGGTGACCCGACGCTCGACGCGGCGTCCGCCTGGACGCTCAAGCAATTCAATGACCACTTTCCCGACGTCCTCGAGGCGCTGGGCCGCGCCTTACGCGCCTGGCCGCAGGCGCCCGTCCCGCTGATCAGCGAGGAGCAGGCCTATGCCGTGTCTCATGCCCGCACGCGCTGGCTCCAGGGCTACAGCTTGACCGGAGTGATGCGCGAATGGGGCCACTTCAACACCGTCGTCGTCGACCACCTTATGGGGTGCGTTGCGGCGCTACCGGAGGTGGACCTACCAGCGCACCGTGTTGCCTCGAACGTCTGGGCCCGGCTGCTCAATGACCAGCAGACGCTCACGGTCAAGGAGTACAGCCAGCTCCAGATGGCCGAGGCGGAGACACGGGGCGCCGAGGTCCAGCGGCTGCTGGATGTCGTGCGCATGCATGGGTCCGTGCGTGGCCGGGCCCTGGAGTCGTTGGCGACGGACATGCGTAACGATCTCCAGCTGGTCGTGACAAGTCACAAACTCGGCTCGGAGCCCGGCGAATGGCATCGGAGCTACGAGCTTCAGAAGCTGTCGGAGGACGGGTTCCGAGGACTGGAGCGCGCCCTGGTCGACATGGTGACCCTCGCGCACCTGGAAGTGGGCCATGAGACGGCGAGCAAGGAGTCTTTCGACGCCGGCCATGGTCTCGAGCTGCTGGCCGAGGGGCTGCGATACATCGCGGAGCAAAAGGGCACGTCGCTCACCGCGGAAGGCCCCGCTCCGTTCATGGTGCAGGGGGATGCCGAGCGTGTTCGACGCTTGGCCAAACACCTGCTGTTCTGCGTGTTCCGTGCGCCTAACGCGACGACCGCGGTCCTGTGCTGGGGGCCGGACGCGCGAAACGCTGATCGGTGGCGGATCGAGGTCGCCCAAGCCATGGATCCCTCGGCAAGCGCCGGATCCAACGCTGCGGGTATCGCACTGGCCGAGGCGACTGACGCGCTTCAACAGGTGTCTGGCGTGGAGGCCACGGGGTATGAAACCGCACTCCAACGCGGGCTCATCCCCGTCGCTCCGGGAGACGGGGTCGATATCCTGATCGCCAAGCACCTGTGTGAACTGTTGGGCGCGAGTCTTGAGGTCGAAGCGGTCGCCGGCAGCATCCGCTACATCGCCAACCTGCCTGTACGCTAGCTCGTCCGCCATGCTTCCCCAGCGAATCGCGTCCCTGTCCCTGCTGCTCGCCACCCTCTGCCCTGCGGCGGCTTTCGCGTGCACCTGCATCCCGCCGGGTTCGCCCGAGCAAGAGGCCGCGCGTGCCGACCATGTCTTTGTCGGTCGCGTGGTCTCCACGCGACCGGTCGAAACCCTCTCCTGGTGGCGCCGGCTGCTGGTCCGCGTAGGGCTTTCAGATCCACCGGAGCAGCAAGGTTGGCCCGAGTACACGGTGTCCTTTCGCGGTGTCGAGGCCTTAAAGGGCGCCCGTGCCGGCCAGTTCACGGTGCGTACGAGCGACTCCGGCGGGGCGTGCGGCTATCCGTTCAAGGTCGGCCAGCGCTACGTCGTCTATGCCCATGACCACGCGGGTGCCCCGCGCGCCGGGATCTGCTCGCTGACGGGACCGGCCGCCGACCCACGCTCCGGACTTCTGTGGCTGCGATCCCACCGGGGACGCATCCCGTGACTGCCGGGGACCGGCGTGCCGCGGTGTGTGTGGCCGCACTTCTCATGGCTGGCTGCACGACGCCACCGCAGGGGACTCCCCGCGCCGGGCCGCCGCCGGGCGCTAGGGAGATCCGCGTCTCGCCGCCCGCGCCGGCGGTGCTGCCGGGTCGTCCGACGAGCTGGCGACGGATCGAGTCGACCATCGTGTTCCTCGATTACGAGGGCCGCCCCATGACGGATGGCCCGTGGGTCGAGCATGCCGGTCGCGTCCGCGCGGGCGAGACGCTCGATGTGACGATCCGCTCGTTCGGCGGCGGCTGCGAGGCGGCCGGCGGCGCCGACGGCTGGGTCCGCGGGCTCGAGGCGGAGGTGCGCCCCTGGGACTACACCCACGTGCCCGAAGGCCCTGACGGTCTCGAGTACGTCTGCACGACGCCCCTCAACATGTTCAGGCGTACGGTGGAGCTGGTTTTCGAGATGCCTGGCACCGCGACGATCCGCGTGCACGGGATACGCAGCCACGGCCGCGAGCCGCAGCGCCCGATCATGCTGACCAGCACGGTGCGGGTCGAGTAGCACCGTCGCCGCCCGTCGGCCTGGATGCCAGCTTCGCGCTCAGCGCTGATGCACGCGCTTCGAGGCCCAACGACGTGACTCGAGGATGCGTGCTATCCAGTCGCCGTCGGAGTCACCCGGCGTCCGGGTCAGGTCTGCGAGCGGCACGGGTTCGGTCCGAACCCGGTCGTTTCCCTGCGAGCCGTCAACTCGCGGCGTCAACGGCGCCTGGTGAAGCATCTCGCGTTGGGTCGGCGCCCCCGGGGCGCAGCTCGCCGAACGAGGCCTCGAAGATCCGATTCCTGATGGACGAACGCGTACGGGAGCGCAGGCCTGGCAACAAGCCCCGGACACGCTCGGTCATACGTGGCCGTTGTAGGCGGTCGTCCCGCCCTCACCCTGCCAAGTCACGTGGACCGGCATTCGGGCGTCCGAGGTACTTTGGGGAGGAGGCTGCTCCTGGAGCCACGCCTCCAGGCCAATGAGTCCCAGCTCCGCCGACGTCGCCAGATAGCACAGGCGCTGGACCACCGCCGCACGGTGCGACGCGCGGGTCCGGGCCAGCAGGCGTAGGCACGTCTCGAGGAACTCGTTGATGGCCGGCTGCGGCCACTGCACGGCGCGTCGCGACTGCCCCTGATGGGTCGCTTCGAGGCGGCCGAGCGAGAGGGCCAGCTTGCCGAGCTCCAGCTCCAGTTCGCCCCGCGAGTAGTACCCGCAGCCTGGGGCAAAATCTTTTGAAGTCATCAGGTTACGCGACCGATTGCACCCTCGACGGCATCATCGTCGGCACGATGTCGCGATGGCGTCATAACGGCCTGTTCACGCGCGCGACGACCGACGGCTGCCAGCGATCTGAGTCGCGATCGCGCGGCAGGTCGTTCGACGGCTGCGCATCAGGGCGATTTGACTCAGGCCGCTAACAGGTCGATACCCGGCGTACGTCCATGCCCGATCTGAAACTGCCCGAACTGATGGGCACGCTGAGCTATGCGCTCGACCTCACTGCATACAGGCAGCTTGTTGAACGAGCGCTTCCTGCTCGCTCCACCATGACCGCCCTACAACCTGAACTTGGTAGCCGTCAGATTGAACCTGGTCAGTCCTCTGGTGCCGGTAGCTGGTGCGTTGGGGGGGTGCCACCTTCACTCTGACTCGATCCAACTGATCCAAAGCGCCTCGCTGTCCGACGATGGTTCGACGCTAAAGCCAACGGCGCACGCGTGCCTTGTAGTAGTCGAAGGCCTCCCCAAAGCGAACACTAAGCGCGGCTTCCTCGGGCGGGATCTGGAAGTGGTTCAAGTACAAGAAGAATGAGACGGTCACGATGATGCCTGGGAGGCTCGCCAGTGCCAGAACCCAGCCCCCCAGTAGCAAGGCGAACCCGAGGTACATCGGATTTCGGGTAACTCGATAGATCCCGCGCACGACTAACGCCGAGGCCTTGTCAGGGTGGATCGGGTCCACCGTCGTTTGGGCGCGCCGAAACTCGACGACGCCCCCCAACGCCACCGCGACTCCGAGGCTAGCGACCACTGCACCTGCGACTTGGAAGCCAGGCGTCGTCAATGAAGGCCCGGCCATGCGATCGATCAGCCAAGCCGTACCTGCAGCGACGCCGAGCACAAGGAGCGGTGGCACCTTGGGAGCACGCCTCATGCATGTCCTCCATGGTCCTCACAGCTCGCGGCTTCCACTTGCAAGGTCGCATGCTCGATGTGGAACTGCCTCGCCAGCAGGCTGGCAGCTGCGTCACGGACGGCATCGGGGCCGGCGGTGGCATCGCTCAGCACCAGATGCGCCGTGAGTACCGGCTCCTTCGAACCCAGCGCCCAAACGTGCAGGTCATGGACCTCGCTGACGCCCTCGAGAGCCTGCAGCGCACTGCGGATCGGGCCCGTATCGAGGCCCTGCGGTACGCCCTCCATCAGCACCTGTCCCGCCTCTCGCAATAGGGTCCAGGTTCTCGGCAGGACCCAGAGGCCGATCAGCACGGCCAGGACGGGGTCGACGACCGCCCAGCCTGTAAGCTTGATGACGATCGCTGCGACGATTACGCCCACCGAGCCCAGCATGTCGGCCCAGACCTCGAGGTAGGCCCCTTTAACGTTGAGGCTCTGGCCGCTGCCGGCCTTCAGCAGACGCATCGAAATCAGATTGACCGCGAGGCCCAATCCCGCGATCACCAGCATCCCGGTCGAGGCGACCTCGGGTGGCTCGCGGAATCGTCCGACTGCCTCCCACAGGATGTAGAAGGCGACGACGAACAGCAGCACCCCGTTGATGAGGGCACCGATCGCCTCCATCCGCGCGTAGCCGTAGGTTCGCTTGGCATCGGGCGGCTTGCGGCTCAGTCGCACGGCGACCAGCGAGATCGCTAGCGCGATGACGTCGGTGGCCATATGCGCCGCGTCCGATAGCAGCGCCAGACTGTTGGTGAGGATGCCCCCGACGACTTCGGCAACGAGGAACACCGCGGTCAGTCCGAAAGCAATCCAAAGCGGCTTTTCGTGCTTGATCTCGCCAGTGCCGTGATCGTGTCCTGCGCCCATGTCAGGCCTCCTTCGTAACGGCGGTTGGTGTCGCAGCATTTCGCTCGCGATGCAGCCAGCGATAAAGCACCGGCAGCACGAGCAACGTCAGCAGGGTCGAAGACACGATGCCGCCGATGACGACGGTAGCCAGCGGTCGTTGCACCTCGGAACCGGCACCCACGTTCAGCGCCATCGGCACGAAGCCCAGCGAGGCCACCAGCGCCGTCATCAGCACCGGCCGTAGCCGGCCGATCGCGCCGTCGACCACTGCGGTGTCGAGCGACCGGCCCTGCTCACGTAGGCTCCGGATGAAGGCGATCATGACGAGGCCATTGAGGACGGCCACGCCAGACAGCGCGATGAAACCCACCCCGGCAGAGATCGACAGCGGTATGCCGCGCAGCGCCAGCGCGATGACGCCCCCGGTCAGCGCCAAGGGAACGCCGCTGAACACGATTCCGGCGTCCTTTGCCGAGCCGAACGCCACGAAGAGCAGTCCGAAGATCACCAGCAGCGTCACAGGGACCACGATCGCCAACCGCTGGCTCGCCGAAACGAGCTGCTCGAACGTGCCACCGTAGTCGAGCCAGTAACCCTCGGGGAGACGGACTTTGGCGTTGATGGCAGCTTGCAGGTCCTCAACGAAGCTGCCCAGGTCGCGCCCGCGGACGTTGGCGGTGACGACGACGCGGCGCTTTCCGTTTTCGCGGTTGATCTGGTTCGGCCCCAGGCGCGACTCGATTCGGGCGACCTCACGCAGGGGAACGGTGCGCGCTTCCCCGCCGCGCCATGCGGCGCGCCGGCTCGACTCGTCGCCATGCGCACTGCCCGCGCCCAAGGCGATTGGCAGGTCGGCCAGTGCCGCAGGATCCTGCCGGACGGACTCAGGCAAGCGGACCACCAGATCGAAGCGTCGATCGCCCTCGAACAGCTGGCCGGCTTCTTCGCCGCCCACCGCAGTGGCCACCGTTTCCTGCACATCCGACGGGTTGAGTCCGTAGTTGGCGAGAGCCTGGCGATCCGGCTCCACTGTCAGCAGCGGCAGCCCAGTGACCTGCTCCGTCTTTACGTCGGCCGCGCCCTCCACGGCGCTCATTACCTTCTGTACCTGCGCCGCGGTACGCACCAGCTGATCTAAGTCGTCGCCGTAGATCTTCACCGCGACGTCCGCACGAACGCCGGAGATCAGCTCATTGGTGCGCATCTGGATCGGCTGCGTCACCTCGTAGTTGCTGCCCGGGATCTCGTCGATGAGTGCTTGGACCTCCGCGACCAGCTCCTCCTTGGTCTTGCGCTTGTCGGGCCAATCCTCGCGGTCCTTCAGCATCACGAAGGTGTCGGCGATCGAGGGCGGCATCGGATCACTCGCGACCTCCGCGGTGCCGATCTTGCCGAACACGCGTTTGACCTCGGGGAGGGTCGCCAGCGACTTCTCGAGGGTCTCCTGCATCTGCACCGACTGCGTCAGGCTCGTGCCTGGGATGCGCAGCGCCTGCACGATGACATCGCCCTCGTCGAGGTTCGGGATGAACTCCGAGCCGAGCCGAGTGGTCAGCAGGCCCGTCAAAACGACCAGGCCCGCCGCCCCACCCAGCACGGCCAAGCGGTGGCCCAGCGACCACTGCAGCAGCGGTGCGTAGCGGCGTGAGAACCAGGCCATCACCTTGTTCTCGTGCTCGGCGACCCGCCCGCCCAGGAACAGCGCCACCGCTGCGGGCACGAACGTGAGCGACAACAGCATCGCACCGGTCAGCGCCAGCACGACGGTGATCGCCATCGGGTGAAACATCTTCCCCTCGATGCCTGACAGGGCAAAGATCGGGAAGTAGACGGCGGTGATGATGCCAATCCCGAACAGGCTAGGCCGGATGACTTCGGCCGTCGCACTCGCAGTAGCGTCGAAGCGCTCTTCGTCCGTCATTGCCCGCCCGAGGCGCTGCTGGATCTCGCCAAAGCGCTTGAGGCAGTTCTCGATGATGATCACTGCGCCGTCGACGATCAGGCCGAAGTCCAGTGCACCCAGGCTCATCAGGTTGCCCGACACGCCGCCGCGCACCATGCCGGTCAGGGTAAACAGCATGGCCAGCGGGATGACCGCGGCGGTGATCAATGCCGCGCGGAAGTTTCCGAGTAGCAGGAACAGCACCACCACGACGAGCAATGCGCCTTCGACCAGGTTCTTGGCCACCGTCTTGATCGTGCGGTCGACCAGTGAGGTCCGGTCGTAGACCGATTCGGCTCGCACGCCCTTGGGCAGGCTTGCATTGGCGGCCTCGAGCTTCGCGCCGGCGGCCTGCGACACGTCGCGGCTGTTGGCCCCGACGAGCATGACCACGGTGCCGATGACGACCTCCTCGCCGTTCTCGGTCGCCGCACCTGAGCGCAGTTCTCGCCCTTCGCCCACGCTGGCGACATCGCGTACCCGGATCGGCACGCCCTCGCGCCGGTCGAGCACGATGTTGCGGATCGCCTCGAGGTCATCGACCTGGCCAGGGACACGGACGAGCAATTGCTGACCATTGCGCTCGATGTAACCGGCGCCGACGTTCTGGTTGTTTGCGGCCAGCGCGCTGACGATGTCCTCCAGCGTGAAGTCCAGCGAGACCAGCACGGCCGGATCCGGGGTGATGTGGATCTGCCGCTCGAAACCGCCGATCGTGTTGACCTCGGTGACGCCCGGCACGTTGCGCAGCTGCGGGCGGATGACCCAGTCCTGCAGGGTGCGAAGGTCGGTTGGCGTGTACCTGGACCCGTCCTTCTTGCGCGCGTTGGGCTCCGCCTTCACCGTGTACATGAAGACCTCGCCCATGCCCGTGGCGATCGGGCCCATCGACGGCTCGAGCCCCGCGGGGAGCTGGGAACGGGCCTGCTGCAGGCGCTCGGACACCTGCTGACGCGCAAAGAAGATGTCGGTGCCGTCCTTGAAGACGACGGTTACCTGCGACAGGCCGTAGCGGGACAGCGATCGCGTGTAGTCGAGCGCAGGCAAGCCGGCCAAGGCGGTTTCGATCGGATACGTGACCCGCTGCTCGGCCTCCAGCGGCGAATAGCCGGGAGCCTCGGTATTGATCTGGACCTGGACATTGGTGATGTCGGGTGTCGCATCGATCGGCAGCTTGGTGAAGCTCCAGATCCCGACGGCGACCAGGGCCAGCGTCAGGATGAGCATCAGCCACCGATGCGCAATCGCGAATCGGATGATTTTCTCGAGCATGGTGGCGTCCTCAGTGATCGTGCTCGGCGGTCGACTTCTCGATGTCCGCCTTGATGAGGAAGCTCTGCTCGGTCACGACCGACTCGCCCGGCTTGAGCCCGGCCAACACTTCGACCCGCCGTGCGTCGCGTTTGCCCAGGCGTACTGGGCGCTGCGTGTACTTCTCGCCGACGACCACGAACACGACGTCCTCGGTGCCCGCGGTCTGCAGGGCGGTCAGCGGGATCGTGATCGCGCTGCGCTGCTCGTCCACGGTGATCCGCGCACGCACCGCGGAACCGGGGCGCCACAACCCATCGCTGTTCTTGATTCGGGCCCGGGCGACCGTGCTCTGGCTGGCCGTCGCGGTGCTCGGCAGGATCCGCTCGATCTGCGTTTCGGCGCTCTCTCCGTCGCTCATGCGCGTGATCGCCACGCCATTGCCCGCGCGGATGTGCTGCGCATCGCGGCCGAAGATGTGCAGGTCGACCCACAGGTCGCCCAGGTTGGCGATCTCATACAGGGCCATACCCTCGGTGGCGACCGCGCCGACCGACGCCTCTCGTGCGAGGACGACGCCGGAGATCGGTGCGTTGATCGTGTAGGTCGCCAGGCTCAGGTTGCTTTCGATCGTCGCCAGCGGTTGGCCTGCGCGGACTGTGTCGCCGACGTTGGCCCGCAACGCGCGGATTGGGCCCGGGAAGCGCGCCTGCACCTTGGCGATGCTGCCTTCGACCGGCGTGAGCAGGCCTTGCACCTCGTGCTGGTCCGCAATCACACCTTGGCCCGCGTGCTCGACGCGAACGCCCATCGCGGCAGCCCGCTGGGTCGGGATCGTGGTCGACGGCACCTCATCGGCGTGGCCTTCGCCTTCGTGCTTCTCGCCTTCAGCGTGCTCGCCGCCTTCCTCCGCGTGGCCCTCGGTCTCGGCGTGCTCGTCGCCCGCGCCGGGCTGGGCTGCCTTGTCACTGCAGCCGACGAGCAACAGCGCGCAAAGCAGCGCGGTGATGGTGATGACGTAACGGCTCATGGGGACTCTCCGGGCATGCGCTCGGCCGGGCCTGCCACGAAGGGCTGGCCGGTCAGGCGCTGGATTTCGATCAGGGCGCGCTGGGCTTCGAGCGCGGCTTCGAGTTGTTGCTTGCGGGCGCTGGTGCGCTCGGATTGGAGCTGCGCCCACTCGAGGTAGCTGATGGCGCCGGCGCGGTACGCGCGCTCGGCCGCGGTCTCGGCGCGGCCGAGTTTCGGGATGACCTCGCTGCCGAGGCGACGGACCTCGAGCTGCGCGGACAGGTAACGCCCATGCGCGTCCGCCAGCGTGGAGTACAGCGACAGGTTCCGCGACTCACGCTCAATCTCCAGGAGCGCGAGTTCGGCTTCGGCTACGCGGATTTCGGGCTCTGCGCGGCTGCGCGCGCCCAGCGGCATGGAGGCACTCGCGACGAAGCCGAAATCGTCTGTGGCCTGGAGACGGCGCACGCCCACTTGCCAATCGATGTCAGGCGTCGCCTGCGTGCGGGCCAGCTGCAGGCGCGCCTCGCGAATGCGCTGCTCGCCGGCAAACTGGGCAATCTCGGGCGTGCGGGCCAACCATGTCGTCAGTTCGTCGAACGACACGACCTTCGGCAGGTCCAGCGGGCTGCCGGCAACGACCTCGAAGCTAGGGTCTCGCTCTCCCCAGAGGGCCGCGAGGTGCTGCTTCGCGCCGGCCTCCCGCTGGACGGCGCGGGCGCGTTCGAGCTCGGCGCGTGCCAGCGCCGCTTCGGCGGTGAGCACCACCGACTCCGGTGACGCGCCTGCCTGCAGGCGCTGGCGGGCACCGGTGACGGTGCGCTTGCGCTGGCCGATGTCGAGATCGGCGATCTCGCGCTGCCGCTGAGCCGACACGACCGCGAGGTAGCGGCGGGCGACCTCTGCCAGCAGGTCGAGCCGCTTGGACTCCCGCTGCAGCGCCAGCGAGTCGATGCGCGATTGCACGAGCGCACGTCGGGCATCGAGCTTGCCCCCGCGCTCGAGCACCGAGGCCAGGGTGAGGGTGAGCTCGGCCCCGGAGAGGCCGCTGGCTTCACCGGTCCCGAGGATGTTCTCGGCGGATGTCCCGACCACGAGCGGCGGCTTGAAGCTCGCGTGGTCGAGCTCCGCGGTCAGGACCGTTCGCTGGCCACTGGCTAGGCGCAGGTCGGGGTGGGCTTGTTCGACGCGCGCGAATGCATCGTCGAGGGTGAGGCGTTTAGCTGCGAGTGCCGGCAAGGCAAGCATCGCGGCGACGCACGCGGCCAAGGCCGCGAGTCGTGCACGCATGGGATGTACTCCGTAAGGCGAAGACGGGAAACCGCCGGCGTAGCCGGCTGTCGCGTCAGGCCTGGATCGGAGGACGGAATGGCGCCAGGCGGGGCTCGTCGGCAGGTCGCTCGAGAGCCGAACAGACGGCCAAGGGCCCTGCCGCCACTGGGACTAGCGCCGCATTGAAGCTGACGGCGGGCACGGCGGTCTGCCCGCAGCAGTGCGCCATGTGATGGACCAGGTGCAGCGTGGTCGCCTCGCGGTCGCCGGCCTCGCCCTGGGCGGCGAGCTCGGCCCGGACGTCGTCGTGGCCATCTCCGGAGACATGCGTCTCGGCAAAACCATGGGTCAGCTCGTGCATCTCGCCGACCGATGCCAGCACCGGCTGCACGATCATCGCCAGCACCAGGCAGGTCGAGACCAGCCAGTGCAGCAGGGATCGGCGGCGGCGGGCGAGCAGGCTCATCGTTGATCATCGGCGACGGCGGGTCGCCGTGCCTTGCGTGCCTCGGACAGGATCTCGACGGCTTCTTTGACCACGTAGAGGCCAATGAGGCTGCCGATGACGTAGTCAGGGTACGGTGAACCGAGGAGCAGCACCAACACGCCCGCGGCGATCACGCCGACATTGGCGATGACGTCGGCCCGCGTGAAGATCCAGGTGGCACGCAGGTGCACCTCGCCCTGCTTGAGGGGTGCCAGCAGGCGAAGCACGGTGAGATTGACGGCCAGCGACAGGGTCGCCGTCGCGATCATCCATCCGCTCTCGGGCTCGGCCCCGGCGCCAATGCGCCGAATGACTTCAAACAGCAGGCCCAGGCCAAGGACCAGCAACGCGATGCCGCTCGCCGTCGCTGCGTTCGCCTTGAACCGCGCCGACCGGCCGATAGCGGCGAGGCCGATCGCGTAGGCAGCGGCGTCGGACAGCATGTCCAATGCATCCGCCAGCAGGCCGGTCGACTGGCCGATCCAGCCCGCCACGCCGCCGACAACGGCCATGAGGGCGTTCAACGCCAGCGCAATCACCAGGATCCGGCGCTCGCCGGCGTCCTTCGCTTCGTGGTGGCAACCGCAGTCGCTCATGGTGGCCATCAGGGGTTGGAGCGGGCATCCTACGGTCTGTAGTCGCTACAGGGTCAAGCTCCACATGAGGATCGGCCAGGTGTCGGTGGCCAGCGGCTGCCAGATCGAGACTATCCGCTACTATGAGCGGATCGGGCTTCTGAGGGCGCCGGCCCGGACGGACGCCGGGTACCGCCGTTACGCGGACGCCGACGTCGACCGTTTGCGCTTCGTCACCCGCGGACGCGCCTTGGGCTTCAGCCTCGAGGAAATCGCGAGCCTGCTTCGACTGGCCGAAGAGGACGGGCTTTCGTGCGAGGACGTCGATCGCCTGGCCCGGGCGCATCTGGCCGACGTGCAGAAGCGCGTGGCGGATCTGCAGCGCATCCAGGCTGAGCTCGAGCGAACCATCCGAGGCTGCAAAGGCACCCAGCGCGCGCAGTGCAGCATCCTCGGCGCACTGCGGGACGGCGGGCCCTGATTCAAGCCGGAAGCCGGCTGGCGCGTGGCATGACGGGATTAAGGATCCCACGACCGCCGAGACGATCCTCCATGCACCCGAACGGAAAAGCGTGTTCCCGACCTTGCCTACTTGACCAGCTGCAGGTGCCCGCGCCGCGGCGCGCTGGGTGCGGCGGCTGAGTTGGTGGCGCCCAAGGACACGGCCGTCAGTCCAAAGAGCAATCGATGCAGCTCCTCCACGGGAAGATGCAGGTCGGCAGCGATGTCCCGAAGGCCTTGCCCCCTCGCGCGCATGGCGTCGAACACCTTCTTGAAGATCAGCGACGTCTCGCGATCCGCGCTGTCGACCTCGCGCGTGCGCATGCCCTTGGTGCTGAGCTCGATGCAGAGCGACTTGTATAGCCACTCGGTCAGTACACCTACCTTGTGCAACCGGTAGACGAGCGCCATCGCGGACACGTTCCACCGCTTCTTGAGCGCCAGCACATCCGCGAGCGAACGGCATCGCCCGGCCAGTGCGAGCATCTCGGACTTGGGCATCAGGAGCGCCGAGGCAAATGCGTTGGCTTCGGCCTCGATCTGCTTGCCCTTGGCTTCGCCATGGCGGTGCAGAACCAGGTGCCCGAGCTCGTGGGCCGCATCGAAACGGCTCGACTCGGACGACTTGACCGTATTGAGGAACACGAACGGGGTCTGTCCGTCCCGCCAGGACGAGAACGCATTGACCTCGCGGCTGTCCTCCACTAGCGAGAACACGCGCACGCCCCGGGATTCGAGAAGATGCACCATGTTCTTGATGGGGAGCACGCCCAGCCCCCACTCCGAACGCACCATGGCCGCTGCGGCTTCAGGGTCGGCACCCGTCAAGTCCGGTACTGCCACGGCCGGGAGATGGAAGTGCGATTCCATCCACGATGCCAAGGCAAAGGCATACCCGCCGGCGGCAAGCGCGGCGTCCCGCTGCGCCGACGTCATCCTCGAAAACGAGCGGAAGCTCGCGTTCTCGGGTGTCGGAAGGCTCAGGTCGGAGGCGAAGAAAAACGCAGTGGACACGCCCAATACACGCGCTAGCCGTTCCAGCGTCGTCGCAGACGGCTGGCGCCCGTCCTCATAGAGGGCGATGCTCTTGTGCGTGACGTCAGCGCGCGCCGCCAGCTCCTTCTTGCTGAGCTTCGCGCGCTGGCGTGCCGCGACGAGTCGCGAGGGATTGAACGCGCGGTCCATGGGGCATCAGGACTGCTTGGGGAGCACGTCGAAGTCGATGTCGGGCAGTGCATCCGGCGCGATATCGCCGACATCCGAAACCAGCGGCACGGGCGGCAGGATGTAGCGAATCGACCAGTCGTTGATCCTGTCGGCATCCGACATCCCCCGCGGCCTGGAGAGCTCCATTCGCAGGTGCCCGGCTTCCAGGTCGATGTGGTAGAGCAGCATCCACAGCGCCTGCCCCTCATCGCGAAGCCTCGCGACCTGGGCCGTCTCGGCCGTGGGGAACAGCAGGCCCTGGGCAGCGTTGTAATGCACGCTTCGGGCGGTCTGGCTGCCCTTGTCATTGCGCGTCTGCGGCATCCGGTGCGGCACGCCGGTGTCGGCATTGCCACTGCTGACCGTGATGCTGAGCTTTCCGCCGGGCGCGGTGATGCGCGGCTGGCCGTGGGGATCTTCGGGGACCCATCCCCGGGGCACCTGGATCGCGCGCAGCCGCGCCGTGCCCGAAGCCCAGGCGTTCGTGCCGTTGAACCCCTTCGGATGCAGCGCGCTGACCTGGATGAAACCCTGGTAGATCGCCGTCCCGACGTCCTCCAGGTCGGCGAGCTCCAGACCAAATCCCCGGCGCAGCTCCAGAGCGATGCGATCGGCGTCCACGAAGACGTGGTTGAGCGGCGAGGAAGTCATGCGGTCTGCCCGGGCGGAGTTCCAGTTTTTATACATCCATCGATGTAGGAAAACAAGAACTGCCGGTTCCGAGTCGCCCCACCCCGCCACCGGGGCGTGTTGGCTGATGGGGCGCGCTCTAACTCGGCGCGCCCGCCCGACTCGGGCCCTCAGGGCGGTGCGTCGGGCGTGGCCGATGTCAGGCCGACGTCGCCGATCGGGTCGAGGACCGTGTACCCCAGCGCACGGATCATCCGCCGCGCGAGCTCGGCATCCAGGTTGTCGCTGACGGTGATGGTGCGGCGCGCCAGGTCGACTCGCGCCCGTCCGCGCACGGCTTCGATGCCCCGCGTAATCGAGACGGCACAGAACCCGCACCGCAGCTCCGGAATATGGAGTTGCATGTCGATCTCCCTACAGGTGCGGCCAGCCTTGGGCTTCACCCCGTGGGAAGGTCAACGTCGCCGGGAGGCTTCGCACGCCCGGGTCATTCGCGGTGACCGGCCATCTCGGCAAACCGGGTGGCGGCGCTGACCGGTGCGTCGAGGTTCGGTGGCGCGGCGTGCCAGACGTCTGCAGCTGCCTCCAACGCCCTGACCATCATCTGGCTGCGTCGGGACAGGAATTGCTCGACCTCGAGGTCGCGTGGGATCAACGAGGGTGCGGGCGTCTCCTCGGCGTTCTCGCGAACGCATGCGTAGAGCCAGACCTGCTGCATAAACCAAGCGTGCTCGGCATCGCTCGAGCACCGAGCCTCCCAGCCGGCGAGCAGCTCGCGCGCCTCGAAAAGCGCCTGCCAGGTGTGCTCGAGCGACGGTTGACCTGCGAACACGCGCCGGCGGGTGATGAACAGCCAGAGCGTCTCGACGTCCGCATGGAAGCCGGGGCGGTTGCAGAAGTGCCGGATCGCGCGGATGACCGCATCGCGCACGTCCCGCGCTTCCCCCCAGCGTCCGCTCTCGAGGTAGCGACGGTAGAACAGGCACAGCAGCAGGATCCGGTCGACCGAACGCTTGCCCGCGAGCGCGCGCAAGGCGCGGCGGAAGTCCCCACGGGTCCGCTTGAGCCCCCGGAAGTCGAGCATGCCGAGCGCGCGGAAGATGAAGGCGTCGTCGGGGCCCGATTCGTACAGGGCGAACTTGCGTAGCAGGGAGCGGATCAGCAGCTCCCGCTCCTCGGGCTCCATGGGCTCCGGGCCGAGCAGCGTCCACAGCGCGCTGTTGTACGCGTCGAGAGTGTCGAGGTAGCCCGCCTTCGCACCGACCCGGCCGGCGACGCTGTCGTTTCCCAGCGCGGTGCGTGGGCGCCCGGGGTCGGAGGCGTTATCCCGGATGCGCTGGAACACCCGCCCGCCCAGGGCCCGGTCGCCAAGAAAGAACGCGTCCATGTCCGCGGGCTGCTCCGGCGTTTTCTTGTGCGCCTGCACAAGACAGAACCACACCTGGCTCCGAAGCCGGTGGACCCGATCCTCCTTGCCCCGCCGGGCGACGGCGTCTGGTTCGCGTCCGTTCGCCTCCGGGACATCTTCCGTCGTCCCGCCATTTTTGCTGGGCTTTTTTGTCATGGCGGTGGGAAGAATTTCATGCTGGGATAAGGCCTGTCCAGCGCAGCACAACGAACCATCCGTGCCTCTTACGAACGAACAAGCACGTGCCCTCACCGACCGCCTGCTGGCGACCCATGGCGAGCTCATTGGGGGCAATGCCTTGGCCAGGTGCCTGGGTTACCGGACCCAACGCGCGTTCCAGATGGGTATCCAGCGCGGCCAGGTGCCGGTCGAGACCTTCACGCTCGCCGGCCGCCGTGGGCGCTACGCGCGGACCTTCCAGGTCGCCGCATGGCTCGCTGCCTGCGACGCGGCGCCTGTGGACAACGAGTCCGCTCACTGACCCAATTCAGTCGGAGGCCTATCGCCCAGTCCCCGGACCCCGCCACTGCCGAGTTTCGCGTCCGCGGAAATGAAAACGGGGCCTGCGCGCCAACGCAGGACCCCGTGGTGAAGCTGTAGGAACGACCAGTTCCCGCACAGCCTCGCGCATTTCTTCCCTGCCCGTCAAGCCGCGAATTCCGCCGGCACGGGCGCCTATTGCCCGAGGAATGCCCAAGCCGGTTGTGCATGACCCGGCGCGCTCCAACGCGCCCGTTCACCTCCCCGCGGTCGCCGCATGACGTCGATCGACCGCACCGCCTACCCACGCTTTGCGAAAAAAGCCCTTAGTCGCGAGCTGGCCACCGCCTATACGCCCACCGAGGACGAGGTGGCGATGCTCAACCGGCGGTTCGCCCGCAGCGCACCGCATCGGCTGGCGTTCGCTGCGCTACTCAAGGGCTTCCAGCGTCTGGGATACGTGCCCGCACTGGAGGACGTGCCCGCCTACGTGGTCGTCCACCTGCGCACCGTGCTCAAGCTTCGCCGCAACACGCCGCTGCCGCGCCTGGCGCGTAAGACGCACTGGACCTACCAGAAGGACATTCTGAAGCGTTGCCAGGTGCGGGTGTTCTCGCGCGACGCGCTGCACATCGCCGCGCGCGCGATGGAAGCCTTCGCCGCAGCCAATGACCGGCCCGCCGACATTCTCAATCGCGGCATCGAGGCGCTCATGCACGAGCGGATCGAGTTGCCCGCGTTCTCCACGCTGGATCGCCTCGCCCGGCGCGTGCGCACGATGGTCAACGCGCGCCTGTTCGCGGCCATCGACGCGCGGCTGCCGGAGGCCTCCAAGGACGCGCTCGACGGCCTGCTCGAGATCCGGGAGAGCGGGAAGAGCCTGCAGTTCGAGCTCAAGCGGCGCGCGCGCAAGGACTCGGCGACCAACTTCAAGGCCCTGCTCGACCACGTGGATTTCCTCGATGGCCTGATGCCGCTGGACGGTGTTCTGGATGACCTGCCGTACGCGAAGCTCGAACAGTTCGCGGCCGAAGCCCATGCCCAGGATGCGCGCGAGCTTCGTCAGTACGCGCCGCTCAAGCGCCGCGCCCTGCTGGCCTGCATGCTGGCGCACGCCCGCATCGCCACCCGCGACGAGATCGCCGAGATGTTTATCCGGCGGATCGCGAAGATCGTGCGGGCCGCGAAGGATGCGCTGGACGCCCTCCGGCTCGAGCATCGGGCCCAGAGCGAGGCGATGGTCGCCACCATCACCGACGTCATCCGCCTGCTCGCGCAGCACCCGAAGGACGAGGACGCCGGCCGCGAGATCCGCCACCTGATCGAGGACCGGGGCGGGATCGGGCCGATGCTCGCGAACTGCGAAGCCCTGCTGCAGTTCCATGGGGACCAGCACCTTCGGTACATCCTCAAGCCGCTCGAGGGTTTCCGGTCGCTTTTCATGCGCATGCTGCGCACGTTGGAGTGGACCTCGGCGACCGAGGATCGCCGCGTCCTGGACGCGATCGCCGTGCTACTCGCGCACCGACGCGGGACCTATGTGGCGGAACCGGTGGACCTGTCGTTCACTACGCAAGGCTGGCGGGAGGTGATTGGCGAGCGGGTGGACGCGCTCGAGCGACAGCGCTTCGACTACTTCCAGGCCTGCGTCTTCGTCACCCTGGCCAATGAGCTGCGCTCCAACGACATCGCGATCCGCGGTGCGAAGGAATACGGGGACTACCGCGAGGACCTGCTGCCGATGGAGGCGTGCGCCCCGCTTTTCGCCGAGTACTGCGAGCGCTTAGGGCTTCCGGCGGACGCCGCCGAGTTCGTCGACGGGCTGCGCGAGCGACTGGCCCAGCAGGCCGAGGCCACTGACGCCGGCTACCTGGGCAATGCGGCACTGTCGATCGACGAGGCCGGCGTGCCGAGCCTCAAGCGCCACCTCGCGCGGCCGATCCCGCCCGGCACCGACGCACTCGCTGCAGCCGTGGCCGAGCGGATGCCCGTGACCGGGCTCGTGGACCTGCTCTGGGAGGTGCAGTGCTGGACCGGCTTTACCCGCCACTTCGCGCCGATCTCGGGCTCGGACCCGAAACTCGACGACCCCGTGGCGCGCCACCTCGTGGTCGTGTTCGCCTACGGCTGCAACCTGGGGCCGGCCCAGACGGCCCGTCACATGCGTGGGATGGTCTCCGCGCATCAGATCGGCTTCGTCAACCGCCGTCACGTGGACGCCGGCAAGCTCGAGGCGGCCTCGCGAGACGTCATCAACGTCTACGCCGACATGCAGCTACCACGGGTCTGGGGAGACGGCACCAGCGCAGCGGCGGACGGCACGCAGCATGAGATTTACGAAAACAACGCGCTCGCCTCCTACCACGTGCGCTACGGCGGGGTCGGCGGCATGGCCTATCACCATGTCTCGGATACCTACATCGCCCTGTTCACCCAGTTCACCGGCTGTGGCGTGTGGGAGGGCGTGCATATCCTGGACCTGCACTACAAGAACACCTCCGACCTCCGCCCCGAGCGGCTGCATGGCGACACGCAGAGCCAGTCGCTGCCCATTTTCGCCCTTGCCCACCTGCTCGGCATCGAATTGATGCCCCGCATCCGCAACTGGAAGGAGTATCGGTTCTATCGGCCCGAATCGAGCGTGCGCTACCCGCACATCGATGCCCTGTTTAGCGAGACCGTCGACTGGGACCTGATCGCGCGACACCTGCCGGACATGCTGCAGGTGGTCCTGTCCATCAATGCCGGCCGTCTGGCGCCTTCCACCCTGCTGCGGAAGTTGAGCAACTACAGCCGCAAGAACCGGCTGTATCACGCGTTCAAGGCGCTCGGGACGGCCATCCGGACCCCTCTACCTGCTGCGCTACATCGCCGACGAACCCCTCCGCGTGCAGGTGACGGCGTCCTGAAACAAGGTCGAGTCGTTCAACGGGTTCAGCAAGCACCTGCGCTTTGGCGGCGAGGTCATTACCCAGAACGATCCCGTCGAACAGGAAAAGTCGGTGAAGTACAACCATCTGGTTGCTAATGCGGTGATCCTCTGGAACACGGTCCACCAGACCCGCGTCATCCATAGCCTGCGCAAGGCCGGGTGGAAGATCACGGCCGCGCAGGTGGCCTGCTTGAGTCCCTACCCGACCGGCCATCTGAAACGGTTCGGGGACTACGAACTCAACTTCGAGCAGTTGCCAGACCCCATCGACGGAGCCCTGGAGCTCGACACCTAGCCCGCGGATCGAAAATTACGCAAGCCATTGATTCTACACTCTTTTGTAGAAGGTCCGACTACGTTTTACACGTATATCGGCTGGACCCCACCACCGCCTGCAATGCCTCCAGCCCGCCGGCCGACGCGCCGAGCCCGACCCATACCATCGCGCGTTCGGCCGGATCGGCGTGCTTGTCGTTGCGTGGCACGGGAGCCCGCCTTCGTGCGTCAGGGGCGACGAGTGTAGCCACCCAGCATGCCGGAACGCATGCGCGCGCGGCCGGGCCGGGAGGGTCAGCGGAAATCGCGCGAGTGCGCGTGCAATGCGCCGTGCAGGAGGATGCTTTCGTCGCGCAGGCTGGCGGCGATGACGTGCTCGACGCCATCGACGCGCTCGAAGCGACCGCGCACCGCGAGGATGGTGGCGCCCAGCAGCGGCTTGCGCTGGCGCGCGGCCAGCGTCGCCCAGACGATGACGTTGACCATCCCGAACTCGTCCTCGAGGGTGACGAAGATCGTCCCGTTGGCGGTGGCCGGACGTTGGCGCTGCGTCACCAGGCCGGCGACGTGTACACCGCTGCCATGGCGGCGCGTGCGCAGGTCGGCCGAATGCAGGATGCGCCGCTCCGCGAGTGGCGCGCGCAGCAGCGACATCGGGTGCGCGCGCAGGCTCAGGCCCGTAGCGCGGTAGTCGGCCAGGATGTCCTCGCCAGCGTGGGGCGCGTCCAGATCCACCGCCTCCTCGCGCGGTGAACCCGGCACCAGCGCGGTCGGGCGTTCGATGCCCGCAGCGTTCCAGCGGGCCTGGTGGCGATGGCCGGCCAGCGGGCGCAGGGCATCGGCTTCGGCCAGGGCATCGCGCTGCCGGTGGTCGAGGCCCGCGCGCAGGCACAGGTCGGCGATGTCGGCGAATGGCCTGCGCGTGCGCGCCTGCACGATCGCGGTGGCAGCCTCCTCCGACAACCCGCGCACCTCGCGCAACCCCAGCCGGATCGCGGGCTGGCCACCCTGCCCCGCGTCCACCAGCGTGCAGTCCCACAGACTGCAGGTGATGTCCACGGGCAGCACGTCCACTGCATCGCGCACCTCGCCGCCACGACGCGCGTCCTGCACGATCTGGCTGGGCGAGTAGAACCCCATCGGCTGCGAATTGAGCAGCGCGCAGGCGAACGCGGCCGGTTCGTGCCGCTTGAGCCAGCAGCTGGCGTAGACCAGCTTGGCGAACGATGCGGCGTGGCTCTGCGGGAAGCCGTACGAACCAAAGCCCTTGATCTGCTCGAAGATCTGGTCGATGAAGGCCGAGTCGTAGCCCTTGTCTTCCATCAGTTCGCGGATGCGCAGCCGGTGCGGTTCCATGTCGCCGCCGTGGCGCCAGGCGGCCATCGAACGACGCAGCCCGTCGGCCTCGCTGGGCGAATAGCCGGCATGGATCACCAGCTCCATCACCTGTTCCTGGAACAGCGGCACGCCCAGCGTCGGTTCGAGGATCGCCTTGATGCCGTCGGACGGATACGTCACCGCCTGCTTGCCCATCCGGCGCTGCAGGTACGGATGCACCATGCCGCCCTGGATCGGCCCGGGCCGCACGATCGCGACCTCGACCACCAGGTCGTAGAACGTCTTGGGCTTGAGCCGCGGCAGCATGGTCATCTGCGCGCGCGATTCGATCTGGAACACGCCCACGGTGTCGGCGCGCTGGATCATCGCGTAGGTGTCGGCGTCCTCGGTCGGGATGGTCGCCAGCTCCAGCGCGCTCCCGCGCAGGCCGTTGACCAGCGCAAGCGCCTTGCGGATGCAGGTCAGCATGCCGAGCGCCAGGCAGTCGACCTTGAGCAGGCCGAGCGATTCGAGGTCGTCCTTCTCCCACTGGATCACCGTGCGGTCGTCCATGGACGCGTTTTCGACCGGGACCATGTGCCACAGCGGCGTGTCGGAGATGACGAAGCCGCCGACATGCTGGGACAGGTGCCGCGGCTTGCCCTCCAGCAGCGCGGTGATGCCGGTGATGCGGCGGATCAGCGGGTTGTCGGCCTGGAACCCGGCCTCGTCCAGCCGCTGTTCCATCGGCGTGCCGGCGTTGCCCCAGCCGTAGCAGCCGGCCAGCAGCGCGAGCTGGTCGGACGGCAACCCGAAGGCACGGGCGACGTCGCGCACCGCGCTCTTTCCGCGGTAGCGGATGACGGTGGCGGCCAGCGCGGCGCGTTCGCGGCCGTACTTGGCATACACGTACTGCAGCACTTCCTCGCGGCGCTCGTGCTCGAAGTCGACGTCGATGTCCGGCGGCTCGTTGCGATCCTCCGACAGGAAGCGCGCCATCAGCAGGCGCGTCTCGGCCGGGTTCACCGCGGTGATCCCCAGCGCGTAGCAGACCGCGGAATTGGCCGCCGAACCACGGCCCTGGCAGAGGATGCCGCGCGAGCGCGCGAAGCGGACGATGTCCTCGACGGTGAGGAAGAACGCCTCGTAGGCCAGCCTGGCGATCAGCGCGAGTTCGTCCTCGATCGTGGCGAGGACCTGCGCGGGCGCGCCCTGCGGCCAGCGGCGCGCCAGCCCGGCCATCGTCAGCGCGCGCAGGTGCGACGACGGGGTCTGTCCCTCGGGCACCAGCTCGCGCGGGTAGACGTACTTCACCTCGCCCATCGAGAACGTGCAGCGCCGCGCGAGTGCGGTGGCATTGCCGAGCAGGTCGTGACGTGGGTTGGCGTGGATGGCCGCCAGCGCGCGCCGGCTGCGCAGGTGGCGCTCGCCGTTGCGGAACAGGTGCGCGCCGCACTCGGCCAGGGTCAGGCCGTGGCGGATGGCGGTGACCGTGTCCTGCAGGCCGCGCTGTCGGCGCGTGGCCATGTGCACGTCGCCGCACGCAACGGGGACGAGGTCCAGCGCGTCGGCAAGGTCCAGCAGGCAGGCCATCCGCGCGGCGTCGTCCTGGTCGCGATGCAGTTCGACGGCAAGGAACGCGCGTGCGCCGAACAGCCCGCGCAGCCACGTGCCCTGCCCCGCGTCCGGCATCGGCGCCGGCAGCCAGATGGCGAACAGGCCATCGAGGCCCAGGCTTGTTGCCAGCGCGTCGACGTCCCCGCGCGACAGCCGGTAGCTGCCCTTCCCGGCGGCGCGGCGGCCGGTAGTGACCAGCGCGCACAGGCGCTGGTAACCGCGCATGTCCTCGACCAGCAGCACGAAGCGCGTGCCGTCGACGAGCGTGAATTCCGCGCCGACGATCAGCCTGACCCCGGTGGCCCTGGCGGCGTCGTGCCCGCGCACGATGCCGGCCAGCGAGCATTCGTCGGTGATCGCCAACGCCTCGTAGCCGCAGTGCGCGGCGCGTTCGAACAGTTGCTCGGCGCTGGCCGCGCCGCGCAGGAAGCTGAAGTCGGAGAGGCAGTGCAGCTCCGCATATGCGGGCGCGTCGTGCGGGTCGTCGTTGGCGGCGCGCGGCAGCCGCATCGCACGTGCGATGCGCAAGGCACGTGGCATGCGCGCTCCGGGGGTCTCGCGGTCCACGCCGTCGATCGCGTCGTCCCAGCTCATGGCGATGGGTGCGCGTGCGTGTTGCAGGGGAAGGCGCTGGGCCCCTGCGTGCGCAGGGGCGACAAGCATTCCTGCAGTGGCGTCAGATGTTCTCGTCCATGCAGAACCTCTATTTGCTGCCGTCGCCCCTGCGCACGCAGGGGCCCAGCGCCTTTGCGACAGGGCCCGCCCAGGCGGCCACCTACACCGGCGCGCGCCCCGTCGACCTTGGCGCGATCCCCGCTCACGCGAACCACCCGTGCAGCATCCAGCCGCCCTGCCCGCCCGGCGGCGCGAACACCCATGCGCGCTGTCCGCGCGAGGTCTCGACGATGTAGTAATCGCGCCGCGTGTCGCCGTCGTCCCACCAGCCGCTTTCCAGGCGCTCGGGGCCGGCGACGATGCGCGCCGACGCATCGCGCAGCGGCACCGGCCGCGGCAGCAGCCACGCCGGGCGCGCCGGGCGCACGGGGGCGGGCGTGGCGCAGGCGGCATCGTCGTCGTCCAGCACGCGGCGCCACGCGCGTTCCGGGCGCGGGTCGCCGGTGGCCGCGACGCGATGCACCGCGTCCTCGCCCAGCCGCGCGCGCAGGCGTTCGCGCAGCTGCGTCCACGGCACCGCCTGCGCCGGCCGCATGTCGAACAGGTCGCGAACCGCCGGCACGAACGCCGGCAACTCCTCGGCCAGCAGGCGCATGCCGACCACCGGCCGCGGGATCGATGCCTGCTCCAGCCGGTTGCGCGCGATCTCGAACAGCAGTGCCCCGTCGCGCTCGGCGGACAGCAGGCCGACGTGGACCCCGGTGTGCCCCTGCTCATGCTCGAGATGCAGCGCGAAACGCTGCACCCCGCCGTCGCGGCACGCCAGGTACGTGGCCAGGTCGGACACCAGCCGCCGCAGCGGGAACAGCAGCGCCTGCGAACTGTCGACCTCGTGTTCCAGTTCGATGCGCGCGTCGAACCGGTCGGGGGGTTCGTGGCAGCGCAGCATCTCGGCCACGTCGCCATGCATGCGGTCCAGATGCTCGACCAGGCCCGCGCCGAAGCGGCGGCGCAGGCCATCGCGCGGCAGGGCGCGCACCTCGCCCAGCAGGCGCACGCCCATGCCGTGCAGGCGCTCGCCGCTGTCGCCCGGCAACCCGGCGCGCCGCACCGGCACGCGCGCGAGCGCGGCGTGCAGGCGCGCCGGCATCGACACCGCGAAGCCATCGCGCAGGCGTGCGAATGCATGGGCCGCATGCGCCGTCGGGGCGAGCGCGACCTGGTGGTCGAAGCCCATCGCGCGCAGGTCGGAGCGCAGCCGTGCCTGCATGCGCGGCCACGGGCCGAACAGCTGGAAGCTGGCATCGACCTCCAGCACCACCGCGTCCGGCCAGCAGGCGGCGACCATCGAGCTGTAGCCATAGGCCCACGACGCCAGCAAGGCATGGCTGCGCGCGTCGGCGCGCGGATCGTGTTCGACGGTGGCCAGGCCGGGCAGCAGCGCGTGCGCGGTCGCCAGGCGCATGCCGGCCTTGAGACCGGCGTCCGCGGCGGCGGCGTTGACCGAATGCAGCGTGCGAAATTGCGCCGGCCCCTGCACCAGCGCCAGGGGCGGGCGTGGATCGTCACGCTCGCGCAGCACGGTATCCAGCGCCAGTCGCGGCAGCCACACGCAGGCCCAGAGCATCACTGCAGGCCGCCGACCGGATCGAACGCCTTGGCCGGCACCGGCGCGCCGCGGCACTTGCGCACGTGCCAGCGGCCCTCGACATGCTCGATGCGCAACGGCGCCGGCGATGGATTGACCGCATGGCGCCGGTCGCGGACCGCGAAGCCGATGCACTCGCCGGTGTCGGCGGCGACCTGCAGCCGGCGCAGCGCGCGGGCGTCGGCATCGCGCGGCCACCCCACCACCACCGCGCACGCCGCGCTGCGCAGGCACTGCTCGAAGGCCCACAACGCCTGACGTCCCTGCGCCTGCACCACCACCAGTGCCCGCAGGTCCACGCCCATCGCCTGCCACGCCGGCGCATAGGCCACGTGCGGCGGCGCGACCAGCACGACCGGCTTGCATGCGCCGGTCATGCGCGCGATCAGCGGGGCCAGCAACCCCACCTCGCCGACGCCGTCGGCCGGCACCAGCAGTTCGCACAGCGAGCGACGTGGCCAGCCACCCTGCGGCAGCAAGGCATCGAGTGCGTCGTGGCCGGTGCATTCGCCGGCGATGGCGGCAGGCATGGCCGACGTGCGCGGGCTCCACACCCGGCGCTCGGACAACATGCGATCGAGGGCGATGACCTGGCCCATCACTCGATTCCGGATGCGATGCGGCGACGGCCCACGCGCACGACGCAGCGTGCGCGGATCGTGCATGCGACTGGCCATGCGCGTGCCTGCACGCGATGCGCGGCACGGCGGTCGTGCATCGCGCGAATGGATCGGACGGGGGAGAGCGGGCACGGCATGGTAAAAATCATTTTACCTCCGCGGCCGTGACTGGGCCTCCGTCTGCCCTATCCCACCGCCGCGGTTTCTCATGGAACGAGAAACCAACGATTACAAGAAGTTGCAGCGGTCATCTCGGGCTGTTTCGTAACTCAGCCCTTAGCGCCGGGCTTGCTCCGCGCTCGCGATCCCCGGTCGGCGGGCAAGCCCGACGCTACGGGGCCGCCTGTCGCGTCGTGCCTGGACTGCCCTCCTCCCTTGGCACAGTCGCCCCGTGCTCCCAGCGCGCTTCCACGGCCCCAAACGAAAACGGGCGCCCGAAGGCGCCCGTTCCGATGCAGCGATGTCGCGTGGATCAGGCGGCTTCGCCCTGCACGATCACCTTGACGGTCGACTCGACGTCGGCGTGCAGGTGCACCACGACCTCGTACTCGCCGGTGCGGCGGATGGCGCCCTCGCCCATGATCACTTCGGACTTCTCGACCTTGTGGCCCTGCTTGGTCAGCGCCTCGGCGATGTCGCGCGGGGTCACCGAGCCGTACAGCTTGCCTTCGGCCGACGCATTGGCGTGGAGGGTGACCTCGACGCCCTCGAGCGCGGCCTGGCGGCCGTTGGCGGCGTCCAGCGCCTGCTTCGCCTTGGCCTCGTACTCGGCGCGGCGCGCCTCGAAGTCGGCGAGGCTGGCGGCGGTGGCCGGCACCGCCTTGCCCTGCGGCACCAGGAAGTTGCGGCCATAGCCCGGCTTGACGTTGACCTTGTCGCCGAGCTTGCCGAGGTTCTGCACGTTCTGCAGGAGGATCAGTTGCATGGGAATTGCTCCGTGTTCGTTAGCGGGGCGGGCTTCGATTCAGCCCGGCACCCGCAGCGGGGATCGCTGTCCGGTTGGAGCAGTGAGTCGCGTGCTTCGCACGCTGTGAGTCGACCGCTGCGCGGTCTGCGAAGAGTCAGTGCTTCCACTGACTCCTCACTCACTTACAGGCGGCAAAGCCGCCGACTCACGGCTTTCAGGCGTTGTGGTTGTCGGTGTACGGGATCAGCGCGAGGAACCGCGCGCGCTTGACGGCCGTGGCCAGCTGGCGCTGGTACTTGCTCTTGGTGCCGGTCACGCGGCTCGGCACGATCTTGCCGGTCTCGGTGAGGTACTGGCGCAGGGTGTTGAGATCCTTGTAGTCGATCTCCTTGATCCCTTCGGCGGTGAACTTGCAGAACTTGCGGCGGCGGAAGAACTTGGACATGGGAAGGATCCTCAGGCGGCTTCGGCGTTGTCGGCGGAATCGGCGGTGCCGATGGCGGAATCGCTCTCGTCGTCACGACGACGACGCTCGCCACGCTCGGGCTTGTCGCCCTTCTCGTCCTTGAACTTCATGATCAGCGACTGCTCGGTGTCGGCACCGTCGCGCTTCATGACCAGGTGCCGCAGCACGGCGTCGTTGAAGCGGAAGCCGTCGACCAGCTCGTTGAGAAGTTCCTGGCTGGCCTCGATGTTGAGCAGCACGTAGTGCGCCTTGACCAAGTTCTGCACCGGGTACGCGAGCTGGCGGCGGCCCCAGTCCTCCAGGCGGTGGACGGTGCCCTGGCCGTTCTCGATCAGCGCCTTGGTGCGCTCGATCATGGCCGGGACCTGCTCGCTCTGGTCCGGATGGACCAGGAACACGATTTCGTAGTGACGCATGGGATGACCTCGTGGATGCGGCCGCGGGGCGGCCTGGCAGCTCCCCGCCGGAGCGGTGGAGCGAGAATCCGCGCGGCGGGCCGCACGGAGCCGGGCAGTTTAGCGGGAAGTCGCTCGCTACGCGAGCTGTAAGGCCGGCGGCGGTGCCGCCCGGCAAGTCGGCCGCTCTGCGGCCTGTGAGTCGGCTCGCTGCGCTCGGTGGGAAGTCGGCGGCTGGCGCCGCCTGTGAGTTCGCGCCCTGTCGGGCGCTGGCAAGTCGGCCGCTACGCGGCCTGTGAAGGGGACGCGGGCCGTCGCCTTTGCCCTTCCTCTTTACAGGCCGCGTAGCGGCCGACTTACAGCTTGCGAAGCAAGCGACCTTCCAGGCGGCGCCAGCCGCCGACTTACCGTCACAGCGCCCGCAAACGAAAACGCCGGCCCAGGGCCGGCGCTCCGCAACACGAACGCGCGGCGATTAGACCGCGGCGTCCTTGAGCTTCTTCAGCGTGCGCACCTTGAGCTTGGTCGACGCCGGCTTGGCCGCGAACCACTGCTCTTCCTTGGTGAACGGGTTGATGCCCTTGCGCTTGGGCTTGGCCGGCACGTCGACCTTGGTCACCTTGAACATGCCAGGCAGGGTGAAGTGGCCGGCGCCCTTCTTGTGGAGCGAGCCGTGCACCGCACCCTCGAGCGCGGCCATGACGGCGCGCACGTCGCGCGGGGCGACGCCGGACTGTTCGGAGATGTGCGCAACCAGGCCGCTCTTGTTCAGCGGATCGGCGATCGGCTTGATCTTCGGGGCAGCTGCGGATTTCTTTGCCATTGTCGGAAGCGGTGATGAGCCAAGGAGGCTGTGTTATCGCCTGCCGTGGGACTGAACGCAAGATGCACGGCAAAAAAAAGCCGCTTTTCGAAGCGAAACATCCCGCAGGGGTGGATTTCCTACGGCTCCGCGCCTTCCTCGTCCCCGTCGTGGTCGGCCGCGAGGGTGCCCCGCGCGGCGCGCAGGGCATCGAGCCGGATCCGGAGCTTGGCCTCCATGCCGCGCTCGACGGGACGGTAGTAGACGCGCTCCCCCATCGCCTCGGGGAACGCGGTCTGGGCCAGGGCGACCCCGCCATCGGCGTCGTGGTCGTAGCGGTAGCCGCGGCCATGGCCGAGCGACTTCATCAGCCGCGTCGGCGCGTTGCGCAGGTGCATGGGGACCGGCTGGCTGCCGTGCGCCTCGACGTCGCCGCGCGCCGCCGCGAAGGCGACGTAGCCCGCGTTCGACTTCGCGGTGGATGCGAGGTAGAGCGTCAGCTGCGCGAACGCCAGTTCACCCTCGGGGCTTCCCAGGCGTTCATAGGTATCCCACGCGTCCAGGGCCATCGCCTGCGCGCGGGGATCGGCCAGGCCGATGTCCTCGATCGCCATGCGCACGAGCCGCCGCGCGAGATACACGCGGTCGCAGCCCCCATCGAGCATTCGGGCGAGCCAGTACAGCGCGGCATCGGGTTTGGATGTGCGCACCGACTTGTGGAGCGCGGAGATCTGGTCGTAGAAGACGTCGCCGCCCTTGTCGAACCGGCGCGTGCGGTCGGCAAGCACCTGCGACAGGAGCGCACCGTCGATCGCGCCGCCATCGGCCAGGTCGGCGGCGATTTCCAGCAGTGTCAGCGCCCGCCGGACATCCCCGTCGGCGGCGCTGGCGATGTCGTCCAGGGCCTCGTTTCCAATACGCACACCCAGCGTACCGAGCCCCTCGGGCGCCTCCAGCGCGCGCCGGAGCGCGGCCACGATGTCGCCGGCGGCCACTGCATCCAATACGTGGACACGGCAGCGCGAGAGCAGCGCGGAATTGAGTTCGAACGACGGGTTCTCGGTGGTCGCCCCGACGAAGACGACGGTCCCGCGCTCGACATGGGGCAGGAACGCATCCTGCTGCGCCTTGTTGAACCGGTGCACCTCGTCGACGAACAGCACGGTGCGCCGGCCTGCATCGAACCGCTGGGACGCCTCGGCCAGCACCCTGCGCACCTCCGCGATCCCGGACAGGACCGCCGACAGCGCGACGAATTCGGCATCGGCGTGCGTGGCCAGCAGGCGTGCGAGCGTGGTCTTGCCCGAACCTGGGGGCCCCCAGAGGATCATCGAATGCACTCGACCGCCCTCGACCGCGCGGCGGAACGCAGATCCGGACGCGAGGAGCCGCGGTTGCCCGACGACGTCATCGAGCCGCCGCGGGCGCATGCGTTCGGCGAGCGGTTCCAGTGCGGCTGGGCGCGCAGGGTCCGGCGTGGGGGTCAAGGAGATTGCACCCTCGTGGAGGGTGCGTATGGTGCGCCCGCGGGGCGCTTCGCTCACAGTGCCGCGAGTTGCGTCTCCGCCCAGTTGGCGGTCGTGCCGAGGTCGTAGGCGACCTTGATCCACTTGCCGCTGCGGGTGTCGAGCAGGCCCTGCGCGGAGGCGGGCGTGGTGCCCTCGCTGCCGAAGTCGGCCAACCCGATGGCTTCCACGCGCACGTAGCGTGCGCCCGCCTCCACGGCCCGGACGCGGTCGAAGGTCAGCTCGACGGGCTGCCCGGTGAATTCGGTGCGCAGTTCACGGGTGACCTGCTTGTCCAGCGCGGTGGACATGGGCGACGTGGCGGCCAGCTCGCGGCCTTCGTCGGCAGCACCGATCACGAGTTGCGGATGCAGGACGGTCGCCGTCTGCGTGTCGTAGGTGGCGGCGAACCGGAAATCGATCCATTCGTCCTGGCCGCCGAGTTGCAGGCGTCCTTCGCCCGAGACCGCGCGATCGCGGACGCTGGCCGGGTCCACCTGCACGCTATCGAGCTTGACGCCGACCTCGGCCTCGCCGAAATCACGCGTGACCGCGCCGATGACCGCTGCGGCGACGGCGCCGTCCAGGGCTTCGTCTGCCTCGCCGCGCGAGAGCGGCGCATTCGCCTTCGCGGTGGCCTGCACGACGACGGCCTTGGAACCGCTGCCAGCCTGGGTGTCGCCGGCTTCCACGCTGGCGAGCGCGGCAATGGTGAAGAGCGAGGAGGCGAGGATGACGTGGCGCATGGCGTCGGATCGGTAGCGGGCGGTGTGGAAGCGATACTCCGCGCGCCGCGTCGAGGTGCCGTGAGCCGGACGGCGCGGGACTGAACGTCCCACCAACCGCACCCGAAGCCGCGATGAACCGGCGCTCAGCCCTGGCCGATCACGTCCACGCCCCTCGGCGGCACGTAGCGGAACGTCGCGGGCTTGAACACCGGATTGCGCGTCCACGCACCGAACTGCAGCTCCGTGCGCTGGCCCACGGCATCGACCACCTGCATGCGCGCGAGTCCGCGCGGGCCGAATCCGAGGCGGGCGGTGCGGAAGCCCGCGTCGCCGCCCGCACGGGGTGCCAGCATGAGCCAGTCCAGGCCGCCGGACGTGCCCGCCTCCTTGACGACGAATTGCTTGTCCAGGCGCGACGGATCGATCAGCGCCGCCAGCGGGTTGGCCTGCTCCTCGGCGTCCTGGGGCCGAACGGTCACCTGGTCGAGGTCGGGTTCGTGGATCCAGACCTTGCGACCGTCGGCGACGATGAGCTGGGGATGCGGACGGGTGTACTCCCAGCGGAACTGTCGCGGCGCCGACAGCGCCACGGTGCCGCTGCTGCGCTCGCGCACGCGGCCGTTGGGGTCGGTCACCTGCTGGGTGAACGTGCCCTTCAGCCCCTTCAGGCCCTTGGTGAAGGCCTCGAGATCCTCGCGGGCGCCGGCGTCGGCGGTGCCGGCGGCGGCAAGTGCGAGCGTAAGCAGCGTGATGCGGAGCATGGCGCGATCCCGTTGGAACGATGGCGCGAAGTCTTGTCTGAACCCGCTGAACGGCAGGGTCACGCAGCGTCGAGGATGCGGCGTCGTCCCATCCCGAGCGGGGCCGTTCAATCCCGCGGCGGCGGCGGCGCGATCACGCTGCGGTCGCCGTTGTGCTCCGGCGGGCTGACGATGCCCGCGGCCTCCATCGCCTCGATCAGCCGCGCGGCGCGGTTGTAGCCAATTTTGAGCCGGCGCTGCACGCCGGAGATCGATGCACGCCGCGTCTCGGTGACCACGCGCACCGCTTCGTCGTACAGCGGGTCGGATTCGTCACCCCCGGCATTGCTCGACTCCGGCAGGCCGGTGGCGCCGACGACCACGCCGTCGCCCATCGTCTGCACTTCCTCGAGCACGCCCTCGATGTAGTCCGGGCCGCCGCCGATCTGCTTGAGGTGCTCGACCACGCGGTGCACTTCCTCGTCGCTCACGAACGCACCGTGCACGCGCTCGGGCATCGAGGTGCCGGGCGGCATGTACAGCATGTCGCCGTGGCCCAGCAGCGTCTCAGCGCCCGACTGGTCGAGGATGGTGCGGCTGTCGATCTTGGATGACACCTGGAACGCGATGCGCGTGGGGATGTTGGCCTTGATCAGGCCGGTGATGACATCCACCGACGGCCGCTGCGTCGCGAGGATGAGATGGATGCCGGCGGCACGCGCCTTCTGCGCGAGGCGGGCGATGAGCTCCTCGACCTTCTTGCCGACGATCATCATCATGTCGGCGAATTCGTCGATGAACACGACGATGAAGGGCAGTTCCTCCAGTTCGCGCGGCACCTCGCCCGCTTCCGGATTGGGCCGGAACAGCGGGTCCATCATCGGCTGGCCGGCTTCGCGCGCGTCGCGGACCTTCTTGTTGAAGCCCGCCAGGTTGCGCACGCCGACGGCGGACATGAGCTTGTAGCGGCGCTCCATCTCCGCCACGCACCAGCGCAGGCCGTTGGCGGCCTCCTTCATGTCGGTCACGACCGGCGCGAGCAGGTGCGGGATGCCCTGGTAGACGGAGAGCTCCAGCATCTTCGGGTCGATCATAAGCATCCGCACGTCCTTGGCGGAGGCCTTGTAGAGCAGCGAGAGGACCATCGCATTGACCGCCACCGACTTGCCCGAACCGGTGGTGCCGGCCACGAGCAGGTGCGGCATGCGCGCGAGGTCGGCCACCGTGGGGCGGCCGGCGATGTCCTTGCCGAGGGCCAGCGTGAGCGGGCTGCCGGACTTGTCGTATTCCTTGGAGCGCAGCAGTTCGGACAGGTAGATCATTTCCCGATGGGTGTTCGGCGTTTCCAGGCCGATCACCGACTTGCCGGGGATCACGTCGACCACGCGCACGGATTTGACCGACAGGCCGCGGGCGATGTCCTTGTCGAGCGAGCTGATCGAGCTGACCTTGATGCCGGGCGCCGGTTCGATCTCGAAGCGGGTGATGACCGGGCCGGGATACGCGCCGACCACCTGCGCGTCGATGCGGAAGTCCTTGAGCTTGAATTCGATCTGCCGCGAGAGCGTCTCGAGCGTGCTCTCGTCGTAGCCCTTGGGCTGCGGCTTGGGATCGTCCAGCAGCGCCAGCGGCGGGATCCCGGTGCCGTCGCCGGTATGGAACAGCGGGATCTGGGTCTCGCGCCGGGCGCGGTCGCTCTTCTCGACCACCGGCGCCGGCGGCGGCTCGATCTTCACCGGCGCGCGCTTGGCACGCAGTTCGCTGTCGAACTTGCGGGTCTCCTCGCGCTCCTCGCGCAGCGCGCGCACCTGCTGCCATTCGCTGGCCTGCTGGCTACCGCGCCGGAACACGCGCGCCAGCAGCGGGCCGGCGCCAAGCACCCACTGGCCCAGGCGATCCATCACCGCCAGCCAGGACAACCCCGTGGCGAGGGTGATCGACACCAGCAGCAGCGCCAGCAGGAACAGGTTGCCGCCGACCGGGCCGAAGCCGCCGTGCAAAGACCGCCCCACCAACGATCCGAGGATGCCCCCTGCCCCACCCGGCAGCCCTTCGATGGCGCCACCAAGGCGCAGGTGCAGCAGGCCGGTGGCCGAGACCACGAAGCCGACCATGCCCACCAGTCGCAAGGCAGGCGTGATGTCGTCGGTGCCGTCGCCATCAACGTCGCGCCCGAACAGCGCGATCCACGCGATCGCCGCGAGGATCATCGGCAGCGCGAACGCGACGTAGCCGCACAGCAGCAGCAGGCCGTCGGCGATCACCGCCCCGACCCGGCCACCGAGGTTGTGCAGCGGCGCGGTGACCGAACCCGCCTGGGTGAGGCTCGGGTCCGTGGCCGAATAGCTCAGCAGGCTCGCCAGCAGGTACAGCAGCAGCGGCGCGATGACGATCAGCGCGATGTCGCGCAGCAACCGCTGCCGCCGCGGCGACGGGGCCGGCCGGCGCTTGGGATCAGGCGTCGCCGGTTTCTTGCTGCGAGCTGCCGAAGTCGCCTGCGCCACTAAGGGAATGCCTGAGGTAGGAACCGTTAGTGATTGATGCTACTTGAAAAAGAAGGGGCGGGAACGGGGAACGGGGAACGGGGAACGGGGAACGGGGAAGCGAGGGCAACGGCGCGCATTTTCACGCTGTTGCTTCCCTGTTCCCTGTTCCCCGTTCCCGCTGTTTCAAGCCTTGAGCAACGCCGGATGCACCACCTTTCCGCCTTCCACGTTGATCCCGCGCACCAGCGGCTGGTTGTCGCGCCACTGGCCACTGGCCAGCTTGTTGACCCACGGCAGGATCGCCGCGCAGATCGCCTGCGAGCTGGTCTGCGGGACGGCGCCGGGCATGTTGGTCACGGCGAAGTGGGTGACGCCTTCCTCGATGTAGGTCGGCTCCTTCCACGTGGTCGGGCGCGAGGTCTCGAAGCAGCCGCCCTGGTCGATGGAGATGTCGACCACCACGCTGCCGTCCTCCATGCCCTGCAGCATCTGCCGCGTCATCACGTGCGGCGCGACCGCGCCGGTGACCAGCACCGCGCCGACCACGAGATCCGCCGACGCCACCTCGCGCGCGACCACGTCGTCGTACGGGTACAGCGCGGTCACGTTGTTGCCCAGCCGCATCATCTCGTCCATGCGGTCCTGGCGCTTCTCGAACACCACCACGTTCGAGCCGCCCGACGCCGCCAGCGCGGCCGACGCGCCGCCGGCCTGGCCCGCGCCGAACACCACGACCTTGCCGCGCTCGGTGGAAGGCAGGCCGCCCAGCAGCTTGCCCTTGCCACCCATGGGCTGGTGCAACAGGTGCGTGCCGACTTGCACGGCGATCTTGCCGGCGATCACCGACATCGGCGCCAGCAGCGGCAGGTCGCCGTTGTCGAGCTCCACGGTCTCGAACGCCACGCCGGTCAGGCCGATGTCGACCAGTTGTTGGGTGAGCTGCGGCAGCGGCGCCAGGTGCAGGTAGCAGAACAGCAGGTGGTCGCGGCGCAGAAGCGCCAAGTCGCCCGCGATAGGCTCCTTGACCTTCACGATGAGTTCGCCCTTTTCGTACAGCGCGGCCGCATCGGGCGCGACCTTGACGCCCAGGCGCGTGTACTGCTCGTCCTTGAAGCCCGACTTCAGGCCCGCGCCCTGCTGGATCCAGACTTCGTGCCCCCGCTTGACCAGGTCGCCAGCGGCGGCGGGAACGAGCGCGACGCGCCCCTCTAATGTCTTGGTTTCCGCAGGAACGCCGATCCGCATCGCACTGACTCCGCAAAGGCCCAGAAAAAACGCCGCGTCGGCGGCGTCTCGGGCAGGTTGGATAACAGGTTGGACAACAGGTTGGATTGAAGGCGGCGACGACACGCCGTGTGCGGTCCGCGCGCCTTGTGTTGCCGCAAGGGGGCCATCACTCTATGCGGCCCTTGCCGCGCACTTCGCGCGGTTCCTGCAAGCCCCCTGATTATAGAGCCATGACTCCAAGCAAGCATGCCCGCGTCCTCATCCTCGGCTCCGGCCCCGCGGGCTGGACGGCCGCGGTGTACGCGGCGCGCGCCAACCTCAAGCCGCTGGTGATCACCGGCATGCAGATGGGCGGCCAGCTGATGACCACCACCGAGGTCGACAACTGGCCCGGGGACCCCCACGGCCTCATGGGGCCCGACCTGATGGCGCGCATGCAGGCGCATGCCGAGCGCTTCGACACCGAGGTGCAGATCGACCAGGTGCACACCGTCGAACTCGGCCAGCGCCCGTTCCGCCTCAAGGGCGACAGCGGCGAATACACCTGCGACGCGCTCGTCATCGCCACCGGGGCGACCGCCAAGTACCTGGGCCTGCCGTCGGAGGAGCAGTTCAAGGGCCGTGGCGTGTCCGCCTGCGCGACCTGCGACGGGTTCTTCTACAAGGACCAGGACGTGGCGGTGATCGGCGGCGGCAACACCGCGGTGGAGGAAGCGCTGTATCTCTCCAACATCGCCCGCAAGGTGTACCTGGTGCACCGCCGCGACACGCTGCGCGCGGAAAAGATCATGCAGGACAAGCTGTTCGCCAAGGTGCAGGCTGGCAAGATCGAGCCGATCTGGCACCACCAGGTCGACGAGGTGCTGGGCAACGATGCCGGCGTGACCGGCCTGCGGGTGAAGTCGGTGCAGGACGACTCGACCCGCGAGATCGCCATCCACGGCCTGTTCGTCGCCATCGGCCACACGCCGAACACGACGCTGTTCGAGGGCCAGCTGGAGATGAAGAACGGCTACCTGGTCATCAACACCGGCCTGGATGGCAACGCCACGCAGACCTCGGTGCCCGGCGTGTTCGCCGCCGGGGACGTGGCCGACCAGGTCTACCGGCAGGCGATCACTTCGGCCGGCTTCGGCTGCATGGCCGCGCTGGACGCGGAGAAGTTCCTGGATAAAGAAGGTTGAGTGATGCGGATCAGCACCGATCCCGGGGAACTGGACATCGCACTGATCCACGGCTTCCTGTCGCGCGAAACCTACTGGGCGCGCAGCATCCCGCGCGACACTCTGGAACGCGCGCTCGCCCATTCGATCTGCGTGGGCGGCTACGTCGACGGCGCGCAGGTCGCATTCGCGCGCGCCGTCACTGACCAGGCGACCTTCGCCTACCTGGCCGACGTGTTCGTTCTGCCCGCGGATCGCGGCCATGGACATGGCCGGGCCATCGTGCAGGCGCTGATGGACGACCCGCGCCTGCAGGGCTTGCGTCGCTGGCATCTGGTCACGCGCGACATGCAGGCGCTGTACGCCTCGCTGGGCTGGAGCGCGCTGGTCGAGCCCGCGCTTCACATGCAGCGCCACGACCCCGACGTGTACGCGCGGCCGATGCATGCCTGAGCCGCTGCAGGCGCGGGTGCTGGATTCGCTGGCCGGCATCGACGCCGGCGCATGGGACGCATTGCACGACGGCGGCAATCCGTTCGTGTCACACGCCTTCCTGTCGGGGCTGGAACTCCACGGCTGCCTGCAGCCCCACCGCGGCTGGGCGCCGCAGCACCTGACGCTGTGGGAAGGCGGCACGCTGGTCGCGGCGGCGCCGATGTACCGCAAGACCAATTCGCACGGCGAATTCGTGTTTGACCACGCATGGGCGCATGCCTACGCGCAGCACGGCCTGGAGTACTTCCCCAAGTGGCTCTGCGCGGTGCCCTACTCGCCCGTGACCGGGCCGCGGCTGCTGGCGCCCGAGGTCGTGCATCGCGGCATCCTGCTCGAGGCAATGCGGCAGGTGACTGCAAATGCCGGCTGGTCGTCCGCACATATGAACTTCATGGGCGATCAGGATGCACGCGTCTTCGACGCGCCCGCCGGCGACGACTGGCTCGAACGCATCGACGTGCAGTACCACTGGCGCAATGATGGCGGCTGGACGGACTTCGATGCCTTCCTCACCGCCTTCGACCACAAGCACCGCAAGAACATCCGCCAGGAGCGCGCGAAGCTCGCACGCGCCGGCGTGGCCTACCGCATCGTGCACGGCCGCGACGCGAGCGCGGCCGACCTCAATGCGATGCACAGGTTCTACCGCAAGACCTTCGCCGAATACGGCAACCACCCGGCGCTGACCCGCGCGTTCTTCGGCCACCTGGCCACCGCCATGCCGGATGCGCTGGTGCTGATGCTGGCCGACGACGCGGCAACGGGCGAGACCATCGCCGGCGCGCTGTGCCTGCGCGGCGGCGACACGCTGTACGGCCGCTACTGGGGCGCCAGTGAAACGCGGCCCGGGCTGCATTTCGAGACCTGCTACTACCAGGGCATCGAGTACTGCCTGCGCGAGGGCCTGAGACGCTTCGAACCCGGTGCGCAGGGCGAGCACAAGCTGGCGCGCGGCTTTCTGCCCACCATTACGCGCAGCCGGCACTTCATCGCGCATCCGCAGTTGCGCGCGGCGCTGCGCGAGTGGTGTGCGAGCGAACGGGAATCGATTGAACGGTACGCGGCGTCGCTGGCGGCGCATTCGCCGTTCAAGGTGGGCACGTGATCAGGCAGCAAGCACGTCTGCGCACGCTTCCCCCGCCGTCGCCCCTGCGCACGCAGGGGCCCAGTGACTTTGCTTGCGCGGTTGATCCGCAGAGGACAAAGGCGCTGGGCCCCTGCGTGCGCAGGGGCGACGAGGGTGAGGATCGCGTTCCAACGTGGTCTTGCGAAACAGAGGCGCCGGCATGAGCCCGCTGCGCCTGCCCCAAGTCCCGTTCGACCCGGACGCGCCATTCCCCGATCCGTCGACCGCCCTGCGCGAACCCGACGGCCTGCTCGCCATGGGCGGCGAGCTCTCTCCTGTCCGCCTGCTCAACGCCTACCGGCACGGGATCTTTCCGTGGTTCTCCGACGGCCAGCCGCTGCTGTGGTGGTCGCCCGATCCGCGCACCGTGTTCGATACCGATCGCGTGCACCTGTCTTCGAAGTTCCGTCGCGGCCTGCGGCTCAGCAGCTGGCAGGTGCGTGCCGACACCGCATTCGACGACGTCATCGATGCCTGCGCCCACGCCCCGCGACCGGGCCAGCGCGGCACCTGGATCACTGCCGACATGCGCGCGGCCTATGTCGCATTGCACCGGCTCGGGCACGCGCATTCGATCGAGGTCTTCGACGGCTCGGCGCTGGTGGGCGGGCTGTACGGCGTGGCCATCGGACGGATGCTCTTCGCCGAGAGCATGGTGAGCCAGGCCAGCGGCGGCTCCAAGGTCGCGCTTGCGGCGCTCGCCCTGCGGCTCCACGAGTGGGGATGGCCCCTGATCGATGCCCAGCTGGAGAACGACCACCTGCTGCGGCTGGGTGCGCGGTCGATGCCGCGAACGGACTTCCTCGCCGCGGTGGCCCGGCAGGTCACGCAGGCGGGTCGTGTCGGCTCATGGACCGACGCATTCGGGACGCTGCCGGCGGTGCGGCTCGGTTCGACGCCCGCCGCCTGAACCGGTTGGATCGGCTTTCTTTGCGCCTGCCGGACCTGCCGTGCCAGAATGCGCGGCTTCGCGGGCGCCTGTCCGCATCTGGTGACGATTCAGCCGCATGGCCAAAGACGATGTGATCGAGTTCGAGGGCACGGTGTCGGAGACCCTCCCCAACACCATGTTCCGCGTGCGCCTGGAAAACGGCCACGAGATCATCGCCCACATCTCCGGCCGCATGCGCAAGAACTACATCCGCATCCTGACCGGCGACAAGGTCAAGGTGGAGATGACGCCCTACGACCTGACCAAGGGCCGCATCACCTACCGCATGAAGTGATGCGGGTTGCTCGATAAAGACAAAGGCGACCGCGAGGTCGCCTTTTTCGTGCATGCGAAGAATGCGTCGGGTGGGCCTTGGCCCACCGGCCCGAGTTGGTGAATGACGGTGGACCAAGGCCCACCCTATAAACCGCCTCTCGAGCGTCATGCGACGCCGAGCAAGCTCGGCGCTACAGAAAAAGACACCGCCCGGAGGCCGCCCCTTCGATTCCCTCGAGACGCACGAATCACACCGTCGCCGGCAACAGCTTCTCCGGCTCCGGCTGCGCATCGACGACGAGCTCGCCGTCCTTGACGTCGATGGTCACGCGGCCGCCACCCACCAGCTTGCCGAACAGCAGCTCGTCGGCCAGCACGCGCTTGACCTTGTCCTGGATCACGCGGGCCATGGGGCGCGCGCCCATCAGCGGGTCGAAGCCGTGCTGCGCCAGCCAGTCGCGGGCGGTCGGCGTCGCGGTGAGCGAGACGTCCTTCTCGTGCAGCTGCGCCTCCAGTTCGATCAGGAACTTGTCCACCACGCGCAGGATGTGGTCCATGCCGAGCGCCTGGAACTGCACGATCGCGTCCAGCCGGTTGCGGAACTCCGGGGTGAAGCTGCGGCGGATCACTTCCATCGCATCGCTGGCGTGGTCCTGGCGCGTGAAACCAATGGTGCGCCGTGCCGCCTGCGCCGCGCCCGCGTTCGTGGTCATCACCAGGATCACGTTGCGGAAATTCGCCTCGCGCCCGTTGGTGTCGGTGAGTGCGCCGCGGTCCATGACCTGCAGCAGGATGTTGAAGATGTCCGGGTGCGCCTTCTCCACCTCGTCGAGCAGCAGCACGCAGTGCGGTGTCTTGACGATCTTCTCGGTGAGCAGCCCGCCCTGGTCGAAGCCGACGTAGCCCGGAGGCGCGCCGATCAGGCGGCTGACCGAGTGCGGCTCCATGTACTCGCTCATGTCGAAGCGCACCAGCTCGATGCCCAGTTGCAGCGCGAGCTGCTTGGTCACCTCGGTCTTGCCCACGCCGGTGGGGCCGGCGAACAGGAAGTTGGCGATCGGCTTGTCGGGGTTGCCCAGGCCCGAGCGCGACAGCTTGATCGCCGCGGTCAGCGACTCGACCGCCGGGTCCTGCCCGAAGATCACCATCTTCAGGTTGCGCTCGAGGTTGCGCAGCACGTCCTTGTCGCTGGCCGAGACCTGCTTGGCCGGGATGCGCGCCATCTTCGCCACGATCGTCTCGATCTCCTCGATGTCGATCGTCGACTTCCGCGTGCCCTCCGGCAGCAGCCGCTGGCGCGCGCCAGCCTCGTCGATGACGTCGATGGCCTTGTCGGGCAGCAGGCGGTCGCCGATGTGCTTGACCGACAGGTCGACGGCGGCCTGCAGCGCGTCGTCGTTGTAGGTGACGCCGTGGTGCGACTCGTAGCGCGGCTTGAGCCCCTGGAGGATCTCGTAGGCCTCGCCCACCGTCGGCTCGACGATGTCGATCTTCTGGAAGCGCCGTGCCAGCGCGCGGTCCTTCTCGAAGATGCCGCGGTACTCCTGGAAGGTGGTCGAACCGATGCAGCGCAGCTCGCCCGAGGAGAGGGCCGGCTTGATCAGGTTGGACGCGTCCATCGTGCCGCCGGACGCCGAGCCGGCGCCGATGATGGTGTGGATCTCGTCGATGAACAGCACAGCCTCTGGCAGCTTCTTGAGCTGCGCGAGCACGGCCTTCAGGCGCTTCTCGAAGTCGCCGCGGTACTTGGTGCCGGCGACCAGCGCGCCGAGGTCGAGGGCGAAGATCGTCGCGTTCTCCAGCACCACCGGCACGTCGCCGTCGACGATGCGCTTGGCCAGCCCTTCGGCGATCGCGGTCTTGCCCACGCCGGCCTCGCCCACGTAGAGCGGGTTGTTCTTGCGGCGGCGGCAGAGCACCTGGATGGTCCGCTCGACCTCGTCGGCACGGCCCACCAGCGGGTCGATCTTGCCGTCGCGGGCGAGCTGGTTGAGGTTGACCGCGTACTCGGCCAGCGCGTCGGACTTGCCTTCGCCTTCCCCGCCTTCTGGCTTGCCCTCGCCGTCGTCGCTCGCGGCGCCTTCGTCGGACTCCTGCTTGGCGATGCCGTGGGACAGGTAGTTGACGACATCCAGCCGGACGATGTCCTGCTGGTTCAGGTAGTAGACCGCGTGGGAATCCTTCTCGCCGAAGATCGCCACCAGCACGTTGGCGCCGGTGACCTCCTTCTTGCCGGAGGACTGCACGTGGTAGACCGCGCGCTGCAGCACGCGCTGGAAGCCCAGCGTCGGCTGGGTGTCGCGGTCGACATCGTCGGGCAGCACCGACACCGACGTGGTGATCGCCTGCTCGAGGTCGGCGCGCAGGCGCGGCACGTCGGCGCTGCACGCCTTGAGCACGCCTTCGGCCGACGGGTTGTCGAGCAGGGCCAGCAGCAGGTGCTCGACCGTCATGTACTCATGGCGCGCCTCGCGGGCGCGCTTGTAGCACTGGCCGATGCTGTACTCGAGATCCTTGCTGAACATGGACGGATGACCTCCGCGAAACACTGCTGCCCGAAGTGGGGTCGCCTTGCGTGTTTTCCATGCAGCCGTCGTGCCAACCGCGTCACGACAGCGTCCCGCGTGGAGGTGCGTCCTGCGAATGTCCCCGCGGTGGTTCTAAGCCCTTTCCATCGTGCAGAGCAAGGGATGCTGGTTCAGCCTTGAATATTCGTTCACCTGCGCCACCTTGCTCTCGGCGACCTCGCGGGTGAAGACCCCGCACACGCCGCGGCCGCGGGTGTGGACGTGCAGCATGACCTGCGTGGCCTTTTCCGCCGTCATCGGGAAGAACCGCATCAGCACGTCGACCACGAAGTCCATCGGGGTGTAGTCGTCGTTGAGCAGCAGCACCGAGTACAGCGGGGGGCGCGCCAGTTCCGGCTTGGCAGGCGCGACGACGGCGCCGGCGTGGTGTTCGCGTTCGGGGCTGGGCATGGCGCGATTATAGGTTCGGCCCCTCGTCACGCCGGCGTCGTCGTGGACCGTGCGCGCCCGCCCCGGTCACAATGCAGGCCCGCACGCCGCAGTCACGCCGATGACCTATCGCCAAGGCCGTTTCTGGCAACCCGACGTCACCGTTGCGACGGTCGTCGGGCAGGCCGGGCGCGTGCTGCTGGTGGAGGAGCGCGTCGGCGGCCGGCTGGTCCTGAACCAGCCCGCCGGGCACCTCGAGCCGCACGAAAGCCTGCTGGAGGCCGCGGTGCGCGAGACGCTGGAGGAGACCGGCTGGTCGGTGCGGCTGACCGCGTTCGTCGGCGCCTACCAGTGGACGAGCCCGATCGAGGCCGATGGCACCGGCGGCCGGCACTACCTGCGCTTCGCGTTCGCCGCCGAGCCGCTTTCCCACGATCCCGCGCGCCGGCTGGACGAGGGGATCGAGCGCACGATCTGGATGACGCCGGACGAGCTGCACGACGCCGGCACCCGGCACCGCAGCCCGCTGGTCATGCGTGCGGTGCGCGACTGGCTGGACGGCCAGCGCCATCCGCTCTCCATGGTCCACCAGCACGTCGCCTGATGGGCGCCGCGCGCACCCTGGTCGGCATCTCCGGCGGCGTCGATTCGTCGGTGGCGGCGCTGCTGCTGCGCGATGCCGGCGAGCCGATTGCCGGGCTGTTCATGCAGAACTGGAAGGAGGATGCGCCGGACGGCGCGGATGGCAGCGCGCGGGGAACGACCCGTGCGTCGGAATGCCGCTCCGAGCACGACCGTCGCGATGCCGTGGCGGTCTGCGGGATGCTCGGCATCCCGGTGCACTTCCGTGATTTCTCGCGCGAATACTGGGACGGGGTGTTCACGCATTTCCTAGACGAATACGCGGCGGGCCGCACGCCCAACCCCGACGTGCTGTGCAACCGCGAGGTCAAGTTCAAGCATTTCCTGGACGCGGCGCGCGCCCTGGGCGCCGAGCGCATCGCCACCGGCCACTACGCGCGCGTCGAGCACGCGGGCGGGCGGTGGCGCCTGCTGCGCGCCGCGGATGCGGCCAAGGACCAGACCTATTTCCTGCACCAGCTCGGCCAGAAGCAGCTCGCCGCGACGCTGTTCCCGCTCGGCGCCATGGACAAGCGCGCGGTGCGCGCGATCGCGCGGACGGCCGGGCTGCCGACCGCGCAGAAAAAGGACTCCACCGGCATCTGCTTCATCGGCGAACGCGACTTCCGCGGCTTCCTGTCGCGCTACCTGCCGGCCACGCCTGGCGAGATCCGCACGCCTGATGGGCGCGTGGTGGGCACCCATCCCGGCGCGCTCTACTTCACGCTGGGCCAGCGCGGCGGGCTGTCGATCGGCGGCGTGCGCGGCATGGACCCGGCGCCCTGGTACGTCGTCGGCAAGGATGTCGCGGCGAACGTGCTGGTGGTCGACCAGGGCCACGATTCGCCCTGGCTGGCCGCGAGCCGCCTGTCCAGCGAGCCGGCGCACTGGATCGCCGGCGCGCCACCGGCCGCGCGCTTCGAATGCGTCGCGCAGGTCCGCTACCGCCAGCAGGCGCAGGCGTGCCTCGTGCAGGTGCGCGACGATGGCGGCATCGACGTGCGCTTTTCCGAGCCGCAGCGCGCGGTGGCGCCGGGGCAGTCCGTGGTGCTCTACGACGGCCAGGAATGCCTCGGGGGCGCCGTCATCGCAGCCACCGACGCTCCGCACGCGTTCGCACACGAGAGCCATGCCGCATGAGCAGTCCCCTGACCGACCGCATCCTCGCGCTGGCCGGCCTCGTGCAGGCGCTGGCGCAGGTGCGCCGCATCGCCGACACCGGCGAAGCGCACGCCGAGACGCTGTCCACCGCGCTCGAATCGGTGTTCCGCATCGACGCCTCCGGAACCGCGGAGGTCTACGGCGATGCTTCGCGACTGCGCCCGGGCTTGATGATCCTGCGGGACTACTTCACCGGCGCGAGCCGCGACCCGCAATTGCCGCGGCTCGTGCTGGCGGTGCTGCAGCTGGAGCGCCGGTTCGTGGCCGAACGCGAGATGGGCGCGAAGGTCCAGGCGGGGCTGCGTGCCGCGGCACCCAGCGCCGAACGGCTCGGCGTCGCCCACCCCGACGTGCTGGCCGTGCTCGGCGGCCTGTATGCCGACACCTTGAGCCACCTGCGCCCGCGCGTGCTTGTGCAGGGGAACCCGCATTACCTCGGCCAGCCGCGCGTGGTCTCCGAGGTGCGTGCGGTGCTGCTGGCCGCGATGCGGTCGGCAGTGCTGTGGCGGCAGATGGGCGGCAGCCTGTGGGATTTCCTGCTGCGGCGGCGCGAGATGGGGGCTGCGGTCGAGTCGCTGCTGGGCCAGGGGTGAGAGCCGATCGGGACTGCACCCCGTAGCGCTCGCCATCGCGACGTTCCCGAAGCGATCGGAGGAACTGCCGCGCAGGCCCGGCGCCTTGGAGTTTCCGGGCTGATCCACGGCGCCCGCAGCCGACCGCGACGGAGCCGGGCCGCGCGCGTTCCGGCATAATTGCGTGTCTTTGCCGCGTGGTTCACCTCGCGCGGCGCGTCCCCCGCTTTCGCACCGGAGCCTCCGATGGCCGACTCCTTCGCCACCCGCGCCCAGCTCGACGTCAATGGCACGTCGTACACCCACTACAGCCTGCCCAAGCTCGGCGAGCGCTTCGACCTGGCCCGCCTGCCCTACTCGATGAAGATCCTGCTGGAGAACCTGCTGCGGCACGAGGACGGCGGGATGACGGTGGGCCCCGAGCACATCGAGGCCGTGGCCACGTGGGACGCGAGGGCCGAGCCGGACACCGAGATCGCCTTCATGCCCGCGCGCGTGGTGCTGCAGGACTTCACCGGCGTCCCCTGCGTCGTGGACCTCGCCGCCATGCGCGATGCGGTCGCCAAGCTCGGCGGCGATGCCAAGCGCATCAACCCGCTGATTCCGTCGGAGCTGGTCATCGACCACTCGGTGCAGGTCGACGTGTTCGGCCGCCCGGACGCGCTCGACCTCAACGGCAAGATCGAATTCGAACGCAACGCCGAGCGCTACAGCTTCCTGCGCTGGGGCCAGACCGCGCTGGACAACTTCAAGGTGGTACCGCCGAACACCGGCATCGTCCACCAGGTGAACCTCGAGAACCTGGCGCGCGTGGTCATGGCGCGCGAGGTCAACGGTGAGATGCAGGCGTTCCCGGACACCGTGTTCGGCACCGACAGCCACACCACGATGATCAACGGCATCGGCGTGCTGGGCTGGGGCGTGGGCGGCATCGAGGCCGAGGCCGCGATGCTTGGCCAGCCGTCCTCGATGCTGATCCCGCAGGTGGTCGGCTTCAGGCTCACCGGCAAGCTGCCCGAGGGCACCACGGCGACCGACCTGGTGCTGACCGTGACGCAGATGCTCCGCGCGCTGGGCGTGGTGGGCAAGTTCGTCGAGTTCTTCGGCGAGGGCCTGCAGCACCTGCCGCTGGCCGACCGCGCCACCATCGCCAACATGGCGCCGGAGTACGGCGCGACCTGCGGCATCTTCCCTATCGATGCCGAGGCCATCAATTACCTGCGCCTGTCCGGCCGCAGCGAGGCGCAGATCGCGCTGGTCGAGGCCTACGCGAAGGCGCAGGGCCTGTGGCACGACGCGTCCACGCCGCACGCCACCTACTCGGCCACGCTCGAACTCGACTTGGCCGACGTCAAGCCGTCGCTGGCCGGCCCCAAGCGCCCGCAGGACCGAGTGCTGCTGGAAAAGGTCAAGGAGAACTTCCACGCCAACCTCGGTGGCCTGACCGCCAACCGCGAGGCGAAGAAGGTCGAGCTCGCACGCCTGGCCGCGGAGGGCGGCGCGCAGCCGCAGGCCGAGCACCTGGCCGCCAGCCCGCGCTCGAGAATCCGCATCAACGACGTCGATGCCGAACTCACCGACGGCTCGGTGGTGATCGCCGCGATCACCTCGTGCACCAACACCTCCAACCCGGCGGTGATGCTGGGCGCGGGCCTGCTGGCGCGCAACGCGGTCAAGCGCGGCCTGAAGGTCAAGCCGTGGGTCAAGACCTCGCTCGGCCCGGGCTCGCTGGTGGTGACTGACTACCTGAAGAAGGCCGACGTGCTCGACGACCTCGAGAAGCTCGGCTTCTACGTGGTCGGCTACGGCTGCACCACCTGCATCGGCAACTCCGGCCCGCTGCCGGACGAGGTCTCGCGCGGCATCGCCGAGAACGACCTCGTGGTCGCCTCGGTGCTCTCGGGCAACCGCAACTTCGAGGGCCGCGTGCACGCCGAGGTCAAGATGAACTACCTCGCCTCGCCGCCGCTGGTGGTGGCCTATGCCATCGCCGGCACGGTCGACATCGACCTCACCACCGAGCCGCTCGGCACCGATGCCGACGGCAAGCCGGTGTTCCTGCGCGACGTGTGGCCGAGCAACAAGGAAATCGGCGACACCATCGCCGCCACCGTCGGCCCGGAACTGTTCGCACAGAACTACGCCGACGTGTTCAAGGGCGACAGCCGCTGGAACGCGATCGCCTCGCCCACCGGCGCGTCGTTCGAATGGGATGCGGCCTCGACCTACATCAAGAACCCGCCCTACTTCGACGGCATGACGATGGACGTGGGCACCATCGCCGACATCCATGGCGCGCGCGTGATGGGCCTGTTCGGCGATTCGATCACCACCGACCACATTTCGCCGGCGGGCAACATCAAGAAGGACTCGCCCGCGGGCCGGTTCCTCATCGAGCGCGGCGTGCAGCCGGCGGACTTCAACAGCTACGGCTCGCGCCGCGGCAACGACGACGTGATGGTGCGCGGCACCTTCGCCAACATCCGCATCAAGAACCTGATGTTCGGTGGCGAGGAAGGCGGCAACACGCTGTACTTCGGGAAGGACGGCGCCGCGCCCGAGAAGCTCGCCATCTACGACGCGGCGATGAAGTACAAGGCCGACGGCGTGCCGCTGGTGGTGTTCGCCGGCAAGGAATACGGCACCGGCTCGAGCCGCGACTGGGCGGCCAAGGGCACCAACCTGCTCGGAGTGAAGGCGGTGATCGCCGAGAGCTTCGAGCGCATCCACCGCTCGAATCTCGTCGGCATGGGCGTGCTGCCGCTGCAGTTCAAGGACGGCGAGAACGCGCGCACGCTGGGCCTGGACGGCTCGGAGGTGATCGACATCACCGGCCTGGCCGACGGCGCCGGCAAGATCGCCACCGTCAACGCCCGCAAGGCCGACGGCACCACGACGACGTTCGAGGCCAAGGTGCTGCTGCTGACGCCGAAGGAAGTGGAGTACTTCCGCCATGGCGGCATCCTGCATTACGTGCTGCGGCAGCTGGCATCGAAGAAGGCGGCCTGATCGCCACGGTGCGGGCGGAAGCCCGGCCCGCCGCGTGGCGGCGGGCGTTCGCGGGACCGCGCGGCAGTGCCGCGCAAGCGGCCCCGCTCACCCACCACGGCGAAATCCCGCATTGCGTACTGCGCCTGCTGGCGTCGAACGAAGCCACCTGATCGCCATTGCAGCCGTAGAGGCGCGCCTGCGCGCACGTCGATCATGTGCGTGGCGGTTGGTGACGAAGCCGCAGGCGCGCAGGCGCGCCTCTACCTCTGCTCAGCCATCCTTCGCGGTGGGTCACGGCAAGGCCTGAGGCCACGGTCGCAACGGAAGCCTAACCGCCGCATGCGGCCGCCCCCATCGCCGAGGGTGGTGCTCCGCCACCTGGCGGAGCGTCGCCTCCGCACTCCGGCGTACGAACGGCAGATCGACCGCATCGATCCTTGCCGCCAGTCCAACCGGAGTCGATCGAAATGCGTCATCCATTGCCCTCGCTCACCTGCGCCCTCCTTGCCACCCTCGCGAGTCCCGCGGTGCTCGCCAAGTCGCAGGGCGACTGGGAGTTCGCGATCGGCGCCCACCAGGTGCGGCCCGCCTCCGACAACGGCACGCTCGCCGGCGGCACGCTGGACGTCGACGTCGGCAACGACACGCGCCCCACCCTGTCGGCCGAGTACTTCATCCGCGACAACCTCGGCATCGAAGTGCTGGCCGCGGTGCCGTTCGAGCACGACATCGCGGTCGCCGGGCTCGGCACCGTGGCGTCGACGCGCCACCTGCCGCCCACGGTCACGCTGCAGTACCACTTCAACACGCAGGGCCGGGTGTCGCCGTTCGTCGGCGCCGGCGTCAACTTCACCGCGTTCTACGACGAGCAGACGCGCGGCGCGCTCAGTGGGGCCGACCTGCGGCTGGGCAATTCGTGGGGCCTTGCCGCGCATGCCGGGGTGGACGTCCGCATCACCGATGCCGGGTCGCTGCGCCTCAACGCGCGCTGGATCGACATCGACACGGAGGTCGAACTTGACGGCGCGGAACTGGGCGAGGTGAACATCGACCCGCTGGTCTACGGCGCCGCGTGGGTGTTCCGCTTCTGACCGCCCACGGTCCTACTTCCAGTCGATGCTGGCCAGGCGCCAATCGCCGGATTCCAGCCGGAATCCGGCCACGACCTCGTACCGCGCCGCCTCGCCGACCGCGAGCGACCCGGAACCGCCACTCACCACCGTGCTGAACCGCACCAGGGCGGAATCGCCCTCCAGGCGGATCTCAAGGGGACCATTGGTCACGCCGATCGACGGGTGGCGAAAGAAAATGCCTTGGGCAAGCCTGGTCGCACCGGTACGGTCCAGTCCGCCGGGACCAGCGAAATCCTCGGCGAGCAGGTCCTTCACACGCCCCGCATCGCGCTGCTCGATCGCCTCGACGAACGAATCGACGGTCGCGCGCAGTGCCTCCTCCGGCGGGGTGCGGGCGCAGCCTGCAATCGCCAGCACCAGCAGCGCGCCGCCGCACAGCAGCGTGGCATGGAGGCGGCTGGACAGCCTGTTGCATCGCATCGCACGTCGCCCCGCACCAGCCTTCGAGGGCGCGATGCTCGCATGCGCCGGCGCCGCGGCACCGGCATGCGCGCGCCTTGCGGGGTCCGGGGGGCTGTGCTGGAATCGATCGATCATGTCGGCCACCGCGCGCACGGATGGAACCCGCGCCGACGCAATCCACCAGCAGGGGAACGCGATGAACCCGCAACGTTTATGGCTCGCCGAGTACCCCGCGGGCGTGCCCGCCACCATCGACGTCGACGAGTTCCCGTCGATCGTCTCCGTGCTGCAGAGCGCGATCGACAAGTACCGCGACCGCCCGGCGTTTTCGAACCTGGGCAAGACGCTGACCTACGGCCAGGTCGATGAGCTGAGCCGCCAGTTCGCCGCCTACCTGCTGGGCGAGCTGAAGCTCAAGAAGGGCGATCGCGTCGCGATCATGATGCCCAACTGCCTGCAGTACCCGATCGCCACGTTCGGGGTGCTGCGCGCGGGGCTCACCGTCGTCAACACCAACCCGATGTACACGCCGCGCGAGCTCAGGCACCAGCTGGTGGACTCGGGCGCGAGCGTGGTGCTGGTGCTGGACAACTTCGGGCACACGGTCCAGCAGGTGGTCGGCGACACCCAGGTGCGCCAGGTCATCACCACCGGGCTGGGTGACATGCTCGGCTTCCCGAAGGGCGGGATCGTCAACTTCATGCTGCGCCACGTGAAGAAGATGGTGCCCGACTACGACATCCGCGGCGCCGTGCGCTTCCGCGACGCGCTCACGCTGGGGCAGATGAATTCGCTGCCTCAGGTGGACATCCAGCCGTCCGACATCGCCTTCCTGCAGTACACCGGCGGCACGACGGGCGTCGCCAAGGGGGCGATGCTCACCCATCGCAACCTCGTGGCCAACATGCAGCAGGCCGCTGCATGGATCGGAACGAACGCGCGGATGGGCGAGGAAGTCATCGTCACCGCGCTGCCGCTGTACCACATCTTCGCGTTGACGGCGAACGGCCTGGTCTTCATGAAGTTCGGCGGCCTCAACCACCTGATCACCAACCCGCGCGACATGCCGGGGTTCGTCAAGGAACTGAAGAAGACGCCGTTCACCGCGATCACCGGCGTCAACACGCTGTTCAACGGCCTGCTCAACACGCCGGGATTCGACGAGATCGACTTCTCCCGCCTGCATCTCACCCTCGGCGGTGGCATGGCGGTGCAGCGCGCGGTGGCCGAGCGCTGGAAGCAGGTCACCGGCTGCACGCTGGTGGAGGCCTACGGCCTGACCGAGACCTCGCCGGCCGCGTGCATCAACCCGATGGACCTGGCCGAATACAACGGCGCGATCGGGCTGCCCGTGCCGTCGACCGACGCATGCGTCAAGGACGAGGAGGGCCGCGTCGTAAAGCAGGGCGAGGTGGGCGAGCTGTGCATCAAGGGCCCGCAGGTCATGGCCGGCTACTGGCAGCGCCCGGAGGAGACCGCCGCGGTCATCGACGCGGAGGGCTGGCTGCACACCGGCGACATGGCGCGCATGGACGAGAAGGGCTACTTCTACATCGTCGACCGCAAGAAGGACATGATCCTGGTCTCCGGGTTCAACGTGTATCCCAACGAGGTCGAGGACGTCATCGCCATGATGCCCGGGGTGCTCGAAGTGGCCGCCGTCGGCGTGCCGGACGACAAGTCCGGCGAGGCGGTCAAGGTGGTCATCGTCAAGAAGGATCCCAACCTCACCGCCGAGGACGTCAAGGCGCACGCGCGCGCTAACCTCACCGCCTACAAGCAGCCCCGGCTGGTGGAGTTCCGCACCGAGTTGCCGAAGACCAACGTGGGCAAGATCCTGCGCCGCGAGTTGCGGGACCCGACGCCGGCCTGAGCACGGCACGGCATGACGCACGCGACGGGGCGCCTTCGGGCGCCCCGTTCGTTTGCGCGCCTGGCGCGATTGCATCAACTGCTCCGACGACGCGACGCAGTCCGTTGACGGGCGCTGCTCGACGTCGGCACGCGCACGCTTTTGGTGGCTTCGCGTCACGCGCGGATGCGGGAACGTGTCGCGATTCGCACGCGTTTGGAGATCCTCTTCACCGCTTCGACATCGCGTCATGCGCCCTTCGCAAGTGATCGCATTCGCAGGAGTACAGTCGATCCGTGGGCCCTTCCCCATGCCGGCGCGGCCCACGCCGCGTCCTTGCGCCGGCGTCTCCAGGAGTGCCCCATGAGCCCCCCCGACATCCTGCGTGCCGACACCCTGCGCCATCCCGCCGCATTCCGTGCGCCGCCCTCGCCGCTGCGCCAGGCCACCTCCGGCGACGGCCTCGCCCACTGGCTCTACATGCACGCCGACGCCGCGACCGGCGTGCGCCCGTGCTTCCGCACCACGCTGATGGACGCGATGTGGACCGCGCTGTCGTCGCTGACGCTGCCTCCGGCGCAGCGCGCGCCGGGCCAGTTGCGCCACGTGGTGCTGGCGTCCGATGCCGGCGCGTTCAACCTCGGCGGCGACCTCGACCTGTTCGCCCGCCTGATCCGCGAGCGCAACCGCGAGCAGCTGCTGGCCTACGCGCGGCGCTGCGTGGACGGCGTGCACCACCTCCACTGCGGGCTGGGAGGCGACGTGCGCACGGTGGCGCTGGTGCAGGGCGACGCGTTGGGTGGGGGCCTCGAACTGGCCCTGGCCTGCCACACGATCGTGGCCGAGGAGGATTGCGGCATGGGCCTGCCGGAGGTGCTGTTCGGGCTGTTCCCCGGCATGGGCGCGTACTCGTTCCTGTGCAAGCGCGTGCCGGCGCAGCTGGCCGAGAAGATCATCCTCGAGGGGCGGGTGCACTCGAGCCAGGAAATGCATGCGATGGGCATCGTCGACGTGCTCGTGCCCAAGGGCCAGGGCGAGGCCGCGGTGCACGACCTCCTCCGCCAGCAGCAGCGATCCCCGCATGCGTACCTGGCGCTTAACCGCGTGCGCCAGATCGCCCAGCCGGTCGGGTACGACGAGCTGATGGGAATCACCGAGGTGTGGGTCGACAGTGCGCTCGCGCTCGGCGACAAGTCGCTCCGGACCATGGACCGGATCGTCCGTGCCCAGACCCGCCGCGCGGGCAGCGACGCCCACGCCGCATGACGCCGTCAGCCGGCGGTGTCGCCCTCGCCCGGCGACGCCGCGCGGCGGTGCATGCGCGCGTCCAGGAGCTCGCGCCCCTGCGCGAAGCGCTCGTCCAGCACGTCCAGGCGCCCGCCCGCCTCGGCCGCCAGCCGCGCGTCGCCCAGGTGCATGAGTTCGCCGCCCAGCGCCGACAGTTTGGCCAGCCCTACGTTGCCGGCTACGCCCTTGAGCGCGTGCGCCTGCTCGCGCACGGTCGACCACGCGCGTTCGCCCACGGCCTTGCGCAGCGCGGCCAGGCACTCGGCGATGTCGGCCAGGCACTGCGCCACGAACTCGCGTTCGAAGGCCACCCCCATTCCCAGCGCGGCGAGGTCGTCCAGCACCGACGCGTCGAAACTGGCATCGCCCGCTGACGGCTGAGCCTGCCTGGAGGTGCGCATCGCGCCTCCCGCACGCGACTGGGTGGCGATGTCCGCCAGCGTCTCGAGCAGGCGCGCGGCAACCACCGGCTTGGCCAGGAACGCGCGCGCGCCGGCCTGTTCGCAGGCGCTGATCGACGCGGGCGTCACGTCCGCGCTCAGGATCACCACCGGCGTGCGCGGGCCCTCGCCCGCCTGCATCACCCGGAGCTGCCTCAGCAGGTCCAGCCCCGAGAGGTCCGGCATGTGCAGGTCGGCGACGGCCACGTCATGGCGTACGTCGACCAGCGCCTCGAGCGCCTGCTCGCCGCCATCCACGCAGGTGACGCGATGCCCGGCCTTCTGCAGCAGGCGCTGCAGCACCATGCGGTTGGCGGCGTGGTCGTCGGCGACCAGCACGTGCAGGGGCCGCACGCGCGCGCGGTGGCGCAGGAACGGGTCGGCGAACGCGATGACGTTGTCGGCGTCCGCGGCTGGCTCGGCACCCGGTGCATCGAGGCGCTCGACAGGCGCGGGCGCGGGCTGCAGCGCGGCGGCGAGCCCGAACGGCAGTTCGACCCAGAACCGGCTGCCCTGTCCCTCGGCGCTCTCGAAGCCGATCGTGCCGCCCATCGCCTCGGTCAGGCCCTTGGCGATGGTGGTGCCAAGCCCGGTGCCGCCATGGCGCCGCGCGAGACCGGCGTCGGCCTGCTCGAACGCCTCGAACAGGCGCTGGCGCGCCGACGCCGGCACGCCGATCCCGGTGTCGCTCACGGTGAAGCGCAGGCGCACGCCCGGGCCGGGCCCGTCGACGCGCTCGACGACCAGCTGCACGGAGCCGGAGTCGGTGAACTTCACCGCGTTGCCCGACAGGTTCAGCAGCACCTGGCGCAGGTGGGAGGCGTCGCCCAGCACGCCGTTGGGCACGTCGGGGGCAACGCTCGCCTCGTAGCGCAGCGATTTGCCGCGCGCTTGCGGCTGCAGGATCAGCCCGATGGCTTCCACGACCTCGCGCGGGTCGAACTCGACCACGTTGAGCTTGAGCTTGCCCGCCTCGATCGCGGAGATGTCCAGCACGTCCTCCACCAGCGCCAGCAGGCTGCGGGTCGAGGCCTGGATGGTCTGCAGGCATTCGCGCTGCTCGGCGTCGAGCTGGGTGGTCGCCAGGAGCTCCGACATGCCCGAAAGCCCATTGAGCGGCGTGCGGAACTCATGGCTCATGTTGGCCAGGAAGCGGCTCTTGGCCTCGTTCGCGCGGCGCGCCTCGTCGGTGGCGCGGGTCAGCGCGCGCAGCAGGCCGGAGAGGTACAGCGGCACGGCCACGAGGCCCGCCAAGAGGCCGATGCCCAGCGGGCGGTTGTCGATCCAGTAAGCGTTGGCGAGCAGCACGCTGCCGAAGCTCGCCACCGCGGCGCTCACCGCGAGGTACAGGTAGCGGTTGCCGAACCGCAGGCCGTTGCCGACGGTGACCCACAGGATGATCACGTAGACCCACGCGAGCGGTTCGCCCATGCGGATCATTGCGACCGCCATCAGCCCGTAGTCGGCGGCCATCCCGACCATCCTGCGCAGGTGCGACGGCGCCGGGCGGGCGATGATCCAGCCCAGCAACACGACCCCGATCGCGAACCCGATGCCCACCATCGCCAGCACGGCGTCGTAGGCATCGCCCTGCAGGGCGCCTCCACGACCGCGCTGCAGCATGTACGCCAGCACCACCGAGAGCACGCCCAGGCGGGTGATCGCCTGGCCGTGCTCGCTGTCGGTGCGACGCGCAAGGCGCTCGCGCACCCACGCCAGCCCCGCGACCATCACGCCAGCTCCGCGCCTGCCGATGGCGGCGGCGACGGATGCGAATCGCAGATCGCCTCCAGCCGCGCGCGCCCGCGCAGCAGCGCGTCGACGCAGAGCGGGTCGAACGCGCGTCCCCGCTGCGAGTAGATGGCGCCGAGCGCGGCCTCGACCGGGCTGCCCGGCCTGCCCGGCCGGTTGGACACCAGGGCCTCGAACGCATCGGCGACCGCGACGATGCGCGCCTCGAGCGGGATGTCCTCGCCCTTGAGCCCGTCCGGGTAGCCGCTGCCGTCGTAGCGTTCGTTGTGCCGCAGCGCGATCAGCGCGCCGACCTGGATCGCGCGGTTGCGGCTGCCGGCAAGCAGCTCGTGGCCGATGCGCGGGTGGCCGCGCAGGATCGCCTCCTCGCCGGCATCGAGGGGTCCGCGCTTGCACAGGACCGCATCGGGCACGGCGATGCGGCCGATGTCGTGCAGGGGCGCTGCCAGCTCGATCACCCGCACCTCGTCCTCGAACATGCCGAGCTGCTCGGCGATCACGCCCGCCACCTGCCCCATGCGTTCGAGGTTGGTGCGCATGCCCCCGTCGCGGTAACCGATCGCGCGGGCCAGGCGCACCAGCGTCTCGCGCTCGCGTTCCTCGACCTCGTGCATCGACGCCAGCAGGCGCTGCTCGAGCGACAGCGCGCGCTGCTTGACGTTCTCCGACTGCTGGCGCAGTGCGAGCAGGTTGCGGCAACGCGCGCGCAACTCGCGCGGGCGCACCGGCTTGACCAGGAAATCGATGACGCCGGCCTCCAGCGCGGCCTGCCGCACGGGCTCGTCGCCCACCACCGTCACCAGGATGATCGGGATGTCGCGGTGCAGCGGCCGGCGCCGGAACCGGCGCGCGAACTCGAGCCCGTCGAACTCCGGCATCCGGTAGTCGAGCAGCAGCAGGTCCGGCTGGTGGTTTTCGCACCAGCCCAGCGCCACGCCCGGCTCGCCGAAGTCGTGCACGGACAGTTCCGGCGCGATGTTCTCGATGATGTGGCGCAGCATCGTGCGCGCGGACGCCTGGTCATCGACGATGACGACATTCACTGGCCACCCATCCTGGGACCGCCGCGGGGACGCGGCATCGCCGGCAGGATACCCCCAGCGGTGCGCGATCACCGCCGGGGTGCCCGATCCGTGACCACGATCGCCGTGGCCCGGCGCCCGGCCGTCAGCAGGGCCCGCCGGACGGTGCCCGGTGACGCGCACCGGTCCGTCGGCCGTCCGGCCGCATCGGCCGGGGTGCGTTGCGTGCAGCCGGGTTATGTCTGCGTCGGGTGTTCGGGGCGCATGTACGGGAACAGCAGCACGTCGCGGATCGACGAGGACCCGGTCAGCAGCATCACCAGCCGGTCGATGCCGATGCCCAACCCGCCCGTGGGCGGCAGGCCCACCTCGAGCGCGCGGATGTAGTCGGTGTCGAAGTGCATGGCCTCGTCGTCCCCGCCTTCCTTGGCCTCCACCTGCGCGGCGAAGCGCGCGGCCTGGTCCTCGGGATCGTTGAGCTCGGAGAACCCGTTGGCCAGTTCCTTGCCGCCGATGAACAGCTCGAAGCGGTCGGTGATGCCCGGCTCGGTGTCGCTCTCGCGCGCCAGCGGGCTCACCTCGACCGGGTAGTGGGTGATGAAGGTCGGCTGCGTGAGGCCGGCCTCGACGGTCTTCTCGAAGATCTCCAGCAGCAGCTTGCCCCAGCCGTAGGACGGCTTGACCGGAATGCGCAGGCGCGCGCAGTGCGCGGCAAGGGCGTCGCGGTCGCGGCAGTCGGCGGCGCTGACCTGCGGGTTGAGCTCGCGCACGGCGTCCTCGAGGCGCCAGCGGCGGAACGCCGGGCCCAGGTCGATCTCGGCGTCCTCCCACGTCAGCTGCGTGGTGCCCAGCACCTCGACGGCGACGTCGCGGATCACGCCCTCGGTCAGGTCCATGATCTCGATGTAGGTCGCGTATGCCTCGTACAGCTCGAGCATCGTGAACTCGGGGTTGTGCCGGGTGGACACGCCCTCGTTGCGGAAGTTGCGGTTGATCTCGTACACGCGCTCCAGCCCGCCGACGACCAGCCGCTTGAGGTACAGCTCGGGGGCGACGCGCAGGTACAGCTCGAGGTCCAGCGCGTTGTGGTGCGTGACGAACGGTTTCGCGGTGGCACCGCCGGGGATGTAATGCATCATCGGCGTCTCGACCTCGAGGAAGCGCCGCGCATCCAGCCACGCGCGCATCGCGCGGATGATCTTGCTGCGCTTGACGAACACCTCGCGCGCTTCGGGCGAAACGATCAGGTCGACGTAACGCTGGCGGTAACGCTGCTCCACATCACTCAACCCGTGCCACTTGTCCGGCAGCGGGCGCAGCGACTTGGTCAGCAGCCGCAGCGCATCGACCTTGACCGACAGTTCGCCGGTGCGCGTACGCGTCAGCGTGCCTTCGGCGGCGATGATGTCGCCGACGTCCCAATGCTTGAACGCCTCGTAGGCCTCGCCGAGAGCGTTGGCCTGCAGGAACAGCTGCAGGCGGCCGGATTCGTCCTGCACCTGGGCAAAGCTGGCCTTGCCCATCACGCGCTTGGCCATCAGCCGCCCGGCGACGGCCACGCGCACGGCGTCGGCCTCGATCGCCTCCATCGTCCAGCGCTCCGCATCGGCGTACTGCGCCTGCAGGTCGCCGGCGTAGTGCGTGCGCCTGGCATCGTTCGGGAACGCGATGCCCTGCCCCCGCAACGCCGCCAGTTTCGACCGGCGCTCGGCGATCAGCTTGTTTTCGTCGGCGTGCGTGTCGGGGGTGGTGTGTTGGGTGGTCATCGGCTGCGCTTGTGTGGATATGTACGACGTTTGCTTCTTTTGGCGACCTGCACAACTTGCGCGGTGCCTTCTTACTTGTCATCCCCGCGAAGGCGGGGATCCATGGACGTTGGTCTTGCTCGTAGCTACCGCGCTGACAAGGTCCAACTACGTTTTATCGCCCTTGCTCGTCATTCCCGCGCAAGCGGGAATCCAGCGACCTTGCTCTTCTCACTTGTAGCGCCGAGCTTGCTATGTGGCTTTTCGGCTGTTCGCGGTGGACCAGCAACATCAAAGGCTTTCGCCCCTGCGGGGCGACTTCATTTCTTTTGGTTTAGCGCCAAAAGAAACGAAGCAAAGAAAAACGCTTCGCCAGGAGCTCACTCACCATGATCGTTGCGTTCGACATTTTCCGACTCGCCAATCCTTGGCTCGGTCGGAAAACGGCGTGCATCCATGCCCGCCGCCCTCCGGGTGTCCTAATCGTGCAGTCGTTCGGTTGCTGCCTAGAAGCGAAAAGCGAAAAACGAGAAGCGAGACGCGAGAAGCGGTCGAGCCTGCTGCCTACGACGACTTACGTCGCGTCCGCCCGCTTTGACCCCACCTCCAGCCCACTCTTCAGACTCGCCTCAACGAACTCGTCCAGGTCGCCATCCAGCACCTTCTGCGTATCGCTGCGCTCCACGCCGGTGCGCAGGTCCTTGATACGGCTCTGGTCGAGGACGTAGTTGCGGATCTGGCTGCCCCAGCCGATGTCGGACTTGGTCGCTTCCACCGCGTCGCGCTCGGCGTTGCGCTTCTGCAGCTCCAGCTCGTAGAGCTTCGCGGCCAGCATCTTCATAGCGCGGTCGCGGTTCGCGTGCTGGCTGCGCTCGGTCTGGCAGGCGACGACCGTGTTCGTCGGCACGTGGGTGATGCGCACCGCGGACTCGGTCTTGTTGACGTGCTGGCCGCCGGCGCCCGACGAACGATACACGTCGGTCTTCAAGTCCGCCGGATTGATGTCGATGTCGATCTTGTCATCGACCTCCGGGGACACGAAGACGCTGGTGAACGAGGTGTGCCGGCGGTTGTCCGAATCGAACGGGCTCTTGCGCACCAGGCGGTGCACGCCGGTCTCGGTCTTGAGCCAGCCGTAGGCGAAGTCGCCCTCCACGCGGAAGGTGGCCGACTTGATGCCGGCCACGTCGCCCGCGGAGGCTTCCATCAGCTCGGTCTTCCAGCCGCGCGACTCGGCCCAGCGCAGGTACATGCGCAGCAGCATCTCGGCCCAGTCCTGCGCCTCGGTGCCGCCGGCGCCGGCCTGGATGTCGACGAACGCAGGCGCGGCATCCATCTGCCCGGAGAACATGCGCTGGAATTCGAGGGCCTCGACGTGCTTCTGGTAGCCGTCGACGTCGGCGACCACCGCCAGCGCGGTGTCCTCGTCGTCCTCGGCCTCGGCCAGGTCCAGCAGTTCGCGGGCGCCATTGAGCCCGTCGGTGAGGTCACGGATGCCGACCACCACCTTTTCCAGCGCGGCACGCTCGCGGCCCAGGGCCTGGGCGTTCTCGGCGTTGTTCCAGATGTCGGGGCTTTCCAGCTCCCGGTTTACTTCTTCCAGGCGCTCGACCTTGCGGTCGTAGTCAAAGATACCCCCTCAGCGCATCCAGCCGACCAGTGAGGTCGGCGATGCGCTGGCGGACGGGATTGAGCTCGATCATCGCGTGGTGCGGCCAAAAACAGGGCCGGCGATTGTAGGGCGGGTGCCGACGGGCCGCCATTTCGCGCCGCGGGCCAGCGCGTGGTCCCCGCTCACCCCAGGGCGTTCGCACGCCCCCGCAGCGCCTCGCGATGCCGCCGGCTGCACGGCAGGACGGTGCCGTCGTGCAGGTGCACGCGCGCGTCGCCGGTGTCGATCGGCTCGATCGACGCGACCTGGCCCAGGTTCACCATGTAGCTGCGGTGGATGCGCGCGAACCGCGCGGGGTCGAGCCGGCCTTCGATGGCTGCCATCGTGGTGCGCAGGGGGTAGTCGCGGCCGCGCACGCGCAGGTTCACGTAATTGCCCGCCGCCTGCAGCCATTCCACGTCGGCCGAAGCCACCAGGAACTCCCGCCCCAGCTTGCGGACCAGGAACCGCTCGGGGCGCTCGAGCGGCTCCACCGGCGGGCCCACGTCGGGCGCCACCAGCAGCGATGCCTCGCCCTGCCGCCGGCGGCGGAGGAAGCGGTAGGCCTCCATGACCGCCACGATCCCGGCGTAGGCACGCACGTCCTTGAGGTATTCGTAGCCGAGCTGGCGCGGCCAGTCGCCGAAGTCGTACTGCATGCCCTGCCAGGCATACACGCCGTGCCGCAGCATGACCATGCCGGCGACGTGCAGCAGGCTGAAGGCGATGCTCCCCAGCACGTGCAGTCCCAGCGTGCGGCGCCAGCCGTCCCACTGCAGCGGCACGGCGCGCGTGAAGGCGGCCACGGCGGGCAGCAGGGCGAGGATCGCGATGCCGCTGGACGCCTCCCAGGCCACTGGCTCCCACGCCGCGTGCGGCAGGCCCTCGTCGCGGATGTCGATCCACGCGGTCGCGCTGTTGGCGGCCACGTTGACGGCGATGGCCGCCACCCACGCAGCGACTTCCAGGCTCCGCCGAACGGGATCGGGCAGGGTGCCGGGCGGGGATGGCGGGACGCTCGCGCGCATGGCGCGAGTCTAGGCGCCGCGCGCCACGGCGTGTCCCGGCGCTCCGCGGTTGGTCCCCACCTGCCGTCGGTCCGTCCCTTCGGCCATGCAGGCGCACGCGCGTGGGGCAACTGTCGGCGTCCCATCACATGGATCGCGCCCATGGAACGCCGCCATTTCTTCCTCGACTGGGTCCGCATCGGCGCCTTCGTGCTGCTGGTGCTCTACCACGTCGGCATGTACTACGTGAGCTGGGACTGGCACATCAAGAGCCCGTCCGCGGGACCGGCGTTGGAGCCCCTGATGCTGGCGAGCGCGCCCTGGCGGCTGTCGCTGCTCTTCTTCGTGTCGGGGGCCGCCACGGCCTTCCTGCGGGGAACGGGCGAGGCCGGCTTCCTGCGGGCGCGCTCCTGGCGGCTGCTGGTGCCGCTGGCCTTCGGGATGCTGGTGGTGGTGGTGCCGCAGCCCTATTTCGAAGTCGTCGATCATCTGCCCGGCGGCTATCGCGATGGGTACTTGGCCTTCTGGGGCCGCTACCTGCAGGCCGACGGAGGCTTCTGCCGGGCCGATGGCGAATGCCTGATCCTGCCGACCTGGAACCACCTGTGGTTCGTCGCCTACCTGTGGGTCTACACGGTGCTGCTGTGCGCGGGGCGATGGCTGGCGCGCGGGCGGCACGTCGCTTTCGTGGGCGCCGCCGTGCGCCGACTGGGCCTCGGCTGGAACCTGCTGCTGTGGCCGTTCGCGCTGCTCGCCCTGGCGCGGCTGCTGCTCGCCGGCCGCTTCGAATCGACGCATGCGCTCATCGACGACTGGTACAACCACGCGCAGTACCTGCCCCTGTTCCTGCTGGGCGCCGCGGTCGCGCGTCGCGCGGGGGCGTGGGACGCGTTCATCCGGTTGCGATGGATGGCCGCCGCGCTCGCCGTGTGCGGTTACGCGGTGGTCGCGTGGTACTTCGGGCTCGGGTTCGACGATGCCAACCCGCCGCCGGACGCGCTGCGTGCGCTGCAGCGGCTTGCCTGGGCGGTCTGCCAGTGGAGCGCGGTGGTGGCGGTGATCGGGTTCGCGGCGCGGTGGGCGCCCGGGGACAGCGCGGCGCGGCGCTATTTCACCGAGGCGGTGTTCCCCGTGTACATCCTCCACCAGACGCTGATCATCGCGATCGCGTACCACGCGCGCCCGTTCGGGTTGGCTCCGGCGATCGAGGGTCCGCTGCTGGTGCTGGCGACGTTCGCGGGATGCTTCGGCGTGTTCGAGATGATGCGGCGCGTGCCACTGCTCCGGCCGCTGTTCGGACTGCGGCGACAGGCGCGTGCGGTGGCGCTCCGAGACGGCGCGCCGGCGGGCACGTAAGGACGCTTGCAAAGCGACATCACGCGGCAGCCACGCGGCACCGCGGTGGACCCGTCGGCGAGGAAACTTCCGGATCGCCATTGGCACGCTTGCGCGCTTCCCGGTTCCGCTGCGCGGGCTGCATGCCTGGAGCCCGGCGCAGACCGTGGAGGCGTCGAGTCACGAGGCGCAAGCGGCGCGTTGCCTCACGCCGGCTCGCGATGCACGACTACCAGCTGCACCGCGTCGCCGCCGCGGTAGTCGTCGGGTTCCAGGCGGTAGGCGATGCGCACGCGCGCGGGCGGCGGCGTGCCGCTCCAGCCGTTGAACTCGATGGCATCGACGCGCAGGGGGCCGTCGCGCAGTTCGAGCTTCAGGTGCCTGTCCTTGATCACGCGCCACCGCGCGACGTCGAACTCGCCATCGAACTGCGGCTCGGGGAACGCCTGTCCCCACGGCCCACCGTCGCGCAGGCACGTCGCGTGGTCGCGGGTGAACTCGTGCGCGTCGAGCGCGCCGTCGGTGAGCACGTCGAGCTGCAGCAGTTCGGGGGTGAGCATCCGCAGCGCGTGGCCGGTGAACGCGTCGCGGAAGGCCTCGAGCTGGTCGAGGCGCAGCGACAGCCCGGCGGCCATCGCGTGCCCGCCGAAGCGGTCGATGCAGCCGGGCAGCTGGGCATGCACGGCCGCGAGCGCGTCGCGCACGTGGTAGCCGGGGATCGAACGTGCGGAGCCGCGCAGCATGGTGCTGCCGGACTCACTGGGCGCGAAGGCGATGACAGGCCGATGCAGCCGCTCCTTCATTTTCGACGCCACCAGGCCGACCACGCCCGGATGCCAGTCGGCGTCGAACAGGCACAGCGCGACCGGCACGTCGCCATCGAGCGCAATGCGGCCCAGCGCGGCCTGCGCGTCATCGGTCATCTGCGCCTGCACCGCGCGGCGCGAGGTGTTGATCTCGTCGAGCAGCTCGGCGATCTCGCGCGCCTGCGTGGCGTCGTCGGTGAGCAGGCATTCGATGCCCAGGCCCATGTCCTCCAGGCGCCCGGCGGCGTTGAGGCGTGGCGCAATGGAGAAACCGATGTCGCCCGCCGACAGCGTGCGCACGTCGCGGCGGCTGACCTGGATCAGCGCGCGCAGGCCCGCGCATCCCTGCCCCGCCCGCAGGCGGCGCAGCCCGGCGGACACCAGCGCGCGGTTGTTGGCATCCAGCGGCACCAGGTCGGCGACGGTGCCCACTGCAACGAGGTCCAGCAGCACGGTGAGGTCGGCCTGCGCGGCCTGCGGGCAGCCGGCGGCGCGCAGGTGGCGGCGCAGCGCCAGCAGCACGTAGAACATCACGCCGACGCCGGCCAGGCACTTGCTGGCGAACCCGTCGCCGCGGCAGTTTGGATTCACGATCGCATCGGCCGGCGGCAACGCATCGCCTGGCAGGTGGTGGTCGGTGACCAGCACCTGCCAGCCGCGCGCCTTGGCGGCTGCGATGCCAGCGTGGCAGGCGATGCCGTGGTCGACGGTGACGATGAGCTCCGGCACCAGCGCGGCCAGCTCCTCCACCAGCGCAGGCGACAGTCCGTAGCCGTGCACCATGCGGTTGGGCACCGCGTGCGAGACGCGCGTCGCGCCCAGCATGCGCAGGCCGCGCACGCCGACCGCGCAGGCGGTGGCGCCATCGCAATCGAAATCCCCGACCACGACGATGTGCCGGCCATCCGCGATGGCGCCGGCGAGCAGCGCGATGGCGTCGTCCAGCCCACCCAGCGCATCTGGCGGCAGCAGGTGCGCGAGTTTGGGCTGTGCACTGGCGAGGCCGTGCGCGCCGCGCGATGCGTACACGCGGCGCAGCAGTGCCGGCACTGCATCGGGCCAGTCGTTCGCAAGCTCGGGGCAATCGCGGCGGCGCAGCCGCGCGGCGGGCTTCATGTGTTCGCGCGCCGGTCGAGGCCCGGTTGGGGCACCGGCTTGCGCCAGAAACGCCAGCGCTGGCCGCGTTCGAGCACCGCGCGCGCGCCGTCGTCGAAGTCGAGCGCCAGGCGCTGCAGGCGTCCGGCGGCGATGTCGGCCAGCGCGGGCGCGATCCAGTCGGCATCGACGCGTGCGATGTTGACCGCATGGCGCAGGTCGACCGCATGCGCCCCTGCCGGCGTCGACCAGCGCGACGGCAGCGCGTCGTGCGCGATGCCCGCCATCGCGGCGAACGCGCGCACCGCATCGTCGTCGCTGGCGACGTGGGTGGCCTCGCTGCGCACATGGTCGGGCGCCACACCGGCACCCCAGAACCACACCGAATTCACCCGCAACAGGCCGCGCTCGCTGCGCAGTGCGTTGCGCGGATGGTTGTGCAGCACGACCTGCGCCTCGCTCAGCAGCGTCCGCCAGCGACGACCCAGCGGATCGTCGCTGGCTACGCCGGGCAGCTGCTCGAACAGGTCGGCGCCCAGCGCCTCGTCCGGCGCGGCGAAGGCCGGCAGCTTCGCGCCCGCGGGCATCTGCAGGTACCAGCGGCCCGGCGCCGGCGCGTCGAGCAGCGCGCCGCTGTCGCCGAACAACGGCTTGAGCGCGGGCAGGAAGGCGTCGACATCCTCGCGCGTCAGTTGTAGCGCGTCGCCGCAGGCCAGCAGCCGCGCGCCGTTGGGTTCGGCGCGCACGTGCGCCGGGTCGGCGCGCAGCCAGGTGGCGTTGATCGCATCGCCGGCATCACGCTTGCGGGTGACCGCGGCCACCGGCCAGCCGCGCGGCAGGATGTCGAACAGCCGCGCCAACTGCCTGCCGTCGACGCGCGTGACGTCGGCCCGCCCGAACGCGCGCGCGGTTGCTTCGGACCAGCGCTGTGCGCCGAACCTAGCGCGCGCGGGCAACAGCAACGTGGCCGCGGTGGTCATTGCTCAGCCGATGTAGCGGACGCTGGCGATCTCGTATTCGCGCGTGCCACCAGGCGCGTCGATGCTGATCGCGTCACCCTCGTGCTTGCCGATCAGCGCGCGTGCGACCGGCGAGGAGATCGCGATCAGGCCCTGCTTGATGTCGGCTTCGAGGTCCCCGACGATCTGGTAGGTCTTCTGCTCGTCGTTGTCAACGTCGACCAGGTCGACGGTGGCGCCGAACACCACCCTGCTGCCGGCGTTGAGCGTGGACACGTCGATCAGCTGCGCGTGCGAGAGCTCGGCCTCGAGCTGCTTGATGCGCCCCTCGATGAAGCCCTGCTGCTCGCGCGCGGCGGCGTACTCGGCGTTTTCCTTCAGGTCGCCGTGGGCGCGGGCCTCGGCGATGGCGTTGATGACCGCCGGGCGCTGCACGGACTTGAGGTTCTCGAGTTCGGCGCGCAGGCGCTGCGCGCCCTTGGCAGTAATGGGTGCTCGCATGGGGATCCTTGCTGCCGGACGCTGCCGGCGTAGGTGTGTCGATGCCGCATTCTGCCGCGTGCGGCGTCGCGTTGGGTGCGATCGGAGCGGGAAAAAGCGGAGCGGTCCGCGAATGACGCAAAAGACGCGAAGAAAAGCGCAGCGGAGGTGGGCTCCGGATCCATCGGCTGCGCCGACGAATCCACCAGCGCGATACCCACGTCTAAATTTCGCTCTTCTTCGCGCCCTTCGCGTCTTTCGCGGACCAGCCGCTCCTGCCCTACCCGAGCCGCGCGTGCAGCTCCTGCAGCGAATGCACGGGCCCGGTACCGCGGAACTCGAGCGATGCCAGCAACGCGCGCGCGCCTGAGATCGTCGTCGAATACGTCACGCGCTGCTGCAAGGCCTCGCGGCGGATCGAGAACGAGTCGTGGATCGCCTGGCGCCCCTCGGTGGTGTTGACGATGTAGGCGATCTCGCCGTTCTTGATCAGGTCGACGATGTGCGGCCGGCCCTCGATCACCTTGTTCACCGTCTCGCATTCGATGCCCTGCCCGCGCAGGAACTCCGCGGTGCCGTGCGTGGCCACCAGCGAGTAGCCGCGCTGCACCAGTCCCTGCGCCACCGGCAGCACGCGCTGCTTGTCGGGGTCGCGCACCGAAATGAAGGCCTTGCCCGTCGCCGGCAGCGCGCGGATGCCGCCGGCCTCGTGCGCGCGCGCCATCGCCGCGCCGAAGCTCGCGCCCACGCCCATCACCTCGCCGGTGGAGCGCATCTCCGGGCCGAGGATCGGGTCCACGCCCTGGAACTTGGCGAACGGGAAGATCGCTTCCTTGACCGAGTAGTACGACGGGATGATCTCGGCGGTGGCGCCCTGTTCGGCCAGCGTCTGCCCGACCATGCAGCGCGCGGCGATCTTCGCCAGCGGCATGCCGGTGGCCTTGGACACGAACGGCACCGTGCGCGACGCGCGCGGGTTGACTTCGATCAGGTAGATCGTCTCGTGGCCGTCGGCGGCGGTCTGGATGGCGAACTGCGTGTTCATCAGGCCGACGACGTTGAGCGCGCGGGCCAGCGACACGACCTGCTCGCGCAGGCGCTGCTGCGTGGCCGGGATGAGCGAATACGGCGGCAGCGAGCACGACGAGTCGCCCGAATGCACGCCGGCTTCCTCGATGTGCTCCATCACCCCGCCGACCAGCACGTTGCCGTCCTTGTCGGCGATGACGTCGACGTCGACCTCCACCGCGTTGTCGAGGAAGCGGTCCAGCAGCACCGGCGAGTCGTTCGACACCTTCACCGCGTCGCGGATGTAGCGCGCGAGGTCGGCGTCGGAATGCACGATCTCCATCGCACGACCGCCCAGCACGTAGCTGGGGCGCACCACCATCGGATAGCCGATCTGCGAGGCAAGCGCGAGCGCCTCGTCCGGACTGCGCGCGGTGCGGTTGGGCGGCTGGTGCAGGCCCAAGTCCGACACCAGTTTCTGGAAGCGCTCGCGGTCCTCGGCCAGGTCGATGCTGTCGGGGCTGGTGCCCACGATCGGCACCCCATTGGCCTCCAGCGCGCGCGCGAGCTTCAGCGGCGTCTGTCCGCCGAATTGCACGATCACGCCTTCGGGTTTTTCCAGGTCGCAGATCTCCAGCACGTCCTCGAGCGTGAGCGGCTCGAAGTACAGGCGGTCGGAGGTGTCGTAGTCGGTGGAGACCGTTTCCGGGTTGCAGTTGACCATGATGGTCTCGTACCCGTCCGCGCGCAGCGCCAGCGCGGCATGCACGCAGCAGTAGTCGAACTCGATGCCCTGCCCGATCCGGTTCGGCCCGCCGCCCAGCACCACGATCTTGCGCCGGTCGGTCGGCGCGGCCTCGCACTCGTCCTCGTAGGTCGAATACATGTAGGCGGTGCTGGTGGCGAACTCGGCCGCGCAGCTGTCCACGCGCTTGTACACCGGGCGCACGCCGAAGGCGCGGCGCAGCGTGCGCACGGCGGTCTCGTCGGTGCCTGTGAGCTGGGCGATGCGCGCGTCGGAAAAGCCCTTGCGCTTGAGCGCACGCATGCGCCGCGCATCGATGCCGCCCAGCCCCTCGCTCGCGACCTGCCGCTCGATGGCGATGAGTTCCTCGATCGCATCCAGGAACCACGGATCGACGAACGACAGCGCGTGCACGTCCTCCACCGACATCCCCGCGCGGAACGCGTCTCCGATGAAGAACATGCGCTCCGGGCCCGGTTCCTTGAGCTCGCGGCGCAGCGTGGCCAGGTCGTCCTCGCTGGAGAGGTCCAGGCCGGTCGGATCGAGCCCGACCTTGCCCGTCTCCAGTCCGCGCAGCGCCTTCTGCAGCGACTCGGCGAAGGTGCGGCCCATCGCCATCACCTCGCCCACCGACTTCATCTGCGTGGTCAGGCGCGCATCGGCCTGCGGGAACTTCTCGAATGCAAATCTCGGGATCTTGGTGACCACGTAGTCGATCGCCGGCTCGAAGCTGGCCGGCGTCGCGCCACCGGTGATCTCGTTGCGCAGTTCGTCCAGCGTGTAGCCCACCGCGAGCTTGGCGGCCACCTTGGCGATGGGAAAGCCCGTCGCCTTCGACGCCAGCGCCGACGAGCGCGACACGCGCGGGTTCATCTCGATCACCACTACGCGCCCGTTCTGCGCGTTGATGCCGAACTGCACGTTGGAGCCGCCGGTGTCGACGCCGATCTTGCGCAGCACCGCGATCGAGGCATCGCGCAGGCGCTGGTATTCCTTGTCGGTGAGCGTCTGCGCGGGCGCCACGGTGATGCTGTCGCCGGTGTGTACGCCCATCGCGTCGAAGTTCTCGATGCTGCAGACGATGATGCAGTTGTCCGCGGTATCGCGGACCACTTCCATCTCGAACTCCTTCCAGCCCAGCACCGACTCCTCGATCAGCACCTCGCTGGTCGGCGACAGCTCCAGGCCGCGCTTGACGATGTCCTCGAACTCCTCGCGGTTGTAGGCGATGCCGCCACCGCTGCCGCCGAGCGTGAAGCTCGGGCGGATGATGGTCGGGTAGCCCACCGTGAGCTGGATCGCACTGGCCTCCTCGAGCGTGCGCGCGATCGCGGCCTTCGGGCATTCGAGGCCGATCTCGCTCATCGCCACGCGGAACAGCTCGCGGTCCTCGGCCATGCGGATCGCATCGCGCTTGGCGCCGATCAGCTCGACACCGTACTTCTCGAGCACGCCGTTGTCGGCGAGGTCCAGCGCGCAGTTGAGCGCGGTCTGCCCACCCATCGTCGGCAGCAGGGCGTCGGGCTTCTCCTTGGCGATGATCTTCTCGACCGTCTGCCAGGTGATCGGCTCGATGTAGACCGCGTCGGCCATTTCCGGGTCGGTCATGATCGTCGCCGGGTTGCTGTTGACCAGCACCACCCGATACCCCTCGTCGCGCAGCGCCTTGCAGGCCTGCGCACCGGAGTAGTCGAACTCGCACGCCTGGCCGATGACGATCGGGCCGGCGCCGATGATGAGGATGGTCTTGAGGTCGGTGCGGCGGGGCATCAGGTGTAGTCCTCAGCAGACTCTGAAATGCGGGACCGGGGACCGGGGACCGGGGACCGGGATGCGATTCGTTCGAGCAATGCTCGATGCAGGCCATGCAACATCTTGCTCACGCGTTCGGCTGAGTTGATGGCTCGCTCGATAGCCGCGGCGTCTCCGATGGAAAGCTCTGACGCAAGGATCAACTGCGTCTGGAGCTCCGCGACCGACCCACATGCGATCGAAACGCATCTTGCGTAATCACGGAGCGACGCTCGCGCATTTCCTTCGGCGATGTTCGACGGAACCGAGACCGCGGCGCGCTGGAGCTGTGAGCTCAAGCCGAATCGTTCGTCCCGAGGGAAACCTTGGGTCAACGCATACACCTGCTTGGCAAGGCCCATGGCCAGTTGCCACACCTCCAGCTCGCGAAAATGGGACGCTGTCATGGTTGCGTTTCCCGGTCCCCGCTCCCCGGTCCCCGGTCCCGCATCTCCGCGACGAAGCGGTCGAACAATGGGGCGACGTCGTGCGGTCCCGGGCTGGCTTCCGGATGCCCCTGGAACGAGAACGCCGGCGCGTCGGTGAGTTCGATGCCCTGGTTGCTGCCATCGAACAGCGAGCGGTGCGTCACGCGCACGTTGGCCGGCAGCGTGTCCTCGTCCACCGCAAAGCCGTGGTTCTGCGAGGTGATCATCACCTTCCCCGACGCGAGGTCCTGCACGGGATGGTTGGCGCCGTGGTGGCCGAACTTCATCTTGCGGGTCTTCGCGCCGGCGGCGAGGCCGAGGATCTGGTGGCCCAGGCAGATGCCGAACGTCGGCACCTTGCGGGCGATGAACTCGCGGGTGGCGGCGATGGCGTAGTCGCACGGCGCCGGGTCGCCCGGGCCGTTGGACAGGAACACGCCGTCAGGCGCCAGCGCCAGGACTTCGGCGGCCGAGGTCTGCGCCGGCACCACGGTGATGCGCGCGCCGCGCTCGGCGATCATGCGCAGGATGTTGGTCTTGACGCCGAAGTCGTAGGCGACCACGTGCAGGCCGCCCTCGCCGTGCGCGAACGCGTTGCGGTCGAGGTCGAGCGAGCCTTCGGTCCAGTCGTAGCGCGTGCGCGTGCAGACTTCCTTGGCGAGGTCCATGTCCTTCAGGCCCGGGAACGCGCGCGCCGCGGCGATCGCGGCGTCGGCGTTCGCATCCGCGCCCGCCATCAGCGCGCCGTTCTGCGCGCCGCCGTCGCGCAGCATGCGCGTGAGCTTGCGGGTGTCGATGTCGGCGATCGCGACCACGCCGCGCGCGGCCAGCCACTCGGGCAGCGCGACCTGGTTGCGCCAGTTGCTCGGGCGCCGCGGCACGTCGCGCACGATGAGGCCGGCGGCCCAGACCTGCCGCGCCTCGTCATCCTGCGCGGTGCAACCGGTGTTGCCGATGTGCGGATAGGTCAGCGTGACCAGCTGCCGTGCGTACGAGGGATCGGTGAGGATTTCCTGGTAGCCGGTCAGCGCGGTGTTGAACACCACTTCGCCGGCCGAAAGGCCGGGCGCGCCGACGGAAACGCCCTCGAACACGGTGCCGTCTTCGAGTGCGAGCAATGCGGGTTGGGTCACGTCGGTTCGCCTTCGTTGCGAGGGAACTGACCCCGGCGCGCGGCAGCCGCTAAAAACCGGCTTGCAGCAAGGCGCGGACGCGGTGCGGGACCGGTCCGGCGGCGAGGGTTCAGGCGAGCGCGAAGTCTAGCGATGCGGGAGCGTCGACGCCAGAGGATTGTTGGCTGCCGACAAGGGGCGCTTCACGCGAGTGAGATGGTCCCGCGATGACGCGGCGGGCGTCACGCGCCGTCGTGGGGGCGCGCTGGCGCGCCCCTACAGGAGGTCGCGCAGGCGGTACAGGCCCGGCGCGCGGCCGTGGAGCCGCAGCGCCGCGTGCAGGGCACCGCGCGCGAAGACGTCCCGGTTGGTCGCGCGATGCACGAGTTCGATCCGCTCCCCCGTCCCCGCGAACTGCACCGTGTGTTCGCCGACGATGTCACCTGCGCGCAGCGATGCATAGCGGGGCGTGGCGCCGCCTTCGCCGGCCGCGGCGCCGAGCGTGAGCGCGGTGCCCGACGGCGCATCAACCTTGTGCACGTGGTGGGCCTCGACGATGTCGCAATCCCATCCCGGCAGCGCGCGCGCCGCCTGTTCGACGAGCGCATGCAGCACCGCCACCCCGAGGCTGAAGTTGGAGGCCCACGCCACCGGGATGCGCGCACCCGCGGCCTGCAGCGAGGCGCGCTGCGCGTCGGACAGGCCCGTGGTGCCGGACACCAGCGCCGCATCGCGTGACGTGCATGCGGCGAGGATGCGGTCGAACGCCTCGGGGAGGCTGAAGTCGACGGCGACGTCGAACCGGGGGACGCCACCGAGTTCCGTGGCGGAGAATTGCGGCACGCCGTCGATCACGCGCTGGACCGGCTTGCGCGACACCGCGCCCACGACCTGCAGCGCCGGATCGGCGGCGGCGATGCGCAGCAGGGCCTGGCCCATGCGGCCGGTGGCGCCATGGATGAGGAGTCGCAGCGGAGTGGCCATGCGTGCAGGCTAGCTGCGCCGGGCTGCGCTGCCAACGGCGTCACGGCCTTGACCCGCGCCGCCTGCCACACGAAGGTCCCAACGCCCGCCTTCGCCGCGCGTGTAGGCGAGCCGCCGCGCGGTGCGCCAGACGCGCGGATCAGGACACCATGCGGTCCCAGAATCCCTTCACGCCGTCGAGGAACGTGCTCGACCGCGGCGAATGGCGGCGCGCGTTGTCGCTGGTGAACGTGGCCTCGAACTGCTCGAGCAGGTCGCGCTGCTCGGCGGTGAGGTTGACCGGCGTCTCGACGACGACCGTGCAGTAGAGGTCGCCCGGCGCGCGGCTGCGCACCGACTTGACCCCCTTGTCGCGCAGGCGGAACACCTTGCCGGTCTGCGTCTCCGCTGGCACACGGATCTCCGCTTCGCCGCCCAGCGTCGGCACTCGGATGGTGTCGCCCAGCGCCGCCTGCGACAGGCGGATCGGTACCTCGCAATGCAGGTCGTCGCCATCGCGCTGGAAGATCGCGTGCTCGCGCACGCGCACCTCGACGTACAGGTCGCCCGGCGGCGCACCGGCGGGACCGGCCTCGCCTTCGCCGGCCAGCCGCACTCGGTCGCCGGTGTCCACGCCCGCGGGGATCTTCACCGACAGCGTCTTGGTCTGCTCCACGCGGCCTTGGCCATGGCAGGCGGTGCACGGCGTGGTGATCACCTTGCCGCGGCCGTGGCAGTGCGGGCAGCCCTGCTGCATGGAGAAGATGCCGCGCTGGAAGCGCACCTGGCCGCGACCGTGGCAGGTGCTGCAGGTCTCGGTCTTGCCGTCGGCCGAACCCGAGCCGTCGCAGCTGCCGCACTCGTCCAGCGTGGGTATCTCGATGCGCTTCTCGACGCCGGCGACGGCATCCTCGAGCGCGAGCTCCATGACATAGCCGATGTCGGCACCACGGCGCGGACCGCGCGCGCCACCGGCGCCGCCACCGAAGATGTTGCCGAAGATGTCGCCGAAGATGTCGCCCATATCGGCGTGGCCGAATCCCGGCCCGCCGCCGCCCATGCCGTGTTCGAACGCGGCATGCCCGTGCTGGTCGTAGATGCGGCGCTTGCCGCCGTCGCTGAGGACCTCGTAGGCCTCCTTGGCCTCCTTGAACGCGGCCTCGGACTGCGCGTCACCCGGGTTGCGATCCGGGTGGTGCTTCATCGCGCAACGGCGATACGCCTTCTTGAGGTCGTCTTCGCTGGCGTTGCGGGCGACGCCGAGGACTTCGTAGTAATCGCGTTTCATGGGGCCGTCAGTCGGCCGCTTAGCGGCCTGTCAGTCGGCAGCTTCGCTGCCTGTAGAGAGTCAGTTTTCGAGCGCAATGACTTCACCAATCCACCAAGAATCGCGAAAAGCGCTTCGACCTGGTCAAGTGCGTCTCGTGCATCGCAGAAACCGAAATCATTGGCCAGTCGAAGCTGGGTGTCGAGTTCAGACAACGAACCGCGTGCAACGTAAAGAAACTGCATGTACTCGCGAGAACTCCCTCGCGCACAACCTTCCGCGATGTTCGATGGCACGCCCACCGCGGCGCGACGCATCTGCGACACCATCCCGAAGCGCTCATCGGCAGGAAAATCGCGCGTCAACGCTTAGATCGCTTTGGCGAGGACCATCGCGCACTGCCAAGCCTTCAGATCGTGATGCGGACGTGCCATGTCGCGTCGCTTCCTTACTTACAGCGAATCGGGGGCAAGGCCCCCGATTCGCGACTCACGCCTTCCGTCCTTACGGCTTCTCGTCGCCCTTGACCTCGGTGAACTCCGCGTCCACCACATCGTCGGACTTGGCGCTGGTGGCGCCGGCCTGCGGGCCCGGACCGGCGTCGCCACCCTGCGGGGGCACCGCGCCCATCAGCGCCTGCAGCGCCTCGGACAGCGCGGTCGACTTGGCCTCGATCTGCGCCTTGTCGTCGCCCTTCATCGCGGTCTCGACCTCGGCGATCGCGCCTTCCACGCGGCCGATCACGTCACCGGGCACCTTGTCGCCGTTGTCCTTGATCGCGCTGCGGGCCATGTGGATCAGGCCGTCGGCGGCGTTGCGCGCGCCCACCAGCTCGTGGAACTTCTTGTCCTCCTCGCGGTTGGCCTCGGCGTCCTGGACCATCCGCTTGATCTCGTCCTCGGACAGGCCCGAGCCGGCCTTGATCTCGACCTTCTGCTCCTTGCCGGTCTTCTTGTCCTTGGCGGTCACGTGCACGATGCCGTTGGCGTCGATGTCGAACGACACCTCCACCTGCGGCATGCCGCGCGGCGCCGGCTCGATGCCGGTCAGGTCGAAGCGCGCCAGCGACTTGTTGTAGCGCGCCTGCTCGCGCTCACCCTGCAGGACGTGCACGGTCACCGCGGACTGGTTGTCCTCGGCCGTCGAGAATGTCTGCGAGGCCTTGGTCGGCACCGTGGTGTTCTTCTCGATGATCTTGGTGAACACGCCGCCGAGGGTCTCGATGCCGAGGCTCAGGGGGGTCACGTCGAGCAGCAGCACGTCCTTGACATCCCCCTGAAGCACGCCGCCTTGGATCGCGGCGCCGACGGCGACGGCCTCGTCCGGGTTGACGTCCTTGCGCGGCTCCTTGCCGAAGAATTCGGCCACGGCCTGCGCCACGCGCGGCATGCGCGTCTGGCCGCCGACCAGGATCACCTCGCTGATGTCGCTCGCGCGCAGGCCGGCGTCGTTGAGCGCGGTGCGGCACGGCTCGATCGTCTTCTTGACCAGGTCCTCGACCAGCGACTCGAGCTTGGCCCGGGTCAGCTTGATGTTGAGGTGCTTCGGGCCCGAGGCATCGGCGGTCACGTACGGCAGGTTGACGTCGGTCTGCTGCGAGGAGGACAGCTCGATCTTCGCGCGCTCGGCCGCATCCTTCAGGCGCTGCAGCGCCAGCGGATCCTTGCGCAGGTCGATGCCCTGCTCGCGCTGGAACTCCTCGACGAGGTAGTCGATGACGCGCTTGTCGAAGTCCTCGCCGCCCAGGAACGTGTCGCCGTTGGTGGAGAGCACCTCGACCTGCATCTCGCCGTCGACGGAGGCGATTTCAATGATCGACACGTCGAACGTGCCGCCGCCCAGGTCATACACGGCCACCTTGCGGTCGCCGCCCTTCTTGTCCATGCCGTAGGCCAGCGCGGCCGCGGTCGGCTCGTTGATGATGCGCTTGACCTCGAGCCCGGCGATCTTGCCGGCGTCCTTGGTCGCCTGGCGCTGGCTGTCGTTGAAGTACGCCGGCACGGTGATGACCGCCTCGGTGACGGTCTCGCCCAGGTACGCCTCGGCGGTCTTCTTCATCTTGGCCAGCACCTCGGCCGAGATCTGCTGCGGGGCCATCTTCTTGCCCTCGCTGGTGGCCACCCACGCATCGCCGTTGTCGTGCTGGACGATCGCGTAGGGCACCAGGCCGAGGTCCTTCTGCACCTCGGCGTCGGTGAACTTGCGGCCGATCAGGCGCTTCACCGCATAGAAGGTGTTCTTCGGGTTGGTCACCGCCTGGCGCTTGGCGCTGGCGCCGACGAGGATCTCGCCGTCCTTGGTGTGGGCGACGATGGACGGCGTGGTGCGGTCGCCTTCGGCGTTCTCGATGACCTTGACGTTGCCGCCTTCCATGATCGCCACGCACGAGTTGGTCGTGCCGAGGTCGATGCCGATGATCTTTGCCATGGGATGACTCCTTGGTGGTGCGTGTAAGGGAATGCGAGGGACGGAGCGTTCCGTCGATGGGCGCGATCTAGGGGCCGCGCGCCGGGATTCAAGGCTTCAAGCCCTCCCCTTCAAGGGGAGGGTTGGGGTGGGGATGGTTGTAAACCGCAAGTGCCGGGGATCGAGGGATCGGTCAGAACCACCATTCCCACCGCAGCGAGTCCAGCCAGCGCTTGCGCGCTGGCGCTGCGGCGGGCGCGAGGTTTGCGCCTCGCAAGCGCCTGTCCTCGCCCCCTTGAAGGGGAGGGAGCGGGATCACTCCTGCGCCACCACCACCAGGGCCGGCCGCAGCAGGCGCTCATTGAGCAGCCAGCCCTTCTGGTAGACCTGCACCACATGGTTGGGCGCGACGTCGCCGCCGGGCACCAGGCTCATGGCCTGGTGGTGCTCGGGGTTGAACGGCTGGCCGGAGGGGTCCACCGCCACCAGCCCGTAGTCGCCAGCCACCTTCAGCAACTGCTTGAGGGTGAGCTCCATGCCTTCGCGCAAGGCGCCGGCTTCGCTCCCGGCGACGGCCAGGCCGGCCTCCAGGCTGTCGATCACCGGCAGCAGGTCGCCGAGGATGCGTTCGTTGGCGAACTTGCGCGCGGTGTCGATGTCGCGCACCAGGCGCTTGCGCTGGTTCTCCAGCTCGGCGCGCTCGCGCAGGGAGTCCTCGCGCAGGCGGGCCAGTTCGTTGGACAGGCGCTCGACCTCGGTCTCGGGCGTCGCGTCGACGATGTCGGCCTGCGGGGCGTCGGTCTCGGGAAGATCCTGGTTCATGCGGGGCAGTGGTCCTGCGCAGTGGCTGTCAGCCGCCGCAGATGGGGACATCGGAACGCAACCTCAAGGCCCGTCCGCGCCCGCGGGATCGATGGCGCGGCCCAGCGCGTCGGCCGCCGCCTGCACCACCGGGATGACGTGCTCGTAGCGCATCCGCGTGGGGCCGATCACGCCCAGCACCCCGAGCACGCGCCCGCCGGCGGCATACGGCGCGGTGACCAGCGAGGTGCCTTCCAGCGGCGCCAGCCCCGTCTCCTCGCCGATAAAGATGCGCACGCCCGGGGCGTCCGCGGTCCGCTCCAGCAACTGCAGGATCTCGCGCTTGCGCGCGAACGCCTCGAACAGCTCGCGCAGGCGGTCGAGGTCGGCCAGGTCCTGCACGCCCATCAGCCGCGTCTGCCCGGCCAGCAGCATGTCGTCGGTGGCGCAATCGAGCGCCTGCTCGGCCAGTTCCACCGACTGCGCGAGCAGCCGGTGCATCTCGTCCTGCGCGCTGCGCAGGTCGGCCAGCAGGCGCACCCGGATCTCGGCCACCGGACGCCCGGCGAACTGCGCGTTGAGGTAGTTGGAGACCCGTTCGAGCTCGCCGGCCTCGAACCCGCGGCGCACCTGCACGATGCGGTTCTGCACCTCGCCATCGGCGAATATCACGATTGCGAGCACGCGCGCGGCATCCAGCGGCACGAAGTCGATGCGCCGGAACGCGAACTGCTCGCGCCGCGGCACGCTCACCACCCCGACGAAGTGCGTCATCGCGCTCAGCAGCTCCGACGCGCTGCCCAGCAGCGCCTGCGTCCCGGAACCCGCCGGCAACTCGCCACGCAGGCGGGCGAGCTCGTCCTCGGGCAGGGGCTTGACCTGCAGCAGCGAATCGACGAACAACCGGTAGCCCTGCGCGGTGGGGATGCGGCCCGACGAGGCGTGCGGCGCGCTCAGCAGGCCGGCGTCCTCCAGGTCGGCCAGGACGTTGCGGATGGTCGCGGCGCTGACGTCGAGCCCGGCATGGCGCAGCAGCGTCTGCGAGCCCACCGGCTCGCCGCCCTGGATGTAGCGCGCGATCAGCGTGCGCAGCAACTGGCGGGCACGCGGGTCGAGCGCGGGATCGGCGGGGGTGCGGGCCATGCCCCGGATATAGGCGGGCAGCCGGTGGCACGCAAGGGCGCCGGCGGCCGGAGACGCCAGGCGACGGCTCCGGCCCAGTCTCATCCACCGCGATCGGCTTGGCCCGTCATGCACGGCCCGTCAGAATTGCGCGTCCCGCCGCGGCGCACCGCATGCTCGTCCACCTCACGCTCTCGTCCTTCGCCGTGGTCAGCGCCGCCGAACTCGATTTCGGTCCGGGGCTGACCGTGATCTCCGGCGAGACCGGCGCGGGCAAGTCGTTGCTGGTCGACGCGCTCGGGCTGGTCGCCGGGCTGCGCGCCGACAGCAGTGTGGTGCGCCACGGCGCCGCGCGCGCCGAGCTCATCGCCGATTTCGACCTCGCCGACGCCCCGGCGGCGCGCGCCTGGCTGGCAGCGCAGGAGCTCGACGACGGCGACGACCCCGACGCCTGCCAGGTCCGCCGCGTGGTCCGCGCCGACGGGGGCTCGAAGGCATGGATCAACGGCCGTGGCGCGACCCTCGCCCAGGTCGGCGAACTCACCGGCCACCTCGTGGAGATCCATGGGCAGCACGAGCACCAGGCGTTGCTGTCGCGCACCAGCCAGCTTGCGCTGCTCGACGCCTTCGGCCGCACGCAGGATGCGCGCGCACAGGTCGAGCAGGCCGCCGCGCACTGGAGCGCGCTGCTGCGCGAACGCGACGAACTCACCGCGCGCGGCGATGTTTCCGACCGGATCGCCCTGCTCGAGCACCAGCACGCCGAGCTCGACCGTGACGCACCCGACGCGGTCGCGTTCGCGCAGTTGCAGGCCGACCACCGCCGCCATGCGCACGCAAGCGACCTCACCGCCGCCTGCGAGCGCATCGTCGCCCAGCTCGCCGGCGAAGACGGTGCGATTTCCGCGGTGCTGCACCGCGCGCGGGGCGAGTTGCAGCGCGCCAGCGAACACGAGCCGAGGCTGGCCGAGGTCGACGCGATGCTCGATGCCGCTGCGATACAGCTCGACGAGGCACTCGCGCTGCTCGAGCGCGTGCGCGACGACCTGGACCTCGATCCGTCGGCCTTCGAAGCGCTCGACGCGCGCCTGGGCCGCCTGCACGACCTCGCGCGCAAGCACCGCGTGCCGGCCGCGTCGCTCGCGGCGCATCGCGACGCGCTCGCCGCGGAACTCGATGCCCTGCGTGGCGCGGGCGACCGGCTCGCCGCGCTGGACACGGAGATCGAGCGGGCACGCCAGACCTGGCGCAGCCACGCCGCCGTGCTCACCGAGGCCCGCAGCGTCGCCGCCCGCTCGCTGTCCGCCGCCACCACGGTGCTGATCGCCGAACTGGGCATGGGCGGCGGGCGCTTCGACGCGGTCATGGAAGCGATCGGTGGGGACAGGCCCGACCCGCTCGGCGCCGAGCGCGTGGAGTTCATGGTGGCCGCCAACCCCGGACAGCCCGCGCGCCCGCTGCGCAAGGTGGCGTCCGGCGGCGAGCTTTCGCGCATCTCGCTGGCGATTGAAGTGGCCGCGCTCGGCATGGATGCGACCCCGACGATGGTCTTCGACGAAGTCGATTCGGGCATCGGCGGCGCGGTGGCGGACATCGTCGGCCGCAAGCTGCGTGCGCTGGGCGCGACGCGCCAGGTGTTGTGCGTGACCCACCTGCCGCAGGTCGCCGCGCAGGGCCACGCGCACTACCGGGTGAGCAAGGCTGCCGCGGGCGGCGTCACGCAATCGTCGGTGCAGTGCCTGTCGCCCAGGGATCGCGAGGAAGAACTCGCCCGCATGCTCGGTGGCGTCGAACTCACCAAGGAAATCCGCGCCGCCGCCAAACGCCTGCTGCGCGACGTCGCGTGAGGCTCGGAACCCGTCTGGTAGAGGTGCGCCTGCGCGCCTCGCGGGAACCTGGACAAAAGTCGATTTACGTATCCGATGCCATCGCGAGGGGCAACGAGTAGTCGCGCAGGCGCGCGTCTACCTTTTTTTGCGGACGTACAGCACGAGGGAGTGTTCCTCGATCTCGTAGCCGTGCTCGGCCGCGATGCGGCGCTGAAGTTCCTCGATCTCCGCGCTCTCGAACTCGATGATGCGGCCGGTCTCGATGTCCACCATGTGGTCGTGGTGGTGGCCGCGGTCGAGCTCGTAGACCGACTGGCCGGCCTCGAAGTTGTGCTTGAGCACCAGGCCCGCAGCCTCGAACTGGGTCAGCACCCGGTAGACGGTCGCCAGGCCGATGTCGTCGCCGTGCCCCAGCAACTGGCGGTAGATGTCCTCGGCCGACATGTGCCGGGAGGTGGAGCTCTCGAACAGTTCGAGGATGCGCAGGCGCGGCTGGGTGACCTTGAGGCCGACCTTGCGGAGGTCCTGCGATTCCATCGTGCGTCCCCGGGTGCGGGCCCGTGGGATGCGCGCAACGCGCGATGAACACCGCGCACGCCGCGCGGTCGGGCGTGAGCCGGAGTGTATCATCGCGCGGTCCATCGCCTTGCCCATTGCCATGCACCAGCGCACCGTGCGTCACGTCCTCATCGCCACGTTGCTCGCGGCCTCGACCGCCGGTTGCGGGATCATCTACCGGCAGCCGATCTACCAGGGCAACCTGCTGGAGAAGGCCAACGTGGACCAGCTCGCCCAGGGCATGAGCCGCGAACAGGTGATCACCCTCCTCGGCACGCCTTCGGTGGCCGATCCGTTCAACACCTCCCGCTGGGACTACACCGCCACGCAGCGGCTCGGCCGCACCAACCGCATCCAGTCGCGCAACCTCACGCTGTGGTTCGAAGTCGACGCGCTGGCGCGCTGGGAAGGCGACTACTTCGCCGAGCAGGACGAGGCCATCGCGCGCAACTCGGTGCGCCAGTTCGGGCCGAACCTGGCCAAGGACAAGGACCAGCAGCGCCGCCGCGGGCGCTGAACCCTCAACGCAGCGGGCGGTCGGCCGCGCGGCGGCGGCGCGCCTGCTTCGGGTCGATCTCGAGCGGCCGCAGGACCTCGATGCGGTCGCCCTCGGCAAGCGCCTGCGCATGCACCGCGCGCACGCCATGGATCGCCACCGCATCGGCGCTCCAGCCAGCCAGCACCAGCGCATCGGCAACTGTCGCGCCTGCGGGCACGTCGAGTTCGACGCACTCGTGCCGCCGCGGCCACGCGCGGACCACGCTGATCTTCATCCCTCGCCGTCGGCCACGTGCACGAAGTCATCGACCATCCGGTCCGCCAGTCCCTGGAACCCCAACGCGAACGCGGGGCCGAGCAGCCCGACCTTCGCGGTGAAGCCGAGCTCGAGCGTGACCTTGCATGCGCTCTCGTCAAGCGCGTGGAAGGTCCAGCGGCCGTGCAGCCGCCGGAACGGCCCGTCCACCAGCGCCATGTCGATGTGGTGCGGGGGCGAGAGCGTGTTCCGGGTGGTGAACCAGGTGCGCAGCGCGCCCAGCCCGAGGTCCAGCCGCGCCACCACGTAGCCCTCGCCTTGCTCGACCACCTCGGCCGCCTCGCACCACTCGAAGCGGCGCGGATAGGCCGGGATGTCGTTGACCAGCGCGAACATGCGCGCCGCGGAGTGTTCGACGAGGGCGGAACGGCGGATCGTGGGCATCGGGCGCGGCGTCGTCGGACCATCCACGCCCGCCGACGCGCGCATCGGGGACAATGGCGCGATGGCCAAGAACTCGAAGAACAAGGGCGGCAAGGATAAGGCAGCGGGCGGCACGATCGCGCTCAACAAGCGCGCGCGCCACGAATACCACCTCGAGGACCGTTACGAGGCCGGACTGGCGCTGCAGGGATGGGAGCTCAAGGCGATCCGCGCCGGTCGGGCCAACATCACCGAGGCCTACGCGGTGGTGCGCGGCGGGGAGCTGTTCCTGTTCGGAGGGCAGATCACGCCGCTGATCTCCGCATCCACGCACGTGGTGGCCGAGGAGCGCCGCACGCGCAAGCTGCTGATGCACCGCCACGAGATCGACACGCTGATCGGCCGCGTGCAGCGCGACGGCTACACCGTGGTGCCCACCGCGTTGTACTGGAAGGGCAACAAGGTCAAGGCGGAGGTGTGCCTGGCCAAGGGCAAGCAGAGCCACGACAAGCGCGAGGCCAGCAAGGAGCGCGACTGGCAGCGCGAGAAGCAGCGCCTGATGCGGCGGCACAACAAGGATGCTTGAGTTCGAGGTCTGAGGGCTGAAGGCCGCTCCGTAGCCCGGGTAAGCGAAGCGCACCCGGGGGAATGTAGGCGGACTTCCGCGTGCGCTCCGCTTCCCCGGGCTACGAGGCTGGAGCGGCCGCCGTCACTGGCGGAATTGCCTTACTTCGCATTCCGTCAAGGCGCTGGGCCCCTGCGTACGCAGGGGCGACACGTCGGAGGTTTGCTGTCGAGAGACTCCGCCCACGGTCCGTCGCCCCTGCGTACGCAGGGGCCCAGTGCCTTCCTGGCCCGTGCTACGCGGGACGCCGCGGCAACATCCAGAAACGCAACACCGCGGCAGCCCTCAGTCCTCAGCCCTCATCCCTCAGCCCCTGCTGCACCGGCAGGCTGAACCAGAACGTCGCGCCCTGCCCTTCGACCCCCTGCGCGCGCACGGTGCCGGCGTGGCGTTCGACGATGCGCCGCACCGATGCCAGGCCGATGCCGTGGCCCTCGAACTCGCCCGGCGAATGCAGGCGCTGGAAGGGCCGGAACAGTTTGTCCGCGTAGTCCTGGGCGAACCCCGCGCCGTTGTCGGCGATCCGGAACTCGCGCATGCCGTCGACCACGCCGCCGGCATCGAAATCGATGCGGGCATCCGCGCGGCCGCGGGTGAACTTCCACGCGTTGCCCAGCAGGTTGTCCAGCAGGTTGCGCACCAGCGCCGCATCGCCCTGCGCATGCAGTCCGTCGGCGATCGCAACGCGCGGCTGGTGGCCGGGATCGGCCGCCCGCAGGTCCTCGACGACGTCGCGCGCGATGGCCGAGAGATCCAGCGTCTGTGGGCGAAGCTCGGCGCGCGAGAGCCGTGTCATCGCCAGCAGGGCATCGATCAGCCCGTTCATCCGCCCGGCCGATTCGCGCACGCGCCGCAGGTAGCCCAGCCCGGCCTCGTCGAGCGCCCCGGCGCTGCGCTCCTGGAGCATGCGGCTGAACCCATCGATCGCCCGCAGCGGCGCGCGCAGGTCGTGGGAGACGCTGTACGCGAACGCCTCGAGTTCCTGGTTGGCCGCCTGCAGCTCGCGCGTGCGCAGGTCGACGCGGGCCTCCAGCGTGCGGTTGAGGGCATGCACGCGCGCCTCCGCGCGCAGCCGCTCGGTGACGTCCTCGACCTGCAGCAGGCGTGCGATGTCCTCGCCCACCTCGCCCTGCACCGGTGCCAGGGTGATATGCACCTGGCGCGGCATTTCGCCTTCGCGGCGCAACCGCCGGGTCACGCGCACCACCTCGTCCTGCGGCGCCGGCAGCGCGTCCTGCGCGCCTGCCCCGGCGTCGAGCAGCAGCGACCCGGCCGGTTCCCCCGCGAGCGTGGCCGGCTCCCGTCCCACGATCGCGCCCAGTGCCGGATTGGCCTGCACGATCACGCCCTGGCTGTCGAGCAGCGCGAGCCCGGTCGCCGAATGCTCCATCGCCACCCGGAAGCGCCCCTGGCTGCGCTGGAAATCCTCGGTCATGCGGCGGGCGAGCTGGTGCGCGCGCGCCTCGGTGCGCACCAGCGCCAGGGTGATGAGGTACATCAGCAGCGACGCCAGAACGCCGAGCGCAAGCAGGTTTTCCAGGTCGCCGATGCGGGGCGACACCACGCTCTCGGGCGGCGAGTCGAAGCGCAGGCGCCACGTGCGTCCGTACAGCGGCGACCGCTGCTCGATGCGGAACGCCGGTGGCGAGTCGCCGCGCCCGTGTTGCGGGGAGCTGCGGTAGAGCGGCACCTCGCGGCCATCGGTGACGTCGGCGATGTCGAAGGACAGCTGCGCGCGCAGCGGGCCGAGCGCGTCGGCCACCACGGTGCTGGCGCGCAGCGGCAGGTACACGAACCCCTGCGTCGCCGCCTCGCGCGTGGTGGCGCCCGGTGGCGCGGGGCCGTAGACCGCGCGATACAGCAGGAAGGCCGGCTCATGCCCTGCGTCCTGCAGCAGCTGCACCGGCCCGGTGAGCTGCGGGCGGCCGGTGCGCATCGCGCGCTCCATGGCTTCGCGCCGCACCGGCTCGGAGAACATGTCGTAACCGATGACCTGCTGGTTCTCCGCGGTGAGCGGGTCGAGGAGCAGGACGGGCGCATAGGCCGGCCGGACGCCCGACGGGCGCACGTTCAGCAAGCCCTGTCCGGCATCCCGCCAGGCCAGTTGGAGGTCGGACAGGCGCGAATGCGGGACGAACGGCGCGTATCCGAACCCCACGAGCCCCGGGAAGCGGGCGCGCAGTCCCAGCGACTGCACGTAGGTGCTCCATTGCAGCGGCGTCGGCTGGTCGACGGCCGCGAACAGCGCCACGCCACCGGCGGTCATGAGTTCGTACTGCACCAGCTTGTCGCGCAGGCGGTCGCCGGCGTCCTGCGCGGCCGCGGCGAATTCCACCTCCGCCGAGCGCAGCTCGCGGTCGCGCGCCGCCTGCCAGAGCAGGACCGTGAGCACCAGCAGGCCGGCCAGCACCGCCACCGCAAGCGCGTGGCCGCGCAGCGGGATGCGGGGCGCGGTCTGCTGGTCGAACGGGGCTGCGGTGCGTGGCATTGCGGCAGGATACAAGCCGCGCCTGGCGGCCCTGCGGGACGCAGGCCTGAACGGTCGCGGCCTCGCCGCTTGATGCCCCGCGTTGCGACCCTATACTGCCGGCGTCACGCGTGACACGACGTTTTCCCCGGGGGTGCACTGGCTTCGACGGGGGTCGCGAAATCGCCTGGCGCATGCCGAGGGGGTAGCTTTCCTCGTTAATCCAGCTGCAAAACTCTAGTTGCCAACGACGACAACTACGCTCTCGCCGCTTAAGGCGTAAGCCCCGAAACAGCTTGTGTCCGTGCTCGCTGCGTAGGGTCATGATCACGGAATCGCCGGTGGCGGCGACCCGCCAACCGCCGGTCAACTCATAGCGGGTGTGTCGTCCGGTGCGCTTCGCACACCGTGCTGCCGTACGACGAGAACCAACGGTGCGCTAAGCATGTAGTGCCGGGGATGGAGTGCCTTCGGACGGCGGTTCGATTCCGCCCACCTCCACCATCTCGAGAAACGAAAAAGCCGCCTGCAAGGGCGGCTTTTTCGTGCGTGCGTCGTGGGCGCTCAGGCGGCGCGGTCGGCGTCGGTGGTGAAGCTCTCGCCGCAGCCGCATTCGGCGTGCGCGTTGGGGTTGCGGAACACGAAGGCCTCGCCCAGGCGCTGGCGCACGAGGTCGATCTGGGTGCCTGCGACCACCGGCAGGCTGGTCGCGTCCACGTAGATGCGCACTCCGTCGCTGTCGAACACGGTGTCGCCCTCGCGCGTGTCGCGGGCGAGGTCGGCGGTGTGCTGCCAGCCCGAGCAACCGGTGCGCGTGACCCCGAACCGCAGGCCCAGCGCGTCGGGCGACTCCTGCAGGTAGCGGGCGACGCGCTCGCGCGCGGCGGGGGTGAGGGTGACGGACATGCGTGACGGGCCGATGGGGAACGAAGGCGGGCTCTTTGCCCGGGGATTTGCCGGCCGAGTATAGGAGCCGCGGCGTGCACCCTTCGGTACACTCGCCGACCTTCCAGATAGGCCCGACGTGGCCGGGATTCAAGCCGATGTCGGGGGTTCCAGCATGACCGTGTCCAGCGTCCAGCAGGCCCTTGCCGGCCACCTGCCCGAGGGCGGCCAGGTCACCGTGCGCGGCTGGGTGCGTACCCGGCGCGATTCCAAGGCCGGCCTGTCCTTCGTCAACGTCAGCGACGGCTCGTGCTTCGCGCCGATCCAGGTCGTCGCGCCGGCCTCGCTCGCCAACTACGAGGCCGAGGTCAAGCGCCTGACCGCCGGCTGCGCGGTGATCGCCACCGGCACGCTGGTGCGCTCGCAGGGCCAGGGCCAGAGCTTCGAGATCCAGGCCGATGCGCTCGAGGTCGTCGGCTGGGTCGAGGATCCGGAGACCTACCCGATCCAGCCCAAGGCGCATTCGCTGGAGTTCCTGCGCGAGGTCGCGCACCTGCGCCCGCGCACCAACCTGTTCGGCGCGGTCACGCGCATCCGCGACTGCCTGGCCAAGGCGGTGCACCGCTTCTTCCACGAGCAGGGCTTCTATTGGATCTCCACGCCGATCATCACGACTTCCGACGCCGAGGGCGCCGGGCAGATGTTCCGCGTGTCCACGCTGGACACCGCCAACCTGCCGCGCGGCGCCGATGGCCAGGTGGATTTCGGCCGCGACTTCTTCGGCAAGGAAACCTTCCTCACCGTGTCCGGCCAGCTCAACGTCGAGGCGTACTGCCTGGCGCTGAGCAAGGTCTACACGTTCGGGCCGACCTTCCGCGCCGAGAACAGCAACACCACGCGGCATCTCGCCGAGTTCTGGATGATCGAGCCGGAGATCGCGTTCGCGAACCTGAGCGATGACGCGCAGCTGGCCGAGGATTTCCTCAAGTACCTGTTCCGCGCGGTGCTGTCCGAACGCATCGATGATCTCGCCTTCATCGCCGAGCGCGTGCAGCCGGATGCCATCACGCGGCTGGAGGCGTTCGTCAACGCGCCGTTCGAGCGGATCGAGTATTCCGATGCGATCACCCTGCTGCAGAAGTCGCAGCAGAAGTTCGAGTTCCCGGTCGAATGGGGCCTGGACCTGCAGACCGAGCACGAGCGCTGGCTGACCGAGCAGCACGTCGGCCGCCCGGTGGTGGTGATGAACTACCCCGAGCACATCAAGGCGTTCTACATGCGCATGAACGACGACGGCCGCACCGTCGCCGCCATGGACGTGCTGGCGCCGGGGATCGGCGAAATCATCGGGGGTTCGCAGCGCGAGGAACGCCTGGACGTGCTCGACGCGCGCATGGCGCAGTTCGGCCTGGATCGCGAACACTACGGCTGGTATCGCGACTTCCGCCGCTACGGCACCGTCCCGCACGCGGGCTTCGGCCTGGGCTTCGAGCGGCTGGTGGTGTACGTCTGCGGCCTGTCCAACATCCGCGACGCGATCCCCTACCCGCGCGCGCCGGGACACGCGGAGTTCTGACCCGTGATCCTGTTCTGGGCCCTCGTCGCCCTCGCCTTCGCGATCGCCGGCGCCACCGCGCTTGCGATCTTCTGGCCGCTGATGTGGGTGCACATGCGCGACCGGCACGCGGAGCTGCGCGCGAGGTTCGGCGATGCCGCATTCGCGAACCCCGCCGCGTTCGCATGGGTGCTGCGCGGCGACTACAAGTCGCTGGGCGACCGCAACCTCGACGGGCTCGCCACGCCGGCGCGGCTGTCGCTGCTGTCGATCATCGCCGGGCTGCTGCTGTCGCTGGGCCTGTGGGGGCTGGCGGAGACGCTCGGATGAACCCGGGCCGGGGCCAGTGGTGGCTCGCCACGATCGGGCGCACGGTGGTGTGGGCACGCCTGCGGGTGCGCGAGGCCGGGACCGCCGAGGTGTTCGACAGCGACGGCGCGACCTTCGCCTACGACAGCGAGGACAGCGCGCGCGCGGCGCTGATGGATGCCGAATTCGTGGCGCATGACGGCCTGGACGCGGAGGATGCCGCCGCGCGCGGGTTCGCGCTGGACGACTTCGCGCCACCTGACGACGCGCTCGATGACGAAGCGTTGCGCGCCCATATGGTGCGCAAGCTCCCGGCGCGCCACTGACGCGCCGGCTCGACCCACGCCATCCAGGCGATCCGGAGACGATGATGGACCTCGACCTTCGTGGCAGGCAGGCGCTGGTGTGTGGCGGTTCGCAGGGGATTGGCCTTGCGAGCGCGATCGAACTGGCGTCGATGGGCGCGCAGGTGGTGCTGCTGGCGCGGGATCCCGTGCGGCTCGCGGCGGCTGCGGACAGCCTGCCCGCCGCGCACGGGCAGGCGCACGGCTGGATCGACGCCGACCTCGCGCGGATCGACGCCTTGCGTGCGCGCATGGCGGCGCGCCGTGGTGACGACGCATTCCACATCCTGGTCAACAACACGGGCGGCCCGCCCGGCGGGCTGGTGCAGGCCGCGGCGCCCGATGCTTTCGTCGACGCCTTCGCGCGGCACGTGCTGGCCGCGCAGGTGCTGGTGCAGTGCGTGCTGCCCGGGATGCAGGCGGCAGGCTGGGGCCGCATCGTCAACATCGTCTCGACGTCGGTGCGCGAACCGATCGCCAACCTCGGCGTGTCCAACACGGTGCGTGGCGCGGTGGCCGGCTGGGCGAAGACGCTGTCCCGCGAGCTCGCGCCGCACGGCATCACCGTCAACAACGTACTGCCCGGCTACACGGAGACCGGCCGGCTGACGCAGATCATCGGCGACCGTGCCGCGGCCTCCTCGCAGGATGCCGACCGCGTGGCCGACGCCATGCGTGCGACGGTGCCGGCCGGACGCTTCGCGCAGCCGCACGAGGTCGCCGCCGCCGTGGCGTTCCTCTGCAGCCCGGCGGCCGCCTACATCAACGGCGTGAGCCTGGCGGTGGATGGCGGGCGGATGCAGTCGATCTAGTTCCGTGGAGGCGCGCCTGCGCGCCTGCACCACCAGCGGCCGCGAGCCGCCCCGCCTCCACGCAATCGCGCGACCGCGACACGCGCGCATGTCGAATCGTGCGCATCCCGTCCGGTTCGCACGCCCATGCCCGAAGGCCCCGAAACCCACCGCATCGCCGACCGCCTGCGCGATGCGATCGCGGGCGAGGTGCTGACGCGGGTGCGATTCATCGATCCCGCGCTCAAGCGCTTCGAAGCCAAGCTGCGCCGGCGCGAGGTGCTGGCGGTCCAGGCGCGTGGCAAGGCCCTGCTCACCACGGTCGACGGCGGCTGGACGCTCTACACCCACAGCCAGCTGTTCGGCTTCTGGCGCATCGATGGCGGCGACGCGGGCGATGACGGGCCGACCGCGCCGCGCCTGCAGCTGGAGACCGCGCGCTGCCGCGCACGCCTGTTCGCCGCGCCCAGCATCCAGGTGATCGCCACCGATGCCGTCGACGCGCATCCCTTCCTGCGCAAGCTCGGGCCGGACGTGATCCCGCGCACCACCACCGTGCGGCACATCAAGCGCCAGCTCGCCGATGCGCGTTTCGCACGCAAGCCGTTGGCCGACCTGCTGCTCGACCAGTCCTTCGCCGCGGGCATGGGCAACTACCTGCGCTCCGAGGTCCTGCACGCCGCACGCATCGCGCCGAAGCGAACCCCGGCCTCGCTCGCTCCGGAAGAGTCTGCCTCGCTCGCCAGGGCGCTGCTGTCGGTGCCACGGGCGAGCTACCGCGCGCAGACGCGGATCGGCAGCCGGCACGCGACCGAAGGCTTCCGCTTCAAGGTCTTCGAGCGCGACGGCGAACCCTGCCCACGCGACGGACATCCGATCGAACAGGTGCGGCTGGGCGGGCGACGCCTGTACTGGTGCCCTGCCTGCCAGCATTGATGGCTGTGCAGACCCGGTTTGCCTAGCGACTGGACACCAGCATCCCAAAGCAAGGTGGGCTGGACGCGACAGCTCGCACGGCAGACCACACGCCGCCGCATTGCCGACCATCCGCGCACGCGGCGGTACCATCGCGGCATGCAGCTTGCCCACTGGATCGACGGCCAGCCCCATCCGCCCGCAGGCGGTCGCTGGCGCGACGTGCACGAGCCGGCGACCGGGCGCGTGATCGCGCAGGTCGCCGACGGCGACGCAGTCGACGTGGATGCCGCAGTCGCAGCCGCAATGGTGGCCGCGCCCCGATGGGCGGCCTTGCCGAATTCCGAACGCGCCCGCTGGCTGGAGCGCCTGGCCGATGCGCTCGAGTCGCGTGCGCTGCTGTTCGCCGAGGCCGAATCGCGCGACGCGGGCAAGCCGCTGCGCATCGCCCGCGACATCGAGATCCCGCGGGCCATCGCCAACCTGCGCTTCTTCGCACATGCCGCCACGCAGTTCGCCAGCGAATCGCACCACGGCCAGGCGGGCCTGAACTACACGCTGCGCGCGCCGCTGGGCGTGGTGGCGACCATCTCGCCGTGGAACCTGCCGCTGTACCTGCTGACGTGGAAGATCGCGCCGGCGCTGGCCGCCGGCAACGCGGTGGTGGCCAAACCGTCGGAGATCACGCCGCTCACCGCCACCATGCTGGCCGAACTCGCCGCGGACATCGGCCTGCCGCGCGGCGTGCTCAACGTCGTGCATGGCGCGGGGCCCGCGGTCGGCGAGCCGCTGGTGGCACATGCCGGCGTGCGCGCGGTGTCGTTCACCGGATCCACGGCGGTCGGCGCACGCATCGCCACCGTCGCCGCGCCGCTGTTCAAGAAGGTCTCGCTGGAGCTGGGCGGCAAGAACGCGACGCTGGTATTCGCCGACAGCCGCTGGCGCGCGCACCTGGACACGCTGTTGCGTTCGGCGTTCCAGAACAGCGGGCAGATCTGCCTGTGCGGCTCGCGGATGCTCGTCGAACGCCGCATCTACGCCGAGGTGCGCGAGGCGCTGGTCGAACGCGCCAACGCACTGCGCGTGGGCGACCCCGTCGATGGCGACACCGACATCGGCCCACTGGTCTCGCAGGCGCAGTTCGACAAGGTCACCGCCGCCATCACCCGCGCGCGCGACGAGGGCGGGCGCGTGCTGTGCGGTGGCCACGCGCTCGACCGGCCCGGCTGGTTCGTCGCACCGACGGTCATCGAGGAGCTCGGACCCGATTGCGCGACCAACCGCGAGGAGATCTTCGGCCCGGTGGTCACGCTGCAGCCGTTCGACGACGATGCGCACGCGCTGGAGCTTGCCAACGCCGGCGACTACGGATTGTCGGCATCGGTGTGGACGCGCGACCTCGACCGCGCGCACCGCATGGCCGCGTCCTTGCGCGCAGGGGTCGTCTGGATCAACGCGTGGATGCTGCGTGACCTGCGCACGCCGTTCGGCGGCAGCGGGAATTCCGGCCTCGGGCGCGAGGGCGGCTGGGAGGCGATGCGCTTCGCCACCGACACCAAGAACGTGGCGCTGCAACTGGAATGACACGATGCCGCTGAGACACCTGCTGCAACGCAACCGCGAGTGGTCCGAACGCGTCCACGCCGAGGACCCGGGATTCTTCAGCCGCCTGTCCGACCAGCAGGCGCCGCAGCTGCTGTGGATCGGCTGCTCGGACTCGCGCGTGCCGGCCAACCAGATCATCGACCTGGCGCCGGGCGAGATCTTCGTCCACCGCAACATCGCCAACGTGGTGGTGCACACCGACCTCAACTGCCTGTCGGTGATCCAGTACGCCGTGGACGTGCTCAAGGTGCGGCACATCATCGTGGTGGGCCATTACGGCTGTGGCGGCGTGCATGCGGCGTTGCACGGCACGCGCGTGGGGATGGCCGACAACTGGCTGCGCCACGTGTCCGACGTCGAGGAGAAGCACGCGTCCTGGCTGGCGGCGATCGACGACGACGACCTGCGGCACGACCGCCTGTGCGAGCTCAACGTGCTCGAGCAGGTGGTCAACGTGTGCCGCACGACGCTGGTTCGCGATGCATGGCAGCGTGGCCAGGCGCTGAGCGTGCACGGCTGGGTCTACACGCTGCGCGACGGGCGCGTGCATGATCTCGGCATCGACGTCGATGCCGCCGGCGACCTCGCGCCGCGCTATGTCGGCGCCCTCGGGCGCATCACCGTCGACCGCGAGGACCGCTGAGATGACCACCGGCATCCACGCCGATGCAGCACCCCGGCCGGTGGGCCACTATCCGCATGCGCGACGCGTGGGCTCGCTGTTGTTTCTCTCCGGCATCGGCCCGCGCGACCCGGCCTCCAATGCGGTCCCGGGCAACGTGCAGGATGCCAACGGGCACCTGCTGTCCTATGACATCGAGGCCCAGTGCCGGGCCGTGTTCGCGAACGTCCGGCGCGTGCTGGAGGCCAGCGGCGCGCGCTGGGAGGACCTGGTGGACGTGACGGTCTACCTGACCGACATGCCGCGCGACTTCCCGACCTACAACCGCTGCTGGGCCGACGCGTTCCCGGACCCCTCGACCGCGCCCTGCCGCACCACGCTCGGCATCACCGCGCTGCCCACGCCGATCGCCATCGAACTCAAGTGCACGGCCGTGGTGGGGGACTGAGCATGCTGCCCAACCCGATCAACCTCCAGGCGTGGGTCGATGAACACCGGCACCTGCTCAAGCCGCCGGTGGGCAACAAGTGCATCGTCGACGGCGACTACATCGTGATGGTTGTGGGCGGGCCCAACGCCCGCACCGACTACCACTTCGAGGAAGGCCCCGAATGGTTCTACCAGCTCGAGGGCGAGATGGTGCTGCGCGTGCAGGAACATGGCGCGGTCCGCGACATCCCGATCCGCGCCGGCGAGATGTTCTACCTGCCGCCGCGCATCCCGCACAGCCCGCAGCGCAGCGCGGGCGGCGTGGGTCTGGTCATCGAGCGCAGGCGCCTGGCGCACGAGGACGATGCGCTGATGTGGTTCTGCGTGGCGTGCAACCACAAGCTCTACGAGGAGTCCTTCCACCTGGTCGATATCGAGCAGGATTTCTTCCGCGTGTTCGAGCGCTTCTACCGGGACGACGCCCTGCGCACGTGCACGCAGTGCGGCACGCTCAACCCGCGGCCCACGCGTTACGAGATGACGGCCGATTCGCAGGCGGACATCACGTGAGGCCCGCGTCGACGGGAGCACGCTGATGGTGTCCAGCCAGCTGCTCGCCGCCAACCTGCTCTCGCCGGTGGTCCTGGCATTCGCGCTCGGCGTGGTGGCGCGGCTGGTGCGCAGCGACCTGGAGATCCCGCGCGCGATCCAGCAATACCTGTCGATCTTCCTGTTGCTGGCGATCGGCCTGAAGGGCGGCGTAGCGCTTGGCGCCGGTGGCGATGCGCTGCGGCTCGCCGGGCTGGTCGCGTTCACGGTGTGCATGGGCGTGGCCACCGCGACGACGTCCTATTTCATCGCGCGCTGGTGGCTGCGCGACGGCCGCATCGATGCAGCAGCGATGGCCGCGCACTACGGCTCGGTCTCGGCGGTGACCTTCATCGCGGCGCAGCAGTTCGTCGAGCGCAGCGGTAGTGATCCCGACGGCGTGCTGGTCGCGCTGGTGGTGGCGCTGGAAATCCCGGCCATCCTCATCGGCCTGGCGCTGGGCAAGGGCGGGCAGGTGCGCATGGCGCAGGTGCGCGAGGTGCTCACTGGCAAGACCGCGATCCTGCTGCTGGGCGGGCTGGCCATCGGTGCGCTGGCCGGCAAGCAGCGCATCGCCAGTGTCGATGCGATGTACGTGTCGTTGTTCCAGGGCACGCTGATGCTGTTCATGATCGACATGGGCATGCTCGCGGCCTCGCAGCTGCGCACGATCCGCCGCGATGCCGCGCGGCTGGTGCCCTACGCCACGCTAGTGCCGTTGCTGCACGGATGCGCCAGCGCTGCGCTGGCGCGCCTGATCGGAATGGACGTGGGCACGGCGACCGTGTTCGCCACCATGGCCGCGAGCGCCTCGTACATCGCCGCGCCGGCGTCCATCCGTGCCTCGCTGCCGGAGGCCAACGTCGGCCGCAGCCTGGCGGCCTCGCTGGGGGTCACGTTCCCGTTCAACCTCGCCGTCGGGATCCCGCTGTACGCAGCGGTCGCGGCGGCCAGTGGATGAGTCGCGCATGCTGAAGATCGACACCCACGCCCACTACCTGCCGCGCGACTGGCCGGACCTCGCGCGCAAGTACGGCGACGCGCGCTTCCCGGTGATCCACCACACGCCGGACGGGCGCAGCCGCATCTACAAGGACGGGCAGTTCTTCCGCGAGATCTGGTCCAAGACCTGGGACGCCCGGGAGCGCATCGACGACTACGCGCGCTTCGGCGTGCAGGTGCAGGTGCTGTCCACGGTGCCGGTGATGTTCAGCTACTGGGCGCGCCCGCAGCACGCCCTCGAACTGCACCAGGCACTCAACGACCACATGGCCGACACCGTGCGCGCGCATCCGCGCAACTACGCCGGGATCGGCACGGTGCCATTGCAGTCTCCGCGGCTTGCGGTGCAGGAGCTGGAGCGCTGCATGGACCAGCTCGGCCTGCAGGGCGTGCAGATCGGCAGCCACGTGGGCGAGTGGAACCTCGATGCGCCGGAACTGTTCGAATTCTTCCAGGCCGCCAGCGAACTCGGCGCGGCGATCCTGGTGCACCCGTGGGACATGATGGGCGCGGCCTCGATGCCCAAGTACTGGCTGCCGTGGCTGGTCGGAATGCCCGCCGAACAGTCGCGCGCGGCGTGCTGCCTGGTGTTCGGCGGCGTGCTCGAACGCCTGCCGAAGCTGCGCATCTGCATGGCGCATGGCGGTGGCAGTTTCCCGTACACGATCGGGCGCATCGAGCATGGCTTCAACATGCGCCCGGACCTCGTCGCCACCGACAACCCGCGCAATCCCCGCGAGTATCTCGAGCGGCTGTACTTCGACTCTTGGGTAGCCGACCCGCGCGCATTGCAGTACCTGCTCGACACCTGCGGCGTGGAGCGCGTGATGCTCGGCACAGACTATCCCTTCCCGCTCGGCGAACAGGAGCCGGGCGCCGGCATCGCCGCGCTCGACCTTGACGGAGGCGCGCGGGCGCGCCTCTACCACGGCACCGCGCTCGAATGGCTCGGCCTCTCCGCGCAGCGCTTCGCCTGACTTCCTCCGGACCCGACGTGACCGACCTCTACGCACCCGACCACGCCCTCGCGCTCGACGCGCGCGACCCGCTGCCCACGCTGCGCCATGAGTTCCTGGTGCCGCAACACGGCGGCGGCGAGCAGGCGTACTTCGTCGGCAACTCGCTGGGCCTGCAACCGGTGCGCGCGCGGCACTACGTCGACGAGGTACTCGACAAGTGGGCCGCCGAAGGCGTGGAAGGCCACTTCACCGGCCACGCGCAATGGATGACCTACCACGAGCTGGCGCGCGAATCGCTGGCGCGCGTGGTCGGTGCGCACCCGCAGGAAGTGGTGGCGATGAACACGCTCACCGCCAACCTGCATTTCATGCTGGTCAGCTTCTACCGCCCCACGCGCGAGCGACCGGTGCTGCTGATCGAGGCGGGCGCGTTCCCGTCGGACCGCTACGCCACCGAATCGCAGGTGCGCTTCCACGGGTTCGATCCGGCGACCGATCTGGTCGAGGTCGAACCGGACCTGCCCGGCGGGCTGTTCTCGATGGACGCCATCGAACGCGCCATCGCCACCGCCGGGCCGCGCCTTGCGTGCGTGCTGTGGCCCGGCGTGCAATACCGCACGGGGCAAGCGTTCGACCTCACGGCGATCGCCAGGCTCGCGCACCGGCAAGGCGCCACCTGCGGCTTCGACCTCGCGCACGCGGCCGGCAACCTCGAGTTGGCACTGCACGACAGCAACGCCGACTTCGCCGTCTGGTGCCATTACAAGTACCTGAACTCCGGCCCGGGCGCGGTGGCCGGCGCGTTCGTGCACGAACGCCACGCGCGGACCGATCGCCCGCGCTTCGCCGGCTGGTGGGGCCACGATGCGTCCACGCGCTTCCAGATGGGCCCGACCTTCGTGCCGACGCCCGGCGCCGACGGCTGGCAGCAGAGCAACCCGCCGATTCTGGCGATGGCGCCGCTGCGCGCGTCGCTGGAAGTGTTCGACCACGCAGGCATGACGGCGTTGCGGGCCAAGTCGCTGCGGCTCACCGGCTACCTCGAATCGCTGATCCACGCGAACCTCGACGACGTGCTGGAGATCGTCACCCCGGCCGACGCATCGCAGCGCGGCGCACAGCTCTCGCTGCGCGTCCGTGGCGGGCGTGCGCAGGGCCGTGCGCTGTTCGAGCACCTGGCCGCGCATGGCGTGCTCGGCGACTGGCGCGAGCCCGACGTGATCCGCATCTCCCCCGCCCCGCTCTACAACACGCATGCCGACGTGCTGCGTTTCGCCCAGGTCGCGCACGGGTGGGCGCATGGCTGAGCGCCACGTCACGCTGGTCGGTGCCGGACTGGCGGGCGCGCTGCTGGGCACGCTGCTGGCGCGGCGTGGCTGGACCGTCGACGTGTTCGAGAAGCGCGGCGACCCGCGCGTGCAGGGTTACGGCGGCGGGCGTTCGATCAACCTTGCGTTGGCCGAGCGCGGCCGCCACGCGCTGCGCTTGGCCGCCGCGGACGACGCGGTGATGGCGCAGGCGGTGATGATGCGCGGGCGCATGGTGCACGCCGGCGACGGGCGCACCGAGCTGCAGCGCTACGGCCGCGACGACAGCGAGGTGATCTGGTCGGTCAACCGCGGCGAGCTCAACATCGTGCTGCTGCGCATCGCGCAGGAGGCCGGCGTGCGGCTGCATTTCCATCGCGCGCTGGGCGAGGTCGATTTCGACGGCAACGCGGCGACCTTCGTCGACGAGCGCGACGGCAGCATGCACGTGCACCGGTTCGCCAGCCTCGTCGGCACCGATGGCGCGGGTTCCGCGCTGCGCGCCGCGATGCGCGAGGTGGTCGATCTTGGTGAACGCACGGAGTTCCTCGGCCACTCGTACAAGGAGCTGGAAATCCCGCCCGCGCCCGACGGCGGCTTCCAGCTCGAGCCCAACGCCCTACACATCTGGCCGCGCGGTCGCTATATGTGCATCGCGCTGCCCAACGACGAGCACACGTTCACCGTCACCCTGTTCCTGCCCAACCACGCGGATCCGGCGGCGAACGTGCCCGGGTTCGACACCGTGCGCACCGGCGGCGACGCGCGCGCGCTGTTCGCCGCGCAGTTCGCCGATGCACTGAAGCTGATCCCTGAACTCGAACACGACTTCGAGCAGAACCCGACTGGCCTGCTGGCCACGCTCTATCTCGACCGCTGGCACCTTGAAGGCCGCGCGGTGCTGCTGGGCGATGCCGCGCACGCGATGGTCCCGTTCCACGGCCAGGGCATGAACTGCGCGTTCGAGGACTGCGTGGCGCTCGCCGGACACCTCGATGCCAACGCCGACCGCGCGGCCGCGTTCGCCGCATTCCAGGCCGAACGCGTGCCGGATTCCCGCGCGATCCAGGCCATGGCGCTGGAGAACTACCTGGAAATGCGCGACCGCGTGGCAGACGACGAGTACCTGCTGCAGCGGCAGCTCGAGCTCGTGCTGGCCGAGCGCCACCCGGGCCGCTTCGTGCCGCGCTACTCGATGGTGTCGTTCCAGCGCGTGCCGTACTCCATCGCGTTCGAGCGCGGGCAGGTGCAGCGCGCGCTGCTGGCCGAACTGACCCGCGGCCAGCGCAGCCTCGAGACCCTCGACTGGACCCACGTCGACGCCACCGTGCGCGAGCGTCTCGCGCCCCTGTAGCGCCGAGCTTGCTCGGCGTCGCGGATGGTCGAACCCCGGTACCGAGCAAGCTCGGCGCTACGGGACCACCGCCTCCGTAGCCCGGGTAAGCGCAGCGCACCCGGGGCTTCCTCCACGAAACGAGCGGGCCTACCCGGGTGCGCTGCGCTTACCCGGGCTACGAAAAGCGCCTCCATCAGTCGCCACCCCTGCGACTCCGCCGCGCCACAATCACGCCCATGACCGACAGCTTCCTGTTCTACGACCTGGAAACCTTCGGCGCCGATCCGCGGCGCACGCGGATCGCGCAGTTCGCAGCCATCCGCACGGACACCGACCTCAACGAGATCGAGTCCCCGATCAGCGTGTTCGTGCGCCCGGCCGACGACCTGCTGCCCTCGCCCACCGCGACGCTCATCACCGGCATCACCCCGCAGCACGCGCTGCGCGAGGGGATGGCCGAGGCCGACGCATTCGCACTCATCTTCGATGAGATGAGCCGCCCGGGCACCTGCACGCTCGGCTACAACTCGCTGCGCTTCGACGACGAGTTCATCCGCTGCGGCCTGTACCGCAACTTCTTCGATGCCTACGAACGCGAGTGGCGCGGCGGCAACTGCCGCTGGGACCTGCTGGACGTGCTGCGCCTGGCGCACGCGCTGCGGCCCGACGGCATCGAGTGGCCCAGGCGCGAGGACGGCGCGACGTCGTTCAAGCTTGAGCACCTCGCCGCGGCCAATGGCGTGCGCGAGGGTGACGCACACGAGGCGCTGAGTGACGTGCGCGCGCTGATCAGCCTGGCGCGCAGGCTCAAGGCCGCGCAGCCCAGGCTCTGGGACTACGCGCTGAAACTGCGCGACAAGCGGTACTGCGCCGGCCTGCTGGACATCGTCGCGATGCGGCCCGTCCTGCACGTCTCGCAGCGGTTCCCGGCCGCGCGCCTGTGCGCCGCGCCGATGCTGCCGCTGGCGCGCCACCCGCGCATCGACAGCCGCGTCATCGCCTTCGACCTCACCCAGCCCGCCGACGCGTTGCTGGACCTCGACGAGGAGGCACTGGCCGACCGTCTGTACGTGGCCACGCGCGACCTGCCTGAAGGCGTGGAACGCATCACGCTCAAGGAGATCCACCTCAACCGCTGCCCTGCGCTGGTCGAACTGGCGCACCTGCGCGGCGCGGATGTCACGCGCCTGGGACTGGACATGGACGCCATCGAGGCCAACGCCGCACGCATCCGCGCGCACGGCCCGCAGGTGGCGGAAAAGGTGCGTCGCCTGTTCGCGCGCGAGACCGCGCGCGACGCCGGCGACGTGGACGCGGCGCTGTACGACGGCTTCATCGGCGACGGCGACAAGCGCCTGTTCGCGCAGGTGCGCGGCACGCCGCCGCACGCGCTGGGCCAGGCGCGCTTTGCCTTCCGCGATGCGCGCCTGCCGGAACTGCTGCTGCGCTATCGCGCGCGCAACTGGCCGGAGACACTGGACGCGGCCGAGCGCGCGGAGTGGGACGCCTACCGGCACCGTCGCCTGCGCACCGATGCCGGATTGGGCGAGTACACCTTCGACACCTTCGCCGCGGAGCTGGCCGCGCTGCGCACCGCGCACGCGGGCGATGGTCGCAACCAGGCCCTGCTCGACCACGTCGAGGCCTGGGCCCGCACGCTCGACGCCGGGCTGACGGCCGCGTAGACACACTGCCCGCCCGCATTGCCCGCGCGCCCCATGCCTGCGTACTTCGACGTCGCCTCGCTCGACTTCCTGCGCCGCCTTGCGCGCCACAACGCGCGGCCGTGGTTCCACGCGCGCAAGCCCGAATACGAGCAGCGCGTGCGCGATCCGTTCCTGCGCCTGCTGGGCGACCTGCAACCCGCGGTCGCCGGGTTGAGCCCGCATTTCCGCAGCGAACCCAAGACGATGGGCGGTTCGCTGCTGCGCGTCCAGCGCGACACGCGCTTCGCCAACGACAAGACGCCGTACAAGACATGGCAGGGCGCCAAGCTCTTCCACGAACGCCACCGCCAAGTGCCCGCGCCGCAGGTCTACCTGCACCTGCAGCCGGGCGGCAGCTTCATCGCGGCCGGCCTGTGGCATCCCGAGACACCGACGCTGCGGCGCCTGCGCCAGTTCCTGGTCGACAACCCCGCGGCGTGGGAACGGGCGACGACCTCCGCGACCTTCGCGCGGCGCTTCGACCTCGACGACGGCGAAGCGCTGGTGCGCGTGCCGCGCGGCTATCCGGCCGACCATCCGCATGCCGATGCACTGCGCCGCCGCAACTGGGTGGCCCTGCACGCTTACGACGACGCGACGATGACCGGCGCGCGGCTGCGCTCGGTCATCGAATCCGACCTCACACGCCTGGCGCCGTTCCTCGACTACATGTGCGCTGCCCTGGATCTTGAGTTTTGACCCGTCGTCGCAGGATTCGCGTGCTCCCATCGCGTGCATCGCTTCCGCCCACACGCGCGATGCGGCACTTGATGCCCATGTCGCCCCTGCGCAAGCAGGGGCCCAGTGTCTTTGATTGCAAGGTCAGACGACGGCCAGGCCGCATGTGTCGTCCCCCCAGAGTGCATGGCGAGGAAAGTCACTGGCCCCCTGCGTTCGCAGGGGCGACGGGCTGGAGTCGATGTCCACACCCTGCTTCATTCCCCAGGTGCACACTGACCTGAACTCCTGCAGCCGCCCCGCATGAAACGCGTCGTCCTTGCCTTCCTGCTGCTCGCGGCCGCCCTACTGGCCTGGGTCGCTGCCGGCCCCTATCTCGCATTGCGCGCGATGGACCGCGCGATCGCCAACCGCGACTCCGCCGCGCTGTCGCGCCACGTCGATTTCCCCGCGCTGCAGGCCAGCCTGCGCGCGCAGGTGGAGGACGCCATCGCGCGCCGCGTGCCCGCGGATGCGCAGGGCTCGGTGCTCGGCGGGCTTGGCGTGGAAATCGCCACCGCGATGGCCGGCGGCGCGGTGGAAGGCCTGGCGACGCCCGCGGGGCTGGCCGCGTTGATGCAGGGGCGCGATGCGTGGGGGCGCCTGAGGACGTTGACCGGCACCGATGCGCAGGCCGCCGTACCGCCGGCGCGAGCCGATGCCGATGCCGATGCCGGTGCCGGTGCGGATGCTGCCGCCGGCCGCGGACCCACGACCTCCACGTCGCCGCTGTCCGGCGCAACGCACCGCTTCGAATCGCATGACCGCTTCGTCGCCACCGCGCGCGATGGACAGGGCCGCCCCGTCACGCTCGTGCTCACGCGCCGCGGCCTGCGCTGGCGGCTCAGCGACGTGCGGCTATCCGGTTGATCGGTCCGGAAGGAAAGGACACAGGCGCGCAGGCGCGCCTCTCCATCGACGATCCCGCAGAGGCGCGCCTGCGCGACTGCGTGACCGGGTCAATCGTGCTTCGACCGGTTGGCGATGCCATGCGGCACGTGCCCCGCGGCGACGTGCCCCCGCGCCGAGGCGATGTTGTGCTCGGAATCGTCGAAGAAGATGTCGGCGCCGAACGCGTCCAGGAACGGCCCCTTCGGCCGACCACCGAGGAACAGCGCCTCATCCAGCCGGATCCCCCACTCGCGCAGCGTGCGGATCACCCGCTCGTGCGCGGGCACCGACCGCGCGGTGACCAGCGCGGTGCGGATCGGCGCGGCCTCGCCGGCCGGGAACGCGGCCTGCAGGCGATGCAGCGCGTCGAGGAACCCGCGGAACGGCCCGCCCGACAACGGCTCGCCACGGCGCGCCTGCTCGTGCTCGGCAAACGCCGCGAGCCCGCCCTCGCGCGACACGCGCTCGCCTTCGTCATCGAAGATCACCGCATCGCCGTCGAAGGCGATGCGCAGCTGGTCGTGGCGATGCGCCGGCGCCTGCGCCGGCAGCAGCGTCGCCGCCGCGACCCCGGCCGCCAGCGCCGCGCGCACGTCGTCGGCGTGCGTGGACAGGAACAGGTCGGCGTTGAAGGGCCTGATGTACGGGAACGGCGGCGCGCCGTTGCTGAAGGCCGCGCGCCTGATGCCCAGGCCGTGGTGCGCGATGGAGTTGAAGATCCGCAGGCCGGTGTCGGCCGAGTTGCGCGAGATCAGGATCACCTCCACCCGCGGTGCTTCCGGCGGCGCGCCCTCGTTGAGCGCCAGCAGCTTGCGCACCAGCGGGAACGCGATCCCCGGCGCCAGCACGTCGTCCTCGTGCGCGCGCTGGTGCCGCGCGTACGCCTCCAGTCCCTCGCGCTCGAACAGCGCATGGCCGTCCTCGAGATCGAACAGGGTGCGCGAGGAGATCGCAACGATCAGGGGGTCGGCGTTGGCGTCGGGCATGCCGGGATTGTCGCGCGTCGCGGTCGCAGGGTGCGCGACTGCTCGCTTATTGGCTTGTCGCACGCGCAGGGCAGGATCCTGATGTTGTCTGAACCTTGTGTTGGTCACTTCCGCGAAGGCGGGGATGCAGCAGCTTTGCTCTTCGCTCCTCATAGCGCCGAGCTTGCTCCGCGTCCTTGCGCCGCTCCGCTCCCTCCGCTTCAAGGAGCGAGGACGGGCAGCCCCAGCGCACGCGCGCATGGTCACCCCCTCCCCTTCAAGGGGAGGGTTGGGGAGGGGATGGTGGTCTCCGTAGGTGCATGCGACCTCGCGCATCAACCAAGACCAAGGGCTTTCGGACGCCTTCGGCGTACGACCTGCTTTCTTGGCTCGTGAAAGGAAGGTGGGCAAAGAAACACGCCGCGTGCTCGCGCCCGACGGTGGAGCCGGCGGGTTCGTGGCCGGGCCGGGAATCTTTCGACGTGATCCGTCCCCTCGAAAAACGCGCGGCTCCTTGCCGAGCGCCCCTGCGGGTTTGACCCGGCCCGGCCACCGCTGCGCCATCGGGACCCGTGAAGCGGAGAAGCCGATACAACAGCGACAGCAACAACGACAGCGGTGCGGCATTTGCAACCGCGATTGACCGCTGCGGCTATTGAAGATCGATTAGTGCCGTCATCCTGCGAACTGCTCCGTCAGCATCCGCTCTTCCAGGTTGTGCTGCGGATCGAATAGCAGCGTCACCGTGCGGTCGCGCGATTCACGCACGGTCACCGCGACCACGTCGCGGACCTCGTGGGAATCCGCGGTGGCACTGACCGGGCGCTTGTAGGGATCAAGCACGCGGAAGCGCACCTCGGTGTCAGCCCGGAGTACCGCGCCCCGCCAGCGCCGCGGGCGGAAGGCGGCGATCGGCGTCAGCGCCATCACGTTGGTGCCAAGCGGCAGGATCGGCCCGTTGGCGGAGAAGTTGTACGCGGTGCTGCCGGCCGGGGTCGCCACCAGAACGCCATCGCAGATCAGCTCGTCGAGACGGGCCTGGCCGTTGAGCTCGATCGCCACGTGCGCGGCCTGGCGGGTCTGGCGCAGCAGCGATACCTCGTTGTAGGCCAGCGACCCGACCTGCGCGCCGGATTCGGTCTCGGCGACCATCTCCAGCGGCCGCAGCGTCGCCGGCTCCGCGCCGGCGATGCGCTCGAGCAATGCGGCCGCGTCCTCTCCTTCGCCGCGCGGGTTCATCAGGAAACCCACCGTGCCCAGCTTCATCCCATAGACCGGCTTGCCCAGCGAGCCGTGCCGGTGCAGCGTCTGCAACATGAATCCGTCGCCGCCGAGCGCCACGATGACGTCGGCGTCGGCAGGCGCGATCGCCCCGTGCGCCCGCGAGAGTTCCGCCAGCGCGCGCTGTGCCTCGGGGGCGGTACTCGCCAGCAGGGACAGGCGCGGGGCGTTCATGCAGTCACCGTTCGTGGGACGGCCGCAGCATACGGCTCAGCGCGCGTGCCCGCCCAGCCGCCCCATTGCCGCGCGGTAGTGGCGCAATTCGGCGATGGAGTCGTGCACGTCGCTCAGCGCGGTGTGCGCGGCCTGCTTGCGCACGCCGTCGAGCACCTCGGGCGCCCATCGGCGCGCCAGCTCCTTGACCGTCGATACGTCGAGGTTGCGGTAGTGGAAATGCGACTCGAGCCGCGGCATCAACCGGTGCAGGAACCGGCGGTCCTGGCAGATCGAATTGCCGCACATCGGCGACGCGCGTTCCGGCACCCATTGTTCAAGGAACGCGAGCGTGCGCGCCTCGGCTTGGGCGAGCGACACGTCGGAGGCGACCACGCGGTCCCACAGCCCGGACCTGCGGTGCTGGGTGCGGTTCCATTCGTCCATCGACTCCAGTCGCGCGAGCGGATGCGCGATGGCCAGCTCCGGGCCCTCGGCCAGCACCTCCAGCTGCGCATCGGTCACCACCGTGGCGATCTCGAGGATGGAGTCGGCGCCGGTGTCCAGCCCGGTCATCTCGAGGTCGATCCACACCAGCCGCTGTTCACCGGTCTGCGCCATGGACATCGTGTCGAAGGGAAGGCGCGGCATGATAGCCCGCCACCCGACAGCGTCCGCCGCCATGCCCATGGACACCGCGCATTACGCCGTGCTGGCCGCGATGCTCGCGCCGGCGTTCTTCCTCACCGCGACCGCATCGCTGCTGGTCAGTGCGAACAACCGTCTGGCAAGGATCATCGACCGCCTGCGCACGGTGCTCAAGGAACTGGAGGACGCCGACGACGCCGAGTACCGCACCGTACTGGATGCGCGCATCGCCGTGCAGCGGCGCCGCAGCCTGCTGGTCCTGCGAGGCAGCCAGCTGCTGTACCTGGCGATCAGTTTCTTCGTCGGCACCAGCCTGGCGGTGGCCGGGGACGCACTGCTCGGCTATCGCGCGGTGCTGCTGCCCACGGCGCTCGCCGCGCTCGGCGTGCTGGCGCTGTTCGCCGCGAGCCTGTGCCTCTCGCGCGAATCGTCGCTGGCGGTGCGCGCGGTCAACGAGGAGATGGACCACCGCCACGCCATCGCGCGGATGCGCCGCCGGGAAAAGGCGATCGATGCGACGCGCGGTGACCCATAGGGTGGACCTTGGCCCACCGTCGTGTTGGTCGTGGCGTGGCGCGGGCGTCGCTGACTCGAAGCCACCGCCGCCCGGGTTGTCCGCGTCGACGTCGACGCCATCACGCAGCACGCCGGTGATCGAGCGAAATCAAGCGCCGACCCTACAGCAGCGGGCGCCCACGCTTGGAGCGGAAGTAGTTGGTAAGGGCGCGGCCCGCCTCGTCGGCCAGCACGCCGCCGCTGACTTCGACGCGATGGTTGTGCCGCGGATCGGCGAGCAGGTCGAACACGCTGCCTGCCGCGCCCGTCTTCGGATCGTAGGCGCCGAACACGAGGCGGGCGATGCGCGCGTGCACCATCGCCATCGCGCACATCGCGCACGGCTCCAGCGTAACCACCAGCGTGCATCCCGCCAGGCGGTGGTTGCCGAGCACCTGGCCGCCACGCCGCATCGCCAGTACCTCCGCGTGCGCGGTGGGATCGTGCAAGGCGATGTTGCGGTTCCAGGCTTCGGCGATCACCTCGCCGTCCGGCGCGAGCAGCAGCGCGCCGACCGGCACCTCGTCATCGTCGATCGCGGCGCGCTCGGCGAGCGCCAACGCGCGACGCATGCAGGCGACGTCGTGCTCCACGGCTCACCTACCCGCGTGCGCAGGCGCCGCGTTCATGCGAAGGCGTACTCGCACCACGCGAGGATGCGGTTCCACCCCAGGCCCACGACCAGCAGCCCGAGCGCGTTGGCGGCGAACACCCAGCGCGCGGCGCGATCGCCTCCCGCGGCCGGGGCATCCCCGTCGGCCTGCTCGAAGTACATCGCCTTGACCACGCGCAGGTAGTAGAACGCGCCGATCACCGCGCACACCACCGCGAGGATGGCCAGCCACAGGTACCCGCCATCCACCGCCGCGGTGATGACCGCGAGCTTGGACCAGAACCCCAGGAACGGCGGCACGCCGGCCAGCGAGGCCATGACGCACAGCACGAGGAACGCCATCCACGGGCTGCGCGTGGACAGGCCACGGAAATCCTCCACGCGATCGGCCTCGAAGCCGCGGCTGGACATCACCGCGATCATCCCGAACGCGGCGGTGGCCATGAAGCCGTAGGTGATCGCGTAGAACCCCGCCGCCGAAGCGCCCGCCTCGCCGCCACCACCGGCCAGCCCCACGCACAGGAAACCGACGTGCGAGATCGTCGAGTACGCCAGCAGCCGCTTGAGGTTCGACTGCACCACCGCGATGAGGTTGCCCAGCACCAGCGACGCGGCCGCGACGAGCGCGAGCATGTAGCGCCAGTCGTAGTCCAGCGGCGCCGCCCCGGTCTCCAGCAGGCGCCAGACCATGCCGAAGTACGCGAGCTTCGGCGCCGAACCGATGAACAGCGTCACCGGCGTGGGCGCACCGTGGTAGACGTCCGGCAGCCACATGTGGAACGGCGCGCCGCCGAACTTGAAGGCGATGCCCGCGACCATGAACACCACGCCGGTGATAAGCAGCGTCCCCTGCCCCTCTACAGCGGCGGCCTGCGCGATCAGTGTGAGGTCCAGCGTTCCGGTCGCCCCGTACACCAGCGACATGCCGTACAGCAGCAGTCCGGACGCGAGCGAGCCGAGCACGAACGACTTGATCGCCGCCTCCGAGGCCACCGGGCTGTCGCGGTCGATCGCGATGAGTGCATAGGCGCACAGCGCCAGCATCTCCAGGCCCAGGTACACCATCACCAGGTTGCCGGCCGACACCAGCAGCATCATGCCGGCGGTGGCGAACAGCATCAGCACCGCCACCTCGCCCTGGTACAGGTCGCGCTGGCGCAGGTACGGCCACGTGTAGACCAGCGAGATGGCGCTCAGGGCCGCGATGCACACCTTCAGCAGGTCAGCCGCGCCATCGCGCACGAACATGCCCGACAGCACCGTGCCCTGCCCGCCCACGCCGAGGCTGATCAGCACGATCACGACCACCAGCAGCGCGATCGAGAGCACGTGGGTCACCACGCGGCGCCTGGCATCGATGAACAGGTCGAGCATCAGCAGCGCGAACGCGCCGGCCACGAGCGTCATCTCGGGGATCAGCGGAAGGAATTCGACGGGGTCGGGCAGCTTGAGCATGGGCGATGGCGTCGGGTCGTCCGCGTCGCGGACCGGGGTCGGTGCGCGGGCGTCAGAGCTTGGAAACGGCGATCTGCTCGGCGATCTGCGCGATCGCCGGCTCCATCAGGTCGGTCAGCGGCTTGGGCCACACGCCCAGCAGCAGCACGCCGGCGGCAAACGCGCCGAGCACGAAGGCCTCGCGACGGTTGACGTCGGTGAGCGCGGCCACATGCGCGTTGCCGACCTCGCCCCACACCACGCGCTTGACCAGCCACAGCGTGTAGCCGGCGCCGATGATGAGCGTCAGTGCGGCGACGAACGCGGTCAGCGGGTGCTGCTGGAACGCGGCCAGGATGACCATGAACTCGCCGACGAAGCCCGAGGTGCCCGGCAGGCCCGCGTTGGCCATCGCGAACAGCACCATGAACACCGCGAACACCGGCATGACGTTGGCAACGCCGCCGTAGTCGGCGATGCGCCGCGTGTGCATGCGGTCGTAGAGCACGCCCACGCAGGAGAACATCGCGCCGGACACGAAGCCGTGACTGATCATCTGCACCATCGCGCCCTGCAGGCCCAGGCGCGCCGCATCCCCATCGCCCTGCTCGCGCACCAGCGCGAAGGCGATGAACGTGCCAAGGGTGACGAAGCCCATGTGCGACACCGAGGAATACGCGATCAGCTTCTTGACGTCGTCCTGCACCAGCGCGACCAGGCCGACGTAGACCACCGCCACCAGGCTCAGCGCGATCACCAGCCACGCCCACTCCGCGCTCGCGTCCGGAACCATCGGCAGGTTGAAGCGCAGGAAGCCGTAGCCGCCGATCTTCAGCATGATCGCCGCCAGCACCACCGAGCCCGCGGTCGGCGCCTCCACGTGCGCGTCCGGCAACCAGGTGTGCACCGGGAACATCGGCACCTTGACCGCGAACGCGACCAGGAACGCGAAGAACAGCCACGTCTGCTCGGTCATCGACAGCGGCAGCGCCGCCATGTCGGCCATTTGCCAGCTGCCGCCCTGCAGGTACAGGTAGGCCAGGCCGACCAGCATGAACAGCGAGCCCAGGAACGTGTAGAGGAAGAACTTCACCGACGCGTACACGCGGCGCGCGCCGCCCCACACGCCGATGATGATGAACATCGGGATCAGCATGCCCTCGAAGAACACGTAGAACAGCATCGCGTCCAGCGCGGTGAACACGCCGATCATCAGCCCTTCGAGGATCAGGAACGCCGCGTAGTACTGGCTCACGCGCCTGTCGATCGAGCCCCATGCGCCGATCAGCACCAGCACCGAGGTGAACGTGGTCAGCGCCACCAGCGCCGCGGAGATGCCGTCGACGCCCAGGTGGTAGCGGATGTCGAACGCGGGAATCCACGGATGGTCTTCCACCAGCGTCATCGCCGCGGTGGTGAAGTCGCCGTGGGTGAACAGCAGCAGGCTCAGCGCGAACGTGGCCACCGCCACCAGCGTGGCGCACCAGCGCGCGGCGTTCGCGCGAGCGTCGCCCAGCAGCAGGGTGGCGATGCCGCCGAGGATCGGCAGCCAGATCAGTGCGCTCAGCAGCGGGAACGCGAGGGTGGAACCGGAGGTCACGTAGGCGTCCTTCTCGTCATTGCCCGTCGCGGATCACGATCGCCAGCAGCACGATCAGGCCGAGGATCATCGCGAATGCGTAGTGGTACAGGTGGCCGGACTGCACGCGGCGCACCACGCGCGCGGCCAGCTCGACCACGCGCGCGCTGCCGTTGACGGCCACGCCGTCGATCACCGTGCTGTCGAACGCGCGCGAGGCGCGGCCCAGGCGCACGCCACCGCCCGCAAGCCCGTCGATCCAGAGCCGGTCGGCGCCGTACTTGGCCTCGAGCACGCGACGCGGCAGCCCGAACAGGCGGGCCGCCTTCGCCGGCAGGTCCGGGCGGAACACGTACATCAGCGTGGCCAGCGCGAAGCCGGCGAAGGCCAGCCAGAACGCCGGCGTCATGAACGCATGCAGCCCGAGGGCAACCGGACCGTGCCAGATTTCGCGGCCGACTTCTGCCAGCGTGTCGCGCGCCGCCGCAACCTCGATCGCACCCGCGAAGAACGGCAGCTGCGGGTGGTGCCCCGACCAGTCGGTGCCGAACAGCATCGGCCCGGCGGTGAAGAACCCGATCAGCACCGACGGGATCGCCAGCAGCACCAGCGGCAGCGTCACCACCCACGGCGACTCGTGCGGTTCGTGCGGTCCATGGTGGGCGTCGTGAGCATCGTGGGCGTGCGCGCCGTGGTCGCCCTCGGTGGGCGCATGCTGCTCGTGCGCATGCGCTTCGTGCTCGATCGCGTCGTGCCCATGGGCACCGGCGTCACGGAAGCGCTCGGCGCCGTGGAAGGTCATGTACAGCAGGCGGAAGCTGTAGAACGCGGTCACGAACGCGCCCAGCAGCACGGACCAGTACGCGTACTGCTGCACCCAGCCGCCGCTGCCGGCCGCCGCGTGCGCGGCCTCGATGATCACGTCCTTCGAATAGAAGCCGCTGAAGAACGGAGTCGCGACCAGCGCGAGCGTGCCCAGCACGGTGGTCCAGTACGTGATCGGCATGTACCGCCGCAACCCGCCCATCCGGCGCATGTCCTGCTCGTGGTGCATGCCGATGATGACGCTGCCGGCCGCCAGGAACAGCAGCGCCTTGAAGAACGCATGCGTCATCAGGTGGTAGACGGCCGCCGAGTAGGCCGACACGCCCAGCGCGACGGTCATGTAGCCCAGCTGCGACAGCGTCGAATACGCCACCACGCGCTTGATGTCGTTCTGCACGATGCCGATCAGGCCGGTGAAGAACGCCGTGGTCGCGCCGATGAACAGCACGAAGTCCAGCGCGGACTGCGAGAGCTCGAAGAGCGGCGACATGCGCGCGACCATGAAGATGCCCGCGGTCACCATCGTGGCGGCATGGATCAGCGCCGAGATGGGGGTCGGGCCCTCCATCGAGTCGGGCAGCCACACGTGCAGCGGGACCTGCGCCGACTTGCCCATCGCGCCGATAAACAGGCCGATGCAGATGACCGTGGCGACCGGCCATGCGATGCCGTCCCACGGCAGGGTCTGGCCGACCAGCGACGGCGCGTTAGCGAACACCGTCGCGTAGTCGAGCGTGCCGAAGTGCCACAGGATCGCGGCAATCCCCAGCAGGAAGCCGAAGTCGCCCACGCGGTTGACGAGGAACGCCTTGAGGTTGGCGAAGATCGCCGTCGGCCGCTTGTACCAGAAGCCGATCAGCAGGTACGACACCAGGCCCACCGCTTCCCAGCCGAAGAACAGCTGCAGGAAGTTGTTGCTCATCACGAGCATCAGCATCGAGAACGTGAACAGCGAGATGTAGCTGAAGAAGCGCTGGTAGCCCGGGTCGTCGTGCATGTAGCCGATCGTGTACACGTGCACCAGCAGCGACACGAACGTGACCACCACCATCATCATCGCGGTGAGGCGGTCCACCATGAAGCCGACGTGCGCCTCGATGCCGCCGACCTGGAAGAACGTGTAGACGTTCTCGTTGAACGCCTCCGCGCCGTTCAGCAGACGCCATAGCACCAGCGCGGACATCGCGCAGCTGGCCGCCACGCCCAGGATGGTCACGGTGTGCGCGCCGGCGCGGCCGACCTGGCGCCCGAAGAAGCCGGCGACGATCGAGCCGAACAACGGCGCAAGGACGATCGCGAGCAGGATGGATTGGGAAATCATGCGATTGCTCGCTCGTGAAAGGCGAAAAGCACCGGGTCCACAAACGACGCGAAAGGCGCGAAAGAAAAGCAAATATTCTTCGCGTTTTTCTTCGCGCTCTTTGCGTCCTTCGCGGACATGCGCTCTTGCTCTTCGATAAGACGCATCATCGACTCAACCCTTCAACGAGTCGATTTCGGACACGTTGATGGTCCTGCGGTTGCGGAACAGCGTCACCAGGATCGCAAGACCAATGGCGGCCTCGGCGGCCGCCACGGTCAGGATGAAGAACACGAACACCTGTCCGTCCGGATCGCCAAGCTGGCGCGAGAAGGCGACGAAGTTGACGTTGACCGCGAGCAGCATCAGCTCGATCGACATCAACAGGATGATCACGTTCTTCCGGTTGAGGAAGATGCCCGCCACGCTGATGCAGAACAGCGCGGCGCCGAGCGTGAGCGAATGGCCGACGGCGAGGCCGTCCCCGAGGAAGTTCATGGCGCGCCCTCCGCGCTGCCGTCGGCGGCGGGCGCCGGACGCTCGGAGGGCATCGACACCATGCGGATGCGGCCCTGGTCGGCGCGCACGCGCGCCTGCGCGGACGGATCCTGGTGGCGCGCGCCCGCGCGGCGGCGCAGCGTCAGCATCACCGCGGCGATCACCGCGATGGTGAGGATCACCGCGGCCACCTCGAAGGGGAGGATGAACTCGGTGAACAGCGCCCGCGCCAGCCACGTGGTGTTGGGGATGTCGGCCCCTGTCGCCACGTTCTCGACGAAGGGCGTGGCCACGAACGCGCGCACACCGATCAGGGTCAGGATCTGGACCAGCATCACCACTGCCACGATCAACCCCACGGGCAGGTAGCGGACGTAGCCCTCGCGCAGGGGCGCGGTGTCCACGTCCAGCATCATCACCACGAACAGGAACAGCACCATCACCGCGCCGACGTAGACGAGCACCAGCGCGATGCCGAGGAACTCGGCGCCCGAGACGATCCAGGTGCAGGCGACGGAGAAGAAGGTCAGCACCAGGAACAGCGCGGCATGCACGGGGTTGCGCGCGCTGATGACGCCGATGGCGGCACCAATGGCGGTGGCGGCGAACAGGAGGTAGGCGGTCTGCACGAGGTCCATGGCAGGCCCTTAGCGGAAGGCGGCGTCGGCGGCGCGGCGCTCGGCGATCTCGGGTTCGAGACGGTCGCCGATGGCCAGCAGCTGCTGCTTGATCAGCACGTTCTGGCCGCGCAGGTCGAAATGGTACTCGTGCACGTGGGTCTCGACGATCGAATCCACCGGGCACGATTCCTCGCAAAAGCCACAGAAGATGCACTTGAACAGGTCGATCTCGTAGCGCGTGGTGCGGCGCGTGCCGTCCTCCCGACGCTCCGAGTCGATGGTGATGGCCAGCGCGGGGCAGACCGCCTCGCACAGCTTGCAGGCGATGCAGCGCTCCTCGCCGTTGGGATAGCGGCGCAGCGCGTGCACGCCGCGGAAGCGCGGGGACTGCGGCGTCTTCTCCATCGGGTACATCAGCGTGTACTTCGGCTTGAACAGGTACTTGAGCGTCAGCCACAGCCCTTGAAACAGCTCAAGCAGCAGCAGGCTCTTGAAGTAGGCGGCGATTCGAGACATGGCGGTCACTGCCCCGGCGTGAACACGTTGAAGTACGCCAGCAGCGCGGTCACGCAGATCCAGGCGATGGTGATCGGGATGAACACCTTCCAGCCCAGCCGCATGATCTGGTCGTAGCGGTAGCGCGGGAACGAGGCGCGGAACCAGATGAAGCAGCTCGCGAAGAAGAACACCTTCGCCAGCAGCCACCACCAGCCGTCCACGCTCAGCAGCGGGATGCCCAGCCCATGGAACGGGCTCAGCCAGCCGCCGAGGAAGAAGATCGCGGTCAGGAAGCTGACCAGCAGCATGTTCGCGTATTCGGCCAGGAAGAACAGCGAGAACGCCGAGCCCGAGTACTCGACCATGTGGCCGGCGACGATCTCGCTCTCGCCTTCCACCACGTCGAACGGCGCGCGGTTGGTCTCGGCCACGCCGGACACGAAATACACCACGAACAGCGGCAGCAACGGCCACATGAACCACTCGAACGCGCCGGTGTTGCCCGCCTGCGCCATCACGATCTCGGTCAGGTTGAGGCTGCCGGCGGCGATCAGCACGCCGACCATCGCGAAGCCCATCGCGATCTCGTAGCTCACCACCTGCGCGGCGGCGCGCATGGCCCCGAGGAAGGCGTACTTGGAGTTCGACGCCCAGCCGGCCAGGATGACCCCGTACACGCCCAGCGAGGTCATCGCCAGCAGGTACAGCAGGCCGGCGTTGGCGTTCGACAGCACCAGCTGGTAGTCGAACGGGACCACGGCCCACGCCGCGAAGGCCGGCGCCAACGCCAGCAGCGGCGCCAGCAGGTAGAGGAACCGGTGCGCGCGCGAGGGCTGGATGACTTCCTTGAACAGGAGCTTGAACACGTCGGCGAAGGCCTGCAGCACGCCGCGGCCGACGTACATCGGCCCGCGCCGCACGTGCATCCAGCCGATCAGCTTGCGCTCCCACACCACGTAGAACGCGACGCTGACGATCACCGGCACGGCGATGGCGAGGATCTTCAGGACGATCCACGCCACGGCGCCGACGTCGCCCTGGCCCAGCAGCCAGTCGCGCGGCGGGTCGATGAGGCGGTTGAAGGTCATGCCACGCCCCCGATGCGCACGCGCCCGCCGCCGAGCGGCGGCGTGGCGCCATGGCCCCGTTCGATCCACACGCAGCCCTGCGCGACCGTATCGCTGACCACGACCGGCAGCGTCGCGGTGCCGGCTTCCACCGACGCCTTGCAGGTGTCGCCATCGCGCAGGCCGAACAGCGCGGCGTCCTGCGGATGCAGCACCGCCCGCGGCGCGAGGTTGAGCGGATGCGCCTGCAGCGCACCGGCGCGGCGCACCACGGCATCGCTGCGGTAGATGGCCTGGGTTGCGACGAGCTCGAGGCCGTCGAGGTAACCCGACAACTCCGGCGGCGCCGGCACCGCGGCAATCGCGTCACGCGTGCGCGCACCCGCGCGCAGACCGGCGAGGTCGGTGAACTCGAAGCCTTCGGCGCCGAGCATCCCGCCCAGCGCACGCAGCACGCGCCAGCCCGGGCGCACCTGGCCCGGCAGGCGTCCGCCGGCGACGGTCGACTGCCTGCGGCCGTCGAGGTTGGTCAGCGTCGCATCGATTTCCGGCAGCACGCCGATCGGCAGGATCACGTCCGCCACCGCGCGCGTGGATGCGCAGGCGAAGTGGCTGAAGGCGACGACCTGCGCGCCATTCAATGCCTTGAGCGCGGCGGCGGTGTCGACGAAGTCGAGCCCCGGCTCGATGCCGTACAGCACGTAGGCGCCGCGCGGTTGCTCGAGCATCGCGCGCGCGTCCAGCCCGCTGGGCAGCACGCCGGCTTCGACGAGCCCGACCGCATTGGCGCCCTGCGGGATGCGGCACACCGCCGCACCGGTGGCATTCGCCAGCTCGCGCGCCGCCGTGCGGATCCCCGCGGCATGCGGCCCGCATTCGGCGATGCCGCCCACCACGACTGCGATGTTCGAAGCACCCGCAAGCGCGTCACGCAGCGCCGCACCGCCGAGCGTGGCGGCGATCCTGGAGGGCGCCACGATGGCCTTGCTCGCGGCCTCGAAGGTGAAGTCGAAGTCGACCGGGTTGACGACGTGGACCTTCGCGCCCTTGATGAACGCCTTGCGCACGCGCTGGTGCAGCAGCGGGACCTCGTGGCGCAGGTTGCAGCCGGCGATGACCACCGCGTCGCACACGTCGATCGAGGCCGCCGCGCGCGCGAACGGCTCCGCGGTCGCGCCGTCGGACAGGTCGGCCTGGCCGATGCGGTGGTCGATGTGGCCGGTGCCGAGCGCGTCGGCGAGCGCGGCCAGCAGGCCACCTTCCTCGTTCGAGGTGGCCGGATGCGCGAGGATGCCGAGCCGGTCGCCGGCGTTGTCGCGCAGGATGTGCGCGGCCTTGGCCAGCGCCTCGTCCCACGACGCCTCGCGCCACTCGCCGGCGTCCTTGACCATCGGCACGGTGGCGCGGTCGGCCGCGTACAGGCCCTGGTGCGAATAGCGGTCGCGGTCGGACAGCCAGCACTCGTTGACCGCCTCGTTCTCGCGCGGCACGGTGCGCAGCACCTCACCGCGGCGCACGTGCAGGAACAGGTTGCTGCCCAGCGCGTCGTGGTAGCCCAGCGACTCGCGCGCGACCAGTTCCCACGGGCGCGCCTTGAACTGGAACACCTTGTTGGTCAACGCGCCGACCGGGCAGACGTCGATGACGTTGCCGGACAGTTCGGTCGTCAGCGGCTTGCCGTCGTAGGTGCCGATCTGCAGGTTCTCGCCGCGGTACATGCCGCCCAGCTCGTACGTGCCGGCGATCTCCGCGGTGAAGCGCACGCAGCGCGTGCACTGGATGCAGCGCGTCATCTCGGTGGCCACCAGCGGCCCGATGTCCTCGTCGGGCACCACGCGCTTGCGCTCGGCGAACCGGCTGACCGAGCGGCCGTAGCCCATCGACAGGTCCTGCAGCTCGCACTCGCCGCCCTGGTCGCAGACCGGGCAGTCGAGCGGATGGTTGATCAGCAGGAACTCCATGACGTTGCGCTGCGCCTTGAGCGCGCGCTCGCTGCGGGTGACCACCTTCATGCCGTCCATCACCGGCGTGGCGCAGGCCGGCGCGGGCTTGGGCATCTTCTCCACCTCGACCAGGCACATGCGGCAGTTCGCCGCGATGGCCAGCTTGTCGTGGTAGCAGAAACGCGGGATCGGGATGCCGGCCCTGTCGGCGGCCTGGATGATCATCGAGCCCTTGGGCGCGGTCATCGCGACGCCGTCGATCTCGATGGCCACGTGGCCCTCGGGCACGGCCGGCTTGACGTCGGCTTCGACGGCGCTCATGCGGCCACCTGCTGCGGCGCTGCAACCACCGTGCCGTCGCGCTGGTCGTCGACCAGGAAGCGGCGGTTGACGATCGCGTACTCGAACTCGTCCCAGAAGTGGTGCAGGAAGCCCTGCACCGGCCACGCGGCAGCCTCGCCGAACGCGCAGATGGTGTGGCCCTCGATCTGGCCCGCCGCGGCGCGCAGCATCTTCAGGTCGTCCAGGGTCGCGGTCTTGTCGACGATGCGCGTGAGCATGCGGTACATCCAGCCGGTGCCTTCGCGGCACGGCGTGCACTGGCCGCAGCTTTCCTTGAAGTAGAAGCGCGCGATGCGATGGCAGGCGCGCACCATGCAAGTGGTCTCGTCCATGACGATGACGGCGCCCGAACCCAGGCCCGAACCGGCCTTCTGGATGGCGTCGTAGTCCATCGTCAGGCCCATCATCACCTCGCCCGGCAGCACCTTCATCGACGAGCCGCCCGGGATCACCGCCTTGATCCTCGCGCCGTTGCGCATGCCGCCGCAGAGCTCCAGCAGCTCGGCGAATGGCGTGCCGAGGCGGACCTCGTGGTTGCCCGGCCGCGCGACGTGGCCCGACACCGAGAAGATCTTCGGGCCGCCGTTGTTCGGCTTGCCGAGGTTGGCGAACCATTCCGCGCCATTGCGCAGGATCGCCGGCACCGAGGCGAACGTCTCGGTGTTGTTGATCGTGGTCGGCTTGCCGAACAGGCCGAAGTTGGCCGGGAACGGCGGCTTGTAGCGCGGCTGCCCCTTCTTGCCTTCCAGCGATTCCATCAGCGCGGTCTCTTCGCCGCAGATGTAGGCGCCTGCGCCCAGCGCGCCGTAGATGTCGATGTCCACGCCGCTGCCCAGCACGTTCTTGCCGAGCCAACCGTTGGCGTACGCGTCCTTGAGCGCCTGCTCGAAGTGCTCGAAGGGCTCGTGGTGGAACTCGCCGCGCAGGTAGTTGTAGGCGACGGTCGAACCCGTCGCATAGCAGGCGATCGCCATGCCCTCGACGACCGAATGCGGGTTGTAGCGCAGGATGTCGCGGTCCTTCGCCGTGCCGGGCTCGGACTCGTCCGAGTTGCAGAGGATGTACTTCTGCGTGCCGCTGCCCTTGGGCATGAAGCTCCACTTCAGGCCCGTCGGGAAGCCCGCGCCGCCGCGGCCGCGCAGGCCCGCGGCCTTGACCATGTCGATGATCGCGGCCGGATCGGTCTTCTCCGTCAGCACCTTGCGCAGCGCGCTGTAGCCGCCGGTCTTGAGGTAGTTCTCGTAGCTCCAGGGCGTATCGAAATGCAGCGTCGTGTAGACGACCTGGTGCTCGGCCGGTGCGGGGCCGACCGGGCCGTAGCCCTTCGAGTAGTTGTGACCGCCGCTCATCGAGCTTCCCTCGTCGACGGAAGAGCGAGCAGCGGTCCGCGAAGGACGCAAAAGACGCTAAAAAAAGAAAGGGCGAAAATTTTGCTTTTTTTCGCGCTCTTTGCGTCCTCTGCGGACCAAGCGCTCTTGTTTTTGATGGGGTTCATTGCAGGCCATCCAGCAGCGCGTCGACCTTGGCCGCGTCGAGCTTCTCGTGGTAATGCCCGTTGATGACCACGCACGGCGCGCCGCAGCACGCGGCCAGGCACTCCTCCTCGCGCTTGAGGAAGATACGGCCGTCGGCCGTCGATTCGCCCAGCCTGCAGCCCAGCTTCTTCTCCGCGTGCGCGACCAGCTCCTCGGCGCCGTTGAGCCAGCAGCTGATGTTGGTGCAGAAGGCGACGTTGTTGCGGCCGACCTGCTCGGTCTCGAACATCGAGTAGAACGTCGCCACCTCGTACGCCCACACCGGCGGCAGGCCCAGGTACTTGGCCACCGCGGCGATCAGCTCGTCCGACAGCCAGCCGCCGTTCTGCTCCTGCGCCGCGTGCAGGCCCTGCAGCACCGCCGACCGCTTGCGGTCCGGCGGGAACTTGGCCAGCCAGTGGTCGATGTGCGCGCGCGTGGCGTCGCTCAGCGCGACCATCGGGTCGACGTGCTGGGCGGCTTCGAAGTTGCCTGTTGCCTTCATGGGTGTAGCGCCAAAAGCGGGAACGGGGAACAGGGAACGGGGAAGCAACAGCAACGGCGGCCGGAAGCAACCGCTTCCCTGTTCCCCGTTCCCTGTTCCCGCTCTTGCCTGTTCATCGATCAATCTCGCCGAACACGATGTCGTACGTGCCGATCATCGCCACCACGTCGGCCAGCATGTGGCCGCGCACGATCTCGTCCATCGACGATAGGTGCGCGAAGCCGGGGGCGCGCAGCTTGCAGCGGAACGGCTTGTTGGCGCCGTCGCTGACCAGGTAGCAGCCGAACTCGCCCTTGGGTGCCTCCACCGCGGCATACGTCTCGCCGGCGGGCACGCAGTAGCCTTCCGAGAAGAGCTTGAAGTGGTGGATCAGCGCTTCCATGTCGTCCTTCATGGCCTCGCGCGACGGCGGCGCGACCTTGAAGTTGTCGACGATCACGGGGCCCGGGTTGGCCTTCAGCCAGCGCACGCACTGCTCGATGATGCGGTTGGACTGCCGCATCTCGGCGATGCGCACCAGGTAGCGGTCGTAGCAGTCGCCGTTGAGGCCGACCGGGATGTCGAACTCCACCGCGTCGTACTTCGCGTACGGCTGCTTCTTGCGGAGGTCCCAGGCGATGTTGGAGCCGCGCAGCATCGGGCCGGTCATGCCCCAGGCCAGCGCCTGCTCGGGGCTCACCACGCCCACGCCGACGGTGCGCTGCTTCCAGATGCGGTTCTCGGTCAGCAGCGTCTCGTATTCGTCGACGCGCTTGGGGAAGTCGCGGGCGAACGCCTCGAGGTAGTCGAGCAGCGAGCCTTCGCGCCATTCGTTGAAGCGCTTGAGCGACGCGCCCTTGCGCCACGGCGATTCGCGGTACTTGGGCATCCGGTCGGGCAGGTCGCGGTAGACGCCGCCGGGCCGGTAGTAGGTCGCGTGCATGCGCGCGCCCGACACCGCCTCGTACACGTCCATCAGCTCCTCGCGCTCGCGGAACGCGTAGAGGAACACCGCCATCGCGCCGAGGTCGAGCGCGTTGGAACCCACCCACATCAGGTGGTTGAGGATGCGCGTGACCTCGTCCATCAAGGTCCGGATCCACTGCGCGCGCTCGGGCGCCTCGATGCCCATCAGCGTCTCGATGGCGCGCACGTAGGCGTGCTCGTTGCACATCATCGACACGTAGTCGAGCCGGTCCATGTAGCCGATCGACTGGTTGAACGGCTTGGACTCGGCCAGCTTCTCGGTACCGCGGTGGAGCAGGCCGATGTGCGGGTCGGCGCGCTGCACGACCTCGCCGTCCATCTCCAGGATCAGGCGCAGCACGCCGTGGGCGGCCGGATGCTGCGGACCGAAGTTCAGCGTGTAGTTGCGGATCTCGGCGTTGTTGAGGCCGGATGTGTTGACGGCAGGCATCTCGGTGGCGGGCGTGCTCACTTGGCGGCCTCCGTCAGCGGCTTGCCGCCGATCTCCGGCGCGCTGGTGGCGATGGATCGCTGGGCCGACGGCGCGGGCTGCGCGCGGGGCGAGTCGATGGCTTCGCCGTGCGCGGTCGCGTAGCGCGCGTCGTCGCGGATCACGCGCGGCACGCCGACGCGCGGCTCGATCGAGACCGGCTCGTACACCACGCGGCGTTTCTCGGCGTCGTAGCGGACCTCCACGTTGCCGATCAGCGGGAAGTCCTTGCGGAACGGATGGCCGACGAAGCCGTAGTCGGTGAGGATGCGGCGCAGGTCCGGATGGCCCTCGAACACGATGCCGAACAGGTCGAACGCCTCGCGCTCGAACCAGTCCGTGCCCGGCCAGATGCCGGTGAGCGAGTCGACCACCGGCAGGTCGTCGTCGTGCGCGAACGTGCGCAGGCGCACGCGGCGGTTGTGCTGCACCGAAAGCAGGTGGGCGACCGCGGCGAAGCGGCGCGCGGGAACGGCGGCGTCGCCGTTGGGCTGTTCGCCCCACGCGAAACGGCCGGCGCCCTTGCCTTCCACGCCGCGCGAGAAGCCCTCGGACGACACCTCGGTGTCCCACTCGTCGCTGCCGTAGCTGAGGTAGTCGACGCCGGACACGTCTACGCATTGCTCGAAGCCCAGCTCGTCGCGCAATGCCTGCGCGGTGGCGCGCCATGCCTGCGGGGCGACTTCGAGGGTGACCTCGCCACGGGGCAGCGCGACGAGCACGCGGGCATCGGCGAAGCGTTCCTGCAGCTGCGCGACGAACGCCTGGCTCATCCGCGCAGCCCCTGGGTGTGCTCGCCGAAATTGGTCCCGCGGCGGATCTTCTTCTGCAGCTGCAGGATGCCGTACACCAGCGCCTCGGCGGTCGGCGGGCAGCCGGGCACGTAGACGTCCACGGGCACCACGCGGTCGCAGCCGCGCACCACCGCGTAGCTGTAGTGGTAGTAACCGCCGCCGTTGGCGCACGAGCCCATCGAGATGACCCACTTCGGGTCGGGCATCTGGTCGTAGACCTTGCGCAGCGCCGGGGCCATCTTGTTGACCAGCGTGCCGGCCACGATCATCACGTCGGACTGGCGCGGGCTGGGGCGGAACACCACGCCGTAGCGGTCCAGGTCCAGGCGCGCGGCGCCGGCGTGCATCATCTCAACCGCGCAGCAGGCCAGGCCGAACGTCATCGGCCACATCGAGCCGGTGCGCGCCCAGTTCCACAGCGTGTCGAGGTTGGTGGTGACGAAGCCCTGCTGCAGCAGCGGGTTGTCGCCTTCCGGACGCAGGATGTCGTCCAGCCTGCCCTCGGGCAGCGGGTTGTGCATGAGCCCGGAGACGGTCTGCATCACTCCCATTCCAGCGCTCCCTTCTTCCACGCGTACACGTAGCCCAGGAACAGCAGGCCGACGAACAGGCCCATCGTCACCAACCCGCGCGCTCCCAGGTCCTGGAAGACGAGCGTCCATGGCACGATGAAGATGATCTCCAGGTCGAAGATGATGAACTGGATGGCGATCAGGTAGTAACGCACGTCGAACTGCATGCGCGCGTCCTCGAACGCCTCGAAGCCGCATTCGTACGGCGAGAGCTTCTCGAGCGTGGGGCGCTGCGGGCCGAGGATGCGGCCGATGGCGAGCAGGGCCAGGCCGATGCCGGTGGCCACGATCAGGAACAGCAGGGTCGGCAGGTATTCGGCCAGCACTCGTGTTTTCCCGGCGATGCCGCGGCGCGGCCTTGGCTGGCCACGAGCCGGCGGCGTCGATGCCGCGCGCCGACTCGAGCCGTCTGGATCGATGTTGCGTGTCGCGAATATGGTGCCCAAAGGGGGACTCGAACCCCCACGACCGAAGTCGCTACCACCTCAAGGTAGTGCGTCTACCAATTCCGCCATCTGGGCACGGCGTTGCTGCGTCCTGCGTGCGGCCCGGCACGAGTGCCGATGTCCGCGGTCCGGGGCATTCCTGCCCCACGCGCCGCATCCGCTGCGGTGCGTCGGGATTGTACCGCGCGAGGTTCAGTTCGCCGGCGGCGTGGTGGTGGGCGTCGCGGCCGGCGGTGCCGGGGCGGCGGCCGGCGCCTGCGGGATCGAGACCGGCGCCGCGGCGGGCGGCGCAGCCTGCGGGATCGCCACCGGACGAGCCGGCGCGGGCTGCGTCGGGACCTGACCCATCACCCCCAGGTCGGTCGGGGACGCCGGCGCCGGGCGGGAGCCACGGCTTGCGTGCCAGGCCATGCCGAGGCTGATCAGGAAGAACGCGATGGCGAGCCACTTGGTCGCCTTCGACAGGAAGTTCGCCGAACCGCGCGCGCCGAACACGGTGGCCGACGCGCCGCCACCGAAGCCGGAGCCGGCGGCCGCGCCGGCGCCACGCTGCATGAGGATGAGCGCGATCATCGCGATCGCGATCAGCACGTAGACGACGGTGACTAGCTGGAGCATGGGATCAACCCGGATCTCTGCGGCCCTGCGCCGCGGCATCGACGATTGCGTTGAAATCGGCCGCCACGAGCGAGGCGCCTCCGACCAGGCCGCCGTCGACGTCGGGCTGGGAGAACAGCTCGGCGGCGTTGTCGGCCTTGACGCTGCCGCCGTACAGCAGCGGAAGCGAGCCGGCGATTCTAGCATCGCGCTGCGCGAGTTCGCCACGGATGAACGCATGCACGTGCTGCGCCTGCTCGGGCGTCGCGGTGCGGCCGGTGCCGATCGCCCACACCGGCTCGTAGGCGATGACCGCGCCGTCGAACGCCTGGTCGCCGCCGGCGGCGAAGATGGCGTCGAGCTGTTCCTCGAGCCGCCATTCGGTGCGGCCCTCCTCGCGTTCACTGAGCGTTTCGCCGACGCACAGCACCGGCACCAGTCCGGCCGCCTTCGCCGCCATGAACTTGCTGGCCACCAGGTGGCTGGTCTCTGCGTGGTACTGGCGGCGCTCGGAGTGCCCGACGAGCCCGTAGCTCGCGCCGACGTCGACGAGCATCGAGGCCGAGACTTCGCCGGTGTACGCGCCCTTCGTGTTGCAGCTCACGTCCTGCGCGCCGAACGCCAGGCCACGCGGGCCGAAGTCCTCGATCAGCTCGCCCAGGTACGGCAGCGGCGGCAGGATCAACCGCTCGACGTCGCCGGCAGGATGCGACGCGATCTGCTCGAGCAGCGCGTTGGCGAACGCGCGGTCGCCATGGAGTTTCCAGTTGCCGGCGACGATCTTGCGGCGCATGCGTGCTCCGGAGCTTCGTTGTGTGGTTTGAGGAAGAGCGAAAGAGCGTTGTCCGCGAAGAACGCTAAAGACGCAAAAAAAGGCAGCAACGAAAAGCGGAGCGGCTTGGAGTTTCGCAGGGCGGGTTTAGCAACCCGCCGTCGGATCTGGCGTCAGTGCGGCGGCGGGTTGAAGCCTGCGCTGCCCGCTCTCTCCGCCTTTCTTTGCGTCTTTAGCGTCCTTAGCGGACCAAATGCTTCTACCCAAGAGTTTGGCGTTGTTCGGTGGCGGATTGAAAGCCACCCCACCCGTTCTCTTTGCCGTTTTTGCGCCCTTCGCGTCCTTCGCGGACCAACCGCTCCTACTTGAGCTTGATCTCGCGCAACCGTTCCTCGAGGTAGCCCTGCGCGGTGATCGGCTCGGGGTAGCGGCTGGGGTTGTCGGGGGTGATCGTCGAGGGCAGCACGTCGATCACGAAATCAGGATTGGGATGCAGGAAGAACGGCGTCGAATAGCGCGGCTGGCGCGCCTTCCCGCCCGGCGGGTTGACCACGCGGTGGGTGGTCGAGGGGTACACGTGGTTGGTCAGGCGCTGCAGCATGTCGCCGATGTTGACCACGATGGTATCGGCGTCGGCGGTGAACGGCACCCACGAGCCATCCTTGCGCGACTTCACTTCCAGGCCTTCGGCGCTCGCGCCGACCAGCAGGGTGATGAGGTTGATGTCCTCGTGCGCGCCGGCGCGGACGTTCGGGATGTCGTCGGCGGTGATCGGCGGGTAATGGATCGGGCGCAGGATGGAATTGCCTTCGTCGGTCTTGTCGGTGAAGTAGTCCTCGGGCAGGCCGATGTGCAACGCCAGCGCGGCGAGCACGTGCGAGCCCAGCGCGTCGAGCGCCTGGTAGAGCGCGTAGCCGGTTTCCCGGAAGGCCGGGACTTCCGCGGGCCACAGGTTGGGCGCCATCACGTCGCGATGGCGCGAGTCGTCGCCGATCTCGCGGCCGATGTGCCAGAACTCCTTGAGGTCCGAATGCTTGGCGCCCTTCGCGGTCTCCACGCCGAACGGCGTGTAGCCGCGCGCGCCGCCGCCGCCGGGCACGTGGTAGGCCTGCTTGGCCTGCTCGGGGAGCGCGAAGAACGCCTTGAACACCGCGTACGACTCGTCGATGAGCGACTGCGGGATGCCATGCCCGCGGATGCCGGCGAAGCCCCACTCGCGATAGGCGGCGCCGAGCTCGTCGACGAAGGCCTGGCGGGCCTGCGGGCTGGTGGGATGGGTGAAGCGGCGGATGTCGAGGGTCGGGATCCGGGATGTCATGGCGGGACTGCTCGTTGGGGTCAGGCCGCGGCGCTGCGAACGGCGGCGGCGAGGGATTCGAGGGTGGCGTCGACGAGCGCGGCGTCGTCGGCCTCCACGGTGACGCGCACCACCGGTTCGGTGCCGGACGGCCGCAGGAACGCGCGCCCCCTGCCCCGGACCGCGGCCTGCGCGTCGCGGAGCGCGGCCTGCACGGACTCGGCTTCGGCCGGCCGGGCGGCGCCGGCATAGCGCACGTTGACGGTCTTCTGCGGCACGCGGACGAGGCCGGCCACCGCGTCGGCGAGATCGAGCTCGCGGCGGCGCAGCACCTCGAGCACCTGCAGCGCGCTGACGATGCCGTCGCCGGTGCTGGTGCGGTCCAGGCACAACAGGTGCCCGGACGCCTCGCCGCCGAGGATGCCGTCGTGCGCGACGAGCTGCTGGTGCACGTAGCGGTCGCCCACCTTGGCGCGCATGAACCCGATGCCCGCCCGTTCGAAGGCCTGCTCGAGCCCGTAGTTGGTCATCAGTGTCCCCACCACCGGCCCCTGCAGGCGGCCGCTGGCATGCCAGTCGCTGGCGAGCACGTACAGCAGGTCGTCGCCGTCGCGCACGGCGCCCGTGCGGTCGACCAGCAGCACGCGGTCGCCGTCACCGTCGAACGCGATGCCGAGGTCCGCGCCGGTCTCCACCACGCGGCGTGCGAGGCCCTGCGGATGCGTGGAGCCGACGCCGTCGTTGATGTTCAGTCCGTTGGGGTCGATGCCGATCGCGTCCACGCGCGCACCGAGTTCGCGCAGCACGAGCGGCCCGACCTGGTAGGTCGCGCCGTTGGCGCAGTCGACGACGATCCGCATGCCGGACAGGTCGAAGCCGCGCGGCACCGAGTTCTTGCAGGCTTCGACATAGCGGCCGATCGCATCGCGTGTGCGGTGCGCGCGGCCGAGGTGGTCGGAGGCGACGGTGCGGAAGGGCTCGTCGAGCGCGGCCTCGATCTTCAGCTCGGTGGCGTCGTCGAGCTTCTCGCCCTCGGCGGAGAAGAACTTGATGCCGTTGTCCTGGTGCGGGTTGTGCGAGGCGGAAATCACGATGCCGCCGTCGGCGCGCAGCGATCGGGTGAGGTGCGCCACCGCCGGCGTGGGCATCGGCCCCATCAGCTGAACGTCGACGCCGGCGGCGACCAGGCCCGCCTCCAGCGCGGCCTCGAACATGTAGTTCGAGATGCGCGTGTCCTTGCCGATGATCACGACGGGCTTTCGCCAGCTGCGATGCGCCAGTGCATGGCCGTAGGCATTGCCCAGGCGCAGCACGAAATCGGCGCTGATCACGCCCTCGCCCACCCGGCCGCGGATGCCGTCGGTGCCGAAATACTTGCGGGTCATGCCTGCACCGTCGGGAAAAAGCGAAAGGCGTTGTCCGCGAAGGACGCAAAAGACGCAAAAGACGCCAAAGAAAACGAAACAAGGGAAAAAGCTGCCACAACAACGCTTTCCTTAGCGTCTTTTGCGTCTTTCGCGGACGCTTGGCTCTTGATCCTGCGCGACGACATCAAGCGGCAGCCTCCGCGAGCGGCCGCGGCTGCTTCATCATCAGCGCGAACAGGTCGGCCAGGCGGTCGCGCAGTTCGCGGCGGTCGCAGATCTGGTCGATGGCGCCGTGGTCGAGCAGGAATTCGCTGCGCTGGAAGCCTTCCGGCAGGGTCTCGCGCACGGTCTGCTCGATGACGCGCGGGCCGGCGAAGCCGATCAGCGCCTCGGGTTCGGCGATGTTGATGTCGCCCAGCATGCCCAGCGACGCGGACACGCCGCCAGTGGTCGGATGGGTCAGCACCGAGATGTACGGCAGCCCCTTCGACCGCAGCCGGGCCAAGGCGGCGGAGGTCTTGGCCATCTGCATCAGCGAGAACAGGCTCTCCTGCATGCGTGCGCCGCCGGTGGCCGAGAAGCACACCATCGGGCAGCCCGCCTCGGCCGCGGCCTCAGCGGCCCGGGCGAAGCGCTCGCCGACCACCGAGCCCATCGAGCCGCCCATGAACGCGAAGTCGAACGCGCAGGCGACCAGCGGCCGCCCGCGCAAGAGGCCCTGCATGGCGACCAGCGCGTCGCGCTCGCCGGTCGCCTTCTGCGCGGCCTTGATGCGCTCGGCGTAGCGCTTCTGGTCCTTGAACCTGAGCACGTCGGTGGGGCCGAGTTCGGCTGCGATCTCGCGCGTGCTGCCGGCGTCGAACAACGCGAGCAGGCGGGCGCGGCCGCGGATGGCGCGATGCGCGGAACACTTGGGGCAGACCTCGAGGTTTTCCTCGAGCTCCGCGCGGTAGAGCACCGCGCTGCACTGGTCGCACTTCTCCCACAACCCTTCCGGCACGCTGCGGCGGCGTGACGCGGCGGCGTCGGTGCGGATGCCGGCCGGCATGAGTTTCTTGAGCCAGGACATGCGGAAGCGGGAGTTCCTGAAGGCGCCGCGCGGCATGCGCGTGAGGGGGCGGGAGTCTAGCGCAGCGGCGCGTGCATCCCGGTGCCGGCGCGGGTCGCGCTCGCTGTGCAGGGTGCCGGGCGAAGCCGCCGGACCCATGCGGATCGCGCCTCGGCGGGCGGCTGCCGCGAGGCGCGAGCCCTGGCGCTGCTGGCCGCGGTCAGGTATCGCCGTGGAATCGTTCCGGAGCCGTGCCGGCCCCGCTCAGGCGTCGAGCGCGGCGCGCAGCGGCGACAGGAAAACACCCGCGGCGCGCACGGCGGCATCGGTGTCCGGCGCATCGGCCAGCGCGGCGACCAGGGCGCTGCCGACGACCACGCCGTCGGCCTGGGCAGCCATCTGCCGTGCGGTATCGGCATCGCGGATGCCGAATCCGGCGACGACCGGCACGCCCGCGCCGGTGCGCAGCGCGTGCAGCCGCTGGCTGGCGGCGGCCGTATCGAGACGGTCGGCGCCGGTGACGCCGGCGAAGCTGACGTAGTACAGGTAACCGGCGGCCTGGCTGCACAGCGAGTCCATGCGCGCGTCGCCGGTGGTGGGCGATGCGAGCAGGATGAGCGCGATGCCGGCCGGCTCGAACGCCGCGCGCAGGTCGGCGGCTTCCTCGGGCGGCAGGTCGACCAGCAGCACCCCATCGACGCCGGCGGCGGCCGCATCGAGCGCGAACGCCTGTGCGCCGCGGATCTCGATCGGGTTGAGGTAGCCCATCAGCACCACCGGCGTGTCGGCGTCGCGTGCGCGGAACCCGCGCGTGGCCTGGAGCGCGAAGCGCAGTCCGGCACCACGGGCGATGGCGCGCTCGGAGCTGCGCTGGATCACCGGCCCGTCGGCCATCGGGTCCGAGAACGGCACGCCGAGTTCGATGACGTCGGCGCCGGCGGCGACCAGCGCGTGCATCACCGGGACGGTGGCCTCGAGCGAGGGATCACCGGCGGTGATGAAGGGGATCAGGGCCTTGCGGCCCGTCGATCGCAGGCGGGCGAACGTGGTGTCGATGCGCGACATGGTCTTCGCTGTTGAGCCCTCCCCTTCGAGGGGCGGGTTTGGTGGGGATGGTGTGTGTTGGAGAGCGCGTCAGCGGGGAGGAACACCATCCCCTTCCCAACCCTGCCCTTGAAGGGGAGGGAGCCAAAGCAACAGCCCTGTTGCGCGAAGGAGAGCTACAGCACCAACCCTTCGCGCGCAGCGATGGTGTGCACGTCCTTGTCCCCGCGCCCCGACAGGTTCGCGAGCACCAGCGCGTCCTTCGGCATTCCGCGCGCGAGCTTGATGGCCTGCGCGATGGCGTGGCTGGACTCCAGCGCGGCGAGGATGCCCTCGGTGCGCGCCAGGCGGTGGAACGCCTCGAGCGCCTCGTCGTCGGTCACGCCCACGTACTGCGCGCGGCCGCTGTCGGCCAGGAACGCGTGCTCGGGGCCGACGCCGGGATAGTCGAGGCCCGCCGACACCGAATGGGTCTCGATGATCTGGCCGTCGTCGTCGCAGATCACGTAGGTGCGGTTGCCGTGCAGCACGCCGGGGCGTCCTGCCGCGATCGACGCGGCATGGCGGGGCGTGTCGACGCCCTCGCCCGCCGCCTCGGCGCCGACGATGCGCACGCCCGCGTCGTTGAGGAACGCGTGAAAGATGCCGATCGCGTTGCTGCCGCCACCCACGCAGGCGGTGACCACGTCGGGAAGCCGTCCGTACTCGGCAAGCATCTGCGCGCGCGCCTCGCGGCCGACCACCGCGTTGAAGTCGCGCACCATGCGCGGGTACGGGTCGGGGCCGGCGACGGTGCCGATGATGTAGAAGGTGGCGCCGACATTGGTCACCCAGTCGCGCATCGCTTCGTTGAGCGCGTCCTTGAGCGTGGCCGAGCCGCTGGTCACCGGAACCACGCGCGCGCCGAGCAGCTGCATGCGGTAGACGTTGATCTTCTGACGCTCGATGTCGGTGGCGCCCATGTACACCACGCATTCCAGCCCCAGCCGCGCGGCGACCGTCGCGCTGGCCACGCCGTGCTGGCCGGCGCCGGTTTCGGCGATGATCCGGCGCTTGCCCATGCGCGAGGCCAGCAGCGCCTGGCCGATGGTGTTGTTGATCTTGTGCGCGCCGGTGTGGTTGAGGTCCTCGCGCTTGAGCAGGATGCGCGCGCCGCCGACGTCGCGCGTCAGGCGCTCGGCGAAGTAGATCGGGCTCGGCCGGCCGACGTAATGCGCGAGGTCGTTGTCGAACGCACGCTGGAACGCAGGGTCGATGCGCGCGGCGTCGTACGCGGCGGCCAGTTCCTCGAGCGGGCCGATCAGGGTCTCGGCCACGAAACGCCCGCCGTACCGTCCGAAATGGCCGTGCGCGTCGGGGAAGGCGTGGTAGTCGATCGGAGTGTCGAGCATGGCGCTACGCGGGGGATGGGCCGGCCAGTGTACGGATCGGCCCGGCGCCGCGGATGCATGTCCGCGCGCGTGCCGCGATCACTCGTTGAGCGTGTGGCAGTCCGCGCGACGCACTTCCTCGACGAAGCGGCGCATCAGGTCGCCATCCTTGACGCCCGGGGTCGCCTCGATCCCGCCGGACACGTCCACGCCCCACGGCAGCGTGGCGACGATCGCATCGAACACGTTCTCCGGGGTCAGCCCGCCGGCGAGCATGTAGGGCTTCTGCACGCCCGCCGGGATGCGCGACCAGTCGAACGTCGTGCCGGTACCGCCGGAACCGCCGGCGGTGTGGCTGTCGAAGAGGAATCCACCTGCCGACGGGTACCGGACGTGCAGGCTGGCGGGATGCTGGTGCGCCAGTTCGCTGCCCATCGGGATGGCCTTGACGTACGGCACGCCGAACCCCCGGCAGAACGCGTCGTCCTCGGAGCCGTGGAACTGCAGCAGGCTCGGGCGCACCTGGCGCACCACGTCGCGCACCTCGTCGGCCGGGTTGTCCATGAACAACGCGACCACGTCGACCAGCGGCGCGAGCGCGTTGCGCATCGCGCGCGCTTCCTCCGGCTCGATCCGCCGCGGGCTGGACTGCGCGAACACGAAGCCGACCGCGTCGACGCCGAGCTCGCCGGCCATGCGTACGTCGCCGGGACGGGTCAGCCCGCAGAACTTAATGCGGGTGCGGAACAGGGTGCGGTTCATCGGTGCTGGCGGTCCACGAGGGTGACGTCGGCGGGAAGATTCCATTCTGCGGGGTAGAGCGGGCCGACGAACAGCAGGCCCTGCGGCGGCGCGGTGGGACCCGCGACGGTCCTGTCGCGCGCGGCCAGCACGTCGGCGATCCAGGCCGGTGGCCGTTCGCCGCGACCGACCACGAGCAACGATCCGACGATGTTGCGCACCATGTGGTGAAGGAACGCGTTGGCCTGCACCGCCACCTCGACGATGTCGCCATCGCGGCGCACCTCGATGCGCTGCAGGTCGCGGCGCGCGTGCGTCGCCTGGCACTGCACGGTGCGGAACGACGTGAAGTCGCGCTCGCCCACGAGCAGCTGCGCCGCGGCGTGCATCGCGCCGGCGTCCAGCGGCCTGCGTTCCCATGCCAGGTACTGCCGCTGCAGCGCGGGGCGCACCGGGTGGTTGAGCAGCCGATAGCGATAGCGGCGCGCGCGCGCGGAGAAGCGCGCGTTGAAATCGCCGGCCACCGCCACGCACCAGCGCACCGCGATGGCGGGCGGCAGCCGCGCGGTGGCGCCCAGCGCCCAGCCGCGCGGAGAGCGCTCGGCCATGGTGTCGAAGTGCACGACCTGGCAGCCGCCATGCACCCCGGCGTCGGTGCGGCCCGCGCACGTCACCTCGACGCGATGGCCGGCGACGAACGCGAGCGCCTGTTCCAGGGCGAACTGCACGGTGGGTTCGGTGCGCGCGTCGATGGCGTCGAGCGCGTGCAGGCGCTGCCAGCCGTGGAAGGCGCTGCCGTCGTATTCGACGCCCAGCGCGAGCCGCCGCGTGGGCGACGCGGCCGCGATCGCGTCCAACTGCATCGGTCAATCCAGGTCGCGCAACAGCCTGGAGGCCTGCTGCCGCGAGGCGTGGTCGCCGTTGACGACCAGTTCGACCAGCAGCTGGCGCGCACTCGCCTGGTCGCCGAGGTCGAGGTAGGCGCGCGCGAGCTCCAGGCGCTCGCGCCCGTCGGCTAGGGCGACGTCGCCGATGTCCTGCGGCGTCGCGCCGGCCGCCACGCCTGCGCGGGTGGTGGCATGCCAGGTCGGCGCCCCGGCCGGGGCGACTCCGGGGTTGAACGCAGCTGGCTTCGCGGGCGGCGCCACGGCGGGGGCTGGCGTCGGTGCCGGTGCCTGTGCCGGTGCCGTCGAAGTGGAGACGACGCGCGCCGGCGCTTGCGCAGGCTGCGCCGGCACGTAAGTGGCGCCGGGCGCGGGGCTCGCCGGTGTCGATGCATCCGCCGCGCGGCCGCGCGACTTCGCACGCGCGCCGCGGCCGCGGACGCCAGGCGCGGGCGACGCGGCCGATGCGGCGACAAGCGCGGGCACCGGCGCCTCATCGGCGACCGGCGCGCGCGTGGACACCGGGCGGGCGGGCGCGATGACGCCATCGGCGAACGCATCCGACAACGCGCTCCCGCGGGACGCAGGTTCGCTGCGCGGCGCCTCGAAGCCGCGCGCGCGGGCCTGCCTGCGCGAGAGCCACGCGACCAGCGCGCCGACCAGCAGCAAGGCCAGCAGGCCCGCGGCCCATGGCCACGGGTTGCTGGCCGGTGCCGCGGGCGCGGCCGGCTGCGTCTGGGCCTGGGCCAGGCGCTGCTGCGCGGCAGCCAGTTGCGAATCCTTGAGGGTGATGAGGTCGGCCTGCTGCTTCTGCAGCGTCTCGAGCTCCGCCACGCGCGCCTTCATCTCCGCGAGTTCCGCGTCGCGAGCGGCCAGGGTTTCCTGCGTCTGCTGCACCTGTTGCTGAAGCATGGTCCCTGCCCCTCCGGCCGCGAGGCCCGACTGTGTGCCCGCCTGCCGCGCGCCGCCTGCGCCGGGCGGGACGATTTCCAGGCGCGCGCGACTGCGCCGCGGCTGCGCCGTGGTTACAGCAGGCGCCCGTGGTGCATCGGCAGGCGCCGCTTCGGCGGCCCTGGCCGGCGCGGGCGTCGCCACCGGCGCTGGAACGGCCGCGTCCGGCGTGGCGACGGGCCGGCGGGACTGCATCCAGCGCTCGACCTGCGTGCGCACCAGGGCGCTCGCCTCCGCGGCATCGACGCCACCGAGCGCATCCGGCTGCGGAACGCGCAGCACCGCGCCACGCTTGAGCTGGTTGATGTCCCCGTCGATGAAGGCCTCGGGGTTGGCCCGCAGCAGCGCCACCATCGCCTGTTCGAGGCTCACCTCTCCGCGCACGCTACTGGCGATCTCGGACAGCGACTGTCCCGCCCGCACGCGCACGGTGCGCTGGGTGTCCGCGGACGGTTCGGTCACGGGCGTCGCTGCCGGCGCCGGGGCGGGCGTCGGCGCAGGCGGGGGCACGACGGGTGCGGGCGTCGGCTGCGGCGAACGCGCAATCGGCGACGGCGGCGCTGCCGATGGCGCTGGCGCCGGCGGCGCCTGCGTCCCGGCGGAGGCTGGCGCCGCGGGCTCGCGCACGATCGCGTTCGAGGGCGCCGCCGCGGGGGCCTCGATGGGTGGCAGGATTGGCGCGGCCACGGTGCGCGGCGGGGCGATCAGGGCCGAATACTCGCGCACCAGGCGCCCCTGGCCCCAGTCCACTTCCACCAGGAAGGTGAGCAAGGGTTCGTTGATCGGCTGGTCGCTGGTGACGCGGATGACCGGCCGCCCCTGCGCGTCGAGCGCGGAGGCGAAACGCAGGCTGGACACCAGCGCGTCGGGTTCCTGCAGCCCGATCCGCGCGAAGGTCTCGCGCGACGGCATGCCGGCGCGCAGCGCCTCCAGCTCGGACGGATCGGACGAAATGATCGGGATCTCGGCCAGCAGCGGCTCGCCGATCTTCGACTTGAGTTCGATCTGTCCCAGGCCCAGCGCGCTGGCGGCGCCGCTGGCCAGCAGCAGCGCCAGCGCCAGGACGCGGCGCATCGGATGTCGCAGCACTGGTTTCACCCGCACCCCCAAGGCCGTTGCGCGCCGACTCTAGCGGCGTGGCGCCGCGCGGTGCAATGCGCGCCGCGTCAGGCGCCCGTCCAAGCGCGGCTCGAAACCGCTCGTTTCAACGTTGCCGGGTCCATCCCGCGTGCGCCACCGGATGGGAGGGCCATTGCACTGCATCGGCCACTGATCGCCCGCGTGGCCAGCCTGCTGCCGCATCGCCATCCGGGTCGCGCCGCCTACACCGACGGTCGTTGCAACCCGCGCGGGTTGCTCCTGCGGCGCCGTCGGCGCGCGCGACCTGAGTCAATCGTCTCCGGCGACCACCAGTTCGGCCAGCTGCACCGCATTCAGCGCTGCACCCTTGCGGATGTTGTCCGCGACCACCCAGAGGTCAAGCCCGCGCGGGTGCGAGACGTCCTGGCGGATGCGGCTGACGAACACCGGATCGCGCCCGGATGCGTGGGTCACCGGCGTCGCGTAGCCGCCGGGCTCGCGCGCATCGACAACCTCCACGCCGGGCGCGGCCTCCAGCAATGCGCGCGCCTCTTCGGCGCTGATCGGCTCGCGCGTCTCGACGTGCACGGCCATCGAGTGGCCGTAGAACACCGGCACCCGCACCACGGTGGCGTTCACGGCGATCGCCTCTTCGCCAAGGATCCTGCGCGTCTCGTGCACCAGCTTCATTTCCTCGCTGGTGTAGCCGTTGTCGAGGAAATCGCCGCCGTGAGGGATGACATTGAAGGCGATCTGCACCGGGTACACCTCCGGCGCGGCGTCCTGGAAGTTGAGCAGCGCCGCGGTCTGGCGGCCCAACTCTTCCATCGCCCTGCGCCCGGTGCCCGACACGGACTGGTAGGTCGCCACGTTGATGCGCGCGATGCCGACCGCGCGGTGGATCGGCGCGAGCGCCACCAGCATCTGCATGGTCGAGCAGTTGGGATTGGCGATGATCCCGCGCGGCCGGTCGCGCACCTGCTCGGGGTTGACCTCGGCCACCACCAGCGGCACGTCGGGCTCGCCGCGGAACGCGGACGAGTTGTCGATGACCACCGCCCCGGCGGCGGCGAACTTCGGCGCGTACTCCTTCGAGATCGATCCGCCCGCAGAGAAGAGCGCGATGTCGACGCCAGCCGGATCGAACGTGGCGAGGTCCCTGACGGTGATCGAGCGGGCGCCGAAGTCCAGCGTTTCGCCGGCCGAGCGCTCGCTGGCGAGCAGGTGCAGCGTGCCGACCGGGAACTTGCGCTCGATGAGCGTGCTGATCAGCGCTTCGCCGACGGCGCCGGTGGCTCCAACGATGGCGACGGTGTAGGTCTTGGTCATGGGGAGTGGAATCGAATCGAATTGGGAAGGCAAATGCGGGGTCCGCGAAGGACGCGAAGGACGCAAAAGAAAGAAAAAGCCTAAATGTGATGAAGCCAACGTGCCGGATTCTGAAAGCGATCCCGGACGCCACATCGTCCGCAGAAGCCATCAGTCTTCGTCTTTCATTTACTCATCTTCTCTTTCTTTCGCGCCTTTTGCGTCTTTCGCGGACCGCTTTCGCTCTTTTCGATTCCCGTCCGATGCCCCCTCGATGCGCGGCGCCATGACTGGTACGTCGCCGCACTGCGCTCGGTGGCGCAGGGCCTGGTCCATCAGCACCAGCGCGACCATCGCCTCGCAGATCGGGGTGGCACGGATGCCAACGCAGGGATCGTGGCGGCCGGTGGTGACGATGTCGACCACGTGGCCCTCGACGTCCAGGCCCTCCACCGGCAGGCGCAGGCTGGAAGTGGGCTTGAACGCGACCGAGCAGCGCACGTCCTGCCCGCTGCTGATGCCGCCCAGCACGCCGCCGGCGTGGTTGGACAGGAAGCCGCCCAGCGTCATCGCGTCGCGGTGCACGCTGCCGCGCTGCGCGACCGAGGCGAAGCCGTCGCCGATCTCGACGCCCTTGACCGCGTTGATCGACATCAGCGCCGCGGCCAGTTCGGCGTCGAGCTTGCCGTAGACCGGCTCGCCCCAGCCGGGCGGCACGCCGGTGGCGACGACGTCCACGCGCGCGCCTACGGAATCTCCGGACTTGCGCAGTGCGTCCATCGCGCTTTCGAGCTCGGGCACCTGGCCGGCATGCGGCCAGAAGAACGGATTGGTTTCGATGGCGTCGCGGGTGAAGCCGGCCGGCACGATGTCGCCCAATTGCGAAAGCCAGCCGAACACCTCGACGCCGAAGCGCTCGCGCAGCCACTTCTTCGCGATGACGCCGGCGGCCACGCGCATCGTCGTCTCGCGCGCGCTCGAGCGCCCGCCGCCGCGCGGGTCGCGGGTGCCGTACTTCTGCCAATAGGTGTAGTCCGCATGCCCGGGGCGGAACTGCTGTGCGATGCGCGCGTAGTCCTTGCTGCGCGCGTCGGTGTTGCGGACGAGCAGCGCGATGGGCGCTCCGGTCGTCGCGCCTTCGTACACGCCGCTCAGGATCTCGACCGCATCGTCCTCGTGGCGCTGCGAGGTGTGGCGCGTGCGACCGGTGGCGCGCCGTGCGAGGTCATGCGCGAAATCCTCCGGCGCGATCGCCAGGCCCGGGGGACAGCCGTCGACCACGCACCCGATCGCCGGGCCATGCGACTCGCCGAAGGTGGTGACGCGCAGCATGTGGCCGAAGGTGTTCATTCTCTTGCCGTCATTCCCGCGGAAGCGGGAATCCAGTGACGTTGCTTTCGATCCGGACGCCGACAGCGGAGGACGCTGTGCCCCTGCGTGCGCAGGGGCGACCGCTCAGCGCGGCGATCCGTCGCGCGCATCGGCCAGCTCGTGGATCCGCGCCGCATGTTCGATGAGATTGCGCCGCTCGGCCACGAAGATCCCCATCTGGCCGACCTTGAACTCGACCCACGCCAGCGGCAGCTCCGGCAGCAGTTCCACCAGCGCGCGTTCGGCCTCGCCGACCTCGCAGATGAGCACGCCGTCCTCAGACAGGTGCGCCGGCGCGTCGCGCAGGATGCGCAGTGCGATGTCCAGGCCGTCGTCGCCCGCACGTAGCCCGAGCTCCGGCTCGTGCGCGTACTCGGGCGGCAGCGCGTCGGTCTCGGCGTGGGTGACGTACGGCGGGTTGGTGACGATGAGGTCGTATACCTCGCCGTCGAGCCCGGCGAACAGGTCCGACCGCACCAGCCGCACGTTGCCTGCGTGCAGGCGCGCCTTGTTCTCCGCGGCCAGCGACAGCGCGTCGGCGTCGATGTCCGCGCCGGTGACGTCCCAGCCGGGGTTGTGGTGGCCCATGGCGATGGCGATGCAGCCCGAGCCCGTGCACAGGTCGAGCGCGCGGTGCACCTCGCGGCCGTGCAGCCACGGCTCGAAACCGGACTCGATGAGCTCGGCGATCGGCGAGCGCGGCACCAGCGCGCGCGGGTCGGACTTGAACGAAAGCCCCGCGAACCACGCCTCGCCGGTGAGGTACGCGGCCGGCATGCGGTCGGCGATGCGGCGCTCGAACAGCGCCAGCACCGCGTCCATCTCGCCACGCGTCAGCCTGGCCGCGCCGTACGCCGGCGCGAGGTCGTGCGGCATGTGCAGGGCGTGCAGGACCAGCTGCGTGGCCTCGTCCATGGCGTTGTCGTAGCTGTGGCCGAAGGTCAGGCCGGCCTCGCCGAAGCGGCTGGCGCCGAAGCGGATCAGGTCGATGATCGAGGCGTTCTCGAACGCCACCGCGTCGAGCGGGACGCGCGCTGCGTCGGCGGTCATGGCATGGGGGCGCGGGAAACGGCCGGCGATGATAGCGCGCGACCCGCCGCTATCATGGCCGCCGCTCGTGGAAGCCCGGCCATGTTCAACCGCAACGTCGTCCTGATCCTCGTCATCGCGCTCGCCGCGGGCGCCGGCCTCGTCGCCGCCCAGCGCGTCTGGAACACGCCCTCGCCTGCGCCTGCACCGGCGCTGCAGGCCGTGCGGCTGTTCGAGCCCGCGCGCGCGCTGCCGGCCTTCTCGTTGCGCCAGTCGGACGGCACGCCGCTGGTGCCCGGCGAACTGCGCGGCCACTGGACGCTCGTGTTCCTCGGTTTCACGCATTGCCCCGACGTGTGCCCCACCACGCTCGCGCAGCTCGCCCAGGCGCAGCGCCGCTGGCAGGACCTGCCGGAGCCGACGCGCCCCCGCGTGCTGTTCGTGTCGGTCGATCCGGAACGCGACGCGCCCGACCGCGTCGGCGAGTACGCGCACGCGTTCCACCGCGACACCCTGGCGGCGACCGCGGACGTGCCGGCCCTCGAGGGATTCACGCGCTCGCTGAGCCTGGTCTTCGCGAAGGTCCCGCCGGCCGACGGCGCGCCGGCGGATGCCTACAGCGTCGACCACAGCGCCGCGATGGCATTGCTGGACCCGCAGGGCCGCATGGCGGGGCTGGTGCAACCGCCGTTCGATCCAGTCGCGATCGCCGCCGACCTGCGCGCGCTCACGACGCGCCCATGAGCCCCGCTGCAACCCTTGCCCATCCCCCGAACGGTCCAACGCGCCGATGAGCCTCGTCACCACGCTGACCTACGCGCTGCCGCACCGGCTGCTGTCCTCGCTGGCGCGGCGGCTTGCGTACTCCGACCACCCGCGGGTGTCGCGCTGGCTCATCGACACCGTCTCACGTCGCTTCGGCGTGGACCTGTCCGAAGCCGCGGACGCCGATCCGCGCAGCTATCCCACCTTCAACCGGTTCTTCACCCGCGCGCTGCGCGAGGGTGCGCGCGTGCCGGACCCGTCACCCGACGCGATCCTCATGCCGGCCGACGGCCGCATCAGCCAGCTCGGCGCCATCGGTGGCGACGGGCGCATCTTCCAGGCCAAGGGCCAGGGCTTCACCGCCGCCGAGCTGCTGGGCGACGACACGGCCGCGCGCGCCTTCAACGGTGGCGCGTTCGCCACCGTCTACCTCTCGCCGCGCGACTACCACCGCGTGCACATGCCCTGGGCCGGGCGGCTCGTCGAGACCGTGCACGTGCCAGGCCGCCTGTTCTCGGTGGGGCCCGATGCGGTCGCCAACGTGCCGCGCCTGTTCGCCCGCAACGAGCGGCTGGTGTGCCACTTCGACACCGACTTCGGCCCGATGGCGGTGGTCATGGTGGGCGCGCTGCTGGTGTCGGGCGTGGAAACCGTCTGGAGCGGCGAGGAGATCCCGCGCTACGGCCGTGCGATCACCGTGAAGGACTACCGCGGCGGCGACGTGCGGCTGGAGCGCTTCGCGGAGATGGCGCGCTTCAACTACGGCTCGACGGTGATCGTGCTGCTGCCGCCCGGCGTGGCGACGCTCGAACCGATGCTGGTGGCCGAGGCGCCCGTGCGCCTGGGCCAGCGGCTGGCGACGCGGGCGCGCTGAGTTGCCGGTTGGATGGCGCCGCCTGCGCGCGGCGCGATCGCAGGCCGATGCGCCCTGGCAGACCCGGCGCGCGACACCCTTCCTCGATGCGGGCCGCGCACGCGCGACGCGACGCGACGCGACGCCTACCGGATCCGGCTAGCCCCGGCACCCCTCCAGCCGCAAGGTCGCGCCGACCGCCAGGCGGTCGCGGCGTTCGATGTTGTTGGCCTCCGCCAGGCGCGGCGCATTGCACTGGAACTTGCGGGCGATCGAGCTGAGCGTTTCGCCGCGTTGCACGGTGTATTCGCGCGGGGCCGGTGACGACGGGGCATCGCCGGATCGCGTCATGGGCGCGGGCGCATCGACGGGCACCAGCGGGCCGACGTGGACGATCGCAGACGCGGGATCGCTGGCCACCAGCGTGCGCGCGAGCTCGGCGCGCGGGCCATCGGCGCACCAGCGTCCGTACAGCGTCGCCATCTTGACGGTGCCGTTGAGCACGGTGCCGGCCGGGATGCGGCTGTCGGCCTCCCAGCGCGGGTTGAGGTTGCGCAGCGCGCGCATGTACCCGTCGCGCGTGGTGCCCGAGCCCATGCAGATGGTCAGCTCGTAGATCGACGTGCTGCGCGCCAGGCGGATCGGCGCCTGGCGCGCGTCGATCCGCGGGAAATGCAGGCCGTACTCGCGCGGGTGCAGGTACAGCCACGCCGCGGCGATCACCATCGGCACGTAGTCGCGCGTCTCGGCCGGGAACTGGTTGTAGACGTCGGCGTGCCAGAACGAGCGGCCGCCGCTCTCGCGGCGCACGCGCATCGCCCGGCCCTCGCCGCCGTTGTAGGCGGCAAGCGCCATCTCGATGTCGCCCTCCATCGCCGCCAGGCGCTCGTCGAGGTAGGCCGCCGCGGCGTCGGCCGCCATGCGCGGGTCGTAGCGGGTGTCGAAGCCGGTCGGGTCGATGCCAAGCCCGAAGCGCCGGCCCGTCGCCGGCATGAACTGCATCGGCCCGACCGCTCCGGCGCGCGAGCCGACGTGCACCTTGCCGTTGGATTCCTTGGCCATGATGCCGAACAGCAGCGCCTCCGGCAGCCCGCTGCGCAGGAACGCCGGCTTCATCAGGTGGCGCATGTACTGGTAGTTCTCGTGGCTGTCCATCAGCGACGGACGCATGTCGGTCAGCCAGCGGCGGATGCCCGCCTGCACCGCGGGGTTGGACTGCACCAGCCGCGCCAGCCTCGCGCCATCGGCGCGCAGCAGCGATTCGGCCTCGGCGCTGGCGGGCACGCCCTCGGCCGGCGTGTCGGCCTGCAGGGCCAGCTCGGCGTCGCCGGCGAGCTCGCCCGCCGCCGCGGCGTCGGTGCGCGCCTTGAGCAGGCGCTTGTAGGTGGGCAGCAGCTGTGCGATCACGCACCCGCGCGTGCGGGTGCACTCTGTGAGCACGTCCTCCATGTCCTCCAGCGCGCGGTCGGCCTGCGCGGGGGCGTCCGGATCGGCGTTGCCGGCCTTGACCAGCGCCTGCGCGTAGGCCGCCTCGGCCGCCTGCATGCGGGTGGACAGCGCCTCGACCGCGGCCTTGCCGCGGCGCGCCTGCGCGGATGCATCGAACGGGGACGCTCCCAGCGCCAGCACCACCAACGGGGCCACGAGCCCCCACGCAAACACAGGACGGCGCATCGCGGGAACCACCTCGGGACGTTCGGCAAGGCGCGAGGGTAGTCGGGCCGCCCGCGCGCCGGCAACGCGCGCAGCGCATGCGTTGTGATCCCGTTGGGAAAACGCGGCGCGCGCCCGGCGGCTGCGCGGCGTCACTACACTCGCCGCTTCCCGCCCCGTCCGCACCCGCCATGTCCACCGATGCCTTCCAGTTCGGCCGCGCCACCACCACGCCCGACGGCGGGCCGCTGCTGCTGCGGCTGCGCATGGGCAACCGGCACGGGCTGGTGGCGGGCGCCACCGGCACCGGCAAGACGGTGACTCTGATGACGCTGGCGGAGGGCTTTTCGCGTGCCGGGGTGCCGGTGTTCATGGCCGACGTCAAGGGCGACGTGGCGGGACTGTCGATGCCCGGCACCACCAGCGAGAAGCTCACCGCGCGTCTCGCGCAGCTGGGCATCACCGACCACGCGCCGGCGGCCAACCCCGTCGTCTTCTGGGACCTGGCCGGCGTGCGCGGGCATCCCGTGCGCACGACGGTGAGCGAGGTCGGGCCGCTGCTGCTGGGGCGGATGCTGGAGCTCAACGACACCCAGGCCGGCGTCCTGGAGATCGCCTTCCGCCTGGCCGACGACCGCGGCCTGCTGCTGCTCGACCTCGCCGACCTACGCGCGCTGCTGGGCGTGCTCGCCGCCGAGCGCAAGGCGGTCTCGACGCAGTACGGCCTGGTGAGCGCGCCGTCGATCGCCGCCATCCAGCGCGCCGTGCTGCGGCTCGAGGGCCAAGGCGGCGCGGCGTTCTTCGGCGAGCCGGCGCTGGCGCTCGCCGACCTGATGCGCACCACGCCCGAGGGGCGCGGCGTGATCGGCGTGCTCGCCGCCGAAGCGCTGATCCTCAAGCCGCGGCTGTATTCGAGCTTCCTGCTATGGCTGCTGTCGGAGCTGTTCGAGCAGCTGCCGGAAGTGGGCGATCTGGACAAACCGAAGCTCGTGTTCGTGTTCGACGAGGCGCACCTGCTGTTCGACGATGCGCCGCCCGCGCTGGTGCAACGCATCGAGCAGGTGGTGCGCTTGATCCGCTCCAAGGGCGTGGGCGTGTACTTCTGCTCGCAATTCCCCGACGACGTACCGGACAACGTGCTGGGCCAGCTCGGCAACCGCGTGCAGCACGCATTGCGCGCGTACACCCCGCGCGACCAGAAGGCGGTGCGGGTGGCGGCCGAGACCTTCGTGCCAAACCCGCTGCTCGACGTGGCCGCGACGATCTCGGGCCTGGGCACCGGCGAGGCACTGGTATCCACGCTCGATGCCAAGGGTGCGCCGACGCCCGTCGAACGCGCGCTGATCGCCCCGCCGCGCAGCCGCATGGGCGCGGTCACCGATGCCGAACGCGCGCAGGTGCGCGCCACCAGTCCGGTCGGCGCGACCTACGACACCGCGATCGACCGCGAATCGGCCGCCGAAGTCCTCGCGCGCAAGGCGGATGCGCAGATGCAGTCGGCCGGGGCGCCGCCGTCGGCCACCGCGCCGCAGCCGCCGCCTCAGGCCAAGCCCACGCCGGCCACCGAGCGAGGCGGAGCCGGACAGGCCGTCAAGGACGCCGTGTTCGGCACTTCACGTCGGCAGGGCATGCTCGAAGCCACCGCCAAGTCGGCCGCTCGCACCGTCGGCAACCAGATCGGCCGCCAGATCCTGCGCGGCTTGCTGGGCGGCCTGCTCGGCGGCCGGCGCCGTTGAGCGTCCAATGACCACGCAAGGAGTCCACATGACCCGTATCGCCCTCGCCGTTGCCGTCACCGCCGCCCTCGCGTTGTCCGCGTGCAACCGCGGCGAGCCCGCAGATGCCGCCAGCGCCGACGCCCCGGTTGCCGATGCCGCTCCCGCCGACGCCGCGACACCCGCGCCCGCGCCCGTCACGCCCGTCGACGAAGCCAAGCCCGCCGGCACCTTCAGTGCGGCCGACATCGCCGGCATCTACACGGGCGACGGCACCCTCGATCTGAAGGCCGACGGCAGCTACGTTCAGACCGGCGCGAACGCGGAGGACGGCACCTGGGCCGCCGAAGGCACCGACGGCATGCACATCCGCCTGGATCCCAACAGCAAGACCGCGCAGGACCGCGTGCTGCACGTCACCCCCGACGCGCTCACGCCGATGGCCGCCGAGAACGCCGCGCCGCCGTCGTCCACGCCGTTCAAGCGGCAGGCCACGCCCTGACGGCCCGCGCACCGCGATGACCCGCTGGCGCGCGCCGGTCGCACCCGGCACCGCGCTGGTGACGCGGGCCGGACTGGAGGCTTTGAAAGCCGAACTCGACGACCTCTGGCGCGTGCGCCGGCCCGAGGTCGTCAAGGCGCTCGCCGCCGCGGCGGCCGAAGGCGACCGCAGCGAGAACGCCGAGTACACCTACCGCAAGAAGCAACTGGGCGAGATCGACCGCCGCGTGCGCTACCTCGGCAAGCGCGTGCCGGCATTGCGCGTGGTCGACACGGTGCCCAGCGACCCCGAAGCCGTGTACTTCGGCGCAACGGTCGAGTTGGAAGACGAGGCGACGGGCGAAACGGTGCGCTATCGCATCGTGGGCCCGGACGAGACCGACGCGAAGCAGGGCTGGATCAGCGTCGACTCGCCGCTGGCGCGCGCGTTGTTGAAGAAGCGAGTCGACGACGTGGTCGCGGCGCAGCTGCCGCGCGGTGCCGTGCGCTACGCGATCCTCGCGGTCGAATACGCGTAACGCCAAGCTTGCCCGGCGTCCGTGCCGGATCCATGCCAGCCCCACGCGATGCATGTCGGCCACGCGACGCATGTCGGCCACGCGATGCATGGCGCGCGCCCGCGTGCATCGCCCGGTTCGCTCCACACCCTCGCCCCACGCCGTCGCCCGCAACCCTCGAACCGTCGCCCCTGCGGACGCAGGGGCCCAGTGACTTTCGCCTCGCAGTGGAATGCACAAGGCGCTGGGCCCCTGCGTTCGCAGGGGCGACGGGTTCTTTACCCTACGGACACCGCGCCGGACCGCTGCGTTCGCAGGGGCGGCGGGGTCATATGCCCGATCGCACGCCGGGCGATTGCTGCTGCGCCGCCGAGCAAGCTCCGCACGACGGGATCCCGCGCACAAGCGCAGGCAAGCAAGCGGGCAAGAGCGATCCGCGTGCGATCTCAGTCATCGAACGCGACCTCGCCATACAGGTCGTGCTCGTCGCTGCCCATGATCTCGACATCCACGAACTCGCCCGCGCGTAGGCCGGCCTCGTAGCCGTTCTGGATCTGCACGGTGCCGTCGATCTCGGGGGCATCGGCCATCGAGCGCGCGATGGCGAGCTCGCCGTCGAGCACGTCGACCAGGCAGCGCTGGACGGTCCCGACCTTGTCGGCCAGCCGCGCCTCGGAGATCGCCGCCTGGCGCTCCATGAAGCGCGCGAGGCGCTCCTGCTTGACGTCCTCGGGCACGGGATCGGGCAGCAGGTTCGCGGTGGCGCCCTCGACGGGCGAATACGCGAACGCGCCGACACGGTCGAGCTGGGCCACGTCGAGGAAATCCAGCAGTTGCTCGAACTCGGCCTCCGTCTCGCCCGGGAAGCCGACGATGAAGGTGCTGCGGATCGTCAGCTCCGGGCACGCGCGGCGCCACGACTGGATGCGCTCGAGCGTGCGCTCGACCGCCCCCGGGCGCTTCATCAGCCTGAGGATGCGCGGGCTGGCGTGCTGGAAGGGGATGTCGAGGTACGGCAGCAGCTTCGGCGTGCCGTCGGCGTGGCGCTGCGTCATCAGCTTGATGATCGAATCGACGTGCGGATATGGATACACGTAATGCAACCGCGTCCACACGCCCAGGTCGCTCAATCCCTCGCACAAGTCCTTCATCCGCGTGGCGTACGCACGATCGCGCCACTGATGCTCGGCGTAGCGCACGTCGACACCGTAGGCAGAGGTGTCCTGCGAGATCACCAGCAGCTCGCGCACGCCGCCGGCGACCAGGCGCTCGGCCTCGCGTAGCACCGAGTCGACCGGGCGCGACACCAGGTCGCCGCGCATCGACGGGATGATGCAGAAGCTGCAGCGTTGGTTGCAGCCTTCGGAAATCTTCAGGTACGCGTAGTGCCGCGGCGTCAGTTTCAGTCCGTAGTCGGGAACAAGGTCCACAAAGGGATCGTGCGACGGCGGGATCGCCGCATGCACCGCCTCCATCACCGTGCCGTAGTCCTGCGGGCCGCTGATCGACAGCACGTCCGGGTACTGCGCGCGGATGACCTCGCTCTTCTTGCCCAGGCAGCCGGTGACGATGACCTTGCCGTTCTCGGCCATCGCCTCGCCGATCGCGTCGAGCGATTCGGCGACGGCCGAGTCGATGAAGCCGCAGGTGTTGACCACCACCACGTCGGCATCGTCGTAGCTGGGCACGAGCTCGTAGCCCTCCACGCGCAGCTGGGTGAGGATGCGTTCGGAATCGACGAGGGCCTTCGGGCAGCCGAGGCTGACGAAGCCGACCTTGGGAGCGGCGGCGGACATGCGGACGGAGTCGGTCGGCGCGGCCCGGACGGGCGGCGCAATGCGGGGAGCAGCGGGGCGCGGAGTATACGGGCAGGCCTAGAATCGGGCCGCAGACCCGCAGCCGCACGAGGACGCCGTGGACGCCGCAGGCGACTGGATCGCGCAGGACACCCCGCACGGCGCGGTGCGTGCATGGCAGGCGGCCGCGTCCGGTCCCGCGACCATGGCGGTGGCCGTGGTGCAGGAGATCTTCGGGGTCAACGCCCATGTCCGGCACGTCGTGGCGCGCCTTGCAGAGGAAGGCTTCGACGCCGTCGCGCCGGCGCTGTTCGATCCCATCGAACCGGGCGTGGAGCTTGGGTACGACGCGGCGGGCGTGGAGCACGGCCGCGCGCTCGCGGCGGGGATCGGCTTCGACCGGGCCATCGGGATCGTGGGCGCGACCACCGCCACCCTGCGCACGCGCGCGGCGAAGGTCGCGGTGGTCGGGTTCTGCTGGGGCGGCACCGTCGCGCTGCTGTCCAACACGCGCCTGGGCCTGCCGTGCGTGGACTACTACGGCGGACGCAGCATGCCATTCCTTCACGAGCCGCTGCGCGCGCCCGCGTTGTTGCATTTCGGGTCGCGCGATCCGCTGATCCCCGGCGCGGACGTGCAGGCGCACCGCGACGCGCATCCGTGCGCGTCGATCCACGTGTACGACGCCGGCCACGGCTTCAACTGCGACGCGCGCGCTGATTTCGACGCCGATGCCGCGTCGCTCGCGTGGTCGCGCACGCTCGCATTCCTTCGGGGACTCGCCCCATGAACGCCTGGACGCTGCACCCGCAACTGGATGCCGACACCCATCCGCTGGCGCGCTGGCCGCTGTGCGAACTCAGGCTGATGGACGATGCCAACCATCCGTGGCTCATCCTGGTCCCGCGCGTGCCCGGCGCGACCGAACTCGTCGACCTCGATGTGGCCGCGCAGTCCGCGCTCATGGCCGAGATCACCCGCGCCTCGCGCGCGCTGCAGGCCCTGCACCGCCCCGACAAGCTCAACGTGGCCGCGCTCGGCAACGCGGTGCCGCAGCTGCACGTGCACGTGATCGCGCGCTACCGCCATGACATCGCCTGGCCGCGCCCGGTGTGGGGCGTGGCGAACGCGCGGCCCTATGCACCCGACGTGCTCGCCGACACGGCCGCGCGCCTGCAGGCCGCGTTTCCTCCATAACGCGCTGCTCGACCGGAGTGGACTGATCCCCTTTGGCGACCGCGTGCGATCGGTCGCGGTGCACAACGCCAGGACCCCGGCATCCCCACAGCCGTCACCCCCGCGAACGCAGGGGCCCAGTGCCTTTCGCGAACGAACCGGAGGCCCAAGTGGCTGGGCCCCTGCGTTCGCAGGGGCGACGGGCATGAGACATCCACGGCGCGTCCGCGCCAGCGCGCCCGAATCGATATCGCCGATTCATCCCCCACGCGGCATCGTGCGCGTCCTGCCCGCCCGAGGATCGCCCATGCGCCGCCTGCTGCTCGCCGCCACGCTCGCCATCGCCTGCACCGCCCTGCCCGCCCACGCCAAGCTGTTCGGCGGCAAGTCACCCGAACAGTCCGCGGTCGAGGCGGCGCGCGACAACCTCTCGGCGGTCACGATCTGGATCGATGCCACCTGGGGCATGCGCAACCAGGGCGCCGCCAACAGCCTCAGCCGCGCCCACCAGGCCTTCGCCGCGCGCGGCTACCGCGTGCAGAGCGTGCAGCCGTACATCGAGAACGGCGACCTCGAAGGCTTCTTCGTGACCTACCAGCGCCCCTGAGGCAACGCAACGACCCGCGTCACCCCGGCGGGTCGACGCTCTCCGGGAACCACCGCGGGTAGTGGCGCCAGCGCCCCACCGAGCGTCCGTGCACGGGCTGCCGGACCTGCCAGCGGCTGATGGTGTGCACGCTGCGGCCGCTGGCGTGGAACCCGAGGCACGCGTCGTCCCACGGCAGTCCGGCGAACGCGATCAGGCGGCGGATCTGGCGGTCGGGCTCGGCCACCACGTCCTCGTACTGCAACTCGAGGAGCGGTAGCGGCGAAACGCGCTGCCAGTGGCGCATCAGCCGCTCCTGCTGCGCGATGACGAATGCGATGTCGCCGAGGTCGGTGGCATACGTCGCGCTCGGCGCGAAGTTCTCGCCGTAGATCGACACCGCGATGTCGCGCGGGTCGCGCCGGCACCAGACCACGCGTGCGTCGGCGAACAGCATCGCCAGCAGCCCGACATGCAGGAAGTTGTAGGGCTGCTTGTCGACCAGCCGCTGCACGCCTGCCGGTGCGGCGCGCGATGCATCGGCCAGGTAGGTCCTCGCCTGCGCGTGCATCCATGCGGGTTCCAGCGCGCCGGCGCCCGCGGGCCACGCCACGCGACGGGCCGCGGCCTCGGCGATGCCCACGATGCCTTTGAGTTCACCGCACCCGTGCACGTCGGGATGTGCGGCCAGGATCTGTTCGGCCAGCGTCGTGCCGCTGCGCGGCATGCCCAGTACGAAGACGGGTCGCGGATCGGGCCATGCGCGCGCATGCAGGGTGCGCAGGCCATCGGCGTCCATGTCCGCGATCAGCGCATCCACCTGCGCGCGATAGGCCGCGCGGTCGAACGCCCCATCCTGCGCGCGACGCAGCGCGTTGCCCGCGTCCCAGTGCGCGGCAGCGTCGGCGTACGAACCGGCGGCATCCGCGTGCCGGCCGAGGACCTGGTGCAGGAACGCACGCTGTTGGGGCGGCACCTCAGCTGCGCGGGCGATCACGCGCGCGCGTTCGAGCAGCGGTTCGGGCGCTTCGCGCCGCAGCAGCGCGATCGCGCTTCCCACCGGGTCGGCCCACCCGGGCGCAAGGCGCGATGCCTGCTCATACGCTTCGGCCGCAGCCGCGGCATCGCCGCGATCCTCCTGGATCCAGCCGCGCTCCAGCCACAGGGCCGCCTGTTGCGGATCCGCGGCGATCGCCGTGTCGATCGCCGCCAGTGCGCCGATCGCATCACCCGTCCGGCGCCTGCACTGCGCGACGCGCAGCATCAGCATCGGGTCGGGCGTGTCCGGCGCCGACGCGAGCACCTTTTCGAACAGCGGCAAGGCACGGGCGTGCCGCTCCAGCGCGACTTCGGCCTCGGCCAACGCACGCAGCAGGACCGGCTGTCCTGGTGCGCAGTCGAGCGCGTGCTCAAAGGCATCACGCGCCGCGGAGTCATCGCGCGCCTGGTATTCGACCATGCCCAACGCATACCAGGCGTCCGGGGATCCGGGATGCCGTTCGACCGCCGCGCGCAGCGACGCCCGCGCCTCGTCCATGCGGCCTGCCTGCGCCAGCATCTGCCCCAGCTCGAGCATCGGGAGGAGTCCGGCAGCCTCGCCCGAGGCGCGGCGCATGGTGTCGATCGCATCGTCCGCCCGGCCCTGCCGCCACGCCACCCAGGCACGCAGGCGCAGGGCGGCAACACTTGCGCCGAGGTCGCCGGGCAACGCATCGAGTGCCGCCGCCGCGCGCGCAACGTCGCCCTGCTGGAGCAGCGCCTGGATGGCCGCCAGCGTGGTCATCGCGCCGGCCTCAGGTGCGCGGCAGGGTCACGCCGGTCTGGCCCTGGTACTTGCCGCCGCGGTCGCGGTAGCTGGTCTCGCAGCCTTCGTCGGACTGGAAGAACAACATCTGCGCCACGCCCTCGTTGGCATAGATGCGCGCCGGCAGCGGCGTGGTGTTGCTGAACTCCAGCGTCACGTGCCCTTCCCACTCGGGTTCGAGCGGGGTCACGTTGACGATGATCCCGCAGCGCGCATACGTGCTCTTGCCGAGGCACACCACCAGCACGTCGCGCGGGATGCGGAAGTACTCCACGGTGCGCGCCAGTGCGAACGAATTGGGCGGGATGATGCATTCGTCCGACTCGATGTCCACGAAGCTCTTCGGGTCGAAGTGCTTCGGATCGACGATCGTCGAATTGATGTTGGTGAACACCTTGAACTCGCGCGAGCAGCGCACGTCGTAGCCGTAGCTGGAGGTGCCGAAGCTGACGATGCGCTCGCCACCTGCGTCCTGCTTGACCTGCCCGGGCTCGAACGGCTCGATCATGCCGTGCGCCTGCGCCATGCGGCGGATCCAGCGGTCGGACTTGATGCTCATGCGCGGCTCGGGACTGGAAAGGGCCGCGATTGTACGGGCGTGGCCGCCGTGGCCGGACGCACCGCATGCGGCGCCATGCACGAGCCCCGCGCGCGCACGCGTCGCGCCGGGGTGCCGTACCGGCCGGAGATCCCAACCCGTCCCGTCCGCCTCGCGACGCGGGCGCGACGACGATGGTCAGACCAGGGAAACGTCGATCCCCGACGCCGCCCGCGGCCGCCCGGCCAGCGCCATCGCCAGTGCCAGCGCCGCCTCGCGGTAGGCGCGCGCCGCGGCCCCGTCTGGCTCGGCCACCACGATCGGCACGCCCGCGTCGGCCTGCTCGCGCACCCGCACGTCCAGCGGCAGCGACGCGAGCAGCGGCACGCCGGCGGCATGCGCCATGCGCGCGCCGCCCCCGCTGCCGAACACGTGCTCGACGTGGCCGCACTGGGTGCACGCGTGCATCGCCATGTTCTCGATGAGCCCGAGGACCGGCACGTTGACCTTCTCGAACATCTTCAGCGCCTTGGTCGCGTCCAGCGTCGCCACGTCCTGCGGCGTGGTCACGATGACCGCGCCGGCGACCGGGATCTTCTGCGCCAGGGTGAGCTGGATGTCGCCGGTGCCCGGCGGCAGGTCGACCACCAGCACGTCGAGGCCCTCGTCGCCACCCCAGTGCGTGTCATTGAGCAGCGTTCCGAGCGCGGACGTGGCCATCGGGCCGCGCCAGATCATCGGCGTGTCGGTGTCGACGAGCAGCCCGATCGACATCGCCTCCACGCCATGCGCGCGCACCGGCTCGATGGTCTTGCCGTCCGGGCTCTCGGGACGCGCGGACACGCCGAGCATCAGCGGGATGCTGGGCCCGTAGATGTCGGCATCCAGCACGCCCACGCGCGCCCCACCCTGCGCGAGCGCCAGCGCCAGGTTGACCGCGGTGGTCGACTTGCCCACCCCGCCCTTGCCCGAGCCGACGGCAATGATGTTGCGCACGTTCGCCAGTGGCGACAGGCCCGGCTGCACGGCATGCGCGGGGATGCGCACGCGCAGCCGCAGCGACGTCAGCGCGAGGCCGCGTGCCTGTAGGGTGGTGCGCATCGCGCCTTCCAGTGCCGCCGCGTGCGTCTCTACCGGCATCGCAGTGGCGACCTCGACTCGCGCCTGCCCACCGCCCGGTTCGACGCGCACCTGCGCCCCGCTGTCGCCCAGCGATGGGCCACCGGGCCACGCGGGCAGCGCGGACAGCAGGGCGGACAGCGCGGAATCGTGCGTCATCGAATGGCCGGCGTGGGACGGGGCGGCATTGTAGGCAGCGGCCGGCGCCGCCCCGCGCGTCGACATCGATGAAGCCCGCGCATGGCGTGCCTGAGCGCGCGGCAACGGGCCGCCGCGCGGCGTGCCGATTCCGGTATAACGCCCGCGTCCGCGCCATCGCGCGCGCCGCTGCAACTTCCGGAGGGAAAGATGCGCAATCGATTGAATGCCGTTCTGCTGGCGGCTCCGTTGCTGGCCCTGTCGTCGCTGGCGTTCGCGCAGGGCGCTCCCGTCGGCCAGTGGACCACCATCGACGACAAGACCGGCAAGCCCAAGTCGGTGGTGGAGATCTCCGAGGCCAGGGACGGGTCGCTGACCGGCCGCGTGGTGGACGTGCTGCAGTCGGACCGCGGGCCCAATCCCACCTGCGACAAGTGCACCGGCGCCAACAAGGGCAAGCCGGTGGAGGGGATGACCATCCTCTGGGGCGTCAGGAAGAAGGGCGGCTCGTGGGAAGGCGGCAAGATCCTCGATCCGGCCAGCGGAAAGGTCTATTCGGTCAAGGTCACGCCGGCGGCCGGTGGAAGCAAGCTCGAGGTGCGCGGCTTCATGGGCTTCTCGATGCTGGGCCGCACGCAGACCTGGGTGCGCCGCTGATCCCATGCGCCGGGTGCGCCTTACGGAAAAGCCCGCGCAAGCGGGCTTTTCTCGTTTGCGGCGATCGCACGCGCTGGCCGCTCGCCCAGGGTTGGCACCGCGTGCGGACGATCCGGACGTGCGACGCCCGGCACGCCCGGCGCGACGGCGGCATCGTCGTCAGCGGACCAGCAACCGCTCGACCAGCGCGAGGTAGAGGCCGGGCAGCGCTTGGAGATCAGCCACCCGCACGTGCTCGTCGACCTTGTGGATGCTGGCGTTGACCGGGCCGATTTCGATGCACTGCGCACCCAGCGGGGCGATGAAGCGGGCGTCGGACGTGCCGCCACCCGTGCTCTCCTCGGGCGGTGCGCCCGCGTGAGCGCCGAGCACCGCGCGCGCGGCCTCGCGCAGCGGGCCTTCGGGCGTGTGGAACGGCTCGCCGCCGCGATGCCAGCGCACCTCGTAGTCCAGCTCGTGCGCGCGCAGCACCGCCTCGCACTCGGCTTCCAGGCGCGCCGCGGTCCACAGCGGGTTGAATCGCAGGTTGAACAGCACCTGCAGTTCGCCCGGGATCACGTTGTTGGCGCCGGTCCCGGCGTGGATGTTGCTGACCTGCAGGCTGGTCGGCGGGAAGGTCTCGAAGCCATCGTCCCAGCGGCGCGCGGTGAGCGCGGCCAGCGCGGGCAGCGCCTGGTGGATCGGGTTGCGCGCCTTCTCCGGATAGGCGACGTGGCCCTGGATGCCGCGCACGGTGAGCGTCGCCGAGAGCGTGCCGCGACGGCCGACGCGCAGCAGGTCGCCGAGCACCGCAGTGGACGACGGCTCGCCGGTCATGCACCAGTCGATGCGCTCGCCGCGTGCACGGAACACCTCGGCGACCCTGCGCACGCCGTCGATGGCATCGCCTTCCTCGTCGGAGGTGAGCAGCAGCGCGACGCGCCCGGCGTGCGCGGGGTGCGCGGCGACGAAGCGTTCGAGGGCGATCACGAACGCGGCCACGCTGCCCTTCATGTCGGCCGCGCCGCGCCCGTACAGCACGCCGTCGCGGATGACCGGATCGAACGGATCGCTGGCCCATGCCTCGCTTGGGCCGGGTGGAACCACGTCGGTGTGGCCGAGCAGCACGAGCGTCGGCGCGTCGCTGCCGCCATGCGTGGCCCACAGGTTGTCGACCTCGCCGAAGCGCAGGTGCTCGCAGGCGAAGCCGGCGCGCGCGAGTCGTTCGGCGACGAAGGCCTGGCATCCCGCGTCGTCCGGCGTGATCGACGGGCGTGCGATGAGCTGGCGGGTGAGGTCGACGACGTCGCTCATGCAAGGGCCCTGTCGAGGCGCGCCTGCGCGCCTGGTTCGTTCGTTGGTAGCTTCGAGGTCAGGCGCGCGGGCGCGCCTCTTACGGGGCGCCGAAGCGCTTCTTGAAGCCGTTGTCGGAGAAGCCCTGCGTGATCGTGTCCCCATCGGTGACGACGACGGGCCGGCGGATCAGTTGCGGGTGTTCCCTCAGCAGCAGCTTCCATTCGGCATCCGATCCGGGGACCTTGCGCGTGGAAGGCAGGGCGCGCCAGGTGGTCGAGGACTTGTTGACCATCGCATCCCAGCCACCCAGCGCATCGCGCCACCGTTCGAGCGTCTCCGGCGGCTGCCGCACGTCGCGATAGTCCACGAACGCGTGCCCGATGCCGAAGCGGTCGAGCCACTTGCGGGCTTTCCGGCAGGTGTCGCAGTTGGAGAGGCCGTAGAGCGTGGGAGTCATTGGTGTTCCAAGTCGCCTGATTCGTCATCCCCGCGAAGGCGGGGATCCATTGACGTCGCTCTGCGCGATGCTTCAAGGACAAGCAACGTCCTTGGATCCCCGCCTACGCGGGGATGACGAGCAAAAACAGCGACGTCTGCGGGTGCTACGACGCCAACCCCCGCAACAGATCATTGATGCTGGTCTTGCTGCGCGTCTTGGCATCGACCTGCTTGACGATCACCGCGCAGTACAGCGAATGCGATCCATCGGCAGCCGGCAGCTGGCCCGACACCACCACGCTGTACGGAGGCACCGAGCCGTAGGTCACCGTTCCGGTGGCGCGGTCGTAGATGCGCGTGGACTGGCCGAGGAACACGCCCATGCCGACCACGCTGTGGTGGCCGACGACGAAGCCCTCGACCACTTCCGAGCGTGCGCCGATGAAACAGTGGTCCTCGATGATCGTCGGGGTGGCCTGCAGCGGCTCGAGCACGCCGCCGATGCCGGCGCCGCCGGACAGGTGGCAATGCTTGCCGACCTGCGCGCACGAACCGACCGTGGCCCAGGTGTCGACCATCGTGCCCTCGCCCACGTGTGCGCCGATGTTGACGAAGCTCGGCATCAGCACCACGTCCCTGCCGATGTGCGCGCCGCGCCGGGCGATCGCGCCGGGCACCACGCGCGCGCCGAGCTTGCGGAAATCCGCCTCGCCGAAGCCCGCGAACCGCGCCGGCACCTTGTCCCAGAACGGTGCCGGCTGCGCTTCGACGAGCTGCATCTCGTTGACGCGGAAGTACAGCAGCACCGCCTTCTTGAGCCATTCGTTGACGCGCCAGCCGCCGTCGCCGTCGGGCTCGGCGACGCGGAAGTCGCCGCTCTCCAGCCCATCGATCACGCGCTCGACCGTGGGGCGCGTCGAGCCGTCGATCTCGTCGAGCGTCAGCGCGGCGCGGCGCTCGAACGCGCTCTCGACCATGAACTTCAGTTCGTCGATGCCGGGCGCGGCCGGTTTCTTGCGTGCGGTCCTGCGGGCAGGCTTGCTTGCGGTCTTGGGCGGTGTCACGGGCGATCTCCTTGTAGGCATGCCGACAACGCCGCGGCGAGCGCCTGCTGGCGCGTGGCGTCCAGCGGCACGTCGCGCCCGTCGGCGTCGGCGGCGGTGAGCAGGAAGACGTCCTCGGCGCGTGCGCCGAACGTCGCGATGCGCGCATCGTGCACGCGCAGGCCGCCATCGCGCAGCACCTGCGCGACGTCGGCGAGGAGGCCCGGGCGGTCGGTACCGACCAGCGACAGCCGCGTGCGCCCGTCGCCCGCGTCGTCGAACGCGACCTGCGGCGGGATGCGGAAATGCTTCAGGTGAGTCGGCTGCGCGCGCCGGGCGGGCCGCACGCCATCCAGCGGCCCCGCCAGCATCGCGGCGATGCGCGCCTCGACCGCGGCGGGCGCGGGAACGTCGCGCGGGTCGATGGCGAGCACCTCGAAGGTGTCGAACGCCATCGCGGGGCGCCCCGGCGCGGTGGGTGCATCGAGGATCCGCGCCTGCTGGATGGCCAGGCCCAGCCGGTCGAGGGTCGCCACCAGCGCGGCGAACAGGCCGTCGCGGTCGGGCGTGTGCACGAAGACCTCGAGCGCGCCGGGCCCGCCGGGCTGGCGCACGCGTACGCGGGTCTCGCCATCGGCCGCGCCGCGCAGGCTCGACGCCTGCCACGCCACCTGCTCCAGCCGGCCACGCAGGAACGCGACCTCCGGCATGCGCGCGAGCAGCGCATCGATTTCCGCGTCGGCCACACCGAACCCCGCCAGCGACGCACGCACCCCGGCGCGCACCTCGGCAATGCGGTCTGACGCGGCGACCGGGTGCTCGAGCCCGCGCCGCAGCGCGAGGCGCGTGGCGGTGTAGAGGTCGGCCAGCAGGCGGTCCTTCCACGCGTTCCAGAGCTTGGGGCTGGTGCCGGCGATGTCGGCGCAGGTCAACAGGTAAAGATGGTCGAGGCGCTCGCGGTCGGCCACCTCGCTGGCGAAGCGGTGGATCACCGCGGGGTCGGCGATGTCCTGCTTCTGCGCGGTGACCGACATCAACAGGTGCCGGCGCACCAGCCACTCGACCAGCGCCACGTCGGCCTCGGGCAGGCCCAGCGCGACGCAGGTCTCGCGCGCGTCGTCGGCGCCCAGCTCCGCATGGTCGCCGCCACGCCCCTTGCCGATGTCGTGGAACAGCGCGGCCAGCAGCAGCACCTCGGGCTTGCGCAGGCGTGGCCACACGTCGTGCGCGAGCGCGAAGCGCGGATCGGGCGATGACGCCGCGAAGGCCGCAACGTTGGCAAGCACCGCCAGCGTGTGCTGGTCGACCGTGTAGACATGGAACAGGTCGAACTGCATGCGCCCGGACACGCCCGCGAACGCGGGGATCCAGCGCCCGAGAACGCCCAGCCGCGCCATGCGCGTCAGCGTGGCCACCGCCTGCGGGCCGCGCAGCAGGCGAACGAAGCGCGCGCGCAGCGCGGGCGCGGCATGCGCGACATCGGGCACCGACGGTAGCGCCTCGGCGAGCGCGCGCGCGGTGCGCGAATGCAGGCCGCGCACGTCCGCGGCATCGAACGCGGCCCACGTCGCGAACAGGTCGAACACGTCCGACGCCGACGCCGGCCAGTGCGAGCCGGCCCCGACCGCGGCGAGGTAGCCACGGCGCAGTTCGAAGCCGGGCGCCACCGCCACCGGCGGCGCCTCGCCCTCGATCTGTTCCTCGAAGCGCTGCAGCAGCCGCTCGCCCAGCCGAAGCACCAGCGCAGCGCTGCGATAGAACGCCTGCATCATGCGTTCGACCGCCGCGGTGTCCGCGTCGGCGACATGGGTCAGCCGCGCGGCCAGCAGCTTCTGGTGGTCGAAGCGCAGCCGCTCCTCGCGCTTGCGCGCCACGCCGTGCAGGCCCCAGCGCAACTGGAACAGGTTGATGCGCTGGCGCTGCAGCGTGTCGGCCTCGTCGGCGCCCAGCTGGCCGAGCGCGACCAGCGCGTCGAGCTCGCCGGTGCCGAGCACGCGCAATGCCATCCAGCGCAGCGTCTGCAGGTCGCGCAAGCCGCCAGGGCCATCCTTGAGGTTGGGTTCGAGGTTGTCGCTGGTGTCACCGAAACGCGCGTGCCGCCGGCGCAGTTCCTCGCGCTTGGCCGCGAAGAACGCGCGCGCCGGCCAGGTCAGCGCGGGGTCGATCGCCCGGGCCAGCGCATCGATCGCCGCGGCGTCGGCCACCAGCGGGCGCGCCTCGAGCAGCGCGGTGAGCACGGTGATGTCGTCGTTGCCGGCCTGCGTGCACTGCGCCGGCGAGCGCACCGCGTCGGCGACCGGGATGCCTGCGTCCCACAGCAGGCGCTGGAACCGCGCGATCGCCGCGCCGTGGTCGGCCTGCGCGTCGGGACCGGCGAGCACCAGGAGGTCCACGTCCGAATGCGGGAACATCTCGCCACGCCCGTAGCCACCGACCGCGAACAGCGCCACCGGTGCATCCGGCGCGATACAGGCCTGCCACGCGGCGCGGACGTGCGCGTCCATCGCCGCGCTGCGCGCACGCACCAGCGCGTCCATGTCGCGCAGGGCATTGAAGGTCTTGGCGTCGAACCGCGCGTCGAGGGCCGCGTCGGTCGCGGCGAGCGCGGCGCGGATCGCGCGGGCGCGCTGCGGGTCGCCGGCGTCGCCGATGCCGCTGGCCGGCGTGTCGGCGGCGGCGCCGGTCATAGCTCGTTGTCGTCGCCCGGCAGGCGGGTGAGGATCTCCACGCCGTCCTCGGTGACCGCGACGGTGTGCTCCCACTGCGCCGACAGCTTGCGGTCCTTGGTGACCACCGTCCAGCCGTCGGGGAGCAACCGCGTGTGGCGCGCGCCCTCGTTGACCATCGGCTCGATCGTGAAGGTCATGCCGGGCTTGAGCACCACGCCTTCGCCGGCACGCCCGTAATGGAGCACCTGCGGATCCTCGTGGTACACGCGGCCGATGCCGTGGCCGCAGTATTCGCGCACCACCGAGAACCGCTCGCCTTCCGCGTGCGCCTGGATCGCCGCGCCGATGTCGCCCAGGGTCACCCCCGGCCGGACCATGCGGATGCCGCGGAACATCGCCTCGCGGGTCACCTCCACCAGCCGGCGCGCCATCACCGACGGGGTGCCGACGAAGTACATGCGGCTGGTGTCGCCGTGCCAGCCGTCCTTGATGACGGTGACGTCGATGTTGAGGATGTCGCCGTCCTTGAGGACCTTGGCCTCGCTCGGGATGCCGTGGCAGATGACGTTGTTGACCGACGTGCAGACCGTGGCGGGGAAGCCCTTGTAGCCGACGTTGGCCGGGATCGCGCCCTGCACGTTGACGATGTGGTCGTTGCACACGCGGTCGAGCTCGGCGGTGGTCACGCCGGGCTTCACGTGCGGGGCCACGACCTGCAGCACCTCGGCCGCAAGCCTGCCGGCCACGCGCATGTGCTCGATCTCGTCGGGGGTCTTGTAGGTAATCGGCATGGAGGCAAGTTTACGGGACCCGGAGTAGCGAAAAGAGCGGTCCGCAAAGGACGCTTAGGGACGCAAAGAGGAGCGAAAGGAGGCGAAGGATGCGAAAGCGAAGGCGCCGACGGATTGCATGCAGGCCCCGCATCCGGCTTGCGCGACACCCCTCTTCTGCACTTTTCGCTCCTCTTTGCGTCCCTTTGCCTCCTTTGCGGACCCCGCTCCTGCCGTTCAACGCCGGATGAGGCTCGCACTCCCGGTCCCGGGTCCCGGGTCCCGGGTCCCGAGTCCCGCCTTCTCGGCTATACTCCCGCGGCTTCGCGCCCGGTCCTGCCGGCTCGAGGCCGCCCACGCCGGGCGTCACCGGCGAATCCACACCTGTTGCCACCAGCCGTCCCGGGGTGTCCGAGGGTCGTCCGACCCGAGGATCTGGACACGGCGCAACAGGGAGGCCCAACCCCGGAATCGTTTGTGCGAGTCCCTCGCAAGAACCCGCACATCCATGTGTGGACTCTCCGACGAAGGCCGCCGCGGTTCCCCATCACAGGAAATTCTGCAATGCCCCAGATCACCATGCGCCAGATGCTGGAAGCCGGCGTCCATTTCGGCCACCAGACCCGCTACTGGAACCCGAAGATGGGCCCGTACATCTTCGGCGCCCGCGGCAAGATCCACATCATCAACCTCGAGAAGACGGTTCCGCTGTTCAACGACGCGATGAACTTCCTCTCCGGCGTCGCCCAGCGTCGCGGCATGATCCTGTTCCTCGGCACCAAGCGCAGCGCGCGCGATTCCATCAAGGAAGAGGCCGAGCGCTGCGGCATGCCGTACATGAACCAGCGTTGGCTGGGCGGCACGCTGACCAACTTCCGCACCGTCAAGCAGTCGGTGCAGCGCCTGAAGGACCTCGAGGCCGCCGAGACCGACGGCACCTTCAACAAGCTGGTCAAGCACGAGGTTCTGGGCCTGCGCCGCGAGCGCGACAAGCTCGACGCCTCGCTGGGTGGCATCAAGGAGATGAACCGCCTGCCCGACGCGATCTTCGTGATCGACATCGGCCACGAGGACATCGCGATCAAGGAAGCCAAGAAGCTCGGCATCCCGGTCGTCGCCGTGGTCGACACCAACTACGACCCGGCGCTGGTCGACTACGCGATCCCGGGCAACGACGACGCCATCCGCGCCGTGCAGCTGTACGCCCGCGCCGCCGCCGACGCGGTGCTCGAGGGCAAGGCCGCCGCGCCGCAGGCCGCGTCCGTGCGCGAGGAAGATTTCGCCGAGGGCGACGAGGGCAAGGGCCCGCGCGGCCGCGGCAACGGCCGTGGCAAGCCGGCCGCCAAGGCCGACGCGCCCAAGCCCGAAGCCGACGCGGCGCCCGCCGCCGAGGCCGCGCCCGCAGCCGAATAGGTCACGCGTGCGTCATCGGGCCGCGCCACGCTGCGCGGCCCGTCCGGCCGGGCCGCCACGCGCGTCCCGGCCGCATCGAACCATTCCCGCGAACGCGCGGTCCCGGCACGGCCGGGACGGTGGATCGCCACGTTTCAACGGCGGGTCGCGAACCCGCCCTACCTGTGAGGTGTCCCCATGGCAGAAATCACCGCATCGCTGGTCAAGGAACTGCGCGAGCGCACCGGCGCCGGCATGATGGAGTGCAAGAAGGCGCTGACCGAGAACGGCGGCGACATCGACGCGTCGGCCGAGTGGCTGCGCAAGTCCGGCCTGGCGAAGGCCGACAAGAAGGCCTCGCGCGTCGCCGCCGAAGGCCGCATCGTCGCCGCGCAGGACGGTGGCAAGGCCGTGCTGGTGGAGGTCAACTCGGAGACTGACTTCGTCGCCAAGGACGAGAACTTCCTCGGCTTCGCCGATGCGGTCGCCAAGGCCGCGCTGGCATCGGGCGCGGGCGACGTCGAGGCGCTGAAGTCCGTCAAGCTGGCCTCGGGCGAGACCGTCGAGGAAGCGCGCGCCGCGGTCATCGCCAAGGTCGGCGAGAACGTGCAGGTGCGCCGCATGGCGCGCATCGAAAGCGGCGACAACGTCGCGGCCTACGTGCACGGCGGCAAGATCGGCGTGCTGGTCGAGGTCAAGGGCGGCGATGCCGATCTGGCGCGTGGCGTGGCCATGCACGTGGCGGCGATGAACCCGCCGCACAACAAGTCCAGCGACGTCCCGGCCGAGTTCGTGGCCAAGGAGAAGGAAATCGAGCTGGCGAAGATGAGCGACAAGGACCGCGCCAAGCCGGCGGAGATCCTCGAGAAGATCATCAGCGGCAAGATCGCCAAGATCGTCAACGAGGTCACCCTGTACGGGCAGCCCTACGTGCTCAACACCGACCAGACCGTCGAGGCGGCGGTGAAGGCCGCCGGCGCCGACGTGGTGCGCTTCCAGCGGCTGGCCGTCGGCGAGGGCATCGAGAAGGTGGTCGAGGACTACGCCGCCGAGGTCGCCAAGGCGATGCAGGTCTGATCGACGCGCGTGTCGACGCGGGTTGCGTCGACACGGGTTGCGCAAGAACGAGGGCCCGCGAGCGATCGCGGGCCTTTTCGTTGGTGCGGAGAACGCGGACCCGCCGATCGCGCGCGGCTACAATCACCGCGCCCCCGCCGACGAGCCGCCCGCACATGTCCGACCTCGCGTACCGCCGCGTCCTGCTCAAGCTGTCCGGCGAGGCGCTGATGGGCGGGGAGGACTACGGCATCGATCCCAAGGTGATCGGCCGGCTCGCGCGCGAGGTGGTCGAGGCGCAGGCGGCCGGGGCGCAGGTCGCGCTGGTGATCGGCGGCGGCAACATCTTCCGCGGCGCGGGCCTGGCGGCCGGGGGCATGGACCGCGTCACCGGCGACCAGATGGGCATGCTGGCCACCGTCATCAACGCGCTGGCCATGCAGGACGCGCTGGAGAAGCTCGGCGCCAAGGCGCGGGTGATGAGCGCGATCAAGATCAACGACGTGTGCGAGGACTACATCCGCCGCCGCGCGATCCGCCACCTGGAGAAGGGCCGGCTGGTGATCTTCGCCGCGGGCACCGGCAATCCGTTCTTCACCACCGACTCCGGCGCGGCGCTGCGCGCGATCGAGATCGGCGCGGACCTGCTGCTGAAGGCCACCAAGGTGGATGGCATCTACGACCGCGATCCCAAGAAGCACGCGGACGCCGTGCGTTTCGAATCGCTGGGCTACGACGAAGTGCTTTCGCGCGGCCTGGAGGTGATGGACACCGCGGCCTTCGCCCTCGCGCGCGACAGCGAGCTTCCGCTGCGCGTGTTCGACATGGGCCAGCCCGGCACGCTGTTGCGGATCCTGCGCGGCGAGCCGGTGGGCACGCTGGTGCACGGCCGCGGCTAGATGGGCGGCGCGCACGGGCACCACGGCCACGCGCACGCCGCACACGCGCACGGCCACGGCACGCGCGCATTCGCCGCGGCGACCCTCGTCAACCTCGCGTACGCGATCCTGGAAGCGGGCTACGGGTTCGCCACCGGCTCGCTGGTGCTGCTGTCGGATGCGCTGCACAACTTCGGCGACGTGCTCGGCCTGGGCCTGGCATGGGCGGCGGCGGTCATCGCGCGGCGGCCGCCGACGCAGCGGCACACCTATGGCTGGCGACGCGCCACCCTGCTCTCCCCGCTCGCCAACGCGCTGGTGCTGGTCGGCTTCTCCGGTGCACTCGCCTGGGAAGCGCTGCGCAGGCTGCACGAGCCTCCCGCCATCCCGCCGCTGACGGTGATGGCGGTCGCCGCGCTGGGCATCGCGGTCAACCTGTTCGGCGCATGGCTGCTGCACGAAGGACGCCAGCACGACCTCAACCGGCGCGGCGCATTCCTGCACCTGATCGCCGATGCGGCGGTGTCGCTGGCGGCGGTGCTCGCCGGCATCGGCATGTGGCGGCTGGGCTGGTACTGGCTCGATCCGGTCACCGCGCTGCTGGTCGGCGCGGTGGTGGCCGCCGGCGCCTTCGCGCTGCTGCGCGAAAGCTTCGCCGCGGCGATGGACGCGGTGCCGCGCGGCGTCGACCCCGACGCCGTGCGCGCGTTCCTGCTCGCCCAGCCCGGCGTCGAGGCGGTGCACCACCTGCACATCTGGTCGCTGGGCGCCCGCGAAGTGGCGATGACCGCGCACCTGGTGCGTCCCGATGGCGGCGACCATGACGCATTCATCGACGCGATCAACGACGCGCTCGACGCGCGCTTCGGCATCAACCACCCCACGCTGCAGGTCGAGCACGGCGCGGCGTGCGCGCACGACCGGCATGACCGGGCGCCGCACGCGCACTAGCCCGTGCGTGAGTCGGGCCGCTGTGCGGCCCTGCAAGTTCGCCACTGCGCGGCTGGCAAGTCGGCCGCTACGCGGCCTGCAATGAGTCAAGGCGGGAATCCCCGGTTCACCCTTGCCAGCCCGCGCAGCGGGCGACTTCACAGGCTCGCGTCGCGGGCCGACTTACAGGCGTGCACCGCACGCCGACTTCCCAGGCCGCGTCGCGGCCTATACTTCCGCGCCTCACGAACCACCGGGAGCCGGGCGATGCTCAGCGAGATCAAGAAGGACGCGCAGGCGCGCATGGCCAAGAGCATCGAGGCGTTCCGGCACGACCTCGTCAAGATCCGCACCGGGCGCGCATCCACCGCGCTGGTGGACCACATCAAGGTCAATTACTACGGCTCGGACATGCCGCTCTCGCAGGTCGCCACCGTCGCCGTCACCGACGCGCGCTCGCTGACCATCACGCCGTGGGAGAAGCAGATGGTCGGTGCGGTCGAGAAGGCGATCCTGACCTCGGACCTCGGCCTGACCCCGAACACCGCCGGCACCGTGATCCGCCTCAACCTGCCGCCGCTGACCGAGGAACGCCGCCGCGACCTGAGCAAGGTCGTGCATTCCAACGGCGAGGACGCCAAGGTCGCGATCCGCAACATCCGCCGCGATGCCAACCACCAGGTCAAGGAAGCCCTGAAGGACAAGCAGGTCACCGAGGACGAGGCCGCGCGCGCCGAGACCGAGATCCAGAAGATCACCGACGACGCGATCAAGGGCGTGGACGAGGTGATCCGCGCCAAGGAAGCGGAACTGATGGCGGTGTGAGTGCCGTGATTCGTGATTCGTGAGTGGTGATTCGTGCGTGTTGATTCGAGGGGCCAGGCACGCGATCCATGGAACCGACTGCTTTGACGAATCACGAATCACGAATCACGAATCACGTGCCGCGCCACCTCGCCGTCATCATGGACGGCAACGGCCGCTGGGCGCAGAAGCGCAAGCGCCCGCGCATCATCGGCCACCGGGCCGGGGCACGCGCGGTCAACACCTGCATCGATTTCTGCCTCGAACACGGCATCGCCGCGCTCACGCTGTTCGCGTTCTCCAGCGAGAACTGGGGCCGGCCCGAGGACGAGGTCAGCGGGCTGATGAAGCTGTTCATGGGCGCGCTCGAGCGCGAGGTCGAGGAGCTCGACCGCCGCGGCGTGCGCATCCGCTTCATCGGCGAGCGCACGCGCTTCGGCGAGGCGATCGTCGCGCGCATGGCCGAAGCCGAGGCGCAGACCGCCCGCAACACGCGCCTGCACCTGAACATCGCCGCCAGCTACGGCGGACGCTGGGACATCGCCCAGGCCGCGCGCGCCATCGCCGAGGACGTGGCGGCCGGCCGGCTGCGCCCGGATGAAGTGGACGAGGCCGCGGTCGCCGCGCGCCTGAGCCTGGCCTCGCTGCCGGCGCCGGACCTGTTCATCCGCACCGGCGGCGACTGGCGCATCAGCAACTTCCTGCTGTGGCAGCTCGCCTACACCGAATTGTGGTTCACCGATACGTTGTGGCCGGAACTCGATGCGGCCACACTGCGCCGCGCCATCGACGACTACGCCCGGCGCGAACGTCGTTTCGGCCTCACCGGCGAACAGGTGGCGGCCTGCTCCACCCCGCCCTCCGCATGACGATTCCCGCATGACCCGAGTCCGCACGATCACCGCGCTGGTGATGGCACCGCTGGCGATCGCCGCGATCCTGCTGCTGCCCACCGAGTGGATCATGGTGCTGGCCGCCGTGCTGTTCCTGATGGGGCTGTGGGAATGGTTCGACCTCGCCGAGATCGAGGACGGCGTGTCGCGCACCGTGCTGCTGATCGCGCACATGGCCCTGCTGGTGGCGATCGTGTGGGGCTCGCGCGCGCCGACCGGCTACACCTTCGCGCTGTTCGAACTGGCCACGGTGGTGGGCGTGGCGTGGTGGGCGCTGGCCGCGCTGTGGCTGACGCGCCACGGTTTCGGCAGCGACCACACGCGCTGGACGCGGGTGGCCAAGCTCGCCGCCGCCGCGCTGGCCGTGATCCCGGCCTGGTGCGCGCTGGCGTGGCTGCATGCGGGCGAGCCGAACGGCCCGCGCTGGCTGCTCGCAGCATTGATGACGGTCTGGGCCGCCGACACCGGGGCGTACTTCGCCGGGCGCACGCTCGGACGCACGAAGCTGGCGCCCACCATCAGCCCCAACAAGACGGTCGAGGGACTGGTCGGCGGGATCGTGGCCGGCGTGGTGGTGGGCTGCGCGTTCGGTGCGTTCGCCGGCGCGCGCGGCACCACGCTCGCGCTGGTGGCGCTGGCCGCGTTCGCCGCGGGCATGTTCTCGGTCATCGGCGACCTGTTCGAAAGCCTGCTCAAGCGGCATGTCGGGGTGAAGGATTCCGGCCACCTGCTGCCGGGCCACGGCGGCGTGCTGGACCGCATCGACGGCGTGCTCGCCGCGCTGCCGGTGTTCGCGCTGTCCAAGGCGCTGCTGGGCTTCTGACCGGCGCGATGCGCGTGCCATCCGCCTGCCCGCCACGCCGCATCGCGGTCGCCGGCGCCACCGGTTCGATCGGCGCGTCGGCGCTGGACGTGATCGCGCGGCATCCGGGCCGCCTGCGCGCCACCGTGCTGGCGGCGGGCCGCAACGTCGATGCGCTGCTCGCGCTGTGCGCCGTGCATCGGCCCGACCACGCGGTGGTCGACGACGCGGCCGCCTATCCCGCGCTGCGCGACGGCCTGCGCGATGCCGGCCTGCCCACCGTCGCGCACGCCGGTGCCGCCGCGCTCGACGCACTGGTGTCGGGCGACGGCTGCGACACCGTGGTGGCGGCGATCGTCGGCGCCGCCGGGCTGTCGTCCACGCTCGCCGCGGCGCGCGCGGGCAAGCGGATCCTGCTGGCCAACAAGGAATCGCTGGTGCTCGCCGGCGCGCTGCTGGTGGACACCGCGCGCGACGGCGGCGCCACGCTGGTGCCGGTGGACAGCGAACACAACGCGATCTTCCAGTGCCTGCCCGCGTCGCAGCGGTTCCTGCCCGACGCCTGCGTCGATGCCGGCATCGCGCGCCTGCTGCTGACTGCCTCCGGCGGGCCGTTCCGCGGGCGCACGCGCGCGCAGCTGGCCGACGTCACGCCCGAGCAGGCCATCGCGCACCCCAGGTGGTCGATGGGGCCGAAGATCTCGGTGGATTCGGCCACGCTGATGAACAAGGGGCTGGAGGTCATCGAGGCCCACCACCTGTTCGGCGGCCCGCGCATCGAGGTGCTGGTGCACCCGCAGAGCCTGGTGCATTCGATCGTCGAATTCATCGACGGCTCGTCGCTGGCCCAGCTCGGTCTGCCGGACATGCGCACCGCGCTGGCGGTGGGCCTGGCGTGGCCGGCGCGCATCGCCTCGGGCGTGCGCGGGCTGGACGTGCTCGCGCAGGGGCGCCTGGATTTCGAGCCGCCGGACCTCGGCGCGTTCCCGAGCCTGCGGCTGGCGTTCGACGCCCTGGCCGCCGGGGGCGCCGCGCCCGCGGTGCTCAACGCCGCCAACGAGGTCGCGGTTTCAGCGTTTCTTCAGCGGCGCATTGCGTTCCTAGCCATCCCCGTGCTGGTCGAGGCGATGCTGGCGCGGCACGCGGCGACCGACGCCCGCTCGATCGAGGCGCTGCTGGCGCTGGATGCCGACACCCGCCGCGACGCCGAGCGCATGGTCGCGAGCGGCATTCCCGCATGACCGCCGCCCTTCGAACCACGCTGCCGGAAGTGACCACGCGCCATGGGTGAGATCGCAGGTTCGGTGTGGTGGCTGCTGGTCAGCCTCGGGGTGCTGGTCACCTTCCACGAGTTCGGGCATTTCTACGTCGCCCGGCGGCTCGGCGTGCGCGTGCTCAAGTTCTCGATCGGCTTCGGGCCGTCGCTGTGGTCGCGTACCGCGAAGGACGGCACCGAATACGCGATCGCCGCGCTGCCGCTGGGCGGCTACGTGCGCATGCTCGACGAGCGCGAGGCCGACGTGCCCGCATCGCGGCTGCACGAAGCGTTCAACCGCAAGCCGGTGTGGGTGCGCATCGCGATCGTCGCCGCGGGCCCCTTGGCCAACCTGCTGCTGTGCGTGGCGCTGCTGTGGGCGATGTTCGTGATCGGGCGGCCCGATTACGCGCCGGTGCTCGGCGCGGTGGAGGGCATCGCGGCGGACGCGGGCTTCCGGCCCGGCGACACGCTCGTGGCGGTCGGCGAGCGCGCGACGCCGACGTGGAGCGAGGCCGGGCAGGCGCTGCTGTCGGCGGCGCTGGACCGCAGCGACGTGCGCGTGCAGGTGCGCGACGCGGACGGCGTCGCGCGCACGCGGCTGCTGCCGTTGTCGTCGCTGCCGGCCACGATCGACGAACGCCGGGCGGTCGAGCACACGGGCCTGGTGCCGCGCCACCGGATCGCGCCCCCGGTGGTCGGTGCGGTTCCCGCCGATGGCCCGGCGCACGGGATCGTCCGGCCGGGCGACGTCATCGTGCGCGTCGCCGGCACGCCGGTGCGGCAGTGGGACGAGATCGCCGGCGTGGTGCAGCGTGCCGCGGCCGCGTCGCCGCGCGTGGTGCTCGACATCGAGCGCGACGGCGAGCCGCTCGCGGTGACGCTCGAAGCGCAGCGCCGCACGCAGGGCGACGCGACGCGCTGGGTGCTGGGCATCGCCGCGCCCAACGTGCGCGCGCCGCATGACGCCGTGCTGCGGCTGTCGCCGCTCGCCGCGGTGCCGGCCGCGTTCGCCGAGGGCGTGCACCAGGCGCGCGAGCTGGTCGCGATGATCGGCCGCGCGTTCACCGGCGCGGTGTCGTTGCAGAACACCGTGGCCGGGCCGATCACCATCGGCCGGGCCGCCAACGCCTATGCCGGCGAAGGCGTGGCGTGGTTCCTGTCGCTGCTGGCGATGCTCTCGCTGAGCCTGGGCATCCTGAACCTGCTCCCGATTCCGATCTTGGACGGCGGTCACCTGCTGTATTACCTTATCGAGCTGGTCAAGGGCAGCCCGGTCAGCGAGCGCGTCATGGCCGCCGGGCAATTCGTGGGGCTGGCGCTGATCGCCGCCCTGATGGGCCTGGCGTTCTACAACGACATCGTGAACAACCTGCTGCGTTGATCTGCGTTGAGCGTGTTCCAACGACCGGACGCCGCGGGAACTTGGCCCTCGCGCCCCGGTCTGCACCCGCCGATGCCGTCGATCAAGGCGCGCACCGACCCGCTTTCCCAACGGACGTGATGATGACGCGACCCCCTTCCCGCCGCCTGCTGGTCCTCGCCCTCGCAACGGCCCTGGCCCCGGCACCGATGGTCGCCGTCTTCGCGCAAACCACGCCCGCCGCCGACGCGCCCGCCGCGCAGCCCGCCGATGCCGCGCCGGTGGCCTCCGCCGCGCCGCGCCCGTTCGCGGTCGGAGACATCCGCGTGGACGGCCTGCAGCGCATCTCCGCCGGCACCGTGTTCACCTACCTGCCGATCGAGCGCGGCGACACGGTGGATGCCGGGCGCACCGCCGAGGCGATCCGCGCGCTGTACAAGACCGGCTTCTTCGAGGACGTGCGCATCGGCCGCCAGGGCGACATCCTGGTGGTCACCGTGGTGGAGCGGCCGGCGATCAACCGGCTCACCATCACCGGCAACAAGGACCTCAAGACCGAGGACCTGACCAAGAACCTCGACGAGATCGGCCTGTCGGAAGGCAACACCTTCGACCGCCTCGCGCTCGACAAGGTCACCCAGGAACTCACCCGCGCCTACAACAACCGCGGCAAGTACAACGTCGAGATCAACCCCTCGGTGTCCCGCCTGGACCGCAACCGCGTGGACCTCACCATCGCGATCAAGGAAGGCAAGGCCGCACGCATCCGCCACATCAACCTGGTGGGCAACGAGAAGTTCGCCGAAGAGGACATCCGCGACAGCTGGGAGTCCGACGAGAGCAACTGGCTCTCCTGGTACCGGCGCGACGACCAGTACTCGCGCGAGAAGCTCTCCGGCGACCTCGAGAAGCTCAATTCGTTCTATCTCGACCGCGGCTACGTCGACTTCGCGGTGGATTCCACGCAGGTGTCGATCAGCCCCGACCGGCGCGACATGTTCATCACCGCCGGCCTGACCGAGGGCGAGCAGTACACGGTCTCGGCCGTCGAGGTGGCCGGCGACACCGTGCTGCCGCGCGACCAGGTCGAGGGCCTGGTGCTGGTCAAGCCCGGCCAGGTGTTCTCGCGCCGCCTGCTGGAGATCAGCGCCGACGCGATCACCGCGTCGCTGGGCAACGTGGGCTACGCGTTCGCGCAGGCCAACGTGGTGCCGGACATCAACCGCGAGGCCAAGACGGTGGGCGTGACGCTCAACGTGGTGCCGGGCCCGCGCGTCAACGTGCGCCGCATCGCGTTCAAGGGCAACTCGCGCACCGCCGACGAGGTGCTGCGCCGCGAGATGCGCCAGTTCGAGGGCACGTGGTACTCGCAGGCCGCCATCGACCGCTCGAAGATCCGCCTGCAGCAGCTCGGCTTCTTCGAGACGGTCGACGTCGAGAGCGAGCCGGTCCCCGGCAGCGCCGACCAGGTCGACGTGGTGTACACGGTCAAGGAAACCACCTCCGGCGCGTTCGTGTTCGGCCTGGGCTTCTCGCAGCTCTCGGGCCTGACCACGCAGGTGCAGCTGTCGCAGAACAACTTCTTCGGCTCGGGCAACCGGCTGTCCGTCGAGGTCAACCGCAACGACTACCTGCAGCGCTATTCGTTCTCCTTCACCAACCCGTTCTTCACCGATTCGGGCGTGTCGCTCGGCTACAACCTGTCGTACCGCGAATTCGACAACGCGGATTTCTCCGACGCGCGCTTCGCCACCACCACGGCGATCGGCCAGGTCGTGCTGGGCATCCCGATCACCGAGACCGACACGATCAGCGCGGTCGTCGGCGCCGACAGCAACGAGGTCTTCATCTTCCCCGGCAGCTCGCCGCAGTCGTTCGTCGACTACATCGACGCGCTGGGCCGCCGCACGTTCCACACCTGGCGCGGCGAGCTGGGCTGGGCGCGCAACTCGCTGGACAACGCGCTCACCCCCAACCGCGGCACCTTCCAGCGCGTCTCGCTGGAAGTCGCGCTGCCGGGCTCGACGGCCGAGTACTTCAAGCTCAACTACAACATCAGCAAGTTCTGGCCGCTCTCGCGCCACCTGGTGCTCAACACCCGCGCCGACCTCGGCTACGGCGACGCCTACGGCGACGCGGTGACGCGCAACATCTGCTTCGTGCCGGACCGGATCGTCGACCTCAACGGCGACGGCGACGTCGACGATGCGGGCGAGTCGTTCACCCCGGGCTTCGAGCCGCCGGGCCCGTGCAACGTCGGCGGGCCCAACTACGTCAAGACCGTCACTGCCGACGGCCTGCCGTTCTTTGAGAACTTCGTGGCCGGCGGCGTGCGTTCGGTGCGCGGCTTCCAGGACAACCGCCTGGGCCCGCGCGAGACGTTCCCGGGGTCGAACTTCAGCCAGGCCATCGGCGGCTCGCTCAAGACGGTGGGCTCGGTGGAGATGTTCTTCCCCAGCCTGCTCGACTCGCCGGCCGCGCGCGTGTCGGCGTTCGTGGACGTGGGCAACGTGTACCGCGACGTGGACGACTTCGACGCCAGCACGCTGCGGGTGTCGGCCGGCGCGGCGCTGCTGTGGCGCTCGCCGATGGGCCCGATCTCGATCAGCTACGCGGTGCCGCTGCGCAAGCTCGACGGCGACGACATCGAGCGCCTGCAGTTCACCTTCGGCGGCGCGTTCTGACCGCCGCGCGCCCCGCACGCACATGAGCGGGCCGGCGTTCGACGCGGCGACGCTGGCCGGGCGCTTCGGGCTCGGCCTGCAGGGCGACGGCGCGGTCCGGGTGGACGGCGTCGGCACGCTGGCCGACGCGACCGCCTCGCAACTCTCCTTCCTGGCCAATCCGCGCTACCGCGCGCAGCTCGCGCAGACGCGCGCGGGCATCGTCGTGCTGGGCGCCGCGGATGCGGCGGCGCGCGCGGGCACGGCGCTGGTGGCCAGGGACCCTTACGCGGCGTTCGCACGGATCGCCACGCTGTTCGATTCGTCGAGCGAGCATGCGCCCGGCATCCACGCGTCGGCGGACGTGCACCCGACGGCATCGATCGATCCCACCGCGTCGGTGGCCGCCTTTTGCAGCATTGGCGCGCGCAGCCGCGTCGAGGCCGGCGCGCGGCTCGGGCCGGGTTGCGTGGTCGGCGAGGACTGCGTGGTCGGTACCGGCAGCGTGCTGGTGGCGCGCGTGACGCTGGTGGTGCGGGTGCGGCTGGGCGCGCGCGTGCGCGTGCACCCGGGCGCGGTGCTGGGCGCGGATGGATTCGGCCTGGCGATGGACGCCGGGCGCTGGCTCAACGTGCCGCAGCTGGGCGGCGTGGACGTGGGCGACGACTGCGAGATCGGCGCCAACACCACCATCGACCGCGGCGCGCTCGGCGACACCGTCCTCGAGGAGGACGTGCGCCTGGACAACCAGATCCAGGTCGGCCACAACGTGCGCATCGGCGCGCACACCGCGATGGCGGGATGCGCGGCGGTCGCCGGCAGCGCGCGGATCGGGCGCGATTGCCTGGTCGGCGGCGGCGCCGGCGTGGTCGGGCACATCGAGGTCTGCGACCGGGTGACGATCACCGCGATGAGCCTGGTCACCCATTCGATCACCGTGCCCGGCACGTATTCCTCCGGCACGCCGCTGATGGACAATGCCGACTGGCGCCGCAGCGCGGCGCGCTTCAAGCAACTCGATGCGATGGGCCGGCGGCTGCGCCGGCTGGATGCCGCGCCCGGCGCATCGACCGACACCGCGCCCGACGGCGCGGACAAGGATGCCCCATGACCGCCCCTGCCCTGCCGCTGGACATCGCGGCCATCCAGGCGTTGCTGCCCCACCGCTATCCGTTCCTGCTGGTCGACCGCGTGGTCGAGTTCGAGGCCGGCAGGCGCGTGCTGGCCTACAAGAACGTCACCGCCAACGAGCCGTTCTTCAACGGGCATTTCCCCGGCAACCCGGTGATGCCCGGGGTGCTGGTGATCGAGGCGTTGGCGCAGGCCGGCGGCATCCTCACCCAGCTCACGCATGCGGCCAGCACGGAGGGCAAGCTGTTCTACCTGGTCAAGGTGGACAACGCGAAGTTCTCGAAGATGGTCGTGCCCGGCGACCGGCTGGAGCTCGACGTCAGCCTCAAGCGGGTGATCCGCAACATGGCGATGTACACCGGCATCGCGCGCGTGGACGGCGAGCAGGTCGCCTGCGCGGAAATCCTCTGCGCCGAGGTCAAGGCCTGACGTGGCGACGCTGGTCCACCCCACCGCGGTGCTCGAGCCCGGCGCGGTGCTGGGCGACGGCGTGCGCGTGGGCGCCTTCAGCGTGGTGGGCGACGGCGTGGAGGTCGGCGATGGCACGCACATCGGCCCGCATTGCACGTTGACCGGGCCCACGCGCATCGGCCGGGACAACCGCTTCACCGGCCACTGCGCGGTCGGCGGCGACCCGCAGGACAAGAAGTTCGCCGGTGAGCGGGCCGAACTGGTGATCGGCGACCGCAACGTGGTGCGCGAGTTCGCCACGATCAGCCGCGGCACCGGCAACGGCGGCGGCGTGACCCGCATCGGCAGCGACAACTGGCTGCTCGCCTACGTCCACATCGCGCACGACTGCACGGTGGGCGACCACTGCGTGTTCTCCAACAACGCCACGCTGGCCGGCCACGTCGACATCGGCGACCACGTGATCCTGTCGGGCTTCGTCGGCATCCACCAGTTCTGCCGGGTCGGCGCGCATGCGTTCATCGGCATGGGCGCGTTCGTCAACGGCGACGTGCCGCCGTTCGTGATGGTGGCGCAGGACGGCTACGGCCGTCCGCGCGCGATCAATGCCGAGGGCCTGAAGCGCCGCGGGTTCGACGCCACGCGGATCGCCGCGATCAAGCGCGCGTACCGGGCGCTGTACGTGTCCGGGGCTCCGCTCGAGGACGCGCGCGCCAAGCTGGCCGCACTGGCGGGCGACAGCGAGGACGTGGCGGCGCTGCTGGCCTTCGTGGAAGGCTCGGAGCGCGGGTTGCTGCGTTGAAGCGGCGGGCGATGCCATCGCGGCGACGGCGTGCCCCGGGCACGTCGGCGGGCTGCTTCCTTCGCGCGCATCACCCGCAGCGACACGGCTCCGCCCTCCGGACATCCCCATGACGCCGGTTGCGCGTCCCGTCCGCATCGCCCTGTGCGCCGGCGAAGCCTCCGGCGACCTGCTCGGCGCCGGGCTGGTCGATGCGCTGCGCGCGCGCTGGCCGGATGCCGAGATCGCCGGCGTCGGCGGGCCGCTGATGCGCGGTGCGGGCATGCAGACGTGGTTCGACGCCTCGGAACTGGCGGTGATGGGGCTGGCCGAAGTGCTGCGCCACCTGCCGCGCCTGCTGCGCCGCTGGCGCGAGCTGCGGGCGCGCGTGCTTGCGTGGGCGCCCGACGTGTTCATCGGCATCGACGCACCGGACTTCAACCTCGGCGTCGAGCGCTGGCTGAAGGCGCGCGGCGTGCGCACGGTGCATTTCGTCAGCCCGTCGGTGTGGGCGTGGCGCGAGAAGCGCGCGGCCAGGATCGGCCGCAGCGCGGACCGCGTGCTGTGCCTGTTCCCGATGGAACCGCCGATCTACGCCGCGCATGGCGTGGACGCGCGTTTCGTCGGCCACCCGCTCGCCGACGCGATGCCGCTGCATCCGGACCGCGACGCCGCGCGCGATGCGCTGGGGCTGCCTCGCGACGCGACGGTCCTGGCGGTGCTTCCGGGCTCGCGCCTGGGCGAGATCGAGCGCTTGGGCGGCATCTTCCTCGAGGCCGCGTCGCGCGTCGCCATGCAGGTGCCCGACCTGCACGTCGTCATCCCCGCGGCAAACGATCAATGCGAGCACGCGCTACGCGCGTTGATCGCCCATTCCCCATTCCCCATTCCACATTCCCGGCGCCTCCCGGGCCACGCCCGCGAGGCGATGGTCGCCAGCGACGTGGTGCTGCTCGCTTCCGGCACCGCGACGCTCGAGGCGATGCTCGCCAAGCGCCCGATGGTGGTCGGCTACACCGTGGCGCCGCTGACCTTCGCGATCGTCAAGCGGCTGGGCATGCTGAAGGTTTCGCGCTATGCGCTGCCCAACCTCCTGGCCGGGCGCGACGTGGTGCCCGAGCTGATGCAGCACGACTGCACGCCGGCCAACCTCGCCGATGCGGTGCTGCACTGGCTGCGCACGCCAGCCGACGTGGCGGCGCTGGGCCCGGTGTTCGAGGACATCCATCGCCGGCTGCGGCAGGATGCCTCGGCGCGCGCCGCCGATGCGATCGCGGAGTTGATCGGCCGGCCGGCGACTGGATGAGCGCGTAGCGGGCGCTCGAGTTCCGCACGGGTTTCGATCCATGGCGTGTGCCGCGATCGCGCGGCCTGCGAAACGCTCGCAGCGCGCGGCGCGCGCGCCGTCGCGAACCCGTCGAGGGGCCCCCAGGTCAGCGCCATGGGCGGGATCCCGGGCCGCACGCGAAAGAGTCGTCGTCGTCGAATCGACACGCGAGACGCGCCGGCCGTATCGTGCGCGGCACCACCCGGGCCCCGCACACCTTGGACGTCGCAGCCATCCGCACCGCACCGCTGCGCATCGCCGGCATCGACGAGGCCGGCCGCGGGCCGCTCGCCGGGCCGGTGGCGGTGGCCGCCGTGGTGTTCGCGCCGGGGCGCGTGCCGGTCAACGGGCTGGACGACTCGAAGGCGCTCGACGCGGACCGCCGCGAGGTGCTCTGCGCGCGCATCCAGGAACGCGCGCTGGCCTGGCATGTGGTTCTCATCGAGGTCGACGAGATCGACCGCGTCAACATCCTGCAGGCCACCTTCACCGGGATGCGCCGGGTGCTCGACGCGGTGGCGCATGCCTGCGACGCGTTCCGCGTGGACGGCAACATCGTCCCGCGCGGGATGTGCCGCCCGGGCGAGGCGTGGATCGGCGGCGACGCCCGCGACCGCGCGATCATGGCGGCGTCGATCCTGGCGAAGGTCACCCGCGACGCGCACATGCGCAGCCTGCACGACGCGCACCCGGAGTACGGGTTCGATGCGCACAAGGGCTATTCGACCCCGCAGCATCTCGCCGCGCTCCACGCGCACGGGCCGTGCCCCCACCATCGCCGCAGCTTCGGGCCGGTGCGCGCGGCCTGCCCGGTGCTGCGCGCGCAGGACGCCGAGCGCGCCGCGCGCGAGCGGGAGGCGGCCTGCGCGCAATGGCCGCTGGCGCTGGCGCCTGCCTAGTCTTCCTTGCGCGGCGGCGGCGGCGGCGGGACCACCACGGGGGTGCTGCCGAATTGCTCCATGACGCCGGACCGCACGACCACCACACGACGGCTGTCGAGGTTGATCATCGTCGCCGAGTGCATCTGCTGGTCCACGGGCCATTCGAGTGCCGGCAGGTCGCCCACGTTGAAGATGCGCGCCGTGATGCGCAGCATCCGGGTCGCGTCGAGCTGCAAGTCGATCGCGGGAAAGTCGTCCACCGCGCGTTCGTCAATGGCGGGTTCGGGGGTCGGGGTCATGGCGTCGGCTCGGTGGTGGCGCCGGCGGCCCGCGGCGCAGGGGTGGCACGCGTCGGTGCCGGGATGCGTGTAGCGGGTGGCCTGGTTGCATCGACCAGCCCCGCAGCTTGCAGCACGGTGTTGCTGGCAAGACGTGAGTCCGGGACGCCGCCGCCACGCGCCTGCCCGACGCGCACGCGCGCCTCGTCCATGCGCCCCAGGCTCGCGAGCGTCAGTGCGTTGAGGTACGCGACTTCCCCCGGTTCGCGGCCAAGCGCCTCGGCCCGTCGCAGCAGGCGACCGGCCTCGGCGGTCCGTCCCAGGTTGGCTTCGTACCAGCCGAGCGCGGCCAGCGCCTTGGCGTCGTCCGCGCGCAGCGCCACGTAGGCGCGCGCGCGCAGCGCGGCCTGCGCGAAGGCCCCGCGTGCCTGCACCGCATCGCCGGCCGCCAGCCACGCATCGCCGAGGTTGCCCCAGATCTGGGAATTGCCGGGATTCAGGCGCGTTGCCTGGCGGTACAGCGCGGCGGCCTGCGCATGCCGTCCGGCCTGGTAGTGCAGCGTCCCCAGGTTGCTCAACGCCGCCTCGGTGGGTTCCAGTTCGACGGACCGCTGCAGCGCGCCTGCCGCCGCCTCGTTGCGCCCGGCGCTCAGCAGCAGGGCGCCGAGCGTGCCCCACGCCGGCCCGTCGTCCGGTCGCATGCGGGTCACCTGTTGCTGCGTGTCGATCGCCGTGGCGGTGTCGCCCAGCAGGTAGCGCTGGTAGGCCACCGCCTGCAGCACGCCCGGGTCCGCGGTGCCCGTGGCCGCCGCCTCGGCCAGCAGGCGGCGGGCGTCGCCGGGCCGAGACGCGCCAGCCGCGAGCAGGGCCTGGCCCAGCCGCGCGCGCGGCAGCATCGTCGGGGCGGCGGCGGCACGCGCGTACAGCGCGGCGGCCTGCGCAGGTTGTCCATCGAGCCGGTGCAGGTCGGCCAGGGCCAGCATGGCCTCGAGGCTGGCGCCGTCCATCCGTGCCGCGCGCCTGCACGAGCTGCGCGCGGCCGGAAGTGCGGCGGCATCGCGGTGGGCCTCGAACCGCCACAGCTCCAGCCGGCAGATCGCCAGCTGCGCGCGGGCGAAGCCGTCGTCGCGCGCCAGTGCCTGCGTGAGCGGGCCGCGCGCCTGTTCGGCCCGGACCGATCCGAGCATCGCCACGCCGCGCAGGTAGGCATCGAACGCGGTCGCGTCGCGCGTGGGCGCGAGGCGCCGCTCGAGCGCGCGGCCGTCATCGGCCAGCACCGCCCCGAGCTCGTCGACGACGTTGCGCGCCACGTCCACCTGCGCGGCGAAGATGTCGGCCAAGGGGCGGTCGTAGGTACCGCTCCACAGCACGTAGCCACTGCGCGTGTCGGACAGCCGCGCATTGATGCGCACGCGCCCGCCGCTGCGGCGCACGCTGGCATCGAGCACGGTGGCCACCCCGAGTTCGCGCCCCCGCGTGACCGCATCGGCGGTGCGCGTGCCCGGTGGTGGCAGCGCGGCGACCCGCAACCCCGGCTCTTCTGCGAGCGCGGCATGCAGTTCGGACGCCAGCCCGGTCGCGAAGTAGTGCTCCTCCGGCGCGCTGCCGAGGGTCGAGAACGGCAGCACCGCGATCGAGGCCTCCGCCGGCACGGGCGCCCGGCCCAACCACCACGCAAGGCCGCCGAGCAGTGCGGCCAGGACGGCTGCCGCCGCGGCCCACGCGGGCCAGCGCACCATCTGGCGCGCGGCGCGCGGGCGGCGGCGCTCTACGAACGCCGAGGGCGCGGCAGTCGCGGGCGGTGCCGGCCCGGATGGTTCCGGGGCCGGTGGTGGGGCCGGTTCGCCGGCATCCGGCGCGTCCTCGAGGAATTCGCCGATGAACCGGTAGCCCACCGCGTGGCGGGTCTGCACGTAGCGGGGCTGGTGCGGGTCATCGCCCAGCGCGTGGCGGACCTGCGCGATGGCGCGGGTCAGCACGCCCGGGGTGACGTGCCGGTGTCCCCAGACCTGGTCGAGCAGCGCATCGCGTTCGACCAGCTCGCCCGGGCGCTCCAGCAGGGCCTGCAGGACCGCGAACGCCTTCGGCTCGACGGGCTGCTCCTGGCCGCCGCGCACGACGGTGCGGGCCGCGGGGTCGACGACCACGTCGCCGAACCGCCAGGGCATCGCACCCTCCCTACCAGCCGCGGGGTCCCGGCTCACGGGCATTCCTCATGGTTTCCTCGCGATCATCGCCCAATCCGCGCGACAGGCACACGCCGGCCTCGCGACCGGGGCCGGGTCGCGGCGGGAGGCTGTGGACGCGCCGGGACCTCCGGCGCCCCACCCTTCGGAGAATCGCCATGAACGCCTTCACGCCCGCCCTGTGCTCCAGCCTGCCGCTGCCCGTCGCGCTCGCCGTCGCCCCCTCCCGCCCCCGCCGCGTCCACGTGCGCGAGCACGTGCTCGAAAGCGACGCCCTTGCCGTCCTGAACGCGCTCGTGGCGCGCCTGCGCCCCGGCCACGCGGCCCTGGCCCTCGACCAGGTCGCCACCGCGGCGCGCACGCTGATCCGCACCGTCGGCGATGCCACCCCGGCCTGCATCCAGCAGCGCCTGAACCGGCTGCGCACCGGGGCCTGCCTGGCGGCCGATGCGCAGTGGGGCCTGGACGGCGCGATCGCCGCCGACGTCGAAGCCGCCACCGCCTACGTCGAAGGCGACGCGGACCTGATCCCCGACGCGCTGCCGACGATCGGCCGGCTGGACGATGCCATCGTGATCGAGGCGCTGATGCCGCGCCTGGGACCGGAGCTGGACGCCTACGCCGACTTCTGCCGGGTCCGCTCCTGGCTGGCGGCGCGTGGCGATGCCGACGGCTTCGACCGCCACGCATGGCGCGGCTGGCGCGAGGACGACGCCCGCCTGCGCGCGCAGCGCCGCGACGTGTTCTCGCGCAGTTACGTGCCCGCGCCGTGCCGCATGCTCAGCGTGCACTGAGACGCCGCGGCGCCGCGCCGGGCATCGGGCTGTCAAGCCTTGTGGCCGGCGCGGGCGGTGCCTACCCTGCCGGACGCCCCCCGCGCCGCGTCGATGTCCGCTCCGTTCGTCCACCTGCACCTGCACAGCGAATACTCGCTAGCCGACTCGACCATCCGCATCGGGGAGCTGGTCAAGCGCTGCGTGGCGCTGGGCCAGCCGGCGGTGGCGGTCACCGACATCGACAACCTGTTCGCCGCGGTCAAGTTCTACAAGGCCTGCGAAGGCGCGGGCATCAAGCCGATCATCGGCGCGGACATCCACCTCGCCGACGGCAACGAGCCGGCCACGCGCTTGACGCTGCTGTGCCGCGACCGCGCCGGCTACCTGACCCTCTCGCGGCTGCTCTCGCGCGCATGGATGGAAGGCCACCGCACCGAGGGCGTGGCGGTGCGCCCGGACTGGCTGCGCGAGGACAACGCGGGGCTGTTCGCGCTGGCCGGGCGCGCGAGCCTCGCGGGGCGGCTCGCCGCGTCGAACCGCCATGAGCTCGCGCAGGCCTGGCTGGCGGACTGGCAGTCGGTGCTGGGCGAGCGACTGCACCTGGAACTCGTGCGCAGCGGGCGCGACGGCGAGGAGGCGTTCAACGCGTTCGCGCTGCACGCCGCGGGCGAGCGCGGCATCGCGGTGGTGGCCAGCAACGACGTGCGCTTCCTCGATGCCGAGCACTTCGAGGCCCACGAGGCGCGCGTGTGCATCGCCTCCGGGCGCGTGCTCGACGATCCCAAGCGGCCGCGCGAGTACGGCCCCGAGCAGTACCTGAAGTCGTCGGCGCAGATGGCCGCGCTGTTCGCCGACGTGCCCGACGCGCTGGACAACGCGCTCAGCCTCGCCACCTGCTGCAACGTCACGATGAAGCTGGGCGAGTACGCGTTGCCGGCGTTCCCGGTGCCGAGCGAGCACACCATCGAGTCGTGGCTGCGCAACAGCGCCCGCGAGGGGCTGGCGCAACGGCTCGCGAAGGCGCCGCCATCGGGTGGGCGCACGCACGCCGACTACGACGCGCGCCTGGAGACCGAGCTGGACGTGATCGTCCGCATGGGCTTCCCCGGCTACTTCCTGATCGTCGCGGACTTCATCAACTGGGCCAAGCAGGAGGGCATCCCGGTGGGGCCCGGGCGCGGCTCGGGCGCCGGCTCGCTGGTGGCGTGGGCGCTGGGGATCACCGACCTCGACCCGCTGCCCTACGACCTGCTGTTCGAGCGCTTCCTCAACCCCGAGCGCGTGTCGATGCCGGACTTCGACATCGACTTCTGCATGGACCGCCGCGACGAGGTGATCGAGTACGTCGCGCGCAAGTACGGGCGCGACCGCGTCAGCCAGATCATCACCTACGGCACGATGTCGGCCAAGGCGGTGCTGCGCGACTGCGGACGCGTGCTCGGCCACGGCTACGGGTTCGTCGATAGGCTGGCCAAGCTGATCCCGCTGCTGCCCGCCGACCCGTACTCGCTGGAGGACGCGCTGGGCCGCAGCGAACGCGCCCGCAGGGATCCGCAACGCGCGATCGCCGAGCTGGTGCTGCTCTACAACGCCGAGGACGAAGTGCGCGACCTCGTGGACCTCGCGCTGCAGCTCGAGGACCTTACCCGCAACGCCGGCAAGCACGCCGGCGGCGTGGTGATCGCGCCCTCGCCATTGAGCGATTTCTGCCCGCTGTTCGCCGAGCACGACGGCGAGGGCCGCGGCCGCTCGCCGGTCACGCAGTTCGATAAGGACGACGTCGAGGCGGTGGGCCTCGTCAAGTTCGACTTCCTCGGCCTGCGCACGCTCACGATCATCGACTGGGCGGTGAAGGCGATCAACGTGCGTCGCGCGCGCGAGGGCGTGGAGCCGCTGGACATCACCGCGCTGCCGCTGGATGACGCCGAGACTTACGGCGTGTTCGCGCGTGGCGAAGGCGTGGCGGTGTTCCAGTTCGAATCGCGCGGCATGCGCGAACTGCTCAAGCGCGCCAAGCCCGACACCTTCGAGGACATCATCGCGCTGGCCGCGCTCTTCCGCCCGGGCCCGCTGGGCAGCGGGATGGACCGCGACTGGGTGGACCGCAAGCACGGCAACGCAGAGGTGAGCTATCCGCATCCGCTGCTGGAACCGGTGCTCGGCCCCACCTACGGCGTGATCGTCTACCAGGAGCAGGTGATGCAGATCGCCCAGGTCCTGGCCGGCTACACGCTGGGCGGCGCGGACATGCTGCGTCGCGCGATGGGCAAGAAGAAGCCCGAGGAGATGGCCAAGGAGCGCGCCAAGTTCGAGGCCGGCTGCGCCGAACGCGGGATCGCGCCGCGCACCGCCAGTTCGATCTTCGACCTGATGGAAAAGTTCGCCGAGTACGGCTTCAACAAGTCGCACTCGGCCGCCTACGCGCTCGTCGCCTACCAGACAGCATGGCTGAAGTGCCATTACCCGGCCGAGTTCATGGCCGCGGTGCTGTCCTCGGACATGGACAACACCGACAAGGTCACCGCCTTCCTCGACGAATGCCGCGCGATGAAGCTCGACGTGCTGCCGCCGGACGTGCAGGCCTCGACGTACATGTTCGAAGCCACGGGCCCGCGCGAGATCCGCTACGGCATCGGCGCGGTCAAGGGCGTGGGCCGCGGGGCCTGCGAGGCGATCGTGGAAGCCCGCAAGGCGGGGCCGTTCACCGACCTGCTCGACTTCTGCAAGCGCGTGGACTCCACGCGCTTGAACAAGCGCGCGCTGGAAGCCCTGGTGCAGTCAGGCGCACTGGATGCGCTCGGTAGGAACCGCGCCAGCCTGATGCTGCAGTTGCCTGACGTGCTGCGCGCCACCGACCAGCTCGCGCGCGAGCGCGAAGCGGGCCAGGTGTCGTTGTTCGGCGGCGCGGTGGAGGCCCCGGCGATCCACATCGAACTGCGCGAGACGCAGGAATGGCCGCTCGTGCAGGTGCTCAACGGCGAGCGCGAGACGCTCGGGCATTACCTCAGCGGGCATCCGTTCGACCCGTATCGCGACGACGTGCGCGCGCTGGTCGGCCACGACCTCGGGGAGCTGGACCGCATCTGGGACTCGCGCCCGGAAAGCGCGCGCAGCGGCTGGCGTCCCGAGCTCGAGGTGGTCGTCGCGGGCCAGGTGGTCGCGCTGCGCAAGAAGGGCGACGCGCAGACCTTCGTGCTGATCGAGGACGGGCGCGGGCGGCTGGAGTGCGCGTTCTTCAACGAGACCGCGGCGGAGTTCGGCCCGCTGCTCGCTCGCGACCGCATCCTGGTGATCCAGGGCGGCCTCCGCGAGGACGCGTTCAGCGGCGGCTTCGCGCTGAAGGTTTCGCGCTGCTGGGACTACGCGCAAGTGTGCGCGCGGCATGCCCAGCGCGTGTCGCTGCGGCTGGACCTGCGCGTGCCCGGCACCTGGCAGCGCGTCGACGGCCTGCTGTCGAGGTACCGCCCCGGCCCGGTGCCGTTGCGCCTGGACCTGCTGCGCGAAGGCGCGGCCGGCATGCTCGACATCAACGGCGCCAACAGCGTGCGCGTCGACGCCGACCTCCCCGGCCTGCTGCGCGCCGCGCCAGGGGTGAAGGCGGTGAAGGTGGCGATGTCGAAACCATGGAGCTGAGCGGGAACGGGGAACGGGGAACAGGGAAGCAACAGCGGCTGGATTCCTGACGCTCCTCCTTCCCTGTTCCCTGTTCCCCTTTCCCCGTTCCCGCTTCACCGAACCCCTCGGTACGGTCCAGCCCCCCGGTCTACACTGCCAGCCTTTCACGCCGTCCCCGCGCATGAACCCGAACTACCTCGACTTCGAACAGCCCATCGCCGACCTGGAGGCCAAGCTGCACGACCTGCGGCAGGCCAGCAGCGGGCATGCGGTCAACGTCGATGCCGAGGTGCGCGCGCTGCAGGACAAGCTGCGGCTGCGCACCGCGCAGATCTTCCGCGACCTCTCGCCGTGGCAGGTGTCGCAGCTCGCGCGCCATCCCGCGCGGCCGTACACGCTCGACTACATCGGCGCGATGTGCAGCGAGTTCCAGGAGCTCGCCGGCGACCGCGCGTTCGCCAACGACCAGGCCATCGTCGGCGGCCTCGCGCGCATCGAAGGCCGCAGCGTGATGATCATCGGCCACCAGAAGGGCCGCGACACCAAGAGCAAGGTCCGCCGCAACTTCGGCATGCCCAAGCCCGAGGGTTATCGCAAGGCGTTGCGCCTGATGAAGATGGCCGAGCGCTTCGGCCTGCCGGTGCTGACCTTCATCGACACCGCCGGCGCGTGGCCGGGCATCGATGCCGAGGAGCGCGGGCAGTCGGAAGCCATCGCGCGCAACCTGCTGGAGATGAGCGAACTGCGCGTGCCGGTCATCTGCACGGTGATCGGCGAAGGCGGCAGCGGCGGCGCGCTGGCGATCGGCGTCGGCGATGCCACCTTCATGCTCGAGTACAGCACCTACTCGGTGATCTCGCCCGAAGGCTGCGCGTCGATCCTGTGGAAGACCGCCGAGAAGGCCAAGGACGCGGCCGAGCAGCTGAGCCTGACCGCCAAGCGCCTGCACGGGCTGGGACTGGTCGACAAGGTGGTGCGCGAGCCGATCGGCGGCGCGCATCGCAACCCGCGTCAGATGGCCACGCGCCTGAAGGTGGTGCTGCTCAACGAGCTCGATCGCCTTGAAGCGATGCCCGTCGATGCCCTGCTCGACCGCCGCTACAAGCGCGTGCGCGGCTACGGCGCGTACGAGGCCGCGTAGCGGTGCCTCCGTAGCGCCGAGCTTGCTCGGCCACGGCTATGACCCCAACGCATCCCGACACCGAGCGAGCTCGGCGCTACGGGTGAGCATCGCGCGCCGTGGCACGATCCACACCATGCACGGCTCTTCCATCGACGCGCTGCACGACACGCTGCACGAGTTGCCGCATGGGCCGCTGTGGGTGGCCTACAGCGGCGGCCTTGATTCCACCACCCTGCTGCACGCGCTCGCGACGCGCTGCGCGGGCGCAGGTCGCGAGCTGCGCGCGGTCCATGTCCACCACGGCCTGGCCGCGCACGCCGACGACTGGGCAGCGCATTGCCAGGCCACGTGCGACGCGCTCGGCGTCGCGTTGCGCGTGATGCGCGTGCGCGTGGACGTGCACGCCGGTCTCGGCATCGAGGGCGCCGCCCGCGAGGCGCGCCGCGCGGCGTTCGCCGCGGTGCTGCGACCCGGCGAGGTGCTGGCGCTCGCCCACCACCGCGACGACCAGGCCGAGACCTTCCTGATGCGCGCGCTGCGTGGCTCGGGCGTCGATGGCCTGGCGGCGATGCGCGCGTGGACGCCACTGGGCAGCGGCCGTGCCTGGCGGCCTTGGCTGATGGTGCCGCGCGCCGCCATCGAAGCGCAGGCACGCATGCGCGGGTTGCGCTGGATCGACGACGCCAGCAATGCCGATGCACGGTTCGACCGCAACCACCTGCGCCACCACGTGCTACCGGCGCTGCTGGCGCGTTGGCCGCACGCGCACGGGGCGCTCGCCCAGGCCGCCGCGCACTGCGCGCAGGCCGTCGACCTCCTCGACGACGATGACGCACGCGCGCTGGCGGCCGCACGCACGCTCGACGACGCGGTGCTCCAGCTGCCGCCATTGCGCGCATTGACCGCGGCCCGGCGTGCGCGCGTGTTGCGAAGGTGGATCGCCGACCGCCGGCTTCCCCCGCTGCCGCGCCATGGACATGAGGCCATCGACGCGCTGCTGGTCGGACGCGATGACGCCGGGTCGAGTTTCGAATGGCACGGTGCGCGCGTACAGGGGTGGAACGACCTGCTGCACGCTGCACCCATCGCCGCGCCGCTGGATCCAGGGTGGCAGGCGACATGGGATGGCGTTGCGCCATTGCCACTGCCCGGCGGAGGATCGCTCTCGCTGATCGGGTCGGCGGCCGCCGCCGGTGGCTTCGACGCGCCGCTGCAGGTGCGTGCGCGCCGCGGCGGCGAGCGCATCACCCTGCCTGGCCGCACGCATTCCCACGCGCTCAAGCACGTGCTGCAGGACCTTCAGGTGCCGCCCTGGGTGCGAGCGCGCATGCCGCTGCTCGTGGATGCCGACGGCCTGGTGCTGGCCGCCGCGGATTTGGCGTACTCCAGCGCATTCGATGCACGGCTGCGCGCCCTCGGCGCACGACTGCAGTGGAACGCGGATTGATGCGCGCGGCGGGATTCAACAACCGTCGCCCCAGCGAACGCTGACGTCCAGCGCCGTGCGTCGTCCCCGGCGCCCGAGGAGGCACTGGCGGCCTGCGTCCGCAGGGGCGACGGCCGAGATGTTGAATCGCCCCCACCCGGCCCGCACACTGCCGACATGGCCGCGAAGAAGACCCCCGAACCCACCTCCGCAGTCGCCGATTTCGAGCAGTCGCTGGATGCGCTCGAGCAACTTGTGCAGCGCATGGAGCATGGCGAGATGACCCTGGAGGAATCGCTGGCCGCGTACGAACGCGGCGTCGGGCTTTACCGACGCTGCCAGGGCGCGCTGGAGCAGGCCGAGTTGCGCGTGCGCCTGCTCACCGACGTGCAGGATCCGGCCAGCGGCGAACCCTTCGCACCACCCGATGCGTGACCCACGCTTCGCGGCGTGGCGCGCGCGGATCGACGCCGCGCTCGGCGCCGCCTTGCCCGCGCCAGGCGCCCCCGGCGACGCGCGCCTGAACGCCGCCATGCGCCACGCCTGCCTGCTTGGCGGCAAGCGCATGCGCCCCCTGCTCGCGCATGCCACCGGGCATGCCTTCGATGCCGACGCAGCCGCGCTCGACGCATGCGGCGTCGCGGTCGAACTCATCCACGCCTACTCGCTGGTGCACGACGACCTGCCGTGCATGGACGACGACGCACTGCGCCGCGGCCAGCCGACCGTGCACGTCGCGTTCGACGACGCCACCGCGGTGCTCGCGGGCGATGCGCTGCAGGCGCTGGCCTTCGAGGTGCTGGCGCGCGCACCGCTGCCGGCCGAGGCACGCATCGACGCCGTGCGCGAGCTCGCGGTCGCCTCCGGCGCGCAGGGCATGTGCGGCGGGCAGGCGCAGGACGTGGGCGCCACGGGCAACGGCAGCGCGCTCGACCTCGAGGGCCTGCGCACGGTCCACGCGCTCAAGACCGGCGCGTTGATCCGCGCGTCGGTGCGGCTGGGTGCGATCGCCGGTGGCGCCGACGACGACGCACGCGCGCGCCTGGACGCGTTCGGCGCGGCGCTCGGGCTGGCGTTTCAGGTCCGCGACGACATCCTCGACGTCGAGGGCCACACGGCCGCGCTCGGCAAGACCGCCGGCAAGGACGCGGCGCAGGACAAGGCCACGTTTCCGGCGTTGATCGGCATCGACGCGTCGCATCGCGAGCTTGCAGACCTGCGTGATGCGATGCACGCCGCGCTCGCCGGGTTCGACGCCGCGCGTGTCGCGCCGCTGCGCGAACTGGGCGACTACGCCGCGCAGCGCGGGCATTGACCGCATCGCGACTCAGGCAGCAGGCCTGGCCGGCGCCCGCAACGCACCACCGTGTAGGGTGCGGGCGGTGCGCGCCTGATGCGCGAGGAGTCGCGTGCGTGGCGCATCGCGGCGGATATATGTCCGCGCCCGGGCGACTGATCCGAGCCATCGATCGTTGCCTGCGCACACACGAAAAAGCCCGGCGAACGCCGGGCTTTTATCTGGTAACGCGATGGCGTCAGTTGATGAGCCGCAGCGTGAACGGATAACGGTACGACTCGCCCTTGCTAGCGGCGACGCCGGCCATGATGGTCAGCACCAGCCAGGCGATGCCGACGACGACCATCACCAGGAAGCCGACCAGCACCACGGTGAGGACCGCACCGATCAGGAACGCCCCCAGCACGGTGATGTTGAAGTTCAGCGCCTCGCGGCCCTGGTCGGCCACCAGCGGCATGGTGTCGCGCTTGACCAGCCACACCACGAGCGGGCCGAGCACGTTCCCGAACGGGACCAGCAGCCCCGACAGCGAGGACAGGTGCGCGGCCATCGCCCAGTTGCGTTCCTCGGCGCCTGCCGACGTGCCGTGCGGCGGCGGATAGGGCGGCGGTGCGCCCGGGGTCGGATCGACGTTGCTCATCGCGGCGGTTCCTTGCTGGGCTCGCGCCCGACTTTCCGCGCATCGCCGCGGCCGGTCAACCGTGCCGGACGGCATGGCGACTGGCGGTCCATCCGCCAGCGATCACGCCTCGCCCGCCACCGTCATCGCCCCCACCAGGATCGAGCCCGTGCGGATGTGCGAGCGCGGGTCGATGTCGCTGCCGACGGCTTCGATCGCGCGGAACATCGTGCGCAGATTGCCGGCGATGGTGATGCCGTCGACCGGATACGCGATGCGGCCGCCTTCGATCCAGAATCCCGCCGCGCCACGCGAGTAGTCGCCGGTGATGGTGTTGACGCCCTGCCCCATCAGTTCGGTGACCAGCAGCCCGCGGCCCATGCCGGCGAGCATGGCGTCGAGGTCCCCCGCATTGGCGGCGACCTGCAGGTTGTGCACGCCGCCCGCGTTGGCGGTGGTCGCAAGGCCGAGGCGGCGCGCGGAGTAGCTGCCCAGCACGTATCGCTGCAGCACGCCGTCGGCAACCAGCGCCGAATCGCGCGTGGCGACGCCTTCGGCGTCGAACGCGCCCGATCGCAGGCCGCGCGCCAGGAACGGGCGTTCGTCAATCGCGAACCAGTCCGGGAACAGCTGCTGGCCGGCGCTGTCGACGAGGAAGCTCGCGCGCCGGTAGAGCGCGCCGCCGGACACGGCGCCCACGAGGTGGCCGACCAGCGAACGCGCGATCTCCGCCGCGAACAGCACCGGATACGTGCCCGTGGCGAGCTGCCGCGGTGCCAGCCGCGACGCCGCGCGCTGCGCCGCGCGCTGGCCGACGCGCGATGCGCCTTCGAGATCCTCCGCGGCCAGCGCCAGCGTGTACCAGCCGTCGCGCTGCATGTCGGCCCCGGTGCCGGCGATCAGCGCGCACCCCAGGCTGTGCTGCGTGCTGCGCTCGCGACCGACGAAGCCGTGCGAATTGGCGTACACGCCCAGGCTCATGCCGCTCGACACCGACGCGCCGTCCGAGTTGGCGATGCGCGGATCGCTGTCGCGCCCGGCCTGCTCGCAGGCGAGCGCGAGGTCCACGGCGTGGTCGGCGGTGATCGCCCACGGGTGCCAGCCGTCGAACTCGCGCAGGTCGGTCGCCATCAGCGCGGGGTCTGCGAGTCCCGCCGCGGGATCGTCCTCGGTGTAGCGCGCGATCGCGCAGGCCTGGGCGACGGTCGCCGCGAGGCTCTCCTCGCGCAGGTCCGCGGTGCTGGCACTGCCCTTGCGCGTGCCGAAGTAGACGGTGACGCCGATGCCGCGGTCGCGCGTGGATTCGACCGTTTCCACTTCGCCCATGCGCACGTTGACCGACAGGCCGGTTTCCTCCGAGCAGGACACCTCGGCCTGCGTGGCGCCCTGCGCGCGCGCGTCGTCGAGCAGGCGCCGGGCGATGTCGGCCAGCGCGTCGAGGCGCTGCGTGGGTTCGGCGTGCACGGGGATGGCGGGGTCGGCGATTGCGTTCAATGCTCTATCCTGAAAGACGGACGCCGCGCGTCGCTTGCGCGCCGCGGCATGGATCGAAGGGCCCGCGCGCGACGGGCCGGCGAGGACACGTGATGCGCGGACGCGACGAAGACACCGGTGAATTCCTGGGCGCCAGCCGCAGCCAGCAACGGCGCGAGGCGCTGGATGTGCTGGCGCTTGGCGGCCGGCTGGTGGGGCTGACCGCGGCGCAGCTGGAAAAGCTGCCCATTCCCGACGCGCTGCGCGGCCACATCCGCGACACCCAGCGCATCACCAGCCACATCGCGCGCAAGCGGCAGCTGGCGTTCCTGGCCAAGCAGATGCGCCGCGAGGACGACGAGACGCTGGACGCGATCCGCGATGCGCTGGAGGCCGGCGGCGAAGCCGCGCGCCGCGAGGTGGCGCTGATGCACCGCGTCGAGGCGTGGCGCATGCGCCTGCTCGAGGAAGGCGATGCGGCGTTGTCCGAGTTCGTCGCCGCCCATCCCAGCGCCGACGCGCAGCAGCTGCGCACGCTGGTGCGCAACGCCGGCGAAGAGAAGAAGCGCAACAAGCCGCCGCGCGCGTTCCGCGAGCTGTTCCAGGCGGTGCGCGAGGCGATGAGTCCGGATGTTGGCAAGACCGATCTCGACGAGACCGATGCCGACGCCGACGAGATTTCGCGCGACGAGGAGTGACGCATCGGGTGGGCCTCGGCCCACCGTCGCACTGTCACGTGGGCTGGATGGGAACGACCACCCGCATGCGTCGCTTCCCTTGAGCAGTGGGCCAAGGCCCACCCTATGGCCGGTGGCTGGACCCGCGCCTGCGTGGAACGAACCCGCCGGTCGCATCGTGCGATCCAGGCTTGTGCGCCGAGCCCGACACGTCGACCCTGCGAACGCAAGGGCCCAGTGCCGTTGCCGGCCAAGCGTGTGCTTGGACGCCGGCGCAAAAGGCGCTGGGCCCCTGCCTGCGCAGGGGCGACGGCGTAGTGCCGGGGCAATCGTGCGCGCTCGGTTCACGCGTGCGTCGAAGCAAGTCGTTCGGATCATGGAAGCCGCGCATGTGCACGCACCCGGCATCGTCGCCCCTGCGAACGCAGGGGCCCAGTGCCGTTGCCGGCCAATCGTGCGCATGAATGCCGAGGGGAAAGTCGCTGGGCCCCTGCGTGCGCAGGGGCGACGGCAAGTTGGCGCGATCGCACGCGGTTGATTCACGCCTGCGTGCCACCGACGGTCAGGCCATCGATCAGGAGCGACGGCTGGCCGACGCCGACCGGCACGCTTTGCCCGTCCTTGCCGCACACGCCGACGCCGTCGTCCAGCGCGAGGTCGTGGCCGACCATGCGCACCTGCTGCATGGTCTGCGGGCCGTTGCCGATCAGCGTGGCGCCCTTGACCGGCGCGGTGACCTTGCCGTCCTCGATCAGGTAGGCCTCGGTGGCGGAGAACACGTACTTGCCGCTGGTGATGTCGACCTGGCCCCCGCCGAAGTTCACCGCGTACAGGCCCTTCTTCACCGACCGGATCATCTCTTCGGGGTCGTGCGTGCCGGCGCGCATGTAGGTATTGGTCATGCGCGGCATCACCAGGTGCGCGAAGGATTCGCGACGCCCGTTGCCGGTCGGCGCGACGCCCATCAGCCGCGCGTTGAGCGTGTCCTGCATGTAGCCGACCAGCACGCCGTCCTCGATCAGCGTGGTGCACGCCGTCGGCGTGCCCTCGTCGTCGACGTTGAGCGAACCGCGGCGGCCTGCGAGCGTGCCGTCGTCGACGATGGTGACTCCGGGCGAGGCGACGCGCTGGCCGATGCGCCCCGCGTACGTGCTGGTGCCCTTGCGGTTGAAGTCGCCCTCCAGCCCATGGCCGACCGCCTCGTGCAGCAGCACGCCGGGCCAGCCGCTGCCAAGGACGACGGGCATCTGCCCGGCTGGTGCGGGCACGGCTTCGAGATTGACCAGCGCCTGGCGCAGGGCTTCGCGCGCGAATTTCTCCGGCTGCCCGTCACCGAGAAGCTGTTCGTACGAATACCGGCCGCCGTATCCCGCATAGCCGGACTCGCGCCGGCCGTCCTGCTCGACGATGACCTGCACGTTGAGCCGGACCAGAGGGCGCACGTCCGAGGCCAGCACGCCGTCGCTGCGCGCCACCAGCACGGTGTCGACGCCGCCGGACAGCGACACCACCACCTGCGTGACCCGCGGATCGGCCGCGCGCAGCATCGCGTCGACGCGGCGCAATGCCTCGACCTTGGCGTCGTTGCCCATCGAATCGATCGGGTCCAGCGGCGGATACAGCGGCGCGGGCATCCTGGCGCGGCGGGTGAGCGCATGCGGCGCATGGCTGCGGCCGTCGCGCGCGATCGCGCGTGCGCTCGCGGCCGCCTCGATCAGCGCGGCGGCGTTGATGTCGTCGGAATACGCGAAGCCGGTCTTCTCGCCGCTGATCGCGCGCACGCCCACGCCCTGCTCGATCGAGTGCGCGCCGTCCTTGACGATGCCGTCCTCCACCGTCCAGCTCTCGCGCCGCGTGTGCTGGAAATACAGGTCGCCGAAGTCGATGCCGGGGCCCAGCAGCGTGCCGAAGCCACGCTCCAGCGCGGAGGTGTCCAGGCCCGCGGGCACGAGGAGGCGGGATTCGGCGGTGTCGAGGGACATGGGTCGGTTGGCCTGTGAAAAGAAAGAGCGGTTGTCCGCGAAGGACGCAAAAGACGCGAAAGAAAACAGATGCGGTTTGATACGAGGTGCGGCGTCGGACCGATGCGTTCAAGTCCCTGGTACAGCTCCCTTGCTGTCCTTTAGCGTCTCTTGCGTCCTTTGCGGACCGCTTGCGCCTTTGCATCACCGTAGCCCGGATGCAGCGAAGCGGTATCCGGGGATCACCGGCACCACGCATCGTCCGCCTTCCCCCGGGTATCGCTTCGCTCCACCCGGGCTACGGGGATCGCGCGGTATCGCCGCCGCCACCCGCCGCACGCGCGCGGCTGGAGTCCTTGCCCATGACCTCGACCTTCGGGTCCTTCCACGGTCCGGTCACGCGATAGGTCTTCGCCGCCATCTGCCCCAGCGGCTTCTGCAGCACGGCGTTGGCCGCCGCACCGATGGCCGCGCCCACCGGGCCACCGGCGATCGCGCCGGCCACCGTGAGCAGGCCACCAGGCTTGGGCCGCACTTCCACCGTCTGGTCGAAGCTCTGCGCGCGCAGGTTGGCGGTGCCGCGGATGTCGATGTCGGCCGCCGGCCCGGTGATCCCCATCGCCTCGCTGCGCGCCACCCCGTCGCCGAAGCGCACGGTCCCGGCGATGCGGTTGAAGGCGAAGCCCTTGTCGAAGAAGTCGCGGAAGTCCAGCGTCAGCCGCCGCGGCAGCTCGGCCACCGACAGCAGGCCCAGCACGCGGCCCGCACCGGGGTTGATCTCCAGCAGCCGGCCCTTGCGCGCATCCAGGGTCAGCGTGCCGTCCACGCCCGCGACGGCGAAGTCGGCCGGGGACCCGGCCCATGCGGCCTGCAGGGCCAGAGTGCCGGTGCCGCCGTCGACTCGGTCCTTCAGCCCGAAACCGTCCAGCAGCGCGCCGATGTCCCGGCTGTCGACGTCCAGGGCCAGGCGGGTGCGCATCGCCGCGCCTCGCCCGGTCCAGTCCCCGGTGACATTCAGCGTCTGCCGCGGGCTGCGCGCGGTGATGTCCTCGATGCGCAGGCCACCGGCCACCGGCCGCGTGCGCACGCGCGCGTTGCCGAGCAACGCCTGCCCGTAGCGCAGCTCGTCGATGTCGAACACCAGCGCCGGCACGTCGGCCGGATCGAGCGCCGGATCGATGGCACGCGCGCGGGGCGCGGTCCCGGTCGCGACGGTGGCCGTGGGCGCGGCGGCCCAGTGCACGCGTTCGAACCGTCCCGCCAACGGCTGCGTGCGCGCGGCCGGCACCAGCACCGCGCCGGACAGCGTCGCCGCGTCCACGCGCACCGCGGTGGCGCCGGCGGGTGCGGGGGCGACCACGACCCGCGCGTCGGCGAAGGTGGCGCCGAGCAGTTCCAGCGAGGACGTGGTGACGTCGATGCGCTGCAGCGCGAACCCGGCCGCGGGCGTCGTCGCCGGCGCGTTGCCGCGCGGCGCTGATGGCGTCGCGAGCCCGCGCACCACGCCAACCCACCCCAGGGCATCCAGCGACGGTGCGCGCCCGGTGGCGACCAGGCCCGCGGCCGGCGGTACATCGGCGCGCGCGCCTCCCAGCGCCACGCGCACCCCCGTGCGCCCGCCCGCCGTGCGCGCGCGCAGCGACAGCAACTGTCCCAGCGCGACACGCACCTCGCCGCTGCCCACCGGCAACGGCGTCTCCACCACCGCCGCCAGCGGCACGCCCGCGGGCTTGCGCAGGGGCGCGGGCAGATCCAGAGACGTGCCGACCAGGTTGGAGCGCAACTGCAGCCGCGCGACCGCGGGGACGCCGGGAGTGCCCGCCGGGATCGCGACCCCCACGCTCCATTGCGAGCGCCCGTCGAGATAGGGCCTGAGCCATGCGAGATCCGGCGCGCGATCGAGCAGCCCGCGCACCGGGAAGCTGGCATCGAGCGTGCCTTCCAGGACCTGCCCTGACGTGCGGACGAACTCGCCGGCGCGCAGGCTCAGCCGGCCGGGCTGGCCGTCCTGGCGCACGCGCAGGCCCTCGGCATCGAACCCCGCGCCGGTGTAGCGCGTGCGCCCGGTGACGCCGTCGAAGCGCAGCCCGTAACGTGCATCGGCCAGGCGCGCACCTTCGAGGTCGAGATAGCCGGCGATGCGGGTTGTGGCGCGCGGCTGCATCGGCAGTTCCAGTTCGAACCCCACGTTGGCCGGCCCCGACGCCTGCAGGTTGTCCAGCGTTTCGCGGTGCTGCGCGTACACGGGGCTGTCGCGCAGCAGCTGGCGCAGGCGGGCGGCATCGCCGGCGCCCTCGGCCTCGACGCGCAGGCGGCCGCCGGCATAGCGGTCGATGTCGGCGCGCACGCCGGTGATCGACACGCCATGCAGCATGCCGCGACCGTCCACGCTGAATCCGTGTGGATCGAAGCGCGCCTGCGCGTCGAGCCCGGTCACCGGCGGCCACTGCGGCTGGAAGCGCACGCTCGCATCGACCAGCCGCGCGGTGGCCTCGAACCGGCCGGTGCCCGCATCGAATGGCCAGTCGTCCAGGTCGCCGGCCAGCACCGCGCGCCCCTGCTCGACGTGGCCGGCCAGCAGCGCCGCGTCGAGCCATTGCACGGCCGCGGCCGGCATGCGGTTGCGCACCCAGAACTGGCGGGCGACCGGCAACGCGGTGCGTTCGACGTGCGCGGCGAGATCCACGCGCGGCCGCGTGCCGTCGCCCTGCCAGGCCAACGTGCCGCGCGCACGCACGCCCGCCGGCCCCAGTTCAACGTGCAGCCCCGGCGATCCGACCCGCCAGCCGCCGGGCCCGCGCCAGGCCACGACCTCGCCGTCCAACGCGAGCGGCTGCACGCGGTCGAAGGCGGGACGCCAGTCGAACCGCGCGTCGGCACGTGGATCGAACCGCAGCGACACCGCCCGCGCATCGCCTTCGAACGTGGCGCGCAGGCCGCGCACGCCGGGCGTGCCGCCCACGCGCGCGAATCCCAGGCCCTCCACCGTGCCGCGCGCCTGCAGCGCACCGCCGCGGCGGCCGACGATGCGCACGTCGCGCAGCGTGCCGGTCGGGGAGGCGGCGCGCAGCCAGTCTCGCAGCGCGGGCGGGATCCGGTCGCTGAGCGCCGCGACCGCGACCAGCGGGCCGGCGTCGGCGTGGCTGGCGAGAAGCGCGACGGTCGCCCCGCCGGCGAGTGACACGCCGTCGAGCCGTTGCCGCACCCCCGCGCGCGTGACGTCGAGCGCGGACGTGTCGAGGCGCCAGCCGCCGTCGGTCGCCTGCCAGCGTGCGCGGCCAGCCACGCGGTCGAACCGCACGCGCTCGCCCGGGCGCGCGATGGCGACCAGCTGCACGCCGCGCAGGTCCGTCGACAGCGCGAGCCCCGCCACGCGGTGCGCGTCCAGCCGCGCCCACGCCTGCGCGCGACCGCGCCCCGCCGCGACCCCGACGCCGGCCGCACGCAGCCAAGGCGACCAGGGCGCGAGGTCGACGTGCGCCGCGCCGGCATGCGCGCGACCATCTCCGGTGCCGCGGTCGAAATCGAGCACCGCGTCGAGCGGAACGCGCGCCCCCGCGGGCCACGCGCGCACCCCGGCGCGCACGCGCGCACCGTCCACGCGCAGGCGCACGTCCACGCGCGGCACCTGCGCGTCGATGCCCAGCGCCGGCGCATCCACCCGCAGGCGCGCGCCGATCACGTGCAGTTCGCCGAGGCCCTCGAGCGGCTCGAACGGATCCTGCGCCGCCACCGTCGCGCCCGGCAGGCCACGCACGCGCCAGCGGCCGTCGCGATCGCGCTCGAGGGTGAGGTCGAGGTTGCGCACGCGCAGCTCGGTGAACGCCGCGCCCGGCAGCAGGCCGGAGTACACGGACACCAGCACTTCGGCATCGCCCACCGCGAACGCGCGCGCGCCGCGGCCAATGCGAAGGTTGTCCAGGCGCAGCAGCGGGCCGCGGCGCGTCCAGTCGGTGCTGACGCGATCGAACGCGACCGGCTGCCCGGCCTGCTGCGACAGCCACGCCGCCACCCGCGCCGGGTTGCGGTCCAGCGCCGGCAGCGCCTGCGCCGCGGCCATCAGCAGCACCGCCGCGAGCACGATCGCCACCGCGCTGGCCAGCACGATGGTGCGACGGGCGAGGTGCAGGTGGCGGCGCATGTCAGCCCGCGTGCGCCGCGCGCATGGCCACGCAGCCACGATGCGCGCGACGGTCAGAGCAGCACGACATCGAACTGCTCCTGCGCGTACTGCTCGTCGGCCTGGAACCGGATCGACTTGCCAAGGAATTCCTCGAGTTCCGCGACCGCGGCCGATTCCTCGTCGGTGATCCGCGCCACGACCTTCGGCGAGGCGATCACCAGCAGGCGCTGGGCATCGAACTGGCGCACCTGGCGCACGATGTCGCGGAAGATCTCGTAAGTGACCGTCTCGGCGGTCTTCAGCATCCCGCGGCCCGAGCATTCATGGCACGGCTCGGTGAGCTGCCGCTCGAGGCTCTCGGTGGTGCGCTTGCGCGTCATCTCGACCAGCCCGAGCGGGCTGAAGTCGTACACGGTGGTCTTGGCGTGGTCCTTCGACAGCGACTTCTCGAGCTGGCGTAGCACCTGGCGCTTGTGCTCGGCGTCGGTCATGTCGATGAAGTCGATGATGATGATCCCGCCCAGGTTGCGCAGGCGCAGCTGGCGGGCCACCGACTGCGCGGCCTCGAGGTTGGTGCGGTAGACCGTTTCCTCGAGGTTGCGCTGGCCCAGGAACGAACCGGTGTTGACGTCGATGGTGGTCATCGCCTCGGTCTGGTCGATGACGAGGTATCCGCCCGATTTCAGCGGCACCTGTTTCTGCAGCGCGCGCTGGATCTCGTCCTCGACGCCGTACAGGTCGAAGATCGGCCGCGCGCCGGCGTAGTGCTCGATCTTCTCGGCCAGCCCGCTGGCATCGCCGGCATCGAGCGCGGGCATGTACTGCGCGGCGAACGCGCGCAGGCGCTCGAAGGTCTCGCGCGAGTCGACCTTCACCCGCTCCACGTCGCGGCGCATCAGGTCGCGCACCGCGCGCAGCGGCAGGGTGAGGTCTTCGTACACGCGCTCGCCCACGCGCGCGCTGTGGCTGCCTTCCTCGATCAGCGCCCACGCGCGGTCGAGGTACGCGATGTCCTCCGCCAGCGCTTCCACGGGCTGGCCTTCGGCATTCGTGCGCACGATGTAACCGTGGCCGGCGCCGGCCGGGGCCAGCTCGGCGACGTGCTGCTTGAGGCGCGCGCGTTCGAGTTCATCCTCGATGCGCGCCGACACGCCCACCACCTTCGTCCGCGGCAGCAGCACCAGGTAGCGCGAGGGGATCGACAGCTGCGTGGTCAGCCGCGCGCCCTTGGAGCCGATCGGGTCCTTGACTACCTGCACCACGATTTCCTGCCCGTCGCGCAGCAGTTCGGTGACCGGGCGCGTGGGAGTGGGTGGCAGCGCCGCATCGCCATCACCGTTGCTCACCGACGGGCGCACCACGTCGGCGGCATGCAGGAACGCCGCGCGCTCCAGCCCGATGTCGACGAACGCGGCCTGCATGCCCGGCATCACCCGCTGCACCCGGCCCTTGTAGACGTTGCCCACCACGCCGCGCGCCCAGCCGCGTTCGATGTGCAGCTCCTGCAGCATCCCGTTCTCGACCACCGCCACGCGGGTCTCGCGCGGGGTGACGTTGACGAGGATTTCCTCGGTCATGGCAGGCGGGCCTGAGGGCTGAGGGCCGAGGGCCGAGGGCTGGAAGGCCGGCGCATTGCATCGCAGGCGAAAGAGTCGAAGTCGAGATAGTCCAACCGACCGGAAAGGTCCGTCACGCCGCAACCCCCGGCTGTTCAGCCCCCAGCTCTCGGCCCTCAGCCCTCGCAACGCCCATCTCGCGCAGCAACCGCGCGGTCAGGTTCAACGGCAATCCCATCACGCCCGAGAAGCTCCCCGACAGGTGCGACACGAACGCCTCGGCCGCGCCCTGGATCGCATAGGCGCCGGCCTTGCCCTGCCACTCCCCGCCGTCGACGTAGGCGTCGATCGCCGCGTCGTCCAGCGCATCGAAGGTCACCTCCGACACGACCACGCCCTGCACCTCGCGCGAGGCCGACACGGCGCTCACCGCGCTGACCACGCGATGCATGCGCCCGGACAGCGAGCGCAGCATGTCCGCGGCCTGCACGGCATCGGCGGGCTTGCCGAACACGGTGTCCCCGAGGATCACCTCGGTGTCCGCGCCCAGCACCACCGCTCCGGGCGATGCCATCACGCGCAGCAGCCCGGCCCCTGCCTTTTCGCGCGCGACCCGGCGGACGTATTCGTCGGCGGGTTCGCCCGCGCCACGGATCTCCGGGATGTCGAGGTCGAGCACGCCGAACTCGACGCCGAGGCGCCGCAGCAGTTCGACGCGACGGGGAGATTTGCTGGCGAGATGGAGCATCGATCGAGGATACCCCGCGCTCTCTGAGCGACGACCGCATCGCGGGCCCTCCCGCATCGCCTCGGCCGGGCGCGCTGGGGTTCCGCGCCGTATGCCTCCGTGGCCGGCCACTGCCCACGATGCCGCAGCGCGCGTGGGCCGTCGCAAGCCACCCTCGCGTCCTACGGACAGTCCGCGAACGTCGCCATCCCCACCTGCGGCTGAACGCAGGGCGCGCTCGCTGATGCGACGCCAACCCCGACGCATGTCACCCATCGTTCACCCCGCCGCCAACAGGCTCGCCCGCATCGCGGCCGTGCCACCCGCCCCACCCTGACCGGAGACCCCGCATGCCCCGTGCCGCCCGCCTGCGCCCGCTGCTGATCGCGCTCGTCCTCGCCCTCGGAACCCCCGCCATGACCGCCCAGGCCCAGGCCCTCGCCTCCCCCGTCGTGGCTACCGACGGCACCCTGCTCTCGGTCTCCGCGCAGGCCGAGGCCCGACGCGTCCCCGACATCGCGCACGTCTCCACCGGCGTGGTCACCCGCGCCGCCGACGCCAACGCCGCCATGCGCGCCAACGCCGAGCAGATGGCAAGGGTGGTCGCCGCGATCAAGGCCGCGGGGGTCGCCGAGCGCGACATCCAGACCAGCGGCATCAGCCTCAACCCGGACTACCGCTACGCCGAGAACCAGCCGCCGGTGATCACCGGCTACCAGGCCAGCAACACCGTCAACGTCACCGTGCGCAAGGTCGCCGACATGGGCAGGCTGCTCGATGCCCTGGTCGCCACCGGCGCCAACCAGATCAACGGCCCCACGTTCGACGTCGACGACAAGGACGGCGCCTACGACGAGGCCCGCCGCAAGGCCATCGGCAAGGCGCAGGCGCGCGCGGACATGTACGCCAAGGCCCTGGGCATGCGCGTGCGCCGCATCGTGAGCATCAGCGAGGGCGGCGGCTTCGCCCCGCCGCGGCCGATGCCGATGATGGCGATGGCCAAGATGAGCGACGGCATGGAAAGCACCCCGGTTGCGCAGGGCGAGAACGTGCTCGGCGTCAACCTCGACATCGTCTTCGAACTGGGCCGCTGACATGGCCACGCCCACCGTCCCGCCCGACGCCAACAAGCCCGACCCGCGCCGCCCGCACACGGGTTACGACGAGGAACAACCGCGCACCCCCGGCGAGGCGCGCCAGCCCGCCCCGGCCGGCAAGCCGCACCCCGAGGAAGGTGGCCTGGACCGCGACGCCAACGCCGACCCGGATCCGGCCTCGGACGCCTGATCCACATCGCGCTTCGCGCCGAATGCAACGTCGCGACACCACAGCGCCCCGCACTCGCGGGGCGTTTTTTTGTCCCCGCGTCGACTTGCATCGCTTCGGCTCGTCATCCCCGCGAAAGCGGGGATCCAGCGACCTTGCGCCGTCGTCATCCTTACGCCCTCGTCATCCTTACGCTCTCGTCATCCCTGCGCCCTCGTCATTCCTGCGCACCCGTCATCCCCGCGCAGGCGGGGATCCATGGACGTCGCACTCGCCCGTCATCGCGACTACGCCGATCCAGCGACGTCGCCCCAGCTCGTCATCCCCGCGAAGGCGGGGATCCAGCGACCTGCTCCTCCGCCATCCCGCAGAGCATCGCCCCCGTTTACCTCCCTACCCCACCAGCCGCTTCGCCATCCGCGCCAGCGGCGCGCGCACGCCGCCCGGCAGTTCCACGTCGAACCGCTCCACCACCTCGTACCCCGCCGACGCGTACAGCGGCACGCCCGGCATCGTCGAGGCCAGCTCGATCGACGCGAACCCCGCCCTACGCGCCGCCTGCTCGCACGCATGGATCAAGCGCGTCCCCAACCCCCGCCGCGCATGCGCGGGTGCCACGAAAAACGCGCGGATGCGCGACGGTTCGGCCGCGGGGTTGAGCAACGGGTCGTCCCCGCGCTTGGCCTGGTCGCCGCCGAACAGCGTGCGCCGCAGGCTCCAGCCGCCGCACGCGGCGAGTGCGTCGGCACGCTCGATCACGTAGTACGTGCCGTCCTCGACCAGGCGCGTGTCCACTCCGAACACGTGCTCGGTCAACGCCGCCGCCTGCGCCTGCGTGTAGAAGCCGCGGCTGAGCTCGATGCCCGAAATCCTGATCAACGCCGCGATGCGCGGGATGTCCGCATGCGTGGCGGCACGCAGGGTGTAGCCGTCGGTCGCGTCCATGCCGGCAGCGTCGCGCACGGCGGGCGCGCGATGCAAGGCGATGAATGCTTCATCCGACGCGCCCGCACGGATGCCGCACCGTGCGCCGCGCCACCGGTCGCCACGCATGCGCCGCTCCTCGCCCACCGCTTGTCGCCCGTGCGACCGCGCGCGCAGCGTGGGCCGTGGGCGCAACCCCGTCACCGGCGTCCGCGCGTTGGGTGCATCGACCAATCCGTTGCATGACAGGAGGTGGACCATGGTGCTCGTCGATCGTGTGCAGTCCCGTCCCGCAGCGCGCCGCGTGCGCATCGATCCTGCCCGCGTGGCCGCCGGCACCGGCGCGATCGCCGTGCACGGCGGGCTGCTGTTGCTGCTGCTGGTGCCGGTGACGCTCCCGCAGGCGCTGCAGTTCGTGCGCGAGGTCCCGCCGTTCCAGGTCGTCGAGATCGTCCCGCCGCGCGAGATCGCGCCGGCGCGCCCCGCGCGCGACCTGCCGACGCTTCCCGTCGAGGTCACGCTCGACCCGGTCACGCGCACCGACGCGCCTACGCCGGTGGCGCGCGCCCCGGTCATCCCGGCCACCGGCACGCCGCAGGTCGTCGATGCAGGGCCCACCCATACCGTGCCCGCCGGGACCGGCGCCGTGGGGCCGGTCGCGACCCCGGTCGACACCACGCCGCTGGCCGGCGCGCGGCTGGCGTACGCGGAGGCGCCGCCGCCGCCCTATCCCGTCGATGCCCTGCGCGAAGGCCGCTCCGGCACGGTGCTGCTGCAGGTGCTGGTGGGCATCGACGGCCGCCCCGAGCGGGTCACGGTGTCGCGCTCCAGCGGCCATCGCGACCTGGACCGCATCGCCGCGCGGCACGTGGAACGCAGCTGGCGCTTCCAGCCCGCGTTGCGCGACGGCGTGCCGGTGCAGGCGATCGGGCTGGTGCCGATCGAGTTCAGGACGGAGTGAACGGCGCGCGCGAACGCATCCGCACGGGGCGGGTTTCCTCCGTGCCGCGGGCGTGACCCACCGCGATCGCGAAGCTGCGCGGCGCGCTCGCTCATCGAGCCCGCCGCTGCAAGGCAGCGCGAACCTCCCGCCGCCTGCATCGCAGCCCCTCTCCGCCCGGAGAGGGACTGCACGGCGCGCGCGTCGATCCACGCGCGCGGGATCGCATCGCGCTACAGCCGGCCGCGCTCCCACGGCCCGGTGATCGCGAGGGTGATGCCGGGCGTCTGGATGTTGACGAACAGCGTCTGCCCGAACGGATCTCAGCACGCTCCGCAGAACTCGCTGTCGCGATAGTCGTCCGGCGCCACCGTCTTGCCGGCGGCCGCGATGTCCGCGGGTTCGAGCTGCACGTTGTTCTTGGCGATGTAGAACGTCTCGCCAGCGCGCGTCAGCCCCAGCACGCGCGCGCCCGGCCCGTACTGGTCGGGGCTCTCGCCGCCGTCCTCGCAGAGCACCACGCCCCCGCGCGGGCTGACGGTGACGTTGTCGGGATTGTTCGCGGCCAGCTGGTTGGTGCTGACGAAGAGCGCGGACAACTCCTGCGTCCCCAGGTCCAGCACCCACACCGCGCCATCGCCGCGGCCGCGGCGCCCGGTCGCGTCCACGCCGGTGCTGGTGTCGACGATGAACATCCGGCCCGCGCTGTACCAGATGCCCTCGCCACGGCTCATGCGCAGCGCGCCCGCGCTCCACGCCTGCGCGAACGGGCCGCTGAGGGTTTCCGTGGCGCCGATGTCGGGAAATCCCACCGGCGCGCGCATCCCGTCGAGGTCCGGCTCGGCGATGTCGACCCACTCGAGCGCGAAGCGCTGGCCCGCGGTGGCGACGATGAGGTCGGCGTTCGGACGCCCGCGCACCCGCGCGGCCTGCAGCCGGCCGCCGTTCTCCAGCGAGCCGGGCCGGCCTGAGCGGTCGTTGGGGATGAAGCGGTAGAAGCCCGACTTGTTCCGGTCGTCCTCGGTCAGATAGACGATGCCGGTGCGCGGGTCGACGGCCACGGCCTCGTGGCTGAAGCGGCCCATGCCGGTGATCGGGCGTGCGGTCGTGCGGCCCGGGCGCGGGTCGACCTCGAACACGTACCCGTGGCGCAGGCCGATGCTCGACATCGCGTTGGTCTTGATCTCCTCGCAGGTCAGCCACGTGCCCCACGGCGTCGAGCCGCCGGCGCAGTTGACCAGGGTGCCGCCGAGGCTGGCCTGCATCGAGACCAGCCGCCCGTCGCGCGTCACCCGCAGCGTGGTGGTCCCGCCGCCGGCACGCGCGCCGTTGCCGATGTCGCCGCTGTCGTACACGCCGGCCGCGGCGATCGGCGTGCCCGCGCCGACCTCGTGGTTGCGCACCAGCACCAGCTCGTGGCCGCGCGCGAAGGCGATGCGCGGGTTGCGGCGCATGACGGCCATGCCGTCGTGCGCGCGCGGGCACGGCTGCCCGTCGTCCATGCGGTCTCCCGTCCAGCCGAAGCTGCGGTAGTAGAACCCGCGCGGCAGCTGCAGCAGCGGCAGGCCGGTGGCCAGGTCGGCCACCGGACGCAGCGGGCCGTACGGGCCGGCGATCGGCGCGCTGCCGTTGCCACTCGGGCCGGGCTCGCGCTGGCGGGCATGCAACGCGCCGAGGCTGGCCATCGTGCCGGCCGCGACCGCGGCGGCGCTGGCTTTCAGTGCGGTACGGCGTGACGGGTCGAACGTGTCCATCGGCGACTCCACGGCGTTGGGGGAGCCGCGAGCGTGGAAGCGCAACATCGCCGGACGATGACGCGCCTGTTGCGGTTCGGCGCACCTACCATGACGCCCCATGAAAGCCCGCCTGATCGCCGTGGGGGAACGCGCGCCGGCGTGGGTGGCGCAGGGGTTTGCTGATTACCGCAAGCGCCTGTCCCACGCGATGCCGCTGGAACTGGTCGAGGTGGAACCCGGCGTGCGCGGCAAGGGCCGCGACCCGGTGCGCGCGATGCACGAGGAGGGCGCGCGCGTGCTCGCGGCGCTGCCGAAGTCGGCGCATGTCGTGGCGCTCGACGGCCGCGGGCGCATGTGGTCGAGCGAGGAGCTCGCCGGGCGGCTCGAGCACTGGCGTGGCCTGGGGCGCGAGCTGTGCGTGCTGGTTGGGGGACCGGAGGGCCACGCGCCCGCGGTAATGCAGCGCGCCGACGACACCTGGTCGCTAGGCCCTCTCACCCTCCCGCACATGCTGGTGCGGCTGATCGCCGCCGAGCAGCTGTACCGCGCGGTGTCGATGCTGGGCAACCATCCGTACCACCGCGCGTAGGCGTGCACGACGCCGCGTGCGGCCGTCGCGCAGGCGCATCGCGCGGCGCTGCGCGCCGGTGCAACGAAAACGGCGCCCGAAGGCGCCGTCGCTCCGCGATGCCGGCAGGACTCAGCGCCGGCGCGCGTCGTCGAACTCCATCTCCTCGCCACGCGACTCGCGGATGTCGTCGTCGAAGTCGCCCGGCGGCTCGTCGCCCACCGTCCACAGCCGCTCCAGCGCATAGAACTCGCGCACGCGCGGCAGCATGACGTGCACCACCACGTCGCCCAGGTCCACCAGTACCCACTCGGCCTCGCGCTCGCCCTCCACGCCCAGCGGCATCACGTCGAGGTTCTTGGCGAACTTCACCACCTCGTCGGCGATCGACTTGACGTGGCGGGTCGACGTGCCGGAGGCGATCACCATGTAGTCGGTGACGCTGCTCTTGCCACGCACGTCGATCTCCACGACGTCCTTGGCCTTGAGTTCCCCGACGGCGCTGCGCACGGTGGACAGCAGCACCTCCACGGGCGGTGGCGGGTTGGGCAGCTGGGTCTTGATGACGTGGGCTGGGCTGGTCAAGAACGAAGTCCTCTCGAAGGGAAGGAACGGCGCCGCGTCACGACGCTGCGCCGGATGTTGCATAGAGCCCGTGACGGAACACATACGCCGCGACGGCCGCCGGAAGCCACTCCGGCGCGCGCTCCCCGGCGCGCAATGCGTCGCGGATGGCGGTCGCCGAGGCCGGATGCAGGGGCTGGCGCAGCCGGTAGATGCGGCCGCCCGGCGAGGCACGCAAGGCGCCGGTGTCGTCCGTCCATCGGCTGCCCACGATCGCCTGCAACGGCGGCGGCAGCGGGCCGTCGAGGTCGACGCCGGGCCGCTCGGCCACGACCAGGTGTGCGGCGTCGAGCAATGCACCGGGCTCGCGCCAGGTCGGAAGCTGCCATAACGCATCGGCGCCGATGACCAGGGCCAGCGGCTGCGCCGCGCCGAACGCCGGATCGGCGCGCAGTCCGCGCACGGTGTCGATGCTGTACGACGGCGCGGCGCGTTCCAGTTCGCGACGGTCGACCTTCAGGCCGCGCTCGCCCGCGCAGGCCAGTTCGAGCATGCGCGCGCGATGCGCGGCATCGGCGCCGGTGTCGCCGCGATGCGGCGGGTCGGCGGCCGGCATCATCCACACCGTGGCATGCAGCGCGTCGCGCGCCGCCCGCGCGATGGCGAGATGGCCCTCGTGCACGGGATCGAACGTGCCGCCGTACAGCACCCGCAGTTCGGCGTGCCCGGTCATGTCGCAAGCAAGGCGCCGGCGTCCTTCTCGGCCAGGACGATCAGCAGGCGTTCCAGCGCCAGCCACGCATCGCCGGCCTCGCGGCCCTTCGCGATGCGGTCCACGCGCCCGGCCTGCACCAGCAAGGCGTCCCAGCGCGCGGCGCCATGGCGCGACAGCGCGCGGCGGTACATCGGCTGCTGGGTGTCCCAGACGCGCAGCGACCTGAACTCGGCCGCGAGGTTGGCCCCGCGCGCCTGCGCGCGCGCGAGCGCCGCGCCGCGCTGCAACTGCATCACGATCATCCCCAGCAGCGCCGGCACCGCCTCGCCTTCCGCGCGCAGCGAGGCCAGCATGCGCGCGACCTGCGCGCCCTGCCCGTTCATCGCCGCGTCGATCACGCGGAACACGTCGAAGCGCGCGGAGTCGGCCACCAGCGCGTCCATGCGCGCGGCATCCAGCGCGGTGCCGTCGGCGAGCAGCGCCAGCTTGTCGATCTCCTGCGCCGCGGCCAGCAGGTTGCCTTCCACGCGTTCAACCAGCCGCGCCACCGCGTCGAGTTCGGCACGCACGCCGCGCTGGCGCAGGCGGCGGTCGATCCAGTCACCCAGTTCGTGCGGCTTCACCGGCCATGCGATCGCGACCACGCCGGCGCGGCCGATGGCCTCGCTCCAGGCGCCGCCGTGCTGGCGGCTCCACTCATGCGCGGTGACGAGCAGGGTGATGTCGGGTGGCGGATCGCCGGCGATCCGTGCCAGCAGCGCCGCGCCGTCCTTGCCGGGCTTGCCGGTGGGCAGGCGCACCTCGACGAGGCGCCGGCTGGCGAACAGTCCCGGCGCGCCGAGCGTCGCCGACAGCGTGTCCCAGTCGACCTCGCGGTTGCCTTCCGCCTCGAACACCTCGCGTTCGCCGATTCCCTGCGCGCGCGCGGCGGCGCGCACCGCGTCGGCGGCCTCGAGCACGCGCAGGATCTCCGGCCCGGCGATGAGGTACGCGGGTTTGAGCGGACCGGCGCCCACCTGCGCGGCGAGCTGTTCCGGCTTGAGTTCCACGTCAGCGCGTGGTGGTGACCGCGTCGATCCGGCGCAGCACGGCGGCCGCCATCTCGCGGCGCAGTTCGCGCTGGAGGATCTCGCGCTCGCCTTCGGTGCCGATCGAGTTGACCGGGTTGGACACGTAGTCGCGCGAGAGCTCGATGGTCTGCTGCGGCACGAGCGCGGTCCCGTCGCTCTTGCGCAGCTCGAAGATCACCGCGTAGCGCAGCGAGAACTCCTGCGCGCGGCCGAGTTCGTCGACGGCCACGGGCGTGTCGCCCCAGCGCTCGCTCAGCAGGTCCAGCACCGCGGGGTCCACGGTATCCGCGGTCGCCGGAACCGCGCCGGCACGCGCGAGCGAGGTGGCCAGGGTGTCGGCAAGCGCGCTGTAGCGATCGACCGACACGACCTTCACCGGCCCCAGGTCGGAAGGCAGCGTGAGCGCATTGCGCAACTGGAACCCGCAGGCCGACAGGGCCAGGGCGGAAGCGAGCAGCAGGGCGGGTCGGATCATGGCGGGGAGTCTGAAGGCGGGGCCGGCCGGCGGCAAGGCGAGTGGTGGTGACCGCGATCGCGTGCGAATGGGCGGGCGCGAATCGCTTAGACCGTCGTCCCTGCGAACGCGGGGACCCAGCGCCTTTCGTTTCCGCGCGAAAAGGCGCTGGGCCCCCTGCATTCGCAGGGGCGACGAAATTGCCACGTACGCCGAGCTTGCTCGCCGTCTGCGACACCCAGGCCACGAAGCGCGGTGCGGCGCGCGACGCCGAGCAAGCTCGGCGCCACGGAATCACGTGCGATGCGATCGCGGATCGCAGAAACGACTGTGGCCGCTTTCGCGGCCACAGCTCAATGCATCGAAAGGCGCTTACTCGGCGGCGGGCGCATCGGCCGGCGGCGCGTTCTTGGCGCGCGCGTACGCGGCCAGGTCTTCCTTGATGCGCGCCTTCTTGCCTTCCAGGCCACGCAGGTAATACAGCTTGCCGGCGCGCACCTTGCCGCGGCGCTTGACGGTGACCGAATCGATCACGGCGCTGTGGCTCTGGAACACGCGCTCCACGCCGAAGCCGTGGGAGATCTTGCGCACGGTGAAGGAGGAATTCAGGCCCGCGTTCTTCTTCGCGATGACCACGCCTTCGTAGGCCTGGACGCGCTCGCGGTTGCCTTCCTTGACCTTCACGTTGACGACGACGGTGTCGCCAGGGCCGAACTCGGGCAGCGTGCGCTGCACCTGGTCGGCTTCGAACTGTTGCAGCAGGGTGTGGATCGACGGCTTGTTCATGGTGGTGGCCTTTTCGTCTTTGTGGGTCGTGCCCGTGGGCACGCCTGTCGTTTTGGGCATGCAGGCAGGCCTGCGTGCCGGACTTGGAGGGAGTGAGCCGCGCATTGTAGCGGCATTTGCCGCCGCGGAGGCCTCAGGCCGGACCGTCCGTCCCCTCGCCCGGCGCATCCCGCCAGGCCTGCAGCAGGACCCGGTCGGCCTTGGACAGCCGGGACTCGTCCAGCAGGTCCGGCCGGCGCTGCGCGGTGCGGCCCAGGGCCTGCATGCGGCGCCAGCGGGCAATGGCGGCGTGGTCGCCCGAGCGGAGGACCGCCGGGACATCGCCCCACTCGTGCGAGGCCGGGTGCGAGTAGTGCGGGCAATCCAGCAGTGCCAGACCGCCGGAACCCGCCTCGAAGCTGTCCTGCGCCGCGGAATGCGCATCCCCCAGCACGCCCTCGCGCAGGCGGGCGACCGCGTCGACCACCACGGCGGCGGCCAGCTCCCCGCCGGACAGGACGTAGTCGCCGATCGACAGTTCCTCGTCGACTTCATGCGCCAGCAGCCGCTCGTCGACGCCCTCGTAGCGCCCGCACAGCAGCACCAGCCGCGGCCGCGTGGCGAGCTCGCGCACGCGCGCCTGGTCGAGCCGCCGGCCCTGCGGCGACAGGTAGACCACGTGCGCGGGCTGCGGATCGGCGCCGCGCACCGCGTCGAGCGCGGCGCGCAGGGGTTCGATGAGCATCACCATCCCGGGCCCGCCGCCGAACGGCCGGTCGTCCACGCGCCGGTAGTTGCCCGCGGCGTAATCGCGCGGATTCCAGCCGTGGATCGTCACCAGCCCCTTCTCCACCGCGCGCCCGACCACGCCGAACGCCGCGCACTGCGCGACGAACTCGGGGAACAGGCTGACGATTTCGATGCGCATGGGGTTTGGTGAAGCGGGAACAGGGAACGGGGAACGGGGAAGCAAAAGCGGGAGCAGGAGCGGGAGCGGGATGCGAAGGTTGAGGCGGCGCAGGCTCCTGCTTCCCCGTTCCCCGTTCCCCGTTCCCGTTTCTCTAAAACTCAGGATCCCAATCCACGGTGATCACCCCCGCCTCCATGTCGATCGCGGTCACGAACTGGGGCCGCACGAACGGCACCATGCGCTCGCGGGTGTCGTCGCGCACCACCAGCACGTCGTTGGCGCCAGTGGAGAACAGGTGCGAGACGCGTCCCAGCGGCACGCCTTCGACGGTGACGACGCCCAGGCCCTCGAGGTCGACCCAGTAGAACTCGTCGGGCTTCGGCGGCGGCAGCGCGTCGCGCGGCACGTGGATCTCGGTGCCGCGCAGGGCCTCGGCGGTGTCGCGGTCCTCGACGTCCGGCAGGCGCGCGATCAGCGACTTGCCGGCGTCATGCCCGCGCGCGCCACGCAGCTCGCGGACCTGGCCTCGCGCGTCGACCATCAGCCACGGCTGGTACTTGAAGATCGCCGTGCGCGGCTCGGTCCACGACTCGACCCGCACGTCGCCGCGCAGGCCGTGCGCGCCGAGGATGCGGCCCAGCAGCACGCGCTTGGGAGCGGAGTTGGGAACGGCGTCATCGCTCATCGCACGGGTCCAGACGGCAGAACGCCGCGGACCTCGCGGACCGCGGCGTCGGGATGCTTGCGCGCTGCGGATCAGGCGGCCGGGGCGGCCTTGCCGGCGTCCTTGAACAGGGCGGCGACCTTGTCGGTCATCTGCGCACCGTTCTTGATCCAGTGCTGCACGCGCTCGGTGTTGAGCTCGACGCGCTTCTCACCGCCGGTCGCGACCGGGTTGTAGAAGCCCACGCGCTCGATGTTGCGGCCATCGCGGGCGCTGCGGCTGTCGGTGACGATGATGTGGTAGAAGGGGCGCTTCTTGGCGCCGCCACGCGTCAGGCGGATCTTGACCATTTGCTTCTTGCCTCGGTGTTGCCCAGCGGCCGGAATGGCCGGGTAAGCCGGCAATTGTAAGGCATTGATCCGCTGCCGGAAACCCGGGCAGCGCGAGAGCCCGGACGTAGGCTGGGTGGCTCCACCAACCCAGCATCCGGCCCGGCGCATCAGCAATCACCATCCCCACCCCCAGCCCATTCCTTAGATTGGGAGGGAGAAAGCCCGCGCCGGTGCGATCCTCCACGAGGCTGGGTTGGCCCCACCAACCCAGCATCCGGCGCCCATTCTGGTGCGTGCGGACGGCAGACGGTGCCGAGTGAATCACCATCCCCACCCCAGCCCGTCCGGCCAGCGCTCGCGCGCTGGCGCTGCGGCGGGCGCGCGGCAGTGCCGCGCAAGCGCCCGTCCTCGCCCCCTTGAAGGAGAGGGAGTAACAGCAGGCCCGCGCGAGCTGATGGGGCGCGGCCATGCGCCCTCCCCCTTCAAGGGAGGAGGAGAGCATCAGCGGAACGGCATCCCCCCACGCCCGCCCATCATCCCTTTCATGCCCCGCATCAGGCCCTTCATGCCGCCTGAGCCGAGCTTGCCCATCATCTTTTCCATCTGCTGGTATTGCTTCATCAGCTTGTTGACGTCCGCCGGCGTCATGCCCGAGCCGCGGGCGATGCGCGCGCGGCGCGAGCCGTTCAGCAGCGCCGGGTTGCGGCGCTCCTTGCGGGTCATCGAGTTGATGATCGCGATCATCCGCGGCACTTCCTTGCCGGTAACCTGGTTCTTGACCTCGTCGGGCAGCTTGCCGATGCCCGGCAGCTTGTCCATGAGCCCGGACAGGCCGCCCATGTTCTGCATCTGCTCGAGCTGCTCCTTCATGTCGTTGAGGTCGAAGCGCTTGCCCTTGACCACCTTGTCGGCCAGGCGCGCCATCGCGTCCTTGTCGACCTGCTGCTCGACCTGCTCGACCAGCGACAGCACGTCGCCCATGTCAAGGATGCGGCTGGCGACGCGGTCGGGATGGAACACGTCCAGCCCATCGACCTTTTCGCCGGTGCCGACGAACTTGATCGGCTTGCCGGTGACGTAACGCACCGACAGCGCCGCGCCACCGCGGGCGTCGCCATCGGTCTTGGTGAGCACAACGCCGGTGAGCGGCAGCGCCTCGCCGAAGGCCTTGGCGGTGTTCGCCGCGTCCTGGCCGGTCATCGAATCGACGACAAAGAGCGTTTCGACCGGATCGACCGCGGCATGCAGCGCCTTGATCTCGGCCATCATCGCCTCGTCGATCGCAAGGCGGCCCGCGGTGTCGACCAGCAGCACGTCGACGTAGGACTTGCGCGCATCGGCGATCGCGGCGCGGACGATGTCGACCGGCTTCTGCGAGGCGTCCGAGGGGAAGAACGCGACGTCGACCTGCTGCGCCAGCGTCTTCAGCTGCTCGATAGCGGCCGGCCGGTAGACGTCGGCCGATACCACCATCACCTTCTTCTTGCGCTTGTCCTTGAGCAGCTTGGCCAGCTTGCCCACGGTGGTCGTCTTGCCCGCGCCCTGCAGGCCCGCCATCAGCACGACGGCCGGCGCCGGCACGTTGAGGTTGAGCTCGGACGCCTGCGCGCCCATCACCGCGGTCAGCTCGTCGCGCACCACGCGGATCAGCGCCTGGCCAGGGGTCAGCGACTTGAGCACGTCCTGGCCGACGGCGCGCACCTTGATGCGCTCGATCAGCGCCTGCACGACAGGCAGCGCGACGTCGGCCTCCAGCAGCGCGATGCGCACCTCGCGGGTGGCCTCGCGGATGTTCTCCTCGGTCAGCCGTCCGCGGCCGCGCAGGCGGTCGATGGTGCCGGACAGGCGCTGGGTGAGGGACTCGAACATGCAGGTCGTGCCGTGGAAAAACGGGCGCGAAGTCTAGCAGCGGCGCGCCGCGCGGCCGGCGTGCGACACTGCCGCGATGACATTGGTTCTCATCGCCGCGATCGCCTATCTGCTCGCGACCATCGTGCTCGTGCGCTCGCTGGCACATGGGCCGGCGCCTGCGCGCGCAGCGTGGATGATCCCCGCGCTGGTGGCGCTGGCTGCGCACACCGCCAAGCACGCGATCGCCTGGCGCGCCGGCGAAGGGGCCGACATGCACTTCTTCGGCGCGCTTTCGCTGGTGGGCCTGGGCATGGCCGCGATGACGACCGCGATGGCGGCGCGCGGGCGCATGGCGACGCTGGTGGTCGTGGTGTTCCCGATCGCCGCGCTGCTGGCGATCGCCTACGGCAACGCCGGCCCGACCCTCGGCCCGCCGCTCGACTGGCGCCTGCAGCTGCATGCCTGGAGCGCGCTGCTCGCCTACGCGACGCTGGCGGTCGCCGCGGTGCTGGCGGGGATGCTCTGGGCACAGGAGCGCGCGATGCGCCGCCGCGAGTTCCACGGCTGGATGCGCGCGCTGCCGCCGCTGGTGGAACTCGAGACGCTGCTGTTCCGCACGATCGCGGTCGGCTTCGTGCTGCTCAGCGCGACCCTGTTGACCGGCGTGGTGTTCGTCGAGGACCTGCTGGCGCAGGACCTCGTGCACAAGACGGTCCTGAGCGTGATGTCGTGGCTCGCGTTCGGGGCGCTGCTGCTGGGCCGGTGGCGGCGCGGCTGGCGCGGCGCGACCGCGGTGCGCTGGACGCTGGCGGCGATGGCGCTGCTGCTGCTGGCGTACTTCGGCAGCAAGTTCGTGCTGGAGCTGGTGCTCGGCCGATAACTTCCGTAGAGGCGCGCCTGCGCGCCTGCCCGTAAACGACGTGCGGTCTCAGATCGCGGCCTGCACGTCGATCCGAGCAGTCGCGCGGGGGCGCCTCTACGGTCAGGCGTGCTCGAGCGCTTCGGACAATCGCTCGACTGCGATTACTTCCAGATCGCCTACGCGACGTGCCTTGGGCGCGTTGGCCTTCGGGACGATCGCGCGACGGAAGCCGTGGTGCGCGGCTTCCTTCAATCGATCCTCGCCGTTGGGCACCGGGCGGATCTCGCCCGACAGCCCCACCTCGCCGAACGCGATCGTCTTGTCCGGCAGCGGGCGGTCGCGCAGCGAGGACAGGATGGCCAGCAGCACCGGCAGGTCGGCGGCGGTTTCCTGCACGCGGATGCCGCCGACCACGTTGACGAACACGTCCTGGTCACCCACCGCGATGCCGCCGTGCCGGTGCAGCACCGCCAGCAGCATCGCCATGCGGTTGCCTTCCATGCCCACCGCCACGCGGCGCGGATTCGACAGCGGGGAGGCGTCGACCAGCGCCTGCACCTCCACCAGCAGCGGACGCGTGCCCTCGCGCGCGACCATCACGCAGCTGCCGGGCTGCAGCGTCGAGCCCCCGGAGAGGAAGATCGCGGACGGGTTGGGGACCTCCCGCAGGCCCTTGTCGCCCATCGCGAACACGCCCAGCTCGTTGACCGCGCCGAAGCGGTTCTTGAACGCGCGCAGCACCCGGAAGCGCGATCCGCTCTCCCCCTCGAAGTACAGCACCGCGTCGACCATGTGCTCGAGCACGCGCGGGCCGGCGATGCCGCCTTCCTTGGTCACGTGGCCGACCAGGAACACCGCGGTGCCGGTCTCCTTCGCGTATCGCACCAGACGCGCGGCCGCCTCGCGCACCTGGCTCACCGAACCCGGCGCGGCCGGAAGTGACTCGGTCCACAGCGTCTGCACCGAGTCGGCCACGATCAGCCGCGGCCTGCGCGCGATGGCGTGCTCTAGGATGCGCTCGACACCGGTCTCGGCCAGCGCGTCGATGCCGTCGAGCGGCAGCCCGAGCCGCATCGCACGCCCGGCCACCTGCGCGAGCGACTCCTCGCCGGTGACGTACAACCCCGGCAGCGAAGCCGCCATGCTCGAGACCGCCTGCAGCAGCAGCGTCGACTTGCCGATGCCGGGATCGCCGCCGACCAGCACCACCGCGCCCTCGACCAGCCCGCCGCCAAGCACGCGGTCGAACTCGCCGATGCCGGTGGAGACGCGCGCATCCGCGCCGTGCTGCACGTCCTTGAGCGCGACCACCGTCGGCGCCTGCACCGCACCGGCCCAGCCGCTGCGCCGGCTGTTCGCCACCGATTCCTTGCCCGCGGGCGCCTCCAGCACGACCTGGGTCAGCGAATTCCACGCGCCGCAATCCGCGCACTGCCCCTGCCACTTGGAATGCTCGCCGCCGCATTCGCCGCACGCGTAGGCCGTGCGTGCCTTGCCCTGGGTCCTGGTCACGCCGGTCCGTTCCGTTTCGATGGCCACCACTGTAGCCAGCAGCGGTCGCGCGCGGCGAGATCGTTGCAGGGCCTCGCGCGCGGCGGGGATGCATCGCCACCCGTCGCCCACGCCGCCGACGGCGTTTACACCGCGCAGTCGGCGGCGCAGGATCGGCCCCGACCCGGGCCCGCAGGGGGGGCGCACGACCGCGACGCATTCCGTCGCGTCGCGTGCCGCGGACCGGGCCCACGCGCGTCCATCGTCCGGTGCATGGCCCGTCCATGCATCGCCGCGAGAGCGTCCACGGACATCCCACTGGAGGGAGCTATGCGTAACGCCGCAGATTCAAGGACCGTCACCACCCCGCGCCGCGCAGGCCGCGCATGGGTGGCGGCCATCGCCATCGCCGTGATCGCCCTGCCCGTCGGCGCGCGCCAGCCCGAGGCCAACTGGATGCGCGAGTACGTGCGGCTGCGCGTGCAGGAGCGCATGCTCGATGCGTTGCCGCCCGCCGCCACGTCGGCCGATGCCGATGCGCTGTTCACTCCGCAGATCGTCGGCGGCTCGACGGCAGGGCCTTCGGACAACCCGTTCCAGGTCGCGCTGCTCAACAAGCGGGTGGCCAACAACGCCAGCGCCCAGTTCTGCGGCGGCACGCTCTACAAGGACCGCTTCGTGGTGACCGCCGCGCACTGCAGCGACTTCACCACCGCGCGCCGCGTGCAGGTCTTGACCGGCACGCGGCGCCTGGACGGTAGCGGCGTGCGGCGCGACGTGCGGCGCATCAGCATCCACCCCAACTGGAACTCGCGCACGTTCGACAGCGACGTCGCGGTCTGGGAACTGTCCACTCCCGCGACCGGGCTTGCGACCGCCACCCTCGCCACCGCCGACGGCGCGATCGGCAGCAACCTGCTGGCGACGGGCTGGGGCGCGCTGAGCGAAGGCGGCAGCTACCCGATCGACCTCCAGCGCGTGCTGCTTCCGCTGGCTGACCGCACCAACTGCAACGACGCCAATTCCTACGGCGGCCAGATCACCGCGAACATGCTCTGCGCGGGTCGCGACAGCGGAGGCATCGACACCTGCCAGGGCGACTCCGGCGGCCCGCTGGCCCGCGGCAGTGCGCTGACGGGCATCACCAGCTGGGGCGACGGGTGCGCGCGGCCCAACCTGTTCGGCGTCTACACCCGCGTGTCGCAGCCGTCGATCCGCAACTTCATCACCTCGATCGCGGGGCCCTGAAGCTCGACAATCCCGGTAAATGCGCCGCAACGAAGAAGGGCCCGCGCGAGCGGGCCCTTCCTGCTGGAGATGGTGCCGGAAATAGGAATCGAACCTACGACCTACGCATTACGAATGCGCCGCTCTACCAACTGAGCTATTCCGGCGGATGCAGGCGCGCGCGGGCGGCCGCGGCGGGCGTGAAGTCTAGTGGCGCCGGCGCCGGGCGGTCAATCGACCAGCTGCAGCCGCAACTCGCGCGGAAGCGCGAACACCATGTCCTCGGGCCTGCCCGGCAGTTCCGCGCGCACCGATGCGCCGAGCGCATCGAGCCGGTCGAGCACGCCGCGCACCAGCACGTCCGGGGCCGAGGCGCCAGCGGTCACGCCCACCCGCGCCCGGCCGTGCACCCAGGCCGGGTCGATCTCGTCCGCGCCGTCGATGAGGTAGGCCGCCACGCCCTCGCGTTCGGCCAGTTCGCGCAGCCGGTTCGAGTTCGAACTGTTGGGGGAGCCGACGACCAGCACCAGGTCGCACCCGGACGCGACGAGCTCGCGCACCGCGTCCTGCCGGTTCTGGGTGGCGTAGCAGATGTCGTCGTTCTTCGGGCCGACCAGCGCGGGGAACCGCGCGCGCAGCGCGGCGATCACCTCGCGGGTGTCGTCCACCGACAGCGTGGTCTGCGTCGTGTAGGCCACGTTGCCTGGCTGGCTCAATTCGAGCGTGGCGACCTCCTGCACGTCTTCCACCAGGTGGATGCGCCCGGCGCCATGCTCGGCGCGCCACTGGCCCATCGTCCCCTCGACCTCGGGGTGGCCCGCGTGGCCGATCAGCACCACGTCGCGCCCCGCGCGGCAATGCCGGGCGACCTCCAGGTGCACCTTCGTGACCAGCGGGCAGGTGGCGTCGAAGACCTTGAGGCGACGGCTGTCGGCCTCGTTGCGCACCGCCCGCGAGACGCCGTGGGCGCTGAAGATCACCGTCGCGCCGTCCGGCACCTCGTCGAGTTCCTCGACGAACACCGCCCCGCGCGCGCGCAGGTCGTCGACGACGAACTTGTTGTGCACCACCTCGTGGCGCACGTAGATCGGCGCGCCGAGCAGGTCGATGGCGCGCTTGACGATCTCGATCGCACGGTCGACACCGGCGCAGAAACCGCGGGGATTGGCGAGCAGGACCTCCATGGGCGCAAGTCTAGTCGCTGCGCCGGGTCACCGGCCGTGCCCCGGTTGCGGGCGCACGAAGCCGGACAGCGCGATCCCGATGGCCCCCGCGACGATCGCGGCGTCGGCGACGTTGAACGAGGGCCAGTACCAGTCGCGCCAGTGCCACTGGATGAAATCGATGACGTGGCCATACCGCAGGCGGTCCACCACGTTTCCGATCGCCCCGCCGATCACCAGCGCGTACGGCGCGGCGGTGCGCCAGTCCGCCCTCGGGGTGCGCCACATCCAGAACGCCAGCAGGCCGCTGATCGCGAACGCCAGCACGGTGAAGAAGTACTTCTGCCATCCACCCGCGTCACTGAGCAGGCTGAACGCCGCGCCGGTGTTGTAGCTGCGGAACCAGTTCCAGAAGCCCTCGATCACCGGCACCGCGGTGTACTCGGGCAGCGCGGCCAGCACCCAGGCCTTGGTGAGCTGGTCGAGCACGAGCACGACGGCCGAGAGCATCAGCCAGATCAGTGCGTTTGGTTGGGGGCGTGGGGTCATGGTTTCACTTCGAAATGGGTGCGCATGGTCCGGGATAGTCCACGCCGTTGATGCTGCTTCTTTGCTCGTCGCCCCTGCGTACGCAGGGGCCCAGTGACTTGTGCTTGGTTGGAACAGGACACAGCGAGAACGGAAGGCGCTGGGCCCCTGCGTTTGCAGGGGCGACGGGAGCTAGAAGTACCGGCGATCCTCGCCGGCCCCTTCGATGTTGGTGACGCAGCGCCCGCACAGCTGCGGATGCGCGGCGTGCGCACCCACATCGGCGCGACGGTGCCAGCAGCGCACGCACTTGGGCTTGGTGGTCGGCACCGCGCGCACCGCGATGCCGGGCACGCTGCCCGCATTGACCACCGCAACATCGCCGCTGATGAACAGGAAGCGCAATTCCTCGGCCAGCGGGGCCAGCGTGGCGGCGCGGCTCTCGTCGCATTCAAGCGTGATCTCCGCGTCCAGCGCCGCCCCGATGTCGCCAGCCGCGCGCATCGGCTCGAGCGTGCGGCTCACGTCCTCGCGCACCGTCAGCAGGGCGTCGAACGCCTGGGCGTCGATGGCCGCGTCGGCCGGCAGTTCGGCGAGCCCCTCGTACCACGTCGCCATCAGCACATGCTCCTCGCGCGGGCCAGCGGCGGGCGCCGGGAGGTGCTGCCACATCTCGTCGCTGGTGAAGGCCAGCACCGGCGCGATCCAGCGCACGAACGCCTCGGCGATGCGGTACATCGCGCCCTGCGCGCTGCGGCGGCCGCGCGAGTCCTCCGGCATGGTGTAGAGCCGGTCCTTGGTCACGTCCAGGTACAGCGAACCCAGATCCACGCTGCAGAAGTTGGCCAGCGCCTGCACCACCTCGGCGAAATCGTAGCGCGCGTAGGCGTCGACGATGCGCTGCTGCAGTTGCGCCGCGCGGTGCACGATCCAGCGGTCCAGCGCGACCATGTCGTCGAGGCTGCGCAGGTCGCGCGCAGGCTCGAAGCCGGCAAGGTTGGCCAGCAGGAAGCGCGCGGTGTTGCGGATGCGGCGGTAGCCATCGGCGCTGCGCTTGAGGATGTCGTCGGAGACCGACATCTCGTTGCGGTAGTCGGTCGATGCGATCCACAGCCGCAGCACGTCGGCGCCCATCGCGTCGATGACCTTCTGCGGCTCGACCACGTTGCCGAGCGACTTGGACATCTTCTTGCCCTGCGCATCGACTGCGAACCCGTGCGTGAGCACCTGGCGGTAGGGCGCGACCCCGTCCATCGCCACCGCGCTCAGCAGCGAGCTCTGGAACCAGCCGCGGTGCTGGTCCGAACCTTCCAGGTACAAGTCGGCGGGCTTGCGCAGGCCGTCGCCGGCGCGCGCGGCGAGCACGCATTCGTGGCTGGTGCCGGAGTCGAACCACACGTCGAGGATGTCGGTGGCCTTCTCGTAGCGTGGTGCATCGGCGCCGAGCAGCTCCTCGGCGGTCATCGCATGCCACGCGTCCACGCCCTCGGCCTCGACGCGGTCGGCCACCTTGCGCATCAGCGCCGGGGTGTCCGGGTGCGGCTCGCCGGTCTCGCGGTCGAAGAACAACGCGATCGGCACGCCCCAGTAGCGCTGGCGCGAGATCGTCCAGTCGGGACGGCCGTCGACCATGCCGGCGATGCGTGCCTGGCCCCAGTCGGGCACCCACTGCACCTGGTCGATCTGCGCCAGGGCATCGCGGCGCAGGTGGGCGGCGTCCATCGAGATGAACCACTGCGGCGTGGCGCGGAACACCACCGGCGTCTTGTGCCGCCAGCAGTGCGGATAGCTGTGCGTGATCGCGTGCGCGGCCAGTAGTGCACCGCGCGTGCGGACCGCGCCGAGCAGCACGTCGTCGGCTTTGAAGATATGCAGGCCCGCCAGCGCGGCATCGCCTGCCGGCGGCGTGGATTCGAGATAGCGCCCGCGCGCATCCACCGGGTTCACCTGCGCGGCGGAATAACGGTCGAGCAGTCCGATCTTAAGGCCTACGGCGTAGTCCTCCTGGCCGTGCCCGGGCGCGGTGTGGACCGCGCCGGTGCCCTCCTCCGCCGACACGTGGTCGCCGAGTGCAAGCGGCACGTCGCGTTCGTCGTAGAACGGGTGCGCAAGCAGCAGTCCTTCGAGCGCGGCGCCGTTCGCGCGGCCGTGCACGACGGCGTCCTCGATGCCGTAGCGCGCCAGCGATCGCGTCGCCAGGTCCTCGGCCAGCACCAGCAGGCGACGATGTCCCTCATGCGCAGGGCCTTCGACCAGCACGTATTCGAGCTGCGGGCCGAGCGTCACCGCCAGCGATGCCGGCAGCGTCCACGGCGTGGTGGTCCAGATCGGCACCGCGACCTCGACGCCCGCATCGAGTTCGACGCCGAACGCGCTCGCCACCGCCTGCGCATCGCGCGCGGCATACGCAACGTCGATCGCGCGCGACTGCTTGTCGGCGTATTCGATCTCCGCCTCGGCCAGCGCGGACGCGCAATCGAAGCACCAGTGCACGGGCTTGGCGCCGCGCACCAGGTGCCCGCGCTCCACGATCTTCGCAAGCGAGCGGATGATGTCCGCCTCGTAGCGGAAGGCCATGGTCAGGTACGGGTCGTCCCACTGCCCGACCACGCCCAGGCGCTTGAAGTCGCGGCGCTGCAGGTCGATCTGCTCGGCGGCGTATTCGCGGCACTTGGCGCGGAACGCCGCGGCATCGAGCTTCTGGCCGACCTTGCCGAACTTCTTTTCGACCTGGTGCTCGATCGGCAGGCCGTGGCAATCCCAGCCCGGTACGTACGGCGCGTCGAAGCCCGACAGCAGCTTGGACTTCACCACGATGTCCTTGAGCACCTTGTTGACCGCGTGGCCGATGTGGATGGTGCCGTTGGCGTAAGGCGGCCCGTCGTGCAGCACGAATTTCTTTTCGCGCATGCCGGTGCGCTCGCGCAGGCGTGCGTACAGGCCCTCGGACTCCCAGCGCGCCAGCGCGATCGGCTCGCGCTTGGGCAGGTCGCCGCGCATGGGGAAATCGGTCGCCGGCAGATGCAGCGTGGCCTTGTAGTCGGGGGCGGTCGGGTCGGTCACGCGGGGATCCGGATCGGGGCGTCGTCGAGGAGGGCGCGCGCCTGGGCGGCGTCGCGGTGCATCTGGTCGATCAGTGACGGCAGGTCGGGGAACTTCAACTCGTCGCGCAGGCGGGCGACGAATTCGACTTCGATGCGACGGCCGTAGAGATCACCGTCGAAGTCGAACAGGTGGGCTTCGAGCAGTGGCTCGGTGCCGTCCACCGTTGGCCGCGTGCCCAGGCTGGACACCGAGGCCCACGGCGCCGTGCCCACGCCATGCACGCGGGTGGCGAAGATGCCGGACACCGGCGGCACGCGCCCGGCGACGCGCAGGTTCGCCGTCGGATAGCCGAGCGTGCGCCCGAGCTGTTTGCCACGCACGACGCGGCCGGCCATCGCGAACGGTCGGCCCAGATGCCGCGCCGCCGTCGCGAAATCTCCCCCAGTCAATGCGGTGCGGATCGCGGTGCTCGACACGCGCGTGCCATCGACATGCACCGGCTCGATCTCGTACGCCTCGAACCCACGCGTCGCGCCGAGCGCGCGCAGCACGCCGATGTCGCCGGCACGCGCCTGGCCGAAGCGGAAACCGGGGCCGACCCACACTTCGCGCGCACCCAGCCGGCGCACCAGCACCTCGTCGACGAAGGCCTGCGGCGCCATGCGCGAGAGGCGTGCGTCGAAACGCAGCAGGCCCACCTGTTCGAAGCCGAGGCCCAGCAGGCCCTCGGCCTTCGCGCGCGGCGACGACAGGCGCGCCGGCGGCGTCGCGGTGGCGAAGAACTCGCGCGGCAGGGGTTCGAAACTCAACGCCACGGCCGCAAGGCCCTGCTCCCGCGCACGCGCCACGGTGCGGCGCGCCAGCGCGCGGTGCCCGAGGTGCAGGCCATCGAACGCGCCTATGCACACCGCACTGCCGTGCGGGCATCGCAACCCGCCATCGACGTCGCGGAACAGCCTGCTCATCGGGAGTCACCAGTCGCGGCCATCACGCCGCGACCTGCAAAAAAAGGGCCGCCGAGTATAGCCGTGGGGCCGTGCCCCTCAGGAGCGCGCACCGTCAGCAGCATCCACGTCCGGCAGCACGCACCGTCAGTGGCGCAGGTGCCGCGGCCGCACGCCGAGCACCAGCAGGGTGGCGCCGTAGGCCAGCGCGCCGGCGCCGATCGCACCGAGCAGCCAGGCCCATCGCAAGGCGGTCGGCAACGCGGTGAAATCGCCGGCGTGCCACGCCACAACCTGCACCACCGCGGCCATCGCGACCAGTGCGGCGGCGATCTGCAACAGCCAGCGCGTCCAGCCCGGCTCGGCCGTATACACGCCGGCGCGGCGCAGCCAACGCCACAGCAGCGCGGCATTGACCGTCCCCGCCAGCGCCGTGGCCAGCGCGATGCCCGCGTGCGCGCCCACCAGCCCCGCGCGCTGCCAGGGCAGCACCAACGCCACGGTCAGGGCGACATTGACCACCACCGTCGCCACCGCCGCGCGCATCGGCGTCTTCGTGTCCTGCCGCGCGTAGAACGCCGGCAGCAGCACCTTGGTCAGCATGAAGGCGGGGATGCCCACGCACATCGCCATCAGCGCCATGCTGGTCATCCGCGTGTCGTAGGCGGTGAACTCGCCGGTGAGGAACAACGCGGCGGTCAGCGGCTGCGCGAGCAGGGCGATGCCCAGCGCGGCCGGCAAGCCCACCAGCAGCACGATGCGCAGGCCCCAGTCGAGCGCATGCGAGTAGCCCGCCGCATCGCTGTCGGCGTGGTGCCGCGACAGCTGCGGCAGGATCACCGTGCCGATGGCGACGCCGAACAGGCCCAGCGGCAGTTCGGTGAGGCGGTCGGAGTAGTACAGCCACGACTGCGAACCGGCGATCAGTCCGGACGCGAACATCGTGCCGACCAGCAGGTTCACCTGCGCCACCGACGAGGAGAAGATCGTCGGCAGCATCAGCCGCCCTACCCGGCGCACGCCAGCATGGCGCGGGTCGAAGCGCAGCCGCGGGCTCGCGCCGACGCGCCGCATCGCCGGCCACAGCACCAGCAGCTGCAGCGCGCCGGCGGCGACCACGCCCCACGCCAGCGCCTCGGCGCCCATGCCCAGCCAGCGCCCCAGCAGCAGCATCGCCGCGATCACCGCGAGGTTGTGCAGCACCGGCGTCAGCGCGGGCAGGCCGAAGCGGCGGAACGTGTTGAGCACCGCGCCGGCCAGCGCGGTCATCGAGATAAAGGCGAGGTACGGGAAGGTGATGCGCAGCATCGAGGCGGTCAGCTCGACGCGCTCGCTGCCGGGTTCCGCGAACAGCATGAACAGCCGCGCGATCCACGGCGCGCCGATCATGCCCAGCGCGGTGACGACGAGCACGGACGCCAGCAACGCGCCGGCGACGTGGTCGAGGAAGTCCTGCAGCGCCCTGTCGTCGCCCTTCTGCTTGAGTTCCGACAGCACCGGGACGAAGGCGGACGCGAACGAGCCCTCGGCGAAAATGCGTCGCAGGTAGTTGGGTATGCGGTAGGCGACGACGAAGGCGTCCACCGTCGCATCGGCGCCGAAGAAGCTGGCCTGCAGGCGGTCGCGCACGTAGCCGGCGATGCGCGACAGGAAGGTCATCGAGGTGAAGACCATCGATGAACGCAGCATCCCCGACCTGCGCCGCGCCGGCGTGGCGGGGGGCGTGGCGACCGGCGGGTCGGCGTCGGCCGGGGCCGGATCGGGGGCGTCGGGACCGGGCCGGCTCACGCCCGCGGGCCCCTGCACGTGGTGTTGACGCAACTCATTGATTCGCCCATACTTTCGGGTCTCGTTTCGCGCTGCACCCCGAATTCCCGCCCCGCTCCATCATCCAAGCAGATTCCAGGAACCCCGTCGTGGCCAACATCAAGTCCGCCAAGAAGCGCGCCAAGCAGACCGTCGTGCGCAATGCCCGCAACGCCAGCCAGCGTTCGATGCTGCGTACCGCCGTCAAGAAGGTGCTCAAGGCGCTCGGCGACAACGACGCCGCCGGCGCGCAGGCCGCGTTCCAGACCGCGCAGCCGATCCTCGACCGCTTCAGCGCCCGTGGCCTGATCCACCGTAACAAGGCCGCCCGCCACAAGAGCCGCCTCGCTGCCCGCATCAAGGCGCTGAACGCTCCCAAGGCCGCCTGATCCCAGGCGCGCGTTGTCGTGAAAAGCCCGGCTCCGGCCGGGCTTTTTCGTGGGCGCGATGATCGCGAGCGGGCCACGGCCGGCGCGTCCGTAGCGCCGAGCTTGCTCGGCGTGCATTGCATCGGATCGCGTCATACGCCGAGCAAGCTCGGCGCTACGGAGCACGCCTGACTCAACCCGCATCGCGCGCGGCCTCGGCCTCCAGCGCGTCCTCGCGCTGGCGGTCGAAGAAGGCCATGACCTCGAGCATGATCGGCCACGTGCCCTCGCGGCCGATCGCCGATGCCATGAACCAGCGGCCGGTCCAGCCCAGCTCGTCGATGATCGCCTGCGCCGCGGCCTGCTGTTCTTCCTCCAGCAGCAGGTCGGACTTGTTGAGCACCAGCCAGCGCGGCTTGGCGAGCAGTTCCGGATCGTGCCGTTCCAGTTCGCGCTCGATCGCGCGCACCTGCTCGGCGGGGCTCACGCCCTCGACGCCGCCCTCCATCGGTGCGATGTCGACGAGGTGCAGCAGCAGGCGCGTGCGCTGCAGGTGGCGCAGGAATTGCGCGCCCAGCCCGGCGCCATCGGCCGCGCCCTCGATCAGCCCGGGGATGTCGGCGATGACGAAGCTGCGGTGCGGCTCGACGCTGACCACGCCGAGGTTCGGATACAGCGTGGTGAACGGGTAGTCCGCCACCTTCGGCGTGGCCGCGGACACGGCGCGGATGAAGGTGCTCTTGCCCGCGTTGGGAAAGCCCAGCAGGCCGACGTCGGCCAGCAGCTTGAGCTCGAGGCGCAGCGCACGCTCCTCGCCTGGCAGGCCCGGCAGGGCCTTGCGCGGCGTGCGGTTGACCGAGCTCTTGAAGTGCATGTTGCCGAGACCGCCCTTGCCGCCGCGGGCCACCAGCAGGCGCTCGCCGTTACGGGTGAGGTCGCCGATGACCTCGTCGGTCTCGACGTTGGTGACCACGGTGCCGACTGGCACGGTGATGACCAGGTCCTCGCCGCCCTTGCCGTACATCTGCCGGCCCATGCCGTTCTCGCCACGCTGCGCGCGGAACTCCTTCTGGTGGCGGAAGTCGACCAGGGTGTTGAGGTTTTCGTCGGCGACGAGGTAGACGCTGCCGCCATCACCGCCATCGCCACCGTCGGGCCCGCCCAGCGGGATGAACTTCTCGCGCCGGAAGCCGACGCAGCCGTGGCCGCCGTTGCCGGCGCTGACGTGGATCTCGGCTTCGTCGACGAGTTTCATAGGTAAGAAATCGGGAATGGAAAGGCGGGAACGGGGAACGGGGAAGCCGAGATAGTAGGACGCCGAGATTCGACGCAATGATGTCGAAGCGCCAATGGCAACCGCCACGGCGTGAAGCACCGCTTCCGCTTCCCCGTTCCCTGTTCCCCGTTCCCGCTCCATCCGAAAACAAGAAGCCCCGCCTGAGCGGGGCCTCGTGCGGTGCGTCGCGTGGGCTTATTCGCCGGAGACGACGCTGACCGTGCGGCGCTTGGCGGCGCCCTTGGTCGAGAACTCGACCTTGCCGTCGACCAGCGCGAACAGCGTGTGGTCGCGGCCCAGGCCGACGCCCGCGCCGGGGTGGAACTGCGTGCCACGCTGGCGGACGATGATGTTACCGGCCTCGATGGCCTGGCCGCCGTACATCTTCACGCCCAGGTACTTCGGGTTGGAGTCGCGGCCGTTGCGCGAGGAACCTACGCCCTTCTTGTGTGCCATGGCGGCTTCTCCTTACTTCTTGTCGCCGGACGCGATGCCGGTGATCTGGATTTCGGTGTAGTGCTGACGGTGACCCATCTGCTTGCGGTGGTGCTTGCGGCGGCGGAACTTGACGATGCGGATCTTGTCCGCACGGCCGTGGCCGACGACCTTGGCGCTGACGGTGGCGCCCTTGAGCGCGTCGCCCAGGGTGACCTTCTCGCCATCGCCGAGCATGAGCACGTTGTCGAACTTCAGCTCGCTGCCGGCTTCGGCCTCGAGCAGCTCGACGCGGAGCGTCTCGCCCTCCATCACGCGGTATTGCTTACCGCCGGTGACCAGTACTGCGTACATGACCAAGCTTCCTCTGTAGTTATTGTGGTCGCCTGACCGCCGTCGAGGGCGGACAGAAGCGGAATGGTAGGCGATTCAGCGGGTTACGGCAACATCGATCCTCGCGGGCGCAGCGAGCGGAAGGTGCGGGCCCGGCCGCGGCGCGGGGCACTGGGGCCGTGGCCGGCCCGGCATCCCGCGCCTGGGTTCTCAACACCTGCGACCTGCACCGCCCATGCTGCCCCGAGATGATCCATTCAGCCGGCCCGCCCAGGTTCCGTTGCCAAGCGCGTGTTTGCCCCCACCTCCCCCGCTCGCTAGGCTTCCCGGTTCGCCGCGTCCCGCCGCGACCTCCCCCGACTTTCAGGTTCCTGGATGGCGCTCGACACAATCCGCATCCGCGGCGCGCGGACGCATAACCTCAAGAACGTCGACCTCGACCTGCCGCGCGACAAGCTGATCGTGATCACCGGCCTGTCGGGCTCGGGCAAGTCGTCGCTGGCGTTCGACACCATCTACGCCGAAGGCCAGCGCCGCTACGTGGAGTCGCTGTCGGCCTACGCGCGGCAGTTCCTCAGCGTGATGGAGAAGCCCGACGTCGACCATATCGAGGGCTTGTCGCCGGCGATCGCCATCGAGCAAAAGGCCACGTCGCACAACCCGCGCTCGACCGTCGGCACGATCACCGAGATCTACGACTACCTGCGCCTGCTGTACGCGCGCGTCGGCACGCCGCGTTGCCCGGACCACCGCTTCCCGCTCGAGGCGCAGACCGTCAGCCAGATGGTCGACCAGGTGCTGGCGCTGGGCGAGAAACCGGACACCGCCGAGCAGCGCTGGATGCTGCTGGCCCCGGTCGTGCGCGAGCGCAAGGGCGAGCATGCGCAGGTGTTCGAGCAGCTGCGCGCGCAGGGCTACGTGCGCGTGCGCGTGGACGGCGTGCTGCACGAGATCGATGCCGTGCCGCCGCTGGCCCTGCGCACCAAGCACACGATCGAGGCGGTGATCGACCGCTTCAAGGTGCGCGACGACATCAAGCAGCGCCTGGCCGAATCGTTCGAGACCGCGCTCAAGCTGGGCGACGGGATGGCGACGGTGATGTCGATGGACGCCGCGCAGGACAGCACAAGTGCCGCTGGAGGCAGGAAGCCGGAAGCGGCCGACGACAAGCGCGAACCGCTGCTGTTCTCGTCGAAGTACTCCTGCCCGGTCTGCGACTACGCGCTGCCCGAGCTGGAGCCGCGCCTGTTCTCGTTCAACTCCCCCGTCGGCGCCTGCCCGACCTGCGACGGCCTGGGCGTGTCGCAGTTTTTCGACCCGGCGCGCGTGGTGATCCATCCCGAGCTGTCGCTCGCCGCCGGCGCGGTGCGCGGCTGGGACCGGCGCAACGCGTACTACTTCTCTTTGATCCAGTCGCTGGCCAGGCACTACAAGTTCGACGTCGACAAACCGTGGCAGTCGCTCACCGAAGCGGCGCGCCAGGCCGTGCTGTACGGCAGCGGCACCGAGGTGCTGGCCTTCAGCTACATCTCCGACAGCGGCGGGCGCCACACGCGCCGCCACCGCTTCGAAGGGATCATCCCCAACCTCGAGCGCCGCTACCGCGAGACCGAATCGTCGGCGGTGCGCGAGGAGCTGTCGAAGTACATCAGCGAGCGCGCCTGCACCGATTGCGACGGCGCGCGCCTCAACCGCGCCGCGCGCAACGTGCTGGTGGCCGATCGCGCTCTGCCGTCGATCACCGTGATGCCGATCGACGAAACGCTGCGGTTCTTCCAGCACCTGCAACTGGCCGGCTGGCGCGGTGAGATCGCGGCGAAGATCGTCAAGGAGATCGCCGACCGCCTGCGCTTCCTGGTCGACGTGGGCCTCGACTACCTCACGCTCGAACGCAAGGCCGACTCGCTCTCCGGAGGCGAGGCGCAGCGCATCCGCCTCGCCTCGCAGATCGGCGCTGGGCTGGTCGGCGTGATGTATGTGCTCGACGAGCCGTCGATCGGCCTGCACCAGCGCGACAACGAACGCCTGCTCGGCACGCTCACGCGCCTGCGCGACTTAGGCAACACGGTGATCGTGGTCGAGCACGACGAGGACGCGATCCGCCTGGCCGACCACGTGGTCGACATCGGCCCCGGCGCGGGCGTGCACGGCGGCGAAGTGGTGGCCGAAGGCTCGTTCGCCGACCTGCTCAAGGCGCCGCGTTCGGTCACCGGGCAGTTCCTGAGCGGCAAGCGCGGGATCGAGATCCCGGCCAGGCGCCACAAGCCGAATCCAAAGGAGATGCTGCGGCTCAAGGGCGCCAGCGGGCACAATCTCAAGAACGTCGACCTGGCCATCCCGTCGGGCCTGTTCACCTGCGTCACCGGCGTGTCGGGCTCGGGTAAGTCGACGCTGATCAACGACACGCTGTACGCGCTGACGGCCAACGAACTCAACGGTGCCTCGCATCCGGTGGCGCCGTACAAGTCGGTCGACAACATCGACCTGTTCGACAAGGTCGTCGACATCGACCAGTCGCCCATCGGGCGCACGCCGCGCTCGAACCCGGCGACCTACACCGGCCTGTTCACCCCGCTGCGCGAACTGTTCGCGCAGGTGCCCGAATCGCGCGCGCGCGGCTACGCGGCCGGGCGTTTCTCATTCAACGTGCGCGGCGGGCGCTGCGAGGCGTGCCAGGGCGATGGCCTGATCAAGGTCGAGATGCACTTCCTGCCCGACGTGTACGTGCCGTGCGACGTCTGCGGCGGCAAGCGCTACAACCGCGAGACGCTGGAGATCCTCTACAAGGGCTACAACATCAACGACGTGCTGGAGATGACCGTCGAGGATGCGCTGGCGCTGTTCGAGGCGATCCCGTCGATCAGCCGCAAGCTGGAAACGCTGGTGGACGTGGGCCTGTCGTACATCAAGCTCGGCCAGTCGGCGACGACGCTCTCGGGCGGCGAGGCGCAGCGCGTCAAGCTGTCCAAGGAGCTGTCGCGCCGCGACACCGGGCGCACGCTGTACATCCTCGACGAGCCCACCACCGGCCTGCACTTCCACGACATCGAGCACCTGCTCGACGTGCTCCACCGCCTGCGCGACGACGGCAACACGGTGGTGGTGATCGAGCACAACCTCGATGTGATCAAGACGGCGGACTGGGTGATCGACCTGGGGCCGGAAGGCGGCCATCGCGGCGGCAGCATCCTCGGCTGCGGCACGCCGGAGGAGATCGCGGCGATGCCGAACTCGCACACGGGCCGTTTCCTTGCGCCGATGCTGAAGCCGCGCACCGTTGCAGCCGTCAAGCCTCCGGCATCCACATCCAGGCGCGCGACGCGCAAGGCGAACGCTGCATGAACGCAACCACCGCGAAGCCCGCGCGCCGCCGGCGCAAGCCGGCTCGCAATGACACGTCGAAGGCGGCCGACGGCGCGACCATCGCTCCGGCGGACGCACTGGCGGCGGACAAGGAGCCGGGCGCTCCGCGTCCGGCGCGCAAGTCCCGCGGCGTCAGGCGCCCTGGCGAGGCACGCCCACCCGAGGTCCACGCGCCCGCGCGCGAGTCCGGCGCTCCGCAGGCCGCCGTCGCAGCGCCGGCGCAGGTGCCGGTCACCCTGATCCGCGTGCCGCTCGCGGTGCGCTGGCGCGACCTCGATGCGTTCAACCACGTCAACAACTCGAAGTACCTCAGCTTCCTCGAGGAAGCGCGGCTGCAGTGGATGATGACCCTGCCCGGGATGGGCTTGGACGATCACGTCGCGCCCGTCGTGGCCGCCGCGCAGCTCAACTACCGGCGGCCGATCGAATGGCCGGCGCAGGTGGAGGTCGAGTTGTTCGTCGAACGCCTGGGCAACACCAGCGTCACCGTGGGCCACCGCATCCTCGCCGGCGGCGACGGTGCGCCTGTGCTGTACTGCGATGGCCACGTGGTGATGGTGTGGATCGACCGGGGCACCGGTAGCGCGGCGCCATTGCCCACCGCGGTGCGCGAGGAGTGCTCACCGCGCTGATTCGCGATGTCCTGACCCTTTGCGGCGCCGGCTTGCCCGCGCCTGCACGCCGTAGCGCCGAACCTGCTCGGCGTGTGTGGCCTGGCGCCGTTGCGCGGGATCGGTGCGCCTGACACCAGAGTGCCGAGCTTGCTCGGCCTCGCTTTCCCGGCCGACACGACGACGCCGCGCAAGCTCGGCGCCACTGGCAGACCTATTTCTGCGGTGCGGCGGCGCGCACCTCGAACCGCGCGTCGATCGTGCGGCCGTCCTTCATCACCAGCGTCACCGGGACGCGTGCGCCCTTGGGCGGCATGGCCGTCGGTTGCATCAGCATCAGGTGCAGGCCACCGGGTTGCAGGACCACGGCACCGCGCGCGGGCACGGCCAGCGCCGGCACCGCGCGCATGCGGCTCACCCCGTTCTCGCGGCGCGACTCGTGCAGCGACACGTCGCCGAACGCGGGGCTGCTCGCAGCAGTGACGACGATGGCGCGCGGGCACGGATTCTCGATGCGCGCGAATCCGGCCAGCATTGGCATCGCCACCGGCGGCAGTCGCAGCCAAGCGTCACGCACCACGGGCCGGCACTCGCGCGCCTGCGCAGTGGCGACAAAACCGAAGGCGAGCGCAACGGCGAGGACGACGGTCTTCATCGCGCAATGATACGAACCGCGCCCGGCGCGCCGGCAGCCGCGGCACGCCCGCGTTCATGCGGCATCATCGGAACGTCTTCCACGCGGCCCCCGCCATGTCCCTGATCGAGACCACCCTGCACGACGCGATCGCCGAACTGCGCCTGGTGCGCCCGCCGGTCAACGCGCTGAACCCCGCGCTGTGCGACGCGCTGGTGGCGTCGCTGGACGGCGCGATCGCCGCCGGTGCGCAGGGCATCGTGCTTGCCGGCGGCCCGAAGGTGTTTTCCGCGGGTCTGGACGTGCCGCACCTGCTGTCGCTGGGCGACGACCGCGCGGCGGTGCTGGATGCGTGGACTCGTTTCTTCGCCGCCGCTCGTGCGCTGGCCGCCTGCCCGGTTCCGGTGGTCGCGGCGCTGGCCGGGCACGCGCCGGCCGGTGGCTGCGTGCTGGCGCTCTGCTGCGATTACCGGGTGATGGCGTCGGGCCCGTACCGCATCGGACTCAACGAAACGCAGGTCGGACTGGTCGCACCCGAGGGCATCCAGCGTCTGATGCGCCGCGTGGTCGGCGCGCATCGCGCCGAACGGCTTCTGGTGGGCGGCGAGATGGTCGACGCCGAGACGGCGCAGCGCATCGGCCTGGTCGATGAACTGGCTGACATCGATTCGGTCGCGCAGCGTGCACGCGCGTGGCTCGACGCACTGCTGGCGCGGCCACGCGAGGCGATGCTGCAGACTCGCGCCATCGCACGCGCCGATGTGATCGACGCGCTGGATGACCACCACATCCGGCTCGCCCACTTCGTCGACGCATGGCAGGAACCGGGCACACAGGCGGCGCTGCGCGCGCTGGTGGCGCGGCTGGGCAAGGGGTAAATTCGGCGCGCCCCACGTGCTTGCGTCACGCAACGGACGCGCCGGCAGTCCGTAACCCGGGTAAGCGCAGCGCACCCGGGGATTTCCGCCTAGTTAGGCTTGCAATTCCCGGGTGCGCTGCGCTTACCCGGGCTACGCCTGCCGGTGGCGCTGCTGGCAAGGGATGAATCATGTAGCGCCGAGCTTGCTCGGCGTTGCATTGCAGGCACCGCGAGAAAGCCGCCGAGCAAGCTCGGCGCTAAGGGGCAGGAGTCAACGATCGCCGGTGGCGATCGGACGGCCTGGATCGGCGATCCAGCCGCTCCACGAGCCCGTGAACAGCTTCGCGCCGTGCAGGCCGGCGTGCTCCATCGCCAGCAGGTGGTGGCATGCGGTCACGCCGGAGCCGCACATCACCGCGATGTCGGCGGGCGCGTGCGTTCCGCGCAACGCGTCGAATTCGTCGGCAAGCACCTGCGCGGGCTTGAAGCGCCCGTCGTCGGCGAGGTTCATCGCGTACGGACGATTGACCGCGCCCGGTACGTGCCCGGCGCGCGTGTCCAGCGGCTCGACATCGCCACGGAAACGCTCGGCCGCGCGCGCGTCGACCAGCATCCCGCCCGCGGCCAGGTGCTGCTGCACGCCCTGCGCATCGAGCAGTCGCGTGGCATCGAATCGGGCATCCAGCGTGCCGTGCGCAACGCCGTGCGCGGCGCCGCGTTCCACGGGCAGGCCCAGCGCGGTCCAGCGGCGCCATCCGCCATCGAGCACAGCCACCGCCGCGTGGCCGAGGGCCTCGAGCAGGAACCAGGCACGCGCCGCGGCCAGCGCACCGTCGCCCGCGTCGTAGGCCACGACCTGCGAGGACGGGCCGATGCCCCATGCCCGCGCACGCGCGAGGAATGCATCCTGCGTTGGCCAGGGATGTCGTCCCTGCCCGACCTGCGCCATGTCCGAGAGGTCATGTTCGAGGTCGGCATGGCGCGCACCCGGGACGTGTCCGTCCAGGAACTGCGCGGCACCGGCGCTGCGATCGGAGAGCACAACGCGCGCGTCGAGCACGACGAGGTTCGGATCGCCGAGCGACGCGGCGAGCTCCTCGCACGACACCAGCGTGGTCCAGCGGTTCATGGCGTCGCCTCCAGGCGGTCGCGCAGGTTGAGCAGGATCATCGCGCTGGCGCCCCAGATGCGCTGCGGGGCGTAGCGGTACTCGGGCACGTGGCGCACGCGACCGTTGAATTCGATCGCGCGCTGCTCCAGGTGCGCCGGGTCCAGCAGCAGGGGCAGCGGCACCTCGAACACCTCGGCCACCTCGCGCGGGTCGGGCAGCGGACGGTACGCCGGGTCGATCCACGCCACCACCGGCACCACGCGGAAGCCGGTGATGGTCACCAGCGGATCGAGCAGGCCGCACGGCGCGAGCTGTGCGGCGGGCACGCCGATTTCCTCCTCGCATTCGCGCAGCGCGGCAGCGACCGCATCCGCATCGTCGTGTTCGAGACGCCCGCCGGGAAAGCTCACCTGCCCGGCGTGGTGGCGCAGGCCCTCGGTGCGGCGGGTCAGCAGCACCTGCACGGCATCGGGGCGCGCGACGAGGCCGACCAGCACCGCGGCCTCGGCCAGCGGGCGGGCGGGGTCGAGCAGGTCGTCGAGTTCGTGCTGGTTCCAGCCGCGCGCCGGCAGCGGCGCGTCGAGCGCGTGAAGCGCGGCAGCCAGGCGCGCATCGAAGGCCGGGGGCCGATGCGTCACGCGCGCTGGCGCTCGCGTCCGGGCAGCACGTCCTCCATCAGCCGCAGGCGCTCGTCGTCGGACATCTGGATCCAGCGCGCGATCTCACCGCTGGTGCGGTGGCAGCCGTCGCACAGGCCATCGTCGCCGAGCGTGCAGATGCCGACGCAGGGACTGAGGACGGCGCGGTAGGGAGTCATGGCACTCGATGGGGACGGCGGGGGCGGACATGACGACGCCGGCGCGGGGGCCGGCGTCGGTGGTGCTGTTCGTCATCCCCGCGCAGGCGGGGATCCATGGACGTTGCCTTGAACAACCCAAGCAACATCAAGGGCTGGATCCCCGACTCAAGCACTCGGGGATGACGCAGCGGCAAAGGCGCTCTCGCTAGGCGCGAGCGCGCCGCTGCGTCACTTGACGCTGACGAGCTTGATTTCGAACTGCACGGCGACGTTCGGCGGGAACGGGGTGCGCGGGTCGGCGCCGTAGGCCTTCTCCGGCGGCAGCGTCACTTCCCACCGGGCGCCGGCCGGCATCTGAAGCAGCACCTCGCGCATCGCGGGCATCTCGATCTCGCTGACCTTGACCGCCGGGATGTCCTGCGCCGGGCGCGCCTGCGCGGGGCGCTCGCCCCAGCCGTAGGGGCCGGCCACCTGCAGGGCCACGGTGCTTGCCTGCGTGGGCTTGGCGCCCGCGCCGGCCTCGATCACGCGGTACTGCACGCCGGACGGCAGCACGCGCACGCCAGGCTTGCCCTTGTTGGCGTTGAGGAAGGTGGTGCTCTTGGCCTTGTTGTCGGCCGCGGCCTTGTCGTAGGCCGCCTTGGCCTTGGCGGCCTGGCGCTGCTGCATGTTCTGCACGGCGGTGCGCAACTGCTCGACCGGCACGCTGGGCTGCTTCTTGGCGAAGCCGTCCTGCAGGCCCTTGACCAGCGTGGCGACGTCCAGCGCCTCGCCGCTCTCGGCGGCGTTGCGGCCGAGGTCATAGCCCAGCGCGTAGCCGAGCTTGCCCTTCTCGGTCGAGGTGTCCTGCGCGGAGGCGGTGCCCGCCAGGAACAGGGCCGTCACGGCGACGGCGATCAGACGCAACTTCATCTTGGTGGTGTCTCCACGAGGTGGTCCGTCGCGCACCGCATCGCCGCGGCTGCGCGCACGCAGGGCGTCGGGGACGGCGCGAAGCCGGAAGGGACGTCCTGCGGCCGGGAAAAAAAGGGGCCGTGGAGGACGCGGTAGCATACGGGCGCCTGCGCTGAATCACCACTGACGCCACGTGCCCAATGGGACCTTGCCCCACCGCGCAAGTTCCATTGCCCCCGCACCGCCGCGCGGCGCATCCCCTCCCCGTTCATCCAGCCGCCGACCGATGCCCGACTCGCCCGTCCTCACCCACGACCGCGGCGCCGTCCGCACCGTCACCGTCTCCCGCCCCGACAAGCTCAACGCGCTCGATGCGGCGACGCTCGACGGGCTGCACGCCGCGTTCGATGCGGCCATCGCCGACCCCGCGGTGCGCTGCATCGTGCTGACCGGCGCGGGGCCCAAGGCGTTCGTGGCGGGAGCCGACATCGCCCAGATGCACGGCCTCACCCCGGTGCAGGGTCGCGACTTCTCGCTGCGCGGCCAGCGGCTGATGCGCCGGATCGAGACCTGTCCCAAGCCGGTGGTGGCGCGGGTGAACGGGTTCGCGCTGGGCGGCGGGCTGGAGCTGGCGATGGCCTGCCACCTGCGCATCGCCGCGGACACCGCGAAGGTCGGGCAGCCCGAGGTCAACCTGGGACTGATCCCCGGGTTCGGCGGCACCCAGCGCCTGCTGCGGCTGGCCGGGCGCGCGGCGACGCTGGAGTTGTGCCTGCTCGGTGCACCGATCGACGCCGCGCGTGCGCGCGAACTGGGCATCGTCAACCGGGTGGTGCCCGCGGCCGAACTCGATGCGCAGGTCGACGCCATTGCCGACCAGCTCGCGGCAAGCGCTCCGCTGGCGTTGCGTGGCGTGATCGACTGCGTCAACGACGGTGGCGAGTGCGCGATCGAGGAAGGCCTGGCGTACGAGACCGTGCAGTTCGGGCTGATGTTCGCGACCGAGGACATGCGCGAAGGCACCGACGCGTTCCTGGCGCGGCGCAAGCCGGCGTTCAATGGGCGCTGATGGCCCCCGGCTGCATCTGCGGATGCGATGCGGACGAGGCGGTCGCGCATGCGATCGCCGCAGCGCTTGCCGTCGATGACGTGGACGCGGCGCTGACCGCAGGCCTGTTGTCGGAGAACGGATGCCCGCGTTGCATGTCCGCGTGCAGGCAGGCCGTCGCATCGGCACGTGCTTCCCGCATGCAGGCGCTGGCCGCGCGCGAACGGTATCGCGCACGCGCGGCACGGCTGGCGCGGCGCGACGCCGAGCTGCAGGCGCGCAGGCGTGCCTCCACGGCTGCAACGGTGGCCTCGCACGGCGAGGCCGGCACCCTGCAGGCCGGGACCGCGTCGCAATCGAAGGCATCGCCATCGATCGTCCCGGCGTTGCCCACCGCCGCGGCCGATGCGCTCGCCAGCGCGAAGGCACGCGCCGCGTCTCGCCATCCGCGATGAGCCCCGCGCGCAAGGCGCCCGCGCGCGCGAGCCGGCTCACGCGCGCGCAGGTCGTCGACTTCTTCTCCCGGCTGCGCGAACTCGATCCGCAGCCACGCACCGAACTCGAGTACACCTCGCCCTACGAGTTGCTGGTCGCCGTGACCCTGTCGGCGCAGGCCACCGACGTCGGCGTCAACAAGGCCACGCGCCGGCTGTTCCCGGTCGCGAACACGCCGGCGGCGATCGCCGCGCTCGGCGTCGAAGGCCTCAAGCCGTACATCGCCACGATCGGCCTGTTCAACACCAAGGCCGCCAACGTGGTGGCGATGGCCCAACGCCTGCTGGCCGACCACGGCGGCGACGTGCCAAGTGAGCGCGCGGCGCTGGAGGCGCTGCCGGGCGTGGGGCGCAAGACCGCCAACGTGGTGCTCAACAGCGCGTTCGGCGAGCCGACGATGGCGGTGGACACGCACATCTTCCGCGTCGCCAACCGCACGGGGCTGGCGCCGGGCGCGAACGTGCGCAAGGTCGAGGACGCGCTGCTGAAGGTGGTGCCGGAGGAATTCCTCCGCGATGCGCACCACTGGCTGATCCTGCACGGGCGGTACACGTGCCGGGCGCGCGCGCCGCTGTGCCCGGCGTGCCCGGTGCGCGACCTGTGCCGCTGGCCCCACAAGACGGCGGGCCCGCCGATGGACGACGGGCCCGCGGTTGCGGCGGCGGCGGGGCGCGCGCTGGCTAGCGCGAAGGCTCCAGGCCCGACACCAGCCGCGCGGCCGGCTGCACGGCGACGATCGAGCGGCTCGTGAAGCGCTCTGCGTTCGGCCCGCGCCAGGTGCAGGTCGATGCATCCGATTCCGCGGCGAGGTAGCACACCGACAGCAGCACGGTGCTGGCCACCGGTTGCCCGTTGACGCGCTCCGGCGCGAACCGCCAGCCCGATGCGGCCTGCAGTGCGGCGGCGGCCATCGGGCGGGAGATGTCGCCGACGGTGGATTCCACGCGCGGATCGGCGACGCTGCCGTCGGGCCGCACGTCCAGGCGCAGCACCACGGCGCCTTCGTGTCCCGCGGCCATGTCGTCTTCCGGGAACGCCGGCCGCGTCAGTTCGACCGGCGCCGGGCCGGTGGTGGCCGAAACCACGGTGTAGTCGTCTGCGCGCGGTCCGTCGTGGGTGGCGAGGATGCGCAGGAACGTGGTGGTGGCACCTGCGCCGGCATCGAACAGCAGTTCGCCCACGCGCTGCTGCAGGTCGCGGGCGATCGCATCGCCCCCGGCACCATGCGGGCGGGCCTGCTCGACGCGGCCGGCTGCATCGAGCGTCAGTTCAAAGGTGTAGACCCGGGGCGCGTGCCGCGGGTCGCCGGCCGTCGCGGTGGATGCGAGCAGGGCCAAGGCCAGCGCGGTGATGACGGTCTTCATGGTGGTGCTCCCATGGCGCCCCATGCGCCCACGGACGCACGCTGCAGCGCGGGGGGCGCGCGTAGGCGACAGAATGATGACAGTCGCGGCGTTGATCGACGGGTGGTCGCTATTCAGCGACGGACGGTCACACGCTGCCCGACACTTGCATTCTTGGCCGGTCAAACAACCCTGCTTTTGCTGCATCGCACGATCAGTCGTGCCGGCGCTCGCGCAGCCACTTGGTCGCCACCCACTTCTCCCCGTCCAGCACGGGCGCGCCGCCGTGGAGGCTCTGCGTCATCGGGTGCGGGCGGTCGTAGCTGAAGAACACGCCGTTGCCGCGGACCGCTGCGACCTGCATGCGGGCGTCCGGGAAGACCGTCGCGCCGCCGCGCCCGGGCGTATTGAGGTACATCACGATCGATGCCACGCGCTGGCCGCCGCGCTGCAGGATGCATTCGGTGCCCGGTTCCTCGGGCGGGAAGTAGTCGTAGTGCGGGCGGTACTCGGCGCCGGGGCCGTAGCGCAGGACCTGCAACCCCTCGCCGTTCTCGACCGGCCAGCCCGTGAGCGCGGCCAGCCGCGCCTCGATGCGGGCGCACACCGGCAGTTCCCCGCGCGCGAAGCACATGCCCTCGCTGGTGCGCGCCTCGTGCACTTCGTCGGCGCCGGTGGCGAGGTCCACGGTGGTGGAGCGGCGCAGCCGCCCGCGGGCGGCGGTGATCAACGCATCGCACTCGGCCGCGTCGAGCAGGTTGCCGAACACCACCACCGGCGGCTGCACGAGGTGCGCCAGGACGTCGACGTCGCGGTCGTGCGCATGCACGCGCGAGGCGCCGTTCCACTGCACCGGCGCGGGCACCGGCACGGGCGGCGGCAGGCCTTCGCTGCGCGCGTGGGCTTCGAGGTGCGCGCGCAGCACGCGCTCGATCTCCTCGATCGCGGCCGCTTCGGCCCAGCCCTGGCCGACCAGCGAGGCGACCACCTGCTCGGGCGCCGCGCCCGCGCCGACCTGCCCCATCAGCCACTGCGCGCGTGCCTGGTCCTCGACCGGAAACGTGGATGTCATCGATGCAGCCCCTGTCGCGATGGGTGGAGTGTGGCCGATCGCGGCCCACGCGCGTGCATCGGCACGGCCCTGCGTAGGCGCGTCGCGACCCGTGCGTGCGCCAGCCGTCTTGATCCTGAAAGAAAGGTGTCACCAACCGTTCCTATAAAGCGCAGGTCGGTTTCCGGGCGCGGCGGCGCGAGCGACGGGAGCGGGACCCTTGTTCGCGGACGGATGGACCCGTCGCGAGACCTCTTTGCCTGGAGACCTTTCGGATGGCCAGCTACAAGACCCTGATGATGACGTTTGCCGCCGCGCTTGCCGTGACCGGCTGTGGTGGCGGCGGCGCGGACCGCGTCGCCTCGCCCGGCGAGGGCGCGTTCCCGCCCCCCGTGGTGACCCCGCCGCCTCCGACCACCCCGCCGCCGCCGCCGCCGGGCACCCCGGCCCCCGACTGCCCGACCGGCTTCGCCAACGTCGGCACCGTGGCCAACGGCACGCTGCGCGCCTGCCAGCTGCCGCAGACGATCCTCGGCAACCTGCTGGTGCCGTCGCGCGCCGGCACCGTGTACGCCATCAGCGGCCGCGTCGACGTGGGCCAGGACCAGGGCGGCGACGCCAACACCCCGCGCGCCGGCGCGCAGCGCGGCGTGCTCACCATCGAGCCGGGCGTGCGCCTGTTCGGGTCGGCGGGCCTGGACTACATCGTGCTCAACCGCGGCTCGCAGATCTTCGCCGAGGGCACGCAGACCAACCCGATCGTGTTCACCAGCCGCCAGGGCATCGAAGGCCAGACCACCGCCGATTCGATCGGCCAGTGGGGCGGCCTGGTGCTGCTGGGCCGCGCGCCCATCGCCAACTGCCCGGGCACCGCGGTCCCGGGCACGGCCACCTGCGAAACGCAGGTCGAGGGCACCAACGCGTTCTACGGCGGCAACGCGCCGGCCGACAACAGCGGGCGCTTCCGCTTCGTGCAGGTCAAGCACTCGGGCTTCGTGATCATCGCCAACAACGAGCTCAACGGCATCACCCTCGCCGGCCTGGGCAACGGCACCACGTTCGAGTACGTGCAGGTGCACAACAGCTCCGACGACGGCTTCGAGTGGTTCGGCGGCACCGTCAACGCGCGCTACCTGGTCGGCACCGGCAACGACGACGACACCTTCGACACCGACGTCGGCTACACCGGCGCGATCCAGTTCGGCATCGTCGTGCAGCGCGCCGGTGGCGGCGACCGCATGAACGAGATGAGCTCGGTCGGCCAGCAGGCCGTGCGCCCGTCCAACCCGAAGGTCGCCAACGTGACCTACGTGGGCCGCGCGGGCGGCGGCGCCGGCATCGTCATGAACTCCGGCACCAACAGCCAGTTCTACAACACCATCGTCACCCGCCCCGCGGGCGGCACCGGCGCGGGCGCGGCCTGCCTGGACGTGGATGACAGCGTGACCACCGGCTCGTTCAACTCGGTGTACTTCGCCTGCCCGACCGCGTTCGACGACGACGCCAACGGCCAGGCGGCCGCGCTGTTCAACGCCGGCACCAACAACATGTCCAACGGCACCTCCACGCTCACCGGCACGTTCATCAACGGCGCCAACGAGACCGCACGCCCGGCCTTCGCCAACCTCACCGCGGTGAGCCCGTTCTTCCGCCAGGTCAGCTACATCGGCGGCGTGCAGAACGCGGCCGACACCTGGTGGCAGGGCTGGACCTGCGGCCTGACCACGAACTCTCCGTGCTGATGTCTTGAGGTTCCTTTGCGCGGCGGCGGAGATCCCGTCGCCGCGCCCTTTTTTTCCAGAACCGTTCCCGGGCCCGGCCCGCGATCACCCCAAGGCATTGCCATGAAGCATTCGATGACCCGCACCGGGCTGTCCATCGCGATCTCCGCGCTGATGGCCGCCCAGGCCGCCTATGCGCAGGGCACGCAGCCCGCGCCGCAGACCACGCCCGAGACCCCCGCCCCGCCGTCGGCTTCTGCAGAGGCCGGGGACGACGCTTCCACGCTGGACGCGATCGAGATCCGCGGCGAGTACATCCCGCAACCGATGGCCGAGACGGCCGAGGTCGCGCAGTTCGTCACCCGCGAGGACCTGCAGCGCACCGGCGACGGCGACGCGGCCGCCGCGCTGACGCGCGTGGCCGGCATCACCCAGGCGCAGGGCAAGTTCGTGTACGTGCGCGGCCTCAACGAGCGCTACTCGTCGGCGCTGCTCAACGGCTCGCCGCTGCCCAGCCCGGAGACGCTGCAGCGCGTGGTGCCGCTGGACCTGTTCCCCAGCAGCGTGCTGGCCGGCATCACCGTGCAGAAGACCTACTCGGCCAAGTACCCGGGCGAGTTCGGCGGCGGCATCATCGACCTGAAGTCGCTGGCCGTGCCGCGCGAGAACTTCCTGAGCGTGTCGGTGGGCGGCGGCGGCAACACCGAGACGACCGGCAAGTCGGGCCTGACCTACTACGGCTCCGAGGACGACTGGAGCGGCTACGACGACGGCACCCGCAAGCTCCCGGCCGAGCTGCGCGATGCGCTGGCCACCGGGCGCCGCGTGGACGCCGGCGCGTTCACCCAGGCCGAGCTGCAGCGCATCGGCCGCAGCTTCATCAACGCGCCGCTGAACCTGCTGCAGGAAACCGACAGCGTGAACCCCGACTGGAACGTCGGCGCGAGCGCGGGCTACGCGGCGGAGATGGACTGGGGCCGGCTGGGCTTCGTGGCCGTGGCCGGCTTCGAGAACAGGTGGCGCAACCGCCTGGGCATCACCCAGGAGGGCCGCACCGAGCACGGCGTGATCGTCCCGAAGACGTTCTACGACTACCAGTCCACGCAGAACGACGCCCGCGTCAACGTGCTGCTGGGCACCGGCGCGAAATTCGGCGACGACCACGAGGTGAACCTCACCACGCTGTACGTGCACGACACCAGCAAGGAAGCGCGCAGCCGCGTGGGCTTCGACGAGCTGGCGGGCCGCGACGTGCGCGACGACTACACCGAGTGGTTCGAGCGCACCCTCGTCAACAACCAGGTCGGCGGCTCGCATGCGTTCGGCGAGTACCGCGACCTCAAGATCGAATGGCGCGGCTCGGTCGCCAAGGCCACCCGCGACGCCCCGTACGAGAAGGGCATCCGCTACCGGCTGGTGGATGGCGTGTACGAGCACGACGCGTCGCAGGAGCAGAACTACACCCGTTTCAGCAACGTCGAGGACCGCATCGCCAGTGGCGGCGTGGACGTGACCTGGGACCTGCCGACCGAGCGCGAGTTCATCCTCTCCGGCGGCCTGGCCTATTCGGACAACGACCGCACCGCACAGGCGCGTGAGTTCCGCCTGCTGGCGCTCAACGGCACGCTGCCGCAGAACGTGCGCCGCCAGCGCGTGGATTTCCTGCTGTCGGACTTCAACATCAGCCAGGGGCTGCTGCAGTTGCGCGAGACCACCGGCGCCGACGGCGCGGCGGCCTACGACGCCACGCTGAAGGTCAAGGCGGCCTACGCGCAGATCGAGGCCGAGGTGTTCCCGGCGGTGAAGGCGCAGGCCGGCCTGCGGTTCGAGGACGCCACCCAGGCGGTCAAGCCGATCGACCTGTTCGGCGCCGGCCAGGCGCTGCCGTCGGCCGCGCCGCTGGAGGAAAGCTACGTGCTGCCCAGCGCCACGGTGACGTGGAACTTCGCCGAGAACCAGCAGCTGCGCTTCGGTGCGTCCAAGACCATCACCCGTCCGCAGTTCCGCGAGCTCGCCCCGCAGCAGTACTTCGATTCGGACCTGGACCGCCTGTTCATCGGCAACCCGTTCCTGGTCGACAGCGAGCTGGTCAACCTCGACGCGCGCTGGGAGTGGTTCTTCCGGCCCGGCGAGTACCTCACCATCGCCGCGTTCGCCAAGCGCATCGACCGCCCGGTCGAGGCGGTGGTCAACGAAGCCGGCGCGACCCTGCTGCAGACGTTCATCAACGCGCCCAAGGCCAACCTGCGCGGCGTCGAGGTGGACTACAAGCAGTACTTCGACCTGCCCATCGACGCGCCGTGGTGGGGCGACAACCGCCTGTTCGTGTCGGCCAACTACACGTTCACCGACTCGGAGATCCGCGTCGGCGCCGGCGACCTGGCGTTCCCGCTGGCGGGCCTCGGCGCGCCGCGCCCGGCGGCCGAGCTGTTCCGCGACGGCGCGCCGATGCAGGGCCAGTCGGAGAACATCGCCAACCTGCAGCTGGGCGTCGAGGGCGAGGCCAGCAAGCTGCAGGCCACGCTGATCGCCAACTTCGTCGACGAGCGGGTGTCCGCGCGCGGCCGCCCCGGCCAGCCGGACTTCGTGCAGGACCCGGGCCTGACCCTCGATTTCGTGGTGCGCAAGGGGATCATGTTCGGCGACCAGGAAGTCACCCTCGGCTTCGAGGCGCGCAACATCACCGGCCAAGACTTCGAGGAGTACCAGGAGCTGGGCGGCGGGCGGGTCGACATCAACCGCTACGAGCTGGGCACCTCGTTCTCGCTGACCCTGTCCACGCAGTTCTGATCCGCGCCGCGCCGGCGCCGGGCCCTGACCGGGGCCGGCGCCGGCGTTTTCGGTTTTGTTGCAACTGAAAGACGCTTGTCATGTTGCGTTCGTATCCTGTGCGCCGCCCTGTCATCGGGGTGCAATGGTGCGACGCGTCCCGGCCATGACCGCCTTCCGCCTGCCGTGGTGGCCGATGCGCGAGCCCGCGAAGCTGCGGCGCAGCGTCGAGGTCGTGCTCGCGCTGCTGCTGGCAGTGCAGCTCGTGCGCGCCGTGATGGCGCTCGCCGCCGCCGCGCCCACGGTCCCGGCGCCGCGGATCGCCGGGCCCGCGGCACCGGTGGCGCTCGCGGGCGATCCGTTCTTCCCGCAGGCCACCGCCGGTGCCGCGCCGATGCGCGCGGACACGGCGGCGTTCACCGTGCACGGGATCAATGCCGGCCCGGCAGGGTCGGCCATCCTCGCCGATGCCGGCGGCGTGCAGCGGGCCTATCGCATCGGTGACGCGGTGCCCGGCGGCGGCGTGCTGCGCGAGGTGCGCGCGGGCGCGGTGGTCGTGGACGGTTCCGGCGGACCGCGCACCGTCAAGTTGACCGCGGCGTCCGGCACCGTGCCAGCTGCGAATCGACCCACCGCATCGCCCCCCGCGTCACCCGGCGCCGCGCTGCTGCAGCAGATCGGCCTGCGCCCGCGCATCGAGGACGGGCGCCACGCCGGTTTCGAGGTCATCGCGCGCGGCGACGCGGCCGCGCTGGAGGCCGCCGGGCTGCAGGCCGGCGACGTGCTGCAGGCCATCGACGGACAGCCGCTCACCCCCGAACGCCTGGGCCAGTTCGAGCAGGCGCTGCTCGCCGGCGGCCAAGCCAACGTCACCGTGTCGCGCGCCGGTGGCGCGCGGCAGATCACCGTGCAAGCGAGGCAACCTTGAAGCTCCGCATCCTCCCGGCCTGCCTCGTGCTGGCCATGACGCTGGGCCTGCCGCTCGCGACCGGCGCGCTGCACGCGCAGGCCACGCTGGACGTGCGCGACGCCGACATCCGCGCGTTCATCCAGGACATCGGCCGCGCCACCGGCACCACCTTTATCGTCGACCCGCGCGTGCAGGGCACGGTGACCATCTCCGGCGACGCGCCGGCCACCGACGCCGAGCGGCTGGGGATCCTGGTGGCCACGCTGCGCGCCAACGGGATGATCGCGATCCCCGCCGGGCGCGGCACCTACCGCGTGGTGCCCGACGAGAACGCCGCGCAGCAGCCCGGCACGCTGGGCGGCTCGGGCGTGGGCTTCGCCACCGAGGTCATCCGCCTGCGCCACGTCGATGCGCGCGCCGCGGTGGAGACCGTCAAGCCGCTGCTCGGCCGCGGCGGCGTGGTGCTGGCCACCCCTCAGGGCAACGCGCTGCTGGTGGCCGATTACGCCGACAACCTGCGCCGCCTGCGCGCGCTGGTGGCGCAGATCGACCAGGACCGCAGCCAGGTGGAGGCGGTGAGCCTGCGCAACAGTGCGGCGCGCGAGATCGCCCAAGTCGTCAACGGCCTGTACGGCGGCGCCGGCAGCACGCTGTCGGTCATGGCGGTGGAAAGCAGCAACGCACTGCTGCTGCGCGGCGACGCGGCGATGGTCGAGAAGGTGCGCAGCGTGGTCGAGGACTTGGACCGCCGCGCCGAGAACAGCGGCGACGTGCGCGTGGTGCGCCTGCAGCACGCCAGCGCCGAGCAGTTGTTCCCGGTGCTGCAGCAGCTGCTCGGCCAGCCGGATGCCGCCGCGCAGGTCCCGGCCGCGACTGCGCCCACGCTGCAGGCCGGCAACGTCTTCGGCGGCGCGGGGATGCCCACCGGCGGCGCCCCGGCGTCCGCGACGGCGCAAGCCGATGCCGGCCCGCTGGCGGCCGCGCTGGTGATCGCCCCCGGCCGCCGCGCCACCATCGCCCGCTACCCGGGCGCCAACGCGATCCTGATCAACGCCGACCCGGAAACCCAGCGGATGCTCGGCGACGTCATCGCCCAGCTCGACACCCGCCGCCAGCAGGTGCTGGTGGAGGCGCTGGTGGTCGAGATGAGCGACGCCGCGACCCAGCGCCTGGGCGTGCAGCTGCTGCTGGCCGGCAAGGAAGGCAGCAACATCCCGTTCCTGGTCAACCAGTCGCGCACCGGCAGCGGCGTGGGCATCCTCGAGGTGGCCGGCGCGGCGGCCAGCGTGCGCGACGGCAATCGCGACAACCCGCTGGTCGACGCGGCCGTGCGTTCGCTGCTGGGCGCCAACGGCGGGCTGGGCGGCTTCCTCGGCGAGAGCAGCGATGCGCTGTTCGGCCTGATCATCGATGCGGTGCGCAGCGACAGCGGCTCGAACCTGCTGTCCACGCCGTCGATCCTGACCCTCGACAACGAGGAGGCGCGCATCCTGGTCGGCCAGGAAGTGCCGATCACCACCGGGGAGGTGCTGGGCAACGACAACGACAACCCGTTCCGCACCATCCAGCGCAAGGACGTCGGCATCCAGCTGGTCGTGCGCCCGCAGATCAACGCCGGCGGCGGCGTGACGCTGGCGCTGCGGCAGGAGGTGTCTTCGATCGCCGGCCCGGACACCGAGGCGGTCGGCGAGCTGGTGCTCAACAAGCGCCAGATCGAGACCCGCGCGGTGGTCGACGACGGCTCGATCGTCGTGCTCGGCGGCCTGCTCGACCAGGCCAGCGGGCGATCGGTGAGCAAGGTGCCGCTGCTGGGCGACATTCCCGTGCTCGGCGGGCTTTTCCGCAGCACCGGGCGCTCGCGCAGCAGGACCAACCTGATGGTGTTCATCCGCCCGACGATCGTCCGCGACGGCGCCGACGCGCAGCGCGCCACCGTGCCGCGGCTGGGCTTCATGCGCCGTGATGCGCGCACCGGGGACCCGACCGAGCTCGACCGCCTGATCCGCGACTACTTCGAGGCCACCGCGCCGCTGCCCGCCGCGCCGCGTGCTGCGCCCGCGCCGGCGGCCGGTCCCCCGGCGCCGCCCGCCTCCGCACCGGCGACGCCGCCCCGTCCGTGAACGCCGTGCCCGCCCTGCCCTACGCCTTCGCACGCGCCCACGGCGTGCTGCGCCTGCCGGATGCCGACGGCCATGCACGCGTGGCGCTGCGCAGCGGCAGCGACGCGCGCGTGCTGGCGGAGGTGCGGCGCGTGGTGGCGCGGCCGATCGCGGTCGAGCGCATGGACGCACCGGCATTCGACCGCGCGCTGTCGCAGGCGTATGCCGGGGCGGGCCTGGGCGATGCCGCCGACATCGACGCCGACGCGCTGCCCGAATCGCTCGACGCGCTGCTCGACGCGATGCCGGAGGCCGCCGACCTGCTCGCCAGCGACGACGACGCGCCGGTGATCCGGCTCATCAACGGCGTGATCGCCGAGGGCATGCGCCAGGGCGCCTCGGACATCCACGTCGAGCCCTACGAGAGCGCGCTGCGCGTGCGGCTGCGCGTGGACGGCGTGATGCGCGAGGTGCTGCAGCTGCCGCCGCGCCTGGCGCCGATGGTGGTCTCGCGCATCAAGGTAATGGCGCGGCTGGACATCGCCGAGAAGCGGGTGCCGCAGGACGGCCGCATGTCGGTGGCCCTGGGCGCGCGCAGCTTCGACGTGCGCGTGTCCACCCTGCCCTCGCGCGCCGGCGAGCGCGTGGTGCTGCGCATCCTGGACAAGGAACAGGGCGTGCTGGCGCTCGACGAGCTGGGCATGCCGCCGGCGGTCGTCGCAGCGCTCGGCCGCGCGCTGCGCCAGCCCAACGGCATCGTGCTGGTGACCGGCCCCACCGGGTCGGGCAAGACCACCACGCTGTACGCCGCGCTGGCGCTGCTGCGCGACGGCAGCCGCAACATCCTCACCGTCGAGGATCCGGTCGAGTACGCCGTCGACGGCGTCGGCCAGACCCAGGTCAACGCCAAGGTCGGCATGACCTTCGCCGCGGGGCTGCGCGCGATCCTGCGCCAGGACCCGGACGTGGTCATGGTCGGCGAGATCCGCGACCCGGAGACCGCGCAGATCGCCGTGCAGGCCAGCCTCACCGGCCACCTGGTGCTGTCCACGGTGCACACCAACGACGCCATCGGCGCGATCACCCGCCTGCGCGACATGGGCGTCGAGCCGTTCCTGCTGGGCTCGACCATGCGCGTGGTGGTCGCGCAGCGCCTGGTGCGCCGGCTGTGCACCGCCTGCCGCGCGCCGCGTGGGGACGACGCGCTGGTGGCGCAGGTGCTGGGTCCCGGCATCGGGCATCGCGGTTACCGCGCGGTCGGTTGCGCGGCATGCGCGCACACCGGATACAGCGGGCGCGTCGGCGTCTACGAGGCGGTGGTCGTCGACGACGCGCTGCGCGCGCGCATCACCGCCGGCGACGACGAGGACGCGCTCGCGCGCATCGCGTTCGACGCGGGCGCGCGGCTGGCCGACGCGGCGCGCGCGCGCGTGCTCGACGGCACCACCACCTGCGAGGAGGCCCTGCGCGTGGCGCGCGGGCTGGATGCCGATGCCGGCGTTTGACTACACCGCGATCGACGCATCCGGCCTGCAGCGCGACGGCGTGCGCAGCGCCGCGCGCGAGGCCGACGTGCGCCGCTGGCTGGCACGCCGCGAGTGGGTGGCCTTGCGCATCGCGCCGCGCGCGGCATCCGAGGGCGTCGCACGCACGCCGCGCGGCCGCTTCACCACGCGCGACCTCGCGCTGGCCACGCGGCAGCTCGCCACGCTCGCGCCCGTCGCGCCCATCGACGAGGCGCTGCGCCTGGTCGCGGTGCAGAGCGAGCGCGCCGGGGTACGGCGCGTGCTGGGGCGCGTGCATGCCACCGTGGTCGAAGGGTTCCGGTTGTCGGAGGCGATGGCCCGCGAGCCGCGCGCGTTCCCGCCGCTGTACCGGGGGATGGTCGCCGCCGGCGAGGGCTCCGGCGCGCTCCCGGACATCCTCTCGCGGCTGGCCGACCTGCTCGAACGCCAGCAGGAGCTGCGCGGCCGGCTGGTCACCGCGCTGGCGTATCCGTGCGCGCTGGCGGTCACCGCGATGGGCGTGGTCATCGCGCTGATGGCGGTGGTGGTGCCGAAGGTGGTCGAGCAGTTCGAGTCGATGGGCCGTACGCTGCCCTGGCTCACGCGCGCGGTGATCGCGGTGTCCGATGGCCTGCGCGACTGGGGCTGGCTGCTGGCGGTGGTTGCCGGGCTGCTGGCGCTCGGCGCGTGGCGCGCGATGCGCGTGGACGCGCGGCGCCTGCGCGTGGACGCCGCGGTGCTGCGATTGCCGGTCGCGGGCCGGCTGCTGCGCGACCTGCACGCCGCGCGGCTGGCGCGCACGCTCTCGACCATGCTCGCCAGCGGCCTGCCGCTGATGGAAGGCCTGCGGGTGGCCGCGCGCACCGTCGGCAACCGCGTGCTGCGCGCGCGCACCGACGCGATGGCCGAGGCGATCCGCGAGGGCGCGAGCCTGTCGTCGGCCCTGCGCGCGGCCGCGGTGTTCCCGCCGACGCTGGTCTACATGGCGTCCTCCGGCGAGGACAGCGGGCGCCTGGCGCCGATGCTCGAGCGCGCCGCCGACGTGCTCGAACGCGAGTCGGCCACCTTCACCTCCACGCTCATGGCGCTGCTCGAGCCGGCCGTGATCATCGTGCTCGGCGCGATCGTCGCGGTGATCGTGCTGGCGATCCTGCTGCCGATCCTGCAGTTCAACGCGATGGTGCTGCGATGAAAAGCAAGAGCGGGAACGGGGAACGGGGAACGGGGAAGCGCGAAGCAACAGCGGATGCGCGAACCAACTTGCAACGATTCGCCCACGCGACCAGAGGCCACCCGGCATGTCGACGACTTTCGCTTTCGCTGTTGCTTCCCCGTTCCCCGTTCCCCGTTCCCGCTCCTCGCAACAACGCGGCTTCACCCTCGTCGAGCTGATGGTCGTCGTCGTCATCCTCGGCATCCTCGCCACGGTGGTGGTCATCAACGTGATGCCCAGCCAGGACCGCGCGATGGCCGAGAAGGCGCGCGCGGACATCGCGACGCTGGAGCAGGCGCTGGAGACCTACCGGCTCGACAACCTCGCCTACCCCAGCGCGCGCGACGGGCTGGACGCGCTGCTGCGCGCGCCGCAGGGGCTGGCCCGGCCCGAGCGCTACCGCGCCGGCGGCTACGTGCGCCGCCTGCCCGCCGACCCATGGGGCAATCCATACCAGTACGCGGTGCCGGGGCGCGACGGCGCGTTCGACGTGTATTCCTTCGGCGCCGACGGCCAACCCGGCGGCGAGGGCGATGCGGCCGACATCGGCAACTGGCGCTGAGCGCGCCCGCGGCTTCTCGCTGGTCGAACTGATGGTGGTGATCGCCATCCTCGGCCTGGCGGGCGCCGCCGTCGCGCTGACCCTGCCGCGCGGCGAGCCGCCGCTGGCGCGCGCGCTGGTCGTGCTGTCCTCGCACGTGGCGCAGGCGCGCGACGAGGCGGTGCTGTCGGGCCGGGCTGTCACCCTGCGCCTGCACGCGGATTCGCTTGCGTTCGAGACGCGCGACGATGCCGGGCCGCGCCCGCTGCCGGGCGTGCGCGCCGGCGCCTGGCCAGACGGCGTCACCGCCTCGGTCGAGCGCGCGGGCCTCGCGGTGCGGTTCGATGCGATCGGCGTCGCCGAGCCGGTCACCGGCGTGCTGCGGCATGGCCGCGACGCGCGCGCGTTCCGCATCGACATCGACGGCGTCGTGCACGCGGCCGGCGCGCCATGAACGCGCGCGGGTTCACGCTGCTGGAGATGCTGGTGGCGATCGCCGTGCTGGCGCTGGCGGTGATCGCGCTGCTGCACCTGGCCGGCGAGAGCGTGCGCAGCGCCGCGCACGTGGAGACGCGCGTGCTGGCCGGCATCGTCGCCGACAACGCCGCGGTGGACGCGCAGGTCGAACCGTTCGACGCGGTCGCGCGCGAGGCGGGCGGCACCGTGCGGCTGGCCGGCCGCGACTGGCGCTGGCGCCGGGTGCCACGGCCGCTGGGGAACGGACTGCTGCGGGTGTCGATCGCGGTGACGTCCACCGATGCAGGCGGCCAGGTCCTCGCGCACGCCGACGTGCTGCGGAGCGCGCCGTGAACCGGCGCGTGCGCGGCTTCACGCTGGTCGAGCTGCTGGTCGCGCTCGCGGTGTTCGCGTTGCTCGCCGGCGCGGGCGTCGGCGTGCTGGCGCAGGCGGCCACCACGCGCAAGGCCGTGCACGAACGGCTGGACGACCTCGCGCGGCTGCAGCACGCGCGCGCGGTGATCGAGGCCGACCTCTCGCAGGCCGCCATTCGCCGCGTGCGGCATGCCGATGGCACGCCCGCGCGCCAGGCGTTCTGGGGCCAGGGGCAACCCGGGCGGGGCCCGGTGCTGGCGTTCGCGCGCCGCGGCTGGGCCAATCCCGATGGCGCGCCGCGCGCGTCGCTGCAGTACGTCGAATACCAGTGGCGCGACGACCGCCTCGAGCGCCTCGCGCGGCACGCGCTCGACGGCGCGCCGGCCGGCACGCCGCAGGTGCTGCTCGACGGCGTGCGCGGCGTGCGCGTGCACTACCGCCATCGCGGCCAGTGGCTCGATGGCTGGCCTGGCGGCGCGGACGTGGTGCCCGAAGCCGTGCGCCTGGACCTCGACCTCGAACGCGCCGGCGCGATCGAACTGCGCGTGCTGATGCCGGGGCAGTGGCCATGAGCCACGCGCAACGCGGTGCCGCGCTGTTGACCGTGCTGCTGCTGGTCGCGGTGATGACGACCGTGGCGGTGGCGGTGCTCGACGACGTGCGCCTGTCGGTGCGCCGCGCCGGCAACGCGCAGGCGGCCTCGCAGGCGCGCTGGCACGCGCTGGCGGCCGAGAGCGCGGCGCGCATGCGGCTGCGCGCGCAGGCGGCCGCGATGCCCGGCCGCACCACCCTGGCCGGTGGCTGGCGCGACGCGCCGCATCGCACCGCCACGCCCACCGGCTGGGTGCAGGTGCGCGCCAGCGACGCCGCCGCGTGCTTCAACCTCAACGCGGTGGTCGAGGGCGCGGGCGACTACCTCGTGCGCCGCGACGACGGGGTGCGCCAGTTCGTCGCGCTGGCCGTCGCGCTCGGCATCCCGGATGCACGCGCGCGCGCGCTCGGCGACGCGCTGGCCGACTGGATCGACGCCGATGCCGACCCTGAGCCCGCCGGCGTCGAGGACGCGGGCTACGCGCTCGGCGCGCACGGCCGCCTCACCGGCGCCACGCTGCTGGCCGAAGCCAGCGAGCTGCGCGCGATCGCCGGCTTCGATGCCGCCACCTACGCCCGCCTGCGCCCGCACGTGTGCGCGCTGCCGGTCGCCGGCGGCAACCCGATCAACGTCAACACGCTCACGCTGCGCGACTGGCCGCTGCTGGCGATGGCCAGCGACGGCGCGATCGACCGCGCGGGCGCAGCGACCGTCATCGCCTCGCGCCCGGCCGCAGGCTGGGCGTCGGTGGCCGACTTCGCCGCCACCCCGCTGCTCGCGCGCACGCCGCCCGACCCCGCCGCCATCGCCGCGTTCGACGTGCGCACGCGCTACGTCGCGCTGCGCGTGGACGTGCTGCACGACGGCGCCCACCTCACCATGAGCTCGCTGCTGGACGTCGCCGCCGACGGCCGCACGCGCCTGCTCGCCCGCCGCTGGACGCACGACGAATGACCGCCACGCTGCTGCTGCTCGCCGACGCTGCGGATGCGCCGCCGCGGATGCTGGCCGAAGGTCCCGACGGCACGTGGAGCCCATTGCCGGTCACGCCCGCGCCGGGCAGCGACGCCATCGTCGTGGTGCCCGCCACGCACGTGCGCATCGACTGGCTGGACCTGCCCGCGCGCCACCTGCCGCAGGCGCAGGCTGCGGCGCGCGCGCTGCTGCGCGATCGCGTCGCCGGCGGCTTCGATGCCGCGCACGTCGCGGTCGCGCCATCCGCGGACGGCCCGCGTGCCTGCGCGGTGGTCGATGCCGCGCGCATGCAGGCGTGGATGGACCGGCTGGCGTCGCTCGGCGTGCGTCCGCTGCGCGTGGTGCCCGACGCGCTGTGCCTGCCCGACGACGACCGCGTGCGCGTGCTGGACGACGGCGCGGACCGGATCCTGCGCGGCCCGGGACTTGCCGCGCGGCTGGAAGCCGAGCTCGCCGCCATCGTGCTGGGCGATGCGTTCGACTCGATCGATGCGCCCGACACGCCCGGCGCGGCCACCTGGAACGACATCGCCGCCGGCGCGCCGCACGCGCTGGACCTGCTGCAGCCGCCCTACGCGAACTCGAACGCGCGGCGCACGCGCGGATGGGGCCTCGCGGCCGTGCTCGCCGTGCTGCTGGTTACCAGCCCGGCCTGGATCGCCGGCGCGCAGGCGCTGTGGGCGCATGCGCAGGCACGCACCCTGGAGTGGCAGGCCGCCACTCTCGCCACGCGCGTGCAGCCCGGCGTCGCGCGCGATGGCGCGGTGCGCGCGCTCGCGGCGCACGCCGGCCGGCTGCGCAACGCCGCGCGCCTGGAGGCAGTGCTCGCGCAACTGTCAGTGCAAGCGGCGCGGATGCCCGGCCTGCAGGTGGATGCACTCGACCAGCGCGCCGACGGCGAGGTCAGGCTCGCGCTGTCGCACCCCGATGGCACGCCGATCGATGGCATCGCGCGCGCGCTCGCCGCGGCCGGGTTCGACGCCACGCCCGGCGACACGCGCCGGGCCGATGGACGCGTCCAGATCGAGCTGCTGCTGACGCCGACGGAGACCACGCGGTGAACCGGATCCGCGCCTGGTGGGACGCACTGCAGCCGCGCGAGCGCGCGCTGGTCGCGCTGGCGGCGGCGTGCGTGCTCGCGTTCGTGGCGTGGATCGGCGCGTGGCGACCGGTGCAGGCCGCGCGCGACAGCGGCACCGCCCGGCTCGCGCAGGCGAGCGATGCACTCGCGCGCGCGCAGGCCGATGCCTTCGTCGTCGCCCGCGCCGGCCGCCCCCGCCTGCCGGGCGATGCGGCCACCGCGCTGGCCGCCAGCGCGCGCGCGGCGGGCCTGTCGGTGACGCGCCAGCAGCCGGGTGGCGCGCCTGGCGAGATGCTGCTGTCGGTTGATGCACCCGACACGGCCACCGTGCTGGCGTGGCTCGCGCGGCTGCGCCAGGTGCACGGCATCGCGCCGGTCGACGTGCGCCTGTCCAAGGTCGAGGGCCGCCTGCGCGCGGACGTGCTCGTCGCCACCGGCCCCTGAGCGATTCGCCCCCGGCTACGTACCGGCGTGCCGGTGCAGCACGCACCTCGCATGGCCTGTGCGCGGCACGGCCAGCCAAACGCAAGCGGGCGACACGAAGACCGCCCGCATGCCGGAGCCGCCGGGCGCGCCTGGCCTCAGAACGCGAGCTGCGTGCGCACCGCGTACTGCGCGGTCTCGTCGCCGTTGAACTCGTTCTCGCCCTGCGTGTAGTTGAACATCAGCCGCACGTTGGCGTTGACGTAGTAGTTCACGCCCAGCGTCATCGAGTTGGCGGCCAGGTTGGCCACGTCGCGGTTCTCGATCGTGTCGTAGCGCGCGGTGAGTTCCCACAGGCCCTTGTCGGTGACCTTCGGCCCGCCGAAGAAGCCCACGGCCGACTTGTAGCCGCGGTGCCCGCCGTTCACCAGCCAGCCGCCCATCACGTAAAAGGTGTCGACGTCGTGGTCGCCGGCCGGGCGGCCGTACACCGCGCGCGAGTACTCGCTCTGGAAGAACCACGGCCCGAACGACCCGGCCGCCTCCACCGCGGTGGCGGTGACCGAATCGCCGCTGGCGCCGGTGGTGGTGGCGATCGTCTGCGACGGGCCGCGGCGGCCCGCGTACGGCGCGACCGCGACCAGGTTGGCGGTGCCCTCGTTGGCGTTCTCCAGGCTGTACGAAGCCCCGAAGTGCAGCGTGTTGTTGTCGTTGTTGATCGGTGCCCAGGTCGCGCGCGCGGCCGCGCCCACGCCCTCGTTGCGCGGCGCGCCGGCGTTGCGCGTGTTGAACACCGACGCGGCGACCGTGTAGTTGTCGCGACCGCGCTGGAAGCCGATGCCCTGCACGAACTGGCGCCCGCTGAACAGCCCGGTGGCCGATGCGAACGGGCGTTCCATCATCAGCAGGTCGTTGGAGCTGGTGAGCTCGTCGATCGAGCGGTACGGCTTGAAGTGGCCGATCGTCCACTTGCCGCCCAGCGCCTCGCGGGCGACCCACACCTCGCGGAAGCCGTCGGTGGTGTTGCCGCCCACAAAGTCCTGCTCGAACTTGTAATCCCAGCCCATCGCCTTGCCGGCCAGGGTCAGGCGCGCGCGGCGCACGTCGGTGGTGCTGGTGGACGCGGCCTGGTCGGTGTCGAACAGGTAGCCGTCCAGGTGCAGGCGCGCGCCGATCGACGCCTCGAAGTTGCCATCGGCCGAGGCGACCTTGATGCCGCCCTTGGTGTCGACCTTGGTGCTGCCGGTGGTGAGCTTGTCGAGCTGCCCGGCTGTGTCGATGTTCACGCCCGACTGCGCGTCGCTGCGCTCCTCCAGCTCGGCGACCTTCTCCTGCAGCGCCTGGATCTGCGCCTTCAGCGCGGCCAGCTCGTCGGCGGTAACGGTCTGCGCGGCGGCCGGCAGGGCGGTCGACGCCAGCCCCAGGGCGATGGCGGCGGACAGGAGGGTGGAACGCATGGCAGGCACCTCGGCGGTGGGTGGGTTGGGCGACCATCGGCCCGGCGGACCGCGCGGCATTAAGCGACAGAAATGTGTCAGGCAGGTTTCAACTGGCTGATGCGCCGCCGCGCGGCGGACGCCCCATCGCCCGCAGAGCCAAGCCTGGCGGCCCAGTCACGAGACCGCAACACGCCTTTCAACTGGTTGTCATATTTCAATCCTGCAATACGCGCCGGCGCCGTCCCCGGCGCGTCCGCTGGAGTCCACCGATGCGTCCCAAGTCCGCCGTGCAGTCCGCCGGCCTCGTCCTCGCCGCCCTGCTCGCCTTCAACGCCAAGGCTGCCGACATTACCGGCGCAGGCGCCACCTTCATCTATCCGCTGATCTCCAAGTGGTCCGCGGAGTACAACAAGGCCACCGGCCACCGCGTCAACTACCAGTCGATCGGCTCGGGCGGCGGCATCGCGCAGATCAAGGCGCGCACCGTTGACTTCGGCTCCACCGACGCGCCGATGAAGCCGGAGGAACTGGCCAAGTACGGTCTTGCGCAGTTCCCGTCGGCGATCGGCGGCGTGGTGCCGGTGCTCAACGTGGCCGGCGTAAAGGCCGGCGCCCTGAAGCTCGACGGCCCGCTGCTGGCCGACATCTTCATGGGCAAGGTCACGCAGTGGAACGACCCGCGCATCGTCGCGCTCAACGGCGGCGTGGCGCTGCCGGACATGAAGATCACCGTCGTCCGCCGCTCCGACGGCTCTGGCACCACCTTCAACTTCGCCAACTACCTGTCCAAGGTGAGCCCGGAGTGGAAGGCCAGCGTGGGCGAAGGCACCGCAGTGAAGTGGCCGGTGGGCGTCGGCGGCAAGGGCAACGAGGGCGTCGCCGCGTACGTCAAGCAGATCAAGGGCGGCATCGGCTACGTCGAGATGTCCTATGCGCTGCAGAACCGCATGGCCTACGCGCGCCTGAAAAATGCCGCCGGCCAGTTCGTGATGCCGTCCGACGAGAGCTTCCAGGCCGCCGCGGCCAGCGCCGACTGGAGCCGCGCGCGCGACTTCCACCTGGTGATGACCAATGCGCCGGGCGCCAATGCGTGGCCGATCGCCGCCACCAACTTCATCCTGATGTACAAGCAGCCCAAGGACGCCGAGCGCAGCCGCAACGCGCGCGACTTCTTCCGCTGGGCCTACGCCAACGGCGACGCGCACGCCAAGGCGCTCGACTACGTCCCACTGCCCGACGCCCTGGTCAAGCAGGTCGAGGGCTACTGGCAGGCCAACCTCAAGTTCTGACCGGCGCCGATGCCCGGGGGCTCACGGCCCCCCGGGATTCCCCGTGGGGCTCGACGCGCCGCCGCCGATCGGGCGGCGCCTCGATGTCACCCGGTTGTCACAAAAACATCATTTCATTGCGCGACGCCCCCCCGCGGGCGCCCCTCCGACATCCTGGATCCCTGCCCATGCGCCTCGTTCCCGTCGCCCTGACGTTCGCCCTGACCCTGGCCCTGGCCGCTTGCGGCGGTGGCAACGACGCCCCGGCCGGCAATGCCGCGCAGGGCCAGCCCGCCGCCGCCGCGGGCGATGCCGAGCGCGTGACCTCCGAGATCACCGGCGCCGGCGCCACCTTCATCTTCCCGCTGATCTCGCGCTGGGCGGTGGACTACAAGGTCGCCACCGGCAACCGCGTGAACTACCAGTCTATCGGCTCGGGCGGTGGCATCGCCCAGATCAAGGCCGGCACGGTGGACTTCGGCTCGTCCGACAAGCCGCTCTCAAGCGAGGAACTGGCCGAGGCCGGCCTGCTGCAGTTCCCGTCGGCGATCGGCGGCGTGGTGCCGGTGGTCAACATCCAGGGCGTCGCCCCCGGCCAGCTGCGCCTCAACGGCCCGGTGCTGGCCGACATCTTCATGGGCAAGGTCACCACCTGGAACGCGCCGGCGATCACCGCGCTCAACCCGGGCGTGGCGCTGCCGGGCGACAAGATCAACATCGTCCGCCGCTCGGACGGCTCGGGCACCACCTTCAACCTGTCCAACTACCTGTCCAAGGTCAGCCCGGCGTGGAAGTCGAGCAAGGGCGAAGGCACCTCGCTGGACTGGGACGGCGGCGTGGGCGGCAAGGGCAACGAGGGCGTGGCCTCCTACGTCAAGCAGCTGCCGGGTTCGATCGGCTACGTCGAACTGTCCTACGCGCTGCAGAACAAGATGTCGCACGTGCAGCTGCAGAACGCCGCCGGCAACTTCGTGCAGCCGAGCGCGGCGAGCTTCCAGGCCGCGGCCGCGGGCGCCGACTGGGCGAACGCCAAGGACTTCAACCTGGTGATCACCAACGCCGCCGCGCCCGAGGCGTGGCCGATCGCCGCCACCAACTTCATCCTCATGCACCGCCAGCCCAAGGACGCCGCCCGCAGCAAGGCCGCGCGCGAGTTCTTCGCCTGGGCGCTGGCCAACGGCCAGCCGCAGGCGCAGGCCCTGGACTTCGTGCCCCTGCCCCCGCCGCTGGTCGAGAAGGTCAAGGCGTACTGGGGTTCCGAGTTCAAGTGACGTCGTGGCGCGGTCGCGCTACGCGCGACCGCCTGTGCCACGACGTCATCCCCGAGTGCTCCTGTCGGGGATCCAGGGACCTTCGCTCTTCGCCGTCGATTCGTTGACCACCCCACCGAGGGCGAGCCTGGTCGATCCGCGTCCACCTACCGATCGGGACAGGGACGCAGCCAACATCCATGGATCCCCGCGTTCGCGGGGATGACGAGCAGGGGCCGCGGAGCCCGTCGCTGGATCGCGGCATCCGCGGGGATGGCGGCAGGGGCACCGGCGAAGCCACTCGATCCCGCCACTGTGGATCACGCAGTGAGGCGGCAGCGGTACGCATGCGGCTGACCGCCAGCAACGCCGCAAGCGCCGCCCGCGCGCAGGCGGCGCGTAAACTCCACGGCTTCGCCCCGCCTTCCATCTGCGCAGGGATGACGGGCGATGGATGCGGCATCGCACGGGTCGCACCGCGGGCGCGCGACAAACCGCAACGTCGCCACCACATCCTCCATCCCAACTCCACGAGCGCCGGCCCCGAACGCCCTGCATGAACGCCACCGTCCTCACTCCGCCCGTGCCGGTGTCCACGCGCGACCTCGCCGACACCCGCAACGACCGCTGGTTCCGCTGGGCGCTGACCGTGGCGGTGGTGCTGGTGCTGCTGGCGCTCGCCAGCGCCGCGCTGTCGATGCTGTGGGGCGGCCGCGACGTGCTTGCCAAGGAAGGGCTCGGCTTCTTCACCAGCGCCGAATGGAACCCCGTCGAGGACAAGTACGGCGCGCTCGTGCCGATCTACGGCACCGTCGTCACCGCGATGATCGCGATGCTGATCGCGGTGCCGGTGTCGTTCGGCATCGCGTTCTTCCTGACCGAGGTCGCGCCCCGCTGGGCGCGCGGGCCGGTGGGGACCGCTATCGAGCTACTGGCCGGCATCCCGTCGATCATCTACGGCATGTGGGGCCTGTTCGTGCTGGTGCCGGTGATGACCGAGCACGTCACCCCGTGGCTCAACGACACCCTCGGCACCTGGCCGCTCATCGGCCCCGTGTTCCAGGGCCCGCCGCTGGGCATCGGCATGCTCACCGCGGGCATCGTGCTGGCGATCATGGTCATCCCGTTCATCAGCTCGGTGATGCGCGAGGTGTTCCTGACGGTGCCCACGCGCCTGAAGGAATCGGCCTACGCGCTCGGCTCGACCAAGTGGGAAGTCAGCTGGGACATCGTGCTGCCGTACACGCGCTCGGCGGTGATCGGCGGCATCTTCCTGGGCCTGGGCCGCGCGCTGGGCGAGACGATGGCGGTCGCCTTCGTGATCGGCAACAGCACCAACTTCTCGGTTTCGCTGCTCGAGCCGGGCACCACGATCGCCGCGCTGATCGCCAACGACTTCGGCGAAGCGACCCAGACCTATCGCTCGGCGCTGCTGCTGCTGGGCTTCGTGCTGTTCCTCGTCACCTTCGTGGTGCTGGCGATCGCGCGGCTGATGCTGATGCAGCTCTCGCGCAGGGAGGGCACCTGATGGCCGCCAACACCGGGTTGTACCGCCGTCGCCGCATCGGCAACGCCGTGGCCGTGGTGCTGGCCACCGGCGCCGCGGTGTTCGGCCTGTTTTTCCTCGGCTGGATCCTGTGGACGCTGGCCGCGCGCGGCATCGCCGGCATCAGCCCGGCGCTGTTCACCCAGATGACGCCGCCGCCGATGGCAGAGGGCGGCCTGGCCAACGCGTTCTTCGGCAGCGCGGTGATGTGCGTGGTGGCGATCCTGATCGGCACGCCGCTCGGCATCGCGGCCGGAACGTGGCTGGCCGAGTACGGCAACGCGCGCAAGCTCGGCACCGTGGTCCGCTTCGTCAACGACATCCTGCTGTCGGCGCCGTCGATCGTGCTGGGCCTGTT